>Ga0310814_10004_pt1 | contig 500831 bp, 482 predicted proteins | sample Persta1Coculture_FD_201299 | JGI IMG/M metagenome (GOLD analysis project Ga0310814, IMG submission 201299) | Contaminated culture microbial communities from Brunswick, Lower Saxony, Germany - Peredibacter starrii DSM 17039 Co-culture | ecosystem: Engineered > Lab culture > Culture media >... | reverse complement strand
TAAGGAAGTAATGGAATATTACAACAATGAAAGACCACAAAAGGCCTTAAATAATAAAGCCCCGGCTTGTTACCGGGGCTTTATTAGCGGTCATTTTTAGCTGTACAAAAAACGGGGTACAGATTATTAAGGGGCCTTCTTATTTTAAAGCGAAATAACTTTCGCGGTCTTGAAGTCGTAGTCACGCATAGTGCGCTCGAAGATGTTCCCTTCCTTATCAACCACGAAGAGCTTTCCGCTCTGATCGATGAAGTAGTTACTTCCAAGTTTCAAGATGCTGCTTACTCTTAGAGTCAGAGGAAGTGCCGGCATTCTTAGAATCCCCTGCTCTGAAACAGTGAACATATATCCAGATGAATCAACGAAGTAGTTACCACCTTTCTTTGTGATGATTCCTACACGAACATCGTCCTGAGGAGTGACCACACCATTACTTGCAACAGTGAAGACCACACCACGATTGTTCATCACGTATGTTCCACCAAAGGCGATGATGTCTTTCACTTTTAAAGACGGAGCATCCGCCTTCGCCACTTTACCTGTTCCATCAACTACATAAAGATCCAGTGATTGAGCTTCTGTATCGTTTACAGTGAAATAGTTTCCACCGAAGTTAACTGCTTTCTTATAGAGTTCATTCTCCGTGAATTTCACATAGCCTTTCTTATCGATGGCATAAAGAGCGCCCTCTTCCGATAAGAAGTAATTGATGCCTTTGCCTTTGATCTTCTCAGGGATCATTTCGTACTTACGGAAGAACAGACCGTTTTCATCGATCGTCGCAAGAATTGTTCCTTCTTCTACGAAGTACTGGCCACCTTTCAGAGTTACCTTCTGAGGGAAAGCGTAGTGACCAAAATCATAGGCATATCCGGAATTATCAGTCGTGATCGTGATCCCGTTATCCATGATGATATATGATTGAGAGAATGCATTAAGGGAAAGAGTTGCAAGAGCTGCCAGCATTAGTTTTTTCATTCGTCATCTCCTTGAGTTGAAAAGCAGAGCGACTATACTCAAGTATCATTTGCTTTACTATGGAGTGACTTTAAATTTGCCCGAGAGGAGTAAGCGCTTGAATAGCTCTGTGTTTCCTTAAGGTGACTGAATGTGCTGGAAGGTTGTGCCAAAAAAAAGGGGCCCTGATGGGGCCCCGTCAAATTAGAAAGAAAGTACTTTTGCGTTTAGTAAATCGTGATCAATTGTGCGCTCATACATTGCACCTGTTTTATCCACCACGAAGATGCGGCCTTGAGTATCGATCATATAGTTCGCACCAAGTTTTACAATTTCTGAGACCTTGATGTTCGCTGGAAGAACTGGAAGCATCAAGAAACCTTCTTCAGAAACGGTATAAAGAAGATTGTCTGAATCGATGAAGAAGTTACCACCAGTCTTCTTGATCGCTTTCACTTTCACTTCTGTTTTCGGATAAACGAAACCATCTTTATTAACTGTATAAGTAACCCCCGACTTCGTTTGGAAATAAGTTCCACCGAAAACTGTGATGTCGGCAGGATTTAAGTGATCCACTTTCAGTTTAAAGTAGTTACCGTTTGAGTTAACTGTATAAAGGTCAACTGCCGGCTTCTTGTCTTCGGGTTTAACTGTAAAAAAGTTTCCACCAAAGTTATTGGCCTTCTTAAAGGCCTTATCTTCAAGAACGTAGAAGAAGCCTTTTGAATCAATCGTCACAAGATCATTGTCGTCATTAATGAAATAGTTCTGACCTTTAGCTTTAATTTTTTTGATCTTGTCAGACTTGGTATAGAAGAAGCCGTTTTCATCAACTGTAGAAAGTCTCTCTTCAGCGATTAAGAAGTTACCGCCGTTAGCAAGAACCTTGTATGGAAGAATAAAGTTACCGAAGTCGTAGATAAAACCCGACTTATCTGTCGTAAGAGTCACACCGTTATTAAGCACGAGATAAGACTGAGAGAAAGCATTGAAAGATAGGAGCATCGCCCCTGCTAAAAGGAAATTTTTCATCTGAGGTCTCCTTATAGGGAATGGAAATTGCCGGCATATTACTGACGGGAGACCCAAGTGCCTATAATGAGTGCACTTTTTATACTGTATTAATTACCTGCTTTTTCCGCTTTAATGAAGGGCTTAGAGGCCTACTCTCGCCATGAGGCGTCCCATGGCAAAAAAAAGGGCCTCTTTCGAGGCCCTATCAAGATCTTAGTAATTTAGAAGATCGCGAGCGGCAACCAAGATCTTATTCATATCTGGAAGGATAGCGCGCTCAAGAATACGGTTGAAACCTACTGGAGTGAAAGTCGAACCTACACGGCGAACTGGAGCATCCAGGTGCTCGAACGCGTGTTCATTGATTTGACCAACAAGCTCACCACCGAAACCACCGAACACTTTATCTTCGTGAACAACAAGAGCTCTGTGAGTCTTCTTAACTGTTGCAACGATAGCATCAAGATCAAGCGGGTTAAGTGAACGTAGATCTAGTACTTCAACATCAAAGCCTTCTTTCGCAAGAATTTCTGCCGCCTCAAGTGAGAAGTGAACAGTGTTACCGTAAGTGATGATTGAAAGGTCTTTACCCTCGCGACGAACGCGGGCCTTACCGAAAGGAACTTCGAAGTCCTCAGGGATAGAAGTCATAGCGTGTTTAGCGTTATAAAGAGCTTTTGGCTCCAGGTATACAGTACAACCTTGAGAACGCATTGCTGTTCTTAGAAGACCAGCAGCATCGTCTGCGAAAGCTGGAACAACTACGCGAACACCAGGGAACGTACAAAGAGTACCTTCGATGTTTTGTGAGTGATAAAGACCACCGCCGATATAACCACCAGAAGCAAGACGGATTGTTACGTTTGGTGAGAAAGCGCCGTTAGATCTCCAGTGATCGTGAGACATTTCTACGAACTGCTCCATTGCTGGCCAGAAGTAATCTGCGAACTCTGCACCTTCAACAACTACGCGGATTTTGTCTTGGTCGAAACGAGACATACCGTTAGCTGTACCAAGGATATAGTCTTCGGCGATTGGACCGTTGAATACGCGGCCTTTACCGAATTCCTGTTGCATACCTTTTGTTACGTTGAAGATACCACCCTTCTCTTTATTAGCTACGTCTTGGCCCCAGATGAATGTATTTGGGTTATGACGGAATTCAGCTTTAAGAGTGCCGTTAATTGCATCAATGAACTTCTTAGGTTCAGAAGTATCGTTGTGAGTACCATCAGTATATTTCTGAGGCTCATATGCAGGTGGAAGAACGTGATCAAAGATCGACTCTGGAGTTGGATTTGGTGCTTTAACTGCTTTAGCGTGAGCTTCAAGAAGTTCAGCTTTGGCCTTCTCTTCGATCTTAGCGATTTCTTTTTCAGTGAAGATCTTCGCTTTAAGAAGATCAGCTTTGAACTTCGGTAGAGGATCTTGAGCTTTTGCATCAGCACGCTCTTTCTCATCACGGTACCATTCGTGGTTATCAGAGTTAGAGTGGTTACCGATACGTACGCACATAGCGTGAACGATTACTGGCTCAGAGAACTTAAGTGCGTGCTCGCGAGCTGCGATCATTGTGTTCATAGAATCAAATACATCTTTACCATCGCATTTTACGATTTGAAGATTTTTGAAACCAGTGAAGTTATCACATACGAATTCGTTGGCAGTCTGATCTGCTTTAGGAACCGAGATACCGTAACCGTTATCCTGGAACACGAATACTACTGGAAGTTTTTCGTTTGAAGCACCGTTGATCGCTTCGTAACAGTAACCTTCAGAAACTGAAGACTCGCCTTGAGAAGAAATCGCAACACCTTTGTGCTTATAGAATTTCATCGCACGGCCAACACCTACAGCGTGTAGAGTGTGGTTACCAGTACAAGAAGAAACGTTATGGATGTTCCACTCAGGCTTAGCAAAGTGGTTAGACATGTGACGGCCACCAGAAGCTAGATCTGTAGCTTTTGAGATACCGTTAAGAAGGATTTCTTCTGTTGTTAGACCAGCTGACAATGCAGTTAGCATGTCACGGTAGTAAGGGAACATGTGATCGGTCTTACGATCGAAAACCTGGCCGATAGCAAGTTGAATAGCATCGTGACCAGCATATGGTGCATGGTATGACCAACCAAGTGCTTGCTTTAAATAGTTCGGAGCACGTTCATCAATCATGCGTCCAAGAATTAGTAAGTGTAACCACTTCTCTAATGTTTTTTTATCCGTCTTTTTAAGATCATGTAGTTTTGCAACTTTCATAGGAGCTCCATCTGTCGCGTGAACAAATAATTAAAAAAATAAAGTAAAAGGATAACTATCATACCCCAAGATTAACGGCAATAAAATGGTCTTATTGACACGGAGCAAACCTAGAATCCCAAGAAAGCCACTCCCCATTCACGAAACGTGTTTTCACGTTTGATTTTAACTCCTGGGCGGTACTCGGTAGGGTCACTGCTAGGAAATGGAATTTCTTGAGGCTCGTCCACATCTGGCTCTTTTTTGTGAGGAACCAGAACAAAGAGGCTTCTGATGAAAGTGGTGCGCTCGAGATCTATTTCTACCGGAATAGCAGCGTCTAACTCACGGTTATACTGAGGATAGACACAATAGTAAGGATAATCAGGAATTTTCACTCTCCAGTGCTCTTCAAAATCCTGGAGCGAGAGTTCTGAATGTTTAAGCTCTTTCAGGTCTTTGATCATCCAGTTAATAACTTCTTCACGAGTCGAACACATGCCATTTTCAAATTGCATTTTTTCTTTCGGAAGTCGCACGTCATAGAAAAGATAGTCGTAGTTCACACCATCAACTTCAAACTTATCTGTCTCAAAAATTTTCCCACTCCACTCATCTTTATTCAGTAACGGCGTTTGAGCGAGGAAGTGTTGCTTCGTTACAAACTTAAAACTGAATTTTGTTGTAGGTAGAACTGTCTCAACATAAACGTTGGGCTTGGCCGCAAAGACCTGGCCTTGACCAGGATAATAATTTGCTTGAATGCCCGGATAAGACCAAGCGCCGGGGTAATTCATATTCGGGTAATAGAGATTTCCCTGAGCGGCCCACCAAGGAGCTTGTCCCTGTAGCACGACTGGAAAATTCTGTAGCAAACTCATTTGAAAAGGCTGGGCATTAATTGGCAAACAATATAATTGTGATTGAGCAGTTACAACTCTTGGTACACAAGTCATACCACTTGCTTGAGTCCAGACTCGAATGAGGTTTGGACCACAATCAATTGTGGCACTACTTAAAGCGTGGAAAGAAAACAGCACAAGGAGAAGGATGAAATATTTTTTCATTTCTTCACCAACTGAATATTTTCAATCTGCGGGCCCTTAACTTGAACGCGTTTCATGAACTCACAACCGCTTTCATCTGAGGCCCTGACTTGATAATTACCGGGTTTCACATAGAAGCGATAAGTTCCTCCTTGAGGAACTTCTGTATGCATGAGAAGCAGCCGTTCTTTGTAGTTCTCTTTATCTAAAGACAACCACACCATGGCCTTCTTTGAACAATCAGCGGGAATAGACACCTTCCCCTCGATGGTTGAGTCGCTGGCATGTGCCCCAAGAGTGAATAACAGAAGAAAGAGAACAAATTTCATCACTTGTTTATCGGTTAATTGAGAGAAAGATTTGAATGCAATATACCAGACAAGATGAGTCAATTAACTTCTCCACCTTATTCCTTGATTAACTTCAAGTCTCTGTCATAAACTGCCGAAAACTCATTATATTTTTTCTCATTCTGGAGTTACAAATGGCCAAAACAATTGCCGATGGTTTCTTTCAAGATCCTCGTTTAGAAAAAGCAAAACAACTTATCAAAGAAGCACTGACTGAACATCAGAAAACTATTACTGGTGTTAAACCAGGTAATCCTGAACTTAAAGAATCGTACGATGCTCTTCTTAAAAAAGTAGCGGAGTTTCGTGGTGGAGCTCTTTTTTATAATTACCTTGGTTCAGGAATTGGTAACGGCCCTCTCGTTGAACTTGGAGATGGTTCAGTTAAATACGATTTCATCACAGGGATTGGCGTTCACTCTATGGGCCACTCTCACCCAGGTGTTATTGAGGCCCAAATTAACGGTGCAATTTCAAACACTGTTATGAACGGTCACCTTCAGCAGAACGTTGATACGGCGAAACTTCTTGAGTTGTTCTCGAAGCAAGCTTGTAAATACGGCGCTGGTGTAAAAAACGTTTTCCTTACCACTTCAGGTGCAATGGCAAACGAGAACGCCTTCAAAATGATTTTCCAAAAACGTAACCCTGCTTCTCGCTTCTTCGCATTCGAGAAATGTTTCGCCGGTCGTACTCTAGGTATGGCATGGGTCACAGATAAAGGTGCTTACCGTGTTGGTCTTCCTAAGACGGTAGATGTGGATTATATCCCATTCTACGATGCTAATAATCACCAGGCCTCAATCGATGCTGCAGTGAAAGCGATGAAAAAATACATCACTCGCTTCCCTGGCCATCACGCTGGTTTCATCATGGAGCTTATTCAGGGTGAGAACGGTTCATGGGTCGGTCACACTGAATTCTTCGAGGCCCTGATCGCCGTATGTAAAGAGAACAACATCTCTGTGATGGTGGATGAAGTTCAGACTTTCGGTCGTACTTCAGAACTATTTGCGTTCCAATACTTCAAACTTGATAAACACGTAGACGTGGTATCAGTTGGTAAGAACTCTCAAGTTTGTGCCACTCTTTATAATGATGAACACAAGCCGAAGCCGGGTCTAATGTCTCAGACATTCACAGGTTCAGCGTCTCAGATCGCGGCCGCTTACTATGTTATCAATGAAATGGTTAACGGTGGTCTTCTTGGTGAAAACGGGAAGAACAATCGTCTTCATAACCACTTTAAGAAGAACCTTGAAAAGATCGCTCAGAAATATCCTGAGAAGCTTCAAGGTCCGTATGGTGTTGGTGTGATGGTTGGTATGTCTCTCTTTAAAGGAGACGAGCCGAAGTCTAAGGCATTCACAATGAAACTCTTTGAAAACGGTGTGCTTTCGTTCCTTGCCGGTGGTCACCCTACTGCACGTGTGCGTTTCCTTATGCCAGCTCTTGTGACTGAGGAAAAACATATCGATGAAGTTTGCGCCATCATCGAAAAAACACTTCTAGAGATCGAGTAAGCATGTTCATCATCCGTCCGATCGAACAAAAAGACCTGGATGGTCTGATGGAACTCCTGGAGAAATCCGGGCATGGTCTCACGTCTCTACCTAAGGACCCTGAGGTCCTTAAAAAAAGAATCCGTATGTCTGAACGAAGCTTCTTGCATCGTGAAGATGGTCCGGGTGGTGAAGACTACCTCTTCGTCATGGAAGAGCTTTTTACGGGAAGATTAGTGGGTGTATGTGCCATCATCTCCAAGATTGGTGGATTCGAGCCTTACTACTTCTACCGAATGGAAAAAACTCATCACGAGTCGAAATCTATTCATGTAAAAAATGATGTTACTTCACTTCATTTTCACTTTATTCACAACGGTCCGGCGGAGATATGTTCACTCTATCTCCACCCGGATTTCCGTAATTCGCAAAACGGTCGTTTCCTTTCTCTCTCTCGATTCCTCTTTATCGCCGAGAACCGCAAGTTCTTCGAAGATCAGGTGATCGCCGAGATGCGCGGAATGGTAAACGATTCGGGCCACTCTCCTTTTTGGGACGCAGTCGGTGCGAACTTCTTTAAAATTGATTTTCCGACGGCCGATTACTTGTATGTGAAGAATAAACGCTTCATTGAAGAGCTGATGCCGAAGTATCCAATCATTACCAATCTTCTTCCGGAAGACGCACAATTTGTGGTTGGTAAGGTTCATCCAAATACTGAACCCGCTAAACGCATTCTCGAGCAAGAAGGTTTCCGATTCTCTGGTCTGGTGGGGATTTTTGAGCCAGGTCCGGTTCTTATCGCTGAAGTGGACAATATTCGTGCAATCAAAGAAAGCACTATTGGAGAAATCGCTGAAGTTTCCGATAAGAACTTCAAGTCAGAAATCTTTATCATCTCTCGTACCAGTGGCAATTTCCGTTCTGCCCTAGGTGGCGTGGTTAAGCTCAAATCGGGCGGCTACAAAGTATCGGGAGTGACAGCAGCTGCACTCAAACTTCGCGTCGGGGACAAAATCCGTTTTGTTTCATTTAAACCGAAGGCACAGCCGATAAAGAAGAAGGCTTCTCCTAAAAAGAAATAACTCTCTCATCAACATACTCTTAGAGGTCATGCATGAAATTGTTCGTAGCACTTAGTTTCGCTCTTATTTCTTCTTTCGCACTTGCTGAAAGCAAAGTGACTCTTTTCGTAACATTAAGCCCGGCCGGTTCATTTCAGGCCGTTAGTAAAAAAGTGAAAGGTAACCTGGTAAAACAGGGTGATAACTTCACTGCTGATAAAATCACAGTTTCAATCGAGTCTTTCAACACAGGAATTGATCTTCGTGATGAGCATACCTGGAAGCACATGAATTCATCAAAGCATCCGAAGGCCACGCTGACGGATCTTAAGGCCCAAGGTGGTAAGGCCACTGCTATGCTGGAAGTTAATGGCGAGAAAAGGCCCGTTAACATCACTTACACAACCAAGAACGATGAAGTTGTTGCTAAGTTCTCTGTGAAGGCATCAGATTTTAAAATGGCCAAAGCTGAATATCTTGGTGTTGGTGTTGAAGACACAATTAACGTTGAGACAATTCTTCCTTACAAAGCTAAGTAATAGGGCCTTCGGTAGAAAGATTCTGAGGAAAGTATGAGCATTAAAGAAAGATCACTGAACAAAATTTTGATTAATGGTCCTTTTCAATTAAAACTCATTGGCTACTTCGTGGGCCTCTTCATTCTTTCTACCGCCTGCCTCTACTCTACGACTTACTTGTTTTTCTGGAACATGAAAAACAAAGGACTCAAAGTTGGAATTCCTGAAGGTCACGTTTTTCACCAATTTCTTGAGGCCCAGAAGCATGATCTTGATATGCTTTTTATTGGTCTGGCGGTGGCAAACTTCGTTCTTCTTCTTGTTGTGACTTTGATTATTTCACATCGTATTGCGGGCCCGATCTATAAGATGAAACAACATCTGTTGGATCCGAGCTTGAAAAACGAACCATTTAAATTTCGTCAGAATGATTTTTTCCGTGAACTTGAGCCAATCATTAACGAGCTGAAAGATAAAAAATGAAAATCATTTATTTTTTAATCGCTGCCTCTATTCTGTCTTCATGCGCCCCTTCTCGTCCTGAGAATCCAAGTAATGATTACGTTCTCATCGAATTTGCCTCTAAATTAGAGGAAGAAAAAGAAAATCAAAGTAAATAAAAAACAGACTTCAGCACTTCGCTCATTCTAAAGAAGTCCTTAAATTTCGCTCCAAGGCCTAAAAGAAAGCGTAATTTCAGGGTATACTGACGACGTGGTGAATTCTATGAAAGGCAATCTACTATTAGTTGACGATGAAGAGGAACTATCAGAAAGCATGAAAGAATTGCTGGAAGATGAGGCGAAAGAAATTTTCATAGCCAACAACGGAGCAGAAGCTCTTTTAATTCTGGAAGAGAAGAAAATTGACTGCGTTGTATCTGATATCAAGATGCCAGTAATGGACGGTCTAAAATTTATGAAGATCGCCCGTGAACGTGGTTTCAGTCAACCTATCATCTTTTTCACGGGCCATGGAACGGAACAGTTAAAACGTGAAGTTCGAGAGCTTGGCGCCAACGACCTACTTATGAAGCCCAACTTTATGTCATTGGAAGACTCCATTCGTAAGCACATGTCGGCGCAATTAAATCATTGACCCTTACTAGTCGATTCGAAAATCTTGTCTGCTGAAGCAGCAACGAATCCCTGATAAAGCTGTCCATTTTTCATCGGATAGCGTTTCGCGAATTCATAATAACAAGCTGGGATTGTAAGTTTACCATCATCAAAAGTTACTTCGATGTTGTTGGCCAACGTTGAAGACTGCTCAAGACATACTTCTTTAGAGCCCTTCACTTCCCCACCACTCGCATTCAGTTTGAAACCTTGTGCTTTAAGGTGATCGTTCAAAACCAGGATATCCGAGTATTTTTTTAATTCGTTGATAAAAACAGTAAAGTGATTTGGTCGGTAACCAAAGGCCGAAACCCATGCCGCGTAATCGCTTTCCTTCATAAGGTCCTGGTAAATCTTCGTCGTCACTTTCCAAGGACGGCCAGTAGAAACGAAATCATAAGCATTTTCAGCGCCGGCAGGAATCTGATCAACCAGAGAATTTACGGTTTTTCTTAGCTCTGGTGAGAACTCTTCCAGCTTAAGTTCAGAGATAAAGATCTTAGGAAGTGTGTGATCCGGATGCTCATAGTGTTTTGCATAAAGCTTCTTTTCCGGGAAATGATAATCACCGCTGTACTTATAGCCAGCTTCGATAAAAGGCTTTGCCATCACGTCTACCCCAACTCTTGGGTGGTTAAACGTACGAAGTGCAATGTGATCGTTCAGGATTTTCTCACCTTCTCCAACCAGTAAGTCACTGATCTTCTTCGCTAATGGGTTAATGGCGATATAGTCTTGCCACATTTTGTCCAACAAGGCCGGTAGAGTTTTTACTGTCATATTAGTTCTCCTGAATGGCACCATCGTACCAGATTTATAGCTTACTCGGGAACCCCCGAGATAATTTAACTCTCCGTATTATTAGTGCCATATTTGAGGGAAAAGAGTATGATTGGGATCATCATTCAAGAGAAGGATTTCCCATGCAAATGACTCTCAAAGGCGACTACTTTAATGGTCGTTTTCACCAATCATCTAATGCTCAAGAAAAGATCTTAAAACGTGGCCCTGCCGACCTTACACAAGTTCTGTGGGAAGCTGGTGTTTATTACGATCATATTGAACCGGTCATTGAATCGGCCCAGAAAGGTTTCGCAACCTGGAGAAAAACTTCTTTCGAAGAAAGAATTGCATTCCTTAAAAAATATCAGGAGGCCGTCCGTGCTCGTAAAGATGAGATCTCAATGGCACTGGCACTTGAAGTGGGTAAACCACTTTGGGAGGCAAAGACTGAAGCCGCTGCTCTTGATAGCAAAGTAACAGTAACAATTACTGATTCACTTGAGCGCATTAAGCGTGAAACGATCAAAGAAGTTATGCCAAAGATCGATGGTCACACGGTTTATAAACCACTGGGCCCTTGTTTTGTGATTGGCCCTTTCAACTTCCCTTGTCACCTGGCAAACGGTCAGATTCTTGCCGCTCTTCTTGCTGGTAACTCAGTTATCTTCAAGCCATCAGAGAAAACAATCTATTCAGCACAACTGATGATGGAATGTTTCCACGCTGCTGGTTTCCCAGAGGGCGTGATTAACTTCATCAATGGCACAGGTCATACTGCCGGTAAACTTACTGGCGATCAGCGTATCAGAGGTGTGTTCTTCACTGGTTCAAAAGGTGTTGGTCAGCGAATTGTAGAAAACACTTATAAAGATCTTTCGAAACTTGTGGCCCTTGAACTTGGTGGTAAGAACTCAACTATCATTCACCACGATACAAATATCTCACACGCGCTTCCAGAGCTTCTAAGAGCATGTTTCTTAACTTCTGGTCAGCGTTGTACATCGACTTCAATGATTCTTGTGCATAAGAAGATCGAGCAGGAATTCATCTCTCAATTTAAAGCTGTGACAGAAAGAATTCGTGTTGGTCACCCTACTTCTCAACCAGATCCTTTCATGGGCCCTCTGATTGATGAGCATGCTGAGAAACTTTATTTTGATTTCTGTAACTTCGGAAAACAAGAAGGCGCAGAAGAGATCGTATCTCCTCGTAAGCTTGATGTTGGCTTCCAGGGTTACTATGTGTCTCCTTCAATTCACTATGCGAAGAAGCCAAACCTTGAAGGTAAGTTCATTCAGGAAGAAATCTTCGGGCCAAACTGTTTCTTCGTTCCTTATGAGGACATTGAAGAGGCGATCCATATTGCCAACTGTACTCAATACGGTCTAGCAGCATCAGTTTATACTCGCGATGCTGACATTTATAATCTTTGCCTTCGTGACATCGATGCAGGTCTCATTAACCTCAATCGTTCTACTGTAGGTGCTACTGCCAGACTTCCATTTGGCGGTGTTAAGAATTCCGGTAACCACCATCCTGCAGCGGTTTCGATGATCGATCACTGTGTAAGCACAGTTGCTTCTCTTGAAACGTTGGATGATACAAGCTCTAAACTTTCTGAAGTTGTAGGCTTAAAAGACTAAAAAGATGAACGTTCCTGCAACTGACGATTTGGCCGCTCTCCGTAAGGAGAGATTCATTATTATTATCTTAGCGGCCATTCAGGTGGCGCATATTTTAGACTTCGTGATCATGATGCCTTTGGGTCCTCAGTTCATGCGAGTCTTTAATATTTCTCCAGTCGAATTCTCGACTCTGGTTTCTGCTTATACTTTCAGTGCAGGGATCGTAGGATTTTTTGGTGCCCTTTACGCCGATCACTTTGATCGTAAGAAGTTTTTATTATTTAACTTTTCTGGATTCATTATCGGAACATTCATGTGCGCCATCTCGCCAAACTTTGGTGCACTTCTTGCGGCCAGAATCATTGCAGGGGCCTTTGGCGGAATCTTAAATGCCAGCGTTCTATCACTAGTATCTGATCTCATCCCTTATCAACGCCGCGGGGCCGCGATGGGTGTGGTGATGTCGGCGTTTTCTATCAGTAGTATTTTAGGTGTGCCAACAGGTCTCTTTATTGCAAATGCTTTTGATTGGCATGGGGCCTTTTACTTCATTTGCATCATTGGTTTAATTTTCTGGATAGCCGCTTATTTTGTTCTTCCTTCGGTGAAGATCAAGACTGAGCCTCGAAGCTTTAAGTCAAATCTCATGAACTTTAAATCGATCCTGATCCAAAAGGACTACATCCAGGCCTTTACTCTCACGAGTACTTTGGGTTTTGGTATCTTCATGATTGTTCCCTTTATCTCAACCTATCTCGTAAGAAACGCTGGCTTACCTGAAGATAAGCTTCCTTTGATCTATTTGGTTGGTGGAATTTGTACAATTATTACAGCTAGAACTGTGGGAAAACTTTGCGATAGAATCGGAAGCTTCGCCGTCTTCAAAGTAGTGGCATTGATTTCTATCGTTCCTATTTTTCTTCTGACCAATCTCCCAACATCTCCCCTGTGGATCATTCTTATTGTGAGCTCACTCTTCACCATGATGGGTTCGGCCCGCTTTATTCCGGCAATGACTCTGGTTTCAGCTGTTGTCAAACCTGAAGAGCGCGGAACGTTTATGAGCCTTGAAAATGCTTCAAGACAGTTATCCTCTGGTCTGGCCTCTCAAGGTGCGGGCTTGATTTTGGGATCTACTGCGGCCGGTGCTCTTACTCATTACAATATCGTAGGAGTTGTTGGAGTTGTTACTTCAATTATTGCCATCTTTATTGCTTTAAGGATCAAGAATAAATTTAACCTGAGATAACATGAAAATTTCAAAGGCCCATCTCGCTGCCATGCTCGCCTTCTCCATGTGGGGAACTTTTCCTCTCTATTGGAAGATCTTTCATGACGTGAGTGCCTGGGATTTGTTTGCTCATCGACTTCTTTGGTCGTTCGTAACCTTGATGATTATTCTAGTTTTCACCAAGAAGACTGGAAGTCTAAAAGAAATTTGGAAACAAAAACGCACGCGTAACATGCTGATGATGTCGGCAATTCTCATTTCATCCAACTGGCTGCTTTATATCTATGCCGTGAATGTTGGCAAGGTGCTTGAAGCGAGTATGGGTTACTTCTTGAATCCGCTCATTAATGTGTTTATGGGATGGCTAATTCTGAAAGAGAAGCTTCGCCCGACTCAATGGCCAGCTATTACCCTCGCCTTAATTTCTATCGTGATGATGGCCCTTCAAACCGATTTACAAAACTTTCCGTGGATCGCGATTGCCTTGTCTTTGACTTTTGCGATGTATGGGCTCCTTCGTAAGTTCACCAATGTGGGCTCACTAGAAGGTCTTACTTTTGAAACTTGTTTTATGATTTTGCCAATCCTTGCGATCTGGCATTTTGGGCCCACAACTCCATTTACAATTCTGGGAGTTCTTCCTGGCTGGCAAATTGGAACTCTGTTGCTATCGGGACTTGTGACTTGTATCCCATTAGTACTGTTTGCTTACAGCGCCCGTCGCCTGCAACTTCAGACTCTAGGATTTATTCAATACCTCTCACCAAGTTTGAAGTTTCTGTGCGGACTATTAGTCCTGCATGAACCATTAAGCCCGGATAAGCTTAATGCTTTCCTTCTTATTTGGGTGGCACTTGCCTGGTATACAACTGAATCGTATTATTTTATGCAGAAAAATAAGAAGGTGGCGGCCGTTAGTTAATGGCCACCACTTCTGTTTTAGAATTTGCTTTCTTAAGTTCTTTTGGAATCGTTAGAAGAATGGTTTTCACTAGCGCCTTCTCAATTGATTTTTTCATCGAAAGCGGACCAGTCACAAAACTAATATCACGTACAGGCACATGATTTTTGAAGTCTTTCAGAAGCTTCTGATCAGCGGTGCTCATATTCTGGCTCGCGAGATATGGAAGTACTGTAAAACCTTCTGAAGATTTCACCATATTAATGAGAGTTTCCAAGCTTCCTGCTTCAAAGAAAAGCTGTCTGCCCTCACCAACGTTTTTATATTGGCACAGGTGCAGCGCCTGAGCGCGAAGGCAGTGACCTTCTTTGAGTAACCATGCTTCTTTAATATCAAGGTCCTTCTCATCCACGGTCTTCTTTTTAAGGAGTTCATGGTTTGGAGAAAGGAAGATTTTAAATGGCTCGTAAAAAAGGTGTTCTTCAGTCAGCTCTTTTGTCTCAAGTGGAGTCGCAAGAATAGCGCCGTCGATTTTTCCTTCTTTAAGGTAACGGATAATTTCGTCAGTTTGGTATTCAAAAATCTTGAGCTCAACCTGCGGGTACTCTTCTACGAATTTTCTTACGAACAATGGAAGAACGTAAGGAGCTAATGTCGGGATAACTGCCAGGATAAACTCTCCAGCGATTTCACCGCGAAGAGATTTTGAAAGTTCCTCAAGTTCATGAGCACCCTGCATGACCTTACGAGCATACTCCAAAACCTTTTTACCCATGGGTGTTGGTTCAACCGGAGTTTTGCTGCGATCAAAAATGATGATCTGGAGATAGTCCTCTAACTTTTGAATTTGCATACTTAAGGTCGGCTGAGTCACGAAGCACTCTTTTGCGGCCTGAGCAAAGTTACGGTTTCTATCAACAGCGAGGATGTAATTTAATTGAGTTAATGTCATACTTTTATTGAACCATATATTCATGCCGAGGTCGAATATGATCTACGTTTTAATTCTGACGGCCGTCTTTATCGGGACTTTGATGCCCATTCAGGCGGGAATCAATGCAGAATTTACTCGCTTCCTAAAGCATCCCTATCTCGTTCCGATTATTTCTCTCATTGTGGGAACAATTGGGTTGAGCTTTTTATTGCTTCTCCAGGGCGTCACGATGAATGATTTAAAACGAGTCACTGAAGCGCCACCGTATATGTTTTTGGGTGGTATCTTAAGTGCCATCTTCGTCACTGCGGCCATGATTTTTATCCCGAAACTGGGTGCCACCACCATGATTGCCTCCTACGTGACAGGTCAACTAGTTATGTCCGTGATTATTGATCACTATGGACTTATGAATCTGACTCCTCAACCGATAAATATGACTCGCATTTTAGGCGTCATTCTTCTTTTCGCAGGGCTCTTTTTAGTGGTAAAGAAAGGCACATGATCAGAGTAAATAATCTTTCTAAACAATTCGATTCACGCGGTATCGCGGGCCTTCATGCTCTTAACTTCACCCTGAATAAGGGAATTGTTATGGGAATTATGGGACCGAATGGAAGTGGTAAAACCACGCTTCTTAAAATCCTTTCAGGCCAACTGAATTCTGATCAGGGGAATTTTGAGACTGATGGTTCAGTATCCTTATTTCCGACTCACGAAATCCTTACGGATATGAACGTTCAAAAGTTTTTGATCAGTAAGGTGACTATTGATGTTGATGACGAGAAGAAGATTCAACTGGCCCGCGACCTTGCGGACACTTTTGAGTTTACTTTCCAACTCCGTCAGAATCTTTTCCAGCTTTCAAGCGGACAAAGACAAAAGGTCCTCTTAGCGGCAGAGCTGATTAATCGTCCTGCTCTTCTTTTAATGGATGAACCATTCACGCATCTGGATCCATTCACTCGTCGAGATATCTTAAATGGTCTGTTTCAATTTATCCGTCAGCAAGGGATCACTGTCCTTTGGGTGACTCATGAACTAGAAGAGGCCCTGAAGTACTCTGACATCGTGGGGCTTATGAACTTTGGTCGCCTGGAACAACTGGGCACTCCACTTTCGCTTTTAAGAAATCCAAGAAATCTCTTCGTGGCCCAATTCATGGGTTACCAGAATTTTATCCCAGTGAAGTTTGAACAAGGTGTTGCGGAAACTCCTTGGGGTAAATGGAACGCGTCTCTTGCAAATGCCAGCGAAGGCATTATGGTGATTCCTGACAACGCCTGGAAGATGAATGAAGGTCTTGAAGCTCAGATCGAAGAAAGCTACGGCACTCGTCAGGGTATTGAGCACCGTCTTCGATTTGATGGCCGCCAGTTAGTGCTTAAAACTATGCCTACCGTGGACGTTCAAGAGAAAGTAAAAATCATGCCCATCTGGGAAGAGTGCTTTCTGATTCCGCTTTAGGCCGTCTAAAATTTGATCACATTTGGAAAGTCTTTCAAAGAACATCAGCAAAGAACGAACCTCTGATAAACTCCATGAAATTTTGGAGGACATTATGAAGAAGGTTCTAGTTCTAGTATCTGCATTATTCGCGATTAATTCATTTGCATCAGAGACCAATTTAAAATGCGAAGTCATTTCACATGATAAGTTATCAGGTCTATCGACCACTCATGAATTGATAGGACAAAGATTAAGCGGATGCCGAGACAATACAGGGAAACCTCTTCTATGCTCGAATGCTTCTCTTTCAAGTAATATTGATGGCTCAAATATTTCTGTTATAACGACTTCCGACTCCAAGGCCTTTCGAGTGAATTTTTCAACTGATGGCATCGGTATTGAGTCAGAAGTTCCTTATACTCTAAACCTCGCGAAAGGTGATCTTGAAGGCAAGTTTATTGTCAGTAACCAAACTAGAGAATTTACTGTCACTTGTTCGAACTAATTTCAATTTATCTCAGGGCCTAATTAAAAAGGCCCTGTCTAAGTTTTAGACACTTCCCATTTTTTAATCATTGCTTAAATCCTAGCCTCATGATTCCCCGTCCATGATCCTGGCAAGCTTATTGCTTAGTACTCCATCATAACCATTTACAGGGGAATTCTATGAGGATTCATCAAACACTAGCTTTGACTATGTTAATGACTCTTGCCACTCAGGTGAAGGCCGAAAAAGCGCGCTTTCTCTATGATGATAAAGAGGCCCTGCAAGCTCGCGTAGATCTCATTCAACAAGCAAAATCTGAAATCCTGGTCGAATACTTCGCCGTAACAGATGATGACGTTTCAACCACCGGGGTTGCTCTTCTTTGTGAGGCCTCGAAACGAGGTGTACAAGTTCGCATTCTTCTTGATGCCCTATCAAGCAGCGTAAAAGACACGACCATCGCGGCCACTCAACGTGACTGTAAAGATAAAAACGGTAATACCAACATCACTTTCAAGCTCTTTAACCGTCTGGAAGATGTTCATACGGTTTACGATATCTTTAACCGCGTTCACGATAAAATGCTTGTCGTCGATGGAACAAAAATCATTATTGGTGGACGAAACGTAGACGCTAAATATTTCGGTCTGGATAAGAAGAGAAACTTCCATGATCTCGATATTATGATCAGTGGTAAAGTGGTTCAAGAGACCCGCAAGTACTACATGGGACTTTGGGAAAAGAACGATATCGTAAAGAAGGCCTACTACGATAAACTTCAGCGTGAAAAACTCGTTTATATTTGTGACGTTCTCCATGGCCCTGATTGTGATGAGAACGTTGATAAGCTTTATGCTCTTATGCTTCGAGATGTGAAATCTTCTTCGGAAAGAATGAAGGTACTCATTGAAAGATTAAAGAGCGGTAAAGGAAACGCAAAGTGGAACACAGGTCGTGACTGGTTCAAAGACGCTAAAGAAATTGATGGGGTAAAACTTCTGTCTAACTCAACTGACAAGAACATGGGTTCTAAGAACATGCTTGTGAGTGATGAACTTTACTCAATCGTGAGTAAGGCGAAGAAGAAAGTCCTTATTCTTTCTCCTTACCTGATTCCAACGAAACGTGCTCACACGATGTTCCAGGACCTAATCGATCGTGGAGTTAAAGTAACCATTATCACGAACTCTCTTAAATCGACGGATAACCTCTTTGCTCAGGCCGGTTATAAAGCAGCGAAAGACGCCATGATTGCCATGGGGATTGAACTTTATGAGTATAATTTAGTGGATACAACTCACGCTAAGACCGCTGTAATTGACGATGAAATTGCCTTGATTGGTACTTATAACCTTGATCCTCGTTCTTCAAAACTCAATCGTGAAGTCGGTATCATGATCAAGGACACTAAAGGCTCAGGAATCGCCAAAGACCTGACAGTCATCATTAATAAGTTCAAGGCCGATTCACTTCTTGTAGGTAAAGACAGACAAGAGATGAACAAGGACCTTCAGGACGCAGAAGTAGGAAATTTTAAGAAAGGCGCAGTTAGAGTCATCGAACAGGCCGTTCCACTTATTAAACACCAGCTCTAATTTCATAATCTTGCCCCCTCTTTGCGAGGGGGCTTGTATTACCCCATGAATCAATCTAGTCTTTTAGGATGTTAAGGTTTTCCAAAACCATTATTCCTTTGATGTTTTCTTTGAGCACTTTCGCTCAAAGTACTTTCACGATTTCACCTTACGTGACCGTGGAAGATCAGGGGAAAATCACACTTAACTTTCAGACGACCAAAGAAATTGAACTTGAAATCAGACTTCAGGATCAAAAGAAACATTTCAGAAGTTTGTTTCCGGCCACAAAGTTAACCAAAATTGATCTCGGTACTTTAACTTGCGACAAACCTCTTCGTTATACGATCTCGTCAGAAAATCGTACCGAGGTTGATAATGCTCTCGTTGCTATTCCTTGCACCAAGAAATCCCCGCTTTATTTTGGTTTTATGAGTGATACTCAGATCAAGAATGATGCAGGTCAGATTCGTGCCAATGAGCTCTCTAAATCCATTTCTGAGTTTCAGAAGATGCACCCCTTTAGTCTCATCATCAATGCGGGCGATATCGTTCAGCATGGTGGTTATGAAAACGAATGGGTAAATTTCTTTAAAACTGTGGATGTCTACCTTCGTCGCGCCTATCTCATGGCCGCAGTCGGAAATCACGAATACTTTGAGTCTCCTTCGATGGATAAGGCCCCACCAGAATTTCTCACCTATATGAGAAACGGACACAGTCCTGATTTGGGTTACATGCAATTGGATCTTGGTCGAATCAATGTTCTGATGCTGAATTCTAATTTTGAGTCGATGTCTGAGTCTAAAATCCTGGAACAATGGGAGTGGCTTGAGGCGAAACTCAGAACTGCCCAAGAGCAGAAGAAGCCGACCGTGGTAACCATGCACCACTCGCCTTATTCATCCAACCTCGAACACATTCGTACTATTCCTACTCGCCTGAGAAATGAACTTGTTCCTATGCTCGAGAAGTATGGGGTGAAGATGGTGCTTTCAGGGCACCTTCATATGTACGAAAGAAGCCATAAAACGGGCATCACCTATCTAACTGCCGGTCCTTCAGGCGGGATCAATAACGTCGTTTCCTATCGCAATCCTTATAGCGTTTTCTACCGCCAGTTCATCACCACTTTCAGCGTACTTAAACTGAATGGTAGCTTCCTGGAAGTCATTACTTATGGCGGGGACAAGAGCGTGATTGAGCGATTTAATGTAAAGCTTTTTGACGGCCCTGTATCAATTTCAAAATAAAACCTGTTGGTCTCATAATCTCCGATAATAAGCGGAACATCGGAGTTCTTATGAAGTCAATTTTTACGTTGGTACTTATCTTTTCTTTTTCAAGCGCCTTCGCCCATCAAGTGTATTTCACTAAGAGCTCTCTCTTCGCAAACAAAATTGTCTACTTCACCAACAGCCCAGTAGCAGCTTCTAAGATCATCATGTTTACCAAGAATCCCCTCGCAGCTTATGACTGTATCATCTATAAAACTGAGAGTGCTGCCTTCGCCGATGCCCAATGGAAAGAAACAACAAATCCCCTCTTGGGCGAGCATATGTTTGTGACCGAGAACCCACTTATCGTGAGTAAAGGCTGTTTCTAAGAAAAACGGTATAGTTTTACTAGTAATTCTAGGCACTTAAAGACCATGAAAAATGGCCCTCCCTCTAGTCGAATACGCCTCTGGCGTGATAGATATCCCTCATGGCCGTAACATATTTTGATAAAGACACATACCAGAGAAAACCTGAGTGGTTGAAAGTAAAACTTCCACAAGGGGATGACTTCAAAGATATCCGCAACAACCTTCGCGAGAAGGGTCTTTCTACTGTTTGCGAAGAAGCGAAGTGCCCGAACATTTCTGAATGTTGGAGTGCTCGTACTGCAACTGTGATGATCCTTGGAGATACATGCACACGTGCTTGTAAGTTCTGTCACGTGAAGACCGGAAATCCGAAGGGCTTCATCAATCACGAAGAAATCGAGAACACCTCTAAGATGGTGGGCATGATGTCTCTTCGTTACGTTGTCATCACTTCTGTGGATCGTGATGATGTTGCTGACCACGGTTCAGGACATTTCGCTGCAGTTGTTGATCGCGTTCACCTTGATCATCCTGAAACAAAAGTTGAAGTTCTGATTCCAGACTTCGCTGGCATCGAAGAGTATATGCACAAGCTTGCGAAATCGAATCCATTTGTGATTGCGCAAAACCTTGAAACAGTAAAACGTCTTACTCACCCGGTTCGTGATCCACGTGCAGGTTACGAGAAGACCCTTAACTGTCTTAAGTTCTACAAAACTAATTATCCGCACATTCAAACGAAGACTTCACTTATGGTGGGTCTGGGTGAAACTTGGGCAGAAATCCAAGAAGCGCTAGAAGATATCCGCGCTCATGGAGTTGATATCGTGACTTTCGGTCAGTATCTTCAACCAAGTAAGCGTCACCTTGATGTGAAGAAGTTCTACACTCCTGAAGAGTTTGAAGAACTAAAACGTATGGCCCTTAAAATGGGTTTCAAATTCGTGGCCTCTGGTCCGCTTGTCAGAAGTTCATATAAAGCTTCAGACTTCCTGGATTACGTAGAGACTACTAAAGCCTAATCATGAACACTCTCTTTTCATCCGCTGAACTAGCATCTTTGGATTTAAAAGAGAGTGACCTTACCACTCTTAATGAAAGAACAATCGTTGTTACGAAATGGAACTGGGAATACTCTCAGGCCCATAAGTTTCAGCGTCTCGCTTTAGCAAAAGTACAAGAAGGCCAGGGCCTTCGTATTCTCATTTGCACGAGCCATCCGGAAGTTCTGACTAATGGTCGTGGTCTTCAGAAACCTCGTAAAGGTGAAGTTCTGGAACTGGTAGAATTTAAACCAGAGAACTATCCAAACCTTCCTTTTCCGCTTCAACAGATTGAACGCGGCGGAGGTCTGACCTTTCACCATCCGGGACAATTTATTTTCTATCCCATCGTGAAACTTAATCCACAGACACTTTCGCTGTCTCATATGATGGATCAGATTTTTGATTTTTCAATTGAGGTCTTGAATGACTGGGGTGTTAAGGACGTTCATCACACGCATAAATATCTAGGTCTATGGCATGGAGAGAGAAAACTTGCTTCAATGGGAATCGCCATTGAAAAGCTTGTGACCTTTCATGGCATGGCCCTCAATATTAAACATAGTAAGAACATGGTCTCTGCTTTAAGAAATCTCAATCCTTGTGGCCTTAATCCAGAAACATATATTTCGGTAGAAGAACTTACTACTCTACCCGAGAACCCGCTCGAGAAGTTTCGGGAAGAATTTTTGAAAAGGATCAAACATGAGTGGCAATAGCTTCGGTCAATTGTTTCGCGTGACCACCTTTGGTGAGTCTCATGGTGAAGCACTTGGTGTGATTATCGACGGCATGCCAGCAGGTCTTACTGTGAACCTGGATGATCTTAAAAAAGAACTTCTTCGTCGTGCTCCCGGGCAACATGCGGTTCATACTTCTCGTAAAGAAGATGATGTTCCTGAAATTCTTTCAGGTGTGTTTGAGGGAAAAACTCTCGGAACTCCTATTACGGTTATCGTAAGAAATACCAATCAGCGAAGTGCAGACTATGAACCTCTAAAAGATTCATATCGCCCAGGACACGCGGATAAAACGACCATGATGAAATACGGTTACCGTGATCATCGCGGTGGCGGACGTGCTTCAGGTCGTGAAACTCTTGCTCGTGTAATTGGTGGTTACTTCGCGGGACTCATTCTTCCGAAGGCCTCTTTCTACGCTTATATTGAACAAGTAGGACAATTTAAACTAAGCTCTAAGCCTGCTGATCATTCGGTTTCTCGTGGCGAGATCAACATTCCTGAGAAGAAGATGTCAGATGAGGTAATTGCCTTCCTAAGTGAATGCAAAACAAAGGGTGAATCGGCCGGTGGAATCGTTGCTCTTTCAATTCAAGGCTCACCTACAGGGTTAGGTGAACCCGTCTTCGATAAACTTAAAGCTGACTTTGCCAAAGCTATGCTTTCACTTCCTGCCTGTATTGGAATGAGTGTTGGAGATGGATTTGAATTGGCACTTAAGCCTGGATCTGAAATTTCAAAAGACTCAAAGAACTTTGCCGGAATGGAAGGTGGAATTTCTAACGGCGAAGAGATTGTTTTGAAACTTGCCTTCAAGGCCCCATCAACTATTGGTGATAAGGCCAAAGCTGGTCGACACGATCCATGCATTCTTCCGCGGGTTGTTCCAGTGGTTGAAGCGATGGCAAAAATCGTTATGGCCGACCATTACCTCCGTCAGGCTGCGTACTCTTCTTTTCTGCCTTAAGATAGGAATCGGTAATACCAATTAGTCCAAGTCCGTGCTGCTTTAGAGCATGAAGTGCTTCTGTTTCTTCAGCTGGCCCAAGGATTTGCTTATCAAGGTCTTTCCACTTCCAGAATTTTCCGTGGTGGTAAGCGCCCTCTTTGTTGGCAAAAATTCCTGTGCTGTTAATGGCGTGAGATTCATCGCTTAAAAGGTTTTCACCAAGCTTTATGTAACTCTGGTTAGAGAGAGCTAAATGATAAAGCGTCGGGAAAATATCTTCGTGAGAGCCAAATTTAGTTAAATCGATATTCACCGGTTTATAGGCCTCTGGAACAGAGATAAAGAAAGGAACTGCATAACGACGGAATTCCTGATCTTGCTCTACACCTTTAGCGATCCAGAAGCTATGATCTCCGGTCAGGGCCACAATGACTTTATCTCCTGCGGCCGATCCTTTGATACGAGTGATGAATTCGCCGGTCTTTTGATTAGAGTATTGGAAACCTAGAAATCTTTTACTCGCGAGATTTTCATCTACGGTAATTGTCTCCATTACTTCCGGACTAAGAGTTAAAGTCTTCGGAGTATACGAAGATGGAAACTCGAAAGGTGGATGATTTGAAGTCGTAAGAATCAAAAAGAACTGAGGCTTTGTTGCGGTTCTGATTTGTTCGTCGATGAAAGTATAAAGGTACTCATCAAAAATGCCCCACTCGTTTCCTAGATCACGGGCAGAAAAATTATTAAGTTCAGGCATGGCCTCTTTAATTTCATCGGCACCCCAAAGGCGATCATACTTTTGCGTGCTGAGGTATTTTCCCAGGTTTCTCCAACCTAGTTTTCCCCCATACACAAAATGAGTTTCATAACCGCTTTCTTTGAAGGGAATATTTCCAGCAGATTTAAGTGCGGTCTGCATGAACTCTGACTCAGATAAAAAGCGAGCACCTGGACGGATGACCTGTGAAGTCGCTACCGAAACAATACTGCCAATCGTGCCATTTTCGGCCGGAAGAAAATTCTTGAAGAGTAAACCTTCGGCAAAATGCTGCTTCAGTTCTCCCAAGAGTTCGAAATTCTCAGAGTCTTTTTCGTTCCAGTAACTTCCGAAACTCTCCATGACTATCATAACAACGTGAGGTGGATTCTTTTTTAAGAATGGATTGGCAGGAGTTTTAACAGTCAATGCTGGTTGAATATCTGAGGAAGTCGGGGCCACGTTCCAGGCCGCCTTGTAAGCATCTTCCCAAGTTCCAAAACCATAGTTTTTTAAATAGTTGTACTGATCCTTACCAAAGGTTTTGCGAATCTTAATGGCGCGATTTAGCGTTAAAGCACCATTGAGGGCAATCTCATTCACGAACTCGTTATCGCTAATGAATGAATCTTCTACTGAAAGCGGCAGACGAGAAAAATTACCACGTCCCAAGAAAGCGATCACGACAAGTCCCATGAGTAATGTAATTGGGACTTTGAAATCATTTTTCTTGGCCTTTAGATCAAACTCAAATGGTGAGAAGAGAAATTTAATGAAGCGATAAAGCCCATAATGAACAAAGAAAAGAATCGTCCCCCAAAGAGGAACCGGATAGTTCTTCCAGATAGTAACGATTAGGGCCTGCGTATCGTCTTCAAAGAAACCAAAGAACAGAATATTCAAATGCTCTTGAAAGTAAGAGTAAAATCCATAATCACAAACGTATAACCAGCAAAGAGCGAAGTAACCAAGACAAAGCGTGGTCACCATCAGAAAGCGCGTGGTCTTAATGACTTTTTTCCCCGGAAGGAAGTAAGCAACGTTTAAAATGAGAAATGGAATAAGATTGATGTAGGAAAGTGGCATGAGATCATAACGAAGACCGAGAAACATCGCCTGCTTAATTCCAGCGAGGTTTGCCATCAAAGTGTCCCAATCGCCAAAGAATAAAGCGAATGTAGTTCGCGCCAATGTCATGAGGATGGCAAAAAGAACGAATAGGAAAACAAGATTTTTAAGCCAGCGCCAGTAGTAGTGCCTGAAAGAAAGATTCATAATATGACCTCAGTTAGAGGATCATATCAATCAGTCGTCCCCTTGAGAATCACCAAACATCAAGTTTCTCTCGAAATCTTCTGGCTTCGTAGCATTTGCCTTAGCTTCTTCCAACGTAATACGTCCCTCTTTATAGAGTGATGTAATGTGTTGGTCAAAACTTTGAGCTCCAGAAGTATTACGACCTTTTTCAATGTAAGTGTAAATGTCTTTGGTTTTTGAAGGCTCCATGATCGCCTCACGGATACCAGGATTGTTGATCATGATTTCCTGAGCAGCAACACGCCCTTTACCGTCTTGAGTTTTTAGGAGCCGCTGAGAAATAGTGGCATGTAAGTTATCAGCAAGACGAGTTCTTACAACGTTTTGTTCTTCAGGCGGGAACATCGAAATTAGTCGTCCAATCGTACTAAGCGCATCAGTCGTGTGAACTGTACCAAAAACTAAGTGGCCAGTTTCCGCGGCCTTAATGGCAATCGAAATTGTCTCAGCGTCTCGCATCTCACCAATCAGAATAATGTCCGGATCCTGTCGAAGGGCCGAGCGAAGTGCCGAGTTGAAATCAGAAGTATCTTGGCCAATCTCACGTTGAGTAATGCGGGCCTTAATCGGAGTGTGCACATACTCAACAGGATCTTCCAGAGTCAGGACGTGAACGGCCGAAGTTTTGTTAATGAAATTAATCATCGCCGCCAAAGTCGAACTTTTACCGGAACCGGTGGCACCCGTTACGAGTACGAGACCAGCGTTAGCACCTGCAATTTTATTAATCACAACCGGAAGTTTTAGATCTTCCGTCGTTGGAACTTTATCAGAAATAAGACGAAGAATTAGTCCAATCTTGCCTTGGTAGCGCATAAGATTGTAACGAACACGACATACACCTGGGACAGAAAAAGATCCGTCATGTTCCTTAATTTTATCGAGACCTTTTAAAATCTCACTATCTTTGATCATGATACTGCAAACAAGTTTGAGATCGTCATTCGTGAGTGGATCATACTTCACTTGAACCAGATCGCCTCTTAGGCGGAAACAAGGTTTCTCATCTGTTCGTAGGTGAATATCACTTACTCCACTTGCAGCAGCAGATTTAATAATACTGAGGAACGCTTCTTTGGTCAGTGCCATGATTCTTCCGTTTAATCGAAATGTATGCAAACTTATCGAAATCTCGTGGAAGAACCTTAGCCCTGAAACATATCCGAGCGACACGCTCTACTTTACTAATTATTTGAAAATCCGAAAGGATATCCATGTCACGATACTGGAAAACGGAAGAAGTTTTTTTTGATGGGGATGAATATTTCGATCGTCTCATGAAGGACATCGATCAGGCCCAACACTATATCACCATGGAGATGTATATCTTCAATGATGATATGTTGGGAAAAAAGATTGTCGCCCATCTTATCAATGCTCACCAACGTGGTGTGAAAGTTCAAATTATTGTTGATGGAGTTGGGAGTTACCTGTTCTTTGATAAGCTTCACGGCATCTTTCAGAAGAAAGGCATTCTGGTCAAGATGTATAATCCTCTCCCCTTCTATCACCCTTACTATGGCAAGTTGAACTTTATTCGAAAACTTCAAATCATGTCAGTAAGACTCGTGAGACTGAATAAGCGCAATCACCGAAAGATCGTTACGATTGATAACACCATTATGTACACCGGTAGTTTCAATGTCACGGCAGAGCATACTAAGTATCACACAGATAAACCCTGGAAGGACATGGGGATGAGGGTGACTGGAGATAATGTTCGATTTGCAGTTCTTAATTTCAAAAAGAACTGGAAGTTGAGAGATTATTTCCGTTATAAAAAGCAATTGAAGCGGACGCTTAATATTAATTGGCGACAGTCGCCTCTCAGACTGAATCACACGCTTTTCATGAAGCGCTACTTCTATAAAAATTTCCTTCAGAAAATTCATAAGTCCCAAAATCGCATTTGGCTTATGACTCCGTATTTCATCCCTAAGAGAAGGCTTATTCGCGCCCTAGGGAAGGCCGCACGTCGAGGTGTGGATGTACGGATTCTGATATCGTCTCGAACGGATGTTGAGTTTTTCCGTTGGCTTCAATATTTTTACTATGCTTATTTGATTAATAAAGGCGTGAAGGTTTATCAGTATACAGACTCAGTACTCCATGCCAAAAATTACATTATTGATGACTGGATGACGATTGGATCAACTAACTTGAATCATCGGAGTTTCATTCATGATTTGGAAGTGGATCTTGTAGTACAAGATCCGGAAAATAAAAAACTGGTAGAGGAACATTTCCTCTCCTCTTTAGTGGACCAAAAAGACATTACCCTTGAAGGATTAAAACAAAGGCCCCTATGGGACCGCGCTCTTTCAAGACTGTTCTTCCTCTTTAAATATTGGTTTTAAAAAATGAAACTTAGGGTTCTTTCTTACAACATTCACAAAGGCTTCACGATTGGTAATCGTGATTTTATTTTGGAGCAAATCCGACTGGCCCTTCGTGAGACCAATGCTGACATTCTATTTTTGCAAGAAGTACTGGGTGATCACCAGGACAAAAAATGTCGAATCCCTGATTGGAAGACCGCCATTCAATTTGAATATCTGGCCGATACTGTGTGGTCACATTTTGCTTACGGTAAAAATGCCGTCTATCCGGAAGGTCACCACGGGAACGCCATTCTAAGTAAATTTCCTATCATGGATTGGACCAATCACGTGATCTCGACCAATCGTATGGAGCATCGAGGGCTTTTGAAGGCGAAAGTTCAAATCCCCGCCACTGGCCAGGAAATTGTACTCGCCAATGCACACTTGAATCTTCTGCAAGGTGGCCGAGATCTTCAGGCAGAAATGATTATTAAGCATATGAAGCCGGACGAAGGCATACCTTGGATTCTAGTGGGTGACTTCAACGACTGGAACAAGAAAATATCTCCGAAGATTGAGCAACATTTGGGTGCGAAGGAAGTCTTCAAATCCCTTCATGGGAAATATCCTCTGACCTTCCCTTCATTCTTACCTACATTGTCTCTTGATAGATTTTTTGTGCATGGATTGACTCCAATTACAGCAATGGCATTGACGGACAGTCATTGGAAAAATCTTTCAGATCATTTGCCGTTGTATGTAGAGATTGATTTACCTGACTAGGACTTAAGAGGATAAAACCTTCTCCAGAATTTATAGGTCTCAATCGCGAGCAATACTGTTAATGAGACTGCCAATAAGTACAACCAACTTTCAAATGATACAGGTCTGATACCTAAGGCATCATTTAAACCAGGAATGTACAAGGCAAGAATATGTAAAATTTGGGCCCCTAAAGTTCCAATCAACAAAAAAGGATTTCGTAACGGTTTCAACGTAAAAACCGATCTGACTTCAGAACGACAATTCCCAACCATAATGTTTTCAAATAAAACCAATAATAGAAGTGTTAAATTTCGTGCCGACTCAAGCTCCAGGCCGCTTTTAATGAAAAAATTGAAATGCCAAAAGCAGACGCCGCCCATGACAGTGGAGGAAATGATCACTCTTTCAAGCATACTCCGATTTAAAATAGGTTCATTTGGTCTTCGAGGCGGTCTTTGTAATTCATCACCTTCACCCGGTTCAAAAGCGAGGGCAACATCTTGAATTCCATTAGTGACTAAATTCAGCCATAACAATTGAATAGCAGTTAATGGCATGGGCGTTTTAAAGATCATACTTAGAATAAAAAGCAAAATTTCAGCGATCCCGGTTGAAATAGATAAATACACAACCTTTCTCACATTATTGTAGGCTATTCTTCCTTCTTCGATTCCTGATACAATGGAGGCAAATCTATCATCCGTTAAAATGAGTTCTGCAGTTTCTTTGGCCAAGTCAGTTCCGCTTTCCCCCATGGCAATTCCTACATGAGCCGCCTTTAAAGCAGGAGCATCATTTGCTCCATCACCGGTTACAGCAACAAACTTTCCATTCTGGATGAGTGCATTTACAATTTCCAGCTTCTGACGTGGTTCTACTCGGGCAAAGACCCTTGAAGACAATATCAAGTTTTTTTTTGAAGTATCATTTACATTCTTTAAATCTTCTCCAGTCACAACGGTCTGAAATCTTTTTGTCAGACCAAGTTCATTTGCAATTGTGAGAGCAGTCTCAGGATGATCACCCGTTACCATGGCGACCTCTATACCTGCTTTCTCACAAAGTTTTACGGCATCGAAGGCCTCGGGTCTTAAAGGATCGATCATTCCAACAACTCCTAGAAAATCTAATTCATGTAGTTGTTCTTGCAATGGGATGATACAGTCCGAAACATTTTTCTGGGCAACTGCCAGAACTCTTAGTCCGGATCGTGCCAACCGTTCACCATCTCTCAAAATTTTCGAACGATCAACGGATCTACACCAAGGTAATATAACTTCCAGCGCGCCCTTCACAGAAATAAACCCTTCACCATTTTTCTGATGAAGGACGGCGGCGTATTTATTGACTGGCTCGTAAGGAATGACTTGAACAAGTTGAAACTCATTTCTTACTTCTTCGTGAGAAACTTCCATCTCCCGAGAAAAGACCAAAAATGCAACATCGACGGAATCGCCATAAAAACTCTCCCCCTCCTGTCGGGCCTCATTACAGAGGATAGAGGCAACGATAAATTTTTTTAGTTTTAAGTCCCCTTTAGAGATGTTCGCATTTCCAGGATTCAACTCATTTATTTCGCTATCCCTGCCTTCACTTAATAGTATTTTTTTTATGGTCAACTTATTGATGGTTAGTGTCCCGGTTTTATCAGTGGCAATAAAAGTACAAGACCCGAGGGCCTCCACAGCAGGTAAACTCCTAACTACAACGTGCCTCTTGGCCATCTTTTTGGCGGCGATGGACAAGGCAACCGTTAAAGCGACAGGTAAACCTTCTGGAATGGCCGAAACTGCAAGGGCAACAACAAATATAAAGACATTTGTTAAACTCTGACCTTCCCACAATAAATAAGACGCTAAAACGATGGAGACGAAAATCAGAAGATAAGAAATTTTTTTGGTCAATCCTTCCATTCTAATTATGAGCGGCGCTCGAGCGGGACTCTCTTCTTCCAATCCTTTTGCAATCCGACCTAATTCAGTTTGAAGTCCCGTTGAAGTCACAACTCCTTCGGCCCTTCCCTTCATCACTAAAGAACCGGTGAAGGCCATATTAAGCCTATCAGCTAAAACCACATCTTTATCCAGAACAAGATCATCATTTTTACCAATGGAGATAGATTCTCCAGTTAATAAAGATTCATCGATTTCTAATGAATGAGAATTGATTAATCTGAGATCGGCGGGAACTTTTGAGCCTGACTCTAATAAAACCATATCGCCGGGGACCAGCTCTTCAGATAGGATTTTTTTTGTTGACCATTTCTTATCACCAAAGCATGCTGGGCGCTCAATTGCTTAAGGGCCTCTGCACTTTTTTCTGCGCTGTACTCTTGAGTCGTCCCGATCAATGCATTAATAATGAGAACAATAAATATAAAAAAGGCGTCTGTTAGATCACCGAGGAAAACAGATAATGCGGCAGCTGCAAAAAGCACATAGATAAGTGGGCTCAAGAATTGTTTGAAGAATATTTTTATCATTCCCGGTGATTGAGCAACAGGAAATATATTGGGCCCAAAGGCTTCAATTCTGGATTTGACTTCCTCATCCGACAGACCGTCAGTTGAGGTGGAAAGAAGCTTTAAAATTTCATTCTGCGAAAAATTATGCGGAGCTAGTAATTCTCTTTCCATTATCACTCCTGATAGCAACAAGATAGGCGCTTTTGAATGCCTATCAAAGTCGCGAAGTGAGGAACTTGAAAAAAAACAGTTTGATAAGAGTTACGGGCGAGTCATTAATGATTGTACAACAGCATCTGCCCACGCTTTCGCAATCGGTGTGCCTTTTGCGGACCAGTAATGAACTCCGTCACCACCAGTCTCAGGATACTTTGTCACGGTCTCGCTATCGAATAGAGCGCAGTGAACAGTTTCTTCAATAAGCTTTTTAATACGAGGAATTTCTTTCCGATATAATCGCATATCAGGCGGAGTAATCCAGAAGCATTTCGCACCTGAAGCGTTGATACTTGTAAGAAGTTTTTGAAGGTCTTTCTTCACGAACTCATCACTCGGAGTCTTCACATAATTAGAACCGAATGCCACAAGAACGATATCAGGACGAATTTCAGAAAGAAGGTTTTCAATTAGTGGGGTCGTGTGTTGAGTGGCCTCACTCAATTTGCCGGACTCATCAATAGATAAGTAACCACATGTTGTTTTCTTACCTGTATACCACCATCCAGCAATTGATCCGCAACTAGCAAAAGTAGAAACCTTATGTCCCTCTTTTCTAAGATTCTCATCCAACCTACGGCCAAATGGGCCAACTGTATGGGAATCACCTACAACTAATAGTGTCGAACTAAAAACACTCGGCGGCAGAGAGATAATGAATAGAAAAAGAAGCTTTAACATGGCGGCAATTTAGCAAAGCACCAGAGTCAAAGCAAGGATTTAAACTTGGCGGCTGCCATGCATTCTCTCTAAGTTATAACCTATGACATTCATGGAAAAGATGGGTCTTATTCATGGTTACATCTTGGGCATTTTTACAGGGCTCATTAGTTTTCTAAGATCATCACGCATGTTCCACCCAAGAGGCATTGTTTTTGGAGCAGAGGTTGATTCGAAAGTTTTGCCTAACAAGGCGCTGGTAAGATTCTCAAGTGGCTGGTGGAAAAAGAAAGAATGGCCCGATGCTTTGGGTATTTCAATACGTTTCCATCAAGACCAAAAAGAACAAGACCTGTTGTTTGCAAGTTTTTCTTCACCTCTCCTTCTTCTCATCTCGCCCTTTATCACTAACTTCAAAGACTATTTTGGAAATACTTATTACGGAGTGGGCTTTTTTCAAAGAGGCGGAAGAATTGTTAAATATAAGATCAATCCCAAGCGAGCTGATAAGACTCATGGTTCAAGGAAACAAAAGTTAGAACACGATTATCTTCAAGGCGCATCACTTGAATTGATTGAAGAAGATCAAGAAACAAAGGGTACTCAAGTCATTGCCATCTTACGACTGGTGGAACGGCCAGAAGTTGATCAGGAAGCATTAAGATTTTCGGCCTTTAAAAACGATTTCAATATTGTTCCGCGAGGGTATCTCCAATATTTAAGGGTGGGAACTTATAAACTAGGCCAATTGTCCCGACCTAAATCAAAGAAATCCTGATTTATGTCATGCATTTGAGGTGATCTCAGCTTTAGAATAGAACTATGAAATACATCAATGAGCCATACCGAGTTTTCTTTCCCCTTGGAACCCTACTCTTTCTTTGCGGGATCCTTCTCTGGATACCTCAGCTCTTTAATTCAGGTGAATATCCTGTTCTCCTTCACCGTGCGCTGATGCTAAATGGATTTACTGCAAGTTTTATTGGTGGCTTTCTTATGACGGCGGTCCCGAAGTTTTCTCAAACGGAAGAAGCAAAGCCCATTGAAGTTGGTGCCTTCTTTGCGGTTGTAATGCTTGCTCTGGTGTCAGGGCACATGGGACATGAAGCATGTCTTAAAGTTGCTTCGGCCCTTCAGCCCATTACCATTCTTGCTTTTTTATTAAGACGAATTACTAAAAGAAAACAAAATCCACCTTACAGCTTTGTCTTTATTTTCGTAGGCCTTATTCTTTGGGCCCTCTCAAGTATCTTAGGCATCTTTATTGAATCGGATGCATTAATGAGACTTCATTATGAAGGTGCTATTGCTGCTATTATTTTGGGTGTCGGCAGTCGACTGATACCTGGTATTTTGGGACATGTGGAAATCGTGGCGGCACAAAGAAGCCAATATGAAAGACCGATTCCTATTTTCAAAACTGTTCCAATCCATTTCTTCTTTTTAATTGCGGCCTTCGTTGGAAGTTACTTCGCCCAGGAGGACATTGGAAACTGGATTAGACTCGTTGTTGTCGGCGTTATCTCATTCACCTATTGGAAACTCTACTTAGCTCCAAAAGATAAAACCGCTCTTACTTGGTGTATTTGGTTTTCAGCTTGGCTAATTACATTAAGCTTTTTCTTACGCGCCCTTTGGACTGATGCAGGGATTCATGCTTCTCACTCATTTTTTATCAATGGTATTGCGCTTCTAAGTTTTTTAATCGCGACACGAGTCCTTCAGTCGCATGGTCCAAAAAAGAAAGAACTTGAGAATGAAAAACTACTTTTTGTAGTTACCGGTTTGGTGTTTATTTCTTCTGTCACTAGAGTGTCGGCTTACCTACTGGAAGAGAGCTATCAACGTCATCTTGGCTATAGTGCTCTGATTCTCAGTGCCGCAGCTATCTTATGGGGATGGAAGTATTTAAGATACGCAAAATAATCACCCAGCGCAGTTTGACGTATAAAGCTTGTTTTAAGAAAGTGTCCTGATTCTTTTTTTCCGAAAGCCCAAAACCCATGTTTAAACTTTCTAAGGAGAAAAACAGGCTCTTAAAGCAGCTGATTGTTCTTTCAGTGGTTTTGCTCGGTTCATTTGTTTGTCTTGCTCTTATCTTTGGCCAATCATCTTACGTAACAGACAGGGGACATTTTAAAGAACAGCCCCTCGCCTTCTCTCATCGAACTCATACTCATGATGTGGGAATTGATTGCATCTACTGTCATACACAGCCAGAAAAATCTCCACAATCAGATCTCCCTACAACTGAAACCTGTTACGGATGTCATCAGGACGTTCTTAAAACAACGGCCTATCTTGATCCCGTCCGAAGTGCTTATCAGAAAAACGATGTCATCAAGTGGAACAGAGTTAATCTTCTGGCAAACCACGTTTACTTCAATCACTCGAAGCACCTAAAAAGAAATATCAGCTGTGAAACTTGTCATGGTGACGTGACTCAAATGCCAAAGATGACTGCGGCCCATGACTTCACTATGCAGTGGTGCCTAAGTTGTCACCGTACCTATCATGAAAATGAGAAAGCTGAAGACGTTATCAATCGTGATCTTAAAGGTTGTTATACATGTCACAGATAGAACCAAATAAAGAATTTGAAGGTCCTGCTCATCTCTCAGATATGGATCGTCGGGACTTCTTAAAGTACATGGGTCTATTCTCGACCATGACCTTTCTTTCAAATTGTACTCGACCGGCGCAAAATATCCTTCCCATGCCCCGTGAAATTGAAGAGTACTCAACCAGAAGTTATGAGTTTTATACAAGTGCATTTTCCTCAAACGGATTCAGCCAAGGGATCAAGGTTAAATGCTTTCAGGGCCGCCCAATTAAGATCGAAGGAAATGAAAATCATCCATACTCATTCGGAGCTACGACTGCCCAGGCACAGGCCTTACTTTATGATCTCTATCATCCCGGAAGAAATCAAAAGATTCAGTGGCGTGGAAAGGAAAAGAAACTAAGCGAATTCCCTGATCTCATGAAGGATATGACTTCTCGTTGGGGCAAGGGAGAAGAAGTTGGTTTTATTTTCCCCGCCCAGCACTCGCCGTTTGTAAATCAGCTCATTGATAAAATTCAAGAGAAGTACCCCGAATCTAAATGGATAAGCTTGTCTCCTTATAAACAAACTGCCTGGAACCTCATTACAGAATTAAATCAGGATGTGGTGATTTCGTTTGATGAAGACGCCTTCTTTCATCGTCCAGACGCTATAAAGTTGTCCCGTGAGTTTATGAAAAGGCGTGAAAGGGCCATCACTTCCAACAACAAAGAGGCGATGAACGAACTCTATGTTTATGAGTCATCACCTACTCTCATGGGCGCCAAGGCCGATTCTCGGGTAAATATCACAAGAGAAGAGATATGGAATGACGCCGTTGATCTCATGAATATCATTGCAGGGAATCCTGTTATGAACGAGAGGATGCAGAAGCTCTATTCTCGTATCAAAGGAAGAAGGGCCATCGTCTTTTTAAATAACAGTTTAGATCCAGAGGCAAAAAATCTTGAGCAAACCATAAATCAATTGTTAAAGGTTGATTACCAGTACTTGGCCTTTGAAGTTCCTGAAACACATATGGAAGCGGATTTTGTTAAGTTACTGAAGAATAAAAAAATTAAAACTCTCTTTATCCTTGAATCAGATCCAGTGTATTGGAACCAAAGTTTGCGCTCTTTAATAGAGGGAGTTCCAGAGAAGATTTCATTGTCCCTATTTCCTAATGAGAGCCATGATCTCGCAACCATTAAGATTGCTCAGTCTCATCCCTTAGAGTCCTGGGGGGACTTAAGGGCAATCGATGGTTCCATTACAATTCAACAACCATTGATAGAACCTATCTACACTTCGCTCTCTCTTCCTCAAGTTTTGCTAGGAATTTTGGGAGAGACGAAGACACCCTTGACTCTCCTTAAAGAGACGTATCAATCACGCTGGGAAGAAGGTCTGCAAAAAGGTTGGATGGCAGGAGAAACAAATTCAATCCTCGCCCCTTTAAATCAATTCCCAAAAAGAAAACTCACCGATGGCTTCAATATCAAATTAGTTCCTGATCCAACTGTTGGATACGGGGAATTTGCCAACAATCCCATCATGCAAGAACTGCCCAAGCCGTTTTCAAAACTTACCTGGAGTAATGCGTTTTATATTTCACCTGAAGATGCAGAGGTAATGAAATTAAAAACGGGTGATGTCATCAAGGTAAAATCTAAGAAAGTGGGAATAAAAGGACCAGTGTGGGTTCTTCCAGGTGTAGCGAGAGAGACAATCATTGCAACTTATGGTTACGGCCAGCAGAATGGAACATTTGTCGCCAAAAAACGTGGCTACAGTGCTTATGCCTTCGAACAAGACGAGGCCATTACTCTTGAGAAGACTAGTGGATACATTGATCTCGCCTCGACACATGGTTTTCAGATGCTTCCCGAGAAACACTCACCAGTGAAGCATGGTCGACTTCCCCTTGGAGAGAAGGAGCCCAAAATTAAAGTCGCAAGTCTTTATCCTGAACATCCAATTCCCATTCAGGAAAAAGGTCCTCAATGGGGCATGACAATTGATCTCACAACTTGCATAGGCTGCCAAAGCTGCGTGAGCGCATGTCAGGTTGAAAATAATGTTCCTTTTGTTGGAGAAGATCAAGTTAGACAGGACCGAATTCTTCATTGGTTAAGAGTCGATACTTACTTCAATAATGGACAAGCAGTTTTTCAACCTATTCCATGTATGCATTGTGAGAAGGCCCCCTGTGAAGTTGTTTGCCCGGTAAATGCGACTGTTCACGGGAATAGTGGTCTCAATGAAATGATTTACAACCGCTGTGTGGGAACCCGTTACTGCTCTAACAATTGTCCCTATAAGGTGAGACGCTTTAATTTTAAAGCTTATTCAGTCATGAAGAAGCCATGGAATATGGGTTTTAATCCTGATGTAAGTGTTCGCGAAAGAGGTGTGATGGAAAAATGCACCTTCTGTATTCAAAGACAAATCAAAGGAGAAGGTAAAACGGCCTGTCAGGTGGCCTGTCCAACTGAAGCAATTACTTTTGGTGATATTAAAGACGATACTTCATTAGTAACACGCAAAAAGAATCTTTCTCATAATTATGACCTTCTGGAAGATGAAGGAACCGTGCCTCGAACCTCTTACTTAAAGGTCATTCGTTATGAAGCCTGAGATGCACGATTTAAGTGAGAGATTGAGTGAACTCGGGGTCACAAAATCTGCGCTCATTTTTAAACTCTTCATTCCTATGCTCCTGCTTTTGATGGTGCTCCTTATCGCTATCACTTACCTACTTCTAAAAGGAACAGTTGTTTGGGGAATTAATATTCCTGTGGCATGGGGATTTGCGATTATTAATTTTGTCTGGTGGGTTGGAATTGGACACGCAGGAACTTTTATTTCTGCCGTTCTTCTTCTTGCCCGCCAGGAATGGCGAAGCTCAATCAACCGTCTTGCTGAGTCAATGACTTTGTTTGCTGTCGCTTGTGCCGGAATATTTCCTCTGCTTCATATGGGTCGACCTTGGTTTGCTTATTGGCTTCTTCCCTATCCAAACGACATGACACTTATCCCTCAATATCGAAGTCCTCTGGTTTGGGACGCTTTTGCCGTAACCACTTATCTAACGGTCTCAGTGATCTTTTGGTATGTGGGTCTCATTCCAGACTTTGCCATCGCGAGGGAAAAAACCAACTCGAAAGCAAAGCAGATCATATTTGGAGTTTTAAGTTTGGGCTTTAGTGGTGAGGCACGCGAGTGGCTAATCTTTAAGAAGGCCAGTCTCCTACTTGCTTTGATAGCCACACCTCTCGTAGTTTCGGTTCACACGGTGGTGTCGTTAGACTTTGCTTCGGCCGGAGTTTCTGGCTGGCACTCGGCCATCTTTCCGCCCTTCTTCGTAATCGGCGCCATCTATTCTGGTTTTGCCATGGTTATCTGTATGCTTATTCTTCTTCGACATAAATTTAAAATCGAAGATCTAATTACTGAAAGGCATATCGAACGAAGTGCCAAGCTGTTACTTATGAGTGGTACTCTCGTGACCTTCTTTTATATCACCGAGTTTTTCATGGCCTGGTTTGGTGAGGAATATTACGAGATCGTAAACCTTGTTCATCGAGCGACAGGAGAAAAGGCCTGGGCATTCTGGACCATGCTGTTTTGTAACTCGATCGCCATTCAACTTCTCTGGATTCCCAAGTTCAGAAGAAACGAAAAACTTCTTTTCGTCGTATGCATTTTTGTCCTCATTGGCATGTGGATGGAGAGATACGTAATCGTGATTACCAGCCTCATGGATTCGTACTTACCTTCAGGAGCAGGAAATTACTCTCCAACAATCTGGGACTGGCTTCTTTATCTGGGTACCTTTGGTCTTTTTGGTTTTGGAATGCTTTTTGTGATTCGCTTCTTGCCATTTATTCCGATTACTGAGGTTAAAGAATGCAAAGAAGACTTCTAGTTTACGAATTTGATTCTCATGAAGAATTTAGAGAGGCCCTTCTTCAGATCGAAGCGAAGGGACTTACCTTTCGCGCGTACACTCCTGTACCAGAAGATGACATCATGAAATTCCGATCAAAAGGTACTAATCTTGTGATCGTTTATGCTGTCATTGGTGGATTTCTCGGATTCATTACAGGATTTGCTCTTCAATATTATTCCAACGTCTATCATTTCCCGATCAACGTGGGAGGGCGACCACTCAACAGCTGGCCCGCTTTTATGATTATTTGTTTCGAGCTCACCATTCTATTTTCAGCTCTCGGAATATTCGCATCTATTTTTATTTTGAATCGCTATCCGCGTTTTGATCATTCGCTTTTTGATTTGCCTGATTTTAATGAAAGACGAGATCGCCATTTCTTTCTTACCACAACTGAGGAGGTGACCCTTGATAAAGCCATCAAGCGTTTTAATCTTACTCTTCATTAGTGGTTGTAATAACCATCGCGTACAACCGTCACTTCGGTTTCATGAGAGGCCTATGATGCCGGTGGAAGGAACGATTGCGATCAAGGAAGAAGTAAAACCGCTTAGGATTACCAAGCGACGTCTTTACGTAGGGCAAACTCTCTATAATCGAAACTGTGCCATATGCCACGGCCTTGATGGAAGTGGAGATAGCCTGCCTGTGAGACGAGGGTTAACGAAATCCGATCCTCTCTATGAAAAGGAACTTCCTAATCTTTATGATGTGATTACCAATGGCGTTGGAAAAATGCCGGCATTTAAAAGAAAGCTCACTCCTAATGAGAGACAAATGGTGGTTGCCTATGTTGAAGCGCTAAGACTTTCTCGTCGCTTTCCTATGGAAAAACTCGATGAGAGGGACAAGGAGAAAGTGAAATGAAGATCTATTTGATCCTCTTTCATTTACTCATGAGCACCTTCTTCGGCGGAGGAATTATTCTCGCCGTTGCCGGACACTTCAAAGGGGAATGGACAAAGTTTTTGAGATGCTTCATCCCTGGTTGGAAGTGGATCACCATGTTGTGGTTTATTCCCCTCATCGCACTTATCTTAATGGCGACTCATCTCTATCCTTGGGACGGCTTCCACGGGCATAAAGCGACCTACTTTTCAATTTACTATCTCCTCGCAAGACAAGTCATCTATATCGCAGCCCTCTTCGTCGCATACCATTTTTTGAGAACCAAACCATGGATCTCACTCTATATCTATTTTGTAGTTGGGACTTTCTTCTCTTATGACTGGGCCTTGAGTCTTGAAACGAAATGGTTCTCAAACCTCTACGGATTTATTTATCTCGCCAGTGGATCTCTGGGAGCTTTGAGCGTCATGCTTCTCACGCCCATTGCACCTCTCGAACATGAAAGAAGAGATCTGGTGAATTTATATGTAGCGATCAGCCTTTTCTGGTTTTATTTAGAGTTCTGCCAATTTTTGATCGTCTGGATGGGCAATCTTCCCCGAGAAGTCTCCTGGTACGTGGTGCGCACACAAGGAACAATGTTAGTACTTTTCATAGCGGTACCAATTTTAAAACTCATGCCAGGTATTGTTCTCGCCTGCTCTCCAAAATTAAAGGCCAAAGAGACACTTATCAACATTTGTATGTGGATATCTTTATTGGGCCTGGTGTTAGAGATGGTTTGGTTCATTTGGCCATCAATTAAGGGAGGAGTATGAGTCGATTATATTTCAACACTCTCCTTCTCATCATTCTTTTAGCTCTCTCACATGTTCTGGTTTGGCAGATGGATAAGGGTCTTCACCATGCGAGGAAGGACTATCGGAAAGAAATTGAAGGAAAGAGTTATCCCTATTTAAGAAAAGAACGACTTCAAATTGAAAAGATTCAGAAAAAGAGTCTCAAGACATGGGCCAAGGGGAAAGATGGCTATATTCAAATGCCTATTAATCGCGCCTTTGATTATTATCTGCGCGATCTTAAGTAGCGAGTCACGGGCATCGCTACCCGACATTCCGGTCACAAATGAGTTTGGAGTCACTTCTCCACTTTCAACTCATTTAAAAGAGAGAAGTTTACTCGTGATGGGTTTTTATAACTGTAAGCATATCTGTGACTTCATGGTTAAAAATCTTTCCCAGGATCTTGCTCAATTTAAGCACTACCCCCATGTGGTGTTCTTTGGCATTGATGAGAAAGAAGGTCCAAGAGACGCTCTTAAATTAAAAAAGCGGATTGTGGGATCGGCCAAGTATCATTGGACCTTTCTTACTACAGATAAAGAAAGCATCGAAAAATTGGCCAAGGCCTTACCTTTTGAAATGAAGCGAGATCCAGTAAGCGACGTTATCACTCATGAGATCGCTTTTTATACCGTGGAAAACAATCAGATCATTAACAAAATCACTGATCTAAATATCAGTGAGAATCTTTTCGAATCGAAAGCGACAGTATTGGATCACATCAAGAGGTTTTGTTCAGAATTCGATCCCAGAAAATCCAAGTATGGCGTGTATGTCATTAATGGCCTGTCTCTCCTGAGTGTGGCCTTTGTTGGAGTTCTGGTGTTTTGGTTTAATTATTTGAGGCGCAAAACGATATGAAGTGGCCAAGTGACGTTTCAGCATTCTCAACGAGCCTTGATCAGTACATGCTGTTCATCACAGTGGTTTGTGGTGGCGTTACCGTTATTATTCTTTTTATCATCGCCCTATTTTGCTTCAAATATCATGCTTCTAAAGTCACCAATGAAGTAAAGGCCCTCACGAATAGAACTCTAGAGACCGTGCTTATTCTATTTACTCTCGGTTTCTTTATGTATTTCTTTTATCGGGCCACTGATCTTTACCAGGAAAAGGTAAAACCACAAAAAGCCGACTACGAAATCTTTGTTTACGCAAAACAATGGATGTGGAAGTTTCATCACCCCAATGGTTTTACAGAAGTTAATAATCTTCATCTGCCGAAAGATAAAAAAATTAACTTTGTGATGATTTCAGAAGATGTGATCCACAGTCTATTTCTACCTAATTTTCGAGTGAAACAGGATCTTGTGCCCGAAGTTTATACCACTATGTTTATCCACCCATTAAAACTTGGGACTTATCCACTTTTTTGTACGGAATACTGTGGAACTGATCACGCTCTCATGAAGGGTTCCATCAATATCATCGAACACGAAGATTATGAGCGGCTCATTCATAATCCTACCGGATCATCTGGACGAGACCTATTTGTGAAGAACAACTGTCTTACCTGTCACCACGACGGTTCGACACTGGCACCGAGTCTAGTTAACTTGCAGCGAACTGATGAAGAACTCCGTCGCTCAATCCTTTACCCTCAAACCGAGAAGGTTAAAGGGTATGAAGCGGTCATGCCTTCTTATAAAGAGACCCTGAGCGAAAGCGATGTGCACACTCTTATTCAATACATTAAAAGTATGAGGAAGATTGATGAAAAATTACTTTGATTCTCCTCGTGGTGTTCTAAGTTGGCTCATAACGACCGATCACAAGAAGATCGCATGGCTCTATTTAGTCAGTATCACCTTCTTCTTCATTATTGGGGCCTTCGCCGCCCTTCTCATGAGAATTGAGCTCTTTACCGCTCATGGAAATATTGTTTCTCCTGATGTTTACAACCGTCTCTTTAGTATTCACGGCATCGTGATGATTTTCTTTTTCCTCGTTCCTTCAATTCCATCAGTGCTTGGAAACTTTTTATTACCCCTCATGATAGGTGCTAAAGACTTGGTTTATCCACGTCTGAATCTCATGAGCTGGTATGTCTTCATGATAGGCGGTCTTTTTACATTGTGGGCAACGATAGACGGTGGGGTTGACACTGGATGGACCTTCTATACTCCCTACAGCACCATGTTTTCTAATTCCCATGTGGTTTTGGCTGCACTTGGGGTTTTCGTGACGGGTTTTTCTTCCATCATGACAGGGGTGAACTTCATCGCGACCATTCACCAACTTCGTCATAAGGACATGAATTGGTTTAAGATGCCACTCTTTGTCTGGGCCATGTATGCCACAAGTATTATAATGGTGCTCGCGACTCCCGTTCTAGCTACCGCCGTTCTTCTGATTGGGCTTGAGAGAATATTTGGGCTCGGTATTTTTGATCCAGCTCTTGGAGGAGATCCACTCCTCTTCCAGCATATCTTCTGGTTTTACTCCCATCCTGCGGTGTACATCATGATTTTACCTGCCATGGGAGTTGTGAGTGAGGTTCTCTCTTGTTTTTCTCGAAGACGCGTCTTTGGTTATAAATTTATCGCTTACTCGAGTCTCGCAATTGCTCTGTTCGGTTTCCTAGTATGGGGTCACCATATGTTCGTGAGTGGACAGTCGACCTTCGCAAATACCGTATTCTCATTCCTAAGTTTCTTAGTGGCCGTTCCTAGTGCGGTGAAAGTGTTCAGTTGGACCGCAACGCTTTATCGCGCCAAGATTTATCTAAGGACACCAATGATTTATATCCTGGGCTTTATCTCACTTTTTTTAGTGGGTGGTCTCACAGGACTCTTTCTCGCTTCCCTAGCAATCGACCTTCACGTGCACGACACCTACTTTGTTGTGGCCCACTTCCATTACATCATGGTGGGAGGAGCGGTGATGGGATTTCTTGGAGGTATTCACTTCTGGTGGCCTAAAATCTCAGGAAAGACTTATAACGAAAAATGGGGGCGCTTTTCGGCCGTCATTATTATCTTGGGATTTAACCTCACGTTCTTCCCGCAATTCATTCTCGGTTATCTGGGAATGCCGAGACGGTATCATTCTTATCCAGAGGTCTACGAATATCTCAATCAGGTATCAACAGTTGGACTTTTTCTTTTGGGGATTGGTTACTTCTTCCCGATTGTTTATTTAACGATGTCGCTTTTTGATAAGAAAACTGTGGGAGCGAATTATTGGAATGCCGCCGGACTTGAGTGGTTGACGGAATCCCCTCCACCTCATGAGAACTTTCACGAGCTTCCGGCGACCGTTCCTGATGTGTATGATTATGAGCGCCTGCCTGATCTAGGAGGTGTTTCATGAAAAATCATATGGGAATGTGGATATTCCTCGCTTCTGAGATGATGATCTTTGGGGTTTTAATATTCCTCTATCAAGTGGCCATGAATCAGAATCTGAATGAGTTTCGAATGGCTTCTCATGATCTTCACTTCATCCATGGAACTGTGAATACGGTAATTCTTCTTACTTCGAGTTATTTTGTGGCCTTAAGTGATGTGAAGAAAAATCGATTGTTTCTCATTCTAGCAATGATCTTAGGAGTGGTTTTTATTTCAATCAAGGGCTTTGAGTATTATGACCTAACTCAAGAAGGAAAGTTTCCTTTAAACTTCAAAGACCTTTCAAGTGCCGAGACTCTTTTCTTTACCTACTATGGCTTCCTCACATTTTTACACCTTCTCCATGTGTCTGTAGGAATTCTTCTGTTGGGTGCAGCCTGGTTCCTTTACTACAATCCAAAGGAAAAAAATCTTCCTCATAATGCTGGACTCTATTGGCACTTCGTAGATTTAGTATGGGTCTTTATTTATCCTCTTTTCTATCTCATTGGACGAAATTATGGAAAATAAGTCAGTTCATCTAGCTTATTTTGGATTACTTGCTTTACTCGCGATGACAGTATCGATGTCGTATCTTGAGCTGGGATTTGGGAATGAGTTACTTGCTTATGGGTTTGCCACACTTAAGGCGCTTATTATTCTCATCGTTTTTATGAGCCTTACTAAGGAACACATCATTTCAAAGGTGTATTTCTACATGGCGCTGTTTGGGATATTGTTGATTGTGGTGTTTGTTATGGATGACTTGGTATTTAGAAACTAAGTTCTTATCTAAGATTTCTTAAGAACTTAAACTTCACCTTCAATAATGCCGACATCCTCACATGACCCAAAAAAACCGTTTCGAAGACATCGTTAAAAATGTCGATGACCAATTCAAGAAAATTGAAGAACGCAAAGAAAAGCAGATCCGCATTTCACATATCGAAACAAAAAAACATGAGCCCTCTCCTACCGAAAGACGGGAGAAGAAGCTTAAGCAGCATCAAAAAGACGAAAAAAATCTTGTTAAGGGAAAACTTAAAACTGCGGCAGTGGTCTTTGTCGTAGGTCACATCATGATCATTCCCGCCTACATAAATCATCCCAATCTGATTCCACAGATTTTCTTGGTAGCTTCTTTCTCTTTAGGAGTTATTTGTCTGGCAGTAATTGATTACACTTAATTGATCACAAACTTATGCCCTTCTGAATAGGCATAACATTTCCCAACAAATCTGATCTCATTCCCATCCACCACAATACCTGCCCCATCGGGACAAGCGTAGATGACTTTTTTGTGATTCTTTGAATACTTTTTGAATGCTACATCGTAGCGAGAAGAATTTTTAAAATGCGGAAAGAAATAGAAATCAACCAATCCCATCGACGATAGGTTCTTAATCTTCACACTATTCTCATCACGATCAAATTCCGGATAGGCCGCCATATTAATCGTTTCCGTCATCATAATCGCCCCGGCCGAAAGACCGGTCAGCACCCCACCTCTCTCCACAAACTCGCGAAGTCTCGGCAGCATCTTGGCCTTACGAAGGCTATTTAAGAAATAGAACGTATTTCCACCCGCCATATGAATGGCATCACTGCGAAGAACTTCTTGAAGCATGATCTTGTCGAAGGGCACATCCACCGGAAAGTGAATAAAGCGCGAGATCTTAAACTTTGAATAGTGTTTAACGAAGACCTTAAACTCTTGTTCAGACAGATATGAAGACGAAGGAATAAAAGTCACCACCGGATTTTTCTTTCCGATCAGCTGAACGAAATCCTTATCTAACTGGCGATTGTCTTTATCGTCTCCGCCGCTATAGAAGACAAGCTTCATAGCCCCTCACGACACTCTCGAACAATAGAGTATAAACCCTGCATAATGTTCTTGTGTCGTGGGGGAATTTCATTGGAAACGGTTTTTTGATCCGGGTCCAGGTTCTGATAAGAAGAGAATTGCTGTGCAAGCTGATATAACTCTTCCGCACCTAGTTTTGGACGGAGCTTTTGAACTTTTTGGACAATGAATGTAATCGAGTCACCAGTCACTCTGTCATATTTATTAATAACAGATGAGCGCATCGTCAGTTCTAAAAGAAGCTGAGCGCGAGTCATACCGGTCTCTTTCTCCACGGCGGCGAGCAGGGCCATATACGTGTTCTGGAATTTACTTATTTGTTTTCTACGTACTTCAGTAAGCTTTAAATCACTCTTCTTTGCGTATGAAGACTTAATCACTTCAATAAAATCTTCATCCCTGAGCATTCCCTCTTTTGTCAGATACAACTGAGGCATCTCACGCAGGATATCTCTCATACAGAAAAGAGCATCGCGGTTAATCCCATCTGGAACTTTGTACATTCCACGTTTAGACTTCGATCTCTCGAAGTAGCTAAACGGCTTACGGAACTTCGTCACCAGATGTCTATGGTTCTTCATCAGGAAGTCCTGATGATTCTTTTTAAATCCAATCTTCTGAACAAGATTACGATCTTTACACTCATGGAAATGCTTATCAAAAGTCTTAAGCACATCATGGTTTCTAAATTCAGAGAGAGAGCGCTTCTTACCAGTCGTCAGGAAGTCCGCAATTTGCGCGAAACACTGAACGATATAACGGGCCTTCTGCTTCTGCTCTAAAATTGTAGTTGAATATCTTTGAACGTCATCATAGCGGTATTCAGCATGGAACAGACCGAACTGACGGATCGAACCGTAGTCAATGATCCCGCCATCCATCAGGATGTTATCGCCGTCCCAATCAAGCCAACAAAAAATATACTCATCCTCAAACTTAGCTGATACTGCAGCAAAGTCACGGGCCACTTGATTAGCGAGATAGAAATACTTCTCTTTATTGTTCTTAAACGTCGTTTGCGCCCAGGCCTTATTTTCAATCTGGCGCTCGATATAGTAATCAGCAACTTGTTTAAGTGTTGTGAGATTACCTTGCTTTAAATGTCCAAAAAAGTGACTTGGACGCATAAGATTTGGATTAGCGCGAACGTTAATCGCGAGACCCTTATCAAACTCAATGATCGCAAGCACGCGCTCAGTTTTAAAGCCGTTCTTCCCTAAGACCTCAGAAAAGAAAAGCGTCTCGAGACCCTCTCCTACTTCTGATAGACCACAACCATATGAAATTGACGGATCACCCGTCTGATAGAAGATCTTATTGATGTTACATGCTGGAGAAAGTTTCGTAGCACCAGTACCACAACTTGAAACGTCCCAAGTTGTACCATTACCGCGGAAAGTTCCGTTCCAAATCGAACGACCATCTCCTGAAGTGCGTCCAGTCTTATCCGGATGTTGCAACTGCAGATAACGAGTGGCCATATAAGTATGAGGATGAATCTCATCTTGCGGGAACTTGATCTTGTTCATCTCATCATATTCATTGATGATCACAAGACTGAAGGTTTCGAGGATTTCTTTTTCTAATTCAGGATTTAATTTTGTTTCGTGAGTCTTTGGGAGAAGTCCCATTTCTTTAGCGAGGTCGAAATTGAAGAAAGTGACTTTGCCACCTTTCTTATAACGGGCCTTATATTCTACTCGTCCGCCAGGAACCTGATCCTTGAAAGGATGTTGACCATTAATACGTCCGAACGATGAGTAAGCTCGTTTACCGACTTCATCTGTCGGGCTCTTCTTGACTTGGTTCATTTGGTTTTATCAATCCTCGATAAAGTTCCTAAACAAAAATCTTATGTAAATTATAGGACCTATATCAAAGCTTGACAAAAAAATGTGTGAACTAGGCAAATAGTGCTAATCACCGAGGAACACTATCAACTAAGTCCAAAAACTTCTGGCGATAAATATTCCCATCATGATGATAAGCATCGATGTGCGTCCCATTTGGCATTTTCCAGAGCCACTTCTCTTTGGCCGCGATGCCTTTAAAAATGGTCTTACCAAATTTTGGTGGCACTACCTTGTCTTTCATCCCAACGATGACGAGTGTGGGTTTCGTAATCTTATCGAAGACTTTATCGGCCGCATAAGCATCAGAAACCAACACGTAGGCCAAAGGACTAATAGGATATAAGAACCAATGATCGGTTAGTTTATCAAATGCAATGTCTTGATAAGAAGAGAACGCCGAGTCCATGACGATGAGAGAAATATCATCATAGTGCTTATAGTCTGGGATCGCGCGAAGTGAGATTGCGCCGCCAGTGCTTTGGCCATAGATGACAAACTTTCCATTGCCATGCTTCTGGTTAAACTCACGCGCCTTTTCAAAAGCCGCCAGGGCATCCTTATAAATTCCTGCCTGGGAAGACTTCCCTTCTGACTTCGCGTAACCACGGTAATCGAAGGTGAAAAGGTTGTAACCATGGTCTATCACCCAGATAAGACTGAAAAAATGGGTCGAGATGTTCTGAGCGTTCCCATGAAACTGAACAATAGTTCCCTTGGTTTTATTTGTTTTGGCCGGGAAGAACCAACCATGAAGTTTGGTTCCATCACTTGCTTTGAAGTAAACGTCTTCGTACTTAAGTTTAAATTGGGCCGGGTCTACAAAGTGTTGTGGTGACGGCTGATAGAAAACATGAGAACAACTCTGAAGGAATAAAAGTGCTAAGAAAAAAATACAAGCGCGCATAGTTTCTCTCTTCATCAAATCTTAACTAAGTTAACTTAACCCGAAAATTTCTCTTACTTATTCTCAGGCATAATGAACGCAAAGGAAAGTTTATGAAAATTCTCGCTCGCTTGAGTTTAGTTCTCATCAGCCCTTATCTGGTAGTTGTCTACTGGAGAAACTCGTATAAGAAGCTGGGAAATCTTCACGCTAACTACGAGCTAAATTACGAGTAATTACTCGACGTCGAAGTTAAATGCCTGATCCGGATGAGGTTCAGGTTTAAACGAGTAGTGCCACCATTCCTGTGAAAAGTTCTTAAAGCCCTTACCTTCCATCAGTTCTTTCAATAACATACGATTCTTTTTCTGCTCTTCCGTGATGCTCTTACTATCGGTATTAGATCGCTCATCAAAGAAATCAAAGTGGGACCCCATATCGAGTTCTTTACCGGTTTTTAGATCCACCAGGGTCAAATCAACTGCCGCCCCACGTGAGTGGCTGGATTGTTTAGCGATAAAACCCTGCTCAAAGAGATCTAAGCGAGAAAAGGTTGGATAGTAATGGGCCTTAATCTCAGGATTGGTTTCCGGACGTTTTGCCCATTCCTGGAAAAACTCCACCGCCTTTACAGGACGGTAACCATCGAAGATTTTAAGATTATACCCGCGAGAGAGCGCCACTTTTTGAACTTCGCCTAAGGCCTTGGCGGGTGCTTTCGCCATATAGGCAGCAGTCTTCTTATAACCACGAACGATCTCGCCCGTGAAATTCTTCACCGTCGAGTAATCACTCTGAATAATAATATTCGGACAGGTTTCAGAAAGTGAGATGAATTCAGAAGGAATTTTGGCCATAACGGAACTAGTCTCCACAATTAGTAGAAATACAGCAAGCCCAACTCTCCACCAGTCACCCATACTCGCTCCTGCTCGTAGCCGTTGCCTTTTAAGCTTAGAGATACTGACTCACTCAGATGATGACGAAGTTCCAATTCGTTATACCACCCATAATCCTGGAACATCTTTTTATGCTCATAGGTATTGAAATGATAATAACTCGTGAGCCCTACTAACCATGCATCAGAAGCACGATATCGAGAAAATAATTTTGGCCCAATTCCAAAGCGGTAATTGTTCGTGAATTGGTTTTGAATATCAACTTCACCGTTAACAAGGACCGACATGAAAAGTCGATCGCGTGCAATCTGAAGACTGTTACCAATTGAACCCATCACATAAGCGGCCGGACAATCGAAACACTGAACGCGGTGTAACTGCTTAGCACCTACATCTACTTCCCAAGAAGTTGGAGAGGCCCAGAAATTTTGCTCAGGATAGTTCTTAATATTGAAGATCGTGAAATCCTGGAAGATAAACTTAGGACTCTTATAGTACCGGTCCTGAAGTTTAAAGTTCACCTTACCCATCTCAATTTGAGATGTATTCATGGTTCCGGGAATCGGATCCAGCACATCATGAAGGGCCGCGCGGAATTCAAACCGCGTGTACTTCCCTACCTGATCTGTATAACCTTCCGCCAGTGATAAACGGGTCGGTGAATGGCTGAGGGCAGGATCATCCTTGCGAGTAAGAGATGGATCAATTTCATCATGTGTGATGATAGGATTTTTTGCGCGAGCAGATAAAATATGTTCTTTCTTCGCTTTAGTCTTTGCATCGTCTTGAAGAATCTTTTCAAAATTATAGTAATCGAAGGCCTCAATCGAAACATCCAACACATCAGCGGCCTTCTTATCATCCATGCCCGCAACGAGTGTTTGAGTTTCTTCTGGTTTTGAAGCAATGTCTTTTGAAAGCTCTAAGTTCTTGTCACTTAAATTTGAAGACAGTCTTGTGAGCTTTGAATAGGTTGATTCACGTCTCTGCCCTTCTTCAATCAGTCCCTCTTTCTTCAGCATGCGAACAGTGTCGGCCGGAATCGTGTACCAGTTAAACTGATCCGTGAGATTAGCATCGGGCTTAGCGGCCTCGATGATACTCAAAAGGTGGTAAGAGCAATTTTCATGGAAATAGAAATAATCAAAGTACGTATCACCAAGTTCCCATACGTGATCAACCATTTCTAGAACTTCAGGCATAGTGAGTTTTAAGTCATAGGCCCAAAGGTCACGAAACTCAACGTTGGTGTACTCGCGGATCTTGTAATAGTAAGGAATCGCAGCAAACTTCCCTTCAAATCCTCCAAAGAGACCTTTCACGGCATACAAGAACGGATTCTTCTCATTGGCCACCGCCGAATAGTTAATTCCATAATCCAGCATCTCAGTTTCACGTGGGTTATCGTAGCGACTTAAACGAAGCAAAGTATGACCGAAGGCAGAGTTTGGACTTCCTAGGTAATAAGATGAAAACACCACCGAAGCACGTTTCGCGGCAAGCTTTGAAAAGAAATCGACATACTTCTTACATTGCATGAGGTCCGCTTTCCACGGCATCCCTAGTTGCTGATTCAACCATTTATAACGAAGCGGAAAACGACAAATCGGATGATCATCATTAAGCGCACCAGGAGCACTAAAGAGTTCAATTGTGGTCTCTAGTTCCTTTTGAGGATTAGATTTACCTTCTTTATGCAAAAAGAACTTCGCGCCATCGGCCTCACTTTCATAAGAACCCGTCCAGGTCTTCTTATAATGCAGAAGTCGATGCCATTTTTTGGTTTCGGACAGTTCTTTAGGTGTAGAAGCTGCGATAAGAGAAAACGAGAATAAAAGAGGAAGAATGAAATACATGGGACCTGCTTTTAAGTGCAGGTCCCATTATAGAAATTAGATCTGAGTATTACAAGTAGTTGCAGCAACACCGTTGATGTTGTGAGTGATTTCAGAAGAAGTCGAGTTAGCTGAAGTAAAGATTGTAGAATAGTTAGACTTCAGAGCTTGGCCGAACTGAGCTGCATTTGTACAACCGTAAACTTTAGAAAGACCTACGATTGTTTCACCGTTACCACGAGCGATATCGTTAGCAAGAGCAACTTTGTTAGCTTCAACATAAGCTTCTGCTTGGCCAACTTTTAGAGGAGCTGGAGAATCACAGTTAGAAGTACCAAGAGTGATACCGATAGTTTGTACACCTGTACCGTTTGTAGTAGCAGCTAGAACTTGTTTCCACCAAGTCTGGTCGCCTTCGAAAATCATAGAACCAAGACCACAACCAGCTGAGCCGTATTTAGCAGCAAAAGCAGAAGAAGTCATAAGAGCAACTGCAACAACAACTAATAATTTTTTCATTCCTTCACTCCGTTGTTAAAGGTTAGTTGTAAAAAACAATAATCAATCTAATCCATTATCCAAGGTTGCAAATTTAGTTCAACTGGAAATTTCTTAAGAGTTTCTTTCCTGACTTTTCCGCTTCGCAAATTTTTTAAGCCCTACAGAATTACTTTCACAAGGAAAACATCTATTGGTTTCTAGGCAAAGGAACTTTATGAAGATGTTGCTCCTGCTCGCTATGACGCTCCTTTCATCAATCTTATATGCTCGAGAGTCTCGTCATATGATAACTTTTGGTTCCCAGGGTTTGGGTTGGATGGGATCAGGTGAGCGAATGCAAACAAGTTCCTCCTCCCCTTTTAAAAGGGTTGATCGCCTTCTTAGTGACCTTGCCGTTAATTATGCATATAGACTCTATCCTCGATTTCAAATTGGTGCTTTCTATGAAGGTTATCATTCAGAATATAAATTTAGCCGCAAGGGTGGAGGTGAATCACAACAGGAAGTTGAAGAGAACACTTTGGGGATTTTTCTACTTTATAATTTCAGTAACGATATTCACGATGCTTATTACATTGGTATGAGTGCTAGTAACACTAGTCACGAGGAAGAAATCTCACATGATTTTACAGATGCGGAAGGTAAAGCCCCCATCGAGCTAGATGATACAAATCAAACTTATGAATTTCTATTTGGAAAACGGATACCTATTGTAATGATGGGATTTGATAACCTGTCATTCTCACCACAGATTCGACTTTTCTATAAAACACATGGAAAAGATTTTAATGATCAGGACGTGAAATACGGACTGGGTTTGACGATTATCCCAGTCCGCTTCGATTTATTGTTCTAGTTATCTTTGAAGTGATTGATCGTGAGGTAAGTAAGACGAAGACGTTTTTCAATAGTTTCATCCAGCATAAGAAGCAGATCTTCCAATTCAAAAGTAAGACCCAAATCACAAACAAACTTATCCGCCTCTACTTCGGCCATAAGAGGATCATGGTCCTTATTCCCTTCATGCTCATAAAGCACGAAGGCAACTTCATGGGCAAGGTATGCAACTGCTGCACGTTTATTACTTCTTAATAGCTTTTGAAATTCAGGAAAGACCACAATCGTATTTGCAAGAACCATCCCCTTACGGTGATGCTCTTTCATGGCATAACTTGGAATGAACTCCACTGGATACTTCGTCATCATCGCTTCAAGGATGCCTGAAGGCAAAAGTGAGAAGAGTTTATCGAAGTGGTCACGACATTCAGATTCAAGGATCCACTGATGTTCAGGGAGCGAATAAAAATAGGTTGTGAAGTTTTTGCGGATTTGTGCTTTGTTCGAGCGATCAGTACTAAAAAATTTTTGAATCAAATTCATCATGACGTTTACCTCTCACCTGTCTTTTCGGTAAGAGGTAAAGCCACTGTAGAATTATTTATTGAAAAGGCTGCTCGTCAGAATCTACCATGAGGTTTACTGGACCTTGGTACTTCTCTCCGATAACGCTCAATAGATCACTCGGGATCTTTGAAGCACGGTATTTCTTGCCGTTTGTCGTTCTGATCCAGAAGCCATTCAAGATTTTATCAGGTCTTGAGATGCGAATGGGTTTGATCGAAATGATATGATCAAGATTAAATAACACTTCAATCTCTTCTGACTCCTGACCTTGTGCAGGCTTCGTAGGAAAGATTGTGAACTTTTGAAACTTCATAGAGACTCCTTAAACCAATGAAGCTATTTTATAGTGGATTAAAGAGCTTTGGATTTTAAGGGTAACTTTTTGAAAAATTTACAGGAAACTTCAGAACAACGCTGGCAATTTACCTCCTTCGCCCAGATGGATGGAGTGGTAAGACGAGTGGATAACCCCACCCAGGTTTTCCTGTTATTGCACGGACTTCAAGAGCGCGGAAAGCGTATTTTCCGCAAGTTACTTCCCTACTTGCCTCAAAACTCCATGGTAATCGCCCCAAATGGTCCATTTCCTCTACCTCGAGTAAAGGAAGGTCGTGTGAGCTACGGCCATTCCTGGTACTTCTACGATAAGTTTGAACAGAAGTATTTTTTGAATCAGGACCTCGCTAAATTTTGGCTGCGAGATTTATTGGAAATCGAGAATCCAAATAAACTTCCACTCACTATCATTGGTTTTTCTCAGGGCGGTTATCTCGCTCCTCTCGTCGGAAAAGAAATTAAAGAAACAGAATTAGTGATTGGTCTTAGTTGTGAATTCAGAACGACATTGATTTATGAACCACTGCCTTTTCCAATGGAAGCTATTCACGGAATGAAAGATGAAATCGTCACAGCAAAAAGTGCCATCAGTGAAATTGAAAAGTTAAAACAGAATGGCATTCATGTAGGATGGAATGAAGTGGAAGATGCTGAACACGAGATCACTTCCTCTATCGGAAAAGCAGTTGAAACACTCCTGGAGAAATATGGAAAAAGAAGTTTATAAGGGTCAGATCATTCGAGTCACCGAAGAAAAAATCAACGGCATCGTGTGGGAGCGCGCCTACTTCCCTCATGGAGTGATTGTTTTTCCCATTACTGAGGACGGTAAAATCATTTTGATTGAAGAAAAGCGTCCTCACGAGAATCCACCCTTCAGAATCAAGCCCGTTTCAGGAATTCTTGAGCACCACAAAGGAACCCCAGAAGAAAATGCTCAGCGTGAAATGCAGGAAGAGATTGGTTATAAGGCCGGCATTCTTGAACCATTGATGACTCTTCATGGTTCAGGCACGATTAATCACGCTCAACACTTCTTTATCGCCCGCAATTTGATCCACTCAAAGCTACCGAACCCAGATGGTGAGGACACTATTATGGGCCTTAAGGAATACACCCTGGATGAGCTTCATGAGGCCATCATGACGGATAAACTTAAGTGGTCTATGTCGACCTTGGGTATGTTTCGCCTGATCGAAAGGCTTCGCTCGGGCCAGTAACCCTGCGAAATTACGTTTAAACCTTCAAACGAATAAATATTTACTAATACAATTGTTAGATATGCCGAACATGTGTATACTGCGGTCAATAGGAAGGCGCACGCATTATGTACGTTTGTATCTGTAAAGGCATCACTGAAAAACAAATCCAAGACGCAATTACGTCTCGGAACTCAAATAATCCCAAAGAGATTTTGAAGGCCCTTGGTGTTGGCTCAGATTGCGGTACATGCGTTGAAGATGCTGTTTCTACCCTACTCGAACACAGCGCTAAATCACCCTACGAAATGAAAGACAGTTCAAACAAATCTTAGGTCTGTTGAACTTTTTTGATTCTTCATTTCACCTCTTCTACAATTAATTCAATTACAACTTCTCGAGGTGAATATGAAAGGCTCTCCTGCAATTATCGACGCTCTAAATTCTGTTCTCACAAAAGAACTAACTGCTATTAACCAATATTTTCTACACGCTCGTATGCTTCAAAACTGGGGCCTCGAGAGAATCGGGAAATTAGAATATGCAGCTTCAATCGATGAGATGAAGCACGCTGATATGGTGATTAAGCGTATTCTATTCTTAGAAGGTCTTCCTAACCTTCAAAAGCTTAACAAACTTCGCGTTGGTACTGACATCACTGAAGTGATCGCTGCTGACCTTGAGGTTGAATACGAAGCAGTTCCTCATCTAAAAAAATGTATCCAGCAAGCCGAGTCTGAACACGACTACGCTACTCGTGATCTTTTCCTTTCAATCCTTAAGTCTGAAGAACACCACATTGACTGGCTTGAAACTCAGCGTGACCTGATTAAGGCCGTTGGCGTTCAGAATTATATGCAGTCTCAAATGGATCCAGATAAAGGTGCTGACGAATAATTCCGATAAGGCCCCTATAAGGGGCCTTTTTTTTTATGACCAAACAATTCTTTCTTACTCTTCCTGTATTTAAAAAAGGTTTCCACATCATCACTGACGAGGTCCTAAAAGCTGTGGGAACTCTCCCAGATGCCGGACTTCTTCACGTGTTCATCCTGCATACCTCGGCCGGATTAGCGGTCAATGAAAATGCCGACCAAACCGTTCGACATGATATGGACCGAAGCTTTGATGAACTTGCCCCCGAAAATCAACCTTTCTACCAGCACACGGTAGAAGGTCCAGACGATATGCCCGCCCATATTAAGTCTTTGTTAGTTGGTAGTTCGGTCACAATCCCTATTACCAATGGAAAGCTTAACCTTGGAACTTGGCAGGGAATTTACCTCTGCGAGTTTAGAAAGAATGCCACGCCTCGTAAGTTGGTGATGACGGTTTTAAGTTAGTTTGATACTCCCATGTCATGACCATTCGCCGTCTCATTTACGCTAAGTTTTTAGTCCTCACAGCTATGTGGTGGGGTTGGACGGTATTAGTCGATATCTTTGTTATCCCCACTGTTTTCAGAACGATTGATATCTTTTTTAAGGCCGGCGATTTAGGTATTGCTGTTTTCTCTAAGCTGAACAATTTGGAAGTTTTTGTTAGTTCCATTTTAGTTGCTCTCCTTGCCTATCAAGTGACAAAAAATAAAAAGGCCCTTCCACTTCTAGTGATGAGTATCGTAGCGTGGTTGATCGCGATGACTTACTTCGCGTTCCTCACACCGAAGCTGACTCACGTTACAGAACTTTGGAAGACCGCTGATCTTATGGGTCTCACAGGTGTTGCTGAATATCCTGATCTTCAACAGGCCCACCAGTTTTATCACAAGCTCTATATTGGTACTGATGTTTTCAAATTAGTTCTTCTGACTGTGATGTTGGGTTATGGCATTTGGAAAGAGGAAGAGTGGCGATGAGAAAATTAGCTCCCGTTCCCTACGGTTCTCTATTCTTCGCGCCGATGGAAGGCATTACGGACGATTCATTTCGTAAGACCATACAGAAGCTTTATCCTGAGTGGGACGTGCTTGCCTGTGACTTCTTGCGAGTTCCGTCTGCGGGTAAATATCCTAATAAGCATCTCATTAAGCATTTCGGGAAAGATATTTTTGAGATCCCTTGGATTCAAGATAAGACCATGTTTCAGATCCTCACCTCTCATAAGGCCTTCACGGTTGAGATGGTGAAGCAAGTGGAAGAACTTCAGATTCCTTGGATGGACATGAATATTGGTTGTCCTTCTCCTACAGTTTGTAAAAACCGTGGTGGATCGTTTCTTTTGACTGATCTTGTTTCGCTCAGAGGTCTGGTTCGTTCAGTTCGTCAGAACTATACTGGTCGCTTTACCTGTAAAATCAGAATTGGTTATAACGATACCAATGGCTTTGAAGATTCTATCAAGATGCTAAATGATGAAGGTGTCGAGATGATCACCGTTCACGGACGCACTCGTGATGATATGTACAAGGCCCCTGCTCGTTGGGAATTTATCAAACGTGCTGTTGAGCTTTCTCAAGTTCCAATCATTGGTAATGGTGATATTTGGAAAACAACAGATATCGATCGCATGCTGAAAGAAACCGGCTGTCACGGTGTTATGATTGCTCGTGGTGCTCTTAAAGCTCCATGGATTGCTCAAGATTATCGCCGTGGTTATTTTGAACCAACTAAAGAAGAGACCTTCGCCAAGATCAAACACTTCTTCCATGAATATAGGACTCTCCTGGAGTCTGAGAACATTTCTGTCCGTGGGCTTTTAAAGCAAAGTAAGTCTGTTTCGAGATTCATGCTGGAAGGAATCGAAGGTGCAGAGCCATTGAGAAGAAGCTTGATGCTTTCTCAAACTGTTCCTGAGTTTTATTCCATCATCGAAAATTTAAAATAAGATTATGGCGTACAATTTGCGAAGGCAGGGATTTGCGTCCAGGCAGCGGAATTTTCAAAACTACTACAAGTAGTCACATTAGGATTTACTGTCCATCCGGTTAAGTTTTGATTGTAGGCCGTGGCATTTTGAAACATTGAACTCATGGTCGTTCCAGAAGAAGTGTTCCATGCAGCAAGAGGTTGATTAAAAGCTGACGCTCCTGTGAACATAAATCCAAAGTTCGTGACACTTGATGTATTCCAAGAACCGATTGGTTGGTTGAAGGACGTGGCACCTTGGAACATCGAATTCAAAACGAGGGCCGAAGAGGTATTCCAAGTCGAAATGTCCTGGTTAAATGAAGTCGCAGTTCTAAACATTGACTGAAAAAATTGTACAGAAGAAGTATTCCAAGTTCCAATTGGTTGATTGAAAGCGGATGCCCCACTGAACATTGAATTCATATCTGTGACAGCTGAAGTGTTCCATGTACCAATGGGTTGATTAAACGCTAAAGCTCCACTGAACATCGAGTTCATGTTCGTAACTGCGGACACATTCCAATTACCAATTGATCCATTAAAAGCAGAGGCATTCTGAAACATTGCGCTTAAATTTGTTACACTGCTCGTGACCCAAGAATTAAGGGATTGATTGAAGGCCAATGCTGTATAAAACATTCCACTCATATTAGTAACAGCAGATGTGTTCCATGTATTGAGTGGTTGGTTAAAAGCATAGGCCCTACTAAACATAGAAGACATGTTTGTAACACTAGAAGTGTTCCATGAACCTATTGGTTGGTTAAAGGACATGGCGACTTGGAACATCCCATTCATATAGATAACAGCGGCCGTATTCCAAGAACTAATATTTTGATTAAATGCTAAAGCTCCATTGAACATATTGGACATATTCGTAACAGCAGAAGTGTTCCATGAACCAATATTTTTATTAAACGCTGAAGCGAGAAAAAACATTGCGCTCATATTTGTAGCGGAAGAAGTATTCCATGCACCGATATCTTGATTAAAAGCTGTTGCATTACTAAACATTGATACAAAGCTAATGACGGACGAAGTATCCCAAGTGCCGATAGGTTGATTGAAAGCATAAGCTGCTGCAAACATACCACCCATATCATTGACAGCTGACGTATCCCAAGAGCTAATATTCTGATTGAAGTTGGCAGCATCACCAAACATATAGAACATGCTGGTTACTTTGCTTGTGTCCCAGTGACCGATTGAACTATTAAAATTCGTCGTTTTTCGAAGCATACTTGCCATGCTTACCGGTACTTTAAATACGGGGGCATCGACAGCACTAATCTGTAAATTGGTGCAACCATAGAAGGCCTCGGCCATACTGGTCCAGCGATTCGATCCCCACTGAGTGATATCTAAGAGCTTTTCGCGATCGCCTCCGTTATTAAATCGAAGTCTTGTAAAAATTCCTTTCAATTTAACAGTATAAGTTCCGGGCGTAGCATAAGTGTGAGTAGCAGCGGTAAGGTTGTAAGCCGTAATGATCGTCGTCGTTCCATCTCCCCATTCAACAGTAAAATTATAGGTAGCACCTACGGCCAGAGGTAATTGAATCTGATTACTCGCTGTAGTACCAGGATTGTCAGTTTTCCAGATCATGATCATCGGTATATCTGCATTTTGAGGTCTGCGCATGCGAGTGCCCGTAAAAGCGTGCACACTCTCAAAGAAGAGAAGAAAAATTAAGACGGCAAAGATAAATAAACTTAGTCTTCCTGCCATACCTTAGATCCATACCATACAGTTTCATCTGAAGGTTTTGTGAATTGTACGATAGTTATCTTATTCGCAGTCAGTGAGATTGAAGGGGCGGCCCCACTATCCCACTTCACTGTATCCCCACCATTACCATTAAAATTAACGGTCCGTGATCCAACTGCATCCTGCTTCAAGAAAACGGTGAGTGTGTAAACCTTGGGCCACATTGAAGCAAAAGCAGGTAAATTGATGGTCGCATTTGCATTCAAGGTAATACGCCGAATATTTAGTGAAGAATCCAAAATCGTATATGTGGTTCCTGAGGTCGCGTAAGTTGATATGCCCTCAGTGGAAGCGTTCATAGTGGCAGTACCACTCACATCAAGTTTTTCGGTAGGAGAAGAGGTTCCAATTCCCATTTTTCCAGAACCGTCATCCAGCAAGTTTCGATAAACAGGTGATCCTGGATTCCCAGTCGTGAATGTATTCGAGACCGATCCAATTTTTCCCGAATTATCCCAGGCCAGATATGTCTTAGATGTTAAAGTAGGAATGACTCCAAAAGTCGTGGAAGAATTAGGGTTAAACATTCCTAGCCACCCAGCATTTACAGAATTCATTAAAAACATACCGCCAATATCACCACCGATGTTTTTAACTCTAACAATAGGATCTGTTTTGGTAATATCCAGAGCACTTCCTGGTGTAGCAGTTCCGATACCGACCTTGTCATCTCTGACAACCAACGCATTCGAAAAACTTGAACCTGCCCTTTTGGTATTAAACGAGATGTGATCACTGATATCACTCCAGATCATTTCACCATAATTATTGAGGTCTTCACCAAAAGCAATTCTACTAAATGTTCCTGTATTAACGATGTGAATTTGATTTGAGGTATTTGCAAATAAACTTCCACCAATTGCCAGAGGAACAGTTGGCGAGGTCGTTCCAATACCTATATTTCCAGTAGCACGATACAAGTTTCCACTTGAGGAAGACCATTGGTTGCTTGCACCAGTGATCTGATTGTCCACATATTGTTTATTCACGGCATCTGTTAGATTCACTGGGGGATTCGAAAGTTTTAAAATCCCTGCTGAATTAAATTCCAGAGTCCCAGAAGCAATGGTGTCCCCTGCCTTATTAATTGGAGTAAAACCCAAAGCGGTAGTGATATCGCCGGAAGCAAGTGAGCTCCATACCGAAGTGTTGGCGGCAGTGGTCTTTAAAAATCGCCCAATATCGCCTGCATTCGGCGAAGGTAATAAGGTCGTGTCGATATCTATTGTAGGGTTTCCTGAAACACCATTTCCATTGGTAATATTCGTTCTATTCGTGACCCCTACAATACTCCTTCCCGCAAATGTATCAGCGGCGGTCTGAACAAGAATTCCATTTGTATTGTAGCCCGCGAGTGCTGTGAGTGTGGCATCCACCGCTTGCTTCTCAGTATCGAGTTCGTTTAACGCCGCTTGAACTGTAGTTCCTGAAATAGTTCCCGATGGTGAGTTCGTGATAAGTGAAGCATTGTAATCACCTGATGCCGCAGACACAGCACCTGTTCTACCAAAGACATTTGTGATAGCACTTGCTGGAGTAATCCAACTCATGACTCCAGCAGCTGACGAAGAAAGAATCTGTCCATTGCTCGGGGCCGTTAATGGTAAAGTGTAAGTAATGTTGGCACTTAAGGCAGCTGGTGCTGCTAACGTGACATAATTGGTACTGCTCGATTGAAGTTTTAATCCACCCGTTAGAGCAATGTTCCCGGTAACATCAAGTTTTTCGGCGGGAGAAGAATTTCCGATTCCAACATTTCCTGATCCGTAAGACAAATTTGAAGCATTCGATGTCCAAAATGATGAGCCACTCACCTGTGCATCTACGTAGGCCTTATTAACAGCATCACCAGGATCAGATGGAGAGCGAACACCTGTAATAAAATTATTATTCATATTGATGGCACCGGCCATCGTTCCACCGGCCAATGGTAATTTCGATGCATCTGCCGAATCATTATCCACGGCACATGACCAATAAGTCGGCCCAGTTCCGGTGAATTGCAATTTCTGAAAGGACAAACAGACAGGCACACCATCACCTGGCATCACATTTCCAGAGGAATATCCAATGTTGGATTCAGCCGCGTTCCCCAGTCCTAAGTTTGTTCGAGCAAGTGCAGCAGTGTTGGCGCCAGTTCCACCTTGGGTGAGAGGAAGTTGTGCTACTTCAGTTAAAGCACCACTTCCATCGTTTACTAAAACATAATTAGGAGTTCCACCTGCAAGTTTTGCTCTCGCAATTCCGAAAGCCAGATGTGAATCCAATACTCCGGCAGTGGCGATTGAAATCGTTCCGGTCGTAGTAAATGGTCCACCTGTTAATCCGGAACCTGTTGCGACAGAAGTCACAGTTCCGCCAGTAGCACCTGTGACGGATTTCGGTTCCCACTTGGATCCTGTCCAAGTAAGAACCTGATCATTAGTTGCATCCATTTTAGGAAGTTGATGGGCCATTTGAGCGACAGGAACAGCGTTGATGGTCTGAAAAGAATAAACTCTATCGGGATCGGCCGTTTCATTCGTCACACGCATAACCGCGTCCTCTCCTGCAGGAACGCTACTTAATACTTCATATAAGGAAGAGGTCGGACAAATGAATGCGAGTTTTGCGTGAAAAACTCCATTCGTGAGTGAGACAGCATTTACATCGGAGGTACATCGAATAGTACCGGTGGAACCGGAGTAAGCAACTTCAAATTTTAAATCTACCGGTCCGGTCACTGGTGACCCATCAGAGTTCACCAATCGTCCTGAGTAACTTAACGATTCTGCACTCGCATGACCGGAAATTAACAAGGCCACAACACAAAAAAATGCATTATTAAGCCGTTTAGTTTTTTTCAAGAACTACCTCTTCTTATTCGTCCCTGAATAAGTATAAGGCAGCACAGAAAATTATTAACGAGTTGTTAAAGATTGTGCTTTATTGAAGACAAAGCGGAGGTAAACTTAAGGACGGTTTAAGGACTTTTCGATTCGATCAAGGCGAGCATTCATTTCAGCATTTTGTTTTTTGAGAGCGGCGTTCTCTGCTTCTAATTTTTTTATTCGTGCATCTGTCTCAGCTTTGACAGAAGCTATCTCACGCTTATTCTCTTTGAAGAGATCTTTGATACCTTCGATAAGAAGTGGAATGATCTCGGTATATTTAACTGATAAGTAACCATCGGCCTCCGTCACTGCTTCAGGTAGAACCTTTTTCAATTCCTGGGCAATCACACCTGCCTTTCTTGGATCAGACTCTTTGTCCTTCTTGTATTTATAGGTCACACCATTGAGTTGCATGATTTTTGAAAGCGAGTCTTCAATTGGCTCGATTTCCTTTTTAAGACGTCTATCTGAACTTGAACTCCAGGCCGTCTGACCATAAACGATATAGGCGCCAGCAAGACCATCAGTGTAAACCACAAAGTTTCCGCTACCATTTCCGTCTGGCCCAATTTGCCAGTATCGAGATCCACCTGAGTTATAGGAGTTTCTAATTCTCATGGTCCCGACACCTGGAGAAGCAGAATATCCATTCACATCGAGTGCGGCCTGTGGAGTAATCATATTGATACCGACAGTACCATTACCTCTTACGCTGAAAATATCCGTATTAGCTCCTGAAGCGACTCCAGTACCCGCAGTGAAAATATTATGACCGGAAGATGTGCCTGTCGTTCTTACTTGAAGACCATTACCTGTGACGCCAGAATTGGTATTGATGATCGCCGCAGAATAGCCTGCAGCACTTGTTTTCCAGCTGAATGACTGAGTATTTTGTCCGGTGCCGTTCACATCTCCTACGTTGCTCCACGAATCGGTGTTCGGGATATTTGAAAGCAACGTAACTGGCACGTTTGTTCCAATCCCCACAAAACCGCGCCCTAAGGTCAGTATGTTGTCATTTGTAACAGTTCCATCTGTTGGATTGATGTAACTGAAAACCATTCGACCAGAAGTGGCAGAAGTCCCCTCTGTATGAAGCTTGAATGAATAAGCTGAATTTTGATCAAATAAAATACCACCAGCTCCAGCTACTGTCCCGCTACTCTGAAAACGGGCCGTATAATCTGTAAGAGTGTTACCTTGGCTCGAGACAGTGAGACGTCCTGATGGGGCCGCTGTTCCGATTCCTAATTTATTTGCAACAAACAAGCTACCATCAAACAGATCCAGATTAAGAACTCGAGATCCATTCCCAAAAAGATGTAGAGTGTTCGTTCCAGAGTTGGCACCTCCATCTAACCTGATAACAGAATCCCCATTTGCGAATCCATTACCAGCATTATTGGTATCAGTACCGGTTTGAATATTTAAATAGCGAGAGGTGCTATTATCAACTGCGCGGCCTAATTGTAGAGAACCGTCCACATCTAAACGAGCTTGAGGATTCGTAGTACCTACACCAACATATCCTGAAGAAGAAATTTGAAGCTCACCATCGTTGATAGAAGTTGCTTTTCCTGAGATACCTAATTCTAGAGAGGCCCCTGTGTCGTCATAGATTCGTCCTAGGGCAGAGATCGAACCTCTCACATCCAGTGCCTGGACAGGGGTATTCGTCCCGATCCCAACATTCCCGCCGTTGTAATAAACATTTGTAGAGTTTTTACTCCACACCCCAGAGCCATCAAAGGCTGCTTTGTTGGCAACGATTTGACCTTCTAATTTTCCAAGTGCTTGAAGAAGAGTATCCGATGTACTTACTGGCAGAGCGGAACCAGTTGCATAAGTCGCCATAAGCGCTGCACGCACACGTGAATCTAAGAAGTATAAGTTTGTTCCTTCTGCAACTGCGGTTGTATTGAGAGTCTGCCAAGACTTGTCCCCTCTCCAATACTGAGCTGTTGTTCCGGCCGTGATAAAATCTTGCTTGGCCGTGAATGAAGCCGCAAGCCCACTAATCTTTGTTTGAGCAATGGCAGCACTTGCAGAAATGTCAGCATCAACAATCGCTCCTGCCGCAATTTGAGCATTTGAAACTGTTCCGGTTAAATCCCCACCGACTGAAGTTCCAGAAGCTGAAATTGTTGACCAAGATAAATTTCCAGAACCGTCTGTAATGAGGGCCTGTCCAGAAGTTCCGTTTGTGCCAGGAAGATTAAATGTAAGAGTAGAAGCGAGGGCATCAGGAGCTTTTAACTCGACATAGTTTGCTGTTGTTGATTTTAGACGAAGCTTTCCAGTCGCCGCAATATTACCATCCACATCAAGCTTTTCTGTTGGCGAAGAAACATTGATACCCAAATTACCTTCAAAGTAGTTCTTCTTGGCCGAACCAGGCAGGTACAAGCCATAATAGTTAGAGACCGATCCACCACCTGATCCCGAGTGAACATAAATATCGTAGAGATTAGAGATCGTTCCGGTTTTATAATGTGGAGATAAGTACAATCCATAGACGTCAGTCGTTAATGGAGTTGAAGCGGCTTCGCTATTATAATGTCCATACTGAATGTAATCGCCTTTGATACCCGCAAGTGTTCCATTATCCAAAGTTCCGGGAAGATTATTTCTAAAGGCCACAGACCAGGTACCAGTTAAATTTCCGGCATTGGTAACACCACTTGCGATCGTTGTTTGCCCCTTGAAAACACCACCTAGCAGGCCGTAGGTACCATTGGTCGTAGTATGCTGTCTTAAATCCGCATTGATTGCTCTTCCGTTTGCATTGATTGGGCGAGTCTCAATTTGAAATTTCATATCAGGATAAAAAGAAGAAAGCCCAACTCCCACCATTCCTGAGTTGTTGTTGTAAATATCAGATCCACTTTTAGTCCAAGAAGATGAACCACCGACCTGAGCATCAACATAGGCCTTGTTAACAGCATCAGCAGGATCAACAGGATTTGCGAGATTGATAATGGATTTAGTACCCATATCAATTGAGCCGGTCATTGTTCCACCAGCAAGTGGTAATTTAGTTGCATCTAAATTTGTATCGTTGTCAGCTTCACATGACCAATAAGTTGGTCCCACACCGGTGAAATGAAGTTTGAAGGCCGGAAGACAAACAGGAATATTATCCGCAGGAAGAGCGTTCCCAGAGGCATAGCCAAGGTTGGCCACGGAAGCTGAACCTAGTCCTAAATTCGTGCGAGCACCTGCCGCAGTTGAAGAACCTGTACCACCATTTGAAACTGGAAGTTGTCCGACTTCCGTCATTACTCCTGCCCCGTTGGTGATGACCACTGAGTTAGCAGTTCCCGCTGCTAACTTTGAGCGAGAAATATTTCCGGCAAGATGTGTATCGGTAACTCCACCATTTGCGATGGCAATTGTTCCAGAGTTAGTGATTGTTCCACCTGATAAACCTGTACCAGCAGTGATATCAGTGACGGTTCCACCAGTTGCACCCGTAACAGGTTTTGGTTCCCACTTCGAACCCGTCCAAGTCAGAACTTCATTGTTGTTCGCATTTAATTTTGAAAGACCATGAGCAATCTGTGCTGAAGGAACTGAGTGCAGAGATTGAAATGAATATGTCTTACTGGCCGTTTCATTCGTTACACGAATGGCGGCCGAGTCAGGTGAAACAATCGAGCCCAATACTTGTGAGAGTGTTGAAGCTCCACAATTTAAATCTAATTTCACATGGAACACACCATTCGTGAGTGCTACACTTGAAATTTGCTGAGAGCAAAGAACAGTTGAAGTATCGGCAGTACTCGAAAGATCGAACTTCAAATTCACAGGACCCACAACCGGCGAGCCGTTAGCATTCACCAATCGACCTGAGTAACTTAATGAATCAGCATATGCATAAGAAATGAATGTGATGGCGGTGATCACTAAGAATTTTGAGGTTAATTTAGACCGCACAGACATCGGTTATATCCCATTGATATTTCAGAAGTCTTATCGGCATTTTAAAGAAAGTTATTTAATTAAAGAACGGCTTAATAACCATTGTAAGTTATTGGATTTATGGGTGTTTCTGGAGGGCCTTTTCAATTCTATCTAGTCTACGATTGGTCTCTTCGTTTTCGGCCTTAAGGCGATCGATTTCTTTTTTAAGCTCTGCTTTTTCTTTCTCACCTTGATCGTATTGCTTTTTAAAACCTTCAACTAACACCGCCACAAGGTTTGAGTATTGGACTGATTTCATGCCAGTTACTTTGTCTGTTCTTACCAATTCTGGAAATACTTTTTCTACTTCTTGAGCGATGAAGCCCACTGACTTCTCACCACTCTCCTTCCATTTATAAGTTACACCATGAAGTTGTTTGATCTTTTCAATTGGATCTTGAATGCTCGCGATATCTCTTTTTAAGCGACGGTCTGATGTATTGAGAAATGCCACACCTTTTACGTTACCCATGACTTCAAGTCTTTCAGAAGGAGCACTGGTACCGATACCTACGTTTCCATTATCATGTAAGTTCATCGAAGGACCTAGATTTGTTCCATCGGCCGCGTATCTCCAAAATGCAAGTCCATTATTATATCCACCCGTCATGTTATATATGACCCAATCATTAACAAGCGCTCCGGTTTTCTGCATGTTTTGAATACGAACCGCACCACCTTCATTACTGTTATGACGAACAAAAAGGTGACCACTTTCTAGAAAGAAGTTACCTGGACCGACATGAAGTTTATATGAAGGGTTATTAACGCCTAAACCGACATTCCCAGAACTTCCAATGACGAGACGTTGCTGAGATTGAAAGCCATCAAAAATAAAAAAATCGCGTGTATTGTTAGGTTGAGAATCCTGTCCAATCTCCCATTGTCCAAGCATCATAGAGGCGCGTTTGTGAGTGGCAGAGGTTTCATTTATTCTAAGTAATTTATCACCACTGGTGCCATCACCTAACGAAAGTAAAGCATTTGGAGATGAGTTACCAATTCCGACCAGGCCCCCCGAGGTAATCGTCATTCGGTTTACGTTATTGACTGCTCCGGCCGGAGTCGTTCGGAAGTAGATATTTGCAGGTGTGCTTGTTGCGGAAAAGTTTCCATCCGCCGAAAAATAAATCTGAGCGGCATTCGTGAAGGCCGTACTTCCAGAATTCTGGTTTCCCATTGCTGTCACTGCCCCTAATGGGTCACCCAATACGATTGGAAGTGGAGCTGCCTCAGTACCGCGAGAGTTTAATAAATCCAAAACAGGAAATCCTGCAGTACCGCCAGTGAAGTTAACTCCAGAAAAACCTGGATACCTTACACCTGAACTTGAAGTATTTACGACTTTTACTCGAGGACTCAAATTGACTGCACTCACTTCAATCTGAGCACCCGGAGTTGAAGTTCCAATCCCTACGTTACCTGTGCTTCGATAAACATTACCACTTGCAAGACCCCATTGGTTTCCTGCTCCTGAAATTTGTCCATCCACATACTGTTTGTTGGTTACATCAGTAGCGTTGACGGGATTATTTGTGACTTGAAGAAGGCTTGTCCCACCAAAACTGAAAGTACCGGAACTTAAAGTGTCCCCTGCTTTATTAACAGGTGTGAATCCCAGAGCACTTGTAATATCTAAGGCCGCCAGAGCGGTCCACGCAGAAGCATTGGCACCAGAAGCTTTTAAAAATTTTCCAGCGTCTCCACCAGCAGGTGAAGGAAGAAGATTAGTATCAATGTCTACTGTTGGGTTACCTGAAACTCCATTACCATTTGTTACTGACGTTCTATTTGCGACACCAGAAATACTTCTGCCAGCGAAAGTATCAGCTGCAGTTTGAACTAAGATTCCATTCGTATTATAGGCAGCGAGTGAAGTCAGCGTGGCATCTGCCGCTTGCTTTTCGGCCGCCAGTTCATCAATTGCACCTTGTACAGTAGAGGCAGCAATTGTTCCTGCTGGAGTATTTGTAATAAGAGCACCAGAGTAATCACCGGCCGTAGCAGTCACCGCCCCTGTCCTTCCGAAGACAGTCGTAATCGGAGAAGAAGTTGGTGTGATCCAGGACATAACACCAGCAGCACTTGATGAAAGAACTTGGCCCGCAGTTGGAGCCGTCAATGGAAGAGTATAATTGAAAGTAGCACCCAGAGATGCTGGAGCTTTCAGTGTTACATAGTTTGCGTTATCAGACTTAAATCTTACTGCACCTTCCAGGGCAACATCTCCGGCAACATCAAGTTTTCCTGCTGCTGTTGATTTACCAATCGCAACTTCACCGGTAGCGAGAATACGCATTTTTTCGACTCCACCAGTTGTGAAGCCAAGAATGTCAGTCGAAAGATTGAATATCCCTGTATCGGGATCTCCATTAAATGCATAAGTTGGATTTGAAGCATTAAAAGTTCCACCACCAAGACGCAGGTAAGGAGCAAATGAACCATTCATAATCAGGGTTGACGATGAAAGATTCATAGAAAGACTTCCGTTAGCAGAAAATCCTATGATTCCACCATTATTGAAGAAACCTGTTGAAGGTGAACTTGTAAAGTTGATGCTTGGCGAATTCCATGCACCATTAGCAATAGAAATTGTGCCAACACCAGTAATGTTGTTAGATCCAAGAGCGAGATTAGTTGTTGCTGTGTGGTTACCGAGATTATCTCCAGGAGCAGTAGAGACTTTCGTATCAACATAGTCTTTAGTCGCAGCATCGGTTCCAAGCGTCGGGGCCGCAAGTCCTGTGATTTGATTGTTCCCCATCGCAATGGCGCCACTCATTGTTCCACCAGTAAGAGGAAGTTTAGTAGCATCCAGAGAATCATTATCATTCACACATGACCAAAACGTTGGCCCTAAATTCATCTGAAGTTTTTGATGAGAAAGACACATGGGAACTTCGCCTGGCATAACTTGACCAGCACCGTAACCAATCGTCGCAACAGCAGCATCACCCAATCCTAAATTCGTACGCGCACCGGCCGCAGTTGAAGAGCCCGTACCACCATTTGAAACTGGAAGTTGTGAAACTTCAGTCATCACTCCTGAACCATTCGTTACAACTACTGAGTTGGCGGTCCCGGCAGCGAGTTTAGAGCGAGAAATATTTCCGGCAAGATGTGTATCAGTTACTCCGCCATTTGCAATGGCTATAGTACCTGAGTTCGTAATCGTTCCACCTGATAATCCTGTTCCTGCAGTAATGTCAGTAACCGTACCACCAGTCGCGCCAACGATAGGTTTTGGTTCCCATTTAGAACCAGTCCAAGTGAGTACTTCATTGTTATTCGCATTTAACTTTGAAAGACCATGAGCGATTTCCGCCGATGGAACTGAATGTAGCGACTGAAATGAATATGATTTACTTGCAGTTTCATTCGTCACTCTAATGGCGGCAGCATCCGGTGAAATAATTGAACCCAACACTTGAGAAAGAGTTTGAGCACCACAATTCAAATCTAATTTCACATGGAAGACACCATTAGTAAGTGAAACGTTTGTGATTTGTTGAGTACAAAGAATAGTCGATGTATTTGCCGTGCTTGCGAGATCAAATTTCAAATCTACAGGGCCCATAACTGGTGAACCATTTGTGTTAACCAGACGGCCGGAATAACTTAACGACTCCGCATAGGCAGCGGAGATGATGGCGATGAGAGAGCCACATAAGAAATGATAAAAGACGCGTGAGAGTTTTCCCATTTTTTTGGGTCTAATCCTTTGATTTCTCAAAGTCTTATCGGGATTTCCAAGGAATAAATTAAGAAGTGTTTAACAGTGTTCACTCTTTGTAAAATCAATCATTTACACAAAAGCGCTTTAGGATCTTTAGAGCAAATATATCCTTTGATGAGGGCATTTTCTTTTCTAAGTTGTTCGTTAGCAGTTGAGAGAGAGCTAACTTTTTGCTCAAGGGACTTGATCTTTTGATGCTCATTTTTCGTGACTTCAATCAGAGGAGCAATGAGCTTGGAATACGCTACCGATTTGTAACCCTGCTTATCTGTCTTTACTGCTTCAGGAAAAACTTTTTCCACTTCTTGAGCGATTACTCCCATATCATTGGCCTGCTCAAAATTCATTTTTGGGAATTCGTCCTGTCGCCAATCAAAGTATACACCTTGCAAAGTTAGTAATTTTTCTGCATCAGAAATCGGTTTGATATTTTTCTTTAATCTTCTGTCTGAAGCATTAACGTAAGCACCTACTCCGGCGACGACACCGTTTGCGTGAAATTTGTAACTAGGCCGAAAACCAATTCCGACATCTCCATCCAATACAGTATAATCAATGGTATGTGTTCCGGCATTTCTGTGTGAATGAAAAATCGTAGCACCGGACGTGTATGCATCATTCATTGTCCTTAAAACAACGACTCCGTCAGTACCACTAAACAATTCAGTCCAGCGTTGGTTTGCAGGTGCTCCAGAATTATATATTTCCATAGTTGGTTGCGATGAGCCTGATACTCGAATTCTTCCATTCACATCTAAGTCAGATTGAGGACTGGCAGTTCCTATACCTACGGCGCCACAACTGAAGTATGAAGGTCCATAACTCGATAAATGAACACAGTTGTTATATCCACCTGATGTATTTGCATTCTGAACTGTTATTGTTGCAAGAGTATTGGCACCACTTCCCCAACCTGGACGAAATACATAATTAGTATGAGTTCCTGCTCCAGGCACCCCACTAAAGTACATACCACCGCTGTTGAAGATAGTCGCATTTGAGCCATTATCAACTCGAATGTTACCACTATTAATGTGAAGCTTTTGAGCGGGAGCCGATGTTCCTATCCCTACGTTCCCAGTATTGTAATAAGCGCTGGTTCCGTTTTCACTCCATTGTGCGGTATTATTAAAAGCTGTGAGGTTTGCACTGATCTGAGCTTGAAGTTTTCCGAGGGCCCCAGAAAGAGTATCACTACTCGAAAGCGCAGTATTCGTTCCTACTGCAAATCCATTCATGACTAAAGCTTGGACATCACTTTGTAATGAACTCCAGGTTTTGTCACCGCGATAGTACTGAGCAGTGGTTCCTGCAATAATGAGAGGTTGCTTTTCAGAATCTAATTCGTTGATTGCCGCCTGCACATTTGTGGCCGCAATATTTCCGACCGCCGTATTTCCAACAGCAACACCATTTAGTGTCTGCCAGGACTTATCTCCTCTCCAATACTGGGCCGCTGTACCAGCAGTAATGGTTGGCTCTTTTCCTGAAAGAGAGGAGGCAAGACCACTGATTTTAGACTGAGCAATGGCGGCGCTGGCAGAAATGTCCGCATCCACTATTGAGCCAGCAAGAATCTGCGCATTTGATACTGTTCCAGAGAGATCGCCACCCACGGCAGTGGCACTGGTTGCAACTGTCGCCCATGATAAATTTCCTGCGCCATCAGTAACGAGGGCCTGCCCTGAAGTTCCGGCCACTCCAGGTAGATTAAAAATCAAAGTCGCGGCCAACGCGTTTGGAGCTTTAAGTTCTACAAAGTTGGCGGTAGTTGATTTTAGTCTTAGTTTACCTGTAAGAGCAACGTTTCCTACCACATCTAATTTATCGACAGGAGTCGTAGTTCCAATCCCCACTTCTCCGGTAGCGTTGATGATCATCTTCTGCGTTCCGTCCGTATCAAAACGGATACTGTTTTCATTCGATGAGGCTTCTACCTGGATTCGAGTGCCGGTATCAGCATCAACAATCGAGTTCGGAACCGGAGTGGTAGGTCCGCAGTTTTTCATCACACTAGTTACAGTCATGTTTGCGGAGATTTGATTGTTCGACCAGTTGTCCTGATGATATTGAGCAGTCGCTTTGTTAGTGTTAGGCACAGAATAATACGTCATTGTAGTATTACTATTCATCGTATTGAAGATATGTTGAATCGCATTGGTTCGCACCACGTTTGCCACGATAACACTACCTGAGATAGTAAACTGATAACGGCAATTAAGGTCATATTCATCAGTATCAGAAAGAGGCACGCTCACCCATGCTCCAGTCACTCCACTGCTAACACTTCCAACTTGGTTATCGACATAGGCCTTTGTGGCGGCATCAGTAAGATTAATCGGTGCTCCAAGATTAATAATCTTATTCACTCCCATATTAATTTCACCGGTCATTACACCACCTGCGAGTGGTAACTTAGTTGGATCAGATGTCGTATCTACATCGGCGGCACATCCCCAATAAGTTGGACCTAATCCTGTAAACTGTAGTTTCTGAGTTGGGAGACAAACCGGAATATTATCCGAAGGCAAAACATTTCCGGCCGCATAGCCAATAGTTGCCGTTGCAGCAGAACCTAATCCTAAATTTGTTCGAGCATTCGCGGCGGTATTAGCACCTGTACCACCTTGTGAGAGAGGAAGTTGTGCCACTTCACTTATGTTCCCAGACCCGTCATTGATTAACACATAATTAGCGGTTCCACTTACAAGTTTGGAACGAACAATTCCCCCAGCAAGATGAGAATTCGCTACCCCACCAGATGCAATTGAGATAGTTCCAGAGTTTGTGATTGTCCCACCTGAGAGACCGGAGCCGGCAATGATTTCTGTGACTGTTCCGCCAGCGGCACCACTAACTGGTTTAGGTTCCCACTTCGCACCTGTCCAGGTAAGAACTTCATTATTGTTTGCATTTAATTTTGCAAGTCCATGAGCAATTTGAGCAGAAGGAACTGAGTGCAGCGCCTGAAAGGAATATGTTTTCCCTGCAGTTTCATTTGTTACACGAATGATCGGAGTTTCAGTCGAAGGAATGGCGCTCAGCACTTGATTCAGAGTGGAGGCCCCACAATTTAAATCTAACTTTACGTGAAACACACCGTTTGTTAGGGAAACGTTAGTGATTTGCTGAGAGCAGAGAATATTAGTTGAATCAACAGAGTTGGCGAGTTCAAATTTTAAATTTACCGGACCGACAACAGGAGAACCATTTGTATTCACAATTCGGCCAGAGTAGCTAAGAGAATCTCCTGCCTGCGCAGTTGAAATGAGAAAAAAGAAAATTCCCAGTTGATATCTAGCGCCCATTTCAGGCATTCCTTGAGACGGTTTAAAATTCAGAAGATATATCGACTGAAAGTTTGGAATTTTTTAAAGAAAATTTTACAAATTAGCATATTATGACAAGCGGAATTTTAAAATTGAGGATGAGTGCAATGTCATCACACTTAACAAATTAATTCTTTCGACAATAGAGAACGGCCACGTTTCGAGGACGAGTCTCAACGGCGGTGTTACCTGTTCTCATTGGACCAACACCAATATAAACATCACCACGGCTTCCAGGGTTTCCACCTGAGCCGTAGGTTGAATCAGGGTTGGTATCTTGGAAAGCAACCACGTTGTTATAACCCCCACCTTCACCAGTTACATGGTGAGTGTGATCTTGAACAGCATCAGCTTGATAGCTACCAGGAGCTCGTGTACCACTTGGATCTTGTCCAGCACCATTGTCGATACCGCGAAGGAAGCGTCCGCGAGCAACTGTGTATTCACTCCAACCTGATGGACAAGAAGTTAAATCAAAGGCCATGATTGCACCGGTTGGAATGGCCGGAGCTCCAATGGCTCCCCAAACAGTGCCATTACAAAACTCCATGATTTTAAGAGTAGAATTATAACGCTGAGAACCTTCTTGAGCGGCCCCGCAAGTTGTCATCGATCCGAGTTTGATACCACCATTTACATCCAAGGCAGCTTGAGGAGCAGTTGTTCCAATACCAACATTACCTCCAAAATAACTTTTAGTGCCACCACTGGTATAAATCGCAAAATTATCCGCAGAGCCTTTTGTTAGGGCCTGAACATATAGACCGAACTGGTTGATTGGCGAACCTGTTCCCGCTCCGTTTTCCACATAAAAACCATATGCATTTGTGATGGTTTGTCCTGTCACTGTATCAACTCGACTCCAAACTGCACTAGCATCTGTCGTCGTTCCTCCGCTTACTCCACCTTGGATTAAAGACTGCATACCAATGATTTTTGTAAGTGAGCCACTTGCATGAGCTGGATATGTATTGGCACGTATTCCGGCCTTCCAATTCGTGCTGTTCTCTTGAAATGCTGTCTTAACATACATTCCATACTCTTCATCGGTCGAATTCACAGTGTAGGTTTTTTCGACATTCAAAGGAGAGATGGGAGTACTCGTTCCTACTCCGACATATCCACTAGTATAGTAAACATTTGATGAGTTTTTACTCCAGATTCCAGAACTATCAAAGGCAGCATCATTGGCGATGATTTGCGCCTCAAGCTTTCCAAGTGCTTCAATTAAAGTATCTGTAGCATCAAGTGGTACTGCAGATCCAACTGCATAACCACTCATGAGGGCCGTGCGAACTCTTGAATCCAAGAAATAGAGATTTGTTCCTTCAGGCACAACTGATGTGTTTAGCGTCTGCCAGGTTTTGTCTCCTCTCCAATATTGTGCCATTGTTCCAGCAGCAATAAGCGGTTGCTTCCCGGCCAAATCATTTACAAGATTGGCGACTTTCGCTTGAGGAATATCTCCATCAGTTAAACTAAGTTTAGAATATGTGACCGAAGCATCTGCGATCTCAGAAGTACCAACTGAATTAGCAACTAACTGAGCGTTGGCAATTGTTCCTGAAAGATCTCCACCAATCGTTGAAGCGGTTGTTGCAACTGGTGACCACGACAATATACCTGAACCATTTGTGGTGAGAGCATAACCTGAAGTCCCTGCAGTAGCAGGAAACGTATAGGTTGTAGTTGCCCCAAGGCTCGCCGGAGCTCTGAATTCAACATAATTTGCAGAGTCCGATTTAACTCTCAATTTTCCGTCGAGGGCAATATCACCAGCGACATCAACTTTGCCAGCTGCTGTTGATTTACCGATGGCCACTTCACCGGTGGAGAGAATTCTCATTTTCTCCACACCACCAGTGGTGAAACCAAGAATGTTCGTAGATAAGTTAAACATCCCTGTGTCTGGATCGCCGCCGAAAGAATAGGCAGGATTTGAAGAATCAAAAACTCCCCCTCCCAACCTCATGTATGGAGAAAAAGAACCATTGAGATTAAGTGAACTTCCAGAAAGAGTCATTGCAAGACTGCCACTAGAAGTGAATGTCATATTACCACCATTCTGAGCAATACCAGTATTAGTACTACTCGTGAAAGAAATTGATGGAGTATTCCAAGCACCATCACCTACAAAAATTCTATTAGTTCCCAGTGACAAGTTTGTCGTGGCGGTGTGGTTACCAAGATTATCTCCAGGGGCCGCACCAACTTTAGTATCTACATAATCTTTGGTAGCAGCATCTGTTCCGAGTGCAGGAGCCGCAAGACCTGTAATTTGATTGTTCCCCATGGCAATGGCACCACTCATCGTACCGCCACCGAGAGGAAGTTTAGTTCCATCGAGTGAATCATTATCCTGAACACAGGTCCAAGAATAAACCGGACCAACACTCATTTGAAGTTTTTCACTCGCCAAGCAATTAGGAACTGCTGAGGCAGACATTACATTTCCTGGTCCATCACCAATATTGGCCACGGCCGCTGTACCAAGACCAAGATTAGTTCGAGCTCCAGCGGCCGTATTTGATCCGGTACCACCACTAGTCAGAGGAAGCTGTGCAACTTCACCCATTACTCCTGAAGCATCATTCACCAGAACATAATTGGCAGTACCATTGGCCATTTTACTTCGTGTGATTCCACCAGCGAGATGAGAATCAGTTACTCCACTATTTGAAATGGCAATCGTTCCCGAGTTTGTAATTGTTCCACCTGATAAACCGGATCCAGCAACAATTGATGTAACAGTTCCACCTGTCGCGCCCACAATTGCTTTTGGTTCCCATTGAGAACCTGTCCAAGTTAGAACTTCATTGTTATTAGCATTTAGCTTTGCGAGTCCATGAGCAATTTGTGCTGATGGAACTGCATGAAGAGATTGAAATGAATATGCTTTACTTGCACTTTCATTGGTTACTCGAATAGCGGCCGTATCTGGAGATGGTATAGTAGCGAGTACTTGAGATAAAGTTTGTGCTCCACAATTTAAATCAAGCTTCACATGGAACACGCCATTTGTCAGAGCAACGTTAGAAATTTGCTGAGTACAAAGAATGGTTGATGTATCGGCCGTGCTAGCGAGATCAAATTTTAAATTTACCGGACCCACAACTGGTGAGCCGTTTGTGTTAACAAGTCTTCCGGAATAGCTTAACGATTCTGCATATGCATAAGAAAAAATATTGATGACTGCGAATGCAGCACAAAGAGTCTTAAGAAATTTGGAGTGAGAGTTCCGTAATTTCAATTTATATCCCATTGATATTCTTTAAGACTTATCGGGATATTAAAAAAATCTTTTTAATTTTAATCCGCAATTGAATAAGATTTAGAATGTCTTGGGCCATCAAAAAATTAGTAGAAGATACTGAACAGACCACTTTCTAATCTTTCACCTGATTTGTCTTCAGCACTCTCCCCTGCTGGACCTCTTGATGGAGGATTATCGATTGTAGGTTCAAAGAAACCGTAAGCAGTAAATCCACCTGAAAACTCTCTTACATACTGAGTTCCCGTTTCACCGTGAGAGCTATCGGCCTGGAAGTAATCAAAATCTTCCAAGTGCACTTTCGTAGTTGAACAAGAATAGGTTGCCGGTGAGTAAGATGAGTTTCTAATCCACGTTACGATGAAGTTATCGCCGTATTCAAGTTTCGCGAGAACCAATGGTAAATCAATTTGTGATGATGGACTTAAAGATCCAGTTTCGGGATCAACTCCTGTGATCCATTCAAAGAAAGGATCTGGAGTCGGAGCTGGGTAGCTCACATAGTTTGTCACGACATCTTCACAAGTAGTGGCCGCAGGATCGTGAGTTTTTAGGTTCACCATACCTACAGAGATTCCAGTTGGAGCGAAGTCGTCACTCACTATTGATGTCCAGATGTTCGATGGAATATTGTCATCTCTTCCGTAAAGTTCTGTCGTTTGGAAATATGTTTTTGTGTTCGTCACTTCTAAGTGAGGAAGTGCACTATTGATGTCATAACTTAAATCAGTAATTGTTGAATCAAGTCCTGATGATGTTGCTGTACCGTAAAAGCTCAAGCAGTATGCACCATCAACTGCACCAATTGTTACTGGTGAAGAATATGCAATTCCTGAGGCTTCAGGGTCACACGCTGTTCCTGAAGAACAAGCGGCATTGCTAACACAATAGAAGATATTAGATGGAGCATCACAAGTAATGGTTACTGACACTGAACTACTGTAGGCACCTGTTGAAGGCGTTGCCGAACAAGTTGGAGGTGTAGCTGGTGTACCAGATGTTGTACCACCCGTACCACTGGTGGTTGTACCAGAGGTTGTTGTTCCGCCAGTTCCGCTTGTTGTTGTACCAGAAGTAGTTGTTCCACCAGTACCACTTGTTGTAGTTCCCGAGGTAGTTGTTCCACCTGTTCCGCTTGTTGTTGTAGATGTAGTAGATCCACCTGCACCACTAGTAGTAGTTGATGTAGTCGTTCCGGAAGTTGAACCTGAAGTAGATCCTGAAGAAGCCCCGGCCACAGTCACCCAACCTCCACCGGAAGTTGTAGTTCCTGATGTCGTTGTACCACCAGTACCACTTGTCGTACCTGATGTAGTTGTGCCCGAAGTAGTAGTTCCAGAAGTTGTTGTACCGGAAGTAGTAGTTCCAGAAGTTGTTGTACCGGAAGTTGTTGTACCGGAAGTTGTTGTACCCGAAGTCGTACTACCGGTAGATGTCCCTGAAGTTGTCGTACCAGACGACGAAGTTCCAGACGAAGATCCAGATGACGACGAACCACTCGAAGTTGAACTCGTTGTAGACCCTGTAGTACCAGAAGTTGTTGAACCAGTTGTTCCTGATGTCGTCGATCCTGTTGTAGAACTGCTACCTGAACTTGATGATCCGGTTGTTGAAGACGACGATCCAGTCGTAAATCCTACGTTACCAAATGCAAGACCACCGCCACCACCTAAGCTACCAGTGATACCACCAAATTGAGATGAACCAGTTGTTTTAGATCCTGATGTCGAAGTCGTAGGTGCATTCGAAACACTTCCTACTCTTGAACCAGAAGCAACACTTCGGCTTCCTCCACCACTATTACTACTAGGTACATAAGTCGCATCAGCACTGTATGATCCAACGGACATCGGCATTGGAGCTTCTTCTTGTCCTCCACCGACTGCCATTCTCTCTTCATCTACTGGCTCTTCCGCACGGGGTTCGAAAGTTTGCATCATACGAGGAGCGCGATCTGCTCTTTCACGTTGAGGTTGCATTCTTGGTTTTGGCACATCAACTGAAGCAGGCCTACGTTTTTTGATTTTTCTTGGAGTGATTTGAACTTCTACTTCATCTTCTTCTACTGCTGGCTTGTCTGCTGACAATTGAACCGAGGCCACTCGAATGAGAAAGGCCGCCATAAGTGCTACACCAACGTAGAGTGAATTCTTAAGCATGGTTCATTCCTTTATAAAAAAAGAACGAGTCAGCAGATCGCTGTTCCATGCGATGACTGGAGAGAGTTTTTAAAATAATCTTCATTATCTTCATAATGATAAGCTCGTTATCCATCTGAATTCCTGAAGGACTTATCGGATTATTAAGGAAGATAATTTAGATTAAGGACGCTTTAATCAAATCAATTTGATTAAAGTGATAACTGACTGAAATGAGTGGGTTATTTTTGAAGAATCTTAAGCTTAGAAATGCTTCATTGAAAATTCCGCCCGCTCCTTAGCTAGCAGATTTTTGGGAGCTTCTAAACGAATTTTCTCTAAACGAGGAACAAGGCCCGCAAGATTTGCGATCTGAATTCCCAGGCCAGGACGAGCATTGAGCTCTAAAAGAATTGGACCACGATCGGGAGTAAGAACAATATCAGCACCAAGATATCCCAACTCTACCATGTCATAACAACGGGCCGCGAGTTCGAGAATTTCAGGCCAGAATGGAAGTTTTAGTCCCATCAATTGATGACCAGTATCAGGGTGAGTATCCACAACTTGGTTTCTAATAACCGCATTATTAGTCCAACCATTCGATAGATTTAAACCTGCACCAATTGCACCTTGGTGAAGGTTTGCTTTACCATCTGACGATTTAGTCGGAAGACGAACCATACTCATCACAGGAAAACCTTCGAATACAATTACACGAATATCAGGGATACCGCCGTAAGAATATTGATCAAAGATTGGATGTTTATCAATCTTCGCTTGAATGATGGCCGTATCACTATGACCAGAAAGAGAATATAGACCAGAGAGAATCCCAGAAATATGGTGCTTCACCTCTTCAATGTCCATGAGCTTATCATTTGAACGACGACAATAAATGTGTGTCTCGCCGTTTTTCTCTTCTTTAACGATCTCTTTGAAAACGATAATTCCATTACCCTGCGAACCATTGGCCGGTTTGATAACGAAAGACTCGTATTGCTGAAGTTTGAGATGAAGATTCTTTAAAGAACCGTAATTCTCCACCACCATGTAGTTCTCAGGTGTCGCTATCCCCCATGCCTCTGCTCTCTGAGCAGTCAGAACTTTATTATCCACTAGAGGATAGTTCTTACGGGGATTATGTCTCAGAATGTAACGGCCAACTCGGTTATTGATTCCGAGGATGCCCATTTCCTTCAGATTACGGAAGATCATGCGAAGCACTCTCCAATCTTTTCTTCTGACGAACTAGATCGCGGAAACGCAGGAACTCAGAAATTCTATAACCCTTATATTTACCAATCAGAATCTGCACACCGATCACAGAAAGAAGAAGTTCAGGGTTCGTGAACATGAACATTTCCAGAGTCGGGATAAAGAACAATGAGTAAACCAGGATCACGATAACCAGTGTTCCCAGAAGGGTCTTAAGTGTATTCACAATTCCGTCTTCGGTAATCATGATCGACAATCGTTCGATGATGGTTGTCACAATTACGATTGGGAAGAAGGCCAGATGTTTTTGACTCGCATTAGTCATATCAACACTGAAGAATGCGTACCAGATCATCAGCATAATTATGAGGGTCAGGATAATCGAAAGTCTCGGCACTGCCAGAAGATAGAACTTATCCAGAATGTAACGCTCTCCAATCCCTACTACTACAACTGAGAAGAAGAACAATAGTCCAAAAGTAAATGAAGTCTCTTTGAAGAAGAGAGTCAGAAGAATCGGAGTGAAAATACCAAAAGTCGGAATACCAATAATGTTTCTCGCCAGGGCCAGAACCAAAGTTCCAATCGGGATCAAAAGGATCGTTGTAAACATGGTCTGAACTGGTAGTGGAAGACGGTAAAGACTGATTTTAGAGAAAATCGAATCTGAACGGATCACTTCTTTTTTAAACTCAGCTTTATTGAAACGGTTGATACGAGCACGCTCGGCCTGAATTGAATAACTGATTTTACGCTTGTTTACGATTTTCTCGATTTCTTCGTAGTTATGGTGAAGAACCAGGAAATTGTCCGGACGCTCACCAAAGTAGCCACGGTTTGTATCAATCGGAATCCACTTGTTTGCCAGGAACACTTCGTTAGCGAAAGTAAAACGAAGCTTGGTCTCTTCAACCTTCTGCTTCATCTCAGGCATTTTTATCATCACAACGATACGAGCAGGAACGCCCTTACGCTTCACCATTACGTTGAAGAGGCGTGCTTTGATTAGCGGAGAACCTTTACCAGTGTTAAGCGTTTCGTGGATTGTTTTGATGTCAGTGTTGCGCTGAATTTCTTCTTCTACGTAATAGTAAATCTTACGTACCAAACTCGTCTTATCTTCACTCCCTTCAAGAATCGCAGTTTCTAAAGTTGCGATCGCCGCTTCATCTTCAGGAAGTAGCTCAGGGACTCTTAAATATTTCTCAAGGCCCTTAGGATAAGTCTCAGTGTAGTCTTTCGGAATGTTCTTATACTTAAGTGGCTTTAGATCTACTCGCGCCGAATAAGACACTCGTCTTTTAACTGAATCTTTTGCGGTCCAAGTGGCAAGATTTGAATCAGACTGACTATCAATGAATATACCAAGGTCTTTAGAACGAACTTTCTCATCCGAGATTTTCATCCCTGGTCCTGACTTTGGAATCGGGAAAGAGAAAGAAGTAGCATCGCCCTTAGGTTTGATTGTCATGTGGAAGTTCCACACATCATCAACCATCTGAGGAATAAGTGAAAGGTTCAGCACCTGAGACTTATAAAACAGAACGCCAAGAGGGAAAATAATAAGGAAGGCCGTAATAAAGACGACGAATTTTTTCATTGGATTAATCACCTAGGACGTGTGAGCGGGCCACATCAACAATGAAGCGTCCCAAGAGCAAATTTCTTCCTACCAGGAATTTATAATCCATCTTAGATCGGTCGTTTAAGTTGACCGACACTTCTCTTTCAATGTTACCCATCTTGATTTTTTCTTTGATAACGTAACGTTTAGTGATGAAGCCTGATGTATTGGAAACTTTTTGAGTAGAATCAACTTTGCGAAGAAGGTCGACAGTTTTCCCTTCTGAGTCCACGGTTTGAAATTTCACAAAGAGCTCCCCTCTTTGTTCAACTTCTTCAATGTTCACTGCATGGAGTGATGTTGTCTTTGCACCGGTATCGATGCGCGCTTTGTGTTTTACTTTCAGATCTGGCAATTCGACCCATTCAATTCGGCCAATCAGGACTTTTTCTTTTAAAAGTTGAGAGTAGGCACCCGGAACGAATCCCAGAGTAAAGAACAGAAAGAGAAAAATCACTTTCACTGAGGAGAACCTTTTTAAAGCGTTTGAAGCCTAATCATAATCTAGCACTGCCCTTTCTAGCAACAGGGATTAAACTCCTAACTTGCTAATTTTAAAGTAATAATCGGAACGGCTACTCAACTTTTCAGAAGTTTATTCCGAAGAAGATAGGGACTATGACAAAGGGGTCACTTATGTCTTGGAAATTCACAGACTTCTGTACTTGGGCCTTCGTTTTTGCTTTCTGCTCTTTCCTGGCGGTTCATCATGCCTACATGAAGTCACCGACGCCATCACGTGAAATTGCCAGCTGGTCAAAACCTGCCCCAGCACCTTGGTACGATGCGAGCTATAAGCTTTAACGCAAAAACAGTTTAAGCCAACTTAGTTTTCCATTATAAGGTGGGTATCTCAATGGGATATCCACCTTTGTTTTTTGGATCAGAACTGACTTCATGTGGGAGAAGGTCTCGAAGCTTTTCTTCCCATGGTAACTACCCATCCCACTACCACCAATTCCCCCAAACGGAAGATTCGGATTCGCTAGATGCATGAGGGTGTCATTGATACAACCGCCCCCAAAAGACATTTCACGCATAATCGCTTTTGCTTTTTTTGAGTCTTCACTGAAGACGTAAAAGGCCAGGGGTCTCGAACGCTTGGCCACTTCTTCAAGCGCCTCATTCAAATCTTCATAAGGAAGAACGGGAAGAATTGGACCAAAGATTTCGTCTTCCATGATTTTATCTGACCATGAAATATCTTTCATCACTGTGGGCGAGATAAACTTATTCACACGACTCTTCTCTCCACCCACCGCTATTTTTTCCGGAATTAAGAGTTCTTCTAAGCGATCAAAGTGCTTCTCGTTAATAATACGAGGAAAATCCGGAGATCCTGCCGGACTATCTCCATAGAAGTTTTTCAAATGAAAGTTCAGACGTTCCAAAAATTCATGCTGATACTTTTTAGGAACTAAAACGTAATCCGGGGCTACACAGGTTTGTCCTGCATTCAAAAATTTCCCCCAGGCAATTCTCTTGGCGGCAAGATCGATATCGGCGGTCTCATCAATGATACAAGGACTTTTCCCACCAAGTTCCAGAGTAACAGGAGTGAGATGTTCAGCGGCGGCCTTCATCACTATTTTCCCAACCGCAGTACTTCCAGTGAAGAAAATATAATCGAATTTTTGTTTCAAGAGCTCTTGTGTCTCTGCAACTCCGCCTTCAACAATCCTGACTTCATTCGGTTTATAGGCCTCTTCAATTATCTCACGAAGGACCTTTGCCGTATTGGGAGCAAGTTCCGAGGGCTTCAGCACCACTCTATTTCCCGCGGCCAGAGCTCCAATCATGGGTGCTATACAGAGCTGGAATGGATAGTTCCAAGGAGACATAATTAAAACTTCACCATAGGGCGAAGGATGAATATAACTAGAGGCCGGAAAAAGATTCATAGGAGTTGAAACTTTTTTTGGTTTCGCCCAGCTTTCCAGATTTTTTACGACAAAGTTAATTTCCTCGATGACGAAACCGACTTCGGTTAAATAAGTTTCAAAATGAGATTTCCCTAAATCGTCCATCAAGGCCTTATTGATCAGAACCTCTTTCCTCAAAATTATTTTTCTAAGTCTTTCGAGTTTGAGTTTTCTTTCTTCTATCGACGGGATGGAGATTTTCATATTACTTCTCAATTTTTAGATATTTAACATAGTTCCTGATAATTGAAGATTTACGAAAGTTTTTAATTTCCGGGTACTGAAGTACAAATGAACTCTCATACATCATGGGAATCCATGGAAGATCCTGGAAAATAATCTCTTCCATTTGGTGAACGATTTTGTCTTTCTGATCCGGGTTCATCGTTTCTTTCAATCGCTGATAAAGATCATCAATCTCTGGATTGTTGTAGGCCGATTTGTTTACCCCAGGGAAATTCGTCGAAACCAAAAGTTGAAGAATGTTTTCTGCATCTGGGTAATCGAATAACCAGTTATCAGTAAAGAACATGAGTTCTCCTGCTCTGCCCTTTCTAAGGAAGTCAGAGAAAGGAAGCACTTGAACCTCTACTTTGAGTCCAACTTTCTCCAACTGAGATTTAATGAAATCGGCCTCAAGAATATTGATGCCCTGGTTGCCCCTGGTTGAGTAAACAATCGTCGGCATGTTCTTCTCAGTAAAACCCGCCATTTTCAAATATTCTTTTGCGAGAGCAGGATCATGCTTAAAGCGGAAATCTTTTGCGGGAAGGTAACCTGCGATGCCAGGTACCAGAATCGAGTTTGCTCTTAGGTTGGTGTTCTGAGAAATGACCTGAATGTAATCTTCGTAGTTAATTGAATAAGCAATGGCCCTGCGGAGAAATTCATTTTTCCCGACTAAAGGGTCCTTCATGTTAAAGGCAAGCCAGCGATTGGCGAGAATTGGGAAGTGTTTCAGTTCTACCCCATTTTTCTTAATCTCAGGATTTAGTTCGCCATTGGTATCATAAAGTCTAGGAATGAAGGTCTTTGGCACAGTTAAAAGATCGATCTCATGGTTAAAAAATTTTTGCCAGGTATCGTTCTCGGCCGTCGTGATGAAAAATCTCACATTATCAATGAAAGGAATTTTCTCTTTGGAAGAATTCAAAAGATTTTGAACGTTGGCGTAACGGTCGCCAGAGGTCGGATAAAAATCCTCACGATAACCTCTGAATCTTTCCAGATCAAAATATTGTCCGTTATACCCTTTGAAATGATAAGGGCCGGTTCCAATCAAAACGTGATCAAGATTATTCTTTGAATGCTGAACGAGTTCCCAAGGCACTGGACTCAAGAAATTCAGTGCAAGGTAATAGATCATATTGGGTTCAGTCTTAGTGAGATTAATCACCAGCGTATACTTGTCCTTAACTTCAATTCCCGCCAGAGGTGTGGATTCAATCCTGGTCCAATCCCCACCAACAAGTTTGTTGTAGCCTTCAAAACCTTCAATCAGTCCATTGAAGAGTCCACGTCCTGGGCTTTTCAAATCATCCAAGGCCATACGTTTAAATTGAATAACAAAATCTTTTGCTTCAAGCTCCCGAGGTTTAGAAAAGGCCGCATGCGGATGATAAAAAATGCCTTTCTTAATTTTAATCTGAAGGAGTTTTCCCTTATTCAGGATTTGCGGAAGTCCATCCGCCACGAGAGGTTGGATCTCATAAGGTCGTTTCAAATAGTGATATTGATACAATGGTTCCAGCACCTGCGCAGAAACCAGAAGTGAGTCATCACTATAGGCCTTGGCGGGATCTAGACTCTCTACTACGTTATCAAGCGATAACCTTAGGCTTGTTTCTGAAATGGGAGAGAAATTTAATTTCTTCCAGGTCCAAACAGTTAGGAATGCAAAGCCAGCAACCAGAACGGCCAGCACAATAGTGGTTTTTCTCATAGTTTGAAATCAACTTTTTTAAATGGAGAGAAGAAAGATTCTTGTTTTAGACCTGTCACGAGTTCAGCAACATCCATGGCAGAACGAAACCCAAGACCCATGCCATGCCCACTGAAACCTCCAACGATGAAAGTTTCATTCGGTGCCGCCACTTTTGAGATCAAAGGAAGTTCATGCTCTGTAAATCCCATGGTTCCTGACCAGCGATGAATAACTTTATATTTCAAATTTAATTGCTCTTTTAAATACTGCTCTAGACCTCGCTGAATTACAGGAGAAATCTTTTCGAAATCACCGGTCTCGCCTTGTTCATCGAGTAAACGTTTCCCACCAATCACCAACACCTTATCCTGGGCCTTTCGCCAGTAAACGCGCTCAGGTGGATCGTAATGGAGAGCGGGACAGTTAAACTCTTCTTCAATTTCAACTGCAAGCATTTGAGCACGTCGTGGGACAATGACATCTCTAAAAAGTGCATTGAACTGAGGGAAATAACCATTGAGGGCAAGAATTGTTTGTTTTGCTTTGATTGTGTTAACTTCCGTCTGAACTCCATCCGGCGTTAATTCGAACGCTGAAACGTTTTCAATAATTTGAACCTTACGTGCCTCAAGAAGTTTTTTAATTGAATCCAGCAATTGAACAGGATTGATTTTGTACTCGGGGGCGTTCTCAAAAGCACCGAAGAACTTTGTTTGAAGAGGTTGAGGAAGCTTTTCTTGTTCACGCCACTCAAACCTAAATTCACCGGGACTAAAATCTTTTGTCGTCCATTCCTGATATTGTTTTTCGGACTGAAAGAGTGTCATGGAAGATGAGCGTTCAAACTTAATCTCCGGAGAAGCTTTTAAGATATGCTGGTGAACCAAATCCAAAGACTCTTCAGCGAAACGATAGATCGATTGTGCCCTATCATGTCCCCACTTACTCGTCAGACTTTTAAAGAATGAAGCACTACCCTTGGTAAGGAAGCCCGCATTTCTACCACTCGCACCCGCTCCGCAATGAATTCTTTCGAGGACGGTAATTTTTAAATCAGGGCGCATCTCCGTCAACCAATAGGCAGTTGAGAGACCTACATATCCTCCACCTACGATTAAGACATCCGTTGTAATGTCAGGTGTGCTAAATGTGTGTTTTCGTAACCAGTGAGAAGTGGTCATTCTATTTCCTTAACAATCTAAAATACAATTCGTACTCCCAAGTCTTAACCGGATGAGTTCCTTTATGGGTGCGTTTAATTTCAACATAACTATCGCGACTCAAAATATCCGTCAGCTCTTCCGCTTTGTAAGCGATAGTGCCTGTCGCCTGACGATCATCGTTATTGAGCGAAAGAAGAAGTTCTGTCAGGGCCTTGATCTCCTTACGAAGATTAATGATCACCTGGGCATTCTGTGGATCACGACTGGCATAAACAGCGATCGCCAGATCAATAATGATGGAGGAGATCTTTTGCATTTCTTTAATATCATCTCCATCAGATTCCATAATGCCGTAATCGATGATGAGATGATTTTCAGGTCGCTTGGCAGGAACTCCAATCAGAGGGAAAATGGCACGATCGATTTCATTGAAAAAGAAACTCTGTCCTTGCCCCACACCCTTATAAATTGAAGTCACTTTGCCTGTCGGAATTACTCCATCAGTAACAAAGAAATAAACATAAATATCATCTTTAAACCAGCCATCACTTTCTTCAATCACTTTCATTTTAAAAGCTTGCATGGCCATCTCAGGAACTTCAACTGGGCGTTTAGCGGGTCTTTTAATCCATTGGTCGTATTTATCATCAGCGCGCAATGGATAACTGATTCTTTCCTTCGGTACGCGCTTTTCTAAAATCTCAGGATCAATATTGTGATCTTCCAAAACTTTAAGCGCGGCCCTTATGTCGGGCCTTAGATATAAACATTCATCTGATGTCTGATTACTTTCAAGATAGAGATTGGTCGCCTCAATGAAGACAGGGATGATCTTCGAGTTTTCTGCCCAAGCAGAATTGAGTAACAAAAACCCAAGTACGAGCCATTTCATACATTCCCCTTTGAAAGTAGGAAAATGATAGCATCGCACTTTTAGGGTGACGATAAGAAGTTAGCGAAAGTAAGACTAAGATGCCTTTTTCGGATTCTTAATTTCAGGATAAAAGTCTTCCTCATAATCGCTTTTGTACTTGAGGAACAACTGATAATTGGTGAATTCCGTTTCAGACATCATGCCGATCTGCTCGTCCAGAGATTTTCTGAAACACATATCAATATAGTTGAGATGAAATGGATCAAGGTCCACGAAAAAATCTTCAGTCAGAGGAACTGTCTTCAATAGGTCTTTTAAACTTTTGGCATGGTACATATAACCACTCCTTCCTACTGACTTATCGGTTTTTGCTGCATCCGCTAAAGATAGTTTTCATTTTCTTTTCGCACGAAAAATTGCAGATTTATATTGTGTAATGTAGTGATGCAGTCAACTGAAAGGGCATTATCTGACTTATCAACTCATCTTTGTTTTGAATTTTTTTGCGTGTTATTTCGCGATGAAACTCGTGAGTTGGAAACTTAATTACCAGCACTCCAATATCACATTGCTTAATTTCTTACGCTCGCCTTATGTTTCACTTAGAAGTTTGAACCATCATCCGAGATCTAATCGAAGATTAGTGCCAAAATTTGTTCTCTTCTTTTCCCTGACGGCTTTGAGTGTTTATCTAGCAAAGCACTTTCTTGGAGATCTCAATTACTGGAAAATCCTTCTGGTATCACCGGCGATTTATTTCTCCACTGAAGCCATGGGAGCACTTGGACAACTGCTCTTCCCCTTTAAAAATTCCTGGCCCATTCATGCCGACCCTTTGAAGAGTAGAGACTTGGGGAATTTTTGGGGACGTCGCTGGAACCTTTGGATTCAAGACTGGCTGAGAGACATTACTGGTGCTTTTAAATCCAACAGTCGATCTCAAACAATTCTCCTGGGCTTTCTATTTTCAGGCCTCTTCCACGAGCTTATGTGCAATCTTCCTTACTGGCTGATCTATCGGAAAAGTTATTTTGGAACGATGATGGCCTATTTTCTTATCCAAGGACTGGCTCTTTGGATTGATAAAAAATATATTAAAGTAAGTTCTCCTTTTTTAAGGCGTATTTACTGCTGGTGCGCGGTCGTGATCCCATCGCCACTTTTTATCAATGTACCGCTGTTAACTTTTTTAGGACTAAAGCATGTTTGATCTTTGGGGAAATATTTTAATTGAAATTGGTCTCTTCACACTCTTCGGTGTGCTTTACTATTTCTACCAAAAACGAAAAATCATGCATTACGAGGCCAACAAGGGTCCCATCGTCATGGAGATGATTCTTCAATCTTGCTTGTCTGAAAAGAACGATACGGCTCAGCCCGAGCTCGACAATGTCATTGAGGCCCTGGACGATTATCTTCAAAACAAATCGGACACACCTCCAACTGCTCTGCTTAATCAATTTGCTCAGAGCGGGTCCTGTTCAGTTGAACTGAAAAACGTCATTGTTGAAGGTCTCGAAGAATATGGAAAAAAATAATTACATCACTCCCAAAGGTCATCAAAAGCTGGTTGATGAACTGGATCAACTCTTAAAAGTTGAAAGACCAGAAGTGACACGCCTGGTGCAGTGGGCGGCCAGTAATGGTGATCGCTCTGAGAATGCTGACTACCTTTACGGAAAAAGACGTTTACGTGAAATTGATCGTCGAGTCAGATTTTTATCCAAGCGTTTGGACGCGGCCGTCATTGTGGATCCCCTCAAAATAACCTCAGATAAGATACAGTTTGGGGCCACAGTTGAAGTCACTGATGAAGATGGTAATGAGCGCCGCTTTACAATTGTAGGTGTTGATGAAGTTGATACTGCCAAAGGTCGCATCAGCTGGCAGTCGCCCATTGGTAAGACCCTCTTAGGAAAAAATGAAGGTGACGAGGTCATCGTCAAAGTCCCGGCCGGTGAAATAACATACGAAGTAGTTTCTATTACCTATAAATCCATTGATTGAGGTTGTTATGAAATTCTTATTATTTTCCACTGCTGCCCTCTTTTCCCTTTCATCATTCGCTTATTTCGATGAGGCCAAGTGTATTGGCCTAATTAATCAGACCAATGTCCTGGTCGAAGTTTCCCGAGGAAATTCTACAGGTACGCCTTGGCGAGAATCATCTTTGATTCTCGACGGTAACGGCACACCGACTTACCAGGAATTCAACATGACCATGAGATACACTGGTCCGGGTTATGTGAGATACGAATCAAAGGGTTACACCTTGGAAGTGGATTTCACTCCCGATGAAACTCCAGAATGGGGCCGCATTTATCAGGGTAAGTTTTTTACTCGTGGTTTAAATGGCAATTTGAAATGTGCTCTTAACTGGTAGACCTAATTAATCGGCCATTTGATTCTTCAAATGGCCCCATCACTTTCGCAACATTTTCCCATCCAAGATTTTCCTTTTTGCCCTTATGATTAAAGCTCAACTGATCTTAAGGGAGATTATGCGCTATTTTAAAATTGCCACGGCCATGACGTTGGCCCTGACTTTCAATGCCCACGCCGAAATGAATTTTGATAAATCAGATAATTTAAACGGTGTCATCCTTGCTTCAGGCAAAGCTGAAAAGATACGCTCATATTCTGGCAAAATTTCGAAAGATTTCCCCTACTCCCTTGAGATGGTAAAAAACGGAATTACTAATTTTTCTGAAAAATGTAATAACGATTACAAAAGTAAGCGCGAATACACTTCAACTGAAGCTGAATGCAAATATTTCAATGAACACCTTGTTGAGACTTTTGTGGTTAAAAATCTAAAACCAGTTGAGGCCTACAAAGGTGTTGAGCACTATCTGGTTGGAAGACAAGTTTATAACCGTGGCACTTACACTTATTATGAATTAGTTCAAATTAAGAACGGCGTGAATGATAAGAATCAAAAAACAATGACCATCTCCCTTGAGATGTTGAATGATTCTGAAGTTAAGGCCTTCACTGAACCAAAATTTGGAAAAGACTCCGCTTTCGATAAGAGCGGCTCTTCATACACCCTGACTGAGGTCGGCCCTGGTCAAACTCATATGGATTACGAATACCACGCAGAAACTGATCACTGGATTCTTAACAAGGAAGTCTCAGTTCCTCAGGTTTTCGCCTCAATCAGTAAGAGTATCAATGATTTAATGAGAACAGTCGAAGCGGAATCCTCTTCGCAAAAACGTGAACTTGCTTCTCACCAATAAAATTTCCCACGATTTATAGAGGAGCTTGTGATACAAGCTCCTCATGCGTTTCCTAAGAACCTACATTGAAATTTCGAACATCTGTAATCTTCAGTGCACCTTCTGCCCTGAAGTTGAACGCGATAAGAAGATCTTGTCGACGGATGACTTTCGCAAAGTTTTAAAACAAGTTCTTCCCTACACTGAACAGATTTGTCTTCATCTTATGGGCGAACCACTTGCTCATCCGGAGTTTCCGAAGATTTTGAAAATCTGTGAAGAAGAAGGCGCTGTTATTCACTTAACAACTAATGGAACGTTTCTTTCTAAGTATGGCTTTGATACGTTTTTAAAATCGAAGGCCATTCGCCAGATCAATTTCTCACTTCATAGTTTTAAAGATAATTTTCCGGGCCAGGACATGCGTCCTTACCTCTACGATATTCTGCAATTTTCAAAAGACGCTCTGACTGAAAAGCCCGAGCTCTACATCAACTATCGTTTGTGGAACCTTATTCAGACCACTGAAATGAAAAATGAAAACCAGGACATCATCGACCACGTATGTGAGTTCTTCCAGGTTCCGGTCAATGAACGCATAGATGTGGGTTTCAAGAAAAGTAAGAACATCACCGGTCGCTTGTATTTTCATTTCGACAGCCGCTTTGAGTGGCCCAACTATGCTGATCCAGACCGTGGCGATAAAGGCTTTTGCCACGCCCTTTCCCAACAAATCGGGATTCATGCCGACGGAACCGTGGTTCCTTGCTGTCTAGACAAAGAGGCGGGCATCCCATTAGGCAACGTTTTAAAAGACTCATTTGAAAGCATTCTGGGCTCAGAAAGACTCACAAAGATGAGAGACGGCTTTAAGAAACAGCTTCTTACAGAGGAATTATGCCGGAAGTGTACCTATATCAAACGCTTTGATAAGAAGCCTCGCCCCGACGCTGCCCCTATTTAAAATCACTTTTTTTGCATTTTTTGGTTGAACTACGGAAAAAGTACGCCTATACTTATCTTTAAGTACGGAAAGATTACGGAGTATTTATGGCACTGACTAAAAAACAAAAAGACGTTTTAGATTTCATCACTGGTTACGTGAGAGAAAATGGTTACTCACCTACTCAAAAAGAAATTCAAGAACACTTCGGTTTTAAATCCCTTGGTTCAGTTCAAGATTACATTAAATACTTAACGACTGGTGGATATCTTAATAACGATGCTCACTCAGTTCGTGGTCTTATGCCATCTACTGTTCAACAAAACTCTGAAGAGATTCCTCTTCTAGGTTCAATCGCTGCTGGTACTCCTATTGAGGCCATCGAGAATACTGATACGATCAGCGTTCCAACAACTATGCTTGGACGTGGTAAACACTATGCTCTTAAAGTTAAGGGTGAATCAATGATTGAAGAAGGCATCCTAAGTGGTGACATCGCCATCATTAAGCACCAAACTCAAGCGGACAACGGTCAGATTGTTGTAGCAGTGGTTGAGAACGAAACAACTCTTAAGCGCTACTTCAAGAAAGCAAAACAAATTGAACTACATCCGGCCAATAAAACAATGAAACCTATCATTGTGAAAGACAAAGAATGTGAAATTCGAGGTCTTCTGGTTGGATTGATCAGAACCTACTAAATTACACGCATCACACACATAGAGACACACATGGCTTGAATATTCGTCAAGGAGGACGTTTATGTTGGCACACGCACGCTCGCACGTAGAACTTACTGAAACAGAACTCTTTATTAAAATTCAAACAGAACTAGCTGGCCGCTACGGTATTGACGGGCGCCTCGCTTCCGAGATGGCCTGGGATTTAATAGAAGTTCTATCCGCCGTCGACGGGAACATCGATATCTTCGAGAAATACTTTCTGCACTAAAAGTAGATCTCAACAATAAAAGAAACCAAAAGATTTTAAGTGAACTCTCAGTAACGAATGTTACGGGCACGGTGAACTTTGTCTTTTTTAAAAAAAAACTCTCTCCCAGGAGGAATACATGGTTACGGAACAAGACCTTTGGATCAGCAAATCAATTCTCGTTTTGATTGGAAGCTTTATCATCTTTAGTGTTGTCGGAGTTGTTTGAAGCTGAATTGCCCTGGCGAGGTGAACTTGCCAGGGTTATTTTCTAAGTTGCTCACCCAGGATAATCTTGAGGGCCTGGAATGAGTGAACTCTTCTAGCAGCAACGAGCTCAGTTTCAATTTGAGAATGCTGTTTAATTGCAAGTTTGCTTTCCACCAATTTCTTAGCGTCTTCATTTAGCATTTTATAATCAACCAGCACTTCTTTTTCTACCAGCACACCATTCTCCATCACTTTAAACTTATACAGCATTCCGCTGTCTTTCAGTTTTTTAAGCGCAGAAAGATCAGGGTCACTTGATGAAAGGAGATTAATTAGCTCTTGGCTTACTTCTTGTGATTTAACACCTTGTGAAACATTGTCATTACTGATGACAATATAACCATCTGAAGATGAGTCTGATGACTTATCTGAATTCACCGCACTTCTCGCAGCTGCCGCACTTGAACCACCACGACCAGATGTTGGAGCTAGTCCACCTGAACCAAATGAACCGCCGCTTGATCCACCTGTTCCACCATAGTCACCTGAACCCGAACCTGATGAGTCCATCATTGGTCGGATTGAAGCAATATCGCGAGATGGAGCTTTGAGGGTGTTTCTCTGGCGAGACACAGAGTCATCTTCTTCTTCCTCAAAATGCTGGGTCTGAGCAATCTGCTGCTTTTTCGTTTCAAGAAGTTTGATCTTCTCTTCAAGATCCTTCAGTTTCTGCTTCTCATTTTCACTGGTAAGTTCCAGGATCTTCTGACGATTTTTAAGGCTTTCTTCTTTCAAGCGAAGAAGTTCCCTCATTGAAGAGTCATCTGTATTTGAAAGTAGTTTTTCAACCTTATCCTGATTGTCTTTATTAGAGAGAGAATCACGGACTTCACTTTTTAAATCGGATTTAGGAGTCTCGATAGCGGCAGGAGCAGAAACGGTCGAAGGCATAACAACCGGAGCGGCCATGAAGTTAGGAGCAGCACTAAAACTTGAAGATGAATCTACTTCAGCACTGCGAGTAGAAGCACTGTCTGAAGAAGCAATTGAATTAAGATGGGCCACTTCAGTAGAACCTTCTTTCGTACCTTCTCCGCCACCTGCATATTTGTATGAGGCAAGACTTCTGTCTTTTACTTCCTCACGTTGAGAGCGAGTTTCGGCCACGGCTGATTCAACTTTGTCCTGAACTGCCGAATCTTTTGAATCATGGAGACGACGGAAAGCATTTTTTTGTTCATTTGCTGGTTTAGTCAGGCGGTCTTTAAGGTCTGAGTGAGTATAAGGATCTTTCATTACGAGGTCATCAAATGGCTTCTGAGTAAATTCACTACCTGCTTCACAGCTCACCAGAAGTTCGTATTTAGTATTTTCCGGATAACCTTTGCCTTTTAGAAGTGCTGCGATTTCATTACCACTGACTTTGCCGATGATATCAGTATCCTTAATACAAGTTGCTTCCGATAATTTTTCAATCAGATCCTGACAACGTTTCTGATAATTAGTGCCTAAAATTGAGTCGTTTTTCTCCAGAGTCTCAACAATTGATTTGTCGTCTGCAACCGCCGCCTTGGCCGCTTTAATGAAAATATTCTTGTCAGTCAGCATCGCCTTAAGGCCGGGGTGAATACCCATGCCTAATTCAATTTGAGTAACGATTGCCTGATACTTAACATCATCAAATATCTTTTTATCAAAAAGAAATTGTTTTGATTTTTTAACGTAGTCCGAGTTTAGGTTTTTATTACTAAAATACTTCCGAGAGAACTCGGTTGGATTTTTCTTTGCCTCATCCATCATAAACTCGGCAAGGGCCCCGATTGGAGCGCCACCATACTCTTCTATCATCTCTGTAAGTTTCGATGACTTAGCACTATCAGAAAAGATTGATCTGATAAATGTATCTAACATTTGAATAGAGTCTTCTTTTCGGGCCAGAGCAAAACGTTTAGCATCGTGATCTTTTCTGGAATAACCACCGTTCTTCCCGACTTGACCATCATCTAAAAATTGAATCTTTTGATTTAATTTTGAGAATCTTTGCCCTAAAGTCATTTGATCATCACTATCTGTATTACCGTAGGCATTGAATATTTTATTTAAACGTTTTTGCCTTTCAGCTGGAGAGATACCATTGGCCGAACACTTTTTATCAATTGCTGATTCATACTTGGAAATATCTGAACACTCGTAGTTCTTAGCAGCAGAGACCTGTGAACCTTTTTCAAGACCAAAAAATTTTGCAGCGTTCACCTGGAAGTAACCTACGTCTTCAATGTTGGCCGCATAATCATTTAGAAATTTCTTACCAAAACCTTCCATGATCGAATCGTGCATTCTATCTTGAGTAAGCTTTTTCTGTTCATTGAATTCTTTCTCATTCCACAGTTCGGCCTGTTTCATGACCTGTTTGATGCAATTACAACCATCAGTCTCTGTAACGTTACTTAAAATATCCTTACTAACGTCTTCAATAAACGCGACATTTTTTGCATCAACATCAAAAGCAGTACACTGCCTGTCTTCTTTCAATTTTTTACAAGCAGCAACCTGACCTTCGAATCGTTTTTGCTTTGATTTCTCTGCTTCAAGATCTGCGGTCTGCTCGAAACTCACAACAGATGATAGCGCTGTCATATTCAACGCCTGAAGTTTACCGTTGGTTCTTACAGTACAGTCAGAGATAATGTCCTTCTTTTCACCACGATATAATCTAATGGCACTAACGATACTAATCAGGTCACCATCCTGAAGTTTTTCAGGAGTTGATGGAACTTCGACTCTTATTTGAGTGGCACCTGGAACATAATTGTCAGCAGATCGATAATTCTCGTAAGCGCTTTCACAAAAGACAGCAGCATTAGATGATTGCTTGAAGGGATTTAAAGCAGTAAGGACACTTTCAGCAGCAGCACCAAATGACATCAACATTATGAACGTGAACACTAACAATTTAAACATTCCCTAATTCTCCACCAAACTGATCGGCGAGCTTGAGAAAATGTTTAGTTTGTCACCCCAAACGTCTCTAAATCACTGGAAAAATGGCTTTATTAAAGAAACCTTTAAGAAAGGACCCTGCCAAGTTCTTAGGCCACTAGATAAAGAAATAGCTCTCAACTAGTTCTTTACTGATACCCTGGTGCTGAAAATGGGGCCTAAGGAGCAAATGTTTCACAACGATATGGTTCTTTAGCATAAGGCCCGCAACTCGTTCTTTTAACAAAACAAGCTTAACGTTCTCGGGCCAGAAAGTTTTCCATTCAACTGAAGATTCATTCTCCTTCAGGATCTCTTCAACCAAGTCAAAATCATTTTCACTAACATCGCGAAATTGAATTCCGTGTTTTTTGATCGTGAAACCATAAGGACAATGAAGACATGCCGACTTACAGCAAGTGCCTTTATTCTTAAGATAATGACTGGTGAAAACGGTAAAGCCTTCGGGAGTTAAATAAGAAAGTTCTTTCTGCATTTCTGGATTATAATCTCTCTATGTGGATATTACTCCTATTTTCTTTGCAGGCCTTTGCTTCTGATCCGGCATCAGAGAAATACTGTTTTGGTTCTCCTGCTGAAAGTAGCACTGCCCGGGAAAAATTTAGAGCGATTCAGGTTCCAAGTGATCAGCTCACGATGGACGGCAAATGTTTCACCATCCAAATGAGTGAACATCGCCATGAACTTATCCAGCGATTCATTCGCTCTTCCTTTCCTAACGTTTCCATTTCTTTTTCCAGTGAAGATGTACGACGAGATCCCTGTCAGTTGAAAGTTGAAAAAGAAAAATCCAAACATCTGGATTCAACCCAAGTGGGGCTGGATGTTCTTAATCAATCTACATCCACGACTAATGGCTCAGATGTTTTGAAAATTCAAACGCTGAAAGATTTCAATCTGACTGTTGATCAAGATGAGATCAAAGGTCGCTGTCGCTTTATAAATCCAAATCGCTATGAGATCTCGCTTGAAGTGAGAAAAAATCCTAAACCAATTGTTCCTGTTAATCTTCCTCCGGGAACTATTGTGGCCCTGAATAATCCTCCACCGGATCAGGAGACTTCAATGCTCTCGACCACTCTCCAACTAAATCGCGGCGAACGAATTGAGATTGGAAGCATCGTGAAGAATCTTCGCGACAAAGGACACGACGTTTCAATAAATCCTGAGCTCAAAGTGGAAACATCGTCCCAAAGTGCTTCAGAAAAAGTATTTCTGAGCGTTGATTAGCACGCGTCTTACATATTCTTACATCAATAGAATTGGGTTAACTTCGTAGAATCTTGGAACTTACACAACCTTACAAATCATATCTGACAGTTTTGCCCCTACCCTTTTTTCCCGTTGGGGCAATCTGACTAAGAGCTTTTTTATTTTGACGATAGGAATAACTATATCTTTTTGGGAGGTTATGACTGAACTCGCATCCTTATTCATTGGCATCACCCTTGCTTTATATGTCTCCAAGCAGGGGGACCGAACTCCATAAAAAAGTTCAGAAAATGTCCCAGGAAAAGCTAGCTTAAACCACTACACTTTTCCCCATAAAGCCCTCCCTTTAAATATCCCCGTTCCTTCCCCTGCAGGTTTTAAAAAATAAAAAAAGCCCGAGTTTTAACTCGGGCTTTTTTTTTGGGAATTTAAGAATAATTAACTATTGATTCATAAGAACAGCAGCAACTGTTCCAGCGATTTTTTCAAGATCAGAATCAGATTCAAGCACAGAATTGATGCTATTCATTTGTGATTGATCAGCAGCGATCTCAGCGAAAAGCTCTTTAAGAGCAGGCTGACGAACTTCATCGATTGTTTTAACAGCACCTGAAAGCATATCATCGTTAAGAGCAACCAGTTCATCTTTTAGTTGTTCCTGGCCAGCAACACCACGCTGTTGAACAGTAGCAAGAGTACTTGCGAAAGGAGCAAGAACTGTAAGCTCAACCAGACGAGTTGCAGTAACAAATGGAGAAGCCGTCGTTTGAACAAATGAAACGGCGAAAGCATTAACTGAAAGGGCCAAAGCAGCAAGCATGATTAGTTTTTTCATAATTCCTCCTAAGGAATGGTTTAATTTTTTATTCAATCAACATCGCAATCGTAACCGCTGTCGAGATAGTTTTTAGCTCCGTATCCATCTGAAGCGCAGACTTAATGTTGTTCATTTGCTCTTCATCCGCAGCAATTTCTTCGAACAACTCTCTTAACGTTGGCTGACGAACCTCTTCAATTGTAGTCACGCGTCCTGCGATCATGTCCTCATTAAGTTCCACTAATTCGTCCTTGATTTGTTCCTTCCCTGCAACTCCTCTCGACTGGGCCGTGGCAATCGTCAAAGCGAAAGGGGCCAGAGTCGTTACCGAGCCGTATTCCAGAAACCGAGTGGCAGTTGCAAAAGGTGATAGAGATGTGGCCGTCGACATCTCAAGCGCAACCTGCGCAAAAGAATTCATCGAGAACATCAAAATCATTGCCATCAAAATTTTCTTCATAGGACCTCCAAGCCGAGGATTACTCAGCAAGCATTAAGTAAGAAACAGCAGTCGCAACCTTGTGAAGTTCAGAACCTTCAGTTACTACTGAATTAATTTGATCCATTTGTGATTCATCTGAAGCGATTTCAGCGAAAAGCTCTTTTAGGGCAGGCTGACGAACTTCATCGATCGAACTCACGCGACCAGCAACGATATCGTCGTTAAGAGCAACCATCTCATCTTTAATCTGCTCACGACCAGCAACACCACGCTGCTGAACTGTAGCTAGAGTTGAAAGGAAAGGGGCCGCAACCGTAGACTCAAGAAGACGAGTCGCCGTAATGAACGGAGAAGCTGTCGTTTCAACGAAAGAAACAGCAAAAGAGTTCATAGAGCCAACAGTTAGAGCAAGAGCAGCAACAAAAAGTAGTTTTTTCATAAAATCCTCCAAAGGGTTATTTAATTACACTTACGTTCTGAACAAATTCATTCGTAATCGTTTTAATTTTTTTCATGTCTTCCATCTCGGCCAGTTCTTTCGTGAAGTAAGATCTGCCAAGTAATGAATCTAGGTTTTCCATTTGTTGATCAAGTGAAGAGGCCACAGCGTTTTTGCGACCTTCGATGAATTTTGGATACAGTTCCTGGAACTCATCCGCGGTTGGTACACCGTACAGAGAGTTCACTACGTTCCATGGTTGAACATTCAGTTCTTTAAGAGACTCACCCATTTGCATCACGGCATCTTTAAGGTCTTGGTCCTTATCCATCATTTCCATCGCCTTTTTAGGAATGGCCATCATGTAACGAGTAGAAAGGTATCGCTCTAGATGAGTAAGCTTCATCATGATTTGTTTTTTAAGATTTACGTCTGTCATTCCAAGAAAGTCGTTCTTAAACTTCTCCAGATCCATCAGACGAGCTCTCGCCGTGGTCTTCTTCAGGAACTTATTGAAGTCAGAGTCTTTAAATGAACTCATATAAGGACGTAGGAACTGATAGCTTGAGTTAAAGTCCTGGAACATGCTTGGTATCAAGTAGCGTTTGGCGATCATTTGATCTTTCGATAGACCTTGAAGGTTACCGTCAGAGAGATCGTCTTCGTGTTTTACGATATCGTTATAAAGCTTAAGCGGAGTGATTGATGAAATCATATCGGCCTGTTCTTCATCCAATGCTACTGCCAGGTGTTTTTTCGTTTCAGTACCGCAGTTATTATCGAAGAAGTAGTACTTACCTTGGTAAGTCCAGTAGCGCTCAAGCGTGATATCGATGAAATCTTGCTTTTGTGCCGCCGTCATTTTTAGTGGAACGCTGTAAAGCTCACGAAGTTCAAACTTAGTATACTCTTGCTGAATCTCCAGGAAGCGCATGACGAAAAGTTGTGATGGGTAACCACCAAACATGCCCTTCATATAGTTAAGATTCATGTCCGACATATAAGCGCGGTAGCTTAAGGCCAGATGATGAGAAACATCATTCATACACTCAGGGCCAACTGTCTTTCTGTGAGGAGCACAAACAATCAGGCGGAACATCGCATGTCCCCATCGAGACATAAGCTGTTGCCCTTTACCGGCGAAAAGATAATGAACTTGGTAAACACGTTTTGGATCAATGCTTGTGGCAAGTTGATAATTATCTTCCAGGAAAGCAGACTGAGCGAGAACTTTATAGTTCTTCTGACACTCGCCCTTAAGAGCGATGTTAAGCTTTTTTGATAAGAAATTAGCAGTCGCTGGTTTACGACACTCAAACTCAGGATCAAGCACCAGATACTCAACGTTTACACCTAGAGATTCTTCAAGATTTGTAAACTCGTAAGCATCAGGTGAAGTCGAAGTGTTGGCATTCATCACAGATTTTTTACTACGAGAATTCACACGCTTCATTCCAACAATGCGCTGAAAATCTACGTCAGAGCTGATCTTCTCAGCATTGTCTTTTACGTGAGTAAGTTCGTGAATGATAGTGGCACGAAGCATGTTCTGAAACGAGCCATGAGCGCAATCAAACGAATCCGCATTTGAATTCGCAAGCCTCACAAGGCGTGAGCTGATCGCGACTTTGTGTCTTAGGGTATAACCGAATTTTACTTTCTCATTTAATTTACAAAGATTCTCTGTATAGAACTGATCTGACTTTAGTGACTCTTCTTCAATCGTTACTTTCTTTTTAACAGCATCAAGGTAATTCGTTGGCAGAAGTCTTAGCGACTCCTCTACTTCTTTTTTAAAGAACTCTGAGCCCCTAACTTCAACCTCTCCTGCCTGAGCAAGAGCTGTGAAAAGCACTAGTGAAAGAATAGTGAGCTTCTTCATTAATAATCCTTGATGGAAGGATTATAGAGAGCTGGTGGATTTTCAGGGGACCGATTGAATATATTTCCAGGGGTGTATAGGGTTTAGACAGAGCGTAAGTTGCCGAATTTATTAGCCAATCTTAAGACTTCGGCGCCGAAGTGGAAAAGCGTCAAATACTTTTAGCCGCATACATCTTCTCAATTCTCTCAACCCGAATCCTTAACTCAGCATTTTCAGCTTCAAGCTTTTTGATTCTGTCATTGGAATCAGTATACAACTCTTTAATGGCACTCGTTATCCATGGAATTAATCCCATCTGGCCAATTTGCTTGTATCCAGATTTATCAGTGCTCACGAGTTCAGGAATAATTTTTTCTACCGCTTGAGCTATATAGCCAGTATGGGCACCATCATTAAGACTCTTCCATTCAAAAGTCACAGTTTGAAGCTTCAGAATTTTTCTCAAAGCTTCTGAATTAGAGAATGCCTTAATATTTTTCTTAAGCCTTTCATCCGAAGAGCAAGTGATGTTGCCGGAAGTTGCTGGACGAATTGAACAGCTTTGAGACCCATCGGAAAAATGGGCCACCGTTGTACCATTGGTGCCAACAACATCAAGCTTATGAGAGGCAGTTGTAGTTCCTATTCCGACATTTCCACCCGAGGCCTGCATAACAAGATGTGGATAAAGACCCATTCCATCAAATGATGTCTGAAGGAAGGCAAAAGTCTGGACCGCATTGGTTTGCTCATAACCAATACCCAGACCTCTCGAAAGATTATCAGGGTCTCTAATCATGATTTGAGCATTGTTTCCGATGAGAGTGCCATGTGATTTGAGACTCAACAAATGATTGGGATCAATCTCGCCAATTCCGATATTACCATCTGGTTTCACAACTAAGCGTGGAGTCCTCGTAGCAGAACTTGCATTATTAACGAGACTCAATCTGGCCGAGGCAGTGTCATATACCAATCCACGTTCGTAAATTGGGCCGTCAGTTCCAAAGAAGAGTCCAATTTGTTGGCCGGTAATATTATTTCCTGTAAGAAACATTCCAGAAGGAGGTCCACCTAAACCACCATTCCCGTCTATATAAACTTTAGCATTTCCTCGATAGATGTGAAGTTTCTCCGCAGGAGTACTGGTATTGATTCCTACATTACCTCCACTGAAGAAAATATCGCTCTGATTTGCCGAGTATTTCCAGATATCACTTCCGGTTTCACCATGGGCCGAACAAGATGTGATCCGGTTCGAAGCATCGACCTGCACATTCAGAACAATTTTTTTCGTTATGATTCTTGATCCGACTTTCCCCATACCACGATCGAATTCAATAATAAGATGAGTGGTATTCTTAGTGGCCACATCAACATCAGCTGCCGCATCAGAAAGAGAATAACTTAGAATTTTTAATTGTTTTGAACCATAAACTTGGTTAGCAGGAAATTCATTAACGAAGACGCCTTTCACATCCTTCTTAATTTGAATCGTAGCATTTGGTGTATTTGCAGCAAGACGATTTCGGAACGTTTCTGCGCAATTGAGCGGATCTGAGAGCACGCTCATAATGCTTCGGTAGACGACTAAAAGATCCGCATCTACTTCCATCTTATTAACGGCCTTATTAGAATCTTGGATCAGTTGAGCAACACCAAGTCCAAGTGCAGATAGGAGCCCAATCGACATTAACACTTGAACTAAACTGAAACCGCCTTGCTTCTTAAGCATGATCTCTACCTTTATCCACAATCGAGTTTTAGGTTCAGCTAAAATTCTCTCTGGGTGATAAAGCTTTACTAGATGTTAAAGCGGTTTTTTCTGACTCCGCCCCCTGGTCTCAAAAAGAACCGCAGAATCAATCTGGCACCATTCCAGACCGAATCAGTACGGCTTTTCAACGACTTAAAGTTGGCACGAATCCTGCTCTAAGGATATTGAGCTGAGGGTGAGGACTCCTAAAAAGTTCACACAATATCCCCGGAACAAGAAGTTAAAACCTCTTCGAAGTTCCTCTAAGGCCTGCACAAACACCCTTCATCGTCCCACACTCAGCTAGGTTTTCTTACACTACCCTTTCATCCACTCGTATAAATGATAATGCTCATCCGTCATACCCAACTTCTTATACACATCTTGTGCTTTTACATTGGTTTTATCGACATAGAGACGAAGACCTCTTAGATCTGGTGACTCTTCCACCATGGTCTTCAAATGAGAATAAAGGGCCTTATATACCCCGTGCTTTCTGAAATCTGGATGAACATAAACCGAATGGATCCATAGAACGGTACCATTGCGCCAGTCACTCCATTCCGGAACAGTAAGAAGACATCCTACAACCTGGCCATCAATTTCTGCTAACCAGTATTTGCCCTTTGAAGGATCATCCATCACTGCAGTAACACCTTTGTCGACTGTAGGAGGATCAAGTTTTAAACCATTTTCTGTTTCAAAGGCCATCTTCACCTGAAAATCGGCGATTGTCTGGATATCAAAGAGAAGCCCGGGACGGATTTTAATATTCATTTAAGTCAAAACTCCTCTCACTCTTTTTGAGAACTCGCGAAGGGCATTATTCACATCTAGTCCCTGCTCATCCATTAGAAAACGTAGCTCAGCGGCCATGAGATAATCACTCATCTGGTCCCCCGGCTCTTCTGATGTCTTAACCGGGGCCACTCCGGTATTTTCAAATTCATCAGCAAATTTATTAAGCTCATCGAAGGTATATTTCCCGGCGAGCTCTTTCATGTTTTTTGCGTTCATTGTTACGCCTTCATTTTCTGAACGAACTCACGGAAAGCTTCTTCCTTCGTAACGTTCACAAGATCTTGTGGCTCACCATTTTTAAAACATCCAACTGATGGAAGACCCGGCAGAGTCACCATCTCTTTGATCTTTGGGTTTTTCTCAACGTCAATCTTATAAATTTTTACACCTTCAGCTTCCGCGACTTTTGAGAACATTGGAGCGGCCACACGGCATGATCCACACCAAGAAGCGTAGAAATCAATAAACACCAGAGGTTCTTTTTCAATTACTTCAAAGATTGTGTCGTCATTAAGTTCATTCATAGCTACTCCTTAATTAATAACGATGCGAAGGGAGTCCAGAGAAAGCTCGGCCTTATCCATCGCCTTCACCATTTTTTCGCGGTTATGTTTTAGTAACAGGATTTCAGTTTCTGAAACCGTAGGGTTAACCTTTCTGAGTGCCTCCAATCTTTCAATCTCAGCATTCATGTGTTTCATCATATCGTCCTTAAACTTTTCCTTGTATTGTTTCGCGCGAGCAATACACAGCTCTTTTCCGCGTTTGATACATTCTTTGATGAAGTCTTTCGGAAGTTCTTTTAGTTGAGCACGTTTTTCAGCATCAAGTGGCTCAACGTTCTCATCGATGAACTTTTTCGGCATCTTCTGAGTCGCGTCCTGCATTTTCGAGTCTAAGAGGACACGAAGCGGAGTTGGCGGGAACCATTTCTCAATTTGAAGCTTCTTCTCAGTCACACAATTAAGTAAGAAGTAACCTTCAAACAGGAATGGCTCTTTCGAAGGAGTCTTCCAGCTCGCGATGGTTGAGTTCCCCATCTCTTTCGAAGAAATGAAATCCATAATACCGATCACCATCGGATGGTCCCAGGTAAGGAAAGTCGTATCATCTTTTAAAAGGGCATTGGCACGTTTAAAAGTAATCTGCATTCCTTCACTCTCAAGCCCAGGGAAGTGAGGAAGATACATGTTGTCACCAGGTCTGATGAAAAACGTATAAGGATCATTCATGTCCTCAACGTCCACTCCTAGCTGGTTAAATAGATTAATCATGAAATCACGAAGATCATTTGAATCATCCATGGCCTTAAGTTCTTTCACGAACTCCATCGCCTTATTGTGATTAAATGAGTTGATTTCAACTAGCTGATCCTGACCTTCTTCAAGTTTCTTCTCAATGTCCTGATGGATGGATTGAGTTTTATCTAAAAACGCCGCAAATTTCTTCTCTGGGAAAGTTCCTTCTTCTGTTTCCTGAAGAAGTTCCACTAGCTCTGGTCTCACTGTCGCATAAAGCTCAGTTCCCCCACGTGGAGAAGATTCGAAAGCATTAAAGCCCTCGTGATACCAACGCATAAGTAACTCATCCGCTGAACCTTCAACATATGGCACATGAATCTGGATATCATTCTTCTGACCAATACGATCGAGACGACCAATACGCTGCTCAAGAAGATCAGGAAGTTTCGGTAGATCGAAAAGAATCAAATGACGAGCGAACTCGAAGTTACGACCTTCTGATCCGATTTCCGTACTTAAAAGAATCTGAGCACCTTCAGGATCAGCAAAATACGCCGCCTGACGGTCACGGTTCATGAGGTTCATTCCCGAATGGAAGAACGCCACTTTCGCCGTGGTTTTATCTTTAAGGGCCTTTTCGAGATCAATCACCACTTCTTTATCGTGACAGATAAGAAGGGTCTTATCGTCTCTGTGCTTTTCAGCAAACTCAGCAAGCCACTGGGCCTTTTGTTCAAATAGTTTTTTCTCAGGGTTCTTCGTCTTTCCGATCTTAATCGGATAAGAGTTAAACACACGCTTCGGGAAAAACTCCTGATAGCTCGCCATGGTCTTACGAGTATTTCTAAAATACACGCGACCGGTTCCATGACGATCCACGAGCATTTGTAGCGCCTTCTCTTTGTCCTCTACATCGACTCCAACTTTTTCTTTCAAAAGTTTTTTATCGTTGGCAGTAAGGGCCGATCCCTTTATGAGTTTGTTCGCGAGATCAGTGATTGGCTTATAGCCCGTGGTCTCTTCCACGAATTGATTGAAGTCGTGGAAACGGTTTGGATCAAGAAGATGAAGTCGAGCATAGTGTCCGGCCAGACCCAAGATTTCCGGCGTACCAGAAAGAAGAAGCACACCCGGAGTTCCCGCCGCAATCGCCGCCACAAAATCATATTCCATCGAAGCATTATCTGGTGACCAACGAAGCTGATGGGCCTCATCCACAACCAGGAGATCCCACTTCGAATCCACCGCTTGTTCTAATAACCAGTCTTCCTTCATGAGATATTTCAAAGATGCCACAAACAACTGACCATCTTCAAACGGACGGTCCCCACGCTCTAATTTTGAGTCATGGTTAATCGTTGTGAAAGTCATCTGGAACTTCTTCAGCATTTCCACGAACCACTGATAAACCAGTGAATCAGGAACAAGAATCAAACAACGTTCAACTCTTCCAGTAAGAATTAATTGATGCAGAATTAGACCCGCCTCAATGGTTTTACCCAGACCCACTTCATCGGCCAGGAGTACGCGAGGACGAGAACGTTTTGTTACTTCATTCGCCACATACATTTGGTGAGGAATGATATTCAATCGTGGTCCAGAAAAACCACGAATAGGAGAAATGAAAAGTTTTCGCTGATTTAAAAGAACATCATAACGAAGTTTGAACAGTTCATTCGAATCAATGTTACCGGCGAACAAACGCTCTTCCGGTTTCGAAAACGAAAGTGTGTCAGCAAGCAATGACTCAGAAAGGGTCTTCCCCTCTCCGTGATAAGTCACAATGCCTTGTGCTTCAGTTGTGTTCTCGAGAATAAAGCTTGTTCCGTCCTGGGCCTTAATCTCGTCCCCTTGAACAAATTTAATTCTGCGTAATGGTGCGGTTTGAGTGCCGTATCTGCGGTCCACTTTAGCTGCTGGAAAAAAACAAGTAACGGTCTTCGCTTCTACCTCAACAATAACTCCAAGCCCTAGTTCAGGCTCAGATTCCGATATCCAGCGTTGGCCTATGATGAACTGCTTCATCGATCCTCCGTCAAAGGTGACAAAATCCCACGATTGGACCAAGATATTACCAAACTAGGCCGCGGGGTTAAAGCTTATGATTAAAAAAATTGCGCTTCTTTTGTCTCTGAACACGCTTTTGATGAGCTTTATGGCACATTCTAAAACTTTAAACACCGGGCCGTGGCGTTTTGAGCTTAGGGCCACTCATGGCACGATCCCTTTCGTGATCGATATTAAAAAGAAAAATAACCACTTTTCCGGGGTCCTTCATAACGGGGAAGAGACCATTCAATTGAAGGGTCTGACCTTTGCCAATGACGAGCTTAAAATTCCACTTCAAATGTATGAAATGAGCCTGGACATGAAATTATCGGCTCAGGACTCAATGACAGGATTTCTCATCCGACACAATAAAAAACCCGAAGTCAAAACGCCTGTTTTTGCTCTTCATGGAGAAAAAGAACGTTTTCCAGAAGAAAAAAGTAAGCCAAGAATCGATCTTAACGGCCGTTGGAAGGTTGTGATGACCGATGAACAAGAATTAAAGACAGATGGGATCATCGTTTTTAAACAAAAAGGAAACGATCTTCACGGAACAATTCTTACTCCGACTGGCGACTATCGTTACTTCGAAGGATTTGTATCAGGAGTTGAATTCGAGGCAGCAAGCTTCGATGGTGTTTACAACTATCTTCTTCGTGGGGTGGTTCAGGATGGAAAGTTGAAGGCAAAAATCCTTGCCAATTACAGAACGGCAGTTGAAGGTTCAAAAGATGATAAGGCCCAACTTCCAGATGCCTACAAGCAGACTCAAGTTACCGCTCTCAATTTTGAATTCCCAGACCTGACGGGTAAAAAAGTCTCTCTCAAGGATCCAAAGTATCTGAACAAGCCTGTGATCATCACTTTCTTCGGGTCATGGTGCCCAAACTGTATTGATGAAATGAATTACCTCATTCCTTGGTATAACGAGAATCACAAGCGTGGAATTGAAATTGTGGCCCTCGCATTTGAGAGAAGTCTCACAGAAGCGGATGCCAAGAAACAGCTGATGAAAGTTCAGAAGACCAAGAAAGTTCCTTACGCCCTTCTTCTCGCTGGTTCTACCAGTGCAGATAAACCGGCCGAAAAGATTCCGGGACTAAAAAACTTCATTGCTTTTCCAACCACTGTGTTCTTGAATAAGAACCACGAAGTTGTAAAAGTTCACGCTGGTTTCAACGGACCAAGCACAGGTGAATTTTACGAAAAGTGGAAAACTGAATTTACTCAAACTGTAAGTGAGCTATTGAAATAATATGTTTAAAACAATCGCGCTGCTTGTTCTTTCGAATATCTTTATGACCTATGCCTGGTATGGGCATTTGAAGACTCTGGCAGGGAAACCAATGTGGATCGCCATTGCCATCAGTTGGGGCGTGGCGCTTTTTGAATACTGCTTTCAGGTGCCGGCCAATAGAATTGGATATGGATACTTCACTCTGGCGCAACTCAAGATCATTCAGGAAGTCGTCACCATGGTGATTTTCTCCCTGTTTACGATCTTCTTTATGAAAGAGCCGCTTAATCGAAATTTTGTCTACGCTTCACTTTGCCTAGTGGGCGCGGTTTACTTTATTTTCAGAAAATGATCTCAGGGCATCCTGACAATTTGATCTGAAAGTATAATCACGCAGAGATTCACCTCGATGATTCATCATGAGACCGTCTCGACAAAAAAGACCTCTATATCTGGCGGCCTCTTGAAGTGCCGTTTTACAATTTGACTCAAAAGTAAAATTAGCAATAGACCCACGCCTGATCTGAATCATGTCTCCATCGTCACAAAAAAGTCCGTAGTATGAATTTCTTAGATCAGTCAGAGCATCCTTACAGTCTGATTCAAACGTAAAATAATGGGCAACCTGACCATTTTCACCAACCAGTTTTCCATCATCACAGAAGCGACCTTGGTTCAGACGGGAAGTCTCTAAGGCCTCTCGGCAATCCGATGTGAAGGTGAATTGATAAATCACGCGCCCTTGATTAGAAATTAGATCACTTCCATCGCAGGCAACAGGATAAATCGGTTGAGCGAAAGCACTAAAACTCATTAAACCAAGAAGAAATAGAACTTTCATTAGTCCTCCTGTTTTACTTCGTCGTCAGATTCTGACTCATCTCCATTCCCATAGTCATTCTCATCTGCTTTAAGACTTTCGTTTTCGTCTATTGGCATCGGTGACTCAGAGGTATTAAGACCCGGAGTAGGAAGAATTCCTTCCGGTTGCGACTCTCCCACTGCGTAAGCAGAGGCCGCGCCATGTTTATAAACTAACTCTCCGCCTAAAGTTCCTGTGCGGTATGCAAGGTAACAAGACACCAGACCAATTACCGCCACAGCGACTTTGATAGGAAGTTGAAGTTCTTTTCTTAGAAAGAAAGCACCAATTGAAACAACGAGAGCAATTACAGTTGAGCCAACAAAAATCTCTGCGGCCTCTTCATGTTCATGGATATAGTCTTTCGCCACGACCTTTGAAACTGTATGCTCTTCAGTTTCACCAGATTCCAAAGAAACATATCCAGTGATAGTCACGGCCAGCTGAAGACCAACAATGATCAGCCATCCACGCGGAGTCATCTTATTAATGTGAATCATATAAGCGAACACCAGTACCAAAATTGGCAGAATGAATGTCAGCGCCATTGGAAAATGGACAATCATCGGGTGAAACGGAACGTGCATGTTGCCTCCTTAGGCAATTTCAATTCGGTCAGCTGTTTCTAGTATAATCTTTAAAAGCTCACTTACGTGACCTTTTTGAGTTTGATGATTTGGGAAAACCAAACGGAAGAAAACGGTCCCATCCGCCCTTGTGGCATAGTTCACCATGGCCTTGCCCTCTTTTAAAAGAGCATTTCGGACCTTCAAGGTAAACGAGTTGATGTTCTCCACATCACGACGGGCATGAACCTGGAAACAAACATTTAAATAGTTCGAGTGTATAAGCTTAAAGCGTGGGTTCTCAGAGATCTCTTTCGTCGCAAAACGAGCAAGCTCAAGTAGATGCTCGGTTCGCTGAATCATGCCTTCAGTTCCGTACGAACGCCAAAGAAGCCAAAATTTAAGAGCGTCGGCACGTCTTCCACATTGAAGGGAATAAGTTCCAGTGTCCCACTCAGAGTTGTCATATTCATGGAACAAATACTCAGCCCCACCACCGCGGTTAGTATTCTTTAAAATGCCTGAGTGCTTAGTTAAAAAGAAGGACGTAATTAATGGAGTTCCTAAAGTCTTATGTGCATCGAATGTTACAGAATCAGCAAGCTGAATACCTTTTAACAAATGACGGGCAGAGTGCGAGAACAGGGCCCCACCACCCCAGGCAGCATCAGCATGCAGCCATACTTTGTAGGTTTCACAGATGCGAGCAATTTTTGGCAGAGGATCAAAAGCACCTAAAACAGTTGTTCCAAATGTGGCCCCTACCATGATTGGCACATAACCATCTTTGATGTCGGCGGCGATAATTCTTTCTAATTCTTCAGGGATCATTTCCCCTTTGTCATTAGATGGAATCTGAATCAAGTTCTGAGTTCCAATCCCGGTGATATTGGCGGCCTTATCAAATGAATAGTGTGCCTCGGCCGAAACATAAACGCGGAAGCGGTTATGTCCAAAACCAGTCTGGCGAATGCTTGGGTTGTAATCGGTTCGAGCACAAAGCATGGCAAGTAAGTTAGAATTACTTCCACCTGTTACCATGATGCCTTCGCCTCTTTCAAGGCCCATCATCTCCAAGAGTTCGTTAACAATTCTCTTTTCAATTACTGTCGCTATAGGGGCAATCTCATAGGTTGCCATGGTTGGATTAAGCAGCGTGCTTGCTACTTCTCCGGCCCAGGCAGCAGCATCGAATCCACCAAAGAGTTGATTCAAGAACATGGGATGAGTCGTGTTCACGCTATGATCAAGAATCGTCTTCAATTCTTGAACAAGTGTTTGATCACTAACACCTTCATCACTGATTGCTGGAAGTATTTTTTTTAGAGCGTCTGGTCTCTTAACAGAGACAACTTTTTCAGAATTCCCACTCTCACGAATGTAATTTTGAAGTGTCAAAAAAACGTCATTTAGAAACTGATCTTTAGAATGAGACATTCATATACCTATTTTTGTGCTCTAGATGTATCAGAACCTTACACTAACTCGCAATCGTGAAAGTAAATGTTAGACAAATCAACTCTTTGGAACACTCTATAAAGTTGGCAATAAAAAAAAGTCTTGTTTTAATTTTCTCTACCAATACACGCAACACCTGTAACGAGGAGAACTTAGGATGTCAGTTCGACTAAACAGTCATTTGTCAGACAAGCAAATTACGATGCTTCGAGACAAACTTTTAGCTGAAGCGGAGCGTATCCGTTCAAACTTTCAACTGAAGAAAAGCGAATACGAGAATCATTCCATCACTGGAGCCAAGGACGAGGTTGATTCTGCAAATGACAATATCCTTCTAGCTGCGGACATGCGTTTCTCGAACCGCGAAAGTCTGTACTACAAGAAGATTATGAAAACCTTAAGTAAGATCGAATCTGAGCAATATGGTATGTGTGATGAGTGTGGTGAAGCCATTACTTATTCGAGACTCATTGCTCGTCCAACTTCTGAAATGTGCATTCTTTGTAAAGAAGAGTCTGAGAGAGAAGAATCTCAGAACTTCTTCGAGCGCCGTTCTAAATCACTTGGAAGAGAGATGAGTGTCAGCGGACACTAAATGATTGAATACGTTTTAGAACATAATCCAGATGATCGAATTATAGCCAAGGCCTCCCAGATTTTAAGATCCGGGGGGCTTTTGTGTTTTCCCACCGAGACTAATTGGGTAGTGGTCTGCGATCCCTTCAATAAAGACAGCGTAGAAAAGCTTTACCGCCTCCGTCACATTGAAAACACCAAGCATTTAACCGTCCTTTGCTGCACCTTCAAAACAGCGCAGGAAATAGCTCTCATTAACGATGGGGCCTTCAGTCTAATGAAGAAGGTCATCCCTGGTTCCTACACCTTTATTTTCGAAGCTCAAAAGAAGATTACTAAATTCTTAAAGGCCTCAAAAGTCGACCATCAGGTTGGGATTCGTTTTCCTCCAAGTAAGCTTGCACGAACTATCTTGGATGGTTTTGATGGCGTTCTTCTTAGCACTCACCTTTCCCACGATATGGTGGAGGGTGCCGATCCGGATATGCCCTTGTACAGTGCTCTCATTGAAGATGCATTTGGAAACATGATTGATATGATCATCGATCCAGGTGAATTTGAATTTATCGGTTCTACAACTATTGTGGACTTTAGCAGTGGAGAACCGGAAGTTGTGAGAGAGGGCGCAGGAAATCCCGCCATTTTTCAGTAATTTTCCTCAGCGTGTTAAGCTAATGCACGCCCTCTCGTAAGCCACTTCTAACCTTGATAAAATGCGCTTATGAAAACTCCTCATATTGTTGTCATTGGCGGTGGGTTTGGTGGTTTGGCCGCAGTCAAGGCGCTCGTAAAGTCTAAGAACCTCAGAATTACTCTTATTGATAAGCGAAACTATCACTTGTTCCAACCCTTGCTTTATCAAGTGGCCATGGCCGGACTTTCGCCAGCGGAAATCGCGTATCCTCTTCGCTCCCTTCTTGCCTCTCATGATCAGGTTGAAATTCTCCTGGGCGAAGTAAAAGAGATCAATAAAGAAGAAAAGTGGATTCAAACCGACACGAATAAAATCCATTTTGATTATCTCATTCTGGCCTGTGGCTCGACCTATACCTATTTCAATTCTCCGCAGTGGGAACCATTTGCTCCAGGACTTAAAAACATTATGCAGGCGACGGAAATTCGTCGTCGTGTATTCCTTGCGTTCGAAAAAGCGGAACGAGAGACCGATAAAATAAAACAAGAATTCTATACGACCTTTGTCGTAGTTGGTGGTGGCCCAACAGGTGTTGAACTTGCAGGGACGCTCGGTGAGATCACTCGTTATAGTATCCTACGCGATTTTGATCACATTAAACCCCAACAGACAAAAATTATTCTGATTGAAGCGGGCCCAAAAATTCTTCCAACTATGACGGAAGAGCTTTCAAGAGAAGCGGTAAGAGAATTGGGAGAGCTTGGAGTTGAAGTCAGAGTTAATTCCAAAGTTTCAGAGATCAATGAAAATGGAATTAAGGCCGGCGATGAATTCATTGAATCCGCCACGATTCTCTGGGCCGCAGGAGTTGCCGCCAACCCACTTAACAAAAAACTTGGTGTTGAGCTCGATCGCCAGGGAAGAATTATAGTTAATCGTGACCTCTCGGTACCAGGACACTCAGCGATTTTTGTCATTGGAGATCAGGCCCACTATGAATGGGGAGCAGAAAAAAAACCTCTACCAGGTCTCGCTCCCGTGGCCATGCAACAGGGCCGCTTTGTTGCAAAATATATTCGAAATCAACTCGAAGGTAGAAAACTTCCTGAGTTCCGTTATGTTGATAAAGGACAGATGGCAACAGTTGGAAGATCTCGTGCAGTGGCCATGTACAAGGACATTGAGATCCATGGATTTGTGGCCTGGATGGCCTGGTTGTTTGTTCACATCTATTACTTAATTGGATTCAAGAATCGTTTGTTCGTTCTCTTTCAATGGGCCTGGATGTATCTGACGAACCGTCGTGGGGCACGACTTATTATAGAAAAAGAATGATTTTATAAGAGTGGGAACATGGCCTTTGAAACGGCCTTTCTGAGACTTCTTTTCGTACAGTGGATGAACTTCTGTTTAGCGGTCATTTTAGGCCACTCTTCTCGTTCAACCTTCACCATTAACCGCTCACGAATTTTTCGATTGTATTCTGTCACTCTATCCGCGACTTTTTTATCTTTAACAAATACTCCGTTCTCAAGGTTAATGTTCTGAGAACGAGGATCCAGGTTAAAGCTTCCGACAAACACTTCACTACCATCTTTAACAATGGTTTTGGCATGCAGGAACTGGCCCGGTTTTAACTCATAAACATCAATTCCCATCTCCATCAGTTCTTTCTTCTGAAAGTCCCAGGCCATGGCCATTAATTTTGAATCGGTAGTCGCCGCAGAGTTTGAATGAACCTTTACCTTTACTCCGCGATCCAAAGCGTTTTTTACCGCCTTTTTCGTTTCCGGAGTCATTAGTACATAAGGGTTCATGAATTCCAATGATGTTTTGGCCTCATCGATCATCTTCACAACTTGTGAGTGAAGGCTGTCGCGATCTTTAAACCACCAGCCGTCCGATTTGTCGGCCTTGTATCTGATCTCTTCTACTTTCAAATTGCCTTCAGGTAGCGGTGTGCGGACATCCTGAACATGCTTGGCCTGATCACGCCAATTTTGAATGTCTTCTTTAGCTTGTGCAATTTCTCTGTCATAAACTGCAAGACCCGCGTTCTTCTTCATTTGGCTGGATTCGAACACTTCATCAAAGTGCGAACGGGCCGCATCTACTTGCGATCCTTTAACTAAGACATCAACTCCAATGTAATTGTTGTTACTTTGACGTTTAAAATAGTCACCGGTCATGTTTCGGTCACCAACAATCATAAAATCACTTCCGATCAAACTTTTCTGGTGATTTCGATTGTTAATAGCGAGAGCATTTCGGAATGCGGGATTGAAAAGTTTTACTTCGATACCGGACTCTTCCAGTGCCTTAAGCACGGCAAGGTTTTTAGGAAGAGAACCTTCAAAACCATCCACCGCCAATTTTACTTTCACACCTCTTTTGGCAGCGTCCACCAAAAGACCAAGTGTTTCTTTCCCGAAATCATCCAGGTTAAACGTAAAAGTCGTAAGACGAAGTTCCTTCGTTTCCTTGCGGATAAGCTCCGCGCGAGTAAGATGAGACTCATTTCGAGAGAACAAAATACCGACTTCATCTTCTGATGAAGCCGGTAATACCCAAAGTAGTAGTGTAAGAAGTAAAATTATAGATCGCATGAATTCATCATACTCTCAATGCTCTTTCTAATTTCTGCCTTCGACATATTTGGATGTGTCTTCTCCAATGTCATGATTACTGCCGCAACATCATTGTGATAGTCATCATATGGCTTCTTCGCAGTGAAAAGTTTGAAGTACTCTTGGTCATCCTTATACTTAGCGACCTGAGCGGCCACATCTAAGTCATCCGCTACTTCCGCTGATTTTGAAACTGCAGCAGGAGCCTTCAGAGGAACTTGTGTCGGCTTTGAGGCAACACTTGGAGCTTTCACTTGTTCAACCGCTTCTGCAATTGCAGTTTTAGCAAATGGTGGCGGCGCTACTTTTGGAGAATCAACAATCACAAAACCTGGAGTCGCTTTCGACTGGTCCTTAGCAACTTTTACTGTAGGTTCTTTAACACCCATTGCTTCATCAGCAATTTTAGCACCTGCCGCAACTTTAGCAGGAACCGCTGCCGCACCTGTCGCTCTCGCAACTGCATTATCAACTGATGTGTAACCTAGACGGAAGGCCTTATCCATTGCTGAAAGGTAAACAGAGATCGGTTTTAGACCGGCACCCACTACTTTACCCACAACACTTTCAGACACTGCTTTGGCACTCTTAGAGATCGCCTCTACCGTCTTACTATTAGCAATTCTTTCCCAGGTATCAACTGATTTACGTTCAGCAAATGTCAGAGTGGTTTTTGCCACTGAACCGATTTTTTGGCCGGCCTTTGCTGTCACAGATGTTGCTTTAGGGAATGATTTACTCATAAAGGCGGCAACGTTTTTGGCAGGGCCTGAAGCAAGTTTCACTGAGCCCACGATGACTGCCTTACCACCAGCAACTAGACCACCAGTTAAAAGCGCAGTTCCAATTTCACCCACTGCATATCCGGCGATACCGCAATAGACTTGTGACTTCTGAGCACAGCTCGCACAGTTCCATGTAGTCATTGGCGCAAGACACTTAGATGTGAAAGGCAGACCTGCCCACTTCTCACAACCATAGTGGTTCATTGCGGCCTCTTCTAATGAATCGTAGAGATTTTTAGCCATGGTTTTCACGGTTCCAACTGGATCCGATGCCATGCTCTTCAAGAAACCTGGGCTTGCTTGCTGAGCGGCCATTGCACGCTCAGAAGTTTCAATCTCTGATTTTTCTACAATTCCAAGAAGTTCACCAGTTTTTGTAACTGCCATCTTACCGAGGTCCCACACTAGGTTTAGCGAAGACCAGATAGAATCGAAGATACCTCTTAGAACGTTCAATAGACAGTCGTTCCCTTGACCTGAACACTCTTTTAAAGCAGTGCTATCAAATGCCTTGCCTGCGATTTCCATGAAGGACTTCATCGGTCCGACCGCCGCTAGAGTTGCACAACCAAATTGTTTTAAACACTGTCCTTGATCTGGAGATGGTTTACAAGAACCAGACTGTTCCAAAATTTTACCCGTATCTGCAGCAAGCAGAAGAGCGGCTCCTTTTGGGGCCTCTTCACAGGCCTTTAATTCTGCCACTTCTTTATCAATCTGAATTTTCAGCTGATTGGTTATGACAATTAATTCCTGGCACTTTAATTTTTTGCCTTCTACTTCGATTTCGAAGTTTTTAGAATTAGCGTTTTTAAGACATTCCTTTTCCACTCGACTTTGGAGCTTTTTGAACTGAGCAATGCGAGAGTCCAGATCAGACACTGCAAAGGCCTGCCCCACCATCGAAAAAAGAAACACTAAAGACAATAAAAATGTCATTCGCATTTGAAGTCCCCAATCATTTTTTGAAGATCTGGAATATATTTTCTGTGTTCGTCACGAATTGAATACTTGAGGTTATACACCTCACCTTTACAGTAGAGATAATAGCTTCTCTCGACAAAGTGAATACCATTGATGGCGTACTCGGCCCCAATGAAGTGACCCTTCAGATCTTGTCTGGGCTCAACCAATGTTAATGGTTCATACTTGAGAAGTTTCCCTTTATGAGAACTCACCCACTCTTCTTTTTTAGTCTTAAATTCTTGGAATAATTTTTGAAATTCCGCTTCAGAATGTTTTTCTTTCTTCACATTTGTGGGAAGGATCGAAAGCACTGGTCGTGATTCATTGGCGTAAGGGCCGAGAACGGCCAACGGAATTCCGTATAGCTCTCTTGCCGTCTCCCAATTATCCGGATGGGTGACAGTCACTTTATGCTTATCTTTCAACTCGAAAGACGCAATCTTGGCATGGGCCACAGAACTCAGAGCAAGGATTGAGATTAACCACTTCATAAAATTCTCCTGCTCACTTTTCGGAAGATATTTTTAAGAACTTAACAATATTCTGGACCAAATTTGTCATTAACATTTTTTAATCCAGAAAGAATTAGTCAGGTATGGCTAAAGTCTTTCTTCTAATATGTCGAAAATAGACCGGGATTCTATGATTTAGGGACAATGAATGAATAAAAGTATGGCTACAGGCAAATGGACTTTGAGTGTTATTGCACTCTCCATCTTATTCTCAGAGGCATCTATTGCTAAGAGTACTGGCAATAAACTAACTCTACTCCAATGCTTTAAACTTCAAACCAGTCTTCGCTACGGACACATCAATGATAGAGACAAGGCGACAAAAGCAGACATCACTAAGACTCATGAACTATTAAAAGGTCTAAACTATTCGGCCGTTGTTCCATGGTCACCCAAGAAGCGTGAGATTGTCAGACGTTTTGGTATCGAGAAACTCGAAATGGATGAACTCGCTTCTAAATACATGCCTCTCTATGACAAGACTCAAAAAATTGGTAAGGCCAAAATCAAAGTTAATGATATTCGATGGTCTCAAATGGCCGCCAATAACGTAAGTCAAGATGGTAAGTACACCATTGTTGGAAATGCGAAGGCCATTAAAGACGGCTCTCTCAATATTACGAAACTTCCAACCATTCGAGTTTGGAGAGACGTTCAGGGTCGCGTGTGGACACTCGATCACCGTCGTCTTGCGGCCATTAAACTTTCTGGTGTGATAGATGAGATCGAAGTTGAATTTGTCGCGGAATCTTTAGTCAAAGAACAAAAATTTAAATTCTCGAACCGCGATGAAGGCAGAACGATTTTTCTTTATATGGATGAGAAAGATGCTAAATCAGACAAAGCAATTGTCCTCTCTCGCGAGGAGAATAAATAAGTATGAAAGCACTTAAGCTTCTTGCTTTGGCCCCCCTCCTTTTAACTGTTCACAGTTTTGCCAAAGTATTTTCAGAAGAAAATATTAAAAACTGTAAGAAGATTGCCATCGTCGCCGGTACCTATGATCCTTTCACTTATGGGCATGAGTACATGGGTAAAGCGATCATTGAAAAATTACCATTTGATTGTGTGGTTTATCTTCCGACTCAAGATCCTCCTCACAAAATCGCAAGCCCTTTTCAAACTCGTTACGAAATGCTCGAAGCGGCCCTTAAAGATAAACCAAACTATTTCTACCCTGCTCAAGAGGACACAAAACTTAGTCCAAAGGCATATGTTGAAAAACTTAAAACTCTAGGTCAGCAGAAAGAAGTCTTTGCGGTGCTTGGGAGTGACCTTTCACCTCAAACGAAGATGTATTACATCAATGAATTTCGTCTCGGACCGGACGGCTACATCGTCACGGGTCGTGGTGCCGGAGAAAAAGTTGAAATTGCAGACGCTTTTAAGAACAAACCTCTCCACGTAGTTGAAGTTCCTGAGTCATATTCAAGTACACAGGCCAGAAAATGGTTTGTGCAAAATGATGATGTCTACTTTGCTAAAGATGTACCCGCGGAAAGATATCCTAACGATATTTTAAATCCTGAAGTTTCAAAATACATCAAAGAGAACGGTCTTTATCTCGGAACTGATGGTGTAACAACAAGAAGCCCTGCTCGTATTTTAAAGACCGCAGTAACTTCTGGTCTGGACAAGGTCGGACTCTTCCATCCACTACGAGAAATTCTCGTGAATAAAAATAAGCAAGACGTTCTGACTGAAATTGTTATTGATGGGAAGACCTATCCGCTCAAAAAACATCTGGGCTCAGGTCTCACCGCCGATGCTTATATTTTTGAATTCGAAGGTCAAAATCACGTTATTAAAATTGCCAATGATCGTCCTCGAAGTGGATTTGCCATTGCTCAGGACGTAAAAATTGGTCAGTGGTTAAACCAAAAAACTTCCATCAAAGTTCCGGACGTTCAGGCCATGGACCCTCAGGGAAAATGGAAGATCACCACACTCGTTGGTGGTGAAAGTCTTGGCGATTATCTTCAAAAAAACAATGGTTACATTGAGCCTCATATTGAGAAGCAACTTCGTCAAGCCGTTGATGATATGATCAAGCTTTCAAAGAAGACCAATATCAAGCTCGACCTTTCAGTTGATAACCTAAAAATCTGGAACGGGAAGGTGTATTTGATTGACGCCGGTCCCATCCCCGCCGATGTGAAGCACCCAATGAGTTATGATGAATTCACAAAACGCTGGAGTGGCCATACAAAGGTCGCCATCAACAGAAAATGTTCTAACGCTCTCAAAGTCTTCCTGGCCCGAAATCAGGTCACACCATAATGAAAAAAAGCTTCTTTCTTTTTTTTCTTCTTTCATCTCAACTTCATGCTAAGCCTTGTACCAACTTAGTATCGAAGATGTTGGAACTCTACCCTGATCAGAACACACAAATGATGATCACCAGGATTAAAAACGCTCAGGACAAGCACATGTTTATGCGCGCGTTTATTCCTTACTACTACAAAGAATCATTCGAAATTAAGGAAACAATTCCGGTCTTTCAAAAACTTAAAAATCACCGCGGGCAAATCGTGGGTGATGCTCACGTAGGTAACTTTGGTCTTCTCTTGGACAACAAAGGAAAGCCCGCCATGACCCTGGTGGACTATGATGATGTGGGCGAGGCCCCTCTTTTTCTAGATGTCATGAGATTGTCTCAGTCTGCCTCTTACGTCGATGATTTTGATATGACGAAATTTTTAGAGGCCTATAAACGAGGTCTTAAAGGAACTGATCATCAGGTCTCACAATACATGACGGATCTTCAGGCCAAGTCAATAAAAGGCGGACAAACACCTAAGGCAAAGGTTCTCACCACTCCTCAAGGTCCTCGCTTTGGTGAGAAAACCGAACCTGCTACTGCGCTTCAACCGGCCCAGCAGAAATCTCTTGAAAAAGTTCTCCAGACAAAATTCGGGAAAAATACAAAACTTCATGACTCTTATAGCACCATGAAAGAAAGCGGTGGTTCGGCCTACGGAACTCGCTATCATGGGCTGGTAGAAATTGACGGCAAGATTACTTTCGTTGAATTTAAAGAAATCATGAAAGGTGGAGTCATTGGTTGGGGGAAAAAAGCCGCCACTGATGGTAAGCGCGTTGAAGGCGCTATGAATACTTACTTAGGAAAAGGCTTTGATGAGAACCTGAGTGTCGTAAAAATCGGCGATAAATCCTATCAGATGCGTTTTAAAACCGAAGGTAACAAGGCCATTGATGTAAGTGCAGTTAGTAAAAAAGAAGTTGAGAACGTCATCGCTGATGAGTTCTATATTTTAGGTACTCTTCACCGTCGCTCATTAGGAAACACCAACACGGGTGTAACTGCTTACGCGAAGGATCTGGAAACCGTTTCTATTCAGGAATGGGAAGATTCAGTGAAAGTGATGAAGAAAGTTGTGAAGAAGGCCTATAACGCCGGACAGGAATAAGAAGGAGCACTTTCGTGCTCCTTCCCTATCAGATTACTTACAAGAATAACCAATGATTGCTGGAGCATCACCATCTGGAGACTCAGTCGATACGATAAATGAGTTCTCAGATGTATAAGTCAGAGTTTCCTGTTGAGGAAGACCTGGACCTTTTACGATATTGAAATCCACACCACGTTTCCAGCTTCTGCTGTTGATATTAGCGAAGGCCTTAAGATTGATTTCAAGAATGTCTCCGTAAGTCAGGATCGCAACTTTTTCACCAGATGGAGAGATAGAAGCGTCTGTAATACGAGGGGCTTTACCACGAGCTGGGCCCACGATTCCCGCGAGGCTCACTTGAGCTACACGGCCCATTTTTCCAGAGATAGCATCCATAACGAACAATTGAGTGCTGCCTTCTGTTTTAGTGAAGATCAGGATTTGACCATCTGGAGTTACTACCATCGCTTCAGCGTTGTTAGCTCCACCTGGGTATGAAAAGTTAATCACTTTTTCAGGACGAATTGAATTTGATGCCCAGAAATCAGCTTCTTTAAAGATACCGATTTTGAAATTGCTTCTCCAACCCATACCATCGCCAATGTCACCAACGTAAATACAAGCTTCAGCGCGGTTAGATGGACATGGACCAGCAGCTACTGCTTCATAGTCTTCGTTTGGAAAGTTATTCAGACGAACAGTCTTGATGAGTTTTCCATCAATGCCAGTTGCGTATAGAGCAGAATCACCACCTGAGTCGTTAGACCAGATGAATTTGCCTTTTTGAAGAAGAGAAGCTGTGAGGCCACTTGCTTCATCAATTGTATTTCTATCAAGGACACCCACTTGCTTAGCGTTCCAATCTGGACAGATCGCAAATGAAGATTGAGCTACGATTAAAAGAGCAAACGCAGAGCTCTTTAAAAGATTTTTCATGAGACACTCCTGAAATTACTAGGCTTATTTTAAGCGCGAAAAGTGTCCTTCAGAATGTCACCATATGCCAAGGTCTAACTTCTTACTCTTATTGACTTCTGTAGACTCTTTGCGTCTTTAGTGCTCTTAAATTCAATAACTTGATGCTTGGCAAATAAGAAAGGCCAGGGTTTCCCCTGGCCATTGGAAGCAAATATTAGAGAGAAAGGTGTCCGTTACCTAATGAAAGATGTGATGAGCCAGTCGAAGACTGAACGTAATAGAACATTCTGCGAAGATTATCTGTGTTTCTAGAGAACACGCTTCTTTCAGAAAGAAGACCTGCTGGATTTAAAACCAGAGAGTTGTTAACAATCTTAATTTCAGTATCAACATAAACATATCCATCAAACGGAATAAGGTGCACTTGAGTCTTCTCGTAACCAGCAAATGGTTTCACTGGAAGTTCGATTGGGCTATTTTGTGGAACTATATTTACGTGAAGAGTAGTTTGATTTGCTAAATTCTCAAGAGAAAGATCACATTCAGTGCCATCTACTTCGTGAGAAACTTCACCATATAGTTTTTGAGTTGTTACTCTCTTCCAAGACGTACCGTTCTGAGCAATTGAGAATGTCATTTGACCAACTTCAAATTTTGCCGTTGTTACGCAAAAGTAATCGTTATCAAAACGTCTTACGTGAGTGGTAATTTCTGCTGCAGACAAAGTTGGCTTAGAAACTAGCTTCAAATCTATTTTATAAGAGCCAGCGTTGTAGCCTTTATAAAGATTTGTGAAATCCGCTTGAACAGATTTCGTAACAGCAAATGCAGAAAGTGAGAGGGCAAATAGTGATAGAGCTGCGATCAATTTCATAATAACTCCTGTTGGTTAAGTGAATGATCGCATATTTGCCAGAGACAATTCGGCTTGGGAATAGTGCCAGAGTATCTGGTCGAAAACCTAACAATCTTAACAATGAGAACGAATTTATTTCAGTTCAAGGTTCTGCAAAAGCCCTTGGTAACCATCTGCAGTGAAGAAACGAAGCTCATTTGAAATCAAGATCGCAACAAATGTTCTGACTTTTACTGATGAGAAGAGTCTCGGATTGACCTCAAGTGCTTTGCGATAGATCACTTCATGAAGGATCGCCACTCCTCTTTGCTCAGAGGATAAACGATTCCAATATCTCTGATTCAAGATATAGCCACTCTTGGTCTGAATTACAAGCTGAGCGATTCCTGTGCCTTCAGGTATATGAATCCCTGTCCCCATATCAAAAATAACTGGAAGGTCTGTCTCTGAAAATACGGCCTCGCTATAAAAAGCTTTGATCCAATTATTCAGCTGTCTTTGAAGTTTCGGATCATATTTAGCAAGACGACTGGTGAAGGCCATGGCGACCTCACGATCATTTCTAATCTCTCGGGGCCACTGCACACGATAGCCGTATCTGGCCTCAGTTTCAAAGGCATCAAAGAACATAATTGGAGTATTACTCTTCAATTGATAAAGGACGCCTCCTCCATTGCCAACTTCGTTTCCGGCAACAGCAGAAAGAGAAAGGGCCATGAAAATGATCAAAGAAAGTATTTTCTTCATTCGTTATTTCCTTCAAATGCCACAGGGAAAAACTGCATATTGAGTTGATAGAGTTCATCAGAAACGACGGACTGTTTCGCAATCTGAGAAAGCTTGGCACGAAACTCAGCAAGGGCCTTCTTGTATTCAGGAAGCATCTTTTTATCGATACAAAATGTCAGACTCGAGACATCTCTTTCGTCGACTTTGACTTTATCCAGAGACTTCAAACCAATAGGAATGAACTCTTTATGGAACTTCCGAATGGCCGTTGATGGTACGTCATTGGTAGTAGTAACTCGGTCACAAATCAATTCGTAAAAGTCATCCTTAATTGCGATAAGACCCAGTTCCAAAATTTTATTAAGACAAACCTCAATCTCTTGAACCGAGAGTTTTAATTTCTCAGAAAACCATAATGAGCTAGGCTGAAAATCCGAGGCCTGAAACATGGTGAAGACGGACCAGGTTTTCCAGTCTGAGATCTTATTGAATTCTTCTTCGTTAAGCTGTTTTGAGAAACCAGTTCCACGACGAAGATACTTTTGAGAGTAAATCGTTTTTTTAAGTTTTAGTCTTTCTTCTTCAGCGAGATTAAAAATAGCAAAGAACTTCTCAACCGTCTCATCACCAGGGATGTCTCTTCCCTTCAATAAATTGGTAAGTCTTCCTGAAGAGATTCCAATATCACGCGAGAAAGAGCGCAGTGAGTACTGGGCATTTTTCTGATGGCGCTCCAGGTACTTTGAATGAAGAAAATCAGCGAAAGATGTGTAAGACATGAGACCTTCACTTAATCATTGATTAAATTTTAAGACTCTTGTTCTATCCAAATCTTTTATCTGCTGACTACTTGCTTTATTAAGGATAAAGCATTTTTACACACATTGCGAATTCGCAATTTCAAATACTTACCTGAAGGCAAAAAAAAAGGGCCTCTTTCGAGGCCCCTATTTGAAAAGCTTATACAGCTTGTTCTAGAAGAATCAGGATAATACCAATGATCGAACCACCAGCGATTACACCAGCAGCAAGAGTCTCTTGGTTATCAACGAAAGCTCTGTAACCAACGCCATCTTTGTTCTTACACATTTTCTTAGCAACCCAGAAAATAAGTGTACCAAGGGCCATTGACCAAGCATCAGCGAAACGAAGAACGAAACCTAGACCAAGACCAACACCAGAAAGTGGGAATTTGCCGTTCATTTTCTTGTTTGCGATTTCAATCACGATACCAAGAACCGCGCCGATACCAGCAGCAATTTGAGCAGTATAGTGAAGGTTCGAAAGACCTTTAGTTAGAACTTCAGATACACCTTTCCATACAAGTGCTGATGGAAGAGGAAGAGCGTCTGTTGTGAAGAGAGAGATATCACCGTGGAAAATGCTGTAGAAAACAGGAACAGCAATTAGACCACCAGCGAAGATACCAAGGATGTGACCAAGGGCCTGAAGACGTGGTTTACCACCAAGCATATATGAAGGCTTGATATCCATAAGAAGGTTCGAAGCGTTCAGAGATACTTCTGAAGTAATACCAGCAGTCATAAGGTTAGTTGTCACGTTACCCGGAGCAAGAGCACCGTAAGTAATTTGAGTCAACTTACCAAGAGCACCACCAGGAGTGATTGCTGTAAGACCAGTTGAAGTTACTGCGATAAGTGTGAATACGAACACTAGAGGAATGGCAATGATACCAAGCCAGTAGTGAATGCCGAACCAGATGTGACCAAGGTAAACAGTTAGAGCACCAATTACAGGAATACCAACTGCGAAGATCCACATAGGAAGTTCGATTTTTTCAAGAATATCATCTTTTGCTTCTTTCTTAGAGAACATCTTCTTGAAAGACTGGATGATGATCTGAGGCTTCGAGAAGAAGCTGTAAAGAGACGAAGTCGTCATTACAGCAGCACCACCCCACAAGCTCCACATAGTGATCGCTTTGAAAGTTGTATCTGTGATGATTCCTGCATCAATCATTACTGGAGCAAGAAGGAAGTAGTTAATGAAAGCACCAAGAAGAATCGACATGGCCGTCTTCATGCTCATTAGACCACCAGTACCCATCATAACGATCGAAGTATCGAATTGAACTGTTAGATGTTTAAGCGGAGTACCCATGATTGCTGGAGTAGCAAACTTGTAAATGAAATCATCCCAGTAGTGAGGGATAGCAAGGAAGCCCATCTTGAATTTTGCAAGAAGAGTATCAGCACGAAGGATTTCGATAAGAGCTGAAAGACCAGCACCGATCATCATAAGCTTCGCTTTGAACATACCTTGCTTGCCGTCTTCATCGTGGAGTGAATCAAGAACCACACCTGCAGCATAACCTTCAGGGAATGGCATTTGTTCATCATTGATGAAACGTCTCTTAAGTGGGAATGCGAACAATACACCAAGAAGAGAAAGAACAACGATCCACCAGAAACACTGCCACATAGGGATAACTTGGCCAGTTACCATCATATAAGCAGGAATTGATGCCATCATTGGAGCTGTCATATAACCAGCTGATGTAGCGATGGATTGCATAGCATTGTTTTCAAGGATGCTCATTTCAGAACCAAGTTTTAGCTTCTGAATAAGCTTGAAGAATGCGAATGAAAGGATAACTGAAGAGATACCTACTCCCAGAGTCCAACCAGTCTTAATACCAATATACAAGTTTGTTAGAGAAAGAATTCCCCCAAGGATCATACCAGTTAAGGCAGAACGAATAGTTAACTGAGGCATGTCTCCTTTATAGACATTCTTCAGCCACCATTGGTCTTTTTCCTCGAGCGTCATCGTGCGGACTTGCTCTTCGCTAAGTTCTTTGATCATAAAACCTCACATGAATTTTCAGTGGGGGTAAACTACAAGAAAATGACAAAGATAGTCTACGAATAACCAGCAATTCTTAAATGACGTAAGGAATTTTATTTAACAACAACGCAAGGCGCCTCACAGACAACAATTCACACATCTTTTTCTATCACTTTAAGAAATTGCAAAGCCTTTGGAACTTCATTGTAGTGTAGAGTAAAACCAGAAGTTTCACCAAAACCCAGAACTCTGACTCTGTAAATTCCATTAAAACTTTGCCTTAAATGATGAATTTCAATTAAATTGGAAAGCGGGCCACTGTGATACTTAAATGGACCACATCTGACTTCAAACTTTCCATTGGAAACATACATTTTCGAATAATAAATGATTGCCGAAGCACAAAATGGAAAAGCTAAAATAATTATTCCGATAGATCCCGCCAATAAATACAACTTAGGTTTTTCTACAAATACAAAGATCGTAAATGCTAGAAATAAGCAAAGAGTGAATACTGATTTGAATGGCTTACCTCTGTCATGAAGCAATGCCAACTCGTAAAAGATTGCTTTCATTTGATTACGATGAATCGATTTATCTACAAGATCAATTTCGAAATTCATTTCATATCCCAGTTTAATTAAGGAGAAGTCCATGTACCTGCATCATTATAGTAACCTCTTGGCGGTGATGAAGTTGCGCCGCCTACACTGGATGAAGCAGTTTCCATAGTACCAGCAGCGATACCACCCGGCGTATTTGCAAAATAAGGTCCTGCAATCATCCCACCTAAAGCACCACCAAACATTGAAAACATAATATCTTGAGAAGATGCTTTTCTCCAATTCCCTTCATTTATTTGAGCACTAACATGTGCACTAATGTAACCACCTGCAGCTCCCCCTAGTGCACCGAGGACTACCTGTGTGCCAAAAGTCTTCGCATAGTTAGCCGCTGCTCCTGACAATCCAAACAATTAAGACTCATTAAATAATTCGATCTAAAAATATCCTCTAAGAAAAATTAACTACCAACTTTCCTCGCTCCAATTAACATAAAACTTTATTTCACACGGAGGCGAAATGTTCAGACATCTCTTATTAGTGTTGTTGTTCACTGCTATTTCTATTCAATCAGCAAAAGCGATTGTGTTCTTTGAACCTGTTCTAGGTTATGGAACTGGTAGCATGAAATTTGATTATACTGACCTTGCCGACCCAACTAACTCTTTTTCTGATGAGACTGATCTAAAAGGTCTCGGTTTCGGTGCTCGCGGTGGATTCGAATTTGGAAATTGGCAACTTGGTGCTGAATACATGCAACACAAATTAAAATCTTCCGGTGTGGATATTCTTGAAGATGACGACTTTAATACAAAAGAATGGACCGCGCTTATTGGCTATCGATTTGGATTTTTCCGTCTTTACGGAGGTTATATCTTCAGTGCGGATTTAGAAGATCTTGATGATGTCGATCCAGGACAAGGCCTTAAAGCTGGCCTTACTTTCTATGCCCTCAGAAATATGGCTTTTTCTGTTGAATATCGGATGGTGGAAACAAATGAAGTCGTAACCGACGTTAGCTATTCTCAAGTGGGATTACAGCTGTCTTTTCCATTCGGGATTTAATGCAATACACAGCAGAATTCGAAAAAAAAGGCAAAAAAAAAGCCAGGGCGCGAGACCTGGCTTTATTAAAACTATCACACGTGTTTTAGTTGCTGCTTTCGCAAAAACTTGGTGCCCAGTGAGGGACTCGAACCCCCACGCTCGCGCATTAGGTTCTAAGCCTAACGTGTCTACCAATTCCACCAACTGGGCATCTAGGTATGTGACAGAGAACCAGATTATGGAGTAACGAAAAGAATTTGGCAAGAATTTTGATAAAAAAAATTATGCAGATTTTTTCTTAGGGGGCGCGGCCGGTTTGGCCTTCTCGGCTTCCTTCCTCATTTTATCTGCCTGGTTCTGAAGGGCGGTCTTTTCCTGGCGTAACTTATTGGTTTCTTTTTTCATCTCCGCCAGCTGGTTCTTGGTCTCAACAAGATCCATAGTAAGTTTCTTCACCGAACCTTCCATTTGGGCAATCTTCACCTTCGAGGCTTCGTCGATACCAGGGCCCGCCTTCTGCTGCTTCATGGCCTCAATCAACTTCGCCTCAAGCTCAGCAATCTTCTTCTGAGATTCTTTATTCTGCGTTTCCATGATCTGGGTCTGGGCCTGCAGACGTTTTAATTCCTGATCAGATTGTGGATTACTTGAAGGTACAATATTTGGAGTGTCCTTCACTGTTTCCATCGCGGCCTTTTTTAGAAGCCCTTCCAGACGGGATTTATCTTGTTTGAGAGTCGCAATGTAACTTGTGTCTTGAATCGACTTCTCTTGAATCTTCAACAGCTCTTTCTTTGCCGCCTCGACCTGGTTCTTCAATTGATTATTTATCATGCCTAGCTTACGAACTTCTTCCTTCGAATGACCATCATCTTTCGTAGAATTCATGTTAGTCGCTAGACTCGAGACCTTCACTTTATATACATCTAACTGCTTAGTCAGGTTCTGGTTCTGACGTTCCAATTCTTTAATCATAATTGACTGGTTCTGACTTGGTCCTGTCGCCAGGGCCTTGGTCATCTGCTCAGTTTTACTTCTTAAATCAATCAACTCTTTATCTTTCTTCTCGACCAGTTTCAAGAAAGACTCTTTGGTCTTCATGATGATGGAATCTTTCGCCTTAATTTGCTTTTGCGCTTTCTCTATCTCAGCACCAAAGAAAGTTTCTTTCTGAAGGGCCTCAATTTGAAGCTTCTTCGCTTTCATCTCTTCCATTTTCACATCAGCGATGAGCTTGGTTTCTCTTTCAAGAAGACCAGATAGCTTTTGAAGTTCCTGGTCGCTGAGGGCCTTCTGCTCCGCTAGTCTTTGCTGGAACTGTTTGCGTAATTCATCATCTACATCACTCAATTGAATCGTTGAAGCTTCGAGGGCCGCAGCTTGTGCCGCTTTCATCTGAACTTCGGCCATCTTGTTTCGCGTATCTTTTAAAATACGAACTTCAGAGGCCATATGCTTAATTTGAGTTCTGAGTTTTTCATTCTCGGCCTGAGAGGCCATGAGTTTGGTCTCCACCACTTTCATTGCTTGTGGTGAAATACCAAGGACTGCTTGCTTTTCATTTGAAAGAGCACGCTGCTGAAGAAGTCCTGCCTTAATAATGTCCGGAAGTCGTTCTAATTGGAAGCGATCGAGATCCTGGTTATCCAGATCTTCCACTTCCTTTGAAATGCCTTTGGCGAAATCAAAGAGACCAGTTTTAATATGCTCAGGAAGTTTGTCCCCAAGGATACGCACTTTGAGATTGTTCTCTTTTGTACTTTCATCAACTGTCGCAGCAATTCTCCAGGCGGCCTTATCTACATCCAGCTTATCTCCTGCAATACGAACATCGACTTTTTCGTCTTCGAACTTGCCCTTCACTGTATTGATCAACTGCTCGAGTTCACTTAGACCCTTAACCAGTGAAGGCTCATCTCGCGTCTCATCTTCGGTGAAAATCTCAACCGATGTATCAAGCGGATCAACCGTGCCTTTAACTAATTGCGCGGCCTCTGCTTCACCAGGAAGGCCACTCACAACTGTCGTTTCTTCTTTGGCCTCCGCAAGACCCTTAATAACACTCTTCTCAATTGCCTCAGGCGGAAGATTGTCCGGAATAACCACTTTGTCCGTCATATCCGGAATGGCGTTATTTCCTTGAACCAGAATAGAAGTCTGACCTTCCATTTGATACTGAGTAATCATTCTTCCTGGAACAAGTGCCGAGAACATAAGTCCGCGGTTCTCAAATTTGATTCTCTCATCTTTCGTCCAAAGAGCCGTCACAATCACTTTGTTCACATCGGCCATATAAGAGAAGTCAAAGAAGTCAGCTGACTGAACTGAAATATTTAAGAAGTACTCTTCTGCTTTCTTCGTTATGTTCTGTGAAAGACTGGTTGAAACATCCAGAATATCAATTGGCTCCGAGAAGAAATGCATTTGCAGCGCAAACACATCTTCACAGGCACCGTAAGTCACCTCAAATGGTAGACCGACTTTGCCTTTCTTTTTCAGACCAGCAAGATACATCACCAGGTGATCGAAATAAGTTTTGACCGTAAGTGCTTCAATGCCAGCTTCAAAGGCCTTCTGCACCATGCGATCCAGATACTCACCAGTATTAAAAGGATTGGCCACTTGGAAAGATCCAAGCTCCTGGAACGATGGATAGTTATCACCTAGTGTGATACCGCCATAACCCTGGAAGTATTTATCCAGAATGAATGGACCCATCTGTCCATTAAACCACACATCATCCAGAACCAGATTTCCGTAGTTGATGGTGAAGTTTTGAATGTCGTTAACTTTTGATAGTGAAATGATATGACGATCTTTCGCCACCACATCATAAGTCGTGCCGATCAAAGAGAAGTCATGAATATCTTTTGTGATAATATGGGTCCAGTCCGCCTCTTCATTAGTTTCCAGCGGATCATAGACTCTGATATTTCTCGATTGGAAATAATGAGCGAGCTCCGGAGTCATCGCTCCGGTAAGATTCAAAATGGCTAGAGGTTTAAGCTCCTTCTCCATTAAGACCCTGTCTCCTTCATTGACCCAAGATGATCAAATGCCATACACATCTTTTTATAAACTCTTCCCACGGGAAGATCTCTTAACTTCTGATTTTGAAAATTCAGAAGATACTTAATCACTTCTGTTTCAAATGAATATTCACTTCGAATATCCACTAATGAGTCTGCGAAAATCACCACTGCTTCCCAACTCGAGACCTGCCCTTTGGCAACACCTCTTGGAAAACCATTTCCATCAGACAGTTCATGCTGATAGAGTGCCACTTCCTTCAGTTCCGGATGGGACAATAAACTATTGCTCTTCAAGAATTCATAACCACGCTCAGGATGTTTCAAGAAGACCTGAATCTCCTGCTCTGTCGCCTTTTCTTTTTCCAGATAGGCCTTACCCGTACCAGGCTGACGATTTTCTTCATTACAGGCCTGGGCCACAAACCAACTATAGCTCGTATCACACAGACCAATATCGAGGGCCATTGTGAGGTTATAAAAATCTTTCAGCATCAAGAAATGATAGAAGTCATTTGTCATGCCAATGATCACGGCGAAGGCCGCAGAGTAAATTGATTTTCTAAAGAGATGCATATCGGTTTCATGCATTTTTAGCTGCTCATCAATTGAGATTTGGCAGAACTCTTCATGACAGGCCAGAGCAAATGATAAGAAATGCTCATCACTCGAATAAGTGCGATAGAAGTAGGCAACGATTTCAAAACACTTTAAGCGCAGGTCTTTTTCAAACTGCAAATAACGAAGTTCACGAAAGAGTGTTTTAAATTTTTCTTTCACTTCATCATGAACAACGGTTTCAAAATCAAAATTAGAATTATGAGGCGCGTGTTTTTTTACAAAGGCCGGATCAACAAACACACCAGGCTTCATCAAATAGAATTTTCTCCCACCACTGGTGAGAAAAAGGTGACCATCGCAAATAACTTTCTTTGCTAAATCCTTCACCGGAAGTTTGAATGTAGAGGTCGCTTCTTGTGTCATAAAACCCTAGTACTTCTCAATACCTATCGGAAAAAAAAGCGAATGAATGAGATACTTTAGCAAAAGAAAAACGCTAGAATGATGGACGAATTTGATCTGCTTATCATAGACTCGTTCTTACCTGGAGAACATCATGGATATTCAATTAATCGACTGGGCGGTCATCGTCTTTTATATCATTCTAGTATTTTACCTAGCTATTCGTGCGGGAAAGGCGACCAAAGTTTCTCATTCGAACGACCCTAAGGTTCTGGCAAAAGAACAGTATCTGGCCAATAACTCGCTCACCTTTACTGAATCAATTTGCTCGATTATTGCCACAGAGGTCTCTGCTCTCACTTTTCTAGGTATTCCAGCATTTGCCTTCAACAATAACTTTTCCTTCATTCAAATCTACATGGGTGCCATTGTTGGCCGTCTGGTTATTGCGCTCGTTTTTCTTCCGAAGGTCTATGGCAAAGGACTTACGATTTATGAAGTCATGGCCCAAGAAACCGGGCTACCTTCCGGTCAAAGAGCAGTGGCCATGTTTTACACGGTTTCTAAAATTCTTTCCGTTGGTGTGAGATTGTTCTCCGGATCGATTTTGGTGTCGCACTTTCTTGGCATCAATGTGTATCTGGGTCTGGCCATTGTAACGGGTATGACTTTTTTGTATACCTTGATTGGGGGTCTGAAGGCCGTAGTAAGAACAGATATCATGCAAATGAGTTTATTTGTTTTAGGTGGTCTGATTGCTCATTATTTAATTCCACAAACAAGTAACCAGGCATGGTCAGACATGATGATTTTTGCTCATAATGCAGGCAAAACATCATTCTTCAGTTTTGAGAATCCTTGGCCTTTTATTTTCGGAATCATGGGCGGTATTTTATTTGATATGTCCACTCATGGTGTAGATCAAGACTTCGCTCAACGACTGACTGCCAGTCAAAGTCTTCGCAAAGGACAGATGGCGATTTTCTTTTCTTCATTTATTTCAATCGCAGTTGGACTGTTGTTTCTAGGTGTAGGTGCTCTACTATGGGTGCATTATCAATCTGAACCAATGCCTGAGTCAGTCATCAATGCTGATCATTTGTTCAGTCATTACATCATTAATTATTTTCCTGCTGGCATCAGAGGCATTATGGTGGCAGGAGTTCTTGCCGCGACAATGAGTACTCTTGATTCCACAATCAATGCTCTTTGCGCCACTGTTTACAACGATATTTTCCCTCTGAGAAAACCGGAAAAAATGAAGCTGTATTCGTTCTTTGATACGCTGATCATTACCCTACTCTTATTTGGAATTGCGGTTGTGGCATCAACTAACGATGGTCTTCTAATGCTTGGTCTTAAAGTTCAATCATGGACAGGCGGGGCCCTGCTTGGACTTTTCATGAGTAAGATCGTTCTGAAGAAGTGGTTTAAATACCAACTCTCAACAGTCAGTGTAATTGGAGCTTATTTATTCGGAATTAGCGGCGTCTATTTAAACACTCAGGTCCTAGTCTGGGACTGGAACCTGAATGTGTATTGGGGATGCGGAATGAGTCTCTTGTTCTTGAAGATCTACTCGACGCTTAAACCAGCGCCGCGAGATTAGCCTTACCTTCACCCTTAGGAATCGCTGAAAGGAGAGCTCTTGTGTACTCTTCTTTCGGGTTCTTATAGATCTGGCTCGCTTTATCCATCTCGATGATCTTACCTTTGTTCATCACACCCACTTCGTCGGCAATGAAATTCACCACGCCAAGATCGTGCGAAATAAACACATATGTAAGACCAAACTCTTCCTGTAGATCAAGAAGAAGGTTTAGAACTTGAGCTTGAACTGATACGTCGAGGGCCGAAACTGATTCATCACAAATCACGAACTCAGGACGAAGCATAAGAGCACGAGCGATACAGATACGTTGTCTCTGGCCACCAGAGAACTCATGCGGATAACGATTAAGTTGAGCGGCCTTAAGACCCACTTTCTCAAATAACTGTTTCGCCATATCGAGACGTTCCTGACGACCACTTCCCACATTGTGAATATTTAGTGGTTCAGTCAAAATCTCTGCCACGGTCATACGCGGGTTAAGAGATGAATAAGGATCCTGGAAAATGATCTGCATCTTACGACGAAGAAGACGAAGCTCTTCGGCCCCCACTTGCGTGATGTCTTTCCCGTTATAGATGATGTTACCAGATGCTGGCTCAATCAAACGAAGGATCGAACGACCCAAAGTTGTTTTACCGCAACCAGACTCTCCTACCAGACCAAGTGTTTGACCTTTTTTAAGAGTGAAGCTCACATCATTTACGGCCTTAAAGTGATCAACCGTGCGACCAAATAGTCCGCCTTTGATGGGGAATTGAGTCACAAGGTTTTTTACTTCCAGAAGAATTTCGTCTGATCTGTTTGGCTCATCTTCTTTTTCAAAGACTTGAACTCTTTCAGCTGAAACGTGTTTTTCAACACCGTTGTCATCCATGAAGTCACTTACTGTCAGAAGACGACGAGGATTAGCTCCAAGCTTCGGACGACAAGCAAGTAGACCCTTTGTATATGGGTGCTTCGCTGTATAGAAAATTTCTTTGGCGTTGTTTTTCTCAACCACGTTCGAGCGGTACATCACCACTACGTCATCGGCGATATCACCGATTACTCCAAGATCGTGAGTGATGAACATCATACTCATGTGGTGCTTCTGTTGTAGACCGTGAAGAAGGTCCAATACCTGCTTCTGAATCGTTACATCCAGAGCAGTTGTCGGCTCATCACAGATAAGAAGTTTTGGTTCACAAGCAATCGCCATGGCAATCATCACACGTTGCTTTTGACCACCTGACATTTCATGCGGGTATTTATGAGCAGAAGCAGAAGGATTAGGAATTCCTACTTGGTTCATCAAATCAACCGCTCGGTCCCAAGCTTCTTTTTTAGAAACCTGACGGTGAATACGAATCGTTTCCGCGATCTGGTCCCCTACTTTGAAAACCGGGTTTAAGCTTGTCATCGGTTCCTGGAAGATCATTGAGATTTGATTTCCGCGGATATCACGCATCTGAGCGTCGTTAAACTTCAGAAGGTCCTGGCCATTAAAAAGAATTTCCCCTTGAGGAATTTTGGCCGCAGGCTTTTGAAGAAGTCCCATCACAGCTAGTGACGTAACTGATTTACCTGAACCAGATTCACCTACGATACCGATTGTTTTACCGGCCGGGATATCGAATGAGATGTTATTTACTGCTCGAGTCACACCCTCACTGGTGTGAAAATCAACCACGAGATTTCTTACTGAAAGAAGTGGTGAAGATGTCATTGCTATTTTCCTTTTAGCTTTGGATCTAGGGCATCACGTAGAGCGTCCCCAAGTAGGTTAAATGCTAATACAACGATGAACATGGCGGTAGTCGCACCTGCAAGCTGCCACCACACTCCGCGTGCTAGCTCAAGTTTAGCGTCATCGATCATTGTTCCCCAGCTTGGTTCACCTTGAACACCAAGGCCAAGATAAGAAAGAATAACTTCTGATTTAATCGCGAACTGGAACTGAAGCGATGTGTTAATGATCACAATGTGTGTAACGTTCGGAAGGATGTGAAGGAACAGCTTACGAAAGTGTCCACCACCAATTGCTCCTGCTGCCTGAACGTATTCTCTTTCTTTGTGCTTCATCACTTCACCACGGATAAGACGGCAAAGAGTTACCCAACTGGTTGCACCAAGAGCGATGTATACCGCGAAGAGACCCTTTCCAAGAATCATCGTGATTGAAATCAAAAGCATGATATTTGGAATTGAAGAAAAAGTTGTATAAAGCCAAGTGATCACATCATCGACCCATCCACCGAAGTAACCAGCAAGTGCACCAAGGATCACACCAATTGGAATCGCGATAAGTGAAGTCGCTAGACCCACTGACATCGCAATCTGTGTTCCGTGAAGAACCTTTGCAAGTACATCTCGGCCGAAGATATCTGTACCAAACCAGTGCTCAGCACTTGGAGGTAGATTCGAAGCACCAACTTCTCTTGCCCAATCAGCGGCAAGTAAACCAGTAGCAGCAAGAATCGCCACAATTGAATAAATAGCGACAATGATCAATGAACCGAAGGCCCACTTATCTTTAATGAGTCGCTTAAAAGCATCTTTCCACAATGAATTCTCTTTCATAATTCTCTACTTCAACTTAACGCGAGGGTCAGCTAGGGTATATAAAATATCTGTTACAAGACTCATAACGATGTATAGAACACTTGATAGAATCGCCATCGCCTTAATCACCGGGAAGTCCGACGAGTTAAGAGCGTTTAGGGTAATTCCACCAAGACCAGGAATACTGAAGAAATTTTCCAGAAGAAGCGCACCAAGAATGAGCGACGGAATCTGAATCACAACGTACGTAATAATCGGAATCAAAGCATTTCTCAGAACGTGCTTAAGCAGGATCACAACTTCGCTAAGACCTTTCGCACGAGCAGTACGAACGTAGTCCTGATAAATCTCATCGAGCATAATCGTACGGAAGAAACGAACATCAGGTCCTAAGCTTAGAAGAATCCAGATGATCGCCGGAAGTGCGATATAAGGAACGAAATCCGGGAAACCGTATTCGAAACCTGAAATCTCAAACCATCCGAGCTTGTAAGCGAAGAGGTATTGAAAACCAAGAATGTAGGCCAGGGCCGAAACACTCACTCCGGCGATACAAAGAATACGAACAAAAAGATCGATTCCTTTACCACGGTAGAAGGCCACCACTAATGAAATGATGAGCGAGAAGATGGTCGCGATGATGAATGCCGGAACAGTCAGAACCATCGATGGATAAGCACCTTGCTTGATCATATAAGTGATCTCTTGCTTAGTGGCCCATGATCTACCGAAATCGAATGTGAAGGCAGATTTCACTACGTCCAGGTACTGATCGAACAATGGCTTATTAAGGCCAAGTTGTTCTCTGAGTTCTGCCATTTGCTTGGCAGTTGCGTTCTTACCTAGAAGAACCGCAGTCGGATCTCCTGATACCAGGTTAAAGAGCACAAAGATAATAAAGCTCACCCCGAGTAATACCGGGATGAGGTTGAGCAATCTACGAATAATGTACTTAATCATTTTTCCTACTAAAACTTCTTACTGAGTTCTTTTTTCACTTCAAGGTCAACGTTCAGATATTGAAATTGGTTATGGTTGAATTCCATAAATTTAAAGTTTTTAAGCCAAGCTTGAACCAGATACATACGAGTACGGTTAAAGCCGAATACCCATGGAGCATCAACAGCTGCCATTTCGTTTAGCTTTTCATAAAGTGCTGTTCTCTCTGGAGAATCCTGCATCACAGTTGCTTGCTTATAAAGAGCATCAAACTCTGGGTTACAATAGTTAGCACCATTAGAACCTGGAGATTGGTTTGGACAATAAAGAAGACCTAGGAAGTTTTCAGCGTCCGGATAATCAGCACCCCATGCCATTGTGTACATCTGGTGTTGTTTCTTCGTTACTTTGTTCACAAGTTCAGGCCATGTGTTCATGCCTACATTGATCTTGATACCGATTTTATCCATACACTTCGCGAAGAACTCAATTTGCTGACGAGCAATTGTTTCGTTACGAGTTTGGATGGTGATTTCCGGAAGACCTTTTCCACCCGGGTAACCGGCTTCAGCTAAAAGCTTCTTGGCGCCTTCAAGATCAAACTTCACATAAGGGTTTTTGAATTCTTTACGGTAACCGCCCATGCCTGGAGGAATTACACCTTGAGCATCAATTGCAGTACCTTCATAGAATAGTCTATTCGCTTCAGCACGGTTGTACGCCATGTTCATGGCCTGACGAAGCTTACGGTTTTGAAATGTTTTATCTTCGTGGTTGAAAGCAAAGAAAGTCACATCAAGCTGAGGCTTAAGAATTAGACGAATGCCTTTTTCTTTGTGCTCAGAACGAAGTTCTTTTTCTTTTGTGATCGCTTGGTCGATGTTGTTGTCTTTAAGCTCAATCACATCGTCTTTACCTTTTTGGAAAGACAACCATTTCGGCTGAGACTCAACTACGATATGAACATTGATACGATCAACCAGAGGGATTTTTTTACCAGCATCAGCAAGTAGACCAAGTTTATCATCGCCCTCTTCACCTTCAGTTGGATAAAACTTCTCACGGAACTTAGGGTTGCGGTTATAAACAATCAGGTTTGACTGATCGAATCTCGGAAGGATGAATGGACCAGTTCCAACTGGGTGATTCAAAAACTCTTTCCCGAAGTGATCAACTGCTTCTTTCGCTACGATAAAAGAATAAGGCATCGCAAGCGCGTAAAGGAACTGAGGATAAGGACTTTTAAGTTTTACAGTGAATGTATAGTCATCTACTTTCTTAAGACCTTCGATCTCTTCTTCGTAAACAGTGGCATCAAGAGCAGAGTATTTTGTTCTCCACTCGTTTAGACCAACAATACGCTCATCAAATAACCACCAGCCCTTGGCCATCAGTTTCGGATCGGCCAAACGCTTAAGTGAGTAGATCACATCATCAGATTTCATTTCACGACCGATGCCATCTTTAAATGCAGGGCTATCGTGAAACAGCACACCCTTTCTTAGTTTGAAAGTGTAAGTCAAACCATCAGCACTTACTGTTGGAAGAGCTTCGGCAAGGTTCGGCATTAATTCGTAAGGACGCTTTAGTGGATGGAATTCGAAAAGACCTTCGTAAACTTTTCCGGCCTCATTTCCTGAGTATTGATCAGAAGCATGGATCGGATCATAGCCTGCGATTTTTTCTGGAGAGACTAGATTGATTTCCCTTTCATCGAAATTGTCCTGCTTGCTACAACCAACGATTGCCAGCATCAGCATCAAACTCAACAACGGGGCCAATCTCTTCATAATGCTCCTAATTTAAAAATATGGAATATTGTATGCCATTAGTTCACTAATCACTATAAAAACAATGAACTTTTGACAATAGGTGCAATTTGATACCAAATCACTCAGAAAACTAGTTCTGCCAGAATAGTTCAAGTGAAAGCGAAGATTCTTTTTTCTGAGAATGAGACTCACTGGAATAAAGACGAATGTCGGTGCGATCAAAGAAAGATTTCGTAAGATTTTTGGCGTTAAGAACGAGGCTTCTTCCCTTTCCGAGAAGCTTAATGATGCTGATTTCTTTCTCCGTAACCTGAACTAGAAATTTTTCTCCGTCCAAATCACATAAAAGATCCTCTCCTTGCTCTGCACAATTGGGCTTTAGCCCCCAACTTTTGGCCAGATTAAATCGCACTAATGAGCGGAACTCTTTTAAAAACTCTTCTGAGGTTAAAACCTTATCAAGTTTTAATCTATCAAACTCACGATCGATACGTGCCTCGAAGGATTCAAACTCAGACTGAGGCATAGACTTTTGCTTAAGTTCAGGGAGAATCATCACCTCTTCGCCATGAAGAGGAATCGAAACGGCCAAGAGCCAGTCAGTGTTTTCTTTCATCAAACTTTCGAAACTAAAAACGTACTGACTAGAACCCAAAGTTAAACGTCCGCGACCTTCGCCAGTAAGTCTGACGGCATCGAGAAGCTTCATTTTATTTTCTGATTTAAGTGAAGGAGCACTCTGAAAAAGAGCGCATGAGGTCAGAAAAAATAAAAGGGCCATCTTAAGAATAAGCATGACCCCATATTGAAATCTATTTCATTGAAACGCAAGGACTAATCGAGTTTTCCTGAGGCAGGAAGACGGCTTGTATCAAGCTCTTCCATTGCAGTCATAATCTCCAAACGATCTTGCTGATAGCGCACGTGCTTTAATGCTGACTCTAAGAATGTTTTTGCACGCGAGTAATCTTTTAATTCCTTATGCACTTCGGCCAGGTGTTTTAAAATTTCCACATCGTCAGGCACTTTTTTCTGAGCAAGTTCAAGCTCAGATAACGCTTTTTTAATGTTGCCTTGCTTGAAGTAATACCAGCCAAGAGAGTCACGAATATAACCATCATCCGGACTGATTTTCAGAGCGGTTTGAATGTACTCGAAGGCCTTTTCCATTTGCTCACCACGCACTAGAAGTGAGTAGCCAAGGAAGTTCCAGGCATGAGCATTCTTTGGTTCTTTTTCAATGATGCCCATGATGAGTGCAGTCGAAGCTTCAAACTTCTTTTCTTTCTCATAGAGGTTTGCAAGATAGTATTTGTGCTGGGTCGAGAAGCTCTTCTCGTCCTGCACTACCATCATCGTTTCCATCGCTTCTTTATAGTTTGCGATACCTTCAAAGTACCCCGATTTGATCACGCTGAATTCAACTCTCATGTCTTTGAACTCTTCAATTTTAGCATTCACGTGCTTAAGAAAAGAGTCCTTCCACTTGGTCTCACCCTTCTCATGGTGTTCGTTTTGAGCAAGTGTTGAAAGCATATTGGCCATCTGAACCGAGCTATCTGTATAGAGACCACTTGAAGACGGGATCTGGTTGAAGTACTCGATCGACTCGTGATACTGGCTCATTTCCTGGTGAATCGCTCCCAGGTAATAAAGAATCTTGTCTGATTGCGGGGCCGCCACCAGAAGGTCTTTGAAGACCGAGATTGCTTCAGGATACTTTTTAGCGTCAGTATAAAGGATACCAAGTTTAACTTTCAGATTGAGATTTTCAGGCTCGATATCGCTTAGTCTTTCCGCGTATGGGATGACTTCAGCGAATCTTTCTTTCAAGAATAAAACCTGAACCATACGAGTCAAAATCGTAGAGTCTTTCGGCTGGGCCTTCAGGTACTTTTCATAGATCTTAATCGCCGATTCGTGTTGTTCACGCTCTTCCAACAAAATTCCTAGAGCACTCACTGCCTGACCTAAGCTCGGCTGACGTTCATGGGCCTTAGTGAAAGCTGCCACGGCCTTGGGAACATTGCCCATGTCGAGGAAAATTTTCCCCGCATAGTAGTCGTACATGCCGTTCTTCTGATCTTTATCAGCACAGCTTTTCAGCTGGGCCAGGGCCTTGGTTGTTTCTTTTGAAACCGCCAAAGACTTACTTAAAAAGACACAGGCATCTTCGTTTTTAGGATTGTTTGATAGGAGATCACGGTAGATCCTGCGAGCATGTTCTTCCTGGTCCACACCAGTATAAACGCCGGCCAGAATTAACCCGACCTTCTCTTCTTTTGTCTTCTGATAAAGACGCTCTAAAACCACCTGAGCTTCTTGTAGATCGCCCGTGCGGATAAGCGTAATGGCATACTTTTTCTGAAGGAAATCATCGTTCGGAACCAGGGCCACCACGTGTTTGAACAACACCACCGCAGTCGCATAATCCCCTTCCAGAAGTGACATATTCGCCTTCAAGAAAAGGTCCGTAGCTAAATAATTTACACCTGATTGGCTGGCCTTCGCCTGAATCACCATCTCTTCCAATCGCTTTGAGGCGATCGCCAGAGCGTCCCTATTCATTTGCTCGATTTGTTCCGGAGAAAAGTCCGAAAGCTGAGGGGCCTTGTGTTCAATTTTATGAGCACAACCTACTAGGAGTGAACTTGCGAGGAGAACTGGGGCCAAGGCAGAGACAAATTTCATAAAACTTCCAGCTGTTGAAGACGGAGTCCTTCGATGGATTCCCTCTATGACTTTTATCGGCTTCCACAGGTGGTTTTTTAGGAATTGATTTTTTTGACGCAGAACAAATCTGGGCCCATTTTAATGACCTAAGCCATTGATTTACAAAGGGTAACCTTTACATAGGGAGGAAATTTTTTCCCCCTCGGACCATTTTTTTTCATCTTTAGGATTTTTTATGACCATCTGGGTTGACAGCCAAGTGCGGTATTAGTAAAACCCACCCGAAACTACGGAGCGATAGCGCGCAAAAACATATTTCTTTGAGTGCGCTGTTTCTTTTTGCCAATAAAAACTATTAACGTAAGTACCTTTAAAATGATTTAAAAGGGTATAACCACAAATTAGGGGAACAACATGAAAGACGTACGTATCATCAAGCGTTACCAGAACCGCAAGCTCTACGACACTTTCCAAAGCTGCTATGTAACTCTCGAAGAGATCGCTCAGATCATCCGCGAAGGTCACGAAATCCAAGTTATCGACAATAAGTCTAAAAACGACATCACTTATATGACTCAGATCCAGCTTCTTTTCGATCAAGAGCGTAAGTCTCTTAAGCCAGGAAACACTGAGCTTCTTAAGCGTGTAATCCGCTCTGAAGAAGGCACTCTTACTGGTTATATCGGTGCTCTAGAAGGTAAGCTAAACCTTACTTTCGATATCCCAGCAGCTGTTGTTGCTGAAGATTTCAAGCCTGCTTTCGTAGCTGGTCTTAACTCTTCTATGGAAAATTCTGCTACTTTGAACTAATCTTAGTTCATGAGTAAAAAAAATTCTGTAATGCTCATGGCCGCTTTTGCGGCCATGTGTTTTTTAAGCCCTTCTCTTTCTCTAGCTCAAACTAATGAGCCAAAAGCCTTCTCCCCAAAAATCAAGACCCCTAATACTTCGCAGGAACTTTCTGAGCAGCCAGAAATTAAAAAATCTAATCTGGTAAGAGAACGTGAAGCGGAAGAAAAAGAGGCCAATGATGCGGCTCTTCGTGCTAGTTCACCAAGACAACTGCGTCAGCACGGTCTAGGTGTTGGTTTGGGTCAAACTTTCCTGATGGGGAATTATGGCAAGTACGGCGATGACAAAATCACGGCGGACCTGTTTTATTCATATGCCGCCAGTTATTCGTTCGATTTACTGGTGAACGCTCACATGTCTGAGCACAAAAATGATAATGAGAGAATGAAAGTGATGGGTCTAGCTACCTCAATCAAAGGTCGTTTCGTTGAATACGACAATCTTTCTCCCTACTTTTTGGGTGGTCTGGGCTTTTATGCCCCAAGAGCTAAGCGTGTGAACGATCAAGGCAAGGCAAAATGGTCTGATCAGAAAGTTACTTTTGGTGCGAACTTTGGTGCGGGTGTGGATCTTCGCCTCAACGAACACTACGTTGTGGGTGTTTTGGGACAAATGCACTGGCCTTTCAAAGTTCAACAAGACAATCAATCGGACCTGAAAGGTTACTACTTTAAAATGCTCATCACAGGAATGTACCTCTTCTGATGGAACAAAAACCACGTCGTCTTTATATCTTCACTGGGAAAGGCGGCGTGGGAAAAACCACTCTTTCTCGCGCATTCGTAAAATATCTCGTTGAGCACGATCACGAAGCTGTTTACCTCACATTTAAAAATCAAGCGATGGGTGAAACCTCCACCGGTTCCACTGAGCGCATGCATGAAGGCGTGAAAGAAATTGCTCTCGACTTAGAAGAGAGTGCCCGCGGTTATATTGAAAAAAGACTCAATTCAAAAATGGTCGGCGGATGGATTGTAAAAACTCCGTTTTTCCGCGCCTTGATCAACATGGTTCCAGGTTTTAGTTATCTCATTTACCTCGGAAAAATTCTCGAGATGGGTAAAGAAAATCCTCGTCTCACAATTGTACTCGATGCACCGGCATCCGGGCACGCGTTAACAATGGTGGAATCAACCACTAACTTTAAACAAATTTTTGAGAGTGGAATTGTCTTTGATGACGCCACAAAAATGCTTGGCCGCTTAAATGATCCAAGCTATACGAAAATTCATGTCGTAAGTTTACCGAGCCTCATGTCTTGGCAAGAGGCACAGGAACTTCGCACTGGTCTTCGAGAGAGAACACCTGTTGATGTCGACATCACAGTGAATAACTGCCTTTATCCCCTTCTCGAGGGAAAATTTGAAGAAGTGCCGCAAGGGCTTCGTGAAAAAGCGTTAAATGAAAAACGCTTGGTTGAAGAGCACCAATCTGAAATGCAATGCATCCTTCCTCATTCACTCGGAAATGACACTAAATCCATCGAGTCGGATTTAGTTGGGTCTCTCTCAAAACTCATATAGAATAGAGAGGCTTTCAAAGGATTGAATGTGGGCCTCGAAATCAAATCGTTCGAGATATTTTGTGGTACGGGCGGAGTTGGTAAAACAACTCTGGCAACGTCGCGCGCCCTCAATCTTTCTCAGATGGGAAAGCGAGTTCTTCTCATCACCATTGATCCCGCCAAACGTTTAAAAGATCTTCTTGGTTTGAAAGGTGAACACGTCGGTGACGTGACTTCGGTTGAACTTCAAGGTTTGAAGCTTGATGCTCTTCTCATGTCTCCGGAAAAAACCATTCAGCGCATGGCCCGTCAATACAACACTCCTGATCTGGCCAGTAACCGCATTGTTCAAATTCTTTCCCGTCCCTATGGTGGAATGAATGAAATTTTGTCTTTGGTCGAAGTGCAGATGCAATTTGAGACCGGAAAGTATGATGTGGTGGTCTTAGATACTCCACCAGGTGCACACTTTCTGGACTTTTTGGAAGGCGTAGGTAAAATCCGTTCTTTCTTTAATCAGAACTTCGTAGAGATTTTTAGTTATCTTTCACAGAAGACCGCTTCTGCCGGTAAAAAAGTTTTTGGTTTTGGTCTTATCAATAAAATCGTTTCAAGTGGTGTGAGAAAACTCCTGGGTTATCTTCAAAACGTCACAGGAGCAGAATTTATTGATGATTTCATCCAGGCCATTCACATTATTTATCAATCACGTGAAGCTTTCATGAAGGGGCTGGCCCTGCAAGACAAATTAAAGTCACGCACAGAATGTAATTGGTTCTTAGTGACGTCGGTAGAGCAAGGAAAGGCCCAGGAAGCAGTGGAAATGAAGTCCCACGCCAGTGAGTTTATTCATCAAGACCATTATCTGGTGCTTAATAAATGCCTAGAGCAGGAGCTTAGAGGCTGGTCTCCGAGTGATGAATCGCTGAATAATGTAAAAAAATCCCTAGAGGGTAAAGAAATATCTTTGAAACAACAGTTAAGAGGGTTATTTCCAGAGGTACTGGAATTCCCTGAGGTGATTAGTCTCTCACCTACAGATCATATTCAACATCTTACAGAAAAATGGAAGTCCTATGTCGTTTAAAGTGAACACGAAGGCAGAGCTTGAACAGTTCTTCTGCCATAACCTCAATGCCATCAATGAATGGATTGATAAGGCCCAGGCGGCCCTGCCCCAACCCCTTACTTCAAGTGTTGATGTGAGAGAAAGTAAAACGAAGTTTGCTCCCGTAGATCACAATATGTATCCGGCCGGTTTCAACAACCTTTGCAGCAAAGATCTTCTTTTCTGTGCAGATCACTTTCGTGAAAGATTTGATCAAATTAAACCAAACTTAAATCGCGTGGGAATCCTTCCGGAATCTCATACAAAAAATAAGTACTATCTTGATCACTTGTATAAACTCAAATCAACCATTGAGATGTCAGACGCGAATGTGATTTTCTTCTCACCTGATTCAAACCTGTTTGTGGAAATCGGTGGAGATGTTGCGGTCCTTGAATCTTTCTCGGGTCACAAGATTGAAATTCACCGAGCTCAAGTTCAGGACGGTCAGTTCATCTCTTACACTCCAGGTGTGAAATTTGATTTTGAAGCAGTTGTTCTTAATAACGATCAATCAGTTCCTCTGGAAGTTGATTGGAAATCAATTAAGACCCCTGTTCTTCCTTCTCCGTATGTTGGATGGTTTAAACGCCAGAAGATCCATCACTTCAAACACTACCGTGAGACCGCCAACGCTTTCGCTAATCACTTCGGCATTAATCCCGATTTGATTCAGGCCCACTTCTCATACGTTGAGAACATTGATTTCAACACGAAGGAAGGTCTGGATGAGCTAGGAAATGAAGTAGATAAACTTCTGGCCACTCTTCCGGCCGGTTCATCAGTATTTGCCAAGGCCTCGCAAGGGACTTACGGCATGGGGATTTCAGTGGTTTCAAGCGGCGAAGAAATTCGCTCGATGAACCGCAAAGGCCGTAACAAAATGGATGTTGGCAAAAACAACCTTAAGTTCACATCAGTTCTGATCCAGGAAGGTGTGGAAACAGTGGTTAAATATGACGATGCACCGGCAGAAGTAACGATCTATCTGGTTAATGGAAAGAGTTCTGGTGGCTTCATGAGAACAAATCCTCTAAAAGGCACGCAGGCAAACCTTAACTCACAAGGTATGATTTATCAGAAACTTTGCCTTTCGGATGTTAAACAAGATTGCGATCATAAAATAAAGGAAGCTGTGTACTCGGTGATTGCCCGCCTTTCGACCCTGGCCGCTTCGTATGAAATGAAAGAATTGATGGAGTAAGTAATGAGTATGAAAGAAATGAAATTCGAAACGAAAGTTATCCACGTAGGTGGCGAGCCGGATCCAGTAACTGGCGCGATCATGCCCCCTATCTTCCAAACTTCGACTTATGTGCAGAGTTCTCCAGGTGAGCACAAAGGTTATGAGTACACACGTTCTCACAACCCGACTCGTACTCGTCTGCAGGAGTGTCTTGCATCACTTGAAAATGCTAAGCACTGTTTCGTAACAGCTTCTGGTCTTTCAGCTTCTTCACTTATCATGCATATGCTTCCAAAAGGTTCAAAGATCCTTTGTGGGGACGATGTATATGGCGGTACTTACCGTTTGTTCTCAAAAGTTTTCAATGACATTCACCAATACAAGTTCGTAGATACGACTGATCTGGTGAAACTTGAAAAAGAAATCAACGAGACGAAGCCGGCACTTGTTTGGCTTGAAACTCCAACAAACCCTCTTCTTAAAATTTCAGATATCAAGGCGATTGCGGCACTTGCTAAAAAAGTAGGCGCTTTAACTGTTGTAGATAACACGTTCATGAGCCCGTATTTCCAGAACCCTCTTGATCACGGTGCTGATATTGTTCTTCACTCAATGACAAAATTCATCAACGGTCACTCAGACGTTGTTGGTGGGGCATTGATGTTTAACTCTGATGAAATCAAAGAGAAAATCTTCTTCTATCAGAATGCCATTGGCCCATCTCAGTCGCCATTTGATTCATGGTTAGTTATCCGTGGGATCAAGACTCTTGCCGTAAGAATGAAAGCTCACCAGGAAAACGCGATGAAAATCGCTAACTTTCTTGAGAAGCATCCGAAAGTTGAAAGAGTTATTTATCCTGGTCTTAAGTCTCACCCTCAATATGAACTTGCTCAGAAGCAAATGAAGGGTGCCGGCGGGATGATTACATTCTTCATCAAAGGTGGAATTGATGAATCTCGTAAATTCCTTGAGAACGTAAAACTATTTGCTCTTGCTGAATCACTTGGTGGTGTTGAATCTCTTGTGGATCACCCGGCCATCATGACTCACGCTTCGATTCCTAAAAATGTAAGAGAAGGACTAGGTATTTTTGATAACCTAATCCGTCTCTCAGTTGGTATTGAGGATTGTGATGATTTAGTGAAGGACTTAGAGCACGCTTTTAGTCGCGTCTAATGTTGTTTTAACAGGAACTTCAGGAGGCGTTGTTAACTTCGCTTCCTGATTTTCTTTCTTAGGATCTACCGGTGCCGATGGAACAACCGGAGCAGGAGTTACTTCCTTCGCCTTCTCAGAGAAAATATCCGGAACTTCTGTATAGCGGCTGAACACCACTGAATCATTCAAATATTTCTTCATTAAAAGATAAGTACAAAAAGTTTTTCCGTGATCTGAATTTAGATTATCGCGGTCACCTTCAGCAAAAATCAGACCATCGTCTTGAATCACATCCATCATGTCGAAGTATTGTGAACAAAAGTCTGATGTGTCTTTCGATTTGTCCTGGTGAATGCACTCAGACTCTTTCTTGGCAACATCAACGCCTGTGGCGGAAGTTACTTTGATGTGAACCGGCTCACGACAAACATCCACGATCCATTCTTTCGGAAGATATTTTTTATGTGAGATACGAACGATACAGTTCTTTTTATCAATCACAAATTCTTGTTTCAGAAGACCAAAGAGCGGGCCCTTCTGAACCATTTTCATTTTGTAAGTAGCATCCAAACAACTCTTAGAGCTGAAACGGGTTTGTGCAAAAGCACTACTTACAAGCACTAGAAATAAAAAACTAAACTTTATGAATGCCATGACGGTTAACCTCCATCACTACTACGGTCGCGTCTTTTGTTAGGAACTGACTTTCCTTCCCGTCTTTTAACTGGAAGAAAAGCTCTGACAAGGTCTCAGAAGCGTTCAACTTCTCATGACTTTTTAGGAAATCATGAATGTTTTTATTGGGATGCCCTTCTTTCCAATTAAAGATGAATCCCGGAGAGAAAACAATAAATTTCTCTCCTTTAGAAAGCTTGTATCCTTTATCGCGGGCCAACTCAATGCGACCATTCTGTTGACTATATAACTCAGGCTTGTTTGGTGAATGAAGTTTAAGCTCTAACGTGCCCAGGTCTAATTCAAGAACCGTCACTTCTACTTCTGATTTTTTCTTCTTCGCTCCATTAATGGTCTCAATCTCTGCCTGCGCGTCTTTCAAAAAGGCAGCAGGATTAAAATCCTTTTCACGGTGCTGCCCAAGAATTCCTAAGAGCGCACTTGAAATGAGGTATGACTGACTGGACACCATGATTTGGTAGACCTTTGAAGGAGTTTGATGAAGATCGTAAAACTCTCCACCGCCGCCTTCACCTGCGGCATATTTATTTGAGAAAGAAACACCTTTGATTTCGTCCGTGCGGCGAGGAACCAGCATCTCATGGATCTTCTTCGCCTTCACCATTTCAACTTCAGCGTTTTGCAGGACCTGATCAAGCTCAATACTAAATTGGGCCATGTGCTTCTGAAGCATTCTTTGATCTTCAAGGAGATTCCAGAAAAATTGGAGTTGGTTTGAAAGCATGGTCCAGTTGAGCTGAGGCATCGGCAGAGAGTACTCTCCAATGATCTTAGTTAAGAAGGCCGCTTCGTTTTGTACCCACTCTTGCGCCTTCACGTTACTTTGCTCGTGAAAGAACACAGCACCTAAGAAAGTATTCATGATGGACTTGAAGGTCTCACGTGCTTCGACTGGCCGACTTAAAATCGTTTGCGTATCTACTAATAGAAATTCGCCACGACGTTTTAATTCTAGGGCATTAAAGGTTTTAAGGTCCAACACCTGGTGATTCTCGAAGAAATCGAAAATCGAAAAGCCCTTGGACTCGAGCTCAGGTTTCAGATAGTTGCGTTCATCCAAAATGATCATTTGCGGCACCTTCATGGTATCTAAATCACAATTATTTTATGTACTTAGGGCTTATTTGGGGGACCCCCTCATTTTACCGTTTATTTTTCTGCAAAACAACCGAAGAGAATTTATCAAGTGGAAGGTTCTTTCACTGTTTTTTTAGTTGGATGAAACTATGAAAAAAAATAATGTCTTCGAGCTGCCGACAATGAGTACTGCTCTTTCCCTCTTGGGAATGGCAGCACAAGTAGAAGCATTAAAAGATGAAAACAAGAAAATCAGTGAACAGGCCGCTCGCACAATCCTTAAAGCTCTCGATGCTAAAGACAACTATACATTTGGTCACAGTATGCGTGTTGCCTACTTCTCACTAGTAACAGGTGCAGAGGCAGGACTTTCACCAGAAGAAATGTATGAGCTGGAGCTATCTGCTATTTTCCATGATATCGGCAAAATCGGAACTCCCGATGCCGTATTGAATAAACCTTCTCGCCTCTCTGAGGAAGAATTCCAAATCATGAAAAAACATCCGGAGAATTCTTACGAAATCCTGAAAGACTTTCCGATGTTCCAAAAAATCGCCGACAACGCCCGTCTTCACCATGAGCGTTTTGATGGTAAAGGTTATCCGCTAGGTCTTAAAGGCGAAGATATTCCGACTGCCGCAAGAATCATTCTTATCGCTGACACATTTGATGCTATGACTTCGACTCGTCCTTATCGTAAAGGACTTCCATATGAAGTTGCCTTCGAAGAACTAATTCAATTCTCAGGCACTCAATTCGATCCGCATCTTGTAAAAATGTTCATTCAAGGTATGAAGAAGGAAGCGCTTAAAGGCGAAGATCAATTTTTCATTCCACTTATGGACAAGAAATTCGACAAGAACGCAGCTTAACTGTTTCTAGTTACAGAACGCCGTCTTAGCACTGCTCGACACCATTCTATTCTGAGTGCTCTCACAGCCTTTTTGTGTCTCATAGATATTCACCGGATGACATTCGATCGCTTTCTTTAAGAACTGAGTTGAAGCCGCATTGTCTTCACAGATCTTATAGCTGGGAGCATCTACACATGCCCAGTGTTTACCTTGGCAATTATAGACAAGACCACGACCACGATATTCATAGTCAGGTGGGGCCACGTATTCTTTGATTGTTTTCTTGGGTTCAGTCCCCTTTGCCTGTTTCTCAAGGTCCTGAAGAATCTGGTCAGTCAGATTGTCATCAGAAGGAGTCGCCTCACCATCAATTGTGTCCATTGAAACCGATGGAGTCGTCTCAACCGGAACATCCGTGATTGTTGAATCAGAGGGTTCTTCGATTGCAGGAGTTGTGTTTTCTGGAGTTGCTTCGGAAGGAACTTCTGTCGAAGTCACATCAACTGGAGAATCCGGAAGTGTTTCCGTGGTCGTTGTTGATTCGGTCGCCACTGTTTCACTTGGAGCTGTCTCAGTTGGCATTGTTTCGGCCGGCGTCGTCTCCGTTGGAGTTGCTTCCGTCGGTGTTACTGGCGCTTCTGTAGCAGGCGTCGTTGTATCAACTGTCGCAGGAGGAGTTTGTTCTGCTGGCTTTGTCTCCGGACGACGTCTTGATACTGGAGGTGGAACCGGAACATTTTCTGCCGGTTCTTCTTTAGGGATGATGTAATCTTCTGCTAGGAAGATGACGAGACCCAGTCCAATCACTGCTTGAATGATACGACTGCGCTTTTTCTTTTTTGCTGCCTCATCATCAAGAGCAGGTTCTTCTTCCTCTGCTACGGCCTTCTTTGGCTTAGCAGGCTTCGCACTGAGTGATTGAATTTTTGCTTTTAATTTATGAATGAGAGATGCATTTGAAGCAGCAGCCTCTTCGGCCTCTTCTTCCAGTTCCTCAACTGAAGACAAATCAGTAGCACCCGTCGCGTCCTCTGAACGTGATGACTCATCTGCTTCTGAATTTTCCTCTAACTCGTCGCCTTCTTCTTCTTTCTTTTTAAGAAATGGAAGTTTGGCCTTCAAGTCATTGACGATTTTATCGAGGATAACCGCTCCTATTTGAATTGGGTCTTGTACTTAGACTATGTTATCCAGTATTCTCATTATAAGGCAGCCTGTGGCATTTGCAATCAAATCCCATAGGAGATCAAGGACTTATCTGTGAATACCAATCGTGACGAAGGCGTCATCAAGTTCAAATTAACACTAAAACGGGCACCAGCACCTGAAATGAACCAGGTCATTGCCTTGGAAAAGTGGCGGGCGCTGTTTTTTAAACTGGCACTCATTGGTGAATATCCGATCGACAAGATCGGCTATGGTAACCTTTCTTCTCGCATTGGAAAGAAGACTTTCATTATCACCGGAAGCCAAACTGGGCACCTGGCCCATCTTCAGGCCCATCATTATTCGAAAGTGATTGAATGCGATCTGAAAAAAGGATCGGTCACAGCGGAAGGTTTAATTCCTCCATCAAGTGAATCCCTCACCCACTACGGCATGTATGAGGCGAATCCAAATATCAATTACGTGTTTCACGTTCATCACCAAAAACTTTGGGAGATGATGTGTAACGGACCGTTTGATTATATTTCAGATGATGTTCCTTACGGAACTCAGGCCATGGCCGAAGCCGCTTCTCAGTTAATGGGAACTAAGACATCCGGAATTTTTGTGATGAAAGGTCATGAAGACGGAATCATTTCTTATGGGGCCACTCCAGAAGAGGCCGGAAAAATTATTCTAGAGCTCTACCGGAAATTGGCAGTCAGGCAGTAATTCTTTCAATTCAACAAAACGTTTCTTACCATTCTCTCGGTCACTGGCCGAGAGAAAATACATTTCGTAACGTGAGTCACCTGGAGACAACTGAATCATGGTTTTATCCACCGGAATCACTTTGTGCTGAGTGGCCTTGGCAAGTAAGAAAGCACACCAAGGAGTGGTCGCAAATTTTTCTGCCAGCAGATAGCACACAAGTCCCATCGTGCGGCGATAATTAATCTCACTCATCGCGCGGATTTTAAGCTCCCCTCTTTCCAGATAAACAAATGAATCGATGGAGAAACCATCCACCGCGCCTTCTGCACGATAGAAGCTGATAATGCTCTCTAATTGCTCTTGAAACTTGTCCCATTCGGTCTTGGAGATTTCTGAATAGAAGCCAAGATTCTCAATGGAAGCATTTTGATAATTATTGAAAAGAGTTCCTCGGTACTGAAACTTGCCGTCGACAAGATTTTGATAACAAATCTTTTTTCCATCAGGAAAAACGTAATGGGAAAAATCGTACTTACGATCAAAGAACGGCTCAACAATGACAGCACCGTACTTCAAAAGCGGCTCCACTTTATCTACGGCGCATTTGTTGAAGGTCACAAAATTTTGACCTGACATTCCGAACGGATTCTTCGCAAGATAAAGGCGATCATCCAACCCATTCAGTTCTTCGAGTGAATGAATTATATAGGTATGATCACACCACTTTTGATCGATAATAAATTTTGAACTTTCTATTTTGGAATTGAGCTTTTTCTCCAGAGGTAAGTTTACCAATTTGCCCCAGAAATTTTCGGCCTGTCCTTCTTTCTTAAGAACCGGTTTTCTACCCGTAATCGCCTCAACATAACCGAGATATTCTTCAGTGTATTTTTTAGAAGTGATCAGCGGACGTTCATCCACAAAGAACGCCAAAAACTCCAGCGCCTGATTAATAACAGGTGCCGGCCTATTAGAGAAAAGAACACTCTCGTAATCAGCATTAAATTTGATGGATTTCATTACCACCGCTTTGTGATTTTAAAATCATCTTCAAAGAGATCAAGCTTATGAGTGAAGTCGGCATCATTCATCGCCCGCTCATGAATCTTAGGATCAAAACCAATGCCTTTACTTCGGGCCGGAGTCAGCGGGAAAGGCAGGCTTTCCAGATAGTAGCTCCAAAGATCCTTATCTTCGCGCCACTTCTTCATCCAGTGAGATCCAAAGGCCACATGGCTGATTTCATCTTCCAGCACGATGTCTAGAATATCGGCGGTTTTCTCATCACCAAAATCACGGAAGATCTTGGCATAGTACTGAGCAAAATCCAGGTTCGCTGCTTCGAAAGTCAGAGACATCACGGCCGTATATTGATTGGGCGTTTTCAGTTTGGTCATCTGACGCCAGAAGAAATCATTCAGCGGAAAATCACCAAATTGATAACCGAGCTCATTTAAACGAGCGATATAAAGACCTAAATGCTTTTGTTCGTCTTTTAAGGCGGAAACAATTCCACGCTTAAACCGAATGTCTTCTTCAGTTTTATGAGGATAAATCAAAAGCGCCGCTGCCATCATCTCAATGGCAAGTAGCTCGTGATTAGCGAAGCTATGAAGAGCAATTGCCTTCTTCTCAGCAATGTTTAGGTTCGGAGCTTTAGGAAATTTGATTTGATCTGCGGAGAAATTAATAGGTGCCGCTCGACCAGGTAAACTAGGAAGCTCGATTCCCTTCCATTCGTCCCAGTTAATGGCAGCAGAAAAATACTTATCCTCCAGAGTCGTGCCCTGGAGGATAGTTTTAGCATATTCAAAATATGAAATTGGATTATCTGTGTTTTCTAAAGGCTTTTGCGGCATCACTCTTTCCTCCGCCACTTCTCTTAGGTCCGCCGCTACCTGGACGAGAAGATCTTCTCGGTCCACCACGGTCTGAGCCTGCAGAGATACCACTTCGCTCGCCACCTGGTCTACCACCAGATTTACCGCGATGTGGACGTTCACCTCGACCACCATCTTGTCGACCACCCTCGTGGCGACCCTCTTCACGAGAAGGACGACGGCCGAAACGGCGTTTTGAGAAACACTCATCACAGATGTTGAAGCGGGCATTTGCCGGCATTTTACATCCGCAACTTGAACAAGTTTTAGAGATCTTGTCAGAAAGAAGCTCATTAAGTCGTTCAATGGCCTTTGTCTTGTTCTCTAATAATTGTCTCTCATCGTATTCAAAGTTCTTTTGATTGAAGTGACGAGATAACCATTGGAACAACTCAACACACTTAATTGAAGTCTCAAGATAATCAATGTTGTCCGACTTTTCATCAATCGGTTCATTGTAAATACTCTGATTGCTCACATAATGATTAAGAATCCACATGTAGTACTGAACGTGTTCCATAAGGCCCAAGTTCACAGGAGCACAAGCAAATCCGAAGATCTCCGCATACGTGAGTGTTCGGTTCTCGTCAGCCGCTTCCACCATCTCAGCAAGCTCAATCATCTCCTTCATATCTACGCAGTAGAATGGTTTTTGGAAAGTCATGGTGTTGAAGAGACGCAGGAACTCAGAAAGCGAAAGAATCGGAAGTGAATTCGATTCAAGGGCATGGTTCACAGATGAGAAGATATCTAAATCCGGACCAACCATCGCTTTATCACTCTGACCTAAGTGGTGAGAGAGAGCATTTCTTAGAATATGTAACCCATCTTCCACACGGTTTAGTGTAGTCACTTCACCGACCGGGAAACGTTTAAAACGTCCGGCACGCCCGGCGATCTGCTTGATCTCCGAGTATGTAAGGGGGTTCTCTTTATCATCTACAAACTTAGATAAAGCTGAGAAGACGATACGTTTTACTGGAAGGTTCATCCCCATGGCGATGGCATCAGTTGATACCATGATATCAGTTTCACCTTCGTCGAATTTACGGGCCTGCTCACGACGAACTTCCGGAGAAAGACGTCCATAAACAATCGATACTTTAAAATCAAGTTCTTCAAGATCAGCTTTATATTTCAGAGCATTTCTACGAGAGAACACAATGAGGGCATCGTTTTTCTGCATCTGCGAAAGCGGAATCTGATGATTCAGAACATTGAGTTCTGTCATACGTGTGTATTCACGAATTTCAAGCGTATCACCACAAAGGGCCAGGATCTTTTTAACAAGTTCCAGGACAGAGTGGTCACCACAAAGATGGATTTCATCGGCCTGAATATTCACCAGAGCGCGGGTCCATGCCCAACCTCTCTGAGGATCTGTTAACATTTGAATTTCATCGATGACACAGCAATCAAACTTTTGCTGAAGCTTGGCCATCTCAATCGTTGAAGAGAAGTGAGTCGCATCAGGAACTTCGATCACTTCTTCACCAGTGAGAAGTGTGGTCTTAGCACCTTTAAGGTTCATCGTATCGTATAGTTCTGAGGCCAGAAGTCTTAGAGGCGCCAAATAGCAGCCCTTCTTCGCTTGAACCAGGGCCTCAATAGCATGATAGGTTTTACCCGAGTTAGTTGGACCCATGTGATAAATCACACGACGGTTCATTCGACGAGCATCAGCGTGTAGCCAGAACTGTCCGAGATAATCTCTTAGAATCGATGAAGATACGTCTTTGCGTTTAAGAGCTAGAATCGCTTGTGTGAAGCGCTCGAATTCCTTTCGGAGGAAAACTTCTCCCTTCCAGATGTTGGTTTCGAGTTGAAGATAGAAACGATCGTACTCTTCTGCTGAGACCAGTTCAGGCTTAAGTCCCTGCTCTACTAAAAGAGTGTTGAAGAAGACCGTTAGTTTCTCTTTATACACTTTTCCTAGTTCAGACTTAGAACCGAACTTAGTACGAAAGTGGTGCTTCACTTCATTCTCAAGTTTATTAACTGAAGAACGCTTAAGCTTATTTCTTAACTGATGAAAGTTTTTATCAAGGTTCTTTTTCAGATCAAACACAGCGTTTGAAATATCGCTGATGCGTTTAACCAGTACCCAGTCATGAAGTTTTTCTTCAATCTTATCGATCATGCCAGTTTGAGTGGCGAATACCGCTTCTCTTACCTGTGTACGATAATCACCTAGACACTGAACACACTGACAGCTGAGATCTCGGTCATTGAGTTTAATATCAAAGTTTAATTTTACGAGATTTTGAGTCTCAAGGTGCTTGGCGATCTTTTCTTCTGACCACGCCTTATAAGTCTCCTTATAAGATTCAGTCATCTCGCGACTAAACTGACCATCCACCACGACAGGATATGTTGAAGTCACTGGAAAGATAAAATCTTCCACTAGTGCGGTTTCAACAATCGCTTCGCGATCAAATACTTCGCGAATACGGCCGAATGCTTTTTCGAAAAGAGATTCTAAGGAAGGATGGGCATCGAGCATTGCTCGAGTATCAACTGCGATAGATTCGAGGGTGTTTAAAACAATCTCTGAATCTTCGAGAGGTCGCATTCTGGAAGACTCGTCGTCTCCCAGAATACTGGTCGTTATTAAGGCTTTACGTGAAGTTTCTAAGTTAGTGCGGATGTCCTGATAAAGGGACCTAAGTTCATTGCTCAATTTGTTCCAAATCTTGTTAGTTTGCTAATTCTACCACGAAAGCCGTGGCCAACTTAGCAAATTTAGCAGCGTGCTTCGCATCACCGCCAGAAGTTTCTAGAGTATCCTGAGCAGTGTGGATTCTTTTGTTACTCTCATCCATAGTTGCCTCAAATGGAATTGAAGCTGGGTAGCCATTGGCGGTCCATGAAGCGTGATCAGAACAGCCGTAACCACAACGAGAATAACCCCAAGGAACTTTCACATACTCATCTACCAGTTTACCGATGAATTCATTTTGGGCCTGGTTGGTATAATCTGACATAAGAACGATGTCTTTATCAGCTGTACCTTTGTAAAGAGTCATATCAAGTTGCATAACTCCTACAACCTGAGCACCTTTCGCCTTATAAGAAGCAGCAATATCTTTTGAACCAAGAAGACCAACTTCCTCGGCCGCGTAACCCATGAACTGGATCGTGCGCTTCGGCTTGAAATTGTTATTCATCAGAATACGGATAACCTCAGTGATTGTTGCGATACCAGAAGCGTTGTCATCAGCGCCTGGAGCACGTCCGCCACCGCCGAAGAAGCCCGCGATTGAATCTGCGTGACCACCAAGTACCACCACTTCATTTGGACGTTCAGAACCCTGGATCGTCATGATGATCGAAGCTTGTGGCCAGTTTTTGTGTTTGAAAAGTTCAACCGTCACATCATTTCTGTTACGAGCAAGTCCGGCCCATACATCACGAATGAACTCAGAAGATTTAACACCTGTATCAGATTTGTAGTAACGAGTGTTGAAGTTTGAAAGCTTAAGGATCATGTCGCGAATTGATGGCTCAGCAACTTGAGACACCATCGGACGAACCATTGTCGCCTGATTGATTGTGTAATCAGAGAAGATAGCACTCTTAGCAAAGTACATTTCACCTTGCTGAGAAAGAGCTGTTACGGCCTCTTCTTGAGACTCATGGGCCATGAAACCACCACAACGATTAAGCTCGTGGTGAATTACCTCAGAAAGTTGCTCAACTTCTTCGGCCGTGAGTTTCACGACTGAAGCGCCTTGGGCAGAGAAAACTGTTTGAACTGATTTGTTAAGTTTGGGACGGATTTTGGCGAGAACCTGGTTGTCGACTGTCAGCCATTGAGCCTTGGGAGCTGCGAACGCTACGGTAGAGAGAGTGAGGGCCAATAATCCTGACAATTTCTTCATTTCATCCATCCTTGTATTAAAATGATTGGTATAATTAACCCATAATTCAAAGTTGTTTGGGAAGTGAAACTTCTATGACTTTGCCTTACAATGACACATGTGCCCAATCCACACAGGAGCAGTATGAAAACGAAACTTACAGAGATGTTGGGAATCGAATTACCTATTATCATGGCCCCAATGTTTCTTGTTACTAACACTAAGATGATTGTGGCAGCGGCCGAAAATGGAATCGCTGGTTGCATTCCGGCCCTGAATTTCAGAACGATTGAAGAGCTTGAAGCTGGTATTAAGGAAATTAAATCTCAAACCAATAGGCCTTTTGGTGTGAACATCATCGTTAACAAATCAAACATTCTGGCGAAGAAACAACTTTATAAGTGTCTTGATCTGGGCGTGAACTTCTTCATCACTTCTCTTGGTTCTCCTGAGGAAGTGATTCGTGAATCTCACAAACAAGGTATTAAAGTTTTCTGTGACGTAATCGAAGAAAACTACGCGAAGAAAGTTGAAGATCTGGGTGCTGATGGAGTGATTGCTGTGAATTCAGGCGCGGGTGGACACTTAGGTAATATTCCCGCAAGTGTACTCATTCCAGGTCTTAAATCAGTTTGTAAAATTCCGGTGATCTCGGCCGGTGGTGTGGGAACCGGTGCAGGGATTGTTTCAATGCTTTCGCTTGGTGCTGATGGACTTTCAATCGGCTCACCTTTCATCGCCACTCACGAATCTCCGGTTTCTCAAGATTACAAAGACGCCTGTGTGAAATATCGCGGTGAAGATATTGTGGTCACAACAAAGCTCTCAGGTAGTCGTTGTACTGTGATCAACACTCCTTACGTGCAAAAAATCGGTACCGAACAAAATATCGTGGAAAGCGTTTTGAATAAAAATAAGCAGCTTAAAAAGTATGCCAAGATGCTGACTTACTACAAAGGTATGAAGGCACTCGAGAAGGCCGCATTTAGTGCTAACTACAAGAGTCTTTGGGTGGCCGGAAGTTCGATTGAATTCACGAAAAAAATCGAATCAGTAAGCGACATTGTAACGAGATATAAAACAGAGATGAAAGAAGCTCAGACTAAAATTAATTCTATCTTGGAGTAATTATGAAAGCAGCATACAAGCTCATTGATAAACTTCTCGCGAACCCCACTCCGCTCAATATCATGGCGTTGGATAAGGTTCTTAAAGTAGGAATTCCTTTCAATGCTCCTCACGGTTTTAAAATTAAAACTCTAAACCGTGATGCTGTGATTATTGCCCTTCCCAATAAAAAACTAAACCACAATCACCTTGGCGGTGTTCACGCTTGTGCCATGGCCACAGTGGGAGAATACGCGGCCGGTTTATCACTTCTTCAATCTTTCGGGATTAGTAAGTACCGTTTGATCATGTCTGATCTTAGTGTGAAATACACTTATCAGGGTCGAGTGGACCTGGAAGGTGTTTGTTCTCCAACTCAGATCGATGTGGAAAAAGTGCGCGTGGGCCTTGAAACCGAGGGGAAATACTCTCAGCCGCTTAAGACCATTATCCGTGATTTAAATGGCAAAGAAGTGGCGGAAGTCACCACTATTTGGCAGTTAAAGAATTGGGAACAAGTTAAAACCAAAGGTTAATTAGCATTCGAGCGAGAAACGCGAACAGATAGGCCAGCGCCAGGGTATAGCTCACCATGATGAGTGGCCACTTAATTGAATCCGTTTCTCGCTTCATCACCGCAAATGTAGAAATACATTGTGGAGCAAAGACGAACCAGATCAGAAGTGCCACCAGAGTTCCCAGACCAAACTGCTGAACCAGTGCGGCCGACATGTTCTTCTCGAAACCTTCTGCACCCTCTTCAATTGAAAGCACCATTGAAAGCGCACTCACCACAACTTCTCTGGCACCAATACTTGGAATAAGAGCTGTTGTAATTCTCCAATCAAAACCAAGTGGTCTGAACACCGGCTCAAATACATGCCCGATTGAAGCAGCATATGATTCTTCGATATGAGAAACACCATCTTTTTGCGGGAATGTCACTAGCACCCAAATAACGATACTAATCACAAGGATAATTCCACCGGCCTTCTTTAAGAAGATCATTGCCTTGTTCTTCATCACAAGAAGAAGGTTTTTGATCTTCGGCACGCGATACGGAGGAAGTTCCATCAAAAGCATTGAAGGAGAAGAGTGAGGAAGAGTTTTCTTGAACACTAACGATACAACTAACGCTGAAACAAAGCCCAGCATGTAAAGACCAAAAAGAACGAGCCCGGGAAGCTTCAACCACGGAAGTCCAAAGACCGCCACATTCGGAATAAGAGCACCGATCAAAATAGCATAAACCGGAAGACGGGCCGAACAGGTCGTAAGAGGAATCACGAGCATTGTAATTAAACGCTCACGGTAATTATCAATCACTCGAGTAGAAAGAATTCCTGGAATCGCACAGGCGTGAGAAGACAGAAGTGGAATCACTGACTTCCCTGGAAGACCGATCTTTCTCATGAAAGAATCCATCAGGAAGGCAGCACGACCAAGATATCCAAGATCTTCCAGGAACTGAATGAACAAGAAGAGGAGAACGATTTGCGGAAGGAAAACGAGAACGCCACCCACTCCACTAATAATCCCATCAACAATCAAACTCTTAAGAAGTTCATTGTCGATATAAGTTGAGGCCATCTCTCCCACAAATCCAAACATTGCTTCAATGCCATCCATTAACGGAGAGGCCCAAGTAAAGAGAGTTTGGAAAACCAGAATCAAAAGCGAGAACAGAATCACAATTCCCCACACCGGGTGAAGAACCAGACTATCAATGCGCTCACTAAAAGTATCAGGTTTAAGCGGAGTAATGGTCACGTCTTTCAGAAGACCATCGATGCTTTTAAAAATGCCATTCACGTAAGCTGGAGAACGGAAAACCTTCTGAGCATGCTCAGGCATGTTAAGTTCTAGCTTTTGTTTTTTAGAAAGTTCTGTTTTAAGCGCCTTAACGAGATCCGAAACCCCCTCACCAGTTGAAGCACTGGTCGGAACAACGATGGCATTTAATTGCTTGGCGAATTCGTCCAGGTTAATTGAAAACTGACGCTTCTTTGCCTCATCAAATAGATTGAGAGCAATGATAAGTGGATATCCTAGTTGTTTAAGCTGGAAAGCGAGGAACAAAGATTTCTCTAAGTTCGTGGCATCCAATACCAAAACGAATAAATCAGCGCTACTTTGTGATTCTTTTTTAAGAAGGAAGTCTTTTGTGACCTTCTCATCAAGAGTTGTGGCATCTAGTGAGTAAATCCCTGGGAGGTCGATCACTTCAATGATCTTTTCTCCACCTTCGCTGACCCATCCGGTTTTCTTCTCAACCGTCACACCCGGAAAGTTTGCTACACGCTGAAAACTTCCAGTTAGTTTATTAAAAAGAGCTGTTTTACCCACATTGGGCATACCGACGAGGGCAATACGAGGGATCATTTCAGGACCTCAACTAAGACGAGAGCGGCTTCCTCTGCAGAGAGGGCCACCATACGACCGCGAACTTCAACCAGGACTGGCTCTTTAAAAAGCGGGGCCTTACGAGTAACTCGAATGATTTCACCGTGGATAAATCCTAAATGCATCAGTCGAGATTCGATATCTGATATCTCTCGCTCGTCATGAATAGGGAAAGAGCGCACCAACAACTTTGTCTGCATCGGCGCTTGGTTGATTGTCATGTTAGTTTGGTATACCAAACATCGAGGCATTTGTTAATTAAAATCTCCACATTTCTGAACTGGCCAAACTTGTAAATGATTGGATAATCATGTTCAAACCTGGAGGAACTATGAAATCGGTCTTGTTGCTCGCCACAGTTGCTTGTTTCACAAGCAGCGCTCTCGCCTATACCAAGGGCAAAACTTATAAGCTCACAATTCTTCACACAAACGATCACCACGGAAGATTTTGGTCCAACCGTGACGGTGAAGTTGGTCTCGCAGCTCGCGCCACTCTCATTAAACAACTTCGTGAAGAAGCAAAAACAAACGGTGCAAGCGTTCTTCTATTAGATGCAGGTGACGTAAACACAGGTGTTCCTCAATCAGATATGCTGGACGCTGAACCTGACTTCAAGGGAATGAATGCCATTGGTTATGATGTGATGGCCGTTGGTAACCATGAGTTTGATAAGACGCTTAAAACGATTTATCAGCAAAGAAAATGGGCCGGCTTTCCATTTGTTTCTGCTAACATTTACGATAAGTGGACCAAGAAACGTGTGTTTCCTTCTCACGTAACTAAGAAATTGGGTGATTTGAAAGTGACGATCTTCGGTCTTACAACTGAGGACACTCCGCTTAAATCAAATCCCAAGAATACTGCCGATCTAAAATTCACAAAGTCTGTGGAAGAAGCGAAGACTTTAGTTCCAACTCTTCGTCCGAATGCTGATGTCCTGATTGCACTTACTCACGTTGGTCACTATCCGGATGAAAAACACGGTGCTGATGCTCCAGGTGACGTCACTCTTGCTCGTCAGGTAAAAGGCATCGATCTTATCGTTGGTGGTCACACGCAAAAACCACTGTTCGAGCCAGATATTCAAAACGGCACAATCATTGTGCAAGCTTATGAATGGGGTAAATACGTTGGTAAGGTCGATCTGGAAATTTTGGACGGTAAAGTAACGCTTAAAAGTTACAAGCTAATTCCGGTAAATCTTAAAGACACTGCTGAAAAAATTAAGCCTGATGAAAAAGTAGAAGCTCTTCTTCGCCCTTATAAAGAGCGTGGAGATAAAACTCTTCTGGTTCAAATCGGTAATGCTGATTCTGAATATATCGGTCGCCGTGATGTTGTTCGATTCCAAGAAACAAATCTTGGTAACCTCGTGGCACGTGCTTACAGAGAGAAATTTAAGGCCGACATTGGTCTGACAAATTCCGGTGGAATCAGAGATTCAATCTACCCAGGTAAAATCACCATCGAAACAGTGGGAATGGTTCTGCCATTTGGTGGCGAAGTTGTTTCAACTGAAATGACTGGGAAGGAAATCAAAGAATTTTTCGAGCACGTCATTTTTAAATTAACTCCAGGTTCTGGAAGTTTTGCTCAAACCAACAACGTAGATATCGTTGCAGACAAGAAGACGAGCAAGATCAAATCATTCAAAGTTGGTGGTGTTGATCTTGATGAGTCAAAAAAATACCTCATGGCGTTACCTGAATTCATCGCAGCTGGTGGAGATAAGTATCCAGCAGTTAAGTTCCGTAAATTTGGTTACGTAGATGCTGATTTGTTAAAGGAATTCATTGCTTCTCAGAAAGAAATGAAATCTTCTGACTTCGCTCCAAGAGGCAGCATAAAAATCGAGTAATTTCCTCAAACAAACTCTGTTAGGAGATTATTCCTTTATCATTTATTCTAAGTAGGATGAAAAACATAAAACTGTTCATCCTACTTCTTTCTCTTCCTCTAACTCTCCTCGCGAGAGAAGAAATCATCAAACGAAAATACTACACTCTCAGCTATAACGAAGACCATGAGGTCGCGAACTGGGTGTCGTATGAATTAGAGAAGAACAATCTTCGAAATTGCACAAAACGCACAAATAGTTTTCGAATTGATCCAAACGTTAGCACTGGCTCAGCAACTCCCAATGATTACGCCAACAGTGGTTTTGATCGCGGACACTTAGTGCCGGCCGGTGATATGAAAATTTCTGCTGAGGCCATGCGAGACACATTCTTCATGAGCAACATGACTCCTCAGCCTGGAAAATTTAATCAAGGCAGATGGGTTCAGCTCGAAAACCTCATGCGTGCTTGGGCATCTAGATACGAAAAGATCTGGATCGTGACTGGACCTGTTTTAGAGAAGGGCCTTCCCACGATGGGTAAGGACAATCAAATCTCTATTCCAGACAAATACTTTAAAGTGATCCTTAGACAGAACGGTAACTCATATCAAGGTATTGCCTTTCTCATGGAGACTTCTGTTCCTCACGCTAATCTGAGGGCCTACACCATGAGTATTAATGAGGTCGAAGAAATCGCGCAATTAGACTTCTTCCAGTTCCTCGATAATCGTATCGAAGAACAAGTAGAAGGATCTTTTGATTTAAAGAATTGGGATTTTAATGCGAAATTTGAGTACTTACCGTGTCAAGCTTCGGTAGCTCAATAACGAACGTCGTATTAGGTGCTTCGTCCTGATAGTACAACTTCCCTTTATGCTCTTCGATGATCCCTCGTGAAATACTGAGACCCAGACCAGTCCCCACGCCGATATCTTTGGTCGTGAAAAATGGTTGGAACAATTTCTGACGAATGGTCGAAGAAATTTTTTCTCCGCAGTCAGTGATCTGAATACGGTACATAGTTGGAAGCTCTTCCATCTTGATCTTAATCCATGGATGCGGATACGAAGACGTAGCTTGGTAAGAGTTATTAATAAGATTCAGCAATACTTGTGAAATCTCAACCGGACGACAATTGACCGTCGAATCATGCTTTAAGTACTGCACATCAACCGAGGTGCCATTGTTATTGATTCGCTCCTGACAAATATCAAGAGTCTCTTCCACGATCTTATTCAGAGAATAATTCACTTTCTCGTCCATTGAAGATTCACGAGAGAAGCGTCTCATACCATTCACAATTCGCGAAATTCGTCCCACTGTCAGATCCATCTTTTCAATGTACTGAAGAAGAAGTTCTGAACTTAAAGACTGACGAGATGAATGACGGCGAAGAAGGTCGATATAACCTTTAATAATACTCAAAGGGTTATTGATCTCGTGAGCAATACCACCGGCCATCTCTCCCAGAGCTGAAAGTTTAGAGGCCTGAGTAAGTTTCATCTCAGCTTCTTTACGACTAGAAATATTCTCTGCCATCACAATCACACCACCAATTTCCTGGTTGGCGTTTTTCCACGGCTGAATCGCCCAACGAAGCCATAATTCGTTTCCTGGAGCGAACTCCACCAGATCCTCATCACGACTCAGGATTTCGCCCTGGAGGGCCTTTTCCATCGCTTTAATCCAGTCTGGACGGAAGTCAGCACGAACATTCTGACCTTCGCGAGCGCGACCAAAATTCTGCCACTCCTCTGCCCAACGAGAACTGAAGGCAAGGTATTTAAGATCTTTATCGAACATCGCAACTGGAGTTGGAAGTGATTGAATCATCGCTTTCAACTGTTGCTCAGAAATGATTACACTTTGTTCCCACTTCACAACTGGAGTAACATTAACGTTTACGCCAATCACGCGAAGAGGTTTACCATCGCTGGTCCTGTGAATAATACAACCACGGTCAAGACACCACTGAATGTCCCCTGACTTTGTCAGCATTCGGAAACGACATTCGTAGAAAAGAGTCTCACCTTTTAAATGTCTATCCAGTTCTTCAAATACTCTTGAAACATCATCCGGATGCAGACACTTTTTAAATGTTTCAATCGTCTGAGGAAGTTCGTTGTAGTTGTAGCCCAGTTTTGTGTACCAGGTTTTATTTAAAAGAAGTTTGCTAGAAGATAAGTCCCAATCCCACTTACCAACTTGAGCGCCCTCAAGGGCAAGATCCAGACTAAGCTTCGCTTCGTTGAGATCGTCGAGCTTTCTTTTAAGATCGTTCTCAAGATAGTTAATACGGTGACGAAGTTCTTTTTCGTAAGTATGACGTTTTTCAGATTCTATTAAACGGCCGATGAAATCCGAGCTACTTGCCGCAAAGTTTTTATCTTGAATGTCCCACTCTCTCGGACCACCAATGTATTCACAGCAAAGGATTCCAATCATCTCTCCATCAGAAAAGATTGGAGCGTCCAGAAGTGCCCTTACATTTAACGGTTTCATATAGGAGTCGACCATCTCGGAAGTGGCCTCATCTTTAAAAGTATCGTTACTGACAAGTACTCTTTCTGCGCGAAGGTGTTCGAAGTAGATTGGTAACTCTGCTCGCTTTAAAATCGAGCCTTGAGTAGGAACCCCGTTCGCCACAAAAGTCATCTCTTCGTACATCGCTTCTTTATCGATGGTATAAAACCATATGCCGATGCGTTGAACGTTCATTACTTCATTAATTTTTTGGCAGATGATTTCAAGCGCGCGATAACGACTAGACCGGTAGATCTCGGTGTTCTTCGCAAACCAGCTTTGAGCGGCGTGATAAAGTTCAAATTTATCTACCATGACAGGGCCTTCCTGAGACGAAAGATTCGGGAATTCCGCAAGTTAACGCCTAATTGAGTTGGAGTAAACTCAAGAAATCTTTAAATTCCTAGAGGGAAAAAGTACGGGTGCCTAAGCACCCGTTTTTCTTTAATGAAGACCGGCCCTACGAAGGAGAGCTCCCACATCTGGCTCTTGCCCTCTGAACTTCTTATAGAGCTCCATAGGGTGTTCAGTGCCACCTTTCTCGAGAATGAACTCGCGAAACTTATTGGCCACTTCTCGATTGAAAATACCCGAAGTCTGGAAGAATTCGAAGGCATCCGCGTCCAGAACCTCGGCCCATTTGTATGAATAATATCCGGCAGAATATCCGCCAGCAAAGATGTGTGAGAACGAAGTAGAAATACTTGTCCCAGGGATCTTGGGAAGTAGTGTTGTTCTATCTACCGTCTTTGTTTCGAACTCTCCGATGTCTTTAATCGAATTCGGATCGGCCGTGTGGTAGGCCATATCAAGGAAAGCGAATGTTAACTGTCTGAGAGTTCCCATGCCTTCCAGGAATTTTCCGCTCGCTTTGATTTTCTGAACCAGATCGGCCGGAATTTTTTCACCAGTTTCATAGTGAACGGCGAAGATATCCAGACACTCTTTTTCAAGCACCCAGTTCTCCATAATTTGCGAGGGAAGTTCCACGAAATCCCAATACACATTGGTACCAGATAGATCACGGTATTTAACCTTTGAAAGTAGACCATGAAGGGCATGACCGAACTCATGATAAAGAGTCAGCACTTCATCTAAAGTCAGAAGCGATGGTTTCGTTTTTGTCGGCTTAGTGAAGTTACACACAATCATAATGTGCGGTCTTTCAACTTTACCTTGATACATCCCCTGCTCTTTAATTCCCGACATCCACGCGCCTCCGCGTTTTGTTGGACGAGGGAAAAAGTCAGTGTAGAAAAGACCAACGAATGCGTTGGTTGCTTCATCGAAAACTTCAAAAGTTCTTACGTCAGTGTGATACTTTGGAACGTCGAAAACTTCTTTGAAAGTAAGTCCGTAAAGTCGTTTTGCGACCTCAAAAATACCATCAACCACGTTCTCTAACTTGAAGTACGGACGAAGCATTTCATCGTCCATGTCCAGTTCACGCTTCTTTAAAATTTCCGAGTAGTAAGCAGTATCGTATGACTGAAGATCATTAATTCCATCTTCCGCTGCAAGTTTCTTCAAGCGAGCTACGTCTTTTTCGGCATGTGGTTTTGCCTTACTAAGAAGCTCCTCAAGAAAGTCCATCACCTTCTTAGGTGACATCGCCATTCTTTCTTCCAGCACGTAATCAGCGTGGGTCTTAAAACCCAAAAGCTGAGCACGCTCAGTGCGAAGTTTCAGGATCTCTTTCAGAGTTTCCTGGTTATCGTATTTTGTATTAAACGTTTTTGAAGAGCTTGCAGTTAGAAGAGTTTTTCTTAAATCGCGCTTCTTCGAATACGTCATGAATGGAAGCATACTTGGTACGTTCAAGTCAAAACACCAGCTTCCCGTCTTGCCTTTTTTCTCGGCCAGTTCAGCGGCGGCTTCAATCACACCTTCAGGTAGTCCATCAAGATCTGCCTTATTTGTGATCTCCATCAGATAATCATTCGTGGCCTTCAGAACGTTTTGAGAAAAAGTCAGAGTGAGCTTCGCGAGCTTCTCGTCCATCACTCTCATCTGGTCTTTCTCGCTTTCAGCAAGAAGAGCACCATTTCTCACGAAGGACTTATAGGTCTTCTCAATAATTGTCATCTCTTCCGGATTAAGACCCTGATTCATGCGAGTATCGTAACAGGCCTTGACCTTCATGAAGATTTTTGGATCGAGGGAAATATCATTTCCAAAACGAGTCAGGATTTCTGAAACTTCGGGAGAGATTTTTTCCAGTTCATCCGAGCACTCGGCTGAATGGAGATTGAAGAAAATTCCCGCGATGTAATCCACTTGCTCCGTGATATCACCCTTCTCCACCACCACGTGCTGAAAATCAGTGCGCTTATCATTCTTGAATGTCTCTAACTTTCCTTTGGCAGTTTCGATGGCGGCATTAAGCGCTGGAAGAAAATGCTCGGGAAGGATTTTATCAAATGGATAGGCCCCATGGCGTGCCTTGGGTGTTTCTAATAGTGGATTCTGCATAATTTCCTCAACTGAAAAGTTTACGGTGTATTCCGAACAACTTGATGACGAGGATTAACCATACCAATAGGAATGAAATCATCATCATATTAAGGATGAAAGAGGATTGAAGATAAATCAAGACTGCGGCAATCAAGGCTTTTGATGCCCTATACACGAGCATATCAGTGAGATATTTGGCACCGTACTTTTGGTCAGGTGAAAGAGGTTGATACAAAAGCTCTTTTCCTCCACTAAACAAAGAGTAATCTGAGGCCTTGAGGTAAATGTAAAACCCCGCTAATGGCAAAAGCATTACTCCGCCCGAGAGAATTAAACCAGAGGTCAAAATCAGGTAAGAAACCGGGATAAAAAGATGGAGTGTTTTCTCTGAGATTCTCGGCAACAGCAAAGGCATGCACAAAAATTGCAGAATAAAAGTCAGTAAGTTGGTCCAGGTATAAATCCAGCCCAGGTACCCTGTGCGGCTCGCCGAATCAGGAATCGCGGCCTCAAAGGCCAGGTTGAATTTAAAGTCAGCAATGTTGATGATGAATTGAGAAAGCATCACGATCACTGCGATGATAAAAACGTATTCTTTGATGTCCTTGCCCTTCAGGCTTTTCATCGGAGAAACGGGTTTCTCATTGTTCTTTGCCGCAAGATCAGGAGTGTAGAAGAACAGAACCGCCGGAGAAAAAATAAAAATGAGAGAAAACCACGCTACGAAAACAGTTCCCCACTTATGACTTAGATAAGAAGTAAGGAGGCCACCTAGAACACCACCTAAACTTCCTGCTGCACCTACTACTCCCACAATCATCTTGAATTCGTCTTTGCGAAAATAAGTATTGGCATAGGCCAGGAGGAGATGGATTTGAATGACGATATAAACTTCTTTCCAGATGAAAGACAGAAACGTGAGCTGCTTAATCCCAGAAATAAAACCCAGAACACTCAGACCAAATAAGGCAGTTGTGAATGATGAGGCCCAGAAGAAAACTTTATGAACGCTGTGCTTGGCCTGAAGATGATTACAAAAGAAAACCGAGGCCACTAGAAACACCACCGACCAAAGCCACGCCAAAGGCGTAGATTTAGCACCAAAGTCCTCGAAGAACATGGTGGTTGAAGCAGCTCGGACTAATGGATAATTGAATAGAACAAGGAAATAAGCACCCAGGAAGAACCACAGATGACCCTTAAAACGAGGATCATCACTTTTCAGAATCTGGAGAATGTTCATTCAGTCTTTAAGTAAGTATCGCCCTTCTGGATTTCTTCGAAATCGTGCTGATGCTCGAATTGAGTAAAATCGAAAGAAGTAGAATATGGGGTTTTCTTAAAATCTTCAGTTGTAAGGTTCTTCATGAAATTGAAAAACTTCTCACGAGTCTCAGAACTCATTAAGTGCTCCATTAGACATGAATCTTTATGAGCAACTTCTTCATCAACACCAATGATGTCTTTTAAGAAATAATATAGGAGTGTTCTAGAAGACAAAATTCCATGAACTGCTTCGTGACCAGTTGGCGAAAGCGAAAGAAATTTGCTCTCATCTTCCAGAACGAGTTCGCGCTTTTTTAAGTTAGTTAATGCTGTTGAAACTGAACCTTTTGTAAGACCCATTTCGTGAGCAATATCTGTTACGCGAGCATAGCCTTTCGCCTCTTTCAATTTATGGATCGCCAGTAGGTAGTGAACCATAGAATGAGTAAGGTCGTTATCGTGCGTATGCTGAATAGTAGGTTTTTTGTCTGACATGCCTATAACTTACTTATCCCCCAGATAGCCGTCAAACGATAAATATTTGTTGCAACTCCCTCACTCAGGCAGGCTTAGTAGCCCCTCTCTAACTCATTGAAATTGCTTAAACCCCAGACTGGCAAGAAATTCACTCCCTTGGAGAGAGAAAGCTCCATGATAAAATTCAACTATACCAAGGGTTTATTATGAAACGACTTACCTGCCTTCTAATGGCCATGCTGATGATCACGACGACTGTTTTCGCACAGGAATCAGAATCGATTGATACATCTTTTTCGAATCCAACCAGTATGACAGATGAGCAGATGACGAAGGCGAAGGAGTTTAATCACACTGGTATCAAAGATCGCGCCTACAAAGAAGGCTGTGCCAAGCTTGATGATTGTAAGGCCGATGAAGATGGACTTCCGTTAGAAACAATTATTGGTAAGGCCTATGCTTTGATCTTTGGTGGTTTAGTTGGTGGTATGGGTGGACCTACTCTGGCCATGAAAAAAGATGGTGCCGCAGCGACGGCCAAAACTGACGTGAAACCTGGTGGTGATGTGGCAGCACCTGCTCCAGCTGAAGGTGCAACCAAAGGCACTGATGCCGCTAAAAAAGATGAATCACGTCCCGACTACTGTATGTATGCAGCGATGGCCTGGGAAACTCTGGGCGGATTTATTCAGAGTGACCTTCAGAAGAAAGCAGAAGGTAAAGCTTCTGGAATTGGTGATGTTCAACTTCAATCACTCATTAGTTTAAAAGAAACGCATAAAGCGAGAAAAACAACTGCGACATGGCAGGCCGGAATTTATGGTGCCGTCTCAGCCTGTTATGGAGCCATGGCATTCACCGGTGTTCAGACTGACTGGAAATACTGGGCGAAGCTTGGTGGTGCAGTTGCCTTAACTGGTTTGTATGTAAAGAAGGCAGCAAAGCACGCAAAAGCATCTAAGAAAGTTCAGGAAGTCATTGATTCACTTCCTAAAACTGGTGAATGTAACCCTTGGACCAATACTCCATGTTTTTGTAAGGAACTTACTTCAAAAGACTACTTCCCTGCTGAATATCAGGAAGTGTGTGTACTGAATAACGGTAATATCGAAACACCAAAAGTCGCACTTGGTTGTGGTACCGTGACTGACGGGAAAGTGTCATACGATAAGGAATGTAAGTGTAAACAAACGAACTCTTGTATGAAGTCGTCACTTAAGGCCTACAATCCAAATTTCGATATCAGCAAAAACTTCATGAACACTTCGAATGCGGGATTTGATCTTTTAGGTTCTGGAGATTTTGATCAGGCAAAACTTGATTCTTATTCAACAAGTGCTGCTGCTCTTGCTTCAGGATTAAAACCTAAAAAAGGTGCTGTCCCAAGTGTAAGCCTCAATGCTGAACAAAAGAAAATCGCTGATTCAATGGCCCAGCACATGCCGGCGAACATTGCAGCTCTTGCGGCCGCCAGCGGTCGTTCGGCCAATCCAAGTGGGATTCAAGAGGCCTCAGGAAAATCAGCTTCTGTTAGTAAGCTCTCCCCTGCTCTAAAAGAAAAACTGGGTGAAGCTTTGGATGTAAATTATAAAGTTGGTGGTTCTGGTTTTGGAAACTCAGCTGATGAGCCAGAATTTTCATTCTCTGGTCTTCCAGGACAAGCTCCTGCAGCTTCAAATGGAACTGAAGTGATTAGTTTTGCGGAACAAGCGGTCAGTAAGGCCGACGTTTCGAACGCTCCTGAAACTCCAATTTTTGATATTATTTCAAACCGCTATCGCAGATCTGGCTGGGACAAACTACAAACTCTGGAGAAGTAATTACTCTCCAAGATTGTTGAATTGATCCACTCGCGTCTGATGTCTTCCACCTTCAAATTCAGTGGACAAGAAGACATCTACGATCTTTTTCATAAACTCTGGGTGAGTTTTTCTGCCGGCAATGCAAAGTACGTTGGCATCGTTATGCAGACGAGTCATGCGAGCATCATCTTCATCACGGCACAGGGCCGCGCGAATGCCTTTAAAACGATTTGCCGTCATACAGACGCCTTGTCCAGACCCACACAGGAGAATCCCCTGGGTCTTCTCTTCCACCACTTTCTGAACCAGTTTTTTGGCCCATTCAAAGTAGTTTGTTGATTCAGTTGAATGCGTTCCAAGATCCACGACTTCGTGGTTCTTTTTTAGGTATTCAACCATGATTGTTTTTTCGTTAAAGGCTGCATGATCTGAGGCAATGAAGATTTTCATGCCCTTATGATACCAAAGAAAGGGACCCTATAGGAAGGGTCCCTTGTTCAGTTTTATTGAGAAATAATAGTCATAACTCGTCTATTTTCTGCACGCCCTGCGGCTGTCGTGTTGTCGGCAGCTGGTTGATTCTCACCAAATCCCTTCGCTTCGAGACGTGATTCATCAATCCCATTATTTTTTAAATAATCTGCTACTTCTTCAGCGCGCTGCTGAGATAGTCCCTGATTGAGTGACGCCGGACCAGTGTTATCAGTGTGTCCCTGAATTTGTACTTTAGTATTTGGATGCTCTTCCATAAATTGGGCCAGCTCATCCAGTGCTGGCTTAGGTCCCGCTGCAAGCTCCGCACTATCTGTATCGAATAGCACTTCAATTTCAGTGCTCGCAAATTCATCCGGAGTACATCCATAGGCATTCACCTCTAAACCAGGACGAGTGTTAGGACATTTGTCTTCGGTATTTGCGATTCCATCTTTATCACTGTCAGCTGAGGCCACTGCCGCCGCTCCAGCTCCTGCACCGACGGCCGCTGTCGTCGACTGCGCACTACTTCCAAAAAAGTATGTAAGGTTTAACTGAGGAACAATGGCGTGAATCTCACCCATTGGCATTTCACCACTGCCCGCGCCGATCATCTTAGAGATATATTGATAATCAATCGCCGCAGATAATAAGAGGTCATCATTCATGGCCATCTCAATCCCTGCACGGGCTCGGGCGGCAAATTTTAAATTATCTTTGGGATCAGCATCATTGAGATTGGCCACACCAGCACCAAGACCCCAGATCCCACTGAACATTCCAGTTGGGTTCGAACGATATAAGTACATAAGGTCATACACCTGGGCATCTACATCTGTGTTTTCCCAATTGTGTTTGGCCCAATTGAACATCAAACCATGAGCATCCGTGAATTGATAACGAGCGTGGAGATCCCACATGAAGCCTGTATCCGCATTATCATCAAACTTATTGTTCCAGATGGGAGCACTAAGACCAGCACCGGCCCCTAGACCAAATCTCTTACCTAGATGAATGTTGTCTTCAGCAGCAAAAGCGAACGAGCCAAAAAGGAGGAAAGGCACAATCAAAAGTTTTTTCATAAAAACCTCCACAATTTGGTTTTTATGGTCGCAACTGATTATGTGAATGTGAACTTGAGATAGCTTAAAGAAAAAGGCCCGTCTAATAGACGGGCCTGGTATTGATTAGTAGCGGTAGTACTCTGGCTTGAATGGGCCAGAAGCAGAGATTCCAAGATATTCAGCTTGGTTCGGAGTTAAAGTATCAAGCTCAACGCCGATCTTCTTCAAGTGTAGACGCGCTACTTTCTCATCTAAGTGCTTCGGTAGCATATACACTTTCTTCTCATACTTGTTTGAATTGGCCCACAATTCAATTTGAGCAAGAGTTTGGTTTGTGAATGAGTTCGACATTACGAAGCTTGGGTGACCAGTAGCACATCCAAGGTTCACAAGACGGCCTTCAGCTAGAACGATAACTTGCTTGTTATTTTCAAGAGTATAAAGATCTACTTGAGGCTTAATAGTGTCTTTTGTGTGACCGTAGTTTTTGTTCAACCATGCCATATCGATTTCGATATCGAAGTGACCGATGTTACAAACGATCGTCTTATCTTTCATTGCTTTGAAGTGCTCACCAGTTACGATGTCACGACAGCCAGTTGTTGTTACAACGATGTCAGCTTCTTTAACTGCATCTGCCATCTTCTTAACTTCGAAACCTTCCATTGCAGCTTGAAGAGCACAGATAGGATCAATTTCAGTTACGATTACGCGTGCACCAGCACCACGTAGAGAATCAGCAGATCCCTTACCTACGTCGCCGAAACCAGCAACAACAGCAACTTTACCAGCGATCATAACGTCAGTTGCGCGACGGATAGCATCTACGCAAGACTCACGACAACCGTACTTGTTATCGAATTTAGATTTAGTTACAGAATCGTTTACGTTGATACATGGAACTGGAAGTTTTCCAACTTTCTCAAGTTCATATAGACGGTGAACACCTGTAGTAGTTTCTTCTGAGATACCTTTGATGCCTTTGTAAAGCTCTGGGTACTTAGAAAGAACCATCTCAGTTAAGTCACCACCATCATCAAGGATCATATTTAGAGGCTCTTTCTTCTCGCCGAAGAAAATAGTCTCGTGGATACACCAGTTGAACTCTTCTTCAGTCATGCCTTTCCAAGCATATACTGGAATACCAGCGGCCGCGATTGCAGCAGCAGCGTGGTCCTGAGTTGAGAAGATGTTACAAGAAGACCAAGTAACGTCTGCACCAAGCTCTACCAGAGTTTCAATAAGAACAGCAGTTTGGATCGTCATATGGAGACAACCAGCAATACGAGCGCCTTTTAGTGGCTTCGATTTACCGAATTCTTCACGAAGAGACATTAGACCTGGCATCTCAGCTTCAGCTAATTTGATTTCCTTGCGGCCCCAATCAGCTAGCGAGATATCTTTAACCTTGTACTTTAAGCGAGTTGAGTTACCGTAGGTACCCTCTGAAAAAGTTGCTTTCATCGACAATTCCTTTTCCTAAACCGTTGCGGTCTGGTAAATAAGCCCAATTAACAATAATTTGCCCTCAAAACTAACACTCTTTCCCTAGGGACTCAAGTGTAACATAGGCGAATCAAGGGTTTACCTAAGGTCTTAATATGAAAAAATATCGCTTCGAATACTTTGCTTCTTGTTCAATGGGCTTGGAAGAGCTTCTCGCACAGGAAATTTTGGCGTTAGGTGCCAAAACAACCAAAACTGTAAGGGGCGGTGTTCAATTTGAGGCCTTTCATGAAGTTGCCCTAAAAGTGATTCTTTACTCACGCATTGCAAGCCGAGTGTTCAAATACCTCTTCACTTTCGATGTGCTAAACGAAAAAGATTATTATCTTGAAGCGACAAATATCAAGTGGAAGAGCTTAATGGATGTGAATCAGACTTTCCGTCTGACAACAATTTACGGTGACCTTCCAGGCGAGCGTGAAGAATTCAGAAACTCTCAGTTCACAAACTTAAAACTTAAAGACGCGATCGTTGATTGGTTCCGTCATCACGATGGTAACCGTCCAAGTGTTGGCCGTGAATTTCCAGATATTGCTTTCCTTGCCCGCATTGATCGAGGTGAAGAGAAACCTTATCAGGTAACTCTTATGTACGACCTATGTGGTGATCCACTTAACCAACGTGGATACCGTATGGCGAAGACCGAAGCTCCAGTTAAAGAAAACGTGGCAGCGGGTATTCTGAAAATGATCAATTGGAATCCAGCTGAAGAAGGTCTTATCGATGCCATGTGTGGCTCTGGTACTTTCACCATTGAAGCAGCTCTGATGGCAGCGAACATTCCACCAAGCTTCTTAAAAGTTGAACGTTATTTAAAAAATCCCCAATTCAAAATGTGGACCTTCCTGAACTACCCTTGGCTCACACAGGACAAGTTTCTTTGGGATAACTTCCAAAAACTTTTAGCTGAAGTGACTGACGCAACTGAAAAAGGTCTGGAGTTCCTTCGTACCAAGAAAGGCTTCATCGTTGGAAATGATCTTTCTGAGATGGCCCTTATTTCAGCTCGTGAAAACGTTAAAAAAGCCAAGCTTGAAGGCATCATCGATCTTACTAAAAAAGATGCACTTGAATTGTATCCACCAACGACAAAATCAGTTTTCATTTGTAACCCACCATATGGTGAGCGTTTAGAGCACAATGAAGAAGAGAAACTTAAGGCCCTCTACAAAGGTCTTGGTGATCATTGGAAACACGCCTTTAAGGGTCACAGGGCAGCTCTATTCACTGGTAATTTAGAGATGTTGAAAGTTGTAGGTCTGAAGACCTCGAAACGTCACATTCTCTTTAACGGTGACATCGAGTGTAGACTTGCTGAGTACTCTCTTTACTAAATTTTCTTTTGAGCTTTTTGAACAAGGATGTTCTCTTCGCGAACTTTGATCTGGTGATCCCAGGCCTCAATTTTCGGTTTGAGATTTGTTAAATGGGTATTGATTGTGCCGGGTTTAACAGTATCGTTCCCCCACACTCTCAGGATCAAATCACTACGAGTCAGAGGCGCTGGATAAGAGCGTAGAATATTACTTAATAAACGAAGCTCCAACAGAGTAAGGTCAGCATTCTGACCGTTAACTGTGGCCTTCATTGTCTTCACATCCATCGATAAATTTCCAAGCTCAAGCTTAGTCGACATTTGAAGGAAGAACTTCACCTTATTGGTAAGTCTGGCCACGATCTCTTCAGGTGACAGGTCACGAGGCAAGAAATCAATGCCTCCTTTCTCATAAGAGCGTAGTTTATTTTCATCCGACTGATCGCCAGAGATGAAAATAATCGGGCAGCCATTATAGAGAGGGTGATCAACAATGTTCTTATGAAGTTCATGGCCATCAATGTATGGCATATGAACATCAAGAAGAATGACGTGTGGATTGTTGTCTTGAAGAAGCGTCGTCAAGGATCTTGGATCATTACTTCCAATCACATTGAATTTATCTGAGAGAAACTCCTTATAAGCTTCGATATTCTGAACTTGATCATCAAAATAGATAAGGGTCCACTTCATAGATTTACGCTTTTTTCATTAATTGCACGCCCTTGGTTTTAAGACCATTAATTTCATAGTCCCATGGACCTAGCTTGCTATTTAAGTTAGAAACGTGAGTGTAAATGGTGGCGTCAAGAACGTGATCTGTTCTCCAAACCTGCTGAATAAGTTGCGGCTTAGGCACAACGTCCGGATAATTTCTTAAAACCAGACAGAGAATTTTGAACTCGATGAACGTTAGAGGAAGCTCTTTCGAATCCAAATATGCCTTTAGCAAAGTTAAGTTCACTCTTAAATTTGTGAACTCGATGATGCTACGGTGCTTTTGGAAGAACGCAATCTTCGATTTAATTCTTGCAATCATTTCATCCGGATTGATAGCGCGATTTAAAAAATCAACCGCACCCATGACGAAAGATTTGATACGAGCACTGTCAGAATCATCAGAAGAAATAAAAAGAATCGGACAACCATTGTAGTGCGGGTGCTCGATGATCTTTTCATATAGCGAGAAGCCATTAAGAGTTGGCATATGAATGTCGACAAGAATCGATGTATACGAAGTTGATTCGAATTTAGTTAAGAACGCTTCCGGCTTTTGGAAAATCTCTACATCAAAATCTTGATCGAGGATTGTCTTAATACAGTCTAAATTGAGTTTATTATCATCAATGTACGCGATTCCGGCTTTCAAATCATCTCCAACAAGTTATGAGCGGCCTACTTCAAACGATCTTCTAATTTCATCGCTAAAGTTGGGCTCGCAAATTTCAACAACGCCGTTTTATTTACAACTTTGTCAAAATGCTTGTCGGATTTGCTGAAAAAATACCCCGCGACGTCCTGATCTTTTAGAAAGATCGTGTGACCTTTCGTATCGAACTTGCGAAGAATAAATTCAGAATCCAAGAAGAGAATGTCCCTAATTGTAAAGTTCTTGGCTACATACATAATAATGCAAAAATCAGATAGTTCAGCTAAAGATTTTTTGATTTTTACCCCTTTCGGAGAGGTTGAATCATGCCAATGAACTTTTACTTCAACCGTGCTGCCGTTTTCCGTCTTGAAATCGAAACCACGTTGAGAGGAACTTTTAATTTGATGAAGACCGAAAATGATTTTCGCGTACCACTCACCTAACTGAATCGGTAAGTTTTTGCCATTCATCAAAACTTTGTGATCTTTTAAAATCTGGAAGGTTTGGTGAACTACTTCCACTGTGTCAAAAATCGCTTTTTGATCCGGAAGATGGAGAATCCCAAGGTTCTTCATCGTCTTACTTGAAAGACGCTTGTTGAACTGACCAAGGTACCATTGATCAAACTCTCCTATTTCTAGGAAATCGTAAGAGCTGAAAACGAAACCTTCGGCCTTGAGTTTATTAATGGAATCAATTTCAGGCACTTCTTTTTGAAGGTAGCTGAAAGGGACATATTCCCGATCACTGCTTCCTCTGACAAAGATATGATCCTTGTCGTAATCGGAACTGCCATGAGTTGTCCCAGTGAACTTCTGGGACAACTCAAAGACTTTATCTTTTAACACGGTGTAACCTTTTAAACTTAAATTACACGTATCTTATCACGAACCGGATCAAATCTCCAGCGTCGTCATATCTTCAGTGAAGTCAGTAATGGTTTTGGCAGTTGAGAGATTATGGATCAGATAATGAGCACAATACACTCTGAAATCAGTCACTTTCGACTCATAATATTTCTTATCGTCGGCCGAAGCTGATGCAAGTTTTTTATCAGCTAGGACAGCTGACTCAAGAAGTTGCCATGCGATAACCATTTGAGACGCAAAGTTGAGAAAATCAGTACAGTTTTGAAGGATCATGTTGAACTGATTATTCTTCGCGTAAGTCGAAATGTGCTGCATAACACCCTGAGCACTTAGAAGAACCTTGTTGAAGATGTCTTTCTCTTTTTTGAATTTAGCATCATCAAGAGACTGAACTGCTGCAACGATTTCAGCTGTCAGTGCAGTCAGAGTTTTACCGCCATCTTTTAGGATTTTTCTCATGACGAAGTCGATTGCCTGGATACCATTTGTACCTTCATAGATCATCGCAATTTGAGTATCACGAACGTACTGCTCTACTCCGTACTCAGTACAGTAGCCGTAACCACCGTGGGCCTGAAGAGCATTTGAAGAAACCTGGAAACCAGTCTCTGAACAGTAGGCCTTACAGATTGGAGTAAGAAGACCGATGATGGCCTCAGCTTTAGGATCTTTGTGAGCTTTGTTAAATAGGTTTGCAGTATAAAGACAAAGCGCGCGCATTCCGCGGGCCTGAGCTCTCATTGTAAGAAGATTACGGCGAACATCAGGGTGATTGATAATTTCCTTACCGAATTGAACACGCTCTTTAGTGTATTTTTCGGCCATCATATAAGCCGCATTAGCTTGTGATTCACCTTGAATACCACAATAAAGACGAGCTTCGTTCATCATAATGAACATAGTCGCCATACCGTCGAATTCATCACCGATTAGCCAGCCTTCTGTCTCACCGTCTGTACCGAATTGCATTTCACAAGTTGCCGAAGCATGGATCCCCATTTTGTGTTCAATTTTTGAACAAATAACGTGGTTAGTTCCACCCATGGAACCGTCGTCATTGATTTTGAAACGAGGAACTACGAAAAGAGAAATCCCCTTTGAACCTTCGCCACCGTTTGGTGTACGAGCAAGTACTAGATGGATGTTATTTTCATAAAGATCTGACTCACCCGAAGAGATGAAAATCTTTGTTCCTTTGATCGAATATTTGCCGTTACCAAGAGGCTTCGCTGTTGAACGAAGAGCACCAACGTCCGAACCAGCTCCTGGCTCAGTTAAGCACATTGTTCCGCCCCATGTCCCTTCCATCATTTTTGGAATGATGTTGGTCTTCATGAAGTCATTACCTTTAAGGTTAATAACGTTCAGGGCCGCACGTGATAGACCTGGATACATTGTCCAAGCACAGTTAGCACCTGTCGCAAGTGACATACAGGCAACGTAGAGAGATTCAGGAACCGGAGTACCACCTGTTTCGGCCGGCATACCAAGAGCGAACCAGCCGTTCGCATAAAAAGATTTTTGAACACCATGAAGTGATTCAGGAACGATCACTTTACCATTAACGTGTTTTACACCAACGTGATCTGATGGCTCACGAGTTGGGAACACTTCGTTTTCAACGTACTTGTTATATTCAGCAAGAATGCCTTTAACGTCATTCTCTTCAAGACCAAAGTCTTTCCAGTCTTGAACTTTTAGTAGCTCTGTTAGATTGAATTCAATGTCACGAATATCGGCCTTGTAATAACCCATAAATTACCTCGTCCTTGGCAATAGAAAATTAGTATTAATAGGATAACGTGAATCTGAAATTTTAGTGAGGTTTGATTAAGAAAAAGCGAAGAAATAAAATCCGACAAATCCGGTTAAACGAAAAAAGGCAGCCGAAGCTGCCCTTTTTTTTAATCAATGATTGAAAATCTTAATACGCTTCGTAAATAGTCGTGATCTCTGTGTTCGAAGTTTGAGCTGAAGTTGGGCTATATATCGAGTGCTTCGTTGTATCGATTGTATAAATCCCATTTACTTGGTTGGGATAGTTCTCCGGAACTCTATTTCCAACTCTAACTGTGTAAATTCCATTTGAAGCTGTCACTTGTAGAATTTTACCCTTTGAAAAATTTAAGAGCTGATTCAACTCAGTATTATTAGCAATGCTATAAGTAGTTTCAGAACCTGAAGACACACAACCTGTGCTAGACATGCTTGTAGCTGTCTTGTACTTAACGACTGGAACATTAGCAGTATTGAAGCTAAAAGTAGTACATCTTCGTTCCGTAATACTTGTTGGAGTTACAGTTGGTTGAGTGATTGTCCCCGAACTTCCACTACATGTATAAATCTTATCTTTCATAAAATCAGGCATCCAACTAGGATTATAATAAGTACAACCTTGTGGTAGACTTGATGACCCGGTATTACTACTTGTCAGAGAAATAACTCCTCGCGAGTATCCTCGCCCGCTTGCCATGAAAAATTTTTCTTGAACTGGATTTCTTTGAAGATTATTTTTCCAACTTACAATCGCATTATAGCCTTGAATCGCTTGAGTTGAGATATCTGAATTACCTTGTGTCCCGCCGTATTGGTTAGTAGCGGAACCTGAGCTACTTCCGCCGCCGCCATCCTTACCGCAACCAACAACAAATACTGATAAAAAAGTCAGAAAGATTAAATTCTTAAATAGTGTGTGTTTCATAAAATTCCCCCCTCAGAGAAATGTATAAATGTTTGACCCTATACATCCAAGATCCGTGCCAAATTCCGTAGAGTGTTTTTGGTTAGTTAGGAGGGGAAAAGTGTCTAAATTTTAGACAATGGTGAAATAATCACTATCAATCTTTTTGCCAATGGACGGGCAAAAAATCTAAGATGGTTAGCATGGAGATTATTATGAACTACACGCTGATTGGCTCCCTGACTTCCCCTTTTGTTCGTCGAATCCGCATGCTCATGGAAACCATTCCTTATGAGCTAACTGAACTGAACATTTATGAAACTGATGACGGTATCACACTAAATAAGATCAACCCTATTAATCAGATTCCGGTCCTTGTGATGGGGAATGAAAAGATTTGGGACTCGCGCCAGATTTTTAATTATCTAAATAGTAAGTACAAGTTTCAAACCATGAACCTTGAAGATGAAAATACCCTTACTGCCATCGAGGGTGCTTTGAATGCAGGAATCGCCCTCTTTCAGTTCAAGCGTTCAGGCATCAGCATCGAAGAACCTTATATGATTGTGAATCGCCACAAAGATCGCATTGATTCAGTTCTCGACTATCTCCTTCCTTTTGTTAAAGCAGAAGGTAAGAATTGGAACTTCCAGACAATGACTCTTTACGCGTTTCTGGATTGGGGTCAGTTCAGAGGAATTCTTAGTCTTGAAAAACGTCCTGAGTATCAGCAGTTCATGGCCCAACACGCGGACCGTGAAATCGTAAAGAAAACCGCCATCCCAAAGGTATAAATATGAAATTTAATCAATACATCGATCATACTCTTCTTAAGGCCGATGCAAGTGCCGCTCAAATTGAGAAGCTTTGTGCTGAGGCCAGAGAACATGAGTTCTTCTCAGTATGTGTGAACTCTTATTATGTGAAGAAGGCGCTTTCATTTTTATCTGGAAGTAACGTGAAAGTATGTACTGTGGTGGGTTTCCCGCTTGGTGCTTCAACCATGGAAACAAAAAGATTTGAGGCGATGAAAGCAGTTGCTGAAGGCGCTCGCGAGATCGATATGGTGATCAACGTCTCGGCTATTAAATCAGGTGAATGGCAGTATGTTTTGGATGATATGTCATCGCTTGCTCAAGTTTGTCATCAGCAAGGAAGCATCCTAAAAGTCATTCTTGAAACTTGTCTTCTTACTCAGGAAGAAAAAATCAAGGCATGTGAACTTGCAGTTAAAGCAAAGGTTGATTTCGTTAAGACTTCGACCGGCTTTTCAACAGGTGGAGCAACGATTGAAGACGTAAAACTCATGCGCTCAATTGTAGGTACAATGGGTGTGAAAGCGAGCGGTGGTATCAGAGATGCCGAGACTGCCCGTAAAATGATCGAGGCAGGTGCTACCCGCCTCGGAACAAGTGCTAGTGTTGAAATTGTAAAAGGTCTAACATCGACGGCGAGCTATTAAGCTCGCCTTTTCTTTATTCGCCGATTAGCTTAACCATTCTGAGTTTACCGATCTTAAGAATCAATTCCTGACCTTTCTCAAGGTTAAGAGTATCGGTCGTGTGGTTTTCAAAATTAACTTTAACAGCGTTCTGCTGAATCAAACGACGGCCATCAGACTTAGACTTAATAAGCCCAAGCTCCAGGAAGAAATCCAATAGAGCAACTGTGCCCGCTGGACGAGTGATTGTCTGAATATCGTCTGGAATCTGCTTTTTAGAGAAGCGAGCTTCGAATTTTTCTCTTTCTTCCTTCCCTGCTGCTTCACCGTGATAGTAGCCAGTGATTTCAGAAGCAAGGGCCTTTTTGGCCTCCATAGGGTGAATCGTACCGTTAGTAAGACCAGAAATCATCGCCTCAACTTCAACTGCCGGACGACGACAAAGAAGAAGATAGTACTTCTTCATAAGCTCATCAGAGATCGACATAATTTTACCGAACATATTTGTCGGAGTGTCAGTTAGTCCAATGTAGTTATCAAGAGACTTAGACATTTTATTTACGCCATCAGTGCCCTCGAGTAGTGGCATAGTCAGAATACACTGAGCTTCTTGTCCGTAAGCATATTGAAGCTGTCGGCCCATCATAAGGTTGAAGGTCTGATCTGTACCACCAAGTTCAACATCAGCTTTCAAGTGAACTGAATCATAACCTTGAAGAACCGGGTAAACGAACTCATGAAGGTAAATCGCTTCACCATTTGTATAACGCTTATTGAAATCATCACGCTGAAGAAGGGCACCAACAGTTGCCTTCCCCATGAGTTGAATCAATTCAAGACCTGAGAATTTCCCAAGCCAGTCTTTATTGAAAACAATATGAGTCTTACTTAGATCAAGAATTTTACCGATCTGTTCTGAATATGTTTTAGCGTTCTCTTTTACTTCCTCATCCGAAAGAATGGGACGAGTTTTATTCTTACCAGTTGGATCTCCAATCTGCGCCGTATAGTCACCGATGAGAAAGTAAATCTCATGACCAAACTCTTGAAACAAACGAAGCTTCTGAAGCACGACAGTGTGTCCAAGGTGGATATCAGGTCTTGATGGGTCAGCACCTAGCTTGATTTTAAGCGGCTTTTGAGTTTCATATGACTTCTTAAGCTTTTTGAGCATCTCTTCTTCAGGAAGGATTTCAAAAGCTCCACGCTTAAGTTCAGCTAATTGTTGTTCTGGAAGGACAGTAATACGGGCCATGGGGTCTCCTTTAACCCGTCCATTTTAACCTTCCGATGAAAAATAGTGAATTGATTTAACGGCAGATGGCCTGAATTCTTTGGCCCTGGATGAACATATAGTTCTCCGGAGCTGTTTTAGAGATTTTGGCAAAGAGGGTCATCTCTCCAATTGAAGAAAAACGGGCCACTAAATCCACTTGCTCGTTGTCCAGAATTCCGTCGGCCAGAACCGTTTCGCCTCGAAAAGTGACTTTAAGCTCGCGGGGAGAAACGTTTTCAACGATTACACGATGAGGACCGGCCACACACTCGACACGAGGTCCGGCAAAAGCTGAAAAAGATGTGAATACTACTAATAGGCTAACGAATCTCATATATTTCTCCAAAACCTAATGTTGCTGTTCCTCTACCCAACCCATCGGAAAAGAATTTCAAACGCGTAAAAGTAGTTCCTTCAAGTTCTTTCATTTCCAGATCAACCAATACTTCACCCGAAAAATCGTCAACCTCTTGATGAATGGCCTCTAAAACCTTGTTCTGGAAACGGACGGTATTCACTGTCGTTGGTAAACCAAACTGAGGAGCTCCATTTAGCAGGAGCTTATTATCAGTGGCCACTTCCTTCACTTTAATTAAAAAGTGAGGGATGCCCTGAATCTCTTCAAAACTAAGAGCAATCTTGAATCGAACCGGAAATCTAAGCTCTGATCGACCAACTAAGATTCTTTGTGCACCGGAAAGCTGATACATAATATCGAGATAGAGAGAAAAAGTATCGCCCTTCTCTTCTGCCAGAACAAAGGCATGCTCTGGTCCAAGTTTAAACTTACGGCCTTTTAGTTTCTCTTCCCAAAGTCCGCTCTTAACCGTGGCCGCAACGAGTTGGTTTAGATAGTCCTCACTCACACTCACAGCAATATTGGTTTTTTTCTCAATCAAACTACGGTTAATTTCCCGAATAGATTTTTGATAGTCAGAAATGTCAATTGTACGACGAAGTTTAGTTCCAATTCTGTCATTGGCACAAATGTCTTTTTTCATGGCAACCTGCCGTGAACAAAAATGACCGTCTACTTCAACCTGAATGATACCAGTTTGATTGGCGCTCATCTTCTGAAGATCGAAGACACCATTAATTTCTGACCTAATACCGAATGTTTTTGGAAGAAGAAGCTGCTTCGGGCTCTCTTTAATGATGTTCGAAAAACGATCCTTCATTCGGACGTTTAAAAGATCAAGAATCCCTTTTTTAAGATCGCCCTGATTCTTAGAGAAGAAATTTTGAATCTTATTTTTATCGAATTTAACCTCTTTATTACCAATACGTATCGAAACATTTGGCATGGTCACATCGGCCACATTCAAATCAATGAGATCTGGTCTTTGAACCAACTTACCCATGAGTTTTTCAATATCAACAACGTTTAATGATAATTGAAAATTCTCGGGAAGAATGGATGTCATCCAACCAAGAGATAGTTCAGCTGTAAGTTCAGGACTTACAATGAACTCAGGTTGTAAAAGCTCTACTTTAAAACGGATAGGCTCTTTGGTTTGGGTCTTTTTTAATTCAACCTGAAAAATGACCTTATCTGCACGCAGACAAAGCCCTTTAACATAACTCACAGTCACATATTCTACTCGGCCACCTGAAGAGGTATCAGTCTTAAACTCGGAATTAAATTCATTCACGGTATAGCTGAGCTTTTCAACAATCATCTGGTAATCAGATTCGAAGACATTCACGCTTAGAACAGATTGAAGTTCACGAATCCATGCTTGAGTATCAGATGGAATTTCATCCAATGCCTTGGCCAGATCAACTTTCAAAGGTTTTGGAAGTTCCTGCGCGTATGGATCACCAAAGTTATTATTAACTAGAAAGATGCGTAGCTGATTAATAAAGGCCTCAGAAGACTCTAAATCAAAACGAGTCTTGATAACTATGTCCTGAGGCACTTCTGCAGACGCCATCGTCGAACAAAGGAATGGTATAAGAAGCCATTTTAAGCATTTCATGGGCCGCATTTATAGCATTATTAGAGAGGAGAAGATGCTCTGGAGTAAAAAATACAGATGGTCTAACTAACTGATTTTAAGGAATCCAACCGACTCTACGCTGCCATTCTTTAAATTCGCGGAGCTTTTTTTCTGGGTCCTTCGGAGGGCGCTCCTCACCCGTAGGAATTGGAACACGGGAGACAGGAGGTAGTCCCAATGACTTTCTTCTCTGATCCAGGAAAGCAGGATCTGCAATTGGTGTACGCTTTAATTCACCTGCGATCCAGTCTAGATTTGTACCATAGAGCTGAGGGCGGTCCTCATAAAAAGCGATTCGATCATCAGTGTAGGCCAGAAGTTCTAACAGGTAATCATGTTGAGCGGCCGCCAATCTCATTTGAGTTAGCCCCTCTTTCATGAAATCAGGCCATGAGATTGCATGATGAATAATTAGCCAAGAAAGTCTCACACCCTTCTCGCCCGCATTACTCAAAACTGGAAATCCCATTTTCTGAATCATGCTCTGAAGCTTTTTAGCATTGGCGAGATGGATTTTTTCCATTTCCGGATGATAGGTGTCCCACAAGACGCCCTTCTGAAGAAGAACCTCTCTCATTGCATGATCCTGTTGAACCAAAAATGAAAGTTTCTCTTCCCAGACTGGATCTACCATAGATTAGACTTTGACAGATGTTCGAAGATTGCCAAGCATGGCGCTTGCCTCTGTCATACGTTTGAGCAATGGAGCAACGTCTTCGGACTTTTCACGTAGTCCCGCTTTGAGGCTCTTCAAAATATTTTCAAGAATTTTTACCAGTTGAGATAAGAGACTTTGCACCGTAAGAAGCTTACTGATCTCTGTTACCTGGCTGGATTTGTAACCAAGCTCTTTACCAAGACGACAAAGCTCCCCCATCTCATTAAGAGCAAGAGTAAATGCCGCGCCCATGACACGATCGATTTGTTGGCCGAATCTTTCGAAACATTCGTTCTGAGATGGCTCTGTGAACTCGGCCAGAAAAGATTTTAAGTTTTCAATCACTTCAGATGACTCTCGAATAAAGCTATTCAAGAGATTAGGATCAATCTTATCGCCGTCATCATTTAACATATATTACCTGAAAGAATTAAAGAGCATGAAATTTGAAAGAGGATTACGCTGCTCTCGGGGTTTGTCTTCGTTACTGATTCGATACTTAAAAGAAAAGGTAGTTTGTCCTCGCTTAAAGAGCTCTACTGAATGGTTATAACAAAGACGCACATACGTATGTCGACCGCTGGTTTGATAAACCACATCAACATAGTCGGCCATTGCCATCTTTCCTTCATGTTCGCAAGCAACGCAATTCTTCATATCTGTTTTTCGGAAAAGGGGCCTGTTGTCTTGAGTGTGAAGCCGTGAGAAATGAGATAAATTTATCTGGAACTCTTACGAAGAAAGCGATAATTGACTAGAGAGCACGGTTTATCCTGGAGATGCACATGGAAAATAAGTCAACAAACACACAAGTTATCTTTTTCGATGGCGTATGTGGCCTTTGTAATGGTTTTGTAGATTTTGTCATCTCTGCCGATAAAAAAAATAAATTTCTCTTCTCTCCCCTTCAAAGTGATTACGCTCAAAAAGAACTCCCGATCGAGATGACTCGTGATCTAACCTCAGTCGTGCTTCTAAAAAATGGAAGGACATTTAGAAAATCAGAGGCAGTTCTCGAAGTGTTGGGTGATCTAGGTGGTGTTTGGAAAGTAACAGCGGTTGGAAAAATTCTACCTGTGGGTCTTTCGAATAAAGTTTACGATATGGTTGCTGAGAATCGTTATCGCTTGTTCGGGAAAAAAGATACTTGCCGCTTACCTTCTGCCGATGAGCGCAAGAAATTTATCCTCTAACTAAAGTGTTTCTTAAAATTAAAATTTTCGCTCTGATACTAACGCGAAAGCTGCCCTTAAACTTCCCATGTGAAGTTCTCTAAATCAGATTTCAAATCATAATTCATTAAAATCCTCCTCATAAATGAGAAAGACTCGTATCAAATATGCAATCACTCAGGCATAAAGGGTCAAATTTTTTTGGGAGGGTTCCATATGAAAAAAATTGTCTTGTTACTCGTCTCAGTCCTGCTTTTAGTTACCAACGCAAATGCTTTCGACGTTAGGCTACTTGCCAATAACAAAGAAGCTAATTCGCGTCTTCTCTCTGCTAATGATCTGACTAATCTTCAACAATGGATTCAACAGCACCGTCTGGAAGAAGCAGAGTTAAAATCTCGTGCTCGCATCGTGCTTCAAGAAACCATGAATGAAGAAGAAAAGATCGACACTACTTGTGAGGTGGGTCTTATCACCCGTCTGACTAACAAAGCTCGTTCTCAAGACATTCTAGGACCAAGTGAAGAACTTCACATGTTCTCAATGTACTTAAGAAAGAACGACATGATCGATGATATCTTTTTCAGGCTTTTGAAAGACTCAACAAGCGTGAGACTTGATCTTATCAATCGTGTGAATGCACGTCTTCCGTTCATGAGACCAAACAATTCTGGGATGGAGAATGGTCTTGATATCAAGAAGCTGTATGAGCCGTTTCAAACATGGCCCGACGATGTCAAAACTTGTACGCTCGACACCTATTTCAACATGGTTGTTAAGCTTACTTGGAAAACAGCAAAAGAGCGTGATACTAAAATTAAAAACCTTAACTATCATGCATATCGCCAAGGTGTGATTGACCTGGCCATCTATAACAAGCTGGAAGTGTTAAGAAACCGCGCCGTTTTAGAATGGCCCATCACTTTTAAACGTTATATCGATGTTGTTAACAACGCTAAAGACAAGTTAACAAAAAATCCAGAAATCAGCACAGATCATACTTTCTCTGAGAAGTACGTATCTCGTAAAGAGCGTCTGACTCAACGTGGTCGTCTCTTCAAGAATTTCAACAGTACTCAAATCATGATGCTTGCTCAGATTATTGAAAGAACTGCCAAGCGTATGGATGCAAAACAAGTTTCTCTTAACTGGCAGTACACTGAAGATCCACAAGGTGAAACAGAAGTTTATATCTTCTCACCAATGGAACAGTATCGTGCGGCGATCAAAATGCTTCGTAAAGAAATGGGTGAAGTCATGAGATCGGAGGCATTCAAGAACACTGGTCTTGAGTATGACGATCTAATTGCTGCCGCTTATGAAACAGGTTTCATCAAATCAGAAGAACTTGATTATGTATTAAAGTTTGAAGATTTCTGGAACCCACAAAATCCTAAGTGGAAAACATACGCAAGTTTCGCGTTCTCACTTGCAGGAACTGCAACATTCTACCTTCCTCCTCCTTGGAACATCATTGGTGCAGTTGCCCTGGTTCTGACTCAATCAAAAGTTATGAACGTGGGTAACCAACCAGATCCTGATGATAACTGGAACGTGATTATTTAATGAGGAGAATAAAACATATGAAAAATAAATTTATAATGGCCCTGGCGCTACTCGTGTCAGGAACTGCACTAGCAGAAAATGGTCCACAATTTACAGTTCTTGTTAGAAGGGACGGTCGCACGACTAAGCCTTATTACACAAAAATGGAAATGCCAGACCTTGAGAGCAATAACTCTTTTGATGGTAAGTATTTCAAAATCGTTAAGGGTAAAGGTAAGGAAGCCGTTTCATTTGATGAAAAAGATGAAAAGTTCCTCCTTAAAGCAGCGAACGTTTATTACCACTTGAATAAGGCACGTGATTACTGGGTCAATAAAGTGAAATCAGAGCACGCGGCTGCCCTACCTAAGATCACAATCCGTTTGGACATCTTTAACCAGTTTGATGAGCTAGGACATTTTGCGAATGATAATCGAGCTCCTCAATACAACAACGCTCTTTCAATCCCATCTGGTGAAACTCCGGCCTGGGTTCCTGCCGAAAAACAAGATAAGTGGGAAAAAGAGATCTGGTTCAGACCAATGAAGTCGATTCCAGCGAAGGAATTGGCCCCTTCTGGTCCAAATCCACTAACGACATCATTGCTCGCAATGGAGCGTCCGTTAATTAACTATACGGCCAACTCTTTTAACCAAACATTGATGGAGCATATGTTCTACCCGACATATGCTGCTCGTCCTCTACACGAGGACGTTCTGCGATTAGTGGGAACGATTGCAATGACCAAGGCGATCATCTATGCATCTAGGTATTCAGATCCGCTTTTCATGGATAAATATTATTACCTGGAAACTGCGATGATTCCCGAGATTGTTTATCATGAGTATTCTCACCTTGTGCTAAGTGATCATCTTCAAATGTCTCACTCGACTCCAGTGAACGAAGGCATGGCGGATTACTTTGCGGCCATCATGTCGGATAAAAGAAAAGTGTACGCAAAAGTTAAGGGCTACAGTAACGCTGCTCCGAAGGACACTCAAAATAAACGTCCTTATAGTCACTGGGATGAATCTAACCGAGCTGCCACAGCAGATTTCACACTCTCTGTTCTTTGGGATGTGAGAGAAGTTCTCGGAGAGGAAATCGGTGATAAGGTTGTTTATGCAGCTAGAACCTTCTTGAAAACTGAGACGGCAACTGTAAGTGACTCACTTCTAAGATCAATCCTTAAGGCCTGTGATCTTCAATGTGAAAGCCCAAGGAAAGATAAGTTAAAGCTCTACGAAACATTCGCAAAGAAAGGTTTCTAAATAAGAGGTCCCGCTTTCGAGCGGGACTTTTTTTGCCTTTAAATCAACTTTTGAACAAGTCCATCCTTCCCCACTCAGAAACTTAGAAGAACTCATTAACGGCAAATTAAAACGGCTTTTTTGGCAAAAAAAAAGGGGGGATAAACCCCACTCTTAATTTCTAACCAACATTTTTTCAGGAAGTAATCGTTTGAACCTGGTGGTGAACCATCTGACCTCGTCTGGTTCCAGGAAGAGGATGTACCCGGCAATCATCACCCACTCAAAAAACCCGATGCTCATCGAAACTTCAATTCCCAGGTGAAGAAGAATACCAGAAAGAAGGACCCAGATTCTTAATTCTTTGACCCAAACCAGAGTTCCCATGGCAAATTCAATGAAAAGTGCGGACCAGGTGGCAAACTTAACGAGAGAAGGAAAATCAAATACAAATGGAAGGACTATTCTTTGAAAATTCACGAGCCTCGAGGTGTAGTAAACTGCTGTACCATCCACCCAATCATAACCTTTCAACTTAAATAGCGTGGTCGCGAAGTAAACCAGAGAAAACTGTAACTGCATTAATCGAAGTGGCAAGATGAGGATATCTGGTTTGTAAGGCTCGCCAGATTTTTCCCTGAGATAAGCGTCCACTGAAAACTTCACCTGTGTAGGAGCAAAGATCATTAAAAACAGCAGGCATCTCATTATCGTGTCACCACTATTTAAAATAGCGTAATTCCTATTCTGCAGGGACACCATTAAAACAAAACAGATGATAGTCGAGATTCGGGTCTTAAATCCGATCATAACTCCAATAGAAGTCACAATATAAGTGATAAGAACGAACCAGGCCGAAAGTTCGGTCGGAGAAAGCCATTTGAAGATATTGATCCGAGCGTCACCGTAAAAAGTAAAAGAATCGAAAAGAGGAACGAGCGAGTTGTCACCGATACCAAACCATGCCTCGAAATCTTCAACAAGACTAATACCATTTAAAAAGAGGAAAAATCCGAACATAATTCGGAATAAGCAAAGCGCGGTCGCATCGGTTTGACTGTAAAAAAATCTGTTCCAGCCATCCGTAAAGCTTTTAAGAGAAAACATACTTACCTCTCAACTTTTTGAGTCACCAGGATCTCATTCATTTCTTTTCTAGGAGTTTGGTAAATGGAATGGATGGATTTATTAGAAAAAGGATGCACTTCAGACCATTTGCGATTGATTTTAACACTAACAACAGGATTTTCCTTGCTGTCGTATTTATGGACGAAATGTCTGATCGCTGGGGCCAAGAGACCTTTTTGTTTCGGATTTCGCAGGTTATCCTGTGAGTACTTCATCCAACGAGCTTTTCTAAAAGGCGCTAGAATACCAGTGGTTTTTTTCTCAACATCATATTCTTTTATAGTTCCATCCTTATAGGTTACTTCAACATAACTTTTAGAATCAAACTTGATAGGATTTGGAGCAAACATTGACCAACTCGGCCAGATCCCCAAGACCATAGCTACCGAAGTCATCTTCTGCTTCATACGGTAATTAAGAGTGTTCGTTTCCGGAACTCCCGCGAAATATATGATGCAGAGATAGCAAACAATCACGACATTTAAACAATACCTGCCAATTCGTTTCATGCCTGACCTCTCAAAGTTCGGATCATTCTTTCTTTAATAGCAGCTGTTAAGTTTGTTTCTTGAATGCCTAAAACCAATGCGTCGGCTTTCTTCACTACAAAGGCCTTTAATTCTTCTGGTCTATAGAAGTTTATCAAGAGGGCCATCAAATAAAACTCAAACCAGATGCCCATGACGTAAAGAAGAGCAAGATGAAAGAAGAGACCAATTAGAATAATGGGTTTACGTAGCTTTTGATTCCAGATTAAGGCACCCAGAGCGAATTCTATCACCAGAGTTCCCCAGGTCATGAATTTCATTGCAGGAAGAGAGTTAAAAAGAAAAGGAATAGAAAAATTCCCAAGGCTTTCTACACGTGTCGCATAATAAACTGCGGTGCCATCAAGCCATGTCTCACCTTTTAGCTTGTGCCAAACGGTCCAAAGATAGACTACAGATAATTGAATTTGAATCAGGCGTAGTGCCCACACAGGCCAGTCTCTTGGTTGTTTAAATCTTGGAAAGTATTTTCCAAGTATTGAATCTACTGACAACGTGTGTCCACATGGCGAGAACACTAGGAGTAAAGTGATCGTTCGCATCAAGACTTCTGATGAACTCAAATACCAAATCGTACGCTGGTGAAAACTAGTCATACAAAGTAGCGCGATTACCAATGATGTTCTGGTAAAAAATCCAAATAAAGAAGTGATCAGTGACAATCCATAAACAATAAAAAGGCCGTAAGTTACTTCGTAGCTTGGATTGAAGAAGTGAAAAAGATTTGCATGAACAAAAGGAAACTGTTCCTTAACCGTCGATAATGAAATGAGTGCATGGGGTCCATAGAAATCACTCACATTATTAACATCAAATAAAAACTGAATCAGAATGAGACCAATCCAGACTATCCGAAATAAAGCGATTCCCTCTGTAGGTTTAACTTCAAAAAAGAACTTATCATATGACCTTAAGGCCCGTCCTAGACTAAACATCACAGCACCTCATAAGTATAAAATTTGAAACTTTCAAAATTCTGGTTATTAGATAAATGGGGCAGGAATTTTTTATCAAGCCTCGGTGTTAGGTACCAATGCTTTACTAAATGGACTTTCAGAGGAATTTTGTGAAAGTGTTTTGCTCTTAATTTTCGAAGAACAAATTTCGCCGTATCATCCCAAAGAAAATCATGATCTTCCCGGTAAAGTGTCGAAGTCATGAGTTTATCATAGCGCTCGCCATAGGTGACGTTGTCAAACATGCTCAGATCTTTGGCCCTCGGAAAATCATAGGTGTCCTTCGAACCATCATCAAATTCAACCTCGGCGGTAATAAAAAGATTCAGGCGTGAGGGATCAGGTGCAAACATAGTCCATGATTGGTAAGTGCTGAAAAAGGACAAATAGGAATCTATTGGTTCATAAATTTTCGCTACGACTTTATTTTCAAGCGGCATATGAACTCTCACCATCACCAGGAAATTGAACAGGATAAAAAAACTAATTAGAATTTTCTTAGAAATGCTCATGGTATTGCCTTAGTTAAAACCACCAATGGAAGGTGGGCCAATCTAAAACAGATTGATTAAAAATGCTATTTCCCCTCTGTGATCTTCAGAATGAGAAAAGGTAACTTTAGATTTACTTAATGATCAAAAGATAAGCTTCGCTACAAGGCAAAAAAAAGGCACCTCTTTCGAGGTGCCCGTGGCTAATAATCTAGACGGAAGATTAACCGTTACGGCCGCGACCGTTGTTACCATTGTTTCCATTGTTACCGTTGAAACCGTTGTTACCATTGTTACCGTTGTTTCCGTTGAAACCGTTGTTGCCGTTGTTACCATTGTTACCGTTGTTACCATTGTTACCGTTGAATCCGTTGTTGCCGTTGTTACCGTTGTTGCCGTTGTTACCGTTGTTGCCGTTATTACCGTTGTTGCCGTTATTGCCGTTGTTACCTACGCGGCCATTGTTACCATTGTTTCCGTTGTTGCCATTATTGCCGTTGTTACCCATGCGGCCATTGTTTCCGTTGTTGCCGTTATTACCGTTGTTACCCATGCGGCCGTTGTTTCCGTTGTTGCCGTTATTACCGTTGTTACCCATGCGGCCATTGTTTCCGTTATTGCCGTTGTTACCATTGTTGCCGTGGTAGCCGTTGTGTCCTGAACGGCCGTTATCGCCGTTGTCACCATTGTGACCAGAGCGTCCGTTGTCACCATTGTGACCAGAGCGTCCGTTGTCACCATTGTGACCAGAACGTCCGTTGTCACCATTGTGACCAGAACGTCCGTTGTCACCATTGTGACCAGAACGTCCGTTATCACCGTTGTGACCTGAGCGGCCGTTGTCTCCGTTCTTACCATTCTTACCATTGTGTCCAGAACGGCCGTTGTTACCGTTGTTACCGTTATCACCAGTAGTAGAAGAAGTAGTCGACGAAGTAGATGTCGTTGTTGAAGCATCTACTGAAACTGTTGTTGTATCAGCTGTTGTTGTCGTAGTTGTTGTTGAGTTATCAACAGTTGTAGTTGTTGATGTATCAGAAGAATCTCCGTGGTTCTCATCGCCACCATCATGATCGTGGTGGTGCTTGATGATCAAGTAAGTCACAACACCAACAATGATTACACCTACGACGATCATTAGCTTACGGTAGCTACGAGAGCCGCCGCCTGTGAAGCCCACACCTTGAGAATAGTTCTTCTCCATGTAGTTCATCGCGACTTTAGAAGCTTCTTCCTCAGTCATGTTTTGCTTTTTTAAAGCATCTAACAAGCGATCGTAATCTTTCTTTGCTTTACCATCGAGAATATTCTTTTGCATGTACGCAAGAATATCTGTTTCTTTCACGCCATCAGCTTTAAGTTTTTCAAGAGCATCTTGAAGTTCTTGTTGAGCATGTTCTTTGAAATAAGGATCACGTTGGTCCCATTCAACAGTCATATCGTAACGGAACTTATCAAAAGCTTCCGCAACTCTGCCATCAACAGACTTAAAGTTTGCTTTGTAGTTAGTAAGGGTACGAGCTTGTACGTTGTGAGGAATTGTTGTTGTTGCGAACAACGATCCAACGAGGAGAAGACTCACATTCTTTTTAACAAATTTCATTTTTCCACCTTTTGTAGGTTAATAGTTACTGGCGGGATGAAAATACTTTGTTAAGAAAATTTTAGTCATATAAAGATTTCTTAAAACAGATTTTAACTATTCGAGACAATTGAACTGATGAAGAGTGTTAACCGAGCACATTCAAACATTTTGTGATGAATTTCGATAAAAAAATCTCTTCAATAAATGATAAATCTCAAACTTAACGTGCTTATGAGTAGTGTTGCTACGTTCTCAACGTTGAAGGCCAACGCACTAATATGGTCTGAAATAATTTATTCTGAAGGACCCCGAGTAGAACAAATGTTTAATTTCGTTAAGGAAAGACTAAAAGACTCGGGAATAAGAAAATCTTTTAAACCTGTCTCCTCTCAATCCCCTAAAACTATTGGCCCTACTATAACCTTTGTTGGAGGACACAGGGGGAAATTTAACCGTTTTCTACTCAAGAACTTAATCAAGAATGTCGAAAATAAGATTATGAGTACGGCAAAGAATTTAACTCTCACAAATTCTCATAAACTGGAGATTACAAATCTTCTAGATTCTCTGGAATTTGATCAAGGGGACGTTGAAAAATTCTTCCAAACTTTAACTGCTTCACTCTGTGATTTTTTCCAGGTGGATCGGGCATCGGTTTGGTTATTCAATGATGATCAATCGGAAATCATTTGCAAAAGCCAATTCGATCGTAAAACAGAAACCTATTCTTCAGGTAAATCACTTGGGGTGTCTGATTACGCCGTCTATTTTAGATCGCTCCATGCTAAAACAAATCCAACAGTGAGTTTGCATCACATTCTCGATGTGCCGCTTAGTACAAACGAATACACTATCGGTGTTTTGTGTTTGGAACAGGTAGAGAATAAAAAGCCATGGCGTCAGTCTGACACAAATCTTTTGAAGATTGCGTCTCACAGTGTTTCAAAGACTCTTTACTCAAAAGAAAAAATCAAACATCTGGAAAGTCTTTTAGAAGAAGAGCGAACTCAGGACCACCATCCAAGACAAGTGGCCCACGAAATCAATAATCCGCTCACCATCATCTTAGGAAACGCTTATCTGCTCAATTCTCTGGCCGAAGAACATTCCCAAGATAGTGAGCTGCAAAAGGCCGCGATCAGGAAGATTGTCGAGGCCGCCCATCGCATTGATAGCATCATCCGCGGTATCAAACCTACGAAATAAAATCTTTCACAAAATCATTAACAGGATTGGCACGAATCTCACTCGGTGTCGCAAATTGTAGAATATTGCCCTTCTCCATAATCATGATACGGTCACTCATACTGAAGGCCTCCACTTGATCATGAGTGACATAGATACAAGTAATTTTGAAATGCTGCTGAATCTGACGAATATCTTTTCTCATCTTCTCGCGCAGCTTTGCATCTAAGTTAGATAGTGGTTCATCCAGAAGCAGAACTTTTGGACGAGCTACAAGGCCCCTGGCGAGCGCCACACGCTGTTGCTGACCTCCACTCAGAGTACTAGGCATTCTTTCAGAAAGACCACCTAATTCAACCATCTGAAGCACATCTTCAACGCTCTTTTTAATTTCAGCTTCAGACGTTTTTTTCATGCGAAGTGGAAAGGCGACGTTTTCAAAAATATTCATATGCGGCCAAATGGCATAGCTTTGGAAGACCATTCCAAGATTTCTTTCGCGAGTTGGAACGAAAAGACTTTTCTCCGGAGAAGAAATAATTTCACCTCCAAGAGATACTTCTCCCCCACTGTTCTTCTCAAGGCCCGCAACAATTCTTAAGGAAGTAGTTTTTCCACATCCCGATGGTCCTAAAAAAGAAACAAATTCCCCATCATTAATCTTAAACGACAAGTTTTTAAGGATGACATTGCCTTGATAGTCTTTAGTCACATTTTTAAATTCAACTGAGCTCATAGACCGTATTTCCCTTTTGTCGCAATTTTAAGAGTGCCATTAAGAACAATGATAAGAACAAGAACACAGAATGCCAGAACCGCGGCCCCTCCACCGGAAGCGTCACCATATTCTTGAAGCTGAAAGATGAGGGTTCCAATTGTTTCATTGCCCGGACCTGTTAGTAGAACTGACATCGTCAATTCAGAAAAGGCCGGCATGAAAACCAAAAAGAATGAAGCAATCAGGAAAGGACGAAGAATTGGAATCCAAATTTTAGTGAAGATCTGCCAGCTATTAGCGCCTGCCACTTGAGCAGCATCAATGAGAGTCTGATCAACTTGGGTGACCCCATCATTAATAATTCTGTAAGAGAAATTTAAAAACTTCGCTACGTACGCAAGAAGGATTATGCCAAGGGTATTATAGAGAGGTAAACGTAAAGAGAGAGTCGTCAGAATCAGACTCAGAGCAAGCACTGTTCCTGGGACAGCATAAGGAATTGCCACGAAGGCCTCTTTAACCTTATTCACAGGCAACGACAACTTCTTCCCCGCTTGCGACAGACCATATCCTATTAAACTGCAGGCAAAAGCGGCAGAGATGGCAAGTAAAACTGAGTTCCAAACTGCGCGATAGGTCTCATCAGTTTTAAAGAAGATGGTATGGAAATTCTGAAACCCAAAATTAGAAAGACTTCTGTCTCCTTGCAACTTACTAAGGGCCGCAATCAGAATTGCACCAATTGGTAGAACGAAGATGATGATCGCGAGAAGTGAAAGAATAACTTGGACCGGAAATTTAGATTTATTGAGTTCAATTAAACTTGGTCTTGCAACTTTCCCAGTCACTAAACTGAATCTGAAGCGTTTGCTGATCACGTGATCCAGATAGAACACAATGGCGGCAATCAAGAGCAGCCCAAGAGAAAGAATTCCACTTAATTTTAAACCGGTGTAAGAGGCCATTTTCTGGAAAATGAAAATCTGAGTTGTAAGCATACTAATTCCGGCAGCATTTCCAATCAAGGCCGCGATTCCGAAATTAGCGATGGCAGAAAGAAACGCCAACAGCATTCCTGAAATAAGCGAAGGCATAACTAAAGGTAATGTGACTTTGAAGAATACTTGCCAGGAATTGGCCCCTGAAATACGGGCGGCCTCCTCGAGTGAAGGATCAATCTTCTCTAATGCAGAAAGAAGATTAATAAGAACAAAAGTATAAAAGAACGCACTCATCACTAAAATAAGTCCTGGCCTTGAATACACATTGATCCAGGGAAGTATGGGCCTTAAGAGTCCATTAGAAGGATTAGCAAGATAAATCCAGGCAATCGCCCCAATGAACGGTGGAATGGCATAAGGAAGACAAAACACAGTTCTCCAAAAGCCTTTGAATGCCAGATTTGTTCTGGTCAGCAACCAGGCAAGCGGCAAGGAAATAAGAGTACTAATAAAAACCGTCGATCCGCAAACCACCATAGTGTTAATGAACGACCTAATGGTCATCGGATTTGTGAAGGCCCTTTTGTAAATAGCGAAATCGAATTGACCATTCTCAAATGAGAAGGAATGTCCCAAAAAGATGAAAGGATAGACACATAAGAAGAATAGAAATACCAGGAGAGCATAGAGACCAAGTTTTTTCATTTGAACATAATCTCCACGTAAGTTTCTTTGATTTCAAAACGCTTCTCAGTTAATTCTTTAATGAGATCCTCCGTCCAAGGGAAGGCCCTGACTTTGAGTTCAGATAAAGGTGGGGCTCCAACCGGTGGAGAGAAATTCTTAAGCGGTGAATGCATATATGATCTAGTCATCGCTTCTTGCCCGTCTTGTCCAAAAAACCAATCTGCAAGCTTCAAAGTATCTGACATGTCTCCGCTGCGCTTGGGAATTCCCATGGTATTGAACTGAGTAACGACACCATCTTCCGGATAGACAGTTTTAAGTCTTTGATCTTCATTTTGAAAACGGAGAACGTTTTCCAGGAGGACAAATCCGATTGGTCTTTCTTTCGTTTGAATCCGCTTAATGACCGCACTATTTCCTCCATCAAAAAGAAAGTTGTTCTTCTTAAGATCATGGAAGAACTCCCAACCATACTTATGCTGAAGAGCGAGCACGGTAGTGAACGCTGTTCCTGAAGCGAGCGGACTTCCGCCGTTAACTAGCCCTTTGTATTTCGGGTTGGCCATGTCTTTAAAGCTTTTCGGTGCATCTTCTGCCTTAATGACGTCGCTGTTATAAACCAAAACCATAATTGGGACTGAAACGACGTGAAAGGTTCCAAGTTGATTCTGATACTCAGGAGCAAAGTTCTCAAACTGTGATGGCCTCCAGCTTACAAGCTTTCCAGAATCAGAAAGTTCCTGATACCAAAATCTCTCGGATGAAATCAAAATATCTGCCTTGGGTGCACCAGCGATGAGTTCCGTATTTACTTTAGCGGCGATTTCTTCTGAGCCTGCTTGATACCAATTGATCTTGAGATGTGGAAAGGCCTTCTCAAGTTTGGGATTCATATCAGCGATAGTGTCTTTATAGAGAGATGTGTAGATCCAAATTTCTTTCTTTCCATCGTCCTTGTTACAAGACGTGAAAAAGAATAAGGCAATCAGAAGCGGCCAATAAGACATTTGATCATTCCTATTAAAAGAGAATGATCAAATTATAAATTTAATGGATTGGAAATGACTCCGCTCAAAGCGTCATCGACGGTATAAAATACCAACGTTTTTATAAACGTTTTCAAGAGTCTTCTGAGCACGAACGGCAGCTCTATCAGCGCCCTCTTTCATGAGTTGATCCAGATAATCTTTGTTTTTCATAAGATCATCATACTTCTCACGAACAGGTCTTAGAGTTGAGACCACTAGATCAGCTAGATCTACCTTTAGATGACCGTACATTTTCCCTTCATACTCTTTTTCAAGTTGGTCAGTAGTTTTGCCACTCAAAACTGAATAGATAGTCATAAGGTTAGAAAGTCCGGCCTTGTTCTCAGGATCGTATTTAATTTCAGTGCCTGAATCAGTAGCGGCACCTTTAATTTTCTTCTCGATCTTCTTGAAGTCATCAATGATTGAAATGAAGTTCTTATCGTTCTCATCTGACTTCGACATTTTTTTGTCTGGCTCTTGAAGAGACATCACTCTTGCGCCCATCTTACCAACATACGCCTCAGGCATTTTAAATACACCTTCGCCGTAGCGGTTCTGCCAGAAGCCCACGATGTCACGAGTGAGTTCTAAATGTTGTCTTTGATCTTCACCCACCGGAACCAGGTCTGCTTGGTAAAGAAGAATATCTGCGGCCATAAGAACCGGATAAGTATAAAGACCAGAGTTGATGTTCTTAGGATGCTTCTCTGACTTGTCCTTAAACTGAGTCATGCGATTCAGGTAACCCATCGGAGTAAGACAAGCAAGGATCCAAGAAAGCTCGGTGTGCTCATGCACATGAGATTGTACGAAAATAATATTTTTCTTTGGATCTAAACCAAGTGCTAAATACTGAGCGAAGAAACTAAAAGTTCTATCTTCTAAAACTTTTGGATCTTGAAAAACAGTTAAGGCATGAAGGTTCGCAAGAAAATAGAGACAGTCATAATCATCTTGAAGCTTGGTCCAGTTATTGATCGCTCCAATATAGTTTCCTAGAGTGAGATCACCTGTTACTGTACTGCCGCTTAAGATTGTTTTTTTCATGCGTTAATTATACTGACAGAGTTCCTGATTTACAATGCTTTACGTTAGCCTAAAAGCCCTTTGAGCTGACCCATTTGAAGACAGATATGTGGGTCTTTCTCAAGTGCTTCGGCCAGACGGGTATCAAAGTCAGACCCAGAATTTACCGCCGGAAAAAAGAGGCCCTTCAAATCGCTACGGATTTTAGTAAAGATTTGAGGATCCTTCTCTTTGGCATCGTTGAGTTCATCCATCTCTACAATGATTTCCGAGATTTTACGAAGCCATACAAAGTTTTCATCATTTAGAGATAAGTGCCATAGATCATAGGGTCCCAGATGTTTCTCGAGTTTAACCTCCATAATCTTTCCCTGATATTGAAGAAGGGCCTTATGAAGTTCTAAAAGTTGGGGGTGTAGTTTGCCGAATGATTCCATGTTTTTACCTCAGGCCTATAATCCCGAATTTTTCACTCTTTTGAAAGGCTCGATACGTAATAATCCGTCTTTATCAGGTGCTATTTTAGTTTCGTCTCAGACGAGGTAAAATGGTTCTCGTTAACAAAGGAGCCCGTTATGAAAAAGCTACTCTTCTCTCGTCAGCAAAATGAACGCCACTGGGTTGGTGATGGGTTTCCAGTTAGATCAATTTTCAGCTATCACGATGGTGCCAAAGACATATCACCCTTTTTAATGATGGATTATGCCGGTCCTGCAAACTTCGGACCTTCCACTAAACGAAGAGGTGTTGGTTCTCACCCGCATCGTGGTTTTGAAACAGTCACAATTGTTTACTCAGGCGAAGTAGAACATCGCGATTCAGCTGGTGGTGGAGGCATTATCAGAAATGGTGACGTTCAATGGATGACCGCCGCTTCAGGACTAGTGCACGAAGAGTTTCATGGACCTGTTTATTCGAAAGAAGGCGGACCTTTTGAGATGGTTCAACTCTGGGTGAATCTTCCTAAAAAAGATAAAATGACAAAACCTCGCTATCAAGGAATTAAGAATGAGCACATTCCTAAACTTGATCTTCCTGATGGTGCTGGAACGATTCGCGTGATCGCGGGCCTATATGAAAGTGCTCATGGCCCGGCCATGACTTTCACTCCCATTAATCTTTGGGATTTAAAATTGAATGCCAATAAGTCTTCTACCTACACTGTTCCCGCAGGTCATACTGCCACACTTTTTGTGATGGAAGGAGAAGTTCAAGTTGAGAGCGGCGAGATTATTCGTGAAGCAGAGTTCGCGGTCCTTGATCAGAAGGAAGCAACTTTCACAATCAAAGCTCTTAAAGATAGTAAGGTTCTCTTCATGGGTGGAGAGCCGATTAATGAACCAATCGCTGGGTATGGCCCTTTCGTGATGAATTCTCCTGAAGAAATTCATCAGGCCTTTTCAGATTTCCAACAAGGTAAGATGGGAAGTATGGAAAATATCGAAGGTTCGGAACACGGTCACTAAGAATTCTCATTACTTAGCGATTTCATAAGCTTTGCACATTTAAGTTCTACACTCCCTGTATGCACACTAAGTGCTCTTATACAGGGAGACCATTATGAACGTTAAACCAACCACTCTAGCTCTAGTAACTCTTCTTTCATTTTACGGAAATGCCCAGGCTCAAAGTAGTCATGAAGAAGTTCACGCCGCTCTCGAAGCTTGTTCTGCAGAACTTGGAATTTCTCGACCAGAGCCAGGCACTAGACCAAGCGATGAAGATCGCCAAGCCATGGATTCATGTCTGGCAAGTAAAGGTATCTCGAAACCTCAGGGCGGACCTGGTAGAGGTCGTGGAATGAACAGTGAATTTAAAGCGGCCATGGATGCTTGTATCTCTGAAACAGGTGTTACAAAACCTGAAAGGGGCCAGCGTCCGAGCGAAGAAGATCGAGCAAAAATCGATGCATGTCTTGAATCAAAAGGTATTTCAAAACCACAGGGCGGGCCAAGAAGCGCCAGTGCCCAGTGATACTGAGTGCGTGAGCTACTGCGACGTCTGAGGGGATCGAAACAGTAGCTTACAAACTCTTTTATACAGGGGGGAGGCATGAAAGCTTCCCTTTTTTATTTGGTAGGAAATTGTATTGTTAGTTTGAGACCACTGTTTGGAAGATTGCTTACAGAGAAAAGACCTTCATGAAGAGTAACAATCTTCTTCATAATGACAGAACCAAGACCAATTGAAATACTTGAATCACTTGAGGTCTCACGAGAAAACTTCTTCTCACCAAAATTTTCAAGATACTCTTCTTTCATTCCTGGACCATCATCGATAATTTCTAGATACAACTTTTGGTTCTCAGTACGAAGACGAACTGTGATTTGAGAACGAGCAAAGCGAGAAGCATTAGAAAGAGCATTTCTCAGAAGTCGCTTCAATAGGTGCGAGTCACCCTTGATTGAGGCATTTGAATTTAGCTCTAAAGCGACTTTAATTTTTGAAGTCTCAAAGTTATCCACTTCTTCCTGGATAAGATCATTCAGGGACACATTCTTAAAGTTCACGCTATAGCGAGGATCGTTCACACCAGATAAGAAGAGCAGATCCTCTACCAGTCTTTCAAAGTAATTAACTTCTCTCATTGCCAGCACCTGAGTACGACGACGACTTTCTTCATCCAAAAGATGACCTTGATGAAGCAGGATCTCTTGAAATTGTTTTAGTGAGGCCACTGGAGTCCTAAGATCATGAGCAAGCTCCTGAAGCATAAGCATGCGGGCCTTCTCAGTGTTTCTCAAATTCGTTACGAGAATTTCTATTTGATCGGCCATCTCATTAAAGCGAGACATGAGAAGACTGGTCTCATCTACTTCACCAATTTTAAATCGGGCCTTAAGATCACCCGCCTTGAGCTTGGCGATCACTTCTTCAGCTTGTTTTGATTTTTTTCTCACATAAAAAGAAAGGAAGATAAATGAAAGACCAATCCCTACAATGATTGACACAGAAATTGACACCAGACCAATAAGATGAGCGCCAGGAGGTGGCCCACCGGGACCTCCTCTCATTCTAGGACCAGGCCCTTGACCAAAGCCCCTATCTTCTCTAATGAAAACGACAGAGCGATCATTGGAAAGTTTGTTTAACTTTTCTTTTTCAAAATCAGGTACATCATCCTTTTGGGCATCGATGATATTTTTATTGTTATCCACCAAATAGGAACGGACCGGGCCACGAGGCTCCCGGGATTTTTCGACCAGCTTATAGGCCTCATCCGCAGAGAATTTTCCACTCGCCACAAGATTTTTCATGACATCAAAATGTTCCATGTGTGGGCCACCCATACTGAGTTGAAGCTTTCGCTCTCGCTCTGTGAGTTCACGCATAATGTAGCCACCGGCCACAACACAGATGATGGTGATAATGGCACTAAGTCCCAGCCACTTAAGTGTGAAGGACCATTTATTCCAGGTTTTCAAGTCTATACCCCACTCCATAAATGGAAGTGATTTGAATATCGTCGATGTTACTGCTCTTTAGAGTTTTACGAAGTTGGCTTACATGAGAATCAACCGTGCGATCAATGATATCGCCTTCAGTTCCTAAATGAGTGAGCAACTGTTCACGTGTAATAATCTGATCATGATGAGACATAAAATAAGAGAGGATATCGAACTGACGACGGTTTAGAGTTATCGGTTCATCTTTATACGTGACCATTCTTTGTTCAGGATTTACTCGAAGTTCACCGAGTTTAAGTTCTTTAGTTGCTCCGAATTTAGGACGAAGAACAACTTTGACTCTCGCCATAAGTTCTTTGTGAGAAAATGGCTTCTTCACAAAATCGTTTGCGCCCAAATCGAGAGCACGGACGACCGTATCTTCATCAGTCTTGGCAGTAAGAAAAAGAATTCCAATTTCTTTATTCTCAGATCTAATTTTTTTACAAAGATCGGTGCCCATTCCGTCCGGAAGGTTGATATCGAGTATCGCCAGATCATAGGAGCCTGACGAAAATTCGTCATAGCCCTCTTTCACTGTTTTCTTCCAGGTAATTTCATTACCCTCAAGTTTAAGGCTAATAACTAGACCTTCACCCAACATGGGGTCGTCTTCTACTAAAAGGATTTTGGGAGTTAGATTTCGCATGATCTTAGTATCTTAGAGAAATGTGGAAAGATGATGAAAAACTTCAATAATTCATTTCCGACTAATACGGTCCTATCCGTTTATATTGATCGTTACTAAAGCCTGGAGGCAGTTTTTGAAGATAACCAGGTGGTAGTTCAAATTCCTCCTTCTCTTGCTCTTCTGCCACTGGGGGCTCTGGCGACGCAGGCGTTATATTAAAGACGGCATTATCTGGAAAGATTTGTGGCGCCTGTTGCTCTTGCTCTACTTCTTGTTGAGGAGCGGGGGAAGGACAAACGCATTCGACCTGGATTTTATCTTGCTGCCGTTGAGGGGTCTGAGTTGTTGGGGTTTGTTTTTCTTCTACTTTCTGCTCTTCCTGAAGAGTTTGATCGTTGCTTTGTTCATCTTGCTCTTGCGCAAAAGCGACGAAAGGAAAAAGCATGACTAGGAACAGTATCAAGACCTTCATGACATCAATTGTAATGAATCATTAATGAAGCCATGAACTAAAACTTCTCCTAAGAATAGAAAAGTAGATCACTATCGCCATGCTACTTTACTGAAATTTCATTTTAAGAAAGTCTACACAAGCAGTTGTCTGCAAAAGGAATTCTGCATGAGATCAATAGCTATTATGTCTCTTATTGCTTTAGTTGGTTGTGCTTCTGAACCTGCATCTTATAAAGAGAGCAAGGGGAAGACAGGGTTCTCAGACAAGATTGTCGATCAGAATCTAAGAGTTTCTACTTTTCAGGGGAATTCGGCGACGAAAAAAGAGAAGGCCCAACTCTATGCTAAGTTTCATGCGATTGAACTCTGTAAAGAAATGAATCAACCCTACACTCATATCCTAACGATTCGAGATACATCATTTCAAAAAGAGATCACTCAAACTAACACATATGGACCGACATATTATTACGGCGTCTCACCATACTATGGAAGATATGGAGCATACGGTGCCGGAGTGAGTATGTATGGGGCCTATGGACCCATGAATACGCAGACCACAACCGACGTGAAACCAGTGCCACAGTTCGATGTTTACTTTGAATGTGTTCCAAAAGCTATGGATGCCCGAATGTCCTTCAAAAGTTTATCGGCATCCGATATGAAGAATCTCATGCAAGATGTGAAAGGCGGTGTTCAGGTTGAAGAAATTCTTCCTGACTCCCCTAACAAGAATATTCTACAAGTGGGTGACATTATCATCAAAGGTAATGGGACTCGCGTGGAAAAAGTGGTTGAACTTTATCAAGCTCACCGAAACTCCAATGCAAATCAGTTTACCGTTGAATTCTTTAGAAATGGGAAAATGAAATCTGCGAATGTTAAATTCCTCGATGTGACTGAAATGGTTGGAACGGCCCAGAATGAAATTCTGAAAGAGGCATGTAAAGAAGATGGCATTAAAGGTGTGCGAGACATCTGCAAATAGCAAATGTCTCGAAGCAATAACTATATTTCGAATGCCATAATATCAACGAGAACACATCCTGGAGTCATCATCGAAATCACTCGAAGTGATGAACCATCTTCTAGAGCGACCTTAACCCCTAAGGCAACATACCCATCTGGACCACGGTTTTCAGCATTACCTGAAACGCTATCAACAACTGCCTTTTGGTTGTAAAATTTTTCAACATAGGAAATTGCATACTCTGATGCGTCTTTTACACACGTAGTATTTGCTGCGAAACTTGAAAAAGGAAGCAAAGTGATAAGACCAACAATAAAGGTTTTCATTATTTTCTCCTGATTTTCTTCTACATAACGAATGAATTAAACTTCCTCTATCTTCATGTAAATATTCCATGACCAAACCGCTCCAAGACTCCTCAGAAACATCCTAAATTTCAACAGCTTAAGCATCATAGGTTTTATCTATCGACTCATAAAAATCAAATATTGGATGGGATATCGGATTTGTACGAAGATCAATCCTGTGAACATATCCAAAATAGGAGGATCTACACATGCAAACTATTATCAATACAAAAGTCCCGGAATTCAAAGCACAGGTATATCACAAGAATGAATTCAGAACTGTTACTAATAAGGACATCGAAGGCAAATGGGCCGTGTTCTTTTTTTACCCAGCTGACTTCACATTCGTGTGTCCAACTGAGCTTGTAGACGTTGCTGAGAAATATGAAGAATTCAAAAAAATGGGTGTTGAAGTTTACTCAGTAAGTACTGATACACACTTCACTCACAAAGCTTGGCACGATACTTCAGAATCAATCAAGAAGATCAACTACCCTATGCTAGCAGATCCAACTGGTGCTCTATCTCGCGCCTTCGGTGTGTACATCGAAGAAGAAGGTCTCGCTTACCGCGGTACTTTCCTAGTGGACCCAGATGGAAAAATTAAACTAGCAGAAGTTCAAGATAACGGAATTGGCCGTAATGCTGATGAACTTCTTCGCAAAGTTCAGGCCGCTCAATTTATCCGCAACCATCCGAACGAAGTATGTCCTGCTAAGTGGAAGCCAGGTGCTGATACTTTAAAACCAGGTCTAGACCTCGTTGGTAAAATCTAAGCTAAAAAATTAAAGAACGAGGCCCCAAAAGGGGCCTCACTTTTAAAAGGTTTGTTATGTTAGATAATAATATTTTAGAACAATTAAAGAACGTTTATAAGGCCCTTGAGAATGAAGTGACACTTACTTATGCTCAATCAAGTCATGAGAAGCAAAAAGATCTGCTCGACCTGATTAAGTCGTTAGCTTCAACATCTGACAAGATCCTCGTAAAGGAATCTTTCGAGAATTCTGAAGTACCAAAACTAACTTTGGGTCATGCTGGGAAAGAGACTGGCATTACTTTTTTAGGTGTTCCTGGCGGACATGAGTTTACTTCCCTGGTTCTCGCAATTTTAAATGCTGACGGAAAAGGCAAATTACCTGATGAATCCATCCTAAATCGAGTAAAGCGTCTTAAAGGCAGTGTGGATATTCGCACTTATATTTCTTTAAGTTGTGAAAATTGTCCTGAAGTAGTTCAGGCCTTAAACATCATGGCCCTTAACAAACCCGACTTTAAACACACTATGATTGATGGTGGTTTAGTTCAAGATGAAGTTCAGAAGCTCGGCATCCAAGGTGTCCCAAGTGTTATGATCGGCGATAAGCTAATCAGTTCGGGAAAAATTGGATTGGTAGATCTAATCTCAAAACTTGAAAAAGAATTTGGCATTGATGATTCAGTTTCAGCAGAACCAAAAACGCTGGATCTTGGTGAATTTGATGTGGTAGTCGTTGGTGCTGGACCCGCTGGCGCTTCATCTGCCATCTATTCTGCTCGAAAAGGCCTTAGAACTGCTATTATCGCTGAAAGAATTGGTGGTCAGGTTCAAGATACTAAAGGTATCGAAAACCTGATTGGGATTAAATATACGGAAGGTCCACAACTGGCAGCTCAACTTATGGCCCATATCTCAGATTACGATATTAAGATCCTTGAACACCGTCGTGTAAAAACCGTTGGTGAAGGTCCTAATAAACGTATTGAACTTGAAAGTGGTGAATTCCTGCATACGAAATCGCTGATTGTAGCAACTGGTGCGAAATGGAAAGAGCTTAACATTCCAGGTGAAAAAGAATACTTGGGTCGCGGAGTTGCCTTCTGTCCTCACTGTGACGGCCCTTATTTTAAAGGCAAAGACATTGCGGTAGTTGGTGGTGGTAACTCTGGTATCGAAGCTGCCATTGATCTTGCTGGTATTGTGAAATCAGTGACTGTCTTTGAATTCATGCCTACACTTAAGGCCGATAAGGTTTTAGTGGATAAATTAGAATCACTTCCTAATGTGAAGATCATTAAGAACGCCCGCACTAACCGCGTGATTGGTGACAACGGTAAGGTGACCGCACTTGAGTTTGAAGATCGCACTTCTGGTGAATTGAAATCTCTGGAGCTCGATGGTGTGTTCGTTCAAATTGGTCTCGTGCCGAACAGTTCATTCGTGAAAGGTGTGGTCGAGATGAATAAGTTTGGTGAAATCCTGGTTGATGAGAAATGTCGAACAAACATTCCTGGAATCTACGCTGCCGGTGATGTGACTGATGTACCTTATAAGCAAATCATCATCGCAATGGGTGAAGGTGCCAAGGCCGGTCTCTCATCGTTCGAAGACATCATGCTCAAATAAAAATTGTCATTTACCTCTCCTTCACTCATCCTTAATGAGTGAGGGAGAAAATTTATGCGTCTTTTTACATTATTAGCGTTTTCATTCATCGTATCAACTGCTCAAGCTCAATCAATCTCGTGTACGGCCCAAGTCTTTGAAAGTTTTCCTGACGGATCAACTCGACAAGAAAGGAAGGAACTTACTGTAGAGACAGAAAATCCTGTTCATATTTCACTTTCGACCGATCTTGATGGACGTGGCTTCACCCTAAGCGGAAACAAGGAATACGGACCCTACTTCATCAGCATCACCGAAGAACCGGACTATACCAAAGGTTCATTAAGCACGGCCGAATTCTCAAAAGATGGTCGACTTCAAATCTCGATTGTTGATGGTCGTTTGGTTCATAAGTTGGAATGCTTCAAAAAGAATTGAACATTCCTTACACAAACAAAGAATTAATCGCAAAGCCTTGTTCAATCGTTCAGAATGGACTTAGTTGACCATTCAGAGGACATAATGAACGAAATTTGCATTATAGGCGCAGGAATTACAGGTATTCACCTGGCAAAGCAATTATCAGATTCAATCCTTCTAGAGAAGTCACGAGGAGTAGGAGGAAGAATTGCCTCTCGCCGATTAGATGGTCATCCTTTTAATCATGGACCTCAAGAAATCCAGATTGAAAATATCTCAATAAAAGATCCACATAAATGGATAAAAGATGAATCAAAAGAACTGATGGTTCTAAACAATTGGGAAGTTACCCATTTAGAACATGATAGTGGAAAAATTAAAATTCTTGGGACAAACGAAAGGGTCATTGAAAGTAAAAAGGTAATACTGACATGTCCCGCTCCTCAAAGTAAGTTAATTCTCGAAAGGTCGAGAAAAAGCGCTCATTTCCTAGAAAAAATAAAATACACATCGATTGTTCAATTTTTGGTGTTAACAAATCTGAATTCTAATTTCGAGCTATTAGAAAAGTATTTCAATCTTAAGATTCGCAGAACTCTGCCTAACAATCAGTGTTTTTCTTTATTTGAAGTAAAGTCTGAATACCTCGAAGAAGTCCTGGGAAAGGAGAAAGAAGCCATAAAAAATGAGTGCTTGTCTTTGGTTGAGGGTATTGTTTTAGACTCTCATGCTCATAAATGGCGTTATTCAGAAGCTTTAACCTCTCTTGGGCCCGAACATCAGTTTAGTTTTGCTGAGGATAATATTTTTTTGGCGGGGGACTATTTCGGAAGTCATGGGATCAAAAGTTCTTTGGAGTCCGCTCAAAGACTCATCAATTATTGGCAACTGATATAGATCAGCAAATTTTCACGATTTCTTAGATAAAATCAGAAGCATGAAATTCCTCATGCTCAAAATATTTCTATTCTCACTCTTGGTCCCTTCTTTAATTAAGGCAGAGTCATTTGCCGAAATTGAGGTTCTGGGTAAAGTCAAAATGAAAGGTAATTCAATTGAATTCATTCCAAGAAATCAATCGGATGCCATGGCCGTACCAAGTCTTGTGAAAGATCAGAAATTAATAAACAGCATAAGCTCCTTAGAGTCCGCAGATGAGGCCTTTGTAAAAGGTCACGTTATTTTTCAAAAATTCGATTCCGATGGTAACGGACAAATGAAGCCGGTATTTGTCATCGAATCAGTAAAGCCTATTTCGCTTAAAAGGATTGGGGACATTGGCGACATGCAAGACTTTCCCCGAAAACAAGATTATCTAATCCTGAAAGCGGATTCATTCGCTCCTTGGTCAATTCCAGTTAGTACTGAAATTGCGTCAGCAATTACAATGACCTCCGCAATGCTCCTAATGCAATCGTTAACCGCCTCACCGCTTCAACCGGAAGGTATTCAACAAATACAAAGAGGATTGATACTATCAGCGGGAGCATTAATGACAGGTGCTCTGATCATTGAAAAATTTACGATTAAAGACAAAAAATAATAGAGGATTTATGTTCAAACTAAGCTTGGCCTTCATCACTATGTTAATTTGTGGTCTCGCAATTAGCGGGCCAGTTTTACAAATGAACAAAGCATTTCTTGCTCTTACTGACTTGATCCCATTTATAACTGACAGAGACAAATTCATGGATAAGAAGAACGAAGAAGTTATAACGGCCAAGATTGCTGAGTTACAAACAGCTTTTAAAAATGCAAAACATGACAGTCTCTTAAAAGAGGACATCTTTGCCCCTTCTTATGCTTTAGTAAATGAACACCTTGAGGATAGCCTCCAAGCATACAAAAGTGGGAAAAAAGATTACGCTCATTGGAGACTCCAGGAAACCACTTCGCTCTGTCTGGACTGTCACACAAGAATGCCCCCTTCTCATCCTTCTAGTTTCCAAAATGGAGAGCTCTCAATTGATAGTTCTAAATTCACTGATAGTTACAATTTAGGGATCGCTCAACTCATCGTCCGTCGATACGTGGACGCTAAGCAAAGTTTCACTCGAAACATCGATGATAAACTAATTAAAAAAGATTTTAAGGATCTTATCCTTCCTTTCAAACAAGTACTACTTATTGAGGCCAAGGTCCAAAAGGATCCGGCCAATCTTGAAAAGTTTTTGGAAAGCTATTCAATAAAGAAGGACATACCAGAGGAAGTCCGCACTGAGCTTAAAATATGGACAAGAAGAGCAAAACACTGGAAGGGAAGTAAATATTTATCTGGTCTAACAAATGACAAAGAAGTCAGAGCTTTTATTTCTAAAGAGTTAATCCCATTAAAAAAACAAAATAGCTCGATTGAAAATTTTGACGTTGATCTATTATTTTCCTCAGGTCTTCTTTCTAACTTTATTTTTGAAAATCCAAATTCCTCTCTGGCCCCTGAAATCAGCTACTGGATAGGATGGTCAGAGAAATATCTTAAAAGAGAACAGTTCTTTGGCTCCGGAGACTTATTCTTAAAACAATGTATTAAGAAATATTATAAATCTCCGGTCGCAAAACAATGCCTTGATGAGTATCGAGAAAGCATTATGTTTGATTTCTCAGGATCCTCAGGAACTAACATCCCCGAGGATGTACAAAAAGAACTGAATAATCTTGAAAAAATGATTCAGTCGAAAAAGCAATGGACCTTGCCCTGACAACTCAGAACGCTTTTTTCAATAATCAAGCGTTCTGATTTTTTTTCTTCACCATGGTCAAGATTGTCGCAATGGCCACAGAATCACCAGTCTCATCGTAGACGTCTACTAACCATTTCACGATGCCTTTAGCGATGTCCTCGGGTGACTTCTTTTCCTGGTCGACTTTCTCTTTACAGGTAAAACGCACGCCAATTGTGGCGCCAGGATATACAGGCTTAATGAAACGGCACTCATCAAGACCATAATTAAGAAGAACCGGACCTTTGGGAGGATCCACGAACAATCCAGCTGCTCTCGATAGGATGAAGTAACCATGGGCCACTCTCCCCTTGAACATTGTGCCTTCGAGGGATTTTTCATCCATGTGAGCATAAAATTTGTCGCCTGACAGATCAGCGAAGTTCTCAATGTCTTCCAAAGTCACATGGTGTTTTTCAGTAACAAGAGTCTCACCGATTTTAAGTTCTTCGAAGTACTTGCGGAATGGGTGCACATCACAGATCGTCTGCTTTGCCCCATACTGATATTGATTCGTAATTTTAGTTAGAGTTGTCGGACTACCCTGAATGGCCGTGCGCTGAAGATAGTGCATCACTCCACGCTTACCACCCATCTCTTCCCCACCACCTGCGCGACCCGGGCCACCATGCACCAGCATTGGCATTGGAGAACCGTGACCTGTGCTCTCTTTGGCACAATCAGCGTTGAACACGAGAATACGTCCGTGCATGTTCGCAGCACCAACCACAAACTCGCGAGCAATATCATCGTCTGCGGTTGCAATTGAAGAAACGAGTGAACCAAGTCCCATGCGAGAAAGTTCAATCGCATCGTCGGTCGTTTTATAAGGCATGATAGTTGAAACTGGACCGAAGGCCTCAATGTTGTGGCAGTCAGTTTTTTCAAACGGTCTATCGTTTAAGAACAAGATCGGTGGCATGAAGGCCCCTTTCTTAGCATCAGCGCCTACGACATTAAATTCATCAAGGTTACCGTAAACGATTTTTTGTGAACGGCTCAATTGATTAACTTTCTCACGCACTTCTTGACGTTGAGTCTCACCAGCAAGTGAACCCATACGAACATCTTTGTTCTCAGGGCTACCAATAGTTGTTGTAGCAAGACGCTTACTAATGCCCTCTTGAACAGCTTCGATAAGATTTTCAGGAACGATGAGACGACGTACGGCCGTACACTTTTGTCCTGCTTTGATTGTAATTTCTTTAGCGGCTTCTTTAATGAAGATATCAAACTCAGCTGAACCAGGTTTCACATCAAGACCAAGAACCATGGCATTTAAAGAATCTGCTTCCAGATTGAACGGTACTGATTCTTGCACTAAACGTGAGTGAGACTTAAGCATTTTACCAGTTGAGGCAGAACCAGTGAATGTCACCACATCCTGATTGATGACGTGATCAAGAATTCCGTTTGCAGAACCACAAATAAGCTGAAGTGATCCTTCAGGTAAAATTTTAGAGGCCACTATTTCTTTTACTACTGCTTCAGTTAAAAAACTTGTGATGGTCGCAGGCTTCACAATCGCCGGTACACCCGCGAACAGGTTAACCGCGATTTTTTCAAGCATTCCCCAAACCGGAAAGTTGAAAGCGTTAATATGAATCGCTACACCCTGCTTAGGAACAGCAATGTGATGACCCACAAAGCTTCCGCCCTTAGAGAGCTTTTCCATACCGCCATCTACGTAATAAGGAAGATCAGGAAACTGACGACGAAGAGACGCATAGGCAAACAAGTTACCGATACCACCTTCAATATCAATCCAGGAATCCACACGAGTAGCACCCGTGAGGTAACTGATCTTATAAAAATCTTCTTTTTTCTCATTGAGATGAAGTGCGAGTGCCTTCAACATGCGCCCACGTTCCTGGAAAGTCATCTTACGAAGCTTCTTTCCTCCAGTGGTACGAGCATAATCCATCATATCGGCAAAATTCAGACCGCGTGAGCTTGCTGTATAAAGAGCTTCACCAGTCACAGCATTGAATAGCTGCTGACCTTCACCAAAGCCATGAGTCCATTTACCGAGAGCGTAGTTTTCTAATTGGCGCATATGTCTTCCTTAAACGTTTTGAGCGTTTACTCTAACATTTGGGCCTTTAGAGTACAAGTTTCGGACAGAATGGCCGACGGTGCTGACGCAGTATTTACTGCGAACTTAGATATTCTCCAATGACTTCTAAAAAGGCATCCCCATAAGACTCGAATTTACTTTGCCCCACCCCGTGAACCATTAGAAATTCATCCTCGTCTCGGGGAAGAAGGTGGCACATATCATGGAGGGATTTGTCGTTAAAAACAATATAAGAAGGTAGCTTCTTTTCTTTGGCGATAGTATTTCTCAAATTACGCAAAGCTTCGAAAAGATCATGGCGATCATGCTTAATTTCTCTCGTCCTCGAATTTTCTTTCTTATCAGCTTTTGCCGGGGCCAACTTCTGTTTTCTTAACTGTAACTTCTGCTTACCTGTCAGGATTTCGAGGGACTTCTGATTTAAATGGAGACCGCGATATTCCCAGTCCTTAATCGAAACATAGTTTAAATTCATTAGCTGCCTAAGAATAATGTCCCAATGCTCTTTAGGCTGATCTTTTCCAATGCCAAAAACTGAGAGTTCATCATGCTTCCTCTCAAGTACCTTAGCACTTCTACTCCCTCGTAAAACATCGATCACATGCCCAGCACCATAAATCTGCTTCGTTCGGTAAATGGCCGACATTATTTTCTGGGCATCTACAGTAGCGTCCCACATGACCGGTGGTGAAAGACATGTGTCACAGTAATTACAGGTACTCTTTCCGGCTTCACCAAAATACTGGAGAAGAAATTGACGACGGCAACTAGCGGCCTCACATAGAGCGAGCATTGAATCTAATTTATGTCTGGCAATTTTTTTATAATTTTCATCGGCATCTGTCGTCGCGAGCATCTGCGATAGCTTGACCACATCCTGTAAACCGTAAATCATCCAGGCCGTAGAAGGCAGACCATCTCGCCCTGCTCGACCAGTCTCCTGGTAATAGCTCTCAATACTCTTAGGCAAATCCAAGTGGGCCACAAATCGAACATCTGGACGATCGATTCCCATTCCAAATGCAATGGTTGCAACGACAATGATTCTATCATCTGCATTGAAGCGCTCTTGATTTTTTGTTCTCACTTCTTGAGAAAGTCCTGCATGATAGGGAACTGCTGGATAGCCCATTTTCTTTAAAGAGGCCGCAACTCTCTCAACCTTATCTCTCGAGAGGCAATAGACAATTCCGGTGTCTTCCGGATGATGTGATTTGATGAATCCATCTAGCTGCTTAAGTTCATCATTCCGATCTTGAATGATGTATTTAATATTGGGTCGGTCAAAAGAAGAAATAAAAAGTGCCGGGGACTTCAATCTTAACTGATCAGAAATATCACTTCTAGTCTTTGCGTCGGCTGTTGCAGTCAAAGCGATCACCGGAACTTCCGGAAATGAATCTTTGAGTTCACCAAGTCTTGTATAATCTTTTCTGAATTCATGTCCCCACTGAGAAACGCAATGGGCTTCATCAATGGCGATAAGTGAAATCTCAACGTCCTTGAAAAACTCGATCATCGTCGGAGTAAGAATTCCCTCTGGGGAAACATAGACGAGCTTTACTTTGCCTTGTTTGATTTTCTCTTTCGTCTTTCTCGATTCATGATGACTCAGGGCCGAATTAAGAAAGACGGCCTTGACCCCCACTTCTTTCAAATTCATCACCTGGTCTTGCATCAAAGAGATGAGTGGAGAAATAACAATCGTAATACCATCAAGATAAAGGGCGGGGATTTGATAACAAAGGGATTTACCACCACCAGTTGGCATGATGGCGAGTGTATCGTTACCGTCTAAAACTGAATTGATGATTTTATGTTGTTCGAAACGAAAGGACGTATACCCAAATGTCTCTTTAAGAATTTTAAGAAGCTTTTGTTCTCTCACCTAGACCTCGTTTCAATGGAAGTTAGGTATTTTACCGAAAGCTCTTACGGTCTTTCAAAAACAATCTAAGTTCTTAAGGCCATCCTTCAAAAGTGGAATATAAGCAGGACCCACTTTCGCTGGCGAAAGTACATTAAGTTATAAATTTAAGGAATTTTGGTTGCGGGAGCAGGATTTGAACCTACGACCTTCGGGTTATGAGCGGTCAAAGAAAAACTCTGTATCTCACTGAATTCTAATGTAAATCTTTCTAATTATTAACATTTTTCTCCTTTGCCCATTCTCTGAATTTCCCTCAATTTCTACCCTTTTCTACCTGTCCTCACGCCCAATTCACGCTCACCTATTCGGTTTCAAAGATCTCAACTGACACTAATTAATGTCTCTAAAGGGATTTTAGTGTCACTAAACGGATTGAGGCTTATGAAACACCGTACACCTGACATGATAGCTATTGTGACTATCAAAACGACTTTAAAAAGGCTTATTGCAGACTCAGGCATTACAGTGACCCATTTATCTCGGGCCACGAAAATACCTGCTCAAACGCTTCATAACTGGCTTGCAGGGGCCGAACCTAAAAGCCTTACCCAGCTAAAGAAGGTAGCAGACTACTTTGACGTAAGCTTGGATTACCTTTGCTTTGGGAAAGAACCTAAACCAAAAAAAGTCTTAAATGAGTATGAAAGTGAGATCAATGCAGGAATTTTTGAAGTTGTTCTCAGGAAGGTAAAGAGACAATGAGACTGATTCTTCTCATCCTATTGATTGTGTCATTCTCAAAAACGAATGCTGTCCAAAGCAGCCAATTCACCACTGAAAGATTTAACAATGGAATGCTCCGCTTAGAGAATGATGAAGCTATTTGCTATCTCCATGACTCAGGTGGACTGAGCTGTAAGTTTAAGGACTAAACATGAATAAGCTATTCACTCTCCTCCTTATCATTTCTTCAGGATGTGGACTTGTACAAGTTAGGTCATCTAAAGAAATGAATTCAATGTTAGAAAAGCAAAAAGCATCACTCCCACAGTTTAAACAGGAAAGCTCTAAGAACTGGAAATACGGGACTCAGATAGACCCTATGGATAATAGCGTGACATACATGGCAGTATCTCACTCTAAAAATAAAGTGAACCTAAGCTTTCCTTACCATGGCGGGACTCAAGCCAAGATCGGCTTAGTGAAATACAGTAATGGCCATCGAGTTGCATCCATTGAAGTTACAAAGGGCCAAATAAGTTTTAATCATATCGCAATTGGAAGGCTTGAAGAAATGAGAGTCAAATTTGGAAATGACAATCTTGAAAGCTATGAAATAAAAATCCCTCAAAATACTAAAAACGATTATCTTGTAATTTACAACCAAGATCGTTTCATCAGAAATTTGAACCAATACAAAACTGCTAAAATTCAGCTTCGCTTTTTTAGAGATGGCCTCAAGACTTTTGAATTTGCCACAGATGAATTACAAAGTTTCTTTTTAGAATAGTGCCTTCGAAATTGATTTTTTATCTTCCTATGAGAGAATGGCCTCATGGGACGAAAGAAAGTCGATTTACCAGATAATCATCTTGTAACAATTAGAGAACTCTCCTCTAGGGGTCTCACTCGTCAAAATATTGCTGATTATTTGGGCATTTCCCTGTCTACCTTCGAAAGAAGGATGGAAGAAGATTCAGAAATTGAACGGGCGATGAAGATGGGCAAAGCTAAGTCTATCGAAGCAGTAGCAAGTACAGCTTTTAAAATGGCGACATCTGGAAAATATCCAAACATGACCATGTTCTGGTTAAAGACTCATGGAAAGTGGAGCGAAGAAGCTAGAGAGGAATACGAGACTGAATTTACGTTTAAACTTGCCTATAACCTTGATGCTCCGCCACCTTTAGAGGACACTATCTATGATGGAGTTGAGCTTTAAATCACCCCGCCGAAATAACTCTAATGTCTTGGTGTCTCTATAAGCTCTCTTTCGGCTCCAGGGCAGCGAAGTGAACCTTTTATCCAATAACGACGCGCGCCAACATTTCTTTTTATATTCATATAAAATTGAAGATTAAAGGACAGCATTTATGAAGTTTTACGTAATAGACAGATATGGATCTCCCCCAGCTGATAAACCTCCTTATTGCGTTTTAAGAGCTGATAACTGGGACGACTACACTTATAAAACCACGTTTCATCTATCGGTTTATTTAAAAGGAATAAATACAGGAGAGATAGTCCAAGAAAGCATTGGAACCGTTAAAATATTAAATCAAGATCTGAAAACAACAACTCTTAGTCCTGTATTTGAAACCCTGGACTCTAATTTTTGCTCACTAGGCCAAGAACCATTATATTATGAAAAACTTTCAAGCCTTAAAGCTAAAACTCAAAAGGAAATCCTTAAAGCATTAAAAGATGTTGTTTATGATCCAGACATTTACCGTTTATTCAAAGACAATCAGGGTTTCAAAACTTCACTGTTAAGATTCTCTCCAGCAGAAAAAGCACTCGCCGAAGGGCAGACAATTTTAAACAAGACGAAAAGCGACAACTTCTTCAAGTTCACTTTTAAATTCAAACTTGAATCATTTGAAAATGAACATCACATCGATTTTGATTTTGACTACAATGACTTATTACCTTTTAGAATAAATGCTCTTGTTGGTAAAAATGGTGCAGGCAAAACGCAGTGTATGACTCGGCTAGCGAATGTACTAAGCAAAGAAAACAAAAGTCTTGGTTATTTCGATGGGAATTCACCCTTGTTTGATAAGGTCATTGCTATATCCTATAGTGCTTTTGATAATATTGTTAAACCTGTCTCTGGTGAAAAATTTAGCTATAAATATTGCGGCTTACAGGATGATTCAGGCGTCCTTAATAAAACCAAACTCAAAGAAAAAATAAATATTGCTCTCGAAGAGATTCACTCCCTTAGAAGAAACAGCAAATGGATAGAAGTCCTATATGAACTTATGAGTCATAACCAATACATCTTAAACTTTAATAGCCACCAAGGAGTGCTGAAGATAGAAGATATTTTCCCTAATGAAAATCTCAGTTCTGGACAGATGATGATCCTATCGATTGTGACGGACATTATAGCAAACATCAGAAGAGAATCTTTAATACTTTTTGATGAACCCGAAAATCACTTACACCCGAATGCTACCTCAACAATTCTGAAGGTATTCTATAAAATTCTTGAAGACTTTAATTCATTTGCAATCATATGCACTCATTCGCCACTAATCCTTGCCGAAATTCCGAGGAAATATATCAGAGTCGTTGATAAAGTTTTGGGTAGAGTTGATGTAAGGATGTTAGACATAGAAACTTTCGGTGGGAATCTCAACGATATTACTTCAAATGTCTTCAACGTTATTGAGAGTGAAAGTATGTACAAGTCCAAGCTATTAGAAATTTCCCGAAATAAAAGTTTCGATGAAGTAATGAGAAGCTTCGAAAACAAACTAAGCTTAGGTGCACAACTTTATCTTAAAAGTCTTTACAAGGGCCGTACTTGAAAAATCTAATACCTCTTCAAGATAACGTAAAGCTCGCTTATCGCTCTTCTTTCTCTTCTAAGCAAGAGCCATATCTATCTTTTTTGAATGCACACCTTGCACATGTTGAACAAGCTATAGATGCATATCATGCAGCAGCACCATTATTATTAAACTTACAGCCTCAAATGATGAGTGACACCGATCGAGTAAACTTCCAGAGTATCTATTCTAGTAAAACTAAAGAATTTAGAAGCTACCTAGCTTTACTAAGAACTTCGCAGCCTACAAATTTTCAAAAAGATATATGCCAGTACTGCGGCATTAACTTAAACCGAAGCATTGATCATTTTTTTCCCAAAGAAACCTATCCAATGTTTTCAGGAGTCATTTCAAATTTAATTCCATGCTGCAAGGATTGTAATCAATTAAAGGGACTGAAAACATATTCAAATGGACAAAGATCCTTCATAAACTTATATCATGACACCTACTTAAACATTCCCTTTCTCATTTGTAATGTTCATTTTATCCCCACTCTCAACATCAATTTCACCCTTGATCTCGCAGGCCTACCTCAACCAGCACAATTGATTGTCTCAAATCATTTTAGAGAATTAAATTTGTTACAGACATACAACTCTGCTATTGGAACTTTCTTTGAATCGACAGCAAGAGAATGTCGAGGATATGATAATGCAAGCCTTCGAGACAGTATCACCAGAAAAATAAATTCATTGGAAAGCGTGCAAGGAACAAATTGTTTTCAAGTAGCTCTTCTGAAAGCACTACTTCAAAACATCAATCATTTTCATGGTTTTATAAATCAGTAAAAATATCTCAGCTAACCTTCTTCAATTGTTTAGACTTACCTTCCAACCCAGATTGTTCAAAATTTAAGCTTGAGAGATACTTCTTCGTCTCTTGGGTCATAGCCTCAACTTGTTCTAGGGGGACTTCTGTATATATCGTAATGGCTTCCCGTTTTTCGATCAGAAGTACTTGTAACCTTTCAATTTTCTCTCTCTGACTCATCAATGTTTGGTTAACGAAAGATGCATCCTCGCCTAAAAGAAAGCAAATCGCTCTCTCCAATTCTAAAGCCGATCTAGTAATATGCAGTGGAGCTAAGGCTATCTTTTCTTCTGATTCATATTTTTTTAGAGTGCCCTTACGGGTAGAAAACAACTTGGCAAAAAATCCTCTCTTATTTGGGTCTTCGATATTTTCAAGAGCAGAAATTGCTTCAGAGAACCACTGATTTCGCAGTGTTTTAGTTCTGAGCTTCAATTGGTTAAGGAACACACGATCTTCAGATAACTTCTCGATGTTTATTTCTTGAAAGCATTCAAAAATGGCTTCAAGCTCCCCCAACATATCGCAACTTCTGAAGGAAAGAATTTTCGTAACATCTTTCGTTAATGAGTTCAGTTTTTTTGCATTATCGTAACCAGAAAGAATATGGGCTGCCCCAATGGCAACATTCATAACTGAGGCAACTTGACTTGCGTCCGTCATACCTTTTGAAATTTCTGTCGGATTCCCAATAATTTTCTTTGTTTTTGAATCTACAGCAATAAGCTTGTTTTTCATTAGCTGTGCAGAACCTTCACTTATTCTTTTTGAAATAGCATCAGTGAAAGTTGCTCTGTAATATTGACCCTCACTAATCCCTCTGAAAGCATCTAATGAAAGTCTTGCGACCTCTCCGTAAGTGCTACTTAAGTAACAATTGGTAAAGGCAAGTGCTTTTTCAGAAGCAATTGAAGGTGTCATGAACTCAGAAAAGGTCATATTCTGATAAATTCCAATAGTAAGCTCTTTTTTGACAATGGCTTCATGCTTAGCCTTCTTTCTTTTATGAAAAAGAATCACTATCCAGGCACAAATCGAAAAAATAATGCCAGTGCCTAAGATGACAAATTCCATGATCCACCTCAACTAAGTATGCTTATCTATTCGGTTTCCCTTAGCTAAAACTTGAGTAACACCATGAGTACGGACTCGTAATTTCAATCCCTTACAGTCCATTTACTTGTAAAATTTACTCTCCTCTACTGAGCCATCTAGCCTATGCGTCTTAGCCTTAGTAGAACCCATCGACCGTATAACAATGTTTTACTTTTTCGCATCTATTAGCGAATAAAACTCGTAGGTATTACTAATGAGTACAAAAGCAGTTCGATTCAATGACAAGGAAGATAAGGCTATTAAGGACTTTCTCGAAAAAAATCCTTATTTCGATTTTTCAACCCTGGCTCGCATGGCAATTATCAATTTTATCGAGAAGCCAGAACTCCGTTTAAAGCCAAGCACACTAGAAGCAAATGAAGATAAGAGGGTTCAATAATGAGTACAACTATGACTCCAGAGAATAACAACGTAGTCACACTTCCGTTCACGGGCCTTCCTTCTGAAGAACGGAAACTTCCTATTCCTGAAATTCCAACTCCAAAAAGTGATAAGATTTTCGAGCAAGTGGAAAAGCTCAAAAAAGTTTCAAGCTATAAATCGCAATTTGATTACGATACTTACAGAAAACTTGAATTACGTTTCGGTCTTGAACAACCGCGTGGTGGGATTGTCTTTAACACTCCATTCAAGCTCGTTAATAGCCATACAACTTGCCAACAATGTCTTTATGCTTTTGAGTTAGATACATATGGCCGTGGCTGTACTCATGACTGTGTATATTGTTACGCAAAAGCTGAGCTTACAGTTCATGGTTATTGGAACAAACCATTTCCTATGCCGGTGGATGTTAGCGATATTTGGAAAACATTCTACACTGTCTTTGAGACTGATAAGAATTCCAAATGGCGTTCAGTCATGGAGAAACGTGTTCCTCTTCGTATTGGGTCAATGTCTGATTCATTCATGCATATGGATCAAAAATATGGTGTAACAAAAGAACTTCTCCGTATTCTTGACTATTATAAGTACCCTTATCTCGTGTTTACTCGCTCTGATCTTGTTGCTCATGATGATTACATGAATCTCTTGAATCCTGATCTTTGCTCAGTCCAAATGAGTATTTCATCTACAAATGATGAAATGAATAAACTTATTGAAAAAGGTGCTCCAAGTGCTAAACGTAGATTAAAAGCACTTCAAAAACTAACCCAAAATGGCTTTTGGACTACCGTTCGTCTAAATCCATTCTTTCCAATCTATGCAGACGGGTATTTCACAAACCCTAATTTTGATCGAGACAATATGCCTGAACCTTTCCATTATTCATCATTTGAAATGATTGATGAGATTGCACAGTATGGAGTTCAATCTATATTAGCAGGGATTGTTCGCCTTTCATCATTCGGACTAAATCAAATGGAAAGTGCTATTGGCCGTGATCTTCATGCCCTTTATCGACCAGAAACAAAAAAACAGTCCGGCTTCGTAAATGAAACAAATAAAAAGTCTCGTGACTTCCATTATAGCGATGAAGAGATTAGGGCATATTACGAAAGAATTCATGCTAAATGTCTTCAAAACGGAATTCAGTTTACAACTTGTTATATTGGCAATGGTGAAACTCATTTCTGGAAAGACCAAGACTTGTGGACTAATAAAAAAGACTGTTGCAATGCTATTGATAGAGTGAAGTCATTTGCAAACATAGACACGTCTCGTGATATTTCATGGGAGCAGCGAATGAAGTTTACTAACCATAAACTCTTAAAACCAGTTAAAGAAGAAACCCTACATATTCCATTGGGACAACCACTCCAAATTACGACTGGCTCTGTTGAAATCAATAAGGACTTCGGATTTGAAATCTAGAACTTATACTGGAATCAATATTCAGTGGCCAATCTCTGAAGAAATTACTTCTGGGAGAAAAACTATTGAAACACGAACTTACGCTCTTCCTGAAAAATTCTTAAACCAAGAAATGTTATTAATTGAAACGCCAGGAAAGTCACAGGCGTTTAAATCTCGAATTGTAGCCATTATAAAATTCGTCTCTTCTACTGAGTATAAAAGTAAAACTGAATTCTATAAGGATGTTTCAAAGCATCTGGTGGACAAGAATTCACCTTGGGCCTGGAAAGATAAGAAGAAATATGGATGGGGGGTAAAAGTTATAAAAACTTTCTCTCCCCCCATCGAGTTCAAAGGGAAAAAGGGAATTGTTTACACTAAAAATATCTCAGTCGATCATTGGAATTAAGCGGCTTCATCCATTTCTTCCTCTGTATTGCCCGGCACATAGTTCTGTTCATAAAACTTCAATACATAATCTAGTTCTTTTTCTGTCAACCCAATTAAGTTACCAACAAGCTTTTCAGCCTCCATGATGGATTTCTCTGATAGATTTTGGTCACAAATTTTATCAAAGCAGCTGACTAGTTTTTGTCGATCCTGTTTTGAAAGTTCAGGGACAGGAAGATTGCTAAGAGGGTTTTGATATAGCTCCAATGCAGACCCTTTCCTCTTGCCATTCGTATAAAGCCACAAATAATAAATCTTAGAATTAAACAAAACTGCTAATTCTTTGGCTCCTATATCAGCTGTCGGAACAATGAAGAGTACATCCCTGCTTGAATATACTGGTTTAGGATAGTATGAAAAGATATTCAGTCTTGATCTGTATGGAACGATTAGTTTGTCCTTCGCTTCAAACATCTCTTGCTTGCGAGGACGATGTAATGCAAACCAAGGATAGTCTTCACCGTATCTTTCCATTTGATCGACAAGAATTTTCTTAAACCGTTTTAGATGGTTTTCAAGTTTGGGATACGGAGAGATTGAATCCTCCCATGTAAAATAAATGAGCCCTTTCCCCTTAAGCTTTGCTGTGGTGTAGCTCGAAATGTCCGAACATTTAGCAAAGGGTTTAATAATCTCAACTTCACTCTTGGAAAGTTTTAACGATTTTATCTCATCCTGATCAAGAACAAATACGCCATCATTTTCTTGAAAATCACCACTGAATTTTTTCATATGTGATTTTTTAATCTCGCTTAGTGTGACATCAGCGCCTGTATTAATATCAGCAACATCCATCAATTTTTTGGCACATTTACGGAGTTTCGAAACAATTGAATCTTGTGTCGAGTTACTATTTCCTGAATTAATTAAAATCTGGTTATCTTCGCCAATATAGATCTCATCATTCGAAAAACTTGATTTGTTCGTCGATGATAGTAGATTTAATAGCTTGCCTTGATCACAAGCCCCCTTATCGGGTGATGTATAGACATCACATAATTCAGCCCCAGATTTTCCTTTCTTGAAAAAAGTCACTTGGTTATGTTGGCCTTGTGCCCCTTTGAAAATTTTGAGCTCATTAAAATTAAGGATCTTCCAAAGTGTTGCTCTGTGCTTCAGGTCTGCCCTTAAATTGCTTGCTCCTGTAGCTGTACCAAAATAATTTGTAGAAACTAACCCTGCTCTCCCTGAATCTTTGAGTAAATTTAAGCTTAGGTGGAAGAAAAAATGAAAATAGTCCATCTTCCCTTGATAGTAATTTCTTCCGAGCGATTCATTTTTTACTGCATGAAATATTTCTTTGTTTCCCTTCTCTCCAATATATGGAGGGTTGCCAACAATTGCATCAAGTGAACCTGGTCTAATCTGATTCTTGAACACGTTTTTGTAATCTAAGGAATCTAAAAGTGCGTTCGAACAAACAAGTTGATCCGCAAGAGGTTCTAACGAATCGCCTTTCTGTGATGTATAAATCCATAGCGAAAACTTGGCAAGCTGGGTTGCTAATGGATTAATATCGACACCGAAAACACAGCTTTTGAGAACTTCTTTTCTGATCTTGTCGAATTCGATCGCACCTTTTACCTTCTCATTTGAATCTTGGATTTCAGTAATAGTTTTCTCTAAGAATTTTACAACTCCAAGCAAGAAATGCCCTGACCCCATTGATGGGTCAAGGATTTTTAGTTTCGTAATTTCGCCGATATCCCTTTTATTCACCAGTGGCGAAATGACTTCTTCAACTATATGGTCAACCAAATATTCTGGAGTATAGTAACTTCCTGTTGATTTACGATCACCTTTCGTATTTAGAAGTTCTATCTTTTTTCCCTTCTTAACTAGATTAAATTCAAGCAGTCCCTCAAACAAAGAACCAATATGATCAGGGGACAAAATTTTATAGTCAATGAATTGAAGGTTCTTCTCTTCATCAAGATCACAAGACAAGTCAAGAATTGCCTTATTTAAAAACTCATCTGATATCTTATGTTTACTATAAAAGTCTTCGCTTCCAATCTCGAAAGGCTCTTCACCAAAACCATGGACACCAATTCTCGAATCACCCATTTTGAGGAGGGTGAATAAATCATTGATGTGATTATATGTCTTTGGCTGACCCGACCAAGTTTTCTTAACCTCAAATTGCTCTTTAATATCCATACACATTTTCCTTAAAGAGAATTCGTAATAATCGTCTTGTTTGTTGACTTCAAGAAGACCTTTCGACTCACAGTTAAGTACGAACATCAACTTAAAGAGATAATACATCGAATATTCATACACTTCTTTTAGATCATCTTCAGACGGTTCCTTATATGTTTCCAGAAAGCCTTGGCAGATTGAATCCACAACCTTATATACTCGTTCCTGAAGATTATTCTCAACACGTTGAGAGTAAAATTTTCCGTCCTCAAAAACAAAATCCAAAAATGTACGATCATTTAATCTTGAGTCATTGATAAACGCTTCTACACGGAAGAAGTTGTAAAAATATTTAAATCTTGAGTAGTCCTTAGTTGCTAAGATCTTCTCAAGATCAACTTCGTAATAAGTTGTGTGCTTACTCTCCGAACGAAGAGAGTAAATTCTCCAATATTTACCATCAGTGAGAATTCCCCACTGCTTATCTGTTTGCTTAAGATAGTTAATAATCTGAAACGATGGGTTTTGATTTGTTGCCCCCTTACCGTCAAGAGGGACACCCCAATCTTTGGCATCAGCAACAGCTAGTGCCGATTTAAATTTCAAATTACTTGATGAAGTTTTAGACTTCTTCCAATCTTCTTTAGACGCAAAGAGAGTGTAGTCAGGGTAGTTAGTTACTCCATGTTTCTGAGAGGATTCTTCTAGCTCATATTCCCAGCCGAGAATTTTAAAAACCTTATCAATCCAACTATTCTGAAGCTGTCTCTCTTTCTTGCAATACTTAGGAATATCTTGATCCAACTCTTCCCATAAATTTAATATCGCTTGGAATGCCTGCTCATAGTTTTGAGCATTATCTGATTCTTCAATATTCCAAAAGTTATGTAAAAACTTTGTTGAAGGATGATTATAATATTTTTCGAGATTCGGAAGCCTCTCTTCTAAAAATGGATCTGCAAATAACCCCTTATTGTTATAATAAAGAGCTGTTTTACCTGGCCCAAACTCTGTTTTTTCTCCAACAATATCTTTTACTGTTTTCATAATTGTTCCTTCGAATTAAACGCTTGCTGATGGTTGACGTGATACTTTGCTCTGGATGGCTTTACTTTGGGATGCAGAAGCCATGGCAACATTGCATGCACACAAACAGTCTTTAATAGACTCGTTGTAATTGAAGGTAACGACTGAATTACGTTTGATTACTTGATTGGATTTTAAATTTAAGACTGAACGGTCGAAGTAAAACTCATTCCCGTTCGGATCAACGATGATTCCGTTTTCGTCTTTATCTGAATACCAGAGAACTCTTCCGATAAGTTCCATACCATCAACTCCTTTGATGACTGTCTTTTAATTAGACAGCTTTACGGAGTTCTGGCCGGGAACTTGATAGTGATTGTAAAAAAGATTTACAGTGTTTTAACTAAAAGACTCTGTTATATAGCGATAGGAAGTTTTAACTGCGATAGTTCTAAGTGAAACTGCTCTTGAACCTTCACAAGCGACTTGCCATTTGGGACACTAACCGACTTCGCGACTAGGATACTATTGCATCTATCAGCCTCAAAATTAACGATGGACCCACGCTCAATCTTGGCAATTATCCTAGAACCTACTACGGATTTATCAAAATAGTACTCATTACCCTGAGAGTCTGAAATAACCCCATTCTCATCTCTATGGGACCACCAAAGTACCTTTCCAACCTTCTTCATACCCCAAACCTCAAGCCTAAACGGGCTATTTTATTAGCTTTTAACTAGCTACAGGATACTTATCGGAGAAATCTGCTCAAACTTGAGGATTTTTTAGAAGAAGAAGGTTTTTTATGATGGCAGTGACAACTAAACTATTTTGACGATTTTGAAGTACGCCTTATAAAGTTATCTTTAGCCTTCTCATCCTCAGACAGAAGATAATCATAGTAATACATTTCCAAATCAAAACACTCTGTGCCGGCCATATTTTCGAACCCATCCCATGTATATAAGTTCGACTTTCTCATCTCATCATAAAAATTATCTAACTTAGCTTTATTAATATTTGACGGTGAGTCTACTGACGGAAAAAGACTCCTCTCTAGGCTTTGCCGCAGAGTTGTCTTCCATCTATTCTTTTCCAACGAAGCTCTATTAATGGCAGGCAACATCTTTTGAATTTGTATGTATTCTACACCTTCATCTTTAAACGACTCAAATAACTCTCCTTGGGAAGAAATAAAGTGTTTAAACCAATCAAGACTAAAATTATTTTGTTCGTAAATATCAATCATAAATAGAAATCGAATTGATATTCGAAAATCTGTTTTGGATTTCGTTGGAGAAGGATTAACCTCTCTTCCCCATGTCATTACCAAATCTTTATGTGTTGGTCGTGGGAGCCTATTAAGCCATTCTTCCAAAAAATACCCAGGGTTTGAAAGATGAAATTTCTTTGAAAGTTTTTGGAATTCTACAAGTCTTTTACGTAGATCATTTTCTATTCCTTGAATGATTTCCTGATACTCATCTGACATTTGAATCAATTTGCTGTCTTCAAACCTGCTGAAAATTTGGTCTTTAATTGAATTTTTAAAATAATTTTGAATACTTAGCTCAAAACTTTCATGCGTAGAAAATTCCATTCCAAAAACCTCTAGTTATACTACGGGCCTGTAAATCAACCCACGGTCTATATAACCCAAGCCGTTCAACTTGAGCCATTACAGAGATGCTATTTGCTAACCACAGGAGGTTATATACTATGGAAAATATAAAAATTTCAGACTCAGAAGGATCTTCCGGGTCGCTTTGCTTGCCTAAAATTCAAAATAGGTTTCTAGACAGAAGAACTTTACCCTACGCCACAAAGAATAAGCTTAAGAACTACGGTTCAGACTTACTTAAACAAGCCTATGAAGAAGTCTGTCTCTTACTTAACAAAACCCATAAAAAACAAGTAACCGTCACTCAGTTTGAGAAATTACTTCTCAAAGAAATTAAACTACATACTAAGCTTGAGGTGCACCAAAGCTTCTGGATTGGGAACATGAATATCGACTTATTCTTCCCTAGTATTAAAGGATCTTGTCTTCAAACTAAGGACTCTGGTTTTCAATTCAATGGAGCTGCATTTAATGGCGTTGGCATAGAAGTAAATGGAGAAATTCATGAACAGTATGTCTCTATGTTAAAGGATAATTTTAAATATGCTGTTCTTGAAGACATGGGCATAATGATCTTTGCAATAGATAATGAAGATATAAATTCCGTTTCGGTTCAAAATATCATCAAAGATCTGTGCAACTTTAAAAAAGTAGATTCTAGATCCAAGCAAAGACTACTCGACAGGATTTACCTTCAAACCATCGTCGCCCACCGAAAGCTAATCTTTGAAAACCGGCTCACTCTCCCAATGACGATCTTGAAAGCTTTGGGATACGAGGAGTAGTTTATGAGAAAGCCTGAAATTCTTTCACACTCACCCCTACGCTTAAAGAGAAAAACTCCATCTAATGCTATTACGAGTCCAATCTTTGACAACCGAATAGTGTGCGATGATGAAGCATTGATAACCAAACAGGAAGCATCTGACTTCCTTAAGGTATCAATCAAGACGATAGATAAAATGGTATCCATGAAGACAATCCCCTATTTCAAAATTGGGGCATGTGTTCGCTTTAAGAAAGGTGAACTTCAGAAATGGGCCAAAGAGAACTCAAAGGAGTAATCTATGGCGATCCAACAAAACAAAAAGACTGGTAAATGGAAGGTTGAAGTTTGGTATAAAGGTAAAAGACACTTAACCAAGTCTTTCCCTTTAAAAGCCCAAGCAATCAAATTTGAACGAGACACTCTCACCCAGATTGAAACTCAAGCGCTCACAGGTAGTCAGGCAAAAGATTACCTGTACGATGAGATCTTTGAGTTTTGGCATGTGAATGCTTCAACAAGAAAAAGAGAATCATCCCTCGTAAAAGATGTTCAAATGCATAAGCAGTATATCGCTCCGATTTTAAGTGGTCTTAGGATCAGCGAAATCAATTCTATGCACTTTGAGAAGATTGTTACAGGGAAGATAAAGAAGGGGCTTTCAAAATCGACCGTGAACAAGGTTATTCAACACTTCAAGGCCGTATTTAATCATTCCTTTAACAATGATTACATTGCTAGAAATCCAAGCCGTAGCTTTAAACAGCTAAAGCTCGACAACAAAGAAATGGATTTCCTTGAACACGATGAACTGGATCAGATCTTAACTTATACTAATCAGAGATTTGTTGGTGAGGAGCGATGGATTCACGTCTTTTACTTAACTCTCTTCCTCACAGGAATGAGACTTGGTGAAGTGCTTGGACTTGAATGGCATAAAATCTACTTTGATCGGGATCGAATACTCGTTTCGGACTCTTGGTGCTCTAAAGAACATAAACTCTTAGGAACAACCAAAGGAAAAAAAGATCGAACGGTTCCCCTTCCCTCACTACTGAAAGTTGAATTGGCAGCACTTAAAAATTCTGCCAACGGTTCATTCATTTTTAGCAATGTAACTGGACGTCCAATTGATGCTAACAACTTTAGAAGCAGAACTTGGGCCATGACTTTTGAAGCATGTGAAGTACGCCGTATCCGTATCCATGATGCTCGTCACACCTATGCCAGTCTATTTATGATGAATGGCGGGAATCTTTACGACCTAAAAAAAGTTCTGGGTCATGTCGACATCAAGACGACGGAAAAATATGCTCACCTAAGTAATGAGTATCTTCAAGAAGTGAGAGATATTATTCAGCCCAACATTGGTAAACGAGCTGATGTGCTCTCGGTGAACAGTTTTTCTAGAAATCTGGACGTGACTTATCCTCCCCTAATGTCCGAAAGGGGTAAGGACTATGCGGTGGCATCTGTATGATGGAAAAAGGATTCACGCCCAATTCACGCCCGAGGGTAACTGGTGGTCTCTGTATCTGGTGTATGTATTTGAAAATTTTGGTTGCGGGAGCAGGATTTGAACCTACGACCTTCGGGTTATGAGCCCGACGAGCTACCAGACTGCTCCATCCCGCGATTGATAATGAAAGTCTTGGAAATTAAAGTAGTTATACGCTCCCTAACCCAGCTTGTAAAGCTAAAACCCGAAATCTTTTACTCCGGCATAAATAGCTAAATTTCCTAGGAATTCTCCCGATAAAGTTCCTGATGGTGCTTAAAAAGGATCAAAATATGCATAGCCTAGGACAGAAGAACAGCGAACTAACGATGAAACTTGATACAGAAGAACTGACTTCTACTCAAGTTCGTCTGATCAAAAGTGTTCACGCCCTACTCGCTCACGTACTTGCTTCTGAAGAAGAAGGTGAATACTTCGACGCTAGTGCTGAACTTATGAGAAAAACCGCTGAACTTATCAAGCACGCGAACTTCGCCGTTGATCACAAGGAAATGGCCTATGGTGATCAGGCAGTTGAATTCGCCGTAGATTTTCTAAATGAATCTATGGATGAAAAGAATCTGAACAATATCGATAATTAGTTTTCTACTGCGAGAGGTTGTACAAAAACGGTACGACCTCAATCGCAATCAACACGATGATGATGATCTCCAACGTCTGATTTCTCGATTCACTCACTTCTGAATGCAATAGTTTTGAAATCTCGGCAAGGTTGCCAAGCTTCTCATTAATGCTCTTCTGCCAGTCATCGAAACGGAAACGTTTTGAAGACGCACGGAAGATAGTCGCGAGATAAAAATCTCCCACTGTCTTAAATGAGTTCTCTACGTTCTCAACGATCTCTGAAATCTCGAGATAAATTTGTCCCGCATCTTCAGCAAGACGCGAGTATTTGTTTGATAGAAGACCACGCTTCTTTCCTACAACTTCATTGTAGAGAGTATTTAAACGCTGATCGAGAAGATCATCGTAGTAACGGAGTTCGAGTAATTGGTTAAGGGCAAACTCAATAACCAGTGGCACGTCCATTGATCCGTTTGGCTCAACCACAAGTGCAGAGTTCCAGTCGACAACAACCAGGTCATCTCTCGAATACTGGTAAGTGTTTTCGAGAATGCTCTTCTTCACTTGTTCAGACAAAATGTCTTTTGATTCGGCCAGAATCAGCGCCGGCACATCAACCTTTTCTGTTAATGTTGCAAGAGGACCCTGTAGACCATCAAGCTCTTGAATGAAGTAGGTCACGTAGTCTTCGTTCATGCTCCATTCATTCAATACAGGAATGGCGTTCTTAATATCGTTCTGGAACTGTTTCGCCTTCTCACGGGCAAGAACTTCGATCTCATTGTCGTTCTCAATCCAGCTCGCGATCTTCACAAGCTCAGGCCAGTTTGTATTTTCAGGAATTGGAATTTGGAAACAAAGAGAGACGGTTCCGAAGTACCAAACTTTTGCAATCAGTTCGGCGGCGACCATCTGGTCTTGTAATCTCATGTTCACCGATCCCAATTGAATTGAGAGCGGTGAACTCGAGATGATAAGGGACATGTTATGCTTACGATCTAGTTTGAAGCGGCCTTTGAGCTTGGTATCTTCAAAAAGGGCCTCAACTTTTTCAAGGTCGATCTCTGAACCGATGTCGAAGACTCGGTAAATGAGGATCTTTCCTTTCTTAATTCTTATTTCCATAACCTCTAGACTTCGAAGACTTCTTCATAGACTTAGCGAAATGCGCAGCTCTTTCTTGTGCTTCTGCCTCTGCTTTCTTTGTAGCCTCTTCTTCTGCCTGACGCATCTTAAGATCTTTAATTGACGCAACAGTTTCGTAATAACTTTCCTTACGGAAGCTTTGGAAGCGTTTGTCATCAGCAGGACGAGCTGTTTTAGAAACAATCTTAGCAACTTTTGTTGTGTTAAGTGTCTTCTTCGCAGATACGAACTTACGAAGAGCAACTTTCTCACCGTGCTCATTAAGACCTAATGCTTTAAGAAGTTCTTTACGAGTTGTGAACATATACTGGCCAACTGGAAGAGACTGAATGTTCAGACCTTCGATAGCAACACGACGAAGTTTATCTACAGTTAGATCTACAGCATCACAAATCTTACGGATCTCGCGGTTCTTACCTTCGTTAAGGCGGAACTCAAGCCATGTTTTGTTTGGAAGCTGCTCAATTACACGAACTGATTTCGGCTTAAGAAGACCGTCTTCAGTCATGACCCCGCGCTTGATTTTTGCAAGAAGTGCTTCGTTAACGTGACCGAAAACTTTTACTTCGTACACTTTCTCAACTTCGTAACGAGGGTGCATGATCATGTTGGCAAGGTCACCATCGTTCGTAAGGATCAAAAGACCTTCAGAAAGATAGTCGAGACGACCAACAGGGAAAATTCTTTGTTTAACACCGTAGATAAGGTCCATCACAGTTGGACGACCTTCAGGATCTGATAGAGTTGTCATATAAGCACGTGGCTTATTAAGAACAACATACACTTTATCAATCGCTGCTAGTTCTAGAGTCACACCATCAACCTGGATGATGTCCGTATGAGGGTTAACTTTTGTTCCAAGCTCAGTCACGATTTTCGCGTTAACAGTCACTCGGCCATCAAGAATATAGCCTTCAGCTTTTCTTCTCGAAGTAACACCACAGTCTGCGATAACTTTTTGTAAACGGATAGATAGGTCTTGATTAGACATTTTTGACTCCAATCTGCCTCCCGGCAGTTATAAGGTTGAGAGAAAAGAACGAGAACCCTTACAGGTTCTCGTCGTTATTTTCTATAGCTGGTACTGGTACTTCATTTAGGAACGCCAGGTCAAGATCAAAATCTTTACCCTTGGTAATTGCTTCATCAATTGTGAAGTCTAAGTTGTTGATATCACCATCAACATCAAAGGCCATCTCCCCTTCTTCTAGCTTTTCGCCAGTCAGGTTCTCGAATGCTAGGTCTAGAGCTCGCTCTAATTCCTCAGCTTCTTGAGACAGATCCATTGATTCGAAGTTAACAACTTCTTCTGCTACGTGAGCAGCTTCAGCTTCTTCAATTTCTGCAATTTCCGCAGCTCTTAGAGCTTCAAACTCTTCATCGATTTCAGGAGCATTGAAAACAACACCCTCTTGAGCGATGTCCACAACCTTGGCATCAATCACGTTCATAATAGTGATTGAATCAGCTGCGGCCTTAGTCTGACGTACAGACTCTTCACGGTTAACGAAGTCTTCAAGAATATCGAAAGCGGACTTACGAACAGCAGTTTCGCCGTCAGTTTTTCTCTTCTCTTCAGATTTAAGAAGGGCCGTGAAATTTGTATCAGCAGCGATAAGGTTGATGTCGTTTGAAAGTCTTTCAAGCTCGTCAGACTCATCAGCGCTGAATTTAGAAAGGTTCTCAGAACGAAACACTACTGACTTGATATCAGCAATTGTACCGATTGTGTTCTTAGTCGCCATTTCTTCAAGCTCATACTCAGGTGGAAGACCCGAGATATCAGCAAGGTTAAATACTTCAAGGAACTCATCAGTCGTTCCAAATAGAGATGGACGACCTAGCTCTTCAGAACGGCCAGTGATTCTCACCAGACGCTTATCCATAAGAGCACGGATGATGTGAGATGAATCCACACCACGGATTTTTTCAACTTCAGTTTTAGAAACCGGTTGTTTGTAGGCAATGATCGCCAACACTTCAAGAGCTGTTGGAGTAAGAACAAGTGAATTGATCTTAAATAGGTTCTGAACGAATTTCGAATAAGTCGCTTTCGTACGGAACTGGTAACCTTCCGCAACCTCTACCAGACGAATACCATGGAATTTTTCTTCGTAACCGGCCTGGAGTTTAGAAAGTGATTCGTGGATCACACGTAGTGGAAGTTCGTTATCAATCTGAGCTTTGATCTTTTGAATTGAGATCGGGCGGTCAGACATGAAAATGATTGTTTCGATAGCACCGCAAAGCGTGTCTGCATTTAGACCCGTACGCGCCTGCCAAAGCATATCTTCTTGCTCTTTCTCATCATAGTGATTGAGGTCAAGCGAGAAGCCCTCGGCTTCTACCGTTTCAGTAGTAGCTGCAACTTCAACTGTTTCAACAGTCTCAACTTCCGACATTTCCGCTGCAGCTTGCGCTTCAACAGAAAGATCCCATTCGTAGTTGATGTCGTTCATCGAATCCATAGCACTTCCTTATTGGATAGGGGCCGCTGCTTCCGCAGGGGCTGCCGCTTCTTTTGGTTTGTTTGCTTCGCCTTCCGGATCGAAACCATTTGCTGTTTCTGGATCGAAAGACTCTAAACTTTCCTTAACCTCGATGTAAATGGAGCCTTTATCCTCGTTCTGGAAAATTTGTAATTTTTTCAGACGAGCAAGCTCAAGAAGCGAGATAAAGGTGATTACTTTATCAATAATTCCTGTTTCATTTTCATCTAGAAGCTTATCAAATTGAGTTGTATCGCCTTCCTTAAGCATAGACTTAAGACGAACCAATTTCTCCTTAATAGAGAGACGATCACGCTTAACAACGGCATATTTACGCTTCTCACGACGGATAAGATCCATCATGGTTTCAGTTAATTGCTGAAGATCAATTGGAGTAAGGATGGAATCTTCGATCGCCTTACGATCTACTTTTCCTTTCACGAAAATCTCGTGACCTTTCTTTGGTAGGCCCCAAAGACGCTGACCTAGACGCTGGAAGCGCTCAAGCTCTTCAAGACGCTTAATCAAATCACCACGAGTCTGGATCTCAAGACCCATTTCACCGGCAGTAATCTTGATCAGGTTCTGATCCTGAGATTCATCCGCGATTGTTTGCGACTTTAAATAAAGAAGAGTCGCGGCCATATAAAGATATTCACCGGCCACATCAAAGTTCAGATCCTGCATCTTTTGAAGATAATCAAGATACTGATGAGTGATCGTATTGAGCTCAAGCTCCTGAATACGCATTTCTTCTTTCTGAACTAAGTGCAGAAGAAGTGCTAGAGGACCGTCGAAACGATCTATCTTAACTAGGATTTCATTCTCGGTCATACGATTCCTCCGAAGAGTCCTACAAAGGTGAACATCAAATAGTTAGCAATAACTTGAGCTGGCATAAGTACGTAGCTCAGAGTGTGAATGCCCATGAAACTCAGGGCCATCACCATCAGGAAGATCACCGGTGTGTAACGGGCGAAATTTTCGTACTTATAAAGCGCCTGACCTTTCAGAAAAGATGAAACCATCTTCGAACCATCAAGTGGTGGAAGCGGAATCAAATTGAAGAAGGCCAAAATGAAGTTAATGAATACAGAGTACTGAAGCATGCGAATTGAAATGCGATAGTAACCCCAATCAGGAGAAACTTTCGTTGCAATCACTGCAAGTACGAGAGCTGAAAGAGTTCCAAGTAGTAGGTTCGATAGCGGACCAGCGAAACTTACCCAGAAAATTCCAGAACGGATCTTTTTGAAATTACGAACTTCGATCGGCACTGGACGTGCCCAACCGATCATGGCGAAATTTGTTACAGCAGCTAGAAGTGGGAAGAAGATCGTTCCCCATGGATCGTAGTGTGCAGCAGGATTTAATGTTAAACGACCTGCGTTTTTCGCAGTTGGATCTCCAAATTTATTCGCCATCCACGCGTGGGCCGCTTCGTGTGTCACGATTGCGAGCAAAAACCCAGGCAGGGATTGAGCTATATTGAAGAGTATCGTATTCAAATCATTCATCTATTCTTCATATCAAATCCGGCCATATGACGCAATTTATAAGTTGAGTTTTAAGGTCAGCTACGCAGAGCAAACTACCTAAAATCTCACTCGAGTTTTTGGACAATCCTGATCTTGTCGCTCATAATAAATTATGAGTTCAAAAACTAAAAAAGCTCAGGTGGTCTTGGCCGCTCTTGACCAACCTAGTCATAAATTCCAATTTCTCCTCATGAGAACCAATGAACGCCGCGGAGGCTTCTGGCAAAACGTGACGGGAAAACTCGAAGACAATGAGACCTATGAAGAAGGTGGACTTAGAGAGGCCATTGAGGAAACTGGTCTCAATATCGAAACCATCATGGATATGTTGAACCTCGGTTTAAAGTACGAGTTCACTGATCAACGTGAGAGAAAATGCCATGAGGAATGCTTTCTGATTATTCTGGATCAGAAGTGGGAAGTAAAAATTGATTCTCATGAGCATCAGGATTTTAAATGGGTCGGCATCGATGAGATCCATCGCGATATCGTAAAACACGAATCAAATTTTGAGACACTGGTTAAATCGCAACATCTTCTGAAACATTGGGGCGGCTAAGATGTGGTGGATGCTTCTTCTCCTTACTCCAATGGCGTTTGCTCAGACAAAGTCTGATCTTAAGGCGATTCAGGAACTAGATGAAGAGCTTCCGACGTTTAACGACTACCAGCCTTCTCAGGATGAGGTAAATTTCGAAAGACAAAACCGAAAATATCAGCCACCGAAGAAAATTGTTCACTACAATACCATTGTGAACAGCGGAACCCAGATGGGTGCGGTCAGTGCCGGTGTTCCGGTAAGAAATATCGAAAACAATAAGAACTATACCCTTTCTCGTAATTCATATATCCGTTACTTCAATCTGGAAGATGAGAACGGGTTTAAGTACATTCAAAATAAGAATGGAACTGTGACCTGGAGAATTTTGAGTCGCTATGTAGAGCCCATCAAAGAGGAACTGGCGATGTATGAACCTCCTCTCAAGTACACTCCCGCTCCGGATAATATTGTTCGCGCGGAGTACGATACAAAACTTTCAATTCCTCCAGAGTTTAGTTTTTATGCCGGTGTTGCCAAGGGTGACTATATGGCAAAACTTTTCAATGACTCAAGTGTCTCGAGCGGAAACACAACTCAGTATGGCGTGCATTTTTTCACGCAGTGGAAACTTCCGCTTAAGGTCGGTGCTGTTCTTCACTTTGAACAGACGGCCTATGACGGCGGGAAGATTAAATACACGGCCCCATCTTTTGGACCGCAATTTAAAACCAAAGAATTTGAAATTCTGGGGCAACCGCTCCGTTTTCAGACTCAATTCCGTGTGAGTCCTCTTGCCCGCGCTCAAGCGGAAAGACCGAATGGAAGCTTTACCCAGAAGTTTAATTCAGCTGATCTACTTTCATCTTTTGAAAGACCCATTAAAAATGGCTGGGGCGAATTCGTCATTGGCGTGTTCTATCAGGCACAATGGCTTAATATGAAAGATCAGAGCAATACCTCTACCCTTCAAGCTTCGAATGAAACGAATAAGAGCTTTGGACTTTCTTTCGCACAGGTCTTTCAATGAAAAAGTTTTTGTTCCTGACATTCTTTTTTTGCTTCAATGCTATGGCATTGGATGCGGTGATTACGGTTCTTGAAGCTCCTCTATTTAAATACAAAAGCTACGACGCTCCAGTTGTTCAGTACAAAAGAAAAGGTGATGTGATCAAGATTCACCCTTCTGTTGCGAATGAAAACAAGTTTCAAAGAATGGCGCCCTCTAAGCAAAAATTAGAGACCCTAAAAATGAAAATGAAAAATAGTCCTGAATACAATCAGGATCCTCTTTTTCGTGGTGAAGCTGAAAATACCTATTATCTGGAAGATGAATTCATTCCGACGCTCGATCGCCAAGGTAACCAGGTGTATGTGCTCTCAGAGCATATCTTCGTTTACTTCAATGACTCTCGAGAATTTACTCAGTTTCAAAATAAGAAAGATCCGACTGATTACCGTTTAGAGGAACCTCTTCCAAAGAACTACCCTCTAAAAAATCCTTCGGGCTATCGTGGACAGTTCATTATTGGTCTAACTCAGCCCTATTTTGAAAGTTATCCCTACAAGGACGATGTTAGAACCAAGGGCTATCAAAGTCCCATTGATGTGAACCTTACACTTCTTAGAGAAGCCAAGGGCAATTATCACAATCGCTTCTTCATTGGGGGAACTCTCAATGTCCGCTCATTTGAGAACTCATATACCTTCTTTACGAAGCGTTATTCTGAGGAAAAAGGCATTAAGTTAGGACTTGGTCCTACGGCGAGTTACGACGCTTTTAAAGGCGAAAAAAACCGCATCAACCTTTCTTTGAATCTAATAGTTAATCTTTTTAATCAGCTTTCCATTACCCAAACGGATGGTCTTGTTACTGATTCCCGCAAATACCAGGGCTACTCTTTTAGCCCACGTCTGGCCCTTCAATATCACCGTAAAAACGTGCTGGAAGAGGTAGATTTCGTCTTAGGAACCGCTCTTGAGATGGAAACGGCAACTTCTTTCCAGGCAAAAAATGGTGGTAGTCAGGCTTCTTGGTGGGAAAACCTCGGTGATGATAAATTTAGTACAGGAACAACATTCACGTTAGGCGGGTATATCGGTATCCAATCCGCGTACTAAATAGCTCGGGAATTGTGTAAAAAAAATTTTCAGATTTTTTTTCATAATGCCTAAAGTTTAAACAGCCCCTACCGAAGAGTTGATCAAATGAACTTACAGGATGTGAGTTCGCTAGTCGAAACCATGGAGGGTAACATGACTACATCAACTACAAAAAAATCAAACACTGTAAAAAACAACGTGAAAGACGTTCTTTTCCAAAAGATCGGTAACACTTGGTTCATCTTCTCTGAAGTGAACAATGAAGTTGTGTATTCTGTAATGCCAGAAGGCATGGACCCTAAATCAACTAAACTTGAACTTTATGAAATCATCGAAGAGCATCTTACAAAAGTTGCTTCTCACAAGCGTCGCGCTCCAGAAGCCGTAGCTTAATAAGAAGATCGTTATGGCCGCACCGAAATTAAGGCCTTCTGACTATGCAAAGCTTTATCAGGTAGGCGCAGACGAAAAGAACCTCCATGAAAAAAAAATCGTTGAGTCGCTTCAAAAACGACTCAACGATATGATTCAGAGGGATCCTAAATTAGCGAAGAAGGCCGCGCTCGTGATCGAGCAGTGGCTGAAAAAGACTAGGCCTTAAAAGCGTTCACTTTTTCTACAACGTAATCAATCTCTTCCTGTTTCATATAAGCGAAACATGGAAGATTGATCACAGATTTCGAAATCCATTCAGCATGTCCGTGAGAGATTTTTCCACCAATGTGAGCAGCAGCTCCTGGTTGAACACTCATGGCACCCGGATAAACTGTTCCGTAACCAATATCATTTGCTTTTAAATATTCAATGAAAGCTGGACGAGTTTCAGGAGTCATAAGAGCAACTGAAAGATATCCGTTTTCCCAAACGTCTTTTGATGGTGCCATCATTTTAAGCGCAGGATTGTTAATTTTCTTACGGTACTCTTCTACAACGTGACGACGGCTATCAAGACGAGCATCAAGGTGTTTTAGAGACTCAACCATGAACATCGCTTCGTAAGCACCAAGACGAGAGTTCCAACCAATCATTCCGTGATCATAGTGACCAGTACGACCGTGGTTAAGAAGGATCTTGGTTGCAGTTGCAACTTTCTCATCAGTTGTGAATACGCCACCAGCGTCCCCACTCGCTCCTAGAACCTTTGCAGGATAGAAGCTTGTCGTAGAAACTGAAGCGTTAGTAAGAATCGACTCACCTTTGATTTTTACACCAATGGCCTGAGCACAGTCTTCAACCAGGATTACGTTTTTAGATTTACAGTATTCACGAATCTCAAGCGTCTCCGGACATGCCCATCCGTAAAGGTGAACCATAAGGATCGCCTTAGGATTGAACTTCTCTACACCCTCTTTCACTGAAGCAAGAGTTAGGTGAAGAGTTTCGCGAGATACGTCAATTGTGTATGGAACAGCACCTACGTTAACGATCGCTTCGAAAGTTGCCCAGAAAGTCATATCTGGAAGAAGAACTTTATCGTTCTTCTCTACACCAGCAGCACGTAGTGCAAGTTGAATGGCATCTGTACCGTTAGCACAACCAAGTGCATACGAAGTTTTTGTATAATCTTTAAGTGCAGCTTCGAACTGACCAACAACTGGACCACCTACAAAGTGACCGTTCTTCAGAAGCTCAGCGGCCTTTGCAGATACTGTTTCGAGGAAGTTGTTTTCGTAACGAAGGATATCGATAAAAGGAACTTTCATTTCACTCTCTCTTTGAAGAAGAATTTTTTCGCAATTTTACCTAAATTAAAATGGCACGTCGAGAAAGCTGACTGAAAATAAATCTTACCGAATACACGACTCATCTAGTCAGACGTTCTTTTTCTCTCGCGAACTTAGATCAATTCAACAAAATTACTCTCCCATTTTTTTCTTATGTTTTAGGCAAAATATTCCTCATGTTTCCTCAAAAACGCACCGAAATGCTTGGTCAACAACGGCAACATCATGGTGATGCGGCCTAAAAATAAAAACAGAGCATGGTTGCTCAATGATGGACACGAACAAATCCATCATCTGACTTGGAGGTTGGTAATGATTTTAACCGGAGGATAGTCTATGGGTTTCAGAATTAACACAAACGTTGCTTCACTTCAGGCGCAGAACTCAGTTGGTAAAGTGAATCGTGAGACACAAGAAAGTTTCGCAAAACTTTCTTCGGGTAACCGAATCACAAAATCAGCAGACGATGCAGCAGGGCTCGCGATCTCTGAGAAATTAAAAACAGAGATTCGTTCAGCTCAACAAGCCAACCGTAACGCCAACGATGGTATCTCAATGGTACAAACAGCGGAAGGTGGTCTGAATGAAACATCAAACATTTTGACACGTATGAGAGAGCTTGCGATCCAATCTTCTTCTGATACGGTAGGTGATGTAGAAAGAGGTATGACGGATCTGGAATATCAACAACTGAAATCTGAGATGGAACGTATTTCTCAGGTGACACAATTCAACGGTAAAACACTGCTGAATGGTGAAGGTGAAAAACAAGAATTCCAGGTCGGTACAGGTGCAGATGAGTTTAAAGACAGAATTGGTTTCGATCCAGGACAATTAAATTCTGGTGTTGAGGCCCTGGGTGTAAGCTCACTATCTGTTGGTAGTAAAGAAGGCGCTCAAGATAGTCTTGCATCGATTGATGCCGCTATCGAGAAAGTGTCGGGTCAAAGAGCGGTACTTGGTGCCCTTCAAAACCGTCTGACATCGACTTCGAATAACTTGCAGACGTACACTGAGAACATGAGTGCCGCTAATAGCCGTATTCGTGATGTGGACTATGCTGAGGAAACTGCTAAGCAGGCCCGTAACTCGATCATTGGCTCTGCAGGTACTTCGGTACTCGCTCAGGCCAACATGAATGGTCAAAGTGCTCTTAAATTGATCGGCTAAGACGTTAGAATCTGAAAAAGCAAGGCCCTTCCTTAATCGGAAGGGCTTTTTTATTTACTGCAACGTGTTTTTTTGCTATTTCCCCTCTATGACAATTGAAAAACCGGCCAGAAAAACCTTAGAAGATAACTTCGCTTATCGTTCTGATTTTAAGTACACCCACGACAATCCTTACCACGACAAGCTCGAGGTCTTCGATTCTTTCGTTCTTCGTGACGAAGAAGCTGAAAGCAATGTTGGTAAATGGGGTCAGCTCTTCAAAAACGAAAAACCTATCGAAGTTGAGATCGGAACAGGTTACGGCGAATTCATGATGGAATATTGTCAAAAATATCCCGACGTGAATTTCATCGGTCTTGATCACCGTTTCAAGCGCAGCTTCAGTGTTGCCAAAAAACTGGATAAACTTGAACACAAAAACTTCCGCTATCTTCGTGCTCGCGGCGAGCGTCTGGAATTCATGTTCCAGGAGAATGAAGTACAATCGGTTTTCTACTTCTTCCCGGATCCGTGGCCCAAAACTCGTCACCACAAGAAGCGTTTGTTTCAAAAACCATTTTTGAACGCTTGTGCCAAAGTGCTTAAGCCAGGTGGAACGCTTTTCGTGAAGACCGATCACGATGGCTACTTCGACTGGATGCTTGAGCATCTTAAAGATGAAAAACGTTTTGAGATTCTGCTTCAGTCTCGTGACCTGCGTAATGAATATCCAGAACATTTTCTATCGCAATTCACGACGAAGTTTGAAAAGATATTCTTGTCTCAGGGAACATTGATTAAATCGATCGTACTACGCAAGATCTAAGGATAAACGTGGCCTTTGAAGAGTTGAAAGACCGGATCAAAGATTCGCCAATTTCTATGGTGCTGTCGCACTATATGTCCTTGAACAAGCGTGGGGCCAATCTTGAAGGGATTTGTCCTTTCCACCCGGATACCAAACCATCACTCAAAGTGAACGACGGCAAAGGCATGTACAAATGCTTCGTGTGCGGTGCTGGTGGTGATGCGATTACATTCGTAAAAGAATTTAAGCGCATTGAGTTCGTAGATGCTCTTCGAGAGATCGCCGGTATTCTTGGTCTGCCATTTGAAGAACAAAAAGAAAAAAAGAAAAATCCAAAAATTGAAATGGCCCTGAGAGTACTAAATGCCTCGGCCAAACTTTATAAGAAGGTTGCTTCTCAAAATCCTCAACTTTATACGGAGTTCATCGAGAAGCGAAAACTTGCTCCCGAGACTGTTGAGCAATGGCAAATTGGCTACGCTCCAGCGAACAATGCCCTCTTCCACTATTTAGATTCCCTACCCGGTGCCGATGGTGATTTCGCCCGTCAAGTCGCTAAAGAAATTGGCATCATTCGATTCAATGAAGAAAAAAATAGCATCTACGATCAGTTTAGAGAAAGAGTCATGTTCCCTATTCACGATCATTCAGGACAGATTCGCGGCTACAGTGCCCGTACTGTTACTGATCACGTTGCAAAATATATCAACTCTTTCGATTCATTCATTTTCAACAAAGGCTCTATTCTCTTCGGATTTGGCTTTGGAAAGAATGCCATTCGACAAAGCGATCAAGTCATCCTGGTAGAAGGTAACATCGACGTTATTACGATGCACCAGTATGGATTTCAGCAAACGGTGGGGACCATGGGAACCGCGTTGTCTGAGCAATCTGTTCGTCTTCTGACCAATATGACGAAGAATATTTTCCTCGCATTGGATTCTGATAATGCCGGTAAAAAGGCCATGGCACGAATCAATGCAGAATTCCTTGGCGTGAATGTCCTGCCAAAATATTTGACCTTTGAGCCGCATAAGGATCCGGATGAGTTCCTCATAAAAGAAGGCCGTTTGGCGCTTTTAGAGCGAATTGAAAAAGCTCCGATCTACCTGGACGTCTTGATCCAGGAGCTCATGCCTTCTCCAATTCCAGAGAATACCGATCTAAAACTTAATACCCTGCATCGCATTTTCGAAGTGGTATCTCCTTTGAAAGAACACCTTTCTGCCACAGAAAGAATCGTTAATGCGGCAAAAAGCCTAGGGCTACGATCGGACTCTGCCACGATCTTGGATAGCTATAAAGAATTTCTAAGTCGCCAAAAAGAAAAGGTTCCTCAGACTGTAGAGAGACCGAAAATTCAAGAAAACGAAGAAATTCTTCTGGAAAACGAGGAAGAGGCCCGGAAATTGCATACTCAAATTGCAAGTCAAGTACTCCTGCCTCCTAGCAAGAGCGAGAGGGTCTTCATTCGAGAAATCCTCTGTCATCCCGAGTTCTTGACGCACTTGAAAGCAGATGAATTTCTTGCCACTATTGGGCATGTTGAGGTAAAAAAACTAATTCAATGGCTCGTTAAAATTTATTTGGAAATCGACGATGCGGAATATGTGTCGATTGTTCAAGATGAACTTCAGTACGGAGGCTATTCAAAAGAAATGGTCGACATTGGAACTGATGCTCTTTTCCACTATGGAAATAAATATAACGAGAAAGTGATTCAGCGGATGTTGAAGGATTATCACTTAATGCTACGGATGGACCAGTTGAAGATAAAGCGCAAAGAACTCGTCGTTCGTCAGCAGTCCTCGCAAACGCAAAATGAAGTTGATCTTATTTTGAGCGAAATCTCAAAGGTAGATAAAGAGATTTTGAATCTCAAAAATACAGTGCCCTAAGTTCTAGGAGATACTATGTCAGTAGTTGTCGCATTTTTAAACTCACGGGAATTCTCTCGTCTCGTCATGAAAGGTAAGGATCAGACGTATCTGACTCCTGAAGAGATCAATGACGCAATTCCGGCCAACATCGTTGACCCGGCATCGCTTGATCAGATCATGGACAAAATTGAAGAGGCCCGCATTCTGGTGAAAACACCGGAAGTTGATGAAGAGGAAGCTGAGAAGGCCAGCACAGAAGTTGCTGAAGATCCTCTATCGGTTGACGAAGAAGCTGAGCTTCGCGCGTCTTCGAGCGACCCGGTTAAGCTATACTTGAAAAAAATGGGTTCTGTTGCCCTTCTCACTCGTGAAGGCGAAGTAAAAATCGCAAAAGAGATCGAGGAAGGTGAAAAAGAAATCGTTCTTTCATGTCTAAAGTCTAAACACGCTCTTGAAGAGATCGTTAAACTTAAAAACAAAGTGATTCAAGCTGAAGAGCAGAACGAATTCGTAAAAGATCTCGTTCGTGGTCTTGATGATGAATCACAAGAAAAAGAAATTCACGAAACACGTGACCGTATTTTCGCAGTAGTTGAACACGTTAAAGATCTTCTAAGCCAGATCGTTAACGAAGACGGAACGCTGAAGAAAATGGAAAAAGAAGAACAGAAGATCATGGACAAGGTCGGCAACGAGCTTGTTGATCTAACGTTCAACCGTAAGATCATTAACTCGTTCACTGAGCCGGTTAAGTCTTACTACCTTCAGTTCCGTGAACTTTACGAGCAACAAGAGCGTATCTACAAGTTCCTCGAAGTTGCCAACGATGACGCCTATAAAGTTCTTTATGACCGTCTAATGGAAGATGATACGTTCAAGCGCGAGCTTGCTCGTAACCTTTTCACTACAGACGCGAAAATCGAACAAATGATCCGTACTCAGGAAGATATCCTTCGTAAGCTTCGTCGTCTTGCAATTGACGCCGGTATGGCATTCGAAGATATCCAGTCGGTGTACAACATCATCGTAACGGGAGAGGAAAAGGCCGATAAAGCGAAGTCTCAACTTGTTGAGGCCAACCTTCGTCTCGTAGTTTCAATCTCTAAGAAATACACAAACCGTGGTCTTCAGTTCTTGGATCTAATCCAGGAAGGAAACATCGGTCTTATGAAAGCGGTTGATAAATTCGAATACCGTCGTGGTTATAAGTTCTCGACTTATGCTACTTGGTGGATTCGTCAGGCGATCACTCGTGCCATCGCGGATCAGGGTCGTACGATCCGTATTCCGGTTCACATGATCGAGACAATCAACAAGCTAGCTCGTACTTCTCGTCAGCTTATCCAAGAGCTTGGTCGTGAACCAACTCCGGAAGAGATCGCTGAGAAGATGGAGCTTTCTGTAGATAAAGTTAAAAAAGTGTTCAAGATCTCGAAAGAGCCCATCTCTCTTGAAACTCCAATCGGTGAGGAAGAAGATTCATCACTTGGTGACTTCATTGAAGATAAGAAGATCATCTCTCCAGCTGACGCTGTGATGAGCGTGACTCTTTCTGAACAGACTCGTTCGGTACTTTCTACTCTTACTCCAAGAGAAGAAAAAGTTCTTCGTATGCGTTTCGGTATCGGTGAGAAGTCAGACCATACTCTTGAAGAAGTTGGTCAGGATTTCTTCGTTACACGTGAACGTATTCGTCAGATCGAGGCGAAAGCACTTAGAAAGCTTCGTCACCCGTCGAGAGCTAAGCTCCTTAAGTCTTACCTAGACAACTAAAAATCAAGGCCCTCGCGAGAGGGCCTTTTTTTTCATGAGTAAATAACCTGCCATTTAACAGAAATTGCCCTATACTAATCTTTTAGAAGCTAGGGCATATGGAATATACGAATAATAATTCTCCGGTTCAGGCACTCATTCAAAGAAGCTTTGAAGCTGCGACAGTTTTTCTCGCTCAGAAGATGGTTGAACAAGGAAGAGTTTCTCTCTCATTCATGAAGGGAAGTTTTGAAACTTACTTCATCGTTTCGGGAATCGTTGCTGAAAACAACACGAACTACGAATCCAAAATTAGTTTCAAGCGAGTTGAAGGAGTTGAGAAATTAACGACTCAATGTACTTGTAAACTTTGGAGTCCGGAAAAGGCTTGTCACCATACTGCCAGTCTTTTAATTAAGTTCTCTGATCTCCAAGATAAGCAGGAACAAACTGGTGGCCAACCTATTTCTCTGAGCCTCATGGCACAAGAAGGTGTTCACGTAGAACGTTACGGAACTCTGATGAAAGCGGCACCAAGTATTCCTGGTGCGAAGATGAACTCAACGTTTAGCTCGCTTCAATACACCCTCACTAATCGTAAAGTGGTAAACTTCCCTGCTCCATCAAAGTGGAAGGGGAAGCTTCTGGTAAATCTTATTCGCGCCTCTGAGTTTGAAGAGTATCGCGATGTTCTTTATGTAGATGAAAAGTTCACTTATCAGTTTAGCTGGGTCGATGGTGATAATACGGTTAAAGAAGTTTCTATCTTTGACGTGCTTTATCTCTTCAACTGGAAAACGGGTGAGGCCTTTGATCTTCCCAACGATTTACGTGAACTAGTTTCAAAACTAAAACTCACAGATGTGATTGGAGACGTTCAGGATCTGATTCGTCTTTTCCTTCCTCTTCGTGACAAAGGAACTGGCGACATTCTGATTGAGGGTGAAGCGTGGGAAAGCTTCCCAGTGGAAGATATGGAGTATCGTTTTTCGATTAATCCATCTCCCAGAAAGAGTTTCCTGAATCTTGAGCTGGAACTATTCACAGCTGATCAGAAATTAGTACCTATGCCTTCTCCGTTCCTTCTTTTTGTAAGTGAGCAAGGGTGGGCCGGAAGCTTCAGAACTAAAAATGATGCGATTCTTTTCTTTAAGACCTTGATTGAAGACTTTGATCGCGAGACCTTCTTCCATAAAAAGTATCTCCATACTGCTTCGAAGAAGAACCTCATGTCGGAATGGATCTCTCTTATCATGAAAGATGACGAGCTTCCGTTCTTTGATCCGGCCTTTAAAAAAATCTTCATGCTTAACACTAAGACCTTCCGTAAGGTGTTCCTGGCCTTCCTGGATAGTTTTGGTGAAATTGGATTCAAGACTTCGTTCTACTTTAAAGAAGACCGTAAGATCGTATTCCAGATTCCTAAAAATAATTTACTTGAGGGTGTTGCGAACTTTTATCAGCAGCTCACTCCGCTTAAAATTCCTATTTTCTACGATCAACAGCAGATTCGTACATGGAAGAGCAGCATTCGTTTCGAGAGAAACAAAGAAAAGCTCGATTGGTTTCAGCTGGATCTGATTGTTAATGATGATGATCTTGATGTCATTAAGAACGCTGAGATCACAGATAACTTCCTGCTTTCAAGCAAAGGTCTGGTTCTTCTTTCTGACGAACAAAAAGATCTTTTGCGCTTTATGAAGCGCTATACGAAGTTTGAAGGCGAAAAGAAAGAGTCTTCAAAAGGACTTTCGCGCTTTGGTCTTTTCCTTCAGCGTTCTCGAATCTTTGAATTATTTGAACTTAAACGTTTAGGTATTGAAGGTGCTCTGACGGAAGAAGAAGAAAAGTTCTGCGAAAAGATCATGACGATGCAGGATATGCCTCAATATGATGTGCATCCTCGCTTTGTTGATATTGCTCGACCTTACCAGTTGGGAGGCTATAACTGGCTTCGTTTCTTGTATGAGCATAAGTTTGGTGCTTGTCTTGCGGATGACATGGGTCTTGGTAAAACTCTCCAGACCATCATGCTGCTTCAAACTTTGAAAGAGAAGGCCAAGAAGATTCTTATCATTTGTCCGGTTTCCATTCTTTATAACTGGAAAAACGAGTTAGAGAAATTCTCTGACCTCACCTACTCTATCTATTATGGAGATGAGCGTGAGTTCAATACTGGTGCCCAGGTGGTGCTGACTTCTTACGGTCTCATGAAAAAAGAGTCGTTCTCGACTCTCGGCCAGGAAGAATTTGATATTCTTATTTTCGATGAGGTTCAGCACTTAAAGAACATCCGTTCACTCGGTGCCAACGCTGCTCGACAACTTAAAGCGAAGTTCCGTATTTGTCTTACGGGTACACCTGTGGAAAATGACCTTTCAGAGTTCTACAACATCATGGATCTGTGTGTTCCTGGTGTATGGGGTGACTTAGGTGTAGTGAAATCCACTTCGAAAAACAAGAACCGTCTTCTTGCTCGTAGAACGGTTAAGCCATTCATTTTAAGACGTACGAAAGATCAGGTATTAAAAGAGCTTCCAGAAAAAATTGAGAACCATGTGTTCCTTGATTTCTCTCCGGAAGAGCGTGAAGTATATCAGCAGAAACTCAATGCTGTTCGTTCAAATATGATCGCTCCAGGTGCTAAACGTTACGGTGAAGTATTGAAATCTCTTCTTGAGATGAGACAACTTTGTCTGTGGCAGAAACAAGCAAGCCTCAATTCAACTAAGATTGATTTCTTGATGGAAAACCTTGAGCAGCTTGTGACTGAAGGTCACAAGACTCTCGTTTTCTCTCAGTTCACCACATACCTCGATATGATTGAAAACAAGATCAAAGTTGCGGGCTGGAAGATGGCCCGAATCGACGGTTCTCAATCGATTAAAAAGCGTGGCGAACAAGTTGAACTTTTCCAGAATGGCGACGCTCAGATCTTCTTAATCTCCCTTAAAGCGGGGGGGTTCGGATTGAACCTAACTGCCGCTAGTTACATTTTCCTGATGGATCCATGGTGGAACCCGGCGGTTGAGCGACAAGCGATTGACCGAGCTCACCGTATCGGCCAGGAAAATAAACTCACAGTCTATCGACCGATCATTAAAGAATCAGTGGAAGAAAAAGTTCTTATTCTTCAACAGAGTAAGCGTGAACTTTTCCGTGATCTGATGGCGGAAGATGATGATGAGTATTTCAGTGGAAAACTTAATATGGAAGATTTCCAGCATCTTCTGAGCTAAAGATGCTGGAAACCTGTTTTGTTAAGGATGAGCTGAATTATCGTCTCGAAGATCGTCTTTAAAATCCTCTACACGAGAATTGAAGCGAGAAAGGATTTTATTTAATCCATCACGAGCCTCATCTTGTTTTAATCCATAGCGCTGCTGAAGTAGGCCGCCAATCGAAGTGAAATTGCCGCGCATCCCTTCTAGCTCGTCGTCATTTAACTTGCCCCAGCGTGAACGAATCTCGCCTTTAATTTCATTCCACTTACCTTTTAGAATGTCTTCATTCATATGCACTCCTTTGCAAAATTTGACGTTTCTTTAGAATGCAGGAATGAGGCCAGCATCATTGAGTGAAATGTTCGTCACTTAAAGCTTTACGTTAAAATAAACCGGGGCATATGATGAGACAAAGGTGACCAACATGAACGATCCCGCAGAAATCCTCACAAAAATTCCAGACTATGAACATCATGAAAAGATGAATCAAACTTCTCCTGAAGAGTTTGATCACATCGTGCAGAACAGACGATCAGTACGCGTCTATACAGATGAGAAAGTGCCGGAAGAAGTTGTGCAAAAAGTTTTGGAATGGGGACTACTGGCACCTAATTCATCCAATCTTCAATGCTGGGAATTTTATTGGGTGAGAAATCCTGAGAAGAAGAAATCATTGGTGGAGGCACTCTTCAATCAACCTGCGGCCAGGACGGCCCAAGAAATTATCGTAGCTGTCGCGCATCCTGAACAATGGAAGAAAACTCGTGTTCAGATGTTGAAGCACTTTGAAGATCAAGGGAACGTACCTAAGTCTGCGCGTGCTTATTATGAGAAGCTTGTCCCTATAGCCTACTCTCAAGGCTTCCTTGGAATTTGGGGCGTAATTAAAAAAATCGGCATCACGGCCATTGGTTTTTTTAAACCCATTCCTCGTGAACCTACTTCATGGTCTGATATGAAAATTTGGGCGGTAAAATCGACAGCACTGGCCTGTGAAAACATCATGCTTGGTTTCTCGGCCTATGGATACGACACTTGTCCAATGGAAGGTTACGATTCAAATCGCATTAAAAAGATCCTGGGTCTTCCGAGAAAGACCCAGGTCGTAATGGCAATTAGTGTTGGTAAGAGAGACAAGAAAGGTGTTTACGGCCCAAGAATCAGAATGCCCAAAGAGCAATTCATCAGAGTGATTTAGGCCGCTCGACCTTTTACTTCAGTGGCAATTTTATTCACCATCTCCTGCAAGTTCTTCGCTTGAGAAGACATTTCTTCTGATGTTGCTGCTGTTTCTTCGGCGGCAGAAGCGAAGTGATGAGACTGATTCTTCAATGCTTCCATCGCCTCGTGAATTGAAGCAATCCCTTGAGTTTGCTGCTCAGTGGATTCCGAAATTTCCTGGTTAAGCACACTCACTTTTTTAACAAACGAGAGAATGTTATCCAATGCCTTGTCCGAGTTACCGGCAAGCTTCAGCGAAAGATGGGATTGATCCACGCTATTTTGGACAATAGTCTGAACTTCTTTTGCGGCCTCGGCTGATTTAGAAGCAAGACCTCTAACAGCGTCCGCTACTACTGCAAAGCCCTTCCCTTGTTCACCAGCACGGGCCGCCTCAACTGCAGCGTTCAAGGCCAGAAGGTTTGTTTGGAAGGCGATATCATCGATAATTCTCATGGCCTTAGTGATCTCTTCCGAGGTCTTGGCCATCACATTAATAGCATCGATGAGCTTTTTAAGTTCAACTGTACCTTGATGTGCTCCATCTTCGGAACTCTTGGCCAGTTCGGCCGCGGCAGTAGCGCGACTCTTATTGTTTTGAACAATCGTATTAAGATCACTTACCGATTTAAGCGACTCCTCAATTCGAGAAGAAGATTCAGTGGCACCCTGAGCAACATTATTACCTGCAGTCGCGAGCATTTCAGAAGCAGTTAGAACTTGTCCACCGGCCTCGGTCGTATCAGCAACAGTCTGAGTCAGCATGTCCATCAAACGTCCTGTGAAGACGTAGAAAATGATGTAGGCAACGATGAAAGCAAAAGCAAAACCCGATAAAACTTTTATTCGGAAAGCAGAAATCGCCGTTTCAATATCATCGACATACACACCTGAACCAACTACCCATTTCCAAGGTTTAAATTGGCGAACGAAACTGATTTTTGGTTCTGGCTTTGGTGAACCTGGCTTGGGCCACATGTACTCAACGATACCTTCGTTCGCCGGTGTTTGTACAAGCTTTACCATTTCCATGAACAATGCTTTTCCATTTGGATCTTTGTTATTCGTAAGATCCGAATTGTTCAGTTCGGGCTTAAGTGGATGCATCACCATTTTTGGATGAAGATCATTGATCCAAAAATATTCTTTCTCTGAATAACGTAATTGTTTGATGAGATTAAGCGCACCTTGTTTTGCTTCTTCTTCACTCAATACATTTTGAGTATAAAGCGTGTGATAGTGCTCAAGGGCCTTTGAAACCACGTCCACGGTTTGGCGAACAGCGGTCTGTTTATCTTCATACATATTCTTCTTCATTAGAGGGAGAACATAGAAAGAAACGATCAGCCATGGCGGGATCATAGCAGCAACTAAGAGAGTGAGAGTCTTCTTACGGAAGCTAAAACTTTTCCAACTTAGGTTCATAAATTCCTCATAAACGTGATAAAGGTCAGTATTTTATCGTATGCTTTCCCCCTAAAGTTTAGACAAACTTAATATATTGCTATGCGCTTGATATTATTAATTTCTATGATGAAATGGATGCATGAAAATCATTCCAATCCTAATAATTTCAGTAATTTCTTCGTTAAGTTTCGCCAAGCAGCCCATGCCAGAAGTGTTGGTAAATCACGATGACGTGATCTGGGGTTTCGACTTTTTAAAGGATGGCCGAATCATCTTCACTGAACGCTCTGGAAAGGTTTTTGTGGTCGATCCGAAGACCAAAAAAGAGGTCCCTATTACAGGTTTTCCTAAGGTCTATGCCGTCGGACAAGGTGGTCTATTAGACGTTAGAGTTCATCCAACAAATGGATTCATTTACTTCACCTACTCTGAACCTGTCGGTGAAAAAGCGACAACTGCTTTTGCTCGCGCCAAACTTCAAGACAACAGACTGGTTGAGTTCAAGAAATTATTTTCGGCCCATGAACCTAACAAAGAAGATCTACATTTTGGTTCGCGCATTGAATTCGATGGCAAAGGTCACATTTTCGTTACTGTCGGTGATCGCGATAATAGAGAACGTGCTCAAGATCTAAAGTATCATCAAGGAAAAATCCTTCGCTTCAACGAAGACGGAACAGTTCCAAAAGATAATCCATTTGTTTCTACTAAAGATGCAAAACCAGAGATCTGGTCATTGGGTCACAGAAGTCCACAAGGACTTGTGATGAATCAAGAGACGCAGGAACTATGGGAGGCCGAGATGGGCCCGCGTGGAGGAGATGAAATCAATCTCATTAAAAAAGGTGCGAACTACGGCTGGCCAGTGGTGACTTTTGGTCGCGAATACTACGGCCCGAAAATTGGTGAAGGGAATCAGAAAGCAGGTATGGAAAATCCAGTTGAACATTGGGTTCCTTCTATCTCTCCTTCGGCCATGACCTTTTGGAATAAAAACATTTATCTCGCCACACTTTCAGGTCAACACATTCATCGCCTGGAAATGAAGGACAATAAGGTCGTTAAACAAGATGAACTTTATAAGAATCTTGATTGGCGTTTTAGAAACTTAAGACCTGGACCGGATGGGAAACTGTATTTCTCGACGGACGAAGGCAAACTCGGGCGAATCTCTCAATAATTCTGGCACTCCTCTTGCTTGAACTTAAGCAGGAGGAGTTATGCATTTTCTCATTTTCATTCTCTTTTTTGCAATCGCTTGCAGCAATAACGATTCTGGTAGTGATGCTCCTCAGTCTCAGCAGGAAAATACTCAACTAGAAGTTCTTCTCGATAGATCTGATGTGATCTGGGGATTTGATTTTCTTCCTGATAAGCGAATCATTTTTACCGAACGATCAGGCCATTTACTCGTCTGGGATCCTAATCAAAATTCAACCTCAGATATTTCAGGCTTACCTCCTATTTCTTCATCTGGTGAAAGTGGTCTACTTGATCTTGAATTACATCCAAACTTTGATTCTAATCAGCTGGTTTATTTTTGTTATTCGGAACCAGGCCGAACAATTGCGCTAGGACGTGGTGAACTCAATGAGAGCACACTCAATAATGTGCAAAAATTATTCTCTGCCAATAATGCTAATAGTTCCTCTATTCACTTTGGATGTAGGATCGAATTTGATGACGCTGGAAAAGTTTTTTTAAGTCTAGGTGATCAAAATGAACCTAGTCGCGCGCAGGACTCGAATTCTTTTCTAGGTAAGATCGTCAGAATGAATGATGATGGAAGTGGACTTGAGATCTGGAGTTCAGGTCATCGAAATGTTCAGGGACTGGCCATCAGACCAGGAACGAATGACCTCTTCGAAGTAGAACACGGGCCCACTGGTGGTGATGAACTTAATATCATCGAGCAAGGAAACAATTATGGCTGGCCATTAGTTACAAGAGGAGAACCTGCAGGAGAATTAGGACAAAGTGCGCCTGGCTTTGTGGATCCTTTAGCAAGCTGGACTCCTGCCATTGCCCCATCGGGAATTACATTTTACCAAGGGGATCTCTATATTGCGTGTCTTAGAGGTCGGCAGATTCGACGAATCTCTCTCGATGGATCGACCGTAACAAATCAAGAGATTCTATTTTCAGATGCTGGTTATAGATTTAGAAATCTCCGTCCTGGGCCGGATGGTTTTCTCTATTTCTCAACTGACAGTGGAGAACTTGGAAGAATAGTTCCTAGTGTATCGTCGCCATGACTTTCTTGATTTCGATGTCTTCAGCGCACTTAAAGTGTCCAAGAGGACAAGCTTTATAACCATGAAGACCGCAAGGTCGACAAGATAGTGAATCACCTACATCTACCACTACTGAATCATCGGCCAGGGGTGTGTAGCCAAAACCAGGAATGGTCGAACAGAACACGGCGGTCGTTTTAGCATTCACACAAGAAGCAAGATGGAGAGGAGCTGAATCGTTTACGAATACTCTTCGAGCATTTTTCATCAATGCGGCCGAATCTAAAAGATTTAAACCGCCACAAAGATTCACAGTATTTGGATTGTCCTGTCTAATGCGATCGCAGAGATCCTTATCAGAAGGCGCGCCGATAAAGTAAACCTTCCCTAGCTTCGCAAGTTCCACTGTGAGTTCACGATACTTGTGCTCACTCCATGCTTTGGTAAACCACACCGAAGCAGGTGCTACCACAAAATAGTTATCAGTGATGTACTGAGAAACCTTATCGATGTTCTTCTGCTGGATCGGAAGTTCAGGTTTGTAATTTTTTGAGTTATCCACAATCTGTAGAGTTGGGACAGCTTGTTTTAGAAGTTCAAGATTTCTCTGAACTTCATGCCAGCCTCTTGGATCAGGAATCTGGTGATTTACTTTATGAGTGAAAGCAAAGCTCATTGGATTTTGCTTAAAGCCCACTTTAATAGGAGATTTCATCATCGACGTCACCAGCCCAGAATTAAAATGGCGGTGAAGATTGAAGACCATATCAAACTTGATCTTACGAAGCTCAGAAATGAGTTTAAAAAGATTTTTCGTCTTTCCGCCCTGCTTGTCCCAGATCCAGGTTTTCTCGATGGTAGGAAGCCCTTGAATCACTGATTCATTGCCCTTACGAAGGAAAAAATGAATCTTGGAATTTGGAAACTGCTCTTTGACAGCGCGTACAAATTGGCTGGCAAGGATGGTGTCTCCAATGAAAGCGGTTTGGATAATAAGAATATTTTTAGACGAGGCGTCACTCATAAGTTACACTCATTGTAATCTGACAAGAGTGCAAAAACTATGGAAAAAATCACAGCTATCATCCCTACTTTTAATGAAGAAGTTCACATTAAGGCCGCCATTGAATCGGTTCTTTGGTGTGATGAGATCATTGTAGTTGATTCTTTTTCGACTGATAAAACGGTTGAGATCGTGAAGTCATTTCCTCAGGTTCGCCTCCTTCAGCGTGAGTATGAACATTCTGCCTCTCAAAAGAACTGGACCATTCCTCAGGCAAGTAATCCCTGGATCTTCCTGTTGGATGCGGATGAGCGCCCCACTCCGGAACTCGTGGAAGAAATCAAAGGCGTGCTTAAAACGGGTACGAAGTACTCTGGTTTCTGGATCTATCGTCGAAATAATTTCATGGATAAGAGAATCAACTACTCTGGCTGGCAATCGGATAAAGTGATTCGTTTATTTAAACGTGATGAGTGTAAATATCAAAACAAGCACGTGCATGCGGAGATTGAGTCGAAAGGTGAGATCAGCATCTTGAAGCATAAGCTTCTTCACTACACTTACAAAGACCTTGCTTCATACCTCAAGAAGGCCGATCGTTACACCACTTGGGGAGCTTTCGATCGCTATCATAAATTCCAAAAGACCGGTAAAAAGATCGGTCTGGCGTATCTCTTCTTCCGTCCGTTTGGACGTTTTGTTCGTCACTATTTCTGGCGTTTGGGGATTCTAGATGGAACTCATGGTTTCGTTGTTTCAGCACTCGCTGCCTACAACGTTTTCATCCGTGCAGTAAAAATCTGGCGTCTGCAGAACGGCGAGAAAATGGAAGATCCGTTTAAGAAATAAACGAGATAGCTTCTTTAAAGAAATAGAGCAGCAAAGTAACTTTCGTGCCCCAGTAAATTAAGTTCATGAATGATGCTACGTTTTTCATATAAACCTCGGCCCGATTATGGCCTTTTAAGGTTTATAGGTGGGAAAAAAGGCCCGTTTCTGGTAATAATTACCGAAACCTAAGAGGACTATTCCAATGCAACTTCAAGAACTTATCAATCAAACAGACCTAGATTTGACCGCTGACCAGGTGAAGGCCTTCTTTTTAGGCGTTCTCTGTGCTGAAAAACCAATGCCTTTTAACAAGGTGATGGAAGAAATTTTTGAGGAAGTTCCAGAAGCGAGAACAGCACTTGAGCCCGAGCTTCGTAAGCTTTGGGACGAGCAAAGCCGCAATTTAAAGAAAGCTCTTTCTGAAATGTTTCAACCGGAAGAAGACGTTCGTAGTTTCCTTGAACTTGCTAAAAATCAGTTAGATTATTTCCTCACGGCCATGAGTCTTTCAGGTACGAATACAGAAAACTGTGACGATGAAGACCTGGCGGAACTGATTGATGAATTAGAAGACACAGTTGCGGATATGGATGACTATCTTGCTGATGAAGAGCCAACGGATGATGAAGGCGAAGAATTTAAAGAACTTCTGCTTGATACGTGGAAAGAGTTCGTCGCTACTAAGCTATAAGATTCAGGATCTTCTCTTTGTATGAGTATTTGAAATCCGGATGCTCCAGAGAGAAGATCTTTAGCCCTTCATTACGAAGCTTGCAGGCCGGGCACTTCATACAACCTTCCTTCTCTACTCCCTCGTAACAGGTCACAGTTTTTTCCAGAAGGTATTCTAAAACACCGAGCTTATACCCAAGCTCCATTGATTCTTTTTTATTCATAAGAATCAGCGGAGTGCGAATTTCAAATGTATCGTTCGCGAAATCCATGCGAAGAGCGGTTTGCACAACATCCATATAAGCACGAGAGCAATCACGGTAACCAGAGTTCGCACTTTCCAGTTCCATTACTCCCATATAGATGCAGTTAGCACCTAGAGTGTTTGCGTGAATGGCAGCAAGTCGGGCCATAAGACCGTTTCGTCCAATGACAATCGTGTTCGGAGTTTCGCCTTTCTTGTGTTCAATGGCAGTGCCGTGACCAATTAGAGCACTCTCAGTAATCTGAGAAAGGCAGCTTAGATCAAGTTCCACATGATCCACTCCGAAATGAAGTGAGATTTCAATGGCGCGAGCAAGTTCAATTGAATGGCGTTGGTTATATGTAAATGAAAGTGAGAGCACATTTTCAGCGCCGAATTCTTTAATCGCCACTGCAAGGCAGAGGCTTGAATCCATTCCACCAGAATGTACAACAACAGCTTTCTTTTTCATTAGAAAGGTCTTTTCTTTTCCCACTCGTAAGCGGATTTGATGATGACGTTGAGATCATCGTACTTTGGTTTCCAGCCAATCACTTGCTGGATGCGATCAGCTTTGGCCGTTAGGCTTGCTGGATCTCCAGGGCGACGAGGGCCTTCAACGACAGTGAAGCTCACACCTGTAATTTCTTTCACACGAGCGATTACTTCTTTAACACTGAAGCCATGGCCATAACCACAGTTTAGAACTTCAGACTTTCCACCTTTCGCAAGATACTCAAGCGCCTTCACGTGAGCGTCGGCAAGATCAGTTACGTGAATATAATCACGCACACAAGTTCCATCTGGAGTTGCGTAGTCTGTTCCAAAGATGTCCATCTTCTCGCGTTTACCGCAGGCAGTTTCTGAAGCGACTTTAATTAAGTGAGTTGCTTTAGGGAATGATTGGCCAATTCTACCTTCCGGATCAGCACCAGATACATTGAAGTATCTTAGGGCCACATAGCGGAAGTTAGATGCAAACGATAAATCTTTCAGCATATGTTCAGTCATAAGCTTTGACTGGCCATAGGGATTGATAGGAGCAAGCGGAGAATCCTCACGACAAACACCATCACCCGGCATGCCGTATACGGCAGCAGTTGAAGAGAAAATGAATTGATTCACGCCATACTTCTGGCAAAGAGACAGAAGAAAGTGCGAGTTCACAGTATTGTTCAAGTAATAGCCAAGAGGATCAGAAACACTGTCTGGAACTACAATGCTTCCGGCGAAGTGAAGAACCGCTTCAAACTTACGAGTTTTAAAAAGCTCATCCAACTTGGCCTTATCAGAAAGATCACCCACAACTAAATCGCCGTAGGTAACTGCTTCTCTGTGACCAGTAGAAAGGTTGTCAAAAACGGTAATGTCGTAGCCCAACTGCCCAAGGGCCTTCACAACGTGAGAGCCAATGTAACCTGCGCCACCAGTAATTAGTATTTTCATGCCCCCAATATTACGAAATAGGTAGCCCTACGTCTACTAATGACACCCCGCCCGAGGTATAATCTCAAGAATGAAGGTTAAGTTTATTGCCATTGCGGCGCTCGGAAAAAAACGTGAAATTGGGCTCAACGGAAAAGTTCCCTGGAACATACCGGATGAGTATGCAAATTTTAAGGAAAGTATCCGAGATCAGGTGGTATTAGTCGGACGAAAAAACTTTGATCATCATGGCCAGAGAATTGAAGGTGCGAAAAAAGCCTTAGTTCTGAGTAAGAACAATTCGGCTTATTTTCAGACGATGAATCAGATTCTCGAGTATGCCGAACAAAATGATATCACGACCATTTATGTGATGGGTGGAGCTGAGATCTATGAGCTCACATTGCCTTATCTTTCTGAGTTTTTATGTTCGATTGTAGATTATGAGGGACCGGCCGATGCTTATTTCCCAGAGTATTTATTCTATGAATGGGAGATTCTTGATCAAGAAATCCATGATAACTGGACCTTGTACCACATGAGAAAGATTCCGAATTATTAGAAATTTTTCTCGCTGACGAGTTCGCCGTTTTTATAAACGCGTCTGATCGTCACTCGTCCGTTCTCTCCGTAGTAAATACTTTCGCCATCTAACTGACCTTCGTTGTTATGATTCTCTTCATAAGCAAGTCCAGTGATTTCGTAGTAGGTTTTACGAAGACCAATTGCCAGATCATAACTGTGCTTGGGATCGCGTTTAAATTTTCCTTCGACTTCTGGATTACCGTTCTCGAAGTATGTTTTTTTATAATAAAAAACTTCTCCGTTTTTTAGCTCGTACTTAAATTCGGCCTTGAGTTTACCATTCTCATAGTAGTCTTTTTCTGCCTGAAGTTCTTTTGATACCAAAAACTTTTCGGACTTCAATTTTCCAGAGGGATAGAAATTCTTTCGAGTTTCATTCTCACCTTGATACACATTCTCAGTTTTGAGTTTTCCCTTGGAGTGGAAATCTTGGAACTTAATGAGTTTCCCTTGTTCATAGGTATAATTTCGACCATTGACTGTAACATTTGAAATTTTGTTCCAGCCGCAGAGGTTTTTATCTTCTTCTAGATAAGCAACCGAAGCACACACAAGTTGAATGATCTTTCCATCTTCCGAGTAATCGATCCGCATGTCGGGGTGATAGATGAGAGATTCAATTTTACCGTTAGGAAAGTAGCGCTTATGAAGACCAATCTCCTTACCCTCTTCAAACTTACCTTCTGAGATGAGATACCCTCTGGGACTAAATACCTTTTTCGTACCAATAATGTTGCCCTTCTCATTTCGATTGAAGACTTCTTTGTTCCCTTGGTGATTGATCAGGGTAACTCTTTCGACCTCTTTTGCAGACGCCGAAGTGGTGAGAATGGTTAAAGTCAGAGCAAAAGTGAGGTTTTTCATACTTTATATCCTATACCGCTCGCGGTAGACTCGAACCACATTTTTTTAAGCTTTAGGACAATTATGACGACTCCGACAAAGACTGTTTGCTTCTTTAACTCTAACAAGGCCTGGGGAGGCGGAGAGAAGTGGCACTTCACGACGGCCAAGGAATTCATTCGCAGAGGTAACAAGGTTCTCCTTCTTACGAACATGCGTTCGGAACTTGGGAATAAAGGTGTGCGTGAAAGTCTGGATGTGTTTCGTTTTCATGTAGGAAATCTAAGCTTCTTAAACCCAGTTAAGGTTTTAACACTGGCTGTTTTCTTCAAAGTTAAAGGCGTGGATGCAATTGTGCTTAACTTACCGGCGGATTTAAAGCTTGCTGGCCTAGCTGCTAGAATTGCAGGTGTTAAGAAAATCATTTATCGCCGTGGGATGCCTCACCCACTTCGAAATACGTGGCTTAACCGTTTCTTGTTCACGAATGTGCTGACTCACGTTGTGGTGAATTCGAAGGAAATTGGTCGCAGTCTTAAACAAGGTAACGAGTCTTGGTTTCCTGAGAATAAAATGGTTCTGATCTATAATGGTGTGGATACCTCGAAGGAAGTTGATAAGAGTAAGAAGCTTTATGAGAAGAAAGGTAATGAAGTTGTTATTGGAAATGCTGGACGTCTGACAGAACAGAAAGGTCAGAAATATTTGATTGAGATGGCGAAACTTCTTAAAGCTGATGGCATGAACTTCAAACTTCTTATCGCTGGTGAGGGTGAACTTCATAAAGATCTTCAGAAGATGATTGATGAAGCTGGGCTCCAGGAGCAAGTGAAGCTTCTTGGTCATGTTAGTGATATGCCGGCGTTTTTTAATTCACTTGAAGTGTTTGTGTTCACGAGTCTTTATGAAGGTTCGGCGAATACACTTATTGAAACTCTCCAATATGGTCTACCGACAGTATGTTGGGACATTAGTTCAAATCCGGAGATCGTTGAAGATGGTAAGACCGGCTGGTTGGTGAAGCCTTTTGATGTTCAAGCTATGACGAAGATTGTAGCTAGTTTTAAGAATGGTAATCCGAATGCGGCGGTTGTGGAGAATGGTGTTGGGAAAGTGAAGAGAGAGTTTGATTCGAAAGTGAATTTGAATCGTCTTGAAGAAATCTTTAGTAGCTAGTATTGAAGCAGCTAGGCAATAATGTGAGGGAAAGCTGGTAAACGTCCGGGGATATAAATATCTGGGTGAATATACTTTTCATTCCAATTATCAAAAAATAACTGCTGAGCTTGTGGGGATATAACTTTAAGGCAACAAAAGGGATAGCCTATCTTTTGAAATACCTCTGAGATATTTATTTCTGAATAATAAATATCTTTGAGCACTGGAATTTGAGATGAAACTCTCTCTCTCTTGGAATTAAAAAAATCAAGGACCCGCCTATCTCCACTATATTTCCAATACAAATTAAAACTCTTTATGCTTCCTTCTCTAACAGCAAAATCCTTAACAACGACGGGATTGTCAAATTGCGATATTATATTTGGAGTTAGCTCCTCAAATGACTTCAAAACAGCAGAATCTAATTTCTTGGAACACGCATGAGAGAATTGAAGACCACCGTTATCCAATAGATGAACAGCAACTACAACATATCTATTGTTTGAGCCCCAATAGTAGAATTTAATTTTATATTTCTCCAAAACATTAAGGCAAATTACCTTACCAGTATAGGGCAAAGGCGGGATATTAAGATAAAGAGCAGACAAGATTGTATGCCTCTCAATCAGCTCGTTGAGCCCTGACTCTATTGCCTTCGACTTAGTAAGATGAACAGCTGCTCCATTCGAATTGTCAGAATTTAATAACTTAGTTCCAACAGCGAACTTTTGAGAAATTTGAGTTAAAGTGACAGTTTCTCCAAAAAAACGATTCTCTTTAAAAAAATATCCACATGTTTCAGAAATACTTATTCTTTCAATCAATTCAACCAATGCTTTAAAGAAAGCTAAATCTTTGTCTCCTTTGGAAACGCCCCAAGCTTCGTAACTTTTTCCTTTATAATCAATCTTCAAATATGCAGCGGGATACAAATCTGAAAATGCTTCCTTATTATAAAAATAATATTTAAGGCTATGCTTCTGAACTAAATCATCGACAAGATTTTTCAGTTTCATCTACCACTCTTGATCTTCCAAAAATTCAGAATGAATAGATGATTCAAATCACTTAGATCGACCTTGTCTGAATTGTAAACAAACGGGATAGCAGAATGGAACAATGGAATGACCTGATCACTTAACAAGATTGTCTTTGAAATCTCCTGAAGGCTTTTAATCTCCTCTATGCCATCTTGTGCAGCTTGGTATCTTTCAAAATTTCTACTCACGCTGCCATCTTTATCCCTAAGGACAGAATCAGCAGAGAAAAATTCAAAATTAATTGCCTCAACAGGGGTCCGAAAGTCCGTTGACATGACATTCAAGAAAATTTCGAATTCCCCAGACTTCATTTTATTAATGTAGTCTGCAGGTTTAATATCATTTTTAATTTCAACTTTGACATCAGGTATCTTCTCAAGTTGCCTAACAAGATTTTCAATCGTTACGTTATAAACAGTTGAATACGTATGGATAATAACTTTTTTTGGGAAGTCCTTTGGAGGACTAGCTGGAAGATTAGACCTTACAATCGAGTCAATCTGTGTTTCAGGTATATATGCTTTTGACTCTGGCGGAAAATACTGAACACTCCGACGAGCAAATTGATGGAGAGATTTAGGTACTGAGAAGTTTTCAAGTATTAATTTTTTAATCCATAGCCGGTGCTTATCATCTTTGAAACCTTTTGCATTCTCATTAAAATACAAATAGGTTAATGAATCCGAAGGAACCCCTATAACACGTAAGTTTTCGTTCAATGTCCGTTCCGACAAAAAGTCCTTAACACTAACCTGTCCAAGGTCTAATCCCCCTGACTTTAGGAGTGAAATTGAATTTTCATTAAAAGGATTTCTTAACCTAATCTCATCAGGATAATTAACTACTCCAAGATTATAATACTTATTCTTCAAAAGACTGAAACTACTTCCATCTATTTTGTAATAAAAAGGTCCGGATGAAATGGCAGTAAAATCGGCGGCAAGAAGAGTCTTTTTTGAATATTGACTAGAATGAAGGATCCCTAAGTCTGGGAGCGAAAGATAGTAAAAAAATGATCTCGAGGCTTTTTTTAATTTTATTTTCAAGCTGTCTTCAGATAAGAGGATCTCACTTATATAATCTTTCAGATTTGTGTGCGAAGTTCCTTGCAATGATCGCTCAATAGAATGTTTCACATCTTTCAAAGTTACGAGGTCACCATTACTAAAATACGTCTTTCTTATTTTAACGTCGTATTCGTATTCGCTGATTTTATTAATACTAGAAGCCAGCTCAAGCTGATATTCACCATTTTCATCGAATGAAACTAATCGTGTAGTTAAATTCTCTAAGAGATAGAATTCATTGGTATATTGTATGGCCATAGGATCCAGGCTACTGAAGGCCTCTCGTGGATTCAAAGACACAGTAATCACATTCACTTCCTTTGAGCAGCCGATAAGAAACATAAGAAAACTTAAGATTACTAGCAGCGGCTGCATCCAGTCCCATCCGAATCAGGTTTGAACTGGGCAGGACTAACTCCATCTTTAGATTGATCAACTGACTCTATGATAATCTGAGAAACCCCAGCCTGAGCTTTCGAAAGTCCAAAAAAAATAAGCATATTAAGGATAAAAATTTTCATGTTTGTATCTCCTTCATCGAAATCTAGCCTATCATTCCATTCGATGCAATTTTTGTGAAGATTTTATATGAAACCGAAGTCTCTGTTCAGAAAAGCATATCTGCATATTTTCAAGCTAGCAGCTGTATATGCTGTTGTTCTAACTATTCTAATGGGAGGGTCATCGTACTTCTTCTTCAAAAAAAGTAAGACAGAGGACATTCATCGCCGTATTCAGGCTAGCACGAATGTACTTAACAATCACACTCTGGATAGAAATTATCCTTCTATATTAAGAGATTTACAACGTAAGACCTTGGTCCAAGAATTGATGTTGTATGATAAAAACTGTGACCTCATTTCCACAAATAGCTTATCAACTACAAGGAATCTGTGCTTACTTTCTGATAGGTCTTTTTCAAAAATTGAAATTACAATCAACGCAAGGAAACTTCTGCTATTTTATAGATTTCATTATTCATTTTATCATTTCTTAGAGGCTGAGGCAGAATACCTATTTTTTCTAGCTGCATTTTTTTATGCTTTCACATGCTTTGTACTAGTATCTTTTTTCAGGAAAAATCTTCTTGCTCCAATAGAAGAGTTAAAGAAATCAATTACCGAAAGCAGCGACACCCAATCTCCAAATGAATTCAGCTTCATCTCCCAAAAACTTTTCGAACTGAAGGAGGACATCCGTCAGTATGAAAAAAATGAAGCTTACTTCAAACTTGCTAAAAAAGTAGTACATGACATTAGAAATCCTATTCTCGCATTGAATATTATGTCAGAGGGCCAACAGCTAACGCAATCTCAGCTTAAAAAAAGTATCCGTGAGATTGATTACCATATTAATAGCCTTCTAGGGATCAAAAACCAATTAGATACATTCTCTGTTCAAAATTCTCTTGTTAATATTAAAGAGCAGTTACTCACCCTTTTTGGAATCGATTTGAAAATCCTGATAATTATTCCGAACTCAGTTCAAATTGAAATTAGTGAGTTCGATTTTAAAAATATACTAATGAATTTAGGAAGGAATTCATCTGAGGCAGGGGCCACAGAGATTAGATTAACCTCTTATTACGATGAAGATAGGTTACGCCTACATCTAATAGATGATGGTAAGGGAATCCCCGAAGCGATACGTAATAAAGTCTTTAGTCCAGGTTTTACAACAAAAAAAAATGGTAACGGGATAGGATTATCTAGTCTTAAGTCGTTTCTTCTTCAAGTTGGAGGAGATCTTTACCTTGATTCTAAACCTAATTGTACAGAATTCATTGTTGAAATTCCGGTTCGAGTATTTCACCCGGAAAGAATTGTTTTTATCGATGATGATAAATTTCTTCAACTTGCATGGAAAAATGCAGCGAGGAGAAGTCAAATAGATCTCGCAACCTTTAGTACAGTCGACGATTTTTTGAATTCCTCAGAAAAATTTGATTCTGACATCCCTATCTACGTGGACTCTGATCTATCTAATGGGATAAAAGGAGAGATCGAATCTCACAAAATTTTCCTTAGGGGTTATAAAAACATTCATATATCGACATCATATACTGATATAGATATTAAACAATACCCTTGGATTATTTCATGTAACTCGAAAACTCCACCTTTTTAATTACTTAATCGCCTTCCCAATTGCGTAGTATGTGAATCCCATCTCCAACACTTTTTTCGTATTGTACAGGTTTCTTCCGTCGAAGATGATTGGCGTCTTAAGACGTGATTTGATCTCTTCGAAATCCGGAGCACGATACTGCTTCCACTCAGTAATGATAAGAAGGCCATCAGCTCCGTTTAGAGCGTCGTATTTGTTTTCAAATTGATCTACAGGAATATTCATCTGGCCCATAAGCTTCTCGAAGTTATCGGCAGCTTCTGGATCATGGAAACGAACTTTAGCACCAGCTTGGTGAAGAGCAATCGCTGTATCAATCGCTGGAGTTTCACGGATATCATCTGTGTTAGCTTTGAAAGCCGTTCCCCAAAGAACGAAAGTCTTGCCTTTAAGATCGTCTTTGAAATGCTTCTTAACTTTAGATACAAGATACTTCTTCTGCTCTTTGTTCACTTCTTCAACAGCTTCAACGATCTTGAAACGAGCGCCATGTTCTTTAGCTGTGAAAACCAAAGCTTTCACATCTTTCGGAAAACAAGAACCGCCGTAACCAGGACCTGGGTACAAGAACTGAGAACCGATACGTGAGTCAGTTGAGATCCCGTGACGAACTTCTTCAACATCCGCACCAACAATGTCACAAAGACGAGCAACTTCGTTCATGAACGAGATCTTAGTCGCAAGGAAACAGTTAGCTGCATATTTTGTCATCTCTGCAGAAATGTTACTCATGTGAATTGTACGCTTCACCTGACGATTGAATGGCTCATAAAGATCATCGATTCTTTGAGCTGCTTCAATTTCTTGAGCACCGATGATGATACGCTCTGGCTTCATGAAATCATCAACCGCAGAACCTTCTTTAAGGAACTCAGGGTTGTTCACAACGTAGAATTTCTTATTAGTCTTACCTTTGATGTACTCGCGAACTTTATTTCCTGTTCCAACTGGTACAGTTGATTTCACAACAACGATTGAACCATCTTGAAGATAAGGAATGATTGAATCACAAGCACCAAAAACATATTTAAGATCAGCTTGGCCATCATCAGATGATGGAGTACCTACTGCTAGAAAAATTGCTTCAGCTTTAGTTACTGAATCATAGTTATTGGCAAAGTGAAGGCGGCCCTCTTTGTAGTTTGACTGCATTAGAGGTTCTAGACCCGGCTCATAAATTGGACACTCGCCTTTTTTCATGCGCTCAACTTTCGCAGCGTCGATATCGATACAAGTCACATCGTGACCCATCTCTGCAAAACAAGTTCCTGTTACAAGACCGACATATCCAGTGCCAATGATGCTTAGCTTCATTCTAGAGCTCCAATAAGAGTGAAAAGTGGGGACATTTTCGTTAATTTTGGTGCTTTTGTCTATTGAGAGGAAGAGAATCTAAGGAGATTAGAAACAAGGAGGGTTACATGAGTCCTCTAGTAAAGTTTTTCGTCGTATTTCTCCTGTCCTTCCCAGTACTTGCTCAAAGCTACCAGTTCAAATTAGAGGGTTCTTTTTCCGCTCAAAGAGACACTGATCTCCCAGTGACCGTTAATTATACCATCGATTGGAATGAAACCTCCTCCACCATTCAAGGTGTATACAGGGATAATTTTTACGCTCAAAAGGGTCCGCAGGTTGTCTCGGGAACAGTTACCACTAACGGTCGAAGTTTCAACACTATCCTGACCGAGGAAATGGAAGGGGTAAAATCTATTGTTATCAACATGCAAGGTGCAGGAATAATCAGCGGGACTGTTCCGCTCACACTAAAAGCACAAGACAATCTTGGAACTGTAATCGAACTTGCAAACAACCCTGGAATTATGACAGCGACTGATCGGGGGAGTCCTCAGACCGGAAACTGTGTGATTGGTTTCGGTGCACTCACTGGTTATTGTGGTCTTTATTCCGGAAACTTTAATGAGGTTTCAGATAATGCTAATCGATGCGATATTAGTTCGTCTGGGCAAGCGCGAATTGAGCTAGCAACAAATACAGAGTTTAATTTGTATTCAAATTACATCAATTCAATCAATAACGATTACACAACGATTGGAATATTTCTTCCCTCTCCTCAATCAAATAATGTGAGTATTACTGGAAGAGAATGTGGATCCATTCCAGGTACAACATTCATTACAGGGAATTGTAAAACGTTAAATCTTTCTGGAGTTTTCTACGATCAAGCATCAAACATTACTTTCACCGGAACACTCAACATGAACGACGAAGTTACTGGTGAAACCTGCACTTACAGTTTGGCGCTTACTCGTGAGGTGGTATATTAGGGACCGTTAGTCGGTTGAAGATTTTTAATTTCCGTTTATTAACATCAAAGTACTGCTTCTTAAGGCCGAGCTTTATGAGGCCCTCGGCTTCTTTATCAAAAGGCTCATTCAACCACAAACGTTCTCCTTCTTCTCCTGCGAATGACATTGCAATGTAGGAATGAATCGGAAATGAAGAGACTTTCAAAGTGGAAAATGGATAGTGCTCAACCTTTGAAACCATTTTGGCCCGGATAGGATTACGATAAATATATTTATACACTTGGTAGTAATGATTTTGAGACTCAATCAAGCTCCATCGGTATCGTCCTGCCCACAATGGGAAAGAGGACTTTGATTGACGACGGATTCTTAAAGAAGTGTTTCGCATAAACTGATGCATAATTTGATCTAAGTTTTCGTTGGGCGTATGACAGAGAAGATGAAAGTGATTACCCATCAATACGAATGCATGAATGCAAAGATTGTGGATTTTGCGAGCGCATTGTAATTCATCCAGCATGATCGCCCAAACCTCATCTAAAGATATAGGGAAAAAGTCCCCGCTCTGTGTACGAGCAGAGACGTGATAGGGATGGACTGCCGACTTTAAAATCAATGGTCTAGTCATAATCAACCTGGCACCTTTTGGACGTAGGCTTCATTCAGAGAATGAGTTAAAATACAAATTAGGAAGGGCAAGATTCTGAAGTTTTTCAGAACCAAGGGTGCTGTAACACCAAGGGGTCCACGTTAACGATGAGCTGGATAAACAAGTAACATGAGCTTTCCCTTCCCTCCTTCTGACTTGAATGAAAAATTCAGTCCAAATTTCAAATTCACAAGTTTTGGTTTTTGTTGGAGACACAACTACTGTCTAAAAATAAGAACTGCCTCTGAGAGAACTTTTTACTTCCTCCAGAGAAAGCAACCTGGCACCTTTTGGACATAGGCTCCATTCAGAGAATAAGTTAAAATGTAAAAAGGAAGGGTAAGACCCGTGGCGTTTGTCAGGGGCCCTAGGTGCTGGAACACCAAGGGGAACGTGTAGCATTGAACTGAATCAGCGGGGTACATGAGCTTTCCCTTCCCTCCTTCTGCCTTTAATGAAAAATTCAGGCCAAGTTTCAAAGTCACAAGTTTTTGTTTTTGTTGAGAGACACAAGTATGTCTAAAAAATAAGAACTGACTCCGAGAGAATTTTTTACTTCCTCCAGAGAAAGCAACCTGGCACCTTTTGGACATTTCATTCGAGAAATACATGTCGTAGAATAAAAAACAGGAAGGGTGAGACTGTGACTTTTGCCACAGCCCCTGGTGCTGTCACACCAAGGGGTCCGCGTTAACATGGAACTGGATGAGCGCTTAACATGAACTTTCCCTTCCCTCCTTTTTTCATTGGATGAAAATTTCACGCCAAGTTTTGGATACACAAATATTTGTTTTTGTTGATTGGTAGCTTGCAGCTAAAAAATATTACTCATTACATCTACAGAATTTCTTAAATTGCTCTCTGAAGGTATGGCTTTCATACTTTGCCTATGAAAACCTTCGAAAAATCATTACAGGTAGCTGAGTCAAGTCGAGATGAATGGGAGAAAACCAGTTTCTTAAAAGATATGTTCATGGGGAAGTTTACCTATGATCTTATTCACCCATTCCCTGAACAGAATGTATTAAAAGACGAAAACTTCTTGGATTTTCTTGCTCGTTATAAACAGTTTCTTCAAGACGAAGTTGATTCTGATCTCATCGATCGTGAAGGAAAAATACCGAAACAGATTATCGATCGCTTGAAGGAAATGAAATGTTTCGCTCTTAAAATTGGTAAGGAATACGGCGGGCATGGTTTTACTCAATCTGAGTACAATGAAATTTTAAAACTAACGGCAACCAAAGATGCCAACATCGTTGCTCTACTCTCAGCTCATCAATCGATTGGCGTTCCTCAACCACTCATCATGTTCGGAAATGAAGAGCAGAAGAAAAAATATCTCACTCGAATTGCTCAAGGAGAAATATCGGCCTTTGCTCTGACCGAACCCGATGTTGGTTCTGATCCCGCGAATCTTGAAACGACAGTGACGACAGAATCCGATCATTACGTACTCAATGGCCACAAGCTATGGTGTACGAATGGTACGATAGCTGATGTGATCATCGTCATGGCCCGGCACGTAGAGGATGATCTCATCAGCGCTTTTATTGTCGAGATGAAATGGGAAGGAGTAAAGGTTGAACATCGCTGCCACTTCATGGGACTCAAAGCGCTAGAGAATGGAGTTTTAAGTTTTGATAATGTCAAAATCCCCAAAGAAAATCTTCTATGGGAACGAGGAAAAGGGCTTAAGCTCGCACTCATTACTCTTAATACTGGACGACTCTCACTTCCTGCGGCTGTTGCAGCAAGTTCAAAAAAGATGCTCGAGATTGCACGCCTGTGGTGCCGCGAGCGGGAGCAATGGGGAAAACCAATCTATAAACACGAAGCCATCGCTCAAAAGATCGCGGATCTCGCCTCTTCTACATTCGCAATGGGTGCAATCTCGGATCTCGCGACTGCCTTATATGATAACCATCATGATATTCGTCTCGAAGCAGCTGTCTCGAAACTCTTTTGTTCAGAAACAGGTTGGGAAAATGTTGATGACCTTCTTCAAATGCGGGGGGGACGCGGATATGAGACCTCAGATTCACTCCGCGCCAGAGGCGAAGCAGACATTCCAGTAGAGAGGATGATGAGAGATTTTCGCATCAATCGTATCTTCGAAGGCACAACTGAAATTATGCATCTCTTCATTGCTCGAGAAGCGGTAGACACACATCTGAAAGTGAGCGGAGTACTCTTGGACAAGAATAAGAGAATGATCCAAAAGATTCTGGCCCTTCCTAAGATATTTATCTTCTATGCACTTTGGTATCCAACTCTCTGGATGGTATGGCCATTTGGAGGCTCTAACTTAAGTTTCATCAAGCGATCGACCAAGAAATTAGCCAGACAAATTTTTCATGGAATGCTGTTCTATGGACCTGGTCTTCAAAATCGGCAGATGTTCCTATTTCGAGTGGTCGATATCGCCACTGAACTTTATGTAATGGCTGCGACTCAATCTAAAGCTGATAAATTAGGCAAAGATGCTCAAGACCTCGCCGATGTATTCTGTGAAAATTCACGTAGAAAAATTGAAATTCTTTTCCGTGAACTCTGGCATAACTCAGATAACGAAAAATATAAGCTAGCTCAAAGAATTGAAAAAGATGAGTTTAACTGGTTGGAAGAAGGGATTGTCGAGACAACCTATTTTCAGCGCAAGCTTATGAATCCGAACCAAAACGAGGTGAAGGAACTTCATCATTGAGGATTATCTAGAATTTGTTGTAACTTCATAATTTCTCCATCTCTTTGATTGCAGTTTTTATGAATGGAGTATTTCGAGAAAGCGTATTTTTTTAACTTAGGGTTCGGTAGAAAGTCTAAAACAACACAATCAACTTCCATGTCTGTGTTGTAAGAAAGATCGAGATAAAACCTTCTCATGTCCCTATTCAAATAAATAATGCGGTAGAGATTTTTAGCACCACAGGATTTGCACTTTCCATGTATCGCAGGACTACCGAGTTTATTCAGAGTTTCTTGGGGTGTTAATCCACGAATCCTTTGGATCACGCTACTCAGCTCTTTCTCGGCAAAACCTTGAACGATCGTTTGATCGGAACTGCAGGCTCCGAATAAAGAAGTAAGAAATACCAAAAAAAGTAATCTATTCATGAAGCTAAATCTTAACACAACTCCTATAATGGCCAGATGGGTCAATCCCCCAAATTTCTAGACTGACGCGGTGGTCTCTGCTACCTTTTTTCACATGAATAAATTAACTTCTGCCTCATTCTTCTTCCTGGCCGCTGGAATTCTAACTTCTGTTAGTATTCTCTCCGCCTATCAAGTCCTATTTGTTATTCCGCTTTGTTACTATTCATATTGGGCAATTAAAAATAATGATTACAAATTACCTAAAAGCGCATGGTTCTTGCTCGCATTCGCATTTGTGGCTTTTATCAGCCTTGTTATAAACTTTGACGTTGTCCCCAAACCTGGAAAGAACTTTGGTCGTATCAAATATTTTCTTTTCGGAGTAGGTGGAATTTATGTCTTAAGAGTTTGGGTAAAGGAAACTACCGATAAAATAAAAACTTTTCTCACCAGTACATTTCTAGTTTCAATGATCGTAGCTGGCCTTTATGCTGCGTGGGAGTTCTTTATATCTGGCGAAGCCCGAGTCAGCAGTTTAACTGAAACAATGAGGTATGGTTACGGTTCAGCCATGATGCTGCTGATGCTTTTAGGTTCTCTTTTACATCATGATAAAACTAAAAACTGGCTTAACTTCAAATTAGGGGCAGTGGCATTTCTTATTGGCTTTATGGGGATGTATCTGACTTATACAAGAGGAGCTCTTCTAGGTTTCTTATGTGGTCTTCCATTCCTACTTTATTTCTATAAACCAAAACTTGGACTTACTTTAGGTGGACTAGCTGTTTTAGGGGTTTTAGGACTAGGTGGAATGTATTTATTTGGTTCCGGAAAATATGAGTCACGATTTCTGGTTAATAAAAATAACTCCTCAGATGTTATTAGAAGAAGCCAATGGCAATCAGCAATCATCGCTATCCAAGAGAAACCAGTCTTAGGCTGGGGACTCTCCAACTTTCACTCGCAGCTTAAAAGGATTAAAAATCAATATAATCTCGATGCCAAAAGTTACGATGATGCTCACTCGCACAATCTTTTTCTAGAAATTACTTCTGGAACTGGTTTCATTGGTCTCTTTTTCTTTCTAGGTTGGCTAATTTCTTGGGCCATCCATGCTTTCAAGACCGGAGGACTAAATAGGGCACTCATCGTTCCTATGGGAGTCGCCTTTGTTGTTTCAAGTCAATTTGAAGTTACCTTTGATGCAAATAATGCCAGTATGATCTTCTTTGTTTACGCTATCAGCACAATGAGTAAAAAATATGTCCAACAGAGCTAAAACCATCCTTCTACTTATCGTAGACAGTTTAATCCTATTTTTATCTCTAACAATTGTTATCGCTGTTAGAAATAAAGGCCTTCAAGAGCACTATAACCTCTTTAGCTTTATTTTTCCGATTTGGATTTTGCTATATTTCATTGAAGGTCTGTATACTTTAAGAACGTATAATCCAGCCGGGCTCCCTATCTCGATTCTTCGTAGTACATTTCTTTCAATCGTTGCTTCATTCATTATCATCTATCTTTTCCCAATTGAAAAAGTTGGGGTAACACCTAAAACGAATCTAGTACTTATTGGCTTGATCACAATTCTACTTATGTATGGGTGGAGAAAATTCTTTTTCACGTTCTTTTCCAAGGATCGACGTTTACGAGAAACCGTCTTAATTGGATCTCCTGAAACCTTAACAATGGTGCAAGAAGAAATTGCGCGTAAACCATTCCTAGGTTATAAGATCGTTTCTACGAATAAAGGTATTCCAGAAAGTGCAGAGTTAATTGCAATTGAAAGAAATTTTGTGAATGCTGAAGATTATCAAAAAGTCTTTTCTTTGCTTGGCTCCGTAGAAATCATGGACCTTGCTCAGTTTGCTGAGAAAATTTCAGGTAAAATCCCTATTAAGGCAATCGACGAATCTTGGTTCATTGAATACTGCGGGCACCAAGAGAGCCGCTCATACGACTTTTTGAAGCTTGCCATTGATAAGACTGCGGCTATCCTCATGCTTATTTTACTAATACCGGTAGCCGCTATTCTAATCCCTACTCTGCTTATTTTTCATGGTCGTCCGATTATTTTTAAGCAGATTAGAACCGGTCAAAACAACAAGCCATTTAAGCTCTACAAGCTTCGCTCAATGGTGGTTGATGCTGAAAAGAACGGAGCTCAATGGGCAAAACCTGGGGATGCTCGGGTTACAACAATTGGAAAATTTCTTCGAAAGACACGTTTAGATGAACTCCCTCAGCTGATTAATATTATCCGTGGAGAAATGAGTCTGGTTGGACCTCGTCCAGAGAGGCCAGAAATCATTAAGGATAAACTGGCCCCCAATATTCCATTCTACAATCTAAGACATTTGGTTAAGCCAGGTGTAACCGGTTGGGCGCAAGTAACTTTCAGATACGGATTCTCTCAGGAAGATTCGGCTGAAAAACTGCAATACGATCTATTTTATGTAAAGAACAGAAGTTTGTGGTTGGATGTTCTTGTCATTCTTAAAACTATCAAGACTGTTATTTCTGGAGCTGGCCAATAGCTATTCGCTTTTGGCCTTTGAGATACCTGCCGGTCTAGGCATCAATTTTACCATCCCATAACCTTTTTTCTTATTTCTGAGATAAGCCAAGAAATAAGAAGCAGCAAGACAGTTCAAAAGTATTACACACAAGATAATCTCGCTTCGAACTCTTTGCATTGCGAATGCAACTCCTACCATCAGAGTATTAAAACTTATTAAGATTACGGTTGTCTTTATATGGCCCAGACCAATGTCTGTTAACAAATGATGAAGATGGTTTCTGTCCGGATTAAAAGGTGATTTCCCTTGGAGAATGCGAATCGTAAAAACCCTGAGGGTATCAAAGAGTGGAATAATTAGTATTGCGATAGTTACCACCGGTATGCGACGGATCTTATGGGGACCATTTAACGGAATGATTCGGTTCATTTCGATAAATTTAATCGCTAGGATGCTGAGAACGATTCCAACCATTAATGAGCCGGTATCGCCCATGAAGATCTTGGCCGGCGTTCTATTGTAATAAAGAAATGCTGCCAGCGACCCCATTAACGAAGCCGAAAGAACCACGTATTGCATTTGTTCTGCTGCAAAAAACCAAGCTCCAAAAGCCGCAGTGGCGAAGATCCCCACGGAGCCGGCCAGGCAATCAATACCATCAACAAGATTCATTGCATTCGTTATTACTACCATCGTAAATACACTAAAGGCGTAGGAAGAATAAATATCTAATCCATAGATTCCAAAGATACCAAAAAAACTCGTAACTCGAATTCCAGCCCAATGGACTAAAATAAATGCGGCCAAGAGCTGACCAGCCAATTTTTTGTAATGAACAAGGTTGAAAAGGTCATCCTTCATCCCAATAAAAAATAAAACGATGATCGACGAAATGATGTATTGAAGCTCAACAATTTCTTTCTGGCTTGACCAGAAAGTGAGTGAAAAAATCATTCCAGCAAAAATCGCTAAGCCACCAAGTGTTGGGACATTCGAATTGTGAAGCTTGCGTTCGTCTGGGACATCAAAAAGGTGTTTAATTTCTGCAATTTTTATAATTGAAGGAATAGCAAAAAAAGCTATTGTTAAAGAGGTAATAAATGAAGCCAAGGCTAATAACATAGGCGATAATTTAAGGAAATTTTTTGCAGTATTTCAAATTAAGATTTCTTTTTTTAACCAGAACGTTGCAGCATGAATCCAAGAGTATCAATTATTACCCCGGTTTTTAATGGGCAAAATTTTATAAATGATGCCTATCAATCGTTGAAGTTGCAGACTTTAACTGATTGGGAATGGATTTTGATAGACGACTCCTCTACTGACAGCTCTAGGGAAACTCTCATTACATTATCAAAAGATGACTCTCGCATAAAGCCAATTTATCTTGATAAAAACCAAGGAGCTGCCGTTGCTAGGAACGCTGGCCTAGATTTAGCACGAGGGATGTTTATCGCATTTCTAGATGTCGACGATCTATGGGAGCCAAAAAAGTTGGAGACTTCGAAAGATTTCCTCGAAAAAAACCAGGTAGATTTTATCTATACCAATTACCGCAAAATTTCAGATAACAAAATTGGTGGAAAAGTCATTAAGACACCTAAACAAATTACACTGAAAGATATCCTAAAAACATGTCATATCTGTACATCGACAGTTATGATTCGTAGAGAAGTGCTTGGCTCTTTAAGAATGGTACCTTCATTAAAACGTGGCCAAGATTATGTCTTTTGGATCCATCTACTTAAAAGAATTAAAGTCGCTTATCGGGCATCTGAAGACTCACTAACCAATTATAAAATCGGCCATATTTCGTTATCATCAAATAAGTTCAAGAAAGCACTCTCGCAATGGTCGATTTATAGAAATTATCTAGGAATGGGTCGTATTGAAGCATTATATTATTTTTTATTCTATGCTACGAATGGTATCGTGAAATACCGAAAATTTTGAAACTCTTGTTAACCCAATTAATAGACATAAATTTTGACATCGTTATTATTTAAATCTGTCTTTCTTTTATTTGGTTGAGACTTGCCCTCTATAATTTTTAACATCTCCCCACCACTCATACGCTTCAACCATGGCAACTCACTTTTAGGATATTTAAAATCATTTGTTTCAAGGACCTCGACAGGGGCAATAATTGAAACATCGGAAGAATAGGGATAAATTCTCCGCATGTCTGCAAATGACCAAAGTGCATAGATTTTCTTATCGAATAGAGCCGCTAAATGCATCATAGAGGAATCTAGGCCTATAAAGAATTCAGTCCCATTGATCAAAGAAAATAATTCATTAAATTTTAAGCCAATTTTGAGTTCTACTTTCTCACCGACAATCTGACCGCAAAAGTTTTTCTCCTCTTCTTTGTGGCCGCAAAGAATGAATATTCTATCAAACTTCAAACTTAATCTATCGACAAGTTCCTGCCAAAAATCTAAAGGATAATACTTGTTCATCGTTGATGCTGTTGGGTGAAGAACAATGTACTTTCCCGTAAATGATGACTTAGTTTTAGAAACAAGGTAATCCCGATACGGAGATGCCTTTAAACCTAGCACCCTTAGAATTCTAAGGTTATTTTCCACATCATGAATTTCATGATCAACTTCAAGGCATCGGCCAATGAAATATTGACTCAATTTCGGTATTTTAAAATGGTATTTACGAAGACCATCAGCAAGATTTATAGCAACTAATTCCCTTCTCCAGTTAGGATATAGAGTAATTACTATGTCCGATTTATTACGATAGCTTTTAACAAGTAAATCTTTAAGTGAAGCCACCTCGGTAACTTTGGCACCAAGCTCTCTATAGAAATCAGAACTTCCATTCTTATAGGTCAGTATTTCAACATCGTATTTTTGAATCAGACTATAATAAATAGGGAAATTTAATATGGAATTTCCTAATCCTTGTAGAAAAATCAGTGTCAGCTTTTCCATCTTCACCTTTTTAAGTCATCGAAAACTATATTATTACTCTACAAATTAATAAAATCTATGTACGAATTATCAACGCAAAGCATCCTTCTACAGTCAACGACTCAAAGACCGTTAGCCCCCCTTCCACTAACAGGAAAGAAAAGGATATACTGCTGCCAATTTAAAAAAACGAAAATTCATAACATTAACTATGCCTACACTTTCTGTAATTCTTCCATTATTCAATGACCAAACAAGAGTTCAAAGATGTCTAGATAGCTTATCAAGCCAGACACTCGAGGATATTGAAATTCTGATAATAAATGATTCATCAACTGATAATTCCGTCTCAATCGCCGAAGCACATATTGCTAAAGATCCGCGATTTAAATTATTCCATTCAGAAAATAAAGGCGCATACGCTTGTCGAAATCTTGGTCTAAGACATGCTAAAGGGAAATATATTGGTTTCATTGATTCAGATGATTGGATGGAGAATAATGGATATGAGTCTTTAGTTACCGGCTGCGAGACACAAACGACTGATTCATCCCTGTGTAGTTCTAGCAGATATCTCGAAAAAGACGGGACATTTTCAAAACATTTCCATTTTGATGATTGGCCAGAAAAGATTGAGATGAATGAAGAATACATTCACAAGATTAATGGCGGCCTTTGGAATAAAGTTTACAAAAGTGAAAACATAAGAAGGATAAATTTAAAATTTTCAGCATATAGGATTGGAGCAGATCTAGATTTTAATTGGAGATACTATCTGTCATTTCCTAAAGTCGCTATTATAAAGAAACCGATGTACGTATACACATTGAGAAATAACTCAATTGTAACAAAACCTGTGGGGAAACAAAGTTTAGATATTATTAAGGTATACAGAGATCTGAAGTTTCATTTAATCCAAAATCGGAAATTTAAGCAATACAAATCTCCTTTTTATAAAATAGCCTGTAGACGACTTGGTGAGAGGATGATTGTTGAAAAAAAGATCCTTCCTCTTTTTATGTTCATGACAGTAAGATGGCTAGGTCCAGAATTCATCATTTTCTTTGCTAAAGAAAGTCTTACTCAAATAACAAGATCTTTCAGAAATCATGTGATGAAGCTGAACAAAGTAACAAATGAGGGCGAATGAAAAAATTGACCACGCGAATATTACAAAAAATAAGCATTCCAAGAACTACGTATCTCACAGATTGTAACATTTGCAAGTCAAGAAAATTTACACTTGGCCCTAATTGCAGACGTTCTCCAACAGGCCTTTATCCTAGATGTATATCCTGCAAATCCCTTGAACGGCATCGTATCCAAAGGAAAATATCTCTTCAGCTTCAAGAAATTTTTGGTTTCAACAACTTAGCAGCTTTGAGATTTTCAAATGACCCTTCATTCTCCCCAGACTGGTTCAAAAGCTTTGAGACATCAATATATGATGGTGAAAATAGCCTCGATGTACAAGCAATTGACAGGGATTCAGAAAGTTATGATGTCATAATCATTAATCATGTATTAGAGCATGTTCAAGATGACAAGAAAGCACTTAAGGAGCTTGCCCGGATTATTAACAAGACTGGCTTCATTTTTATATCGGTTCCGCAAACTATCTCAATGCCAAAAACTATAGATTGGGGATATCCAGACGAAGCTCAACATGGACACTTCAGACATTATGGAAAAGACTTTTCAAATCTTCTTTCTGAAACTTGCAGTGACTTGTACTGGATTAGAATATATGACTTCGACCCAGTCACTTACACACCAGATGAAGTTTATATCTTGTCTCATTCTCGAGAAACGATAGGGCTTATTTCAAATGCATGTAAGATGAGCAATTTATATAGTTAGTGTATTAATCACATTACAACATGAGACTTCTCAATCAGACTGAGGACTTTTTCAGCGACATGATCAGGGGAAATCTCCTTCATACACTTATTTGAAGGACATGCAATAAGAAGCTTAGAAAACTGACATGGAGAGCACTCCATCTCAAGACTAATAACTTCACTATAACGTCTTAAGGGTTTATTTTTTGTAGTAGAAGAAGGACCAAACAAGGCCACCAGAGGAAGTCCGAGAGCATCACCTACATGCATTACTCCACTGTCATTTGAAATTAAAACTCTTGAGCTTTTTAACACTTCGACCGTATCAATCAATGGGAGATTCGTTAAGTTACGAGTACCACTCACATACTCGTCAGCACCTCCAACAGATATGACTTCAAATCCTTTTTTTGCAAATTTTAGAGCGAGGTTCTCAAAATGAGGCCATTTCTTTTTATCCCATACCCCCTTTTTACTGCCAGCATGAAACACAATCCTATTCTTCATGCATTTATCCAAACTCCACTTGGCATTAGTTATAAATTTAGAAGAATAATCCTGCTTTGTGTAATTTCCGATCAACCCAAGTTCCTTCAAACACCAAAATGGGTACTCTGCTTCATTGATAGTTCTGGTTGTCGAAAAAAATGGGAAATACAACTCTAGATTCAAATGGTAACGAGAAGGAAACCAGTAAACACAAGAGGACAATGCTGTGAAAATTGAAACGTCATACATTTTGTCATTCATATCTAAAGAAGAAGTCCAAACGTTTTTAATTTTTTCGCATTTTTCGAAAACAGAAGCCATGTATCCAATTGAGGACTCCAAAAATATATCTATTTCACAGTTATAGACTAAGTGAAGATAATTTATAAATGGAGTAAGCTGAATTGCATTTCCCATCCCTCCACCAAGTGCAATTAAAACTTTTTGATTGGACAATGACTTTGGAGGAGTATTGTTCAAATCAAAATTCTTCAGATGAGGCAAACTCGACACAAAATTCTTATTGGTAACATCACCATTAATACGGCTAAATTCTGACGAAGGCAAAATTAATACATCTTTAAAATAAATCACACTTTCTACAGGAGAACAAAATTGAACTCTGGCCAGAGAAAAGAACATCTCTGACTCACTCACTAAGACTCCAGGAAGCACTACTGTTTGAATTACATTATTCTCCGTAATCCTAGAATCCCAGGTAGTAAAAACTACGTTAGGAAATAGCTTGATAATTTTTTCCTTTCGCAAATTAGAACTAGAGTCCAAGATCACTGCAATTTTTTTTCTCTCGCCAGAAAAACTAAGTCCAATTCTATTTACAATCACCTCACATCTTTGAAGTTCAGAGACTGAGATTCTCTTCAAATTAAGTAAATAGCTACAAACGGTATCAAAAGCAGCTCGATAGTCATTCTTGGCAAGATAAAGCTTAGTCATTAAATAAGAGTGTTCTTTATTGCTAAATTCTGCTTGATACTTCCGAAGAATCTTTTCAGCATTTTGAACATCCCGTAAAAAGACATATGATTCAATAATGGCTAAAAGACTTTCTTTATTTTCAAATTTCGCTTGACCCTCGAGGCACTTCGAGAGAATTTTCCTTTCTCCTGACTTACTCAGCGCTCTGAAAAAAGTTGCGGGCATTTTTTTTTCCATCATATTGCCTGACGCATCTCCATAACTTTCAACAGCCTTCTCATCAAGTCCAAGAAGACAATAAAGCGTTAAATTTAATCTTCTAAATTTCCAGATGGGCAATACATTGTAGATGAACATGATTGTAGTCTTTGTCATCTTTAAGTTAATTAATATTTGTTTAATCTTTTTCATTATTTCAAAATTTGTGATTTTTCACATTACTCTTAAAAAGCTTTTTAGAATTTTATCTTCGGAAAAATGATCACGAATTTTCTTCACTTCAATTTCAGAGAAGGTGTACAAAGAATACTTATGAAGATCTTCACACATTTCTTCGATACTTAAATAGTTTCTAATAACATTGGTTCCAAAAATCTCAGCTAGCCACAAATTAGTGTTACTCTGTAAGGCAATAATTCTAGTGTGAGCCGATAAAGAGAATATTACACTCCCACTTAAAATCATGGTTTGACTGCTTGATACTATTAAAGTTCCAAGAGATTTTTTTAAGATACGGGCCAATTCCACATCAGGCACATAATTTCTTATCCAATGAATATTTGATTTTTCACTTTCATTAACTATATGAAACTGAATGTCAAAATCACCCGACCCTACAATGACAACATTGATATTCTTCGGCAATTTTTTAAAAAACTCATCAAGGCCCTTGTAAGCTTTTAATCGACCAAAGATTACAAAATAGTGCGTAAAAGGTATTGACTCTGTCTTCTCATTTTCTTGAGAATTAAACGAATACAAAGGATGAGGGAGATAGGATCGACTAGGAGCAACATGAGCTTCACTATGAACGAAAACACGATTAGAAAGAAGCTCTACTAAATTCATAAATGCCAAGATCAACCGCTTCGCTCCCCTTGAATCATGCGGCATAAAATTATGCCTCACATAGACCATCCTCTTAAAGAATACCCTTAACAAAAGTACTTTTAACGTCACCTTGATCAATTTTCGGCAATGAACTTTCCCATCTACCAGAATCGCGTTTTCAATCCAGTTCAGGACAATTAGATCAGTATGTTTGGATCCAAGTAAACGGAGTAGCGTTCTCCCAAAATGGCTAAGCGATATTTCTTGAATCTCGCAGCTTCTTTTCAATATATTAATTAAATTTCTTGAATACGAATTAACATCTGAAGTTTTTGGATAATAAGCAACTTTGAACATTTTATATTCTCGAAGATAGAACAAGAAGTTTGCACACAGAGTCAATAGAACAGCCTTAAGTATCTTGCAATTAACTCTATCTCGACAAGCATCTTTTAAGAAAGGAAACTCAGAGACTTTAAACGTCTTTCATTGTAGAAAAAACTGAAGGTTTTATATTACGGGTGAATATATTGAGATGGCTCGAATTTTTAACCCATCCATTCAAAGTAAACCTTCAAGCTAGGCTAGCTCCTCTAGCCTAAAGAACCACTGAAAGTTTTCAAAAATTCACCGAGAATACAAAAAAAAATTAAATAATTGCTCGTAATATCAGATAATACTTATCAGATTATTTACCTGCTAATTCCCCAAGGAACCTTCAGTGACTGAAGCATCTATTATCGTTTGTACCTACAACAGGGCTTCCCTATTAGCCAAAACTCTTCAGCGGCTATCTGTTGATTATGAAAACAACCCTTCACTCGAAGTCATTGTGGTAGATAATAATTCAACAGATAATACCGAAATAATAGCAAAGCATTATCTGAAATTTAAATACTTTAAAGAAACCAAACAAGGCCTTTGTCATGCCAGAAATCTGGGAATTGAGAATGCCAAAGGTAGATACATCTTGTTTCTTGATGACGATGCCATCCCAAACGATCAATATTGGGCACAGAGATATATTGAATTTTTCAATTCAAACCCAGAATGCTATGCAGTAGGCGGAGAAGTTTTCCCAAATTTTGAAACTCAAGCACCAAGATGGATTTTAGAAAATCAATCTTTCAAAAACTACTTGAGTATTCTAGAATTCGAATCTACACGCAAGATTTCCAATAAGGAATGGCTAGTTGGAGCAAACATTGCTTACCGTAGAGAGCTGTTTGACCTCGTAGGTTTGTTTAATCCAAATCTTGGCCGTAAAGGTCATAACTTACTATCGAGTGATGAGATAGAAATTCAAAAGAAAGCTGAAAAACTTGGACTAGAATTCTATTTATTGAAAGGTGTAAGTGTTTCACATTTTATTCATAAAGAGAGACTAACAAAGCGTTGGTTCATTAAAAGAAATTTCTGGCAGGGACGATCAAATCGTATTCTTTATCCTAAAAACCATCTCAGTTTTAAACGAATAGCCAGATCGATTTTACAATTTGTTTCACCCAGAAGCTCATTTAAAGAAAAAACTGATCTTTTTTATATCATAGGCTACTACTCCCCTTCGATCTTTTTCAGAAATTAACAAGCTCTAGATATCTTAAACTACTTTTAACTGTTAATCAGAATTTTAATTTTCTTCTTAAGCCCGCTTAATAAATTCTTAAAATAAAAGGCTATTAATGAATAATATAAAACAACAGCTAGCTGAGATCGATTCAAAGAATCTTCTAGTCCTAATTCAGCAATTGTTACTTGGGCTTGTTCATGAGATATGCTGTCTCTGACATTTGAAAACAAATCTGTAACACTCGCATATTGTTTAGATATTTTGGTAAGATCATAATCACCTTGTGGCCTTGTGCTATCTCCACAATTATGCCGAATAGGTTTTTTTCCATAAATGAAGAAAGGTAACCCCATTTCAACAGAATAAAAGGCATGGGAACCAAATGAATTAGAGGTTGTATATCTGAAATTTTTGAGGATATTATAAAAATTTTCAACAAAGTTAATATCCTGTATGTGACCGGCGGTATGAACGACAAATCCTTTTGAAAGGTACTCAAGGTGTAGGCCTTTCTCAACATCTTTGTAGTACATGCAAATTTCAACCGGCTGATATATCTCTGGAAGACTGTTCAGCTCTTCGATATATTCAAAAATCTGCTGTTTAACGGAAATTTGATCTGTTGAGTGAGTATGAAATGCTAATGTTCCAATAGCATTTTTTGAAATCCTAATCTGATTCTTCCTTCGATAAAAAGCAAATGGTGAACCCGAACAAAAGGCAAGTCGAGCACTAGCACTTCTCCATGCAATCGTTCTTCTCATTGAGTGAAACAATATTACGGGGTATTTATGAGTTAGTTCAAACCTTAATGCTTCATCATCTTGGCTAGGGCCATGATCTGTAGAGATACAAAGCGCCCATTTCCTGGGATAATAACCCATTTCCCTAATAATTCTGCCCATTCCATAATATTCAGCAACTTTCATTTTGGGAAAGTCTGATTTACTCTGGGTCAAAAACCTCTGATAGTACCACTCCGCGTTCATAGCTTCTTACATACAATCCACATATGGGAAGAAAGCCCAGCCTCACGAATAAATGACTGTAAAGTCTCCAGTGACTTTTGTTCGCTATTCTGAATTATGAACTTTAAAAAACCACCAAATCGCTCGTCACGAATTGTTGGTTCCATTTCTTTGTAGATATTCTTCATTAAATCGACATCTAAAAGACCAGGTGTTTCAACTTCAAGAACTTCAAATCCGTTTTTCTTTACCAGCAATGAAAGAGAATCAGGATTAAAGTAATTAAGATGCTCGTGATCTACTTCTCTTGCATAAGATTTAATCTCTAGCATGCTGAGACTTCTGCTATTTGGACAGGAGCACACAAAAATGCCACCAGGTCTTAAAAAATTTGAAACTTTTTCAACAAACGCTATTGGATTAGCAAGATGTTCGATCACCTCGAAGCATGCCAAAAGATCTACACTATTGGATTCAATCGTGAGTTCTTCGATCGTTTCCTCGTGAGTAACTAAATTCTTAGCTCGGCATTTCTTAGCAAGCTCTGGAGTTGGTTCCACTGCAATTATTTCTTTGAAAACACCATGATCCCTTATGGCTTCACAAAATGTTCCATAGGCAGCTCCTACCTCTAAAAACCGACCAGTCAAACTCCCATTATATTTTTTCCAAAAGTTTATTACCTTTTCTGCCCGAGGTTTAAATATTCTTTCTTTACGGATGCTGTCAGAAGCAGGAAAAATATGCTTTGCCCAGAATTCATAGTTTTTTGATTGACGGTAAAATTCCCCTAAAAGAATCTCTCCCGGTCTTGGATTCATAAAGACAGTTTTACAATCGTTACATTGATCATACTTAAAACTATTTTTCTCATCCCAAAAGTTATGATGTAGGCTATTACAGCAAGGACAATTGGAAACCTCGAATTCGTTCATTCGATTTTTCATAAAATCAATATCATGCTGAAGAGCTGGCTCCTTTAGCTTCATTAAGTCTTTAGGCCTAATATCATTCTCTTTCATTAAATAACCTTATATTTAGAATATTTTTCTTTTGGTATGCGAACTTTTCCATAGGAAGAAACAGTCCCATCCACATTTCTCTTCATCCATTGATTATTTTCAATCCACCAGACTCTTGGATCACGAAAACTGTCACATATGTCATCAAATTCTTTCTCTGTCATTCCAACATAATCCAACCATCTCGCAAGATCCCGAGTAGGCTTTACATGATCATATTGAAGAACTTTTTGTACGCCTTCTACACGTGACAAATACCCAGAACGGATATCTTTCGAAGCATGATCAGTTCCACGGCCATAGCCAAATTTGATAAACTTTAAATAATCATGAATGCCATTTTCATGCATATCATCTAAATTAGACATCGTTCGATATGTCCTCTCAAACGGCTTTTCAGCAAATTCGAAACCATATTTCTCTTTTACAAAATGGGCATGTTCATTTGGATCCCATTTGAAAAAATTCCCAATATAGATACCTTTTGTTTCGGTTTTTTCAAATTCTTCATCTGAAGGCATAACTAACCATGCAAGGTCTTTCTCAGTTAATCCTTCCTCATTATTAATCATATCCTTAATTGTGAAGCCTCTCATATCATGCTCAAAAACGGTTCTTTTGTTATATTGAACATAGTCATAAGAAGAGAACATTCCAGAAATTGACCAGGTGATTTCACCCCAAATAACTAGTGGAATATTGAATTTCACTGCGACATGCATCGGATAAGTCTTAATCCCTGCATGGCAATGCCAGTTCATATCACCCATCATACGCATACCTAATCGATTGAGTTTTTTTAAATTCTCTATACTAGGACCAAACACCAGGTGATCAACACCCAGTGCTGTACGCATGCGATCTAGATTCCTTTGACCTTCTGGCAAGTAATTATTTCCATGATATGTAACTAACAGTGGCTTAAGCCCCCACTCCAAAGCTTTGTGAACTTGAAAATAACTATCTTTTCCTCCGCTGACAGGAATAACACAATCATAGTTAGAGGTAGATTTCGCTTTTGCCCAACTAACTAGATCTGCGAACTTCTTTTCTCTATTGGGCCAAAAATCAACATTTAAATCCTCAAACTCTTCTTGGAGTCGACAAGCACTACATATACCTTCATCATCCAAAACAAGATTTACTGAAATTTCAGGATAAACACATTTTTTACAATAATTGATAGTTTGAGGGTCACGCTTCATAATGTTCATTTTGATTCTCTCTATAAATTCGAACTTAAGTGAGAAAGCTTTAAGGGCTTTCGAACATTAAATCCTTTATCAAATAAATATTTTTTAAGATTATACACACTATTTTCGGAGTGCTGAAAAATGTTGGCAGCAGCTACTGCGCTTGCTTTTGTTTGAAGAAGTACTTCTTCGAAATGTGACCATTCACCTGCTCCACCAATCGCAATTACGGGAATTTTTACATTACTTGCAACTTGTTCGATTAACTCGAGATCAAAGCCTGATGCGGTTCCATCACGGTCGACGGAATTAAGTAGAATTTCCCCTGCGCCTAGTGCTTCTACTTCTTGTGCCCATTTTACAGGACATTTGTCCTGTAACTCTTTGCCACCTTTAAGAATGCAATAGCGGCCATCTGTATTTTTTTTAGCATCGACACTTACAACTACGCATTGAGACCCAAACAGCTTTGATGCTTCACTTATTAAAGACGGATTTTCAACAGCTGCAGTATTAAGTGTTATTTTATCTACGCCTAGAGACAGACGGAATCTAATATCTTCTATATTTCTAATCCCTCCACCAAAGGTTAAAGGCATAAGACAACTTTTAGAAACGAGTTCGATGACATCAGATATTCCCGAAAGTTCAGGATAATTTAAATCTTCACGCCCAAATGAATAGCTTCCTCCAGGTGATATATCCAAATAAATTAGCTCGTCACATGCCCAGCTACTTAAACGTTTTACAACGGCAGAGGGAACACCAAGCACTTGGAATCGTTTAAACAGTCGACTCTGAACGATGGCCCCATTACGCAAAAGGACAACCGGAATTATTCTCTTCTTTAGCATTTTAGTTCCGTGAAGTTTTCTAAAAGTTTTAATCCATAAAACTGACTTTTTTCCGGGTGAAATTGAACTCCATGTATATTATTTTTGGAAACGATTGACGTGAACCGTTGTGAATATACTGATTCAGCAATCACGCAAGCTGAGTCTTTAATTTTCATAAAGTAGCTATGAACAAAATAAAATGATGCGTCTTGATCAAAATTCTTTGTTAGTGGAGAAGCTTCGAGACCATTAACAATCGAATTCCAACCGATATGAGGCAAAGGATATTCAGCAACATCTAGTTTATGTACTTCACTATCAATCCAACCTAAACCTTCATGTTCTCCGTGTTCAAATCCTTTTTTGGAAAGGATTTGCATGCCTACACAAATACCAAGAAACGGCTTTCCTTTTTTTAGAACTTCCTCTGACAGAGCCTCCACAATTCCCATTTTATTTAATTGAGACATGGCAGCACTATAAGCCCCTACACCTGGGAGAACAATATGGCTACAATTAAGCAATTGTTCAGAGCTACTTACCTTATGAAGTTTCACATCTAATTTGCTTAAGGCATTCCAGACTGAACCAAAGTTACCGCTACCGTAATCAATGACGCCAATTTCTTTCATCTTGATTCCTTAACAAAATCATTAATAAGATTGAAGATTCGCTCTTTGCCATGACCATCGATACATACTGATGAAGCATGCATATTAAGAAGTTTTGAACGATCTTTAAAAATTCCATCAATTACTTCAACAAGGGACTTCGGGTAGCTCTCCGCTGATGCACTAATTGTTAAGCACACTCCTTTCTCGACTAATTCTTCAACCAAATAAGCCTGGGCATCATCTTCAACAATTACCACTGATGGTAAACCAGCATAAGCCGCCTCATAAACTGTGATGCCACCAGGGAATATCCCGAGGGCGCAGTTTTGAAGTACATGCCACATGTGCCTATTAGATCGAACTAGAATCACCTCATGAGTAGTATCCTTGGTCACTTCTTTGACTAACTCATCATAAGAATGGGAGTACCCTTCCCCCAGGAGAACCCAAAAAGTAACAGGTGCTTTGCAATTCTTTAGATTTTTTAAAAGTTTTAAAGTCTTATTATTAGCATCTCCTCCACCCATAGAAATGGCTATAGGGAGAGATAGAGTATTAAGGTTTTCACGGTATCGAGTTTCAGCAATTCTAATGCATTCGTCAGAAATGATAGAATAATCTAAACCCGCATACTTGCGAACATTGCTTAGGCTGGCCAGTGACGGGTGATAAGAAGTTCGATGAAAAAAGAAATCCACTTCATTTATCTTATTGAACACAGGGGAAAGAAGTACTAATTTCGAATTTTGTTTTAAATTTCGAAATAATTCTTCCCCCACATTCAGCATATCTAAAAAAATGAGATCATAATCTTTCGAAAGCTTGTGATCAGATTCATTCGCAAAAAATGAATACGAAATATTTTCGCCTACAGATAGTCTATCAAAGTTTTGTTCAATCACATGGAAGTCTACTATAATGCCTGGCTTTTTAGATAAAAAACGGGCAAGCGATCTACTTCGAACAAGATGTCCAAGTCCAATCTTTTCAGATGCCTTACATAGAAAAAGTAAATTCACAACATTTTACCTATTCACTAGATTTAGCTCAAAAGCTTGATACTGTTCGATATCAACAGTCGCTTTAGATCCAATTACAAGATCAATATCATCTGCATTCATTTTTCCTTCGGGTCTTACAACTAATACGTCTTCATCTCTAATAATCTCACCTTTCAAGATTTTGCGAGAAGCATAAATTGAACGTCTTGCTCTTCTGCGTGTGTAAGCTTCTTCATCTGTAATTTTAGGTTTTTCCCCAAATAGAGAAAAATTTGCATCATGAAGAGCCATTACGTAGTCCTTCAATTCATTCTCATCCAATGCGTAAGCGTGATCAAAGCCCTTTTGCTCTTTATCCTCTGTGAAATGCTTTTCAAACCACGTAGCCCCTAAAGAAAGAGCAATACATGAAGCAGTACTGTCTCCTGTATGATCAGAAAAACCAATCTCTGTACCGAAGCGGTGCTTAAGTTCAGAGATAAAAGGTAAATTTGTCTGTTTTAACTTCGCCGGATAAACAGAAACACAATGAAGAAGAACGATGTCAGCGTTTCCTTCCTTGCTAATTTCCGTGAGCGTCTTTTCGATGTCTTGTAAGCTAGACATCCCCGTGGACAATACAATTTTCTTTTTCCTCTCAGCGACCTGTCTTAAAAATCTAATATTATTTAGATCACAAGAGGCAATCTTGATATAAGGAGGGTTTAACTTCAAAAGTAAATCTAAGCCTTTTTCATCAAAAACCGAGGCAGCAAAGCTAATTCCACTTGAAAGGCAGTGCTTATTTAAGACTGAGTAATCTTCGTCTTTAAGCATACCCTCTTCGCGAATTTTGATTACGTCTCTAATGTTGTAATGTCCGTACCAGTAATCTCCTGGGAGATATAATCCCCATGGATAAATGATTTGATACTTTACAGAGTCAGCTCCAGCCTTCTGAGCGATATCTGCCAAATTTATCGCTTTCTGAAGATTTCCATTATGGTTTGTTCCAGCTTCAGCAATAATGTGAATCTTTTTCATTGAAACTACCCTCTTCTCTCATGAACAAGTTCTGCAAACTTATTAGTCGAAGTCATAATTGTTTCTCTGAATGCAGGCCAAAGATTTTTGTTAAGATTAGCTTTAATCGTATCTAATTCCTGGATGTTCTTAACTCGATTTTTAAATTCAACGATTGGATCTTGTTTCACATAATTAATGTTCCATTGATCCATGCCAATAGTATCCATCATGCTCATAGCTCTCTCATCATAACTAAATTTGATGGCCGGAACATTGTACGCTAGACATGGTAAAAAAGAATGAAGACGGAACGTAACATTTAGTCTCGTATTTCTGAGCAATGATAAATATGTATACACATCATCAGTATAAACATAACTAACGTTCGTTATCGACGCTGCGAAAGGAATATCTCTGTGATCATGGCATAGCAACTTCACATTCTTATAACCACTCTCTTTAAGAACCTCAATCATCTGAAGCAGGTCATCCCTAAACTTATACTGATAAGACACTGGAATACTCATCAAGCTCGGAGTTCTAATTGAAATAAGGGCATCCGTTTTGTCAGAATTTAAAAGAGGAACAATATGTTGTGGAATCTCATTAATAAAAAGAGTCGGGCAACTTCCTAAAATATTTTCTGGGTGACCAAGATTATCAATATACTGCTTTGTTGATTTATCTCTCGACAAAGAAATCGCAGAATAACTATTCAAAATTGAAATCCTGTCATCTGGCATTGTATCAGTTCTATTTACCAGCTCTAGAGACTTATTATAAATTCGACCTCTAGAAACACTGAAAATCATCATTGGCTTTTCGAGAGCTTTAAGAGCGATTGGATTAACTTCCAATTCGCCATTTTCGTAAAGATTACCGCCACCAACAATTAAACCATCTCCAAACTGATTAACTTCATAAACAGTTTGGGAAGAAATTCCAGATTTTTTATGCGCTTCGTACTTACTAGTTGCAGGCAAAGAAATAATGTTAAAATTTTCTTTAAACGCCTGTCTCACAAAATGACAAACACCTAAATAGATTACATCATTTCCGATGTTAAAACCCTTGGGCCTAATTGAGTATAGATTTATCAAGATTTCCTCCCCTGAAATTCAAAATTTCAGCCATATATTTTGATATTTTAACCGAGCTCTCACTTATGACATGTAGTCCATCATTATAAAATACAACGTCACCTATCTGATCTAGGTGGTCTTTCTCACTTAGATCAAAGTATTCAAAACCATGTCTAAGAGACCAATTTTTAAAATCCTGAAAAAAAACATTGTAAGACGTGTTTTCAAATTCAATCATCCTTGGATCTAAAGGCAGGCGAAGAAATATTAGCCGAACTTCCTTAGACTTAAGTAACAATGAGTACTTTGTCATCTTAGAAAAACTTTTAATATACTTGTCAGACCCAATAGGACAGTACAATTTTGTTTCTTCAATACATCTATTAAGCAATTTATCGTATTCTCGAATTTCAAACTTCTTCTTTGGTGCCTTATGAATAACTTCACGATAATTAGTTTTTTTATGAACTCTCCATTCATAAGAAAACAATGTCCTAAAGGGTGAATATCTCCCACAAGATATAACTCCATCTTTAAATGCATAAAAAACTTTACTGCTTAAGCGGTTTACTATTGGAGTAAACATTTTGGGCACAAAAAAAGATGGCAAAAATGCAGAGGCTACATCAGAAAATCCATGCAAAAGAAGCTTCTTTTTCCCATACGGAGCTGCAAGACGCCTTAATCGTTCCATCTGAACATCATCGTACATAGAATAGCGAGTGCTTATATCAACGACTAAGATTTTAGGTGCTATTTCTTTTTCCACAGCAAGTCTCAATAAATTAGGGAAATTTATTGAATAAAAACAAAAGTTAAAACAACTTCTCCCAGTCAGTGAGGCTACAACTGATGGATTAATAGCGTCCATTACATGGGAATTACCAAGAAACACGATATCTGAATTTATTTTTTCATTAGTAACCCATCTCGATATTGAGTCATCTTCTATATAACAAGCATAATCCCCTAAGAAGTTTGTCTCAGGTCTTATTACGAATAATCTAAATAAAATATCTCGCAAAAGAATATAGCCGATAGTCCCCACAAGAAAACATGAAGGTACTAAAACAAGAGAAACAAAGAATGCAATTACGATGTCATAATTCGCAACAACGAATGACAATAGTTCTCTCGGATATACAAATGCTTCTTTAATTCTCATCATTCATTGCTCACTTATTATGTTTTTTGAAGATATTGAGAATTTGATCGTAGGATAAATCAAACAATGATGGGTATAACTTTAGAAGTTTATTTATCTTTTCTAGGTCACTTCTCTCATCTACAACCAATGAAACATTACTAAGATTTTCCTCCTCAAAAACAATATTGTGATACTTGAACTGACTTATTTCTGAATAAAAGAACGAAGTTATGTGTTCTCTTTCGAGATCTTTGAATTTTGGAGCATTATTTAAAAATGTATTCGCCTTTAGAATCTCTACGCTCATCCCATAGGGAAATGATCTTTTTGGATGAATGTTCGTAATGATGTCCATCTCTTGAGTACTAATAATTTCAAATCCACGATCCAATAGCTCCCCATCTACGAAAGGAGAGTCCCCATTCACTCTGGCGAAATAATTACATGCAGTTGATTCTAGAAATTTTATAGTCCTTGATGCAACATCTTCTAAGCTACCTCGAAATACGTCGACCCCAATATCTTTTGCTAAATCACAAATAGGAAGATCACTATCTTCATATGAAGTTGCGATAATCGGTTTAAAATATTTACTTTTTTGAACTCTCTCAATACATCTCTGGAGGAGAGGTTTCCCTCCAATATCGATCAAAGCTTTACCGGGAAGTCGCGATGAATTCATGCGACTATAGATAATTGCGTAATTCAAGATAGCAACTCCCATTTATTATCAACCCACACACCGCCAGAGTGTGCATAGTCTGAAAAGTTAACTTCTTTTAGACTTGAATTTGGTCTTACATTGAAAACCAATACATCCTCAATAAAATCATCTGATGAATGTGCTTTGTAACATCTCATCCAAGCGCTAATTGAATAAGTGCCTGGATAAAGTTTTAGATTAGGAACTCTTATTAAAACCTCGTGATACCCCTCTTTTATTTCTCCAAAGTCATGCTTCCAGTGAGAAACTAAGTGATGCAATCTGGCCCGTTTGGGATTGTTGATACAAATCCCAATTTCCGGGTTGTTAAAATTTCTGTTTAATTTGAATCCGACCTTGAAAATCATTTCATCCTGAAAGAAAAAATTGTCCTGCAATTCATTTTTCGAATTTAGACTCTCGACAAAAAGCAATTCTCCAAATTTACGATCGCCATATCTTTCAAATGTAGAAGTATTAAATTCAGCACGACATTTCTTTAATTCTTTCTTATCAAGGTACTTATCTATTCCTTCAGTAGCGTTGCCATCAAACTGGAGCATCCCCTTATCCAAGCAGATAACTCTCGATGCCATTTTTTCAATTGCATCCATACTATGACTTACCAAAAGAATAGTGCGACTGTTTTCTTTTGAGATTTTTTCCATTTTCCCAAAGCATTTCTTTTGAAATTCAGCATCTCCAACTGCCAGTACTTCATCCACAATTAAAATTTCTGGTTCTAGGTGAGCTGCAACTGCGAACCCAAGTCGCACCTTCATACCGCTGGAATAACGCTTTACTGGGGTATCGAGATAGCGTTCAACTCCGGCAAAATCTATAATTTCATCCAAGCGTTTGTTTATTTCCCATTTTCGCATCCCTAGAATCGCGCCATTGATATAGATATTTTCTCTTCCCGTGAGATCTGGATGAAAACCTGTTCCTACTTCTAAAAGTGATCCCACTCTACCTTTCATGCTTACAGAACCAGTTGTTGGTCTTGTGATTTGAGAAAGAATTTTTAATAAAGTAGATTTACCAGCACCATTTCGGCCAATAACTCCCAACATTTCGCCGCGTTTAACTTCGAAGTTCATGTTTTGAAGTGCCCAAACGTATTCAGAATCTCCTTTTAGTGTGCGATCATTAGATTCGCCAATTTTTAGATATGGATCTTCCTTCCCTCTTACTTTGGCCCACAGACGATTCAGATCATGAGAAAGTGTTCCTGTACCGACTGTACCCAGTCGATATTGCTTTGATAAATTTTCTACTTTAATTACAACGTCGCTCATCTACTACCTGTTAAAAAAATATTTTTCGCCGATTTAAACGGTGTCCATGAAGTTTTTTTCAACTCTCGAAAAAACAAAAAAGCCCAAGCTAAAAACACCTATAGCAAAAATAAAACTATAAAATACTTCCCCTAAAGAAAAACTCCCATTTCCTAGAAAACCGAATCTCATGCACTCCACCAAAGGGGTAATAGGATTTAACTTTATTAGACTTACATACTTTTCCGGAATCGAAGAAAGTGGATAAATGATTGGAGTGGCATACATCCATAACTGAACAGCAAAATTTAAAAGGAATTGAAGATCTCTATATTTTGTTGTCATAGATGAAAACAGCATACCAAAGCCCATACTAGATATGGCCATAATTAAAACAATGAATGGCAATAATACTGCTACATAGTTTGGATTTACTTGTCCTTGAAGATAGTAATATATCCAAACAACTAGAAAAATTCCCAACTGAACGCCGAAACGAACTAACGTAGAAATAATAATTGATCCAGGAACGATGATTCGAGGAAAATAAACCTTTCCGAAAATATTTTGATTTGAAACGAATGTATTGGATGTTTTATTCAAACACTCTGAAAAATAACTCCAAATTGTGACACCAGCGAGGTAAAAAACAAATGGAGGTATACCATCAGTTGAGAGCCTTGCAATTCTTCCAAACACAAGAGAAAACATAAGTGTAGTAAGCAATGGTTGGATAATAAACCATAGTGGACCAAGAATAGTTTGCTTATAGACCGTAATAACGTCCCTCCGGACGAATAACCATAACAAGTCTCTATAGGTCCATATTTCCTTTAATTTTAAGTTGAACAAACCAGAATGAGATTTAATTTCAATAGTCCAAATATCTTCATTTTTCATAGATAAAGAATCTATCGAATCGTTTACCTTCCTTCAAATGGTGATTTAGTATTCTAGAATGAAAAGCGAGCACTCATTACTGGTATTACAGAACACGCCGGAGCCTATCTCAGTTAACTTTTTCTTTCAAAAGGATATGGAGTACATAGTGTAAAAAGAAGGTCCTCGCTTCTTAATACCGATAGTATAAGCCACTTATATCAAGACCCTAATGAGAAAAGCATAAGATTAAAACTCTTATGGTGATCTTACTGACAAAATAAACTTAATTAGAATCATTTAAGAAGTTCAACCTATTGAAATTTACAACTTTGACACAAAAAGTCATGTCCAGATTTCATTCGAAACACCAGAATACACGGCCAACGTTGATGGAACTGGAGCTCTTCGAATTTTAGAAGCGATTAGAATTTTATGACTGGAATAAAAACTCGCTTTATGGCCTGGTGCAGGAAACTCCACAAAAAGAAACAACTCCATTCTATCCTCGATCACCGTACGCAGTCGCAAAACTCTATGCGTATTGGATTACTGTGAATTACCGAGAGGCATTTGGGATTTTCGCCTGTAACGGAATCCTCTTCAATCATGAATCTCCTATTCGTGGAGAAACTTTTGTAACTCGGAAAATTACGAGCTGCTTCTAAGATTGCTCTAGGGCTTGAAAAAAAATTGTACCTCGGAAACCTAGACGCTAAACGTGATTGGGGTCATGCTCAAGATTATGTTGAAGCAATTTGGCTAATGCTTCAGCAAGAAAATGCTGAAGATTTTGTGATTGCGACAGGCGTGACAACAACGGTTCGTGATTTTGTTAAACTTTCTTTTGCCGAAGCTAAGATTGAACTTGAGTTCCAAGGATCTGGTATAAATGAAAAAGGCTTCGTAAAAAAATGTTCAGGTGAATTTCAATTACCAACTGGTATGGAAGTTGTAGCAGTTGATCCAAAATATTTTAGACATACAGAAGTAGATTTACTTTTGGGAGATCCAACCAAGGCGAAGCAAAAACTTGGATGGAAACCGAAACACAATCTCCAAAGCCTAGTGAAGGATATGATGGCTTCTGACCTCGAATTGTTTAAAAAAGATAAATACTTACTCGATGGTGGCCATAAGGTAATGCAGTATCATGAATAAAACCGATAAAATTCTTGTTCTGGGCGCTCGTGGGATGGTTGGTTCAGCCATCCATAGAAATCTTCTGAAGCAAGGTTTTACGAACGTAAAGGCCATTGGCCGCACTGAGCTTAACCTCTTAAACCAGAATAATGTTGAAACTTTTTTTCAAGATTACCGCCCTGACTACGTGTTTTTGGCCGCAGCAAAAGTTGGAGGCATCCTTGCTAACAACACTTACCGCGCTGATTTTATTTTTGAAAATCTTCAAATTCAGCAAAATGTCTTCAATGCCGCTTTTAAAGTTAAGACGCAAAACCTTCTCTTTTTAGGAAGCTCATGCATCTACCCTAAAAATGCTCCACAACTATTAAAAGAAGAATATCTACTTACTTCTCCTCTCGAACCCACCAATGAGCCTTATGCCATTGCGAAAATCGCAGGCCTTAAAACAGCAGAATCCTTCAGAAAACAATATGGACTTCACTGGATTTCAGTGATGCCAACCAATCTCTATGGAGAACATGATAATTTCGACTTAACGAATTCACATGTCATCCCTGGTCTTATTGCTCGTTTTGATCAGGCCATTAAAAATGGTGATAAGTCATTTTAAATTTGGGGTACTGGTAAACCTCGTCGTGAATTTCTTTATGTAGATGATATGGCCCGAGCATGTATCCATGTAATGAATCAAGGGAATGATACTCCTGACTTCATGAACGTTGGAACTGGTGAAGATATCGAAATTGGTGAGGTTGCTAAGATCATTGGTAAAAAGATGAAGTTCCAAGGTGAACTGTTTTTTGATTCCACAAAACCTGATGGAACAATGAGAAAACTTCTTGATGTTTCAAGGATCAAATCGCTGGGATGGAAACCAGAAATCAGTTTAGATGAAGGTTTAGATCTAACTATTATTAACTTTTACTCCAAAAACTAAGTCTTAAGTTTTAATAATTTTAGCACGAAATTACGAATTCCTTCAGGATTGAATGCCACAATCGATACAATTAATTTTCCAAATGCATTCAATCGCAAATGAACATTAGAGTAATTTTCAAAGAACTTTGAGCCTAATAGAAGGCTGAGTTTAATTGCATAAATGAGAGCGTAGCGAGATCTCGCTTTTTCAACTCGTGAATCATTTTTAAACTCGTCAAAAGCCTGCATGACACCTTTGTAGTACCAGTTGAATTTTTTCTCTAAATTAGGATTACTAATTCTGTAATAAGCAAAAACATTCGGGAGATTAACTATTTTCCCGCCATGATAAAGAACATTCAACCACATATAATAGTCTTCAAAAACGTGATCTTCTTTATACATACCCCAGCGGGTGTAAACACTTCTTCTAATCATACAAGTGGCAGCTGAAACTCGATTAACCATCAACATTTGCTCGAATGAAACAGCTCCAAGGATGCGAGGAGTATTTTTACCAACCTCTTTTCCTTCCATATCGATTTGGATCACACTTCCAGCAATTACATCAACCTCAGGATGTGACCTTAGATACTCAACCTGTTCTTTAAGTCGGTTCAGAGGCAAGATATCATCACTTCCAATAATTAAAACATAGTTTCCAGTTGATTCACGAAGTCCTCGATTGATCGTTTTACAGATTCCTTCATTTTCCTTCGAGATTAAACGAAAACCATGAATTTCAGATAATTGCCGAAGCAATTGAACTGAACCGTCTTTAGATCCATCATCCACAACTACCAACTCAAAATCTTTGAAAGATTGAGCGTAGATAGACTCTATGAGCAAGCTAATATACCGCTCGTGATTGTAGCTCGGGACGATGATACTAACCGCAGGCTTCATGACTGACTAAGCTCTGAAAGAATTGATTCGAGAAATAACAGTTTCCACATCGATCTGACTCATTGTCGGCCCAATTGGTAAGCTCAATACTTCTTCATGGATTTTCTCTGTCAGAGGTAGACTCATAGAATTGAATTCTTTGTAGGCCTGCTGTTTGTGAGGCGGAATGGGATAATGAATAAGAGTTTGAATCCCACTCTCTTTTAAATAAGTCTGTAATTTTTCTCGGTGAGTGGTTCTCACTACAAATAAATGCCAAACATGTTGTTCTTGTCTTACGACATGTGGGACCTGAACCAGAGTATTTTTTAAACCAGCGAGATACTGATTTGCCACTTTTCTTCTTCTCGCTGTCTGATCATCAAGATACTTAAGTTTAACTGACAAAAATGCAGCCTGAATCTCATCGAGACGACTATTTACACCGACAAAATCATTTTTATATTTTTGTTTTGACCCATAATTTCTAAGAGACATAAGAACATCAGCGAGTTGATCGTCATTCGTCGTAATTGCACCGGCATCGCCAAGGGCACCTAGATTTTTCCCTGGGTAGAAACTGAATCCAGAGGCGTCTCCCCAGCTTCCCGCTCTTTTGCCATCAATGCTTGCACCATGAGATTGAGCCGAATCTTCTAAAACTAAAAGATTATGTTCTTTTGCGAATTGGCAGATTTTAGGCATATCAGCTAATTGCCCATAGAGATGAACTGGCAAAATTGCTTTCGTACGGGCAGTTAAATGCTGCTTTAATAATTCAGGATTTAGATTGAATGTTTTTTCTTCTGGCTCGACCAGGACCGGTTTCAGATTATTCTCCGTGATCGCGAGAACACTGGCGATATAGGTATTTGCAGGGACTAGTACCTCATCCCCATCTTTAAGCTTTCCAAGCTCTTTCCAAGCACGAATCGTGAGAATAAGAGCGTCTAATCCATTGGCAACGCCCAAGCAATGCTTTACGCAGCAATATTCAGCGAACTTCTTTTCAAATGAACCAAGTTCATTTCCAGAAATATACCAGCCAGAATCAATGACTCTATTAGCTGCTTCTTTAAGCTCTAGGGCCATTTCGTTATTAACATCCTTTAGACTTAAAAATTCGATCACGATTCTTTCTCCAACATTTTAATAATTTTACCAGGATTTCCGACTACAACAGCATATGGGGGAACATCTTTTGTAACTACTGTTCCTGCTCCAATCATAGCCTTCTCTCCGATTGTAACACCAGGTAGTATTGTAGCATTGGCACCGATAGAGGCACCTTTCTTGACTATCACTCCAGAAAACTTATCCGGGTAAACTTTTGAACGAGGGAACTGATCATTGGTAAAGGTCACGTTCGGACCAATAAAAACATTGTCTTCAATTCGTACGCCGTCCCAAATCTGAACACCATTTTTGATGGTAACGTTATCGCCAATAACGACATCGTTTTCGATGAAGCAGTGAGAGCAAACGTTACAGTTCTCACCAATTTTTGCCCCCTTAAGTACAACCACATATTGCCAAATATTGGTGGTTTCACCAATTGACTCAGACATCACATCACTTAATTGATGAATCATTTTGCAGCCTTAATCTTAAAAACTTCGTAATCTCGAATATAATCAGTTTCATCATAGTGTTCACTTGCTAGAACCATCACCACACAATCTTTTGAAAAATTATGCATTTCACGCCAGATCATGCTTTCTATAAAGAGCGCTTTCGTCGGATCATTTAAAGTTATTTGAATTTTTTCTTTCCCATCATCGAGTAGAAAATCACAGCTCCCACTTACACAAACAACTAGTTGCTTCAGATTCTTATGAGCATGAAATCCTCTCGGCGCTTGAGAATCAAGTTTGCAGAGATAGTACACTCTTTTGATTTCAAAAGGGACATTCTTGAAACTCTCCAAAGAGACCAAAAGTCCACGATTATCACTGATACCCTTTAAATCAACAGAGTAATTTTTCATTATGCCTTACCAAGTAAGCCCAGGAGATATTGGCCATATTCGTTTTTGGAATTCAGCTTGGCCTGCACTAATAGTTGCTCATCATTAAGCCAGCCGTTTCTCCAGCCAATCTCTTCCAAACAAGCAATCTTTAATCCTTGCATATTCTGAATAGTCTCAACGTAGTGGCCAGCTTCAATTAAGCTATCGTGAGTTCCTGTATCAAGCCATGCGAATCCACGGCCTAACAACTCGACCTTTAAAGCATGCTTTTCTAGATAGACATTGTTCACTGTTGTTATTTCTAGCTCGCCTCGAGAAGATGGTTTGATAGATTTAGCAATATTAATCACGCTGTTCTGGTAGAAATACAATCCGGTTGCAGCATAAGAAGATTTAGGACTTTTTGGTTTTTCTTCTACAGATAAAACATCTAGGGTTGAAGGATTGAATTCAACAACTCCAAAACGCTCCGGATCCTTCACCTTATAACCAAAGATAGTACCACCCGTATTGTTTTCAATTGCTCGCTTCAAAATCGGAGTAAATCCTTGTCCGTAGAAGATATTATCTCCTAGGATTAAGCACACACTGTCATTACCGATAAATTTCTCACCAATGATAAAGGCCTGAGCCAAGCCTTCAGGCTTAGGTTGAATTGCATATGATAATTTTAAACCAAATGAAGAACCGTCATGAAGAAGACGCTTAAAAGAATCAGAGTCTTCAGGGGTGGTTATAATCAGTACATCTTTAATCCCCGCCAACATTAAAACTGATAAGGGGTAGTAGATCATAGGTTTGTCATAAATTGGCAAAAGCTGCTTAGAAACGCCTCTCGTAATCGGGTACAATCTTGTACCACTACCACCGGCCAACACAATTCCTTTCATTATCGACCTGCCTTTTTAAGGTACCAATCTACTGTTTTAATGATTCCAGATTCAAAATTCTCATTAGCCCGCCAACCCAAATCATTTTCGATTTTAGTAGCATCAATAGCATATCTTCGATCGTGTCCAGGTCGATCTGCCACAAATGAGATAAGCTCAGAATACGCTATTTGGTTCTTCCGTGGACATCTTTGATCGAGAATTGAACAGATATGTTTTACGATATCAATATTGCATTTCTCGTTTCTTCCACCAATATTATAAGTCTCTCCACTCTTACCTTTATGAAAAACCAGATCAATTCCAGTGCAGTGATCAAGAACATAAAGCCAATCGCGAATGTTTTTCCCGTCTCCATAAACAGGAATTTTTTCTTCCGCTAATGCCTTTCTAATAATCGTTGGAATTAGTTTCTCATTGTGTTGCTTGGGTCCGTAATTATTAGAACAATTAGTGGTTACAACATCCATGCCATATGTATGGAAGTAAGATCTCACTATCAAATCGGAACTTGCTTTAGATGCTGAGTAAGGTGAGTTTGGAGCGTAAGGTGTTGTCTCTAGGAAAAGGCCTGTTTCACCAAGAGTTCCATACACTTCATCGGTCGAAATGTGATGAAATCTAGCGTTCTTATACTGGTCTTTAAACTTAAAAGGGCCGTCCATCCAAGTTTTTCTTGCAACATCCAAAAGCGTAAAAGTACCCACTACATTGGTGCGAATGAATTCACCTGGTCCAGTAATGGAGTTATCAACATGGGATTCAGCGGCGAAATGAATCACCCCTTGAACATCATACTCACTAAAAATCTTCTCTAATAATTCGCGGTCACAGATATCGCCTTGAATAAAGACGTAACCAGGATGCTCTTTGATCTCATCTAGATGAGACAGATCCCCTGCATAGGTTAATTTATCGAGATTGATTACATTATGCTGGGGATACTTCTCGAGGAAGTATGGAACAAAATTGGAGCCAATAAAACCTGCTCCCCCGGTAATGAGAATGGTGCTTTTCATGAATAATTAATAGCATTTAAACGATTCTTTGATAATGGAAATGCGGCGCACAATAGTCATGCCAAATATTTTTACTTCAAGGAGGGGAACCACTTTAGGTTACTGTAATACGTATTGAATAGATTCCTAGTTCAGTCCCCTTGAGCAATTAAATTCTTCGTGTCATTGTTCACTAACTTATAGAATCAAGAAATGGGAGCTACGGTTTGCTTCAGGTCAAAAATTTAACGATATTCTCAATCAGGGGCGCAAGTATTGGGCTCAAAACCCTATTTATTCTCCTGTCCGCCAAATTCCTCTCGCTTCCAGATCTAGGGAGATTGACACTCGTTAATACAAGCATCTCATTAATGCTCAGTATAATGGGGGTTAACTTCTTTAACTACACAAGCAGAATATTGATTGAATCTAGTGATAAAAAAAATGTCATATACAACCACTTCGTATTTACCAGTTTCACTGGCCTGTTATCTTTGATTTTGACCCCGCTCCTTATACTTTATGGTGGAATCGAACTTAGCTATTTTATCTGGTTCTCAATAATCCTTTTCTTAGAACATATTTTCACCGAAATATTTAGAATTCAGATTCCATTAAATCAGGTTGTTCAAGCCAATGTTGTCCACCTTTTAAGAACCTGTTGCAGTACAGTTTTCCCGTTAATCTTACTTTTGATTAACCGTGAGAAATTTAATCTCGATAACATCTTAATGATTTGGATAACTTCACTAGCTTCACTTTTATTAATTCTCATTTGCACCAAAATCAGAATAAAAGAGCTGAAGTTTTTTAAATTTGATAAACAATTTATCCGAGAAGGTCTAAGAACTTCTGCAATATATCTTGCAATTACTATCGTTAGCCGATCACTCTTCACTTTGGATAAGTACATCATCAATTTTCTTACAAGTGTCTCTGAAGTAGGGATTTATTCTTTTTTTTACTCCATGGCTTTTACGATCCAGACCCTCGTTGATACAAGTATTATTTCACCATCTACGTACGAGATTTTGAAAAGCAAGACTCTTACGAAAAGTTATTATTCTTTATTAAAGAAAGTAATCCTTACTTGCTTAATATTGGGAGGGTGTCTGTCTATTGGAAATGAGTTCGTATTAAAGATCTTGAATAGAGCGGCTTTCATCTCAGACTCGAGCCTACTCTATATCTTTATCATTGCGGCAACCTGCTTGTCTCTGTCATCTGCAACGATGATGCCTCTTTATGCACTAAAAAAAGACAGTAAGCTTCTTAAAAGTTATGTCCTAACATTTTTAGTTTTTATTATTCTAAATTTTCTAAACCATTCTTCAATGTATGCCGTAGCCACAAATATGGCGATCTCATTTTTGGTTCTTTTTTTAGGGCTTTTTTTATTATTAAAGAAGAACTGGGAGACATAAAGTCTCCCAGTTAATAGAGATTATAACAAACTGTAAATTGAAGAAGTGCTAATACCTTCATAGTGGGTTGGAGTAAGAGACTTCCATTTCACGGAATCGATCTTGGTAGCCGCATTAATAATCTTTTGTGTTTCAGAATGCAGGTCAAAATCGACAGCCTCACCCTGTAAATGAGCATAACCATCGAAACCAATTAGTTCGATTTCACTTACTTTAAATCTCAGCGCCAACTCCATTGCAAGTGATAAAGGAGCATCACTTGGAGTTCCTTTGAGTAAGCAATCACCATCCAACTCGTAGCAATTTTTCTGAATTCCCTCAGGAACATAAAGACCCATGGCCCTTGGAGACGTAGGGAAAACAAAAGAAATGTTTTTTGTGTCCATGAACTGATCTAGATGGTCGATTTTCTTTCCTTCATTACCCATAAGACAGATGACCTGTTCTAAGCCTGTCTTTAACCAGTCGCCAGCATAATGAGTACTAGAACTCACTAAAAGAGCGTCCGGATTTTTTGAAACATATTCAAAAATAGCTTCGTTATGAGACTTTACTGAAGGTCCACCGCCGATAATGATCGCTTTTTTGAAGCTTCTCTTGTTGATAAGATTATCTATCGGTTTAATTTGTACATTCGAGTTTTTGGCTACCATGCCCTGGAGTGCGACAACGATATTATCGATATCGTATCTTTTCATCCCCATCCAATCCATTACCTCTTTCTGCGGTAAATTCTTACTTCCAGAGATCATGTATGGCACATTCGTTCCCCAACCGTATTGCTGCTGAAGCGGAGTAAAAGCATTTACGATCTGAGCAATGGCATTTAAGTTTAAAGACTTCAAAACATCAGCGCTTTCTAAGTAAATTAGAAATAATTCAGTTTTCAAATTTCCAGCACCACGTCCCATTCCAAGAACGGTAGTATCAAAATTTTCTAATCCTTCTTCAAGTCCTACAATCGCATTTGCAAGGGCCAATTCTATATTATTATGACCATGAAATCCCAGAGGTACTGGGCACAGAGGTTTTAGGGTCCGGATGATATTCCGGAATTGCTCAGGAGTAACTCCACCGTATGAATCAACAAGATATAAGATATCCGCCGCTTCCTTTAAGTTAGGGAGAGCATTCTGAATCTTCTCTACATCCGAATTGCTCCATTTAGACATGTACATCATATTGATGCCAACCTCAAACCCCATGAGTTTAATGGCCTTACATATTTTCATAGCCTCTTGGATTTCGCTCGGAGCAGAGACAATACGAATCATGGCAACTTGCCCTTTAAGATCTCCAATTAAGCTTGGTAATAACTCAACTGAAATATCTTTAAGGTTAAGCATTACTACCAATTTTTTACTAGGAAGCTTTTTGCGTAAGTCTTGCAGTACCAATTTCGGAAGATAAAAAAATCGGCCAAGGTATTCTTTCTTTGCAGGACTTCGATAACCAACTTCCACATATTCAACAGGAAGCTCATTTAGCTCCTTACAATATGCATCCACCACCGAATTATCAAAATCCCAATTCGTGTAATAGCCCCCATCACGCAATGTACAATCTAAAATATTAATTCTCTTCATTATCTTGTTCTCCATACTTGTTCAGCAAATTGAAAATCTTCTTCCCAATCTATGTCTATATTTTCAATTTTGCTAGTTTCAAGCAGATAGGGTTTTTGCCCTATCCGATTTTTTAATGATATATAAGTTAAATGATTTGCCATGAAAAAGGCACTATTAACCTCATATAAAGGTCTTAATGTTTGAGTTCTTGGCCATTTCTCAATTAGAGGGTCATAATTAAACGCTCCCTCACTCGACCACAAAAAAGTTTGAATCTTTGATACAGACATCAAAGAATCATACCCTTCATTGGTGACCTCATAATACTTTTTAATTGCTCTGGAATATGTTTCAGCGGACACGAAGGGAGAAGTTACATGAGTCCACAAGATATCCCCTTCTGTGATAATTTTCCCTACATAGTCAATAAGTTCATCTGTACTTGTACTAGAGAGAGCTAAATGTTGGGGTCTTCTATCAATCTGAATTTTTCGGTCATTAAAACTTTCTGCAATTTTCATAACCTCTTCGTCATTAGTGGATAGAACTATTCTTTGGATTTGAGAAATCTTTAGCAACTGCTCGATTTTGATTCGGGTTAGCCCCCCTTCAACTCCAGCAAAAGTGCGAATATTTTTATTTTTGACTCTTTCGGAGCCAGATCGGCATGGTAAAAATACGGTAATCACAATAGTCCTTCGAAATTTTCAATAATAAAGCAATTATTAGACTGGCATACACTCAACATCCTATCTCTCGCCTCTGAAAATTGAGAAACGAATATAAAATCACATCCAGCCGCAGCAGCAGCAGCATAATCGGAGTAAGAGTCACCAAAAAAAGCGGTTCTCTTCGGTTGTTTTAAGTTTTTCATGATTTTATCCACACATTGACTCTTTGTTTTAGGAGAACCCAAAATTAGATCAAAGCACTCAGAAATACCTCTGTCTTTAAAAATCACATTCAGCTCCTGCTCATCACTACCGGAGGCAACCGATTGAGGTAATTTAGAATGCTTTATAAAATTTTCCACTCCTGGAACAAACTGGGCTCTTCCATATAAATCGACGCACTTAGAAGAATACAACATGAGAAGTTTCTCATATAAGTTCTCATCAAACTCTTGCTTTAATAAATTCGTGATTAAGTATTTGAACTTCACGTACCGAGATACCCCACCATTAGCCTGGTGGTAGTTTATAAATTCTGACTTTACTTTTTCGCTGAATCCAAAGTAATCCAAGACGTCAACGAAAGCATCCGATTTTAATTGATTTGAGTCAAAAATTACTCCATCACAGTCAAAGATATAAGAACTATAGCTATTCAGATCAAGCTTTTGATAAAAACTCATTAATTATATTCCTCACAATCAAATCACCAGCTTTTTCGCCAGAAGAATGAATTAGATTTTTTGAATTCTCTACACGCTTTTCTTTCAGGTAATCATGACCGCATAAAAATATGTCATTGATTAGCTCTTCAAGTTGATTCACGTTTCTTGCGACATAGTGAAATTTGGTTAATTGAACGCCATAATCATTCAAATTGAAACTATCGCTTTTATAGTTATGGGTATAAATAATAGGTTTTCCTGTTAGAAGATATTCACCCAAGAAAGAACCATTATCAGTCACAAGAATATCCGTCCTCACGAAGACCTCGAAATAATTTGGATTTTTGTCAATCTCCGTATTTGGTAAATCCGACCACTCCTTGATAAATTCATTCAGCTGCTCTTCAGTAAAATGCTTACCCTCAACGAGGGCCCTAAACAGGAATGGATGCGGTCTAAAGATGAGCTTTATATGCGCATTCTCTCTAGCGAACCTGAGAAAATATTTGTAATTTTTCAAAAAAGTTGATGCGTTAAAATGCTCATCCTGAATTGTCCAATGTGAAGCCCAAAGAATAGTCTTTGAGGATGTCTCCATCTCACTACTTTTCAGTTCCTGATATTCATCAAATTTAGGATAGCCAGTGACAATAATTCGATTCTCATCACAATACTGAGCAAATTTTCCTTTATGATATTCAGACTCTGCAAAGATCCGCCAGCAATCTCGATGGAAATAAGTGCCATAAAAATCTTTTTCGAAAGTTCCTGCCGTTAAAATAAAGGCATAGGGAACATAACAGACTCTAGTAAACTTACTTAATTTGCCGATTTTGTATAGTGGATGTCTCTGGTCCTCATAGGGAGTTTGTATAAAAACGACATCTGGCTTAAGTGCTTTTAGATCTAACCATTCAGTATAATCTTTAGTGCAGCTGACTACATAAGGAATATTAATACAGTCAAAATAAGTTTGCGCTTCAATTAATCCTTCCCATTTATCTGTAAAACGATTTTGTCTTCGAGGCGTTAAAACCAAAATAGGATCGATTTTTTCATTTGGGACGCAAGCTTCGTAAATGCTCTTCAAAGCGGTCCAAGAGGTGGGTAAATGTATCAAAAATACGATTTTAACTCTGTGGCCTGAGTCTAAGCAAAATTTTCTTCTCTGATTCTCCAAGAGGATTTTATTCCACCAAAAAGGCTTCTCTCGTAAAAGATCCTGAAATATATACTTCAATTTCTTTTTGGCTGCTCTACCAATATTCGTGGTATCCAAAACGCTATTGAATTGATGTAATGTTTTCTTGATTTTCATTGTGGAAATATACTATTTCTTACCAGTCTAAATTTACAGTTAAAAACTAAGTTCATCTGATAAAATTTTGACTTATAATTTGGGTTCAAATGAGTAATAGTCTGAGATATCTATTTCAAGACTTTGTAGTGAGTCATGCTTCGTGGCGCAAACCACGATCTGGTAACGAAGAAGGGACTTTTCATTCAAAACATTTAGGATATGGTTGTCGATAATTTTCTTATCTTCTTCTAGGAAATACGGATCATACACCTCAACCACACATTCATAATCCTCAAGCTCTCTGATCAAATCCAAAACTTTTGAATTCCTGACATCCGGACAATTGGGCTTAAAAGTTATCCCGAGAACTAGGATCCTGGCTCCTTTAACCTCGATTCCCTTCTTAATCATTTGCTTAATAACTTGAGAGGCTACGTAGGCAGGCATCTGATCATTAATCGCTCTGGCCATCGGTATTAACTTAGATGTGTAACCATGTTTCTGTGCTTGATGGGACAAAAAGTACGGATTCACACCGATACACTGTCCACCCACCAACCCGGGAACAACCTTCATAAAATTCCACTTGGTACCAGCAGCTTTCAGCACTTCGTGGGTGTTAATCCCCATCTTCTCAAACATCATAGCAAGTTCATTAGCAAATGCTATATTGAGGTCTCGTTGAGTATTTTCGACGACTTTAGATGCTTCTGCTACTCTCATAGAACTGGTCTTATGTGTTCCAGCATTGATGATACTTCTATAAAGAGCATCAACCCGATCCGCAACCTCAGGCGTAGATCCGCTGGTCACTTTAACAATATCCCGAATGGTTTTAGACTTATCTCCTGGATTAATCCGTTCCGGACTATAGCCACAGAAGAAATCTTGATTAAACTTCAACCCACTGACCTTCTCCAAAACAGGAACGCAATCTTCTTCGGTACAGCCTGGATAAACTGTCGACTCGTATATGACGAGATCACCTTGTTTTAAAACTCTTCCAACATCTTCTGATGCTTTTAGTAGGATAGATAAATCAGGATTTTTGTCTCGATCGATAGGAGTGGGAACTGTGATGATATAGATATTACATTTACCAATTTTTTCTAATTGAGACGTGTACCGAATTGAATTCTTCTTCAGTCTTTCCGAGGTAATTTCGAGTGTACGATCCACTCCGGCCTGTAGTTCCTGAATTCTTTTTGCATCAATGTCATAACCAATCACAGGGTATTTTTCTGCGAATTCCACAGCAAGTGGAAGTCCAACATATCCTAGTCCGATTACGCAAAGCTTCTCCATAGAGTAAATCTTAGAAAAAGGCCGACATTATATCAAGTTTTAGCTACCCTCTTGAAATGACAAAATTCGACAAAACCTACTGGGACAAAAACTATTCCGACCCTATGTCCATGGACGGAATTGGTAACGCTAAAGAACATACAATATATCTCGAATCATTTCTACTGATTGAGCATGTGGATATCAGCACCATTGTCGACTTGGGTTTCGGCTACGGCCATCTTTTCCGCGAAATGCTAAAGGCTTTCAAACCATACCGCGCCGTAGGAATCGAACCCTCACCTTTCGCCTTCAAAAAAGCAAAACCAGATAAACTTCGCCCGGTGCCTTCGACTAAACTTGAACTCTTTGAAGAAGATCTTCTCACTTGGACTCGTACCAAGAGAAAAGATAATAAATTTGATCTCGGAATTTGTACTTCCGTCTTCCAATACCTCACAGATAAAGAGCTCAAGGAAGTAATTCCTGTTCTCGCCAAACGAGTAAAATATCTCTACCTCACGGTTCCAACTAACGTTGAATTAGGTCGCCAAATCTCTGAACTTGAATTCAAAGATGAGTACGCGATTCACCGAAGCCGCGAAAAGTATCAGAAACTTCTGAAGCCGCATTTTACATTCATTTCAAGTAGAGTTTTAGAGAGTAAGCATTACTTTGATGAAGAATCGACCAGCTTCACGGACTTATTGTACCGCTTTTAAAATCCAGGATTCGATCCCTTTTTTATCTTTGAAGCGATCAAGCCCACGAAGCTCGTGAATAATAAGTGCTCGTTCAACGGCATAGATCAGAAACGTTAAGCGCGCACTTCCCGGTGAAATATTGATCTTAAAATTGATCAAACTCCAGTTTCGGTAAAAGCGTAGAGATCTCTTGATGAGAAGTGGTGGTTCTTCAACGATGCCTCTCATATAGAGTGAGAAATGCCACTTATCCCAAAGATTCCTTTGCAAATAACGTCGGGTAAAATCAAAGACGTCGATTAGAACTAGACCTCTGACACTGCCTTCCCAATCGATAATGATCGTTTGATTATCGTCGATCAGAATATTCCCTGCATGCAGATCATGATGGATTCGACTCTCCATTACTTCGTAATCGGGGAATTCTCGAGATAGCTCAGCAATCTTTTTAATTAAGACCTCAAGTTTCTTTCGAGAAGGATGTCTTTCAATTCGGTAATGAGTTTCTAGCAACCATCGCTCCAGACCCATAATACGAGGAGAGAAGGACTGATAGAACTGAGTCATCGCAGGCATGACAATCATTGGGAAATAACGAAGGAGGTATCGCTCATGATGAGGACGACTGGTCAGCGCTTCTGAGTTCGAACAAAAGTTTGTGACAAGCCAACGGCCACCATTGCTGGTTATTCCATCCGCCAGAAGTTTTGCGACATAGGGAGAGAAAGAAGTATTCTCAAACGACTTTAAAGTTCTGATCTCTTCTTCCAAAAGCTCAATATGAGCACCATCAAAGAACATTTTAAAAGCGATCTGCTTCTCATGAGAGGCTACAATCACGCCTTCCTTGTCACTTCGAAAAAAGATAATGGAGTCAGAAGGAAGTCGGGCCACAAACTTTTTGCGGCCATACTTTAACCAGTCCATCTTTTTAAGATTTCCTGAGTAGTGACGAAGTCTTCCCAAAAATGATTTCCCAAAAATCTTTTCGATATTCTCCACAGAATTCTCAGACAGCCCTACTCGATATAAGGGATGAAAGACGAAGGTGGTTTCAGGAAGGGACGAATCAAATTGCGAGGCTAGCTCGGCTAGAGCAGCCTGAATTTTCACGACCCAAGGGGATTTGGTCATAAGGGCTTTTATTTAAACTCTGACGACCTTTTTGGAAATTCAAATCTAAGATTTAAGCAGTTATCTAGGAAAATATTATCCTATTTCCCGACACTTGGATGTCTGGCATCCACACGGTATTTTGCTCTAAATGGTCGAGTAATTAGGCGTCTGAAGCCGTAGAAAGGACTCACACCAAACTTCAATTTATCTCCAACAACGTGATTTTTAATGTCGACACGTCTTAGAGACATGCGGTCGCCAGAAAACTGCAATGACCCTTTTAGAGTCGAAAGCCCGTTGATGTAACCCAGGTCTTTGGCAGTATCAACAATATCTCTATCAACGCCACCAATTGGGTAACAGATCGTGTTCACTTTCTTACCAATCACACCTTCAAGCCACTTCTTACTCTCTTCCATCTCCTCCCTAACCTGAGTCAGAGAAATTTTACGGAAGTTCTGGTGAGATTGTCCGTGAGAACCGATTTCAAAACCAGCGTCAGAAAGCATTTTAATATCACTATCGTTTAGAGGTGAAATCCCGTCTTTACTTAGGTTGTGATACGGACGATTAAAAGTCATATTCTGAATCGGAAATAGACTCGCCTTAACCTTCAATTCATTACAAACCGGCAACCCATACTCAACAAACGATGAAGCAAGGTCATCAAAAGTTAAAATAGCAGTTTTCGCCGGACGAGCATTTTCAGGTTTAGAGAAATACTCATCAACCGTCATGAAACTCCAACCTTGATCCAAAAGTTGTTTAACCTGCCCTCTAAAAACCTCAGGATCCACTGCAATGTGCTTTTTGAAATCCGGGTGTGTCTTTGGAAGAACTTGGTGATACATCAAAATAGGAAGGTGGGTCGGTAGAAAGCTCATGATTTTTTCTTTTCTAAGTCTGTAAGATTTTATTGAATATCCTAATGGAAAAGCCCCTTAAAAACAATGTACATCTGATCCTTCGCCAGACGAATGCGTTATCTGGAACTCCTCGAATTTTAAGAAGACAGGCCCTAGCTCTGGCCCAACGCGGTCAAGACGTATCAGTCATTTCGGAATCTTTTCATTCTGAGCTAACTTCTAATCCGAAGATTAAATGTCTTAAAACCTGGAAGTGGCCGAAGAACACTCTCTTCCAAAGACAATGGTTTGATTGGCAGGCAAAGAGACTTTGTTCCAAATCACCAGGCTCACTTGTTGTTGGTCACGGTGATACTCTTCATCAAGACATTCTCTTCCTTCACACTTGTGTGCACCTAGGTGCGGATGTTTATCCTGGAAAGCATAACGATAAAAACCTTTCGATTCCTTTTCATCGCATGATTTTTGAAAAAGGAAGCTTCAAGGTTTTAGTTTGTAATTCGCACATGATGAAGAACGACCTTCAAAAACGTTTCAGTGTGAATGTACCCACACACATTTTCTATCCTGGTCATGATCAAAATCTCATCAACACAATCAATCCAACGGCTGTGAGTGAAATTCGTCAAAAGATCAAGGCCGAGAATAAGCTAGTTCTGGGAGTCATTACTTCAGGAAATTTAGAGAACAGAGGGGCCTTTGCCCTCATTAAAGCGGTAGCACAACTTCCCCTACCTGAGCGACAAAAGGTTTCAGTCCTAATTGTCGGCAAAGAAGGGAAACCAGAAAAAGTTTACAGCTTGGCTTCTGAACTAGGCATTGGTGAGCAAGTATTCTGGATGGAACCTCGTCTTGATGTGGCCAACTTGATCGCAGCTGTTGATATCGTTGTTCATGCTGCAAAGATTGAGGCCTTCGGTATGAGTGTCCTAGAATCTATGGCCCTTTCTCGACCAATCATTGCTACAAGTACGGTAGGATGTGCCGAGCTCTTTCCTGACGTCCAAAAAGACTACATCATTGAACGCCAAGAGCCGGCTGCAATTGCTGAGAAGTTGAAAGTCCTTATCAATCAAGACGCTTTAAGAGTCGAAATGGGTAAAGCAAATCAGGAAATTGCCCGCCTCCACACTTGGGAAAAGTATGACGAGAACTTCCTGAATCTTATTCAAAATTATTGATTATTTTGGAAAGAAGACAACATCACCAAAACGATCAAAGTCCCAAGGAAGGAACTTATAATTGATCTTATTGGAGTTATTAAACATCTTCGCTGAGTAGCTCTCTTTCAGGAAAAGAACTAGCTCAGGTCGCTCAGAAAAAGCTTTCTTAGTATCACCAATAAACTCCAGAATGATGATAGGCTTTGTCTTTTTTAGAACTGGCAAAAGACTTTCGAGTACATTTGCTTCGAAACCTTCAACATCAACTTTCATCACAGCGATGTCGTTAATTCCCATTTCGCTGAATAACTCAGATCCATTACGAACTGAGAGCTGAAGACCCTTATTGGTGTTGTTAGCATCAAACCCATCAACAAATGAACCTGTACCAGTGTTATGATCTCCAGGCTCAAAATATGTTAGTTCTTCATTCTTAAGGCCAATCGCATACTGAGAGAGATTAACGTTTATCAAGTTGTTGTCGGCAATCTTCTTTTCAAGTTCATTCCTCACCTTGTAATAGGGCTCGAATGAATAGACTTGAGAAGCAAATTTTGAAGCAAACAATGTGTGGTGACCTACATTGGCGCCAATATCGACAAATACCTTCGACTGAGATTCTTTCAGGCTTGTTTCGATGAATTTCAGCATGCCTTTTTCATAAGCACCCAAGAAATATACAAACCGATCAATATGATTTTGTGTGTGGCCACGATACTTGAAGCCATAGAAATCACTGCAGAAACCGTGGTCTTGAAAGCTCGAACGAGAACACCATTTCCAGATTAATTTCTTACGTTGGCGGGGACTGATAAACTCTAGACGGCCGAAATACTGTAATAAATTCATAACACCCAAAATGTTAAAAAAAGGCATTTTACTGCCTCAAATCAAATCGTGAAACTTAAGAAAACTTAAGTGCTCCTAGCAGTCCCCTTGACTTCCCGCCCCAAAACAACGATTCTCCGCCCATGTTAAAATTCAAAGAACTCGCTCTTCACGAAATTATTCTCGCTAACTTAGAAGTTGCGGGCTACGAAACTCCAACCCCTATTCAGGCACAGTCAATTCCTACACTTTTAGAGGGCCATGACCTTCTAGGAATTGCTCAAACTGGTACGGGTAAAACTGCGGCCTTCACGCTTCCAATGCTTCAGAAGCTTCAAGGTCGTAATTTCAGCCTCACTCCTTGTGAGCCTCGTTCATTGATTCTGGCCCCTACTCGCGAGCTTGCTTCTCAAATCAAAGAGCAACTTGATAAGTACGGACGTAATCTTAAAGTAAAAAATGCAGTTATCTTCGGCGGCGTAGGACAAGCAGCTCAAGTAGCAGCTCTTCGTAACGGCCTAGATGTTCTGATTGCGACTCCAGGTCGTCTTCTAGATCTAATGAACCAAGGTCACTGTAAACTGAACAAAGTAGAAATCTTCGTTCTAGATGAAGCGGATCGCATGCTTGATATGGGTTTCATCCACGATATCAAAAAGATCATCGCAAAACTTCCTGAGCAAAAACAAACCATGCTTTTCTCGGCAACTATGCCGAATGAAATCGTTGGTATCGCTAATCGCATTCTTAAAAACCCAACGAAGGTGGAAGTAACTCCTCCATCAACCACGGTTGAAAGAATTAATCAAAAAGTGATCTTCACTCAGAAGGCCTATAAGTATCAACTTCTTCGCAAGGTTCTTGTTGAAGAAGGTGTTGAACTCACTCTTGTTTTCACTCGTACAAAACACGGTGCAAACAAGATCGTAGATTATCTTGCTCACTTCAATATTCAATCGGCCGCGATTCACGGAAATAAATCTCAATCTGCCCGTGAAACAGCTCTTGAAAATTTCAAGACAGGTAAGATTAAGGTACTAGTTGCGACTGATATTGCCGCTCGAGGAATTGACGTGCAAGGCGTTTCTCACGTGATTAACTACGACCTTCCAGTTGAAGCTGAAAGTTACGTTCACCGTATCGGCCGAACTGCCCGTGCAGGTAAAGATGGCGATGCCATTTCATTCTGTGATGAAACTGAAAGAGATGCTTTAGCGCGTATCCAAAAAACAATTGGCAAAAAACTTCCAACAGAAACGTTCGTTGGAGTAGCTGAACAATCGGTAAAGATGACTCAGACTGATCGCAAACCATACCGTGATCCAAGAGCTAAACCGAAGGCCAAAGAACCTCAGAAGCCTCAGGGACAAGGACAACAGCAAAGGCCGAAGCCAGAGCAAAAACCACGTCAGGAACAAAGACCGCGCCCAGAGCACAGACCTGCTTCTAAAGGCCAAGGTGGTCCTCGTCGTGAAGAAAGAAAAGATAATAAAGAACCAGCGAAAGTTGGATTTAAATTTCGCAAGAAAAGATAAACCTGGCACCTTTTGGACATAGATTTTTCGAGCTCATAGATTCTAAATTGGAAGTCTATGAGCAATTTAAGCAAACGGCTCCGAATCTGGACAAAAGACCCCACCTGCTTTGTTTGTAAAAACGAAATTATTAATTTTACCGATGTTACAATTGAGCACATCGTCCCGAAATCAAAGGGTGGAACTAACGCCCCATCAAATATCGCAATCTCTCATCGAGATTGTAATCATCTGAAAGGTTCCTCGGTTTTTCCACATGAATGGGAGAAGAGGCTAAACAGTGGGGTTTTCAGAAATACTCCGTACGAGATATCAGAATTGAAAACCTGGCATTTTGGGTTAGGAGAAGATGACCTCAGAAAGTTGTTATGCATTGCTTTTTCTGAGAGAGAATTTATTCTGAAAACGCTGGACTTTTTCCCAGAGCAATCATCGCCCAAAAACAACCAGAATTTCGAGCAGATTAAGGACAGGCTCATTTCCTTGGTTAGACATCTTCAATCCCTCGAGCTCAATGAACTTATAAAAATCTCTCTGCTTGCTTACCAAGGTGAAACTGCAAACTATTGGAAGGTCATTATTGGCTTAATCTTTTTCCAACATTACTTAGAGACCAGAAGCGAACTAGCGTTTCAACACGCTGATGAATTATTCAACTCTTTCCAAGATCAAATCAAGCACTTAAAAACCTATCAATACGTGAACTATCTAATCAAAGCATTTGCATACGCGAAACAATAGCTCCCTTTTTTTGTAATCTGATCCTCATTAATAATTTGAACAGGTTAAGTTCATTTGAAGTACTTTAAAAATACGTCAAACTGACATACAATAAGGAAGATCTGTGATTCGAGTTGATTTGAGCTTGGTCCAAAAGGACCTAAGAAAGCTCCCACCCTATATTATTGTAAAATTACAAAGATGGGTTGAAGGAGTAGAGAGCGAAGGAATCGAAGAAATGCGTAAAATTCCAGGCTATCACGATGAACCTCTCAAAGGCTCAAGAGCGGGAACACGATCCATTAGATTAAATAAGGCTTACCGTGCCATTTACTCCGAAGCCGAATCTGGAATCATGAAGATTATCAAAGTAGAAGAGGTCAATAAACATGACTACTAAACGAAAAATTAAATACGGGTCCAAAGAACTGGAAAAGGACTTTGGCCGGTTAACATTTGGTAAATTGCTTGAAGCCTACAGGCTCGCTGATGAACTTTCTCAAAAGGAATTTGCAAAAATCCTTGGAATTTCACAAGCTTCACTCTGCGACTTAGAAAAAGGTCGAAGGATACCTAGTCCGGAAAGGGCCGCCTTAATTGCTTGCAAACTTAAAGAGCCTGAATCATATTGGGTACAACTCGCACTCCAAGATCAACTTAACCATGTGGGACTTAATTTAAAAGTTTCAGTTGCCTAAAAGGACCTATGAAAGACTACTCTGATTTATCAGAATTCTCTGACAAAAAATTAAGAACACTTCGTAACAATATCAACAACCGTCTTGAATCATTCGGCCGCGGTGGAGAAAAGAATCTACCTCCAAGCCACATGCTTCATGGAATGGATGATGGGGATTGCCGTGAACTTTTAACACGCGTCCTTTCAGAAATGAAAAATAGAGCTAAGCAGTTCTAGTTACCTTCGACCGTAATCAGTTCTTTGATTTATAACCCTCCTAACCTTTAAAGGAGGGTTATATGAAAATCACATCACTTATCTTTATCGCTCTTGTTACAGTTGCTTGTTCGAGCACAGAGAAATCTCAAACAAAAATCAATGCCTTGGAAATAAATGACAAATTGGTCAAAGGCAAAACTAGCCAATCTCAAGTTTTAGAAAATTTCGGAACCCCAGATGTCGTTGAAAAGACTCCAGAGGGAGATATGTGGGCATATAGCCGCCGATCTAATGAAAGTAGTTCTGTAGGTGGAGGAATCTCTCACTATATATCTAGTGCGGGTTTTTGGAACTGGACAGGGATGAATGTAGGGGGCGACTCTAGCTCTTCATCAACAAAAACAGCATCGCTTGTTCTGCATTTTCATCAAGACAAAACTTTAAGAACTTATACTTTTAGAACTGAGAAATTTTAAAGAGAAGTGGTTTGATGCCACTTCACTAGTCTCGCGATCCCCTCTTCAAATGAAATCTTAGGCTCCCATCCGAGGAGCCTTTTTGCTTTCGAAATGTCCGCCCAAGTCACATCCATATCGGCCTTAATTCGGTCACCCAATTTAAGTTTTGCTTTCTTACCTGAAAACTTCTCCATAAGTTCAATCATCTGAAGAAGCGTATAAGGATTATTACCGCCACCTAGATTGATGATCTCAAAACCAAGTTTCTTGCCCGCAAGAATGGTCCCCTCAGCAATATCATCCACGAAAGTGAAATCTCTTGATTGAGTACCATCACCAAACACAGGAAGCTCTTCACCTTTTAAAATCTTATCAGCAAAGATAAACGGCGACATATCAGGTCTGCCTGCAGGCCCATAAACGGTGAAGTATCGAACGATCGAAACATCAATGCCGTACAAATAGTGATAAGTGTAGGCCATTACCTCTGCGGCTTTTTTTGAAGCAGCGTAAGGAGAAATCGGAGTGTTTACTGCAAGGTCCTCTTTGAAAGGCATCGCCTGACCTGCATACAAAGAGCTGGTAGATGCCAATACAAACTTAGAGACCTTGAACTCACGCATGCATTCAAGGAGATTTAAAGTCCCCATCGCATTTGTGGTCATGTAAATATCTGGGTTTTCCATCGAATAACGAACACCAGCTCGAGCGGCCAGGTTAAAAACCACATCAAATCGGTTCGCTTTGAACAGTTCACGCAATTTGGATTTGTCTTCGATATCAATTTGGTGAAAATGAAACTTTGGATCTTTAATTTGAGATAGTCGGTAGTGCTTAAGGTTAACATCGTAATAGTCATTAAGATTATCAATCCCAACAACTTCAATCCCCTGAGCAAGTAGCTTTTCCGCTGTCTTGGCCCCAATTAGTCCCGCTGCACCTGTCAATAATACTTTCTTCATAGGCCATGATCATAGCAAGAGCATCTTAATTATGTCATGATGAATCATGTTCAAAAAATTAACTCATCACCTGGGCTTGGCCCTCGTATTCTTTGTTTTAACTCTTGCACAGCAATACCTCTTTTACTGGGTTAAAGACATCCACATCGTCTGGCTGACTTTTGGGAAGTACTTTGGTGTGTTTGCGATTCTTTTGGCAGCGACCTTTATTTCAAACAAGTTTCTTCGCTATTTGTTTCTCTCTTTCGTCATGATCCTCAATGCTTTTCAGATGGGACACTTGTCCTATTATGGTACTCAACTCTTACCGAATGAGATCTACCTTCTTCTCACTCAGTTTAATGAAGTTCAGGGAACACTCCTTGTTGAACTCCATCACGTTTTCATACCTTTGCTTTTCACAATCGTTCCGTGCCTCTTGGGTTGGTTTGCATTTAAAAACTCGAAAGAACTATATAAGGTTAAATATCTTGGTCTGATCTTTTGCCTGTATTTTATCTACAACCCGATCCGCACATTTGTGACAGGAAATACTTGGGGAAGACAACCTTCTACGCGAGAACTCGCGGGTATGAATGTCTATCTTGCCTTCTCTTATTTCTCGGGAAAAATCCTGCCTCATAAGCTCATGGGAAATAACCAGCTCGACGCTAAAAGTGTGTCGCTTGATTTGAAACTTCAAAATGAGAGGCAGGCAAAATGGGATAAAGTCATTTTCATTCTTGGAGAAAGTCTCACGCCAAATCATATGGAGCTATTTGGGTATGAAAGATCAACCACTCCGTTTTTGAAATCAATTTCTCAAGATCCCAATTTCTTTTATTCGCGCGCACTTTCAAGCGGAGTATCGACTGATATCGCCGTCGCATTCTTATTAAATATGGGATTTGGTCCAGCAGGTAGTATCAAAGCGGCCAAGGGTGAGCATTGCCTGTTTAAACTCGCCAAAAAACAAAAGTACACGACTCACTTTTTATCTATCCAAAGTGCTGAGCAGCTCCGTTATATCGCTCCTTACTTATGTGCGGCCTCACTGGATGAATACAAAACGTTAGAAGATATCTCACCTCAAACTGTCAATCATCAAGCGGCACTTGACCGTGACTTACTCCCATCTCTAAAAGCAATGCTTGATAAGCCTGAAAAGCAATTCATCATGCTTCATCAGCGTGGATCTCACGCACCTTGGGAACTTCGTTTTAGCCCAGAATCAAACGTTTTCAAGGGTTCAAACAAGGTTGATCACTACGATAACTCTGTGGTGGAATTTGATACGTTCATGAAAGAATTCCATTCGATTGTTAAGAACTCAAAACAATCCGTTCTTGTGGTTTATGTTTCTGATCATGGAGAAGCTCTGGGCGAAGGTGGGAACTGGGGTCATGGTGCGCTTATCCCTGCTTCTTGGGAAGTTCCATTCCTGGCGATGTCATTCAATGCTGAATTACCGGCCGAGATGAAGACCGTTCAAAAGAATGTGACTCACTATAATCTGTCCCTGCTGCTTTCTAAAGAACTGGGCTACGCCATTAATCAAGACGCCATTAAACCAGTAGAAAACTACGTGATCTTTGGAAATGATATTGATGGATTTGCTGGTCAGGTGGAAGTTCAGTTTAAAGACGATGGCCTCTACGATTTCAAAGTTAAGCTTTAGTCACTTCGAAAATTTCAAAACCTTCATCGATAAAACGAAATCGAATATTCCAACCTGCAAGTGAGACACCGTACTCACCTTGCAGGTCTTTATCGTGTCCAGGTCTAGGATCTAGGGCCACAACCTTTTCAAATAACTCTCGCTCTTCACGGCTTAGTTCCGGATGACATTTCCATGTGACGTTTAAGTTCTTAGGAGCTTCATCAAAATTTTCGGAAACTGCATCTAAGATTCTATCCGTGTAAGGAACGTATGGCTTAATATCAAAAACAGGAGTGCCATTAACTAAGTCCACACCCTTCACCCATAGAACAATTTCATTCGCTAAAATTTCCAATCGATCAAATCTAACGACTGAAAGACCAATCCGATTCGGACGATGTGGACTTCTCGTGGCATACACCCCGAGTTTCTTTTTACCTTCAAACCTTGGAGGTCGCACAAGACCATTAAAGCCAAAATTAGGAATTTGATGAAACTCGAAAATGAGCCATAAGTGAGTTGATGCTTCAATCTCACGAAAGGCCTCGACATAAAAATCATTTTTCGGAAAACGCATCTTGCCCCAGGCCTCCATCACCAATAGCGGTTGACGAGGAACTCCAAATTTCTCGTTAAAAGGTGTTTCAATGTGAGTAATGGGTGTCATGCATAATCCAGATTAAAAAAATCTAATTTCTTCATCCTACCATTTCAAAAGATCAAATTCTATAATTCTTGAAACTGGAGACTTTATGATTTTTAACTCTCAAACTTTTGCGCAAGACTTTAAATCTGGATTCTTTGTTTTCCTACTCGCTCTTCCACTCTGCTTAGGAATTTCTATCGCCTCGGGCTTTCCTCCTATTGCAGGTATTTATACGGCAGTTATTGGTGGTATCTTTGGCTCTCTTCTGGGGAGTGCGAGACTTACTATTAAAGGTCCGGCGGCAGGTCTTATTGTTATTGTGATTGGTGCAGTAACAGAACTTGGCATGGGCGATCCGGTCATGGGTTATAAGAAAACCTTAGCTGTTGGTGTAGTTGCGGCCATAATTCAAATTATTTTTGGTTTCTCGAAGGCCGGCATTATCGGCGAGATCATTCCTAAGAGCGTGGTTCACGGAATGCTTTCGGCCATCGGTGTAATCATCATCGCAAAACAATGTCACAATATTTTGGGTGTGGTGCCGGTTTCTAAAAGTCCAATTGCCCTCTTAGGAGAATTCCCTACTCATATTTTGGGACTTAACCCTGAAGTTGCCATCATCGGAGTCATTACTCTCCTCTTCCTGATCTTCTGGCCTAAATTTGCGAAGGGAAAATTAAAAGCAATTCCAGCAGCGATCCTTGCGCTCGCGGCTTCAATGACTCTTGGTTCGATTTTTGATTTTGAGAACGCTCACAACTATGAATTCTTAAACACCAACTATCACGTAGATTCATCATTCCTAATTAATCTTCCCTCATCGTTTTTTAGTGCCTTTGCTTTCCCCGATTGGTCTTCTATCACAAGCTGGATCTCAATTAAGTACATTGTGATGCTTTCGCTCGTAGGTTCAATTGAGTCCCTTCTAACTGTAAACGCCGTTGATGGAATGGACCCTGAGAAGAAGAGCTCGAACTTAAACCAAGATTTGATCGCAACTGGAGCTGGAAATCTTTTGGCCTCACTAGTTGGCGGTCTTCCAATGATCTCTGAAATTGTTCGCTCACGAGCAAACATTGATAACGGCGCCAAGACCGCTCAATCAAACTTCATTCACGGATGTTTGCTCCTGGTATCAGTCGCTCTCTTCCCAAATATTCTTCACATGATTCCATCTGCGACTCTGGCCGCGATGCTGGTCTTCACCGGCTTCCGTCTCGCCTCACCAAATGAGTTCTCCCACACTTATAAAATCGGCGTAGATCAGTTTTCACCATTCATGGTGACCTTCCTCATTACTCTCAGTATTGATTTACTTGTGGGAGTTATTGCAGGTCTCGTGTGCCAACTTATTTTGAATCTTTATCACGGTATGAGTTTCAGCGATATTTTCCACGTTAAGCACGAAGCAAAAGAAGAAGGTGGAGAACTAACTCTTAAAATTTATAGTCCAGTAGGTTTCACTAACAGTTACAGTTTCAAGAAGACCCTTCTCGAAAAAATTCCCGCCAACTCTCATATTGTAATCGATTTTGCCGACTCAAAATTAGTGGAACACAGCTGTTTCCAAATGATTGAAACCATCAAGAAAAACCATGATCAAGTATCAATCAAGATCACTGGTCTTGATACACATCGTAGCATTTCTGAGCACTCGCACAGCACTCGCTATCGTAAATAGAAGGACTTAACCTATAGCGTTCACTTAGCGTCATACCTTAATTTCTAACACTTTCAAACATCACCCCGTGGTGGCTTGAAAGTGCCAGAATCTTTCGATTAAATCCTTCGCACATAAATTTAAAGTATCCTGATTTCATTGGATTACCACTATTTACAGAGTGTCAAAAAGCACCTTAGACACGGGCTTTTTAATTCTTTTATAATAGTCACAGGTCACGGCCCAGGACGGGTCATGAAGGTCTAATTTGAATCAAGGATGATGGTGAACCTTATGACAACCTTAATTGACTGGTCGAATTTCAACTCAAGCTTACTGATTGAAGTCACACGCCCTACAGGTGTTTTTACCTGCACAGGTGTTGCTATCAACAACAATACGGTTCTTACGGCCGCTCACTGCCTCGAAGGTGAAATTCTTAAAGTTAGAATTTCAAACGAAGCTTCTTACAAATCAAAAGGTAAATTCTGGGAAATCGATTCATTCGAGATTCACCCAGACTACGATTCAAAAGAATCGAACTTCCGCTCTGACATCGCCAAAATTAAACTTAAAGGCACTCTTCCAAAAGAAACGAAGTTCTATCCGATCATCAAGAAAGACATGAACCTTTCTGGTAAAATCATGCGTCTTGGTTACGGTGCTCGTGGGGCTGAAAATGTTCGCACGATGGTTACACCTGAACTTCGAAACATTCGTCCGATGGAAAAAATCCTTGAGCTCAATGACATGTACTCATACTCAGGTGACTCAGGCGGCCCAATTTTCATGCAGAACAATGGCCAGATGTATCTAGTGGCCATTCACTCGACGCTCTCGTTTGGCCCGGAAGGCAAACACTCATTTAACCCACTTCTCTCATCTCACCGCGAGTGGATTGTAGCTTAGATTCGTGTAGCATAAACCATGCTGAAGATTACCTTCTTCCTAATGGTGCTATTCATGAGTTTACTAAGCTTTGCCAAATCCTATGATTGGGAACAATTCAATTCTAGTTTATTAATTGAAGTCACGAGACCTGGCGGTGTCTTCACTTGTACCGGTGTCGCGGTCTCGGATCAAATGCTCATCACTGCTGCTCATTGCTTAGAAGGCAATGTGAAGAGCGTGCGAGTTTTCACTCAAGAGGTCTATGATCCAAAACAGACTTCCCTTGAGATAAAAGACTTTAAACTCCATCCGACCTACAATCCTCATCAATCCCGTTATTATTCAGATCTCGCCAAAATTCAGATGAAAGAAAAGCTTCCTGCTTTTATCAAAGTTCATCCAATTGCCTCGGAGAGAAAGTTTTTTGGAAAGTTTTATCGTTTTGGTTTTGGAGCGAGAGATAAAAAGAATCTAAGAACAGTGATTACTCCAACTCTCCGCAAGGTCAATCCCGCGGAAGAAGTTCTGGAACTCAATGATGAATATTCTCGTTCAGGGGATTCAGGGGGACCGATTTTCATGCAGAATGGGAATGAGATCCAGCTTGTGGCCATTCACTCGACATTTTCTCACGGGCCAGAAGGGAATTTTTCACTCAATCCCCTCCTGTCCGCATACTTACCTTGGATTTTTAGCAACTAGTAATCAAATCGATAGGCCGAATCAAGCTTCGTATCAGGGTCTACTGTTAAAAGCGTTTTGATAAGACCAGTATTGATGTCATAGACCCAACCGTGAATGTAAGGCATTTTTCTTTCATGCCATGCCTTCTGAACGATTGATGTGTGCATGAGGTTTTTTACTTGTTCAATAACGTTTAATTCAACCAGCTTATTCACTCTCTCAGTTTCAGATTTTTGAGAATCTACTTCAAGCTTGTTAAAAAAATAAACGTCTTTAATATTTCTCACCCAATTATTAAGCATCCCTAAACTGTGAGTAGAAAGTGCTGCTTTCACACCACCACAGTTATAGTGACCACAAACGATAATATGAGGAACTTTGAGATTATTTACGGCGTATTGAAGAACGCTTAGGAAGTTCATGTCGGTATGAACGACAAGATTTGCAATATTTCTGTGAATGAACATTTGACCAGGGTCAAGATTAGTCATTTCTGTTGGAGGAACACGTGAGTCTGAACAACCGATATAAAGAAACTCTGGATTCTGGTCTTTGGCCATCTTCGCAAAGTAATCTGGATCGATGTCCAGCTTTGACTGCGCCCAGGCGCGGTTCTCCAGTAAGAGATGTTTGATTCTATCCATCTTATTCCTCTCTAAAAATTGGGCTCAACGCCAATGATGATTTTCTTAGTTGTACTTTAATATCTGAACAGTTTGCACGCTTCATGAAGTCTTCAATCAGGTCAACAATATCGTCATCAACGAAGATGCTCTTAGAGCCATCAATCACTACATTGGCGCCATTTGGAATCTTCATTAGCATCTCAGTAAGTTTACTCTTCTGAAGGAAGGAAACGTCCTTGTGGAAACGAATGAGCCATTCTTCATCATTGTTTACCAGAACAATTGAAGCATGCATGCTTGAACGAATCACGAAGATAAATCCAACCACCATACCAATACCAATTCCTACTAATAGGTCAGTGAAAAGAATGGCAAGGGTCGTAACGACGAATGGAATAAATTGATTCCAACCACGGGCATACATTTTTTTAATGATCTCTGGCTTTGTTAATTTATAACCAACCAGGATCAAGACGGCCGCGAGACACGAAAGTGGAATAAGGTTCAGAAGGGCCGGGATCGCAATCACACAGCTTAGTAACCATAGACCGTGAAAGATGGCAGAAAGTTTTGTTTTTGCTCCGGCCGAAACGTTGGCCGACGTACGAACGATAACCGCAGTCACCGGAAGACCACCGATCAAACCAGAAATAGCATTCCCCAAACCTTGAGCAAGAAGCTCGCGGTTTTTATTAGTGATTCGTCCATCAACATCTATCTTATCTGCGGCCTCAACTGAAAGAAGACTTTCAATCGATCCCACTACAGCAATCGTTGCAGCAGTTATATAGATTTTAGGATTTGAAAGGTAAGACCAATCAGGCATGGCCAGACCAGCGAAGAAATCTTTCATTCCACCACTGAAAGGAAGCTGCACTAAGTGCGACGTCTCAATCACAAGTCCAGGAGCCGTAAGTTTGAAAACTTCATTCAATACCACCGAAGTCACAACTGCGACTAGTGCACCTGGAATGATTTTAAAAAACTGATTTCCTTTATAGGCACCCTTCTCCCAACCAAGCATGATGAAGACAGAGATAAGAGCAACAATTATTGATCCTGGATGAACTGCCTCAATGGCCATTCCAATCGCACTAAATGTGTTTCTACCACTCGCCTCAGCAAAACTTTGATCACCCATGAAGTCGGAATCAAAACCAATCGCGTGAGGAAATTGTTTTAAGATAAGAATCAAGCCGATTGCGGCAAGCATTCCTTTAATCACCGATGAAGGAAAGTAATCACCAAGTTTTCCGCCTTTCACAAAGCTGAAAATGATTTGCATCACACCTGATAACACCACCGCGAGTGTGAATCCTTGAAAGTTACCAATATCAATAATCGCAGCTGCTACGATTACGGTTAGTCCGGCCGCAGGTCCAGAAACACTGACCCCCGAACCACTAACAGCACCAACGACTAAACCACCAATGATCCCCGCAATCAAACCTGACGCAAGTGGGGCCCCAGAAGCAAGTGCAATACCGAGACAGAGAGGGAGTGCAACTAAGAACACTACGAGGGAAGCCTGGATATCTTGTTTCCAGTTTGAGAAGTTAGGCATGTAAAATCCTTTATTTATCCCTTAAATATGATTGCACTTCTTCTTTGAGACAATGGGCCATATTAATATTTTTTAATTTGTCAGTAATTCCCGTTAGTTATATGATTTCAGCATGGATAAAATCATCTGCCTTGGAAAGAATTACGCCGAACACACCCTCGAAATGCAAGAGAAAGCGCCCGAGCGGCCCGTGTTGTTTTTGAAACCTCAAAGTTCATTCATTGAACCAAAAAATAACAGTCAGGTTCAACTACCTTGGAAACGTGGAAACATTCATTACGAATGCGAAATCGTTTTAAAACTTTATAAGAAGATGGTGATTGGTTTGGGCCTTGGTCTTGATCTCACTCTTCGTGATGAGCAGAAGAAATTAAAAGAGAACGGCCATCCTTGGGAGATCTCAAAAGTATTTAAGAACTCTGCAATTGTAACTCCTATGAGAGGAGTCAAAGACTTCGAAGGTGATTGGCAGGAAACTCCCTTCATATTCAAAGTTAATGGTGAAGTTCGTCAGACTGCCAAACTTAATGATGCCAATTTAAAAGCAAATGAGATCATTCATTATATTGATGAGTTCTTTCCTCTCTGTGACGGTGATTTAGTTTTCACTGGTACACCAAAAGGTGTGGGTCCATTGAAACCGAATGATACCGTGGAATTAATTTTTGGACCTATCCACCATACCATCCGCTTGGTGGAATAATGGATAAGCGCAAACTTTCACATGACATTATGAACATGCTTGAACGTCTTCGCATTATGCATGACCTTGCAAAAGATCAAAACTTTGAGGCCATTAGCAAAGAAGAAATGAAGAGCGACCTTGATGAAACTCTCAAAAAGCTAGAGAAAGACTTCAAAGATCTTATTCAATAGATATCGATAAATTCTTTCGGCACTTGGAAACGGAAGACCGGAGTATCGATTTTAAATGTCTGCCCACGATCATCTACCATATTGAAGTATCCCCACATCTCCCCTTCCATTGTCGGAAGCGGGCAAAAGCTTTGATACTCAAATGATTTTCCAGGTTCAAAGTATGGAGTTTGTCCGATGACTCCCGGACCTTCCACGTACCTCACCACTCCCTTGCCGTCTTTAATGTTCCACTTACGTGAAACCAATTGAGCAGGAACATCACCAGTGTTGGTGATCAAAATCGTGTATCGAAAAAGATACTGATACTGCAAAGGATTAGACTGATCAAAATCGAAATCAGTTTTGATTTCAATCTTAAAGTTATTACTGATAGAGACGAATGGATAAGTCATGGCCTATTTTGAACTATTCGCAGGTACAAAATCAAGCGCTACAGAGTTGATACAATATCTTTGATGAGTCGGTCCCGGGCCATCTGGAAACACATGTCCCAAATGAGAACCGCAATTTGAACAAAGAACCTCTACTCTGTGCATGTTGTAGGAATAGTCGTCTTTTAAAGTTACGTTTTTATTATTTCGAACATCGGAGAAACTTGGCCAACCTGTTCCAGAATCAAATTTGGTCTCTGAACCAAAAAGTTCCTGCTTACAGGCCACACAAATGTAAGTCCCATTTTCGTAATGCTTATTATATTTCCCTGAAAAAGGAGATTCCGTACCACCCAGGCGGCAGACATTAAATTGTTCAGGGCTAAGTTTATTTTTCCAATCTTCGTTCGTACTCATGGTTTTCACCTCGGCAATTAGTATACTAGAATCACTCTAAGAAGTTAACAAAGGTAAACGATTGAGTTCTTTGGAAGTCTATGCTCTGGCCATTGGCGCAAATCTCACTTACTCCACTGCGAGTATGGTGTTTTCCATCTATGCCAAACGCTTTTCTTCCATGTGGATCAATCAAATCAAGGTCTTCGTAGCCTTTATGGCTTTTTTAGTTGCAATGGCCGTCACTAATCAGATGGCGCCGGTTAGTAACTATGGAATTGCCCTACTCGTATTAAGTGGATTCACAGGTCTTTGTTTCGGGGATATTTTTCTTTTTAGGGCCTTCACTACTCTCGGTCCTGCCCGTTCATTGGTGCTGTATAGTTTTCAACCATTGATGCTGGGACTCTACGGCTATTTCTTTCTCAATCAATTCTTCTCTCTTAATCAGACCCTTGCTGTGATCTGCATGATCTTTTGTATTTTCATTTTCATGCTGGAAAGAAACAAACTCACTGGTTCCTGGGATCTTAGAAGTTTTGTCTGGGCGTTTCTTGGAATTACTCTGGATGCCATCGGAGTGATGCTCACTCGTGAAGCCTATGAAATGGATCCGTCTCTGGAAACTTTTCAAGTGAATGTTATTCGCTGTATGGGTGCGCTGTTTGGATTCTTAATTCTTAGTCCAAAAAGCTATCTCAATATCGTGAAGGATCTGACGGTACTTAGAAAGAGAGAGATTTCCCTTCTGGTTGGTTCAGCGATTTGTGGCTGCTTTTTATCTTTGACTCTCTATCTAGCTGCTCTAAAACACGCTCATGTGGGAACACTAACCGCCATTGCGATCACTGGCCCGGTTTGGGTCTCACTCTTGGAATGCTTATATCACCGACGATTACCGAATATGTATCTCGTGGTCGCGTTCTCATTTTTTCTAGCTGGTTTTTACTTGATGGTTATTGCTTAGAAGCACCAGATTTTGGATTGATCTTCTCTTTAGTTTCAAGGCATTTTACGAGTTCTTTTTTATAACCTTGGATCACCAATCTGATTCCGTGGAAGGGCTTAAACTTAGCAAGAAAGAGATTTCCGAATTTCTGCTCATCTAACAAGTCATATGAAGATTGGACAATCGCCTGATCCGTATATGAGGCCTTATGTTTTTGAAAAAGCGATTCAACTCTTTCTCCATAACCCGCGGTCATTCTGGTTACAAAGCGATCATTCAAATCGGCGGGATGAAAATCAGGGCCCGCAAGTTCAGCAGCAAAGTTAAATTTGATATTGGGATAAGAGGCTTTCAGAGAACTCATTACCTTCTCTGCAAATACCATTCGTTCTTTTGCTAGAGATAAACTCTTCTCATTACTTTGAGGATCTAAGACCTTTTTACCATTTATTGTCGTATAGAAAGGTGCCTTGGAAGAACTGGTGGTCACCGTCACATCAGTGATGAGTTCGATTTCATGTGATGAAAGATAGGCGCTTACTTTATTTTTCACTGGTTCGATTTGATCTTCGCCGACAGTACTTCTACCTGTTTCGAAATTTAGCGGAATCATTTCTCCATGTAAGACGAACTTCTCATCCACACACGCAGGAGGCGGCTGACGCTTTCTATTCTGCAAAGAATAGTTAGGATTTCCGTACTGGGCCTGGGCCACGGAAATACCTAAAATTAAATAAAAAGCTAAGAGGTTAAAGGCCTTCATTATGTTGCTTATCGGTGCTACACCCATCCTCCTAAATATATTTTAACTATCTAATTTCACAGGAGTTTTTCTTGACTTTTTTGCTAAATAAAATATACACTAGAGTATTCAACATTGAGGTTCCCGAAAATGACTTTAGAAAATCTTCTCAAAGAGCGAGTACTAATCCTTGATGGTGCCATGGGTACCATGATCCAAAAATACAAACTGGAGGACGCTGATTATCGTGGTGAGCGTTTCAAAGATTGGAAACATCCACTTAAAGGTAACAACGATCTTCTTGTACTGACTAAGCCTCAAGTGATTGAAGAAATTCATAACAAGTATCTTGAAAGCGGCGCGGACATTATCGAAACGAATACTTTCAGCTGTACTCGTATTTCTATGTCTGATTACCACATGGAAGAACTTGTTCCTGAGCTTAACTTGGAAGCTGCGAGGATTGCTCGTAAATGCGCTGATGCCTACACGAAGAAAAATCCTAACAAGCCTCGTTTTGTAGCGGGCTCTATTGGACCAACGACTAAGACCGCTTCTCTTTCTCCTGATGTAAACAATCCGGGCTTTCGTGCCGTCGACTTTGATGAACTTGTTCGCAACTATTATGAACAAACCAAGTATTTGGTCGAAGGTGGCGTAGACATCCTTCTGGTTGAAACAGTTTTCGATACACTTAACTGTAAGGCCGCATTGTTTGCGATTGCGGATTACTTTGAAAAAGAAAATAAGAAGCCACTCCCTGTAATGGTTTCAGGAACAATTACTGATGCTTCAGGAAGAACACTTTCTGGTCAAACGATTGAGGCCTTCCTTTATTCAGTTTCTCACTACCCGCTTCTGTCGATTGGGATTAACTGCGCTTTAGGTGCAGAACTTATGCGTCCTTATATTGAGATCCTTGCGAAAGAATCTCCGTTTCATATTTCAGTTTACCCGAATGCCGGTCTTCCGAATGAATTCGGTCAATATGATGAGACACCTTCTCACATGGCCGGAACTCTTAAGGAATGGTTTAACAATAAATGGGTCAACATCATTGGTGGGTGTTGTGGAACGACTAACGACCACATCAAAGCGATTGCTGATGCCGCGGTTGATGCCACTCCTCGCACTCTTCCGACTGAAGATCACACTCAAAAGCTTTCTGGCTTAGAACCTCTGAAAGTTTTCCAAGGTTCGAATTTCTTAAACATCGGTGAGAGAACAAACCTCACGGGGTCAATTGCTTTTAAAAAGTTGATCCTGGACAAGAACTACGAAGCAGCCTTAAAAGTGGCCCGCGAGCAAGTTGAAAACGGTGCTCAGGTGATCGACATCAACATGGACGAAGGGATGATTGATTCCGAGGCCGTGATGGTGAACTTCCTGAACCTCGTTGCCTCTGAACCTGATATCTGCAAAGTGCCAATCATGATCGACTCTTCAAAGTGGAGTGTGATTGAAGCGGGACTTAAACGCATTCAGGGTAAGGCGATTGTTAACTCAATCTCTCTAAAAGAAGGCGAGGCCAAGTTCATTGAACACGCTCGCTTAGTAAGAAAATATGGTGCCGCGGTTGTGGTGATGGCCTTTGATGAAAAAGGCCAGGCCGATAATTACGAGCGCCGAATTGAAATTTGCTCTCGAGCTTATAAGATCCTAACTGAGACAGTGAAATTTGCACCTCAGGATATTATCTTCGATCCAAACATCCTGACTGTAGCGACTGGAATGGAAGAGCATAACAATTATGCCATCGATTTCATCCGCGCCACTGAATGGATCAAAAAGAATCTCCCTTACTGTAAAGTAAGTGGTGGTGTCTCTAACCTATCGTTCTCTTTCCGCGGGAATAATATTGTTCGTGAGGCCATGCACTCTGCTTTCCTTTATCACGCGATTAAGGTCGGCATGGACATGGGTATTGTAAACGCTGGTGCTTTACCAGTTTATAGCGATATTCCAAAAGATCTTCTTGATCACGTTGAAGATGTGATCTTCAACCGCCGCGAAGACGCTACAGAACGCTTGATAGAATTCGCAGGCCAGGTGAAGAGCCAAGGTAAGGCCGAGAAGAAAGATGATGTCTGGAGAACTCTCCCAGTTGAAAAACGTCTTGAGCACGCTCTGATTAAAGGGATCGTGGATCATATTGAAGCCGACACCGAAGAAGTGAGACAAAAAGTTTCTCGTCCACTCGATGTCATCGAAGGCCCACTTATGGCCGGTATGAATGTCGTGGGTGATCTCTTTGGTGAAGGGAAAATGTTCCTTCCACAAGTGGTGAAATCTGCCCGAGTGATGAAGAAGGCCGTGGCCTATCTTCAACCTTATATTGAAGCAGAGAAGGCCGGCCAGGCAGTTAAGCGCGCTGGAAAAATTCTAATGGCAACGGTTAAGGGTGACGTTCACGATATCGGTAAGAACATAGTGGGTGTTGTGCTTGGATGTAATAACTATGAAGTCATTGACCTTGGGGTGATGGTTCCATGTGAAAAAATTCTTGATGAAGCTAAAAAGCATGACGTGGATATGATCGGTCTATCAGGGCTTATTACTCCATCTCTTGATGAAATGGTTCACGTCGCGAAAGAAATGCAAAGAAGAGAATTTAAAGTTCCCCTTCTGATTGGTGGTGCAACAACTTCTCGCGTTCACACGGCAGTTAAAATCGATCCTCATTACCACGGTTCAATTATTCACGTGGCGGATGCTTCTCGTGCGGTACCAGTGGTCGAAAAGTTCTTAAATGAGAACACTAAGGCCGCAGTTCATGTCGACCAGAAGAAAGAATACGACAAAATGCGTGTTGCTCACGCTGCTTCTCAAAGAGAAGAGAAATTTCTATCTCTTGAAGACGCTCGCAAAAATAAAGTGAAGATTGATTGGGACAAAGCTGAGATCAGAAAGCCAATTAAACTTGGTCTAACTGTATTAGAAGATGTTTCAGTGGCCGACCTTGTTCCTTATATTGATTGGACACCATTCTTTATGACTTGGCGTCTTCGTGGTGCTTACCCAAAAATCTTTGATGATGCGGAAGTTGGAACTGAGGCCAAAAAGCTTTTCAATGATGCTCAGGCCCTGCTGAAAGACATTGTGAAGAACAAATCACTTAAGGCCAAAGGTGTATTCGGTCTTTTTCCTGCCAACTCAATTGGCGATGATATCCAGGTTTATGCAGTTGAAGATAAGGTCCATGAATGGACTTGTGAAAAACATGGAAAGCACCAAAAAGTTCTGCAAGTTGGTAATGAGAATAAGGTTTATGAGACACTTCATATGCTTCGTACTCAGCGCCAGATGGAAGAAGCAACTTCTCCTAACCCATGTCTTTCTGATTTCGTTGCGCCGAAAGAATCAGGCAGAATGGATTATGTAGGTGCCTTCTGTGTAACTTCAGGAATTGGTCTGGATGAGCTTTCTGAAAAATTTGCTAAAGATCAGGATGACTATAACCAAATCATGGTCAAGGCCCTTGCTGATCGTCTGGCAGAGGCCTTTGCTGAATATCTTCACTTGAAAGTAAGAAAAGAATACTGGGGATACGTTCCAACTGAATCACTTAATAGCGAAGAACTTATTCGTGAAAAGTATCAAGGAATTCGTCCAGCGCCTGGCTATGCCGCTTGCCCTGATCATTTAGAGAAGAAAACGCTCTTCCGCATGCTGGATGTCCAGAAAACAATCGGAGTTTCTCTCACGGATTCAATGGCAATGGTTCCACCATCTTCTGTAAGTGGTTGGTACTTCGCTAACCCTGAATCACGTTACTTCAACGTTGGGAAGATCGGCAGAGATCAATTAGAAGACTACGCAAAAAGAAAAGATAGTTCATTAACTGATATGGAAAAATGGCTCTCGGCCAACTTGTTTTAAAAGGTAAATATGGCAAAAGTAACGGATCACATTAAACAATCGAAAGGCACTCTCTTCTCTTTTGAGATTTTGCCTCCGAGTACTGGTGAAAGTATTCAGAAACTTTTTGATAACATTGCTCCCTTGATGGAATTCAAACCGAAATTCATTGACGTGACTTATCACCGTGAGGAATTCGTTTATAAGAAAATGCCAAATGGGCTTTTGGAACAAAAATCAATTCGTAAACGTCCGGGGACAGTTTCAATTTGTGCCGCTCTTATGCACAAGTATGATGTTGATACCGTTCCTCATATCATCTGTGGCGGTTTTACGAAGGAAGAAACTGAGTACGCTCTGATCGATCTTAATTTCCTTGGCATTGATAACGTGCTTGCCCTTCGTGGTGACTGCATTAAAGGTCAGAAGAATTTTGAACCAACTCACGGCGGACATAAGTTTGCTGACGAATTGGTTTCGCAAATCAATTCTATGAACAAAGGTCACTACCTTTCAGATGAACTTCAGAATCCAACTCCAACTAAGTTCTGTATTGGGGTGGCAGGATATCCAGAGAAACATTTTGAATCACCAAATCTTAAAACCGATTTGAAGTACCTTAAGCAAAAAATCGCCAATGGTGCTGACTACATCGTGACTCAAATGTTCTTTGATAACAAAAAGTTTTTTGAGTTTGAAGCTAAATGCCGTGCTGAAGGGATCACAGTTCCGATCATTCCGGGTCTCAAACCAATTACAACTAAGTCGCAGATTTCAAATCTACCAAGAAACTTCTTCATCGATATGCCGGATGAACTCATCGATGCTATCGATAGATGCCGTTCTGATGATGAAGTTAAGAATGTGGGTGTTGAATGGTCGATTGCTCAAGCAAAAGAGTTGATTCAGCATAAAGCACCTTGCCTGCATTTCTACTCGATGGGTAAGGCCACTGCAATTCAACAAATTGCCTCTAAACTTTTCTAATTAACGTCTCCGCGGACACTGATCACACTCTTCTTGTTTCTTTTGTGTGAGTTCGCGGAGTTCTTCTACTTTCTCGTAAAAATAATTTTTAACTTTCTGTCCTTGCTCATTATCAAGAAGCCAACTGAGCTTTGATACTCCCGGAAGAGTCTTCACAAGATAATCAACCACTTCTGGTCCCGTTAAAATTTCTTTATCAGGGGTAATGAGATGAACTTTAGAGATGCAATCTTGTCTGGAAAGCTCAGGAAAAACTGTATAGACCTCATCCTCTCGCACTGAGACAAAGTTTAGACTCTTATCCAAATACTCTAATCCTTGCTTAAATCTCACACAAAGTGGACATTCTGGATCATAAAGTACGAGTGGCAAATGGTATTTCATACGACTCTATATTATCATATTCTAAAAAATTTCCCAGAAAGAAGGTCCCAATGAACAGACGTGATTTCCTCCAATTCCTTGGTGTTTCAGGTGTATTAGCAACACTTCCTGGATGCTCAACTACTTCACCTTTTTCCTCTTCATCAAAGCTACCTGGTCTTGCCCCATCGCTTGAGGACAAACTTCTCACTGCAGAAGGCCTTAATTATAAAATTCTGATTCGTTATGGGGACGCCATCAATAAAACTGAAAAGTTCGGCTTCAATAACGATTTCATCGCTTTTCATCCGTTGAAAGATGACCACGGTATTCTTTGGGTGAACCATGAATACGTTTCCCCAACATTTGATGCCCGTACGAAAGCAAACATTGATCGTGAAAAAACTGAAGTGGGCGGAAGCTTATTAGAAGTTAAAAAAGTAAATGGCCAATGGTCAGTTGTGAATAACTCTCCCTACAACCGTCGCTTGGATGCCAATACAAAAATTCCATTCGCTGCTGGCGCTAAAGTTAAAGGAGCAACAGTAGCAACGGGAACAATGGGTAACTGCGCTGGTGGTAAAACGCCTTGGGGCACGTTCCTCACATGTGAAGAAAACTACGACATGTTCTGGGGCGAGCGCTACCGTGATGGTAAGACGACAGAAAGCTGGCTAGGTTGGGAAAAGTTTTATCCAATGCCACCAGAGCACTACGGATGGGTGGTCGAAATTGAACCTCTAACAGGTAAGGCAAAGAAACACACTTCGATGGGTCGTTTTGCTCACGAGTGTGCGGCGGTAACGAAGGCCAAGAATGGCAAAATCGTGGCCTATACTGGTGATGATCACGCAGATGAACACTTCTATAAGTTTATCTCTGACTCTGATAACTCTCTTGATAAGGGTAAGCTCTATGTAGCGAGCCTTGAGAAGGGTCAATGGCTATCATTAGATATCGATGATCAACCAATCTTAAAGAAGACCTTCAAAAATCAAACTGAAGTTCTGATCTATGCTCGTGATGCCGCTAAGCTTGTTGGCGCCACTCCGCTGGATCGTCCGGAAGATATTGAGTTTGATCCACTTACAGGGGACGTATTGGTTGCTCTTACTAACAATAAAAAGAGAAACAATTTCTACGGTTCAGTTCTTAAGATCATGGAAGACAACAATGATCCAGGATCCCTCACTTTTAAGCATGATATTTTCCTCGGCGGCGGATCTAAGCATGGTTTTGCTTGTCCGGATAACATGGTGTTCGATCCAAAGGGTAATCTTTGGTTCACAACTGACATGTCAGGTGATGTGATCGATAAAGGTCCATACAAGGGCTATGGAAATAACGGGCTATTTGTTTTCTTAAGAAGCGGTCCGCATCAAGGTAAAGTTATCCGAGTGGCATCAGCTCCTATTGATGCTGAATTCACCGGGCCTTGCTTTTCACCAGACTATAAGACACTCTTCTTATCGGTACAGCACCCTGGCGAATACAGTGAATCAGCCCAGAAGCTAACCAGTCACTGGCCAGATGGTGGAATGCCAAAACCAGCAGTCGTTATGCTTGAAGGTGAGCTGCTTGATAAAATCGTAAATGGAAATCTATGAAAAAAGAAAAAATGAAAACCGAAATGGAAGTCTTCATCTGCAATCACTCACGTGATAGCGGTGATGACAACTGTGCGGCCAAAGGAGCAAAAGAGCTTACTGATAAATTAAAGAAATGGGCCAAGGAAGAACACAAAGGCGAAATGAAAGTCTTTCGCAGTGGTTGTCTTGGTAAGTGCTCTGAAGGCATAGCGATCGCTTGTTATCCTCAGAAAAAATTTTTATTGGAAGTTGTGCCTGAGGATTACAAAGAAATTAGAGAGGGCCTTGAAGAGGCCCTCAAAGACATTAAAGATTAAAACTTCTTTTTGCTTTCACATCTATGCCGGTGAACTTTTGAATTTTTCTTCCTTCGAATGAAACATCATAAGTTCCCGGTTTTAAAATTACATAGTAACTACCATCTGGATTGATCTTATAAGTTTGAGAAACCTTGGTCTCTCCCGCTTTCATAATCTTAATTACCTGATAATCGCCTACTCCAACAACACCTTGAAGGCTTGGACCTTGAAGTTTAGTTAACAGGTGCATCCAACCTGGACGATTGCGAAGAACTGTTTTGTCTCTCCAACGAGCGTAGTTTGGATGGAATCCAGCAAACGTACTATTTACTTCGATCACATATGGGATGACCTGATGTTCTACATACATCCAATCAATGTCACCGCCGTCAGCGTTGTAGAGAAGCTCCCAAGGAGTACCAGGTTTATAATCAAGTTTCTTAGCAATCTCAGCTCCAATTGATTCAACTGCTTCTTCCGTTGGAGTTTTTCTCGGTTTACATCCGAAAGGATAAAGAACAATCTCTGAATAAGAGTGGTAAGAGATGCTGAAAACCGGTTTCACAGCTGCTACGAAATTCATCATCGCCTGCGTTTCTGGTTCAGAACCAGGACCGGTCCCTCTGTAGTCCTGAGCATATGTGTTGCTACTAGAACCGCTACATGAGTTCCACCCTGTTGGATAGTTGCGATTAATATCCACCCCAAATCCATTACGGGTGTTTTTTCTCCACATCGAATCTTCGTTCCACATCTTGTTGTTGCCATCCACATTAACCATCGGGATGACCCAGATTTCAGTGTTATTGACCCATGAGGTAACTTCTGCATTTTTCCCGTAGTTAGAAGTGAGGTATTCAACCATGTCCGTTGTGATTTCCGGAGTCATGACTTCGCGTGCGTGGTGCATGCCATTTACGAAGAAAACAGGCTCATGTTCATCAAGGTCAGCATTATCTGAAATTTTAATTGCCCAGATGTCCCTGCCTTCTAAAGATTTGCCAATTGATTTGAGTTCAGTGATATCTGGATATTTTGCATGAATGGCACGAACAAAATCTTCAATCTCACCAGGATTTTTATATTCAGAATCTGGATTTAAAGAGAGCTTTTGAGGATAAGAGAATTTGATATTGGCCTTCTGAGATTCGATGATCTTCAACTCTTCAGGCGTTAAGAGCGCTTCAATCTCATTTGTGTTATAGTTCACACCGGTGATATCGAATTCATTCGCTCTAAGAAACGTCTTCATCGAATTTGTCAGATCAAATCTTACGATCATGCCATCATTGGCAAATGCACTTCCTGAAAGTAACAGAGAAGCCGCCAGGAATCCTTTCCAGTTCAACATCTTTTTCTCCTTGATTGGTATTAATCAGGAGATCAAATCAGTGAGAGTTCGTAAATAAAGAGAGTGAGAGGTAAGATAATATTGGGAAGCTTGAGTGAAAGAATTGGTTAAGCAAAAACCGGGGCCTTGTCCGGGAACAAGGCCTGAATCTCTGCTTTATAGGGTGCCATCTTCTCCTCTTTGTAACCATTCTTCTTCATGGCACGAATAAGCGCCTGTAGGCAGGCATAGTCTCTGATATTTCGGTTATAGATTTCCAGACCCATTCTAATAATGGCCCCGTTATCCGAAGACTTTTGAGTCGTGACCAGGAACTTACTAATTAAAAAATCTTCATGCTCTTTGGCACTTGATGGGAAACGATTAAGATACTTCTCCGCCTCAGATCCCATGTTATGTTCCACGAGAACTGAAATGATGGCACGGGTGAATTTTGTGAACTCAGAACAAGAGATGGCAATATTATCAAAGAACAATAGAGCAAGTTCTGGATTATTATTCAGAAGATTATACTTACCGGCAATATACAACCCGGCCCCTATGTAGTTCACCATGGATTCAGCACGCTCATCCAAAGATGTGAAGATCTCATAGTAGCTTTGCATATCCTGAAAGTTACCGGTTCTGATGGCAAGACGAACAATTTGCATTAAACGATCTGGGTTGGCCGGAAAGTACTTGGCGATTTTTTTTACGATTTGATAGGCCTCAACATGCTTTTCTTCACGCATGAAAATTTCATAAAGACCAACAAGACACTTATAGTGAATGTTATTGAAAGACAGACCCTGAGCATATGAGCCCTGGGCCTCATTCACATGGTTTCGTAAATACTCCAGTTGTCCCAAGTAAAACAAGGCAAGTGCCGGCTTAGGATGCATCTCTGTTGCTTCTTTGAGCGCTCTCTCAGCAGCATCATAATTTCCAGCATTCAGAAGTCCCTTCCCTTCTTCAATCTTAACTACGTAGTCAGAAGGTTTAACCTTTGCTGACACGGTGGAGATCAAGTTCTCTTGAATGCTCTGAATGGTATAAGGCTTGATGATAAATGAATCGACATCTTCCTCTGCTGCCTTTGCAACTGCAGTTTGAGAAATATTGGCCGTAACCAGGATCAAACAAAGTTCTTTATTATCAGGATTTTTCTCCCGGATCATTTTGAACAAATCAAATCCCGAGCCACCGCCGATGAAGTAATCAGAAAGAACTACACCGATTTTTTTTGTTTTGATGATCTCTTCTGCTTCAGAAAGATGTCCCGCAGTATGCATCATATGGCGTTTACCGCCCAAATCAAACATGGTCTTTAAAAGACGATTTCTTGAACCTGGATTTTTATCCACGATAAGGACTTCGTTTTTTTCAAGGAATTCGCGGAAGATATCTTTCTTATCCATATTAGTGTCCCGCGGCCTTTTTCAGAAAGTTTGAAATATTCATCTGCTTATCCTGCATATGGTCCAGAAAGATTTTCCAATGTCCTTGATAGGTTCGATTGATTCTAAACTGCTGGCCTTCAGCGAATTCGCCAGCGAAGAAACCAGGGATGACAAAATGTTGAACTTCTTTCTTTTCTCTCAGTGAGAAGTTCATGATCCCAAACATTCCTGCTTGAAACTGTTGCTTGAGTAGCAGATAGATACAATCATCAGCGATCTCAATTGGACGAGCAAACATTCGCTCTTCCTTAACTTTGAGTTCAATCATGACTTCACTCGGACTTATCATCTCTTGAAGATTGCCCTGGAACTCTTTGAAGTCGAATAATAAATTTGATATTCCCGTAAACATGCGGTTCCGATCGCCCTTCGAAAAGACATCCGCAATGGACTGTTTACGAAGGAGATCTAACTCTCCAGGAAGTGGATTCCCCATGGCGGTGAAAATAGGAAGAGTTCTTATGTTCTTCTCACACCAATCAATGAGCTGAAAGATAATTCCATCAGTTAAATAGTAATTTGAAATTACAATATCAAAATCAAATTGAAGTAAAAGTTCTTTTGCTTCAGCTATACTGCTTCCGAAAGAGGTCCTTGCCCCTTGAGAGGCCAAAACTTCCGCCAATTGAGTTCCATAAACTCGATCTATGTCCACAATTAAAATGGTATTACCGTCGTAGCGATTCATTAAAGTCCTTTGACCTTTTTGATAAATGAGTTTGCGTTCTCCTGACGGAGCTTATACAAACGCATAAACTTATCAAAAGTCTCCACGTTATCCTTCGAGAGTTGGACGGTCACATAGTTGTTACCCTCACCATCTCCCTCAACTGTCACCACATCACCTTGAATCTTGACCTTGGTGTCCTGATTTAAATATTTGAAAGACATGTCCACATCGACTTTTGAATCTGTAGACAGGCCTTCATCTGTGGTTGTAAAAATAATTGTTTCATCAAAAAAATCATCAAATCGACAATCAACTGTCTTACTATTAAAGAACATGGTCGAAGAGACCTTAGCATCGGCGGAAGCCTCTTCAATCTCTGGATCGTAACTCTCTTGAAGTGCCTCTTTAAGCTTTTCGTTTTTATAAGTATTAAGAGAGACAACATCAGCGAGGGCAGATTTTTGTTTTTCATCTAAGGAAGGACGAAGATCATCATCTGTAAAATTAGTGTAATCAGCGTCGAGCTTTCTTTCAGTTTTCTTCGCAGCAGGGGCCTCTTTACGATCCTTACTTTTTCCAAACAGAGACTCATAAGGATCAATCGAAGCCGCTCCCTCGTTCCCACGCTTCTCATCTTTTGCATGAGCATGATGAGAAGAACCATTTTGGGCAGTGTCTTTGGTGTCCGAGAAAGAACCTTTACCGGTGGTGGTTCCTTCCGAGCTTGCCATGCTCGTTCTTGATTTGTTTTCTTCAGTCTTTGCCTTGGCATTTTTAGCGTCATCAGGATTGCTATAATGCGAATCCATTCTTTCAGTAGACCCTTTGCCGGCAAGTCCACCATCTTTTAGATCGTGCGAAGAATGTTCAGTGCGTTCTCGCTCAGGTTTTCCTGGTAGTGAACTTCCGTCTTTGCTTCCATAATGAGAATTTAATTTATCTGTTTCCGATTTACCTGAAAGTTCAGATTGTGAGCGCTCGGCAGAAGATTTGGCCCTTCTCTCCCCATTATTTGAATAGTGCCCATCAATTTCATCAGTGGAAGATTTACCAGTCAAAGGACCAGAACCACTTTGTTGTTCACTTAGTTTTCGTTCTTGCTCTTTCTTCTCAGCTTCGTATTTCTCAGCTTCATTGTGATTCTTATAATACTTTTGGTGCTCGTTCTTTTTATTTTCCTGCTCAAGGTTCTGGCCAGCATGAACACCGGCAGAGGCAGGACCCGATCCATCTCCCCCCTCATTCTCATAAGTGTTCTTACCCTTCCAAAAGCTAGACTGCTTATCGGTCGAGACATTCTGAGTAAGTGGATCTGTATTAAGAAGTTGATCCTCAGGATTAACTTCACCCGAAAGTGGATTTTGATTTAAATGTGAGGTTTTATTCTTGCCTGATAGAGGACCGCCATTGATGGCATCGGCCTTCCCTTTACCTTCAAGATCATTAAGGGCCTCAGCTTCCTTCCGGAAAACCATGTCCTTATCAAAACTCTCCTTAATGACTTGTTCTTTTGTTTTGGCATAAAGAGAGTTTTTACAAACGGTAAAGTTTTTGTCCTTACACTTAAGACGAGAAAAGACCTTATCGCCGTCTTTGTAGAAAAGATCAAAACTATCACCCGTGATTAACCAAACGTTCTCTTTCCAAACGAAATCAGGTTTTACATCACCATGAAAATACCAGTGGCCGCTTCCTGGTACATACATATCTTTATCTGCGCCCTTAATCTCAAAACGCCAAAGATTGTTTTGAACGTCATTCCACTGCCCGACATAAGGTCCAGGACCAGTCAGCTTAATTAACCATTTTGAAAGAATTTTTTTACAATCGGTTTCATTGCTAACGATCCAGATATCATCTTCCAAATCCAGAGGTTCCAGCCAAGTTGGCGCGCTATTATCTACTTTCTTGTCCTGCGCTTTGGCCGCTTCAGCAGACTTCACATTCTTCTGAGCATTCGCATTTGGATTGTTCTTAATTTGAACATTAAGCGACTTCATCCAAAAATCTAATTTGAATTTGAAGGCCTTAGCATTGATCGCCGGCTCTACCAGATCCTGAATCCCAAGTTTCGCAACGGCTTTTTCAAATTGTTTATCACCAGAAAAGTTGATCACGACCATTTTAATGGCCGTATCTTTCGCCACCTTCTTCACAATTTTCATGAAAGAAGCAATTTGAACCAGATCATTTTTATCGCAAAGGGATGAAATGATCAGACCAGCAGGAATAGTTGAAACAAAAGTGGCCAGATCATTAACAGCATTGAAGTCTTCAACCTCATAGCTTGGCTGGGCCTGCAGAGTTTCATTCAGAACGCGAAATTCTGAACTAAACAAAAATTTTATGACTGGTATACTGTTACTCATTGGGCTGCCTAAGCTAAATTTAAAAGGGTTCCAATAAGTTATCGACTTTTTTTAGGAAGTTCTTAATATTATGGAACAACTGTTTAACCTAAAGTTTTTTCATAGGGTAAAGCTTTTAACCTATGGAAAAAGCTGGATTTGAAGTACACTCGGGCCCGAATGGAAGAAAACGAAAACGATCAGGAACCAGAGAATCAGGACCTTCTTCAGGATCTTTCTGAGCAAGGTAAAACTGCTGAGCTGGTTGAAATGTTTGAAGAACTTCCCACGATGGACGTGGCGGAGTTCATGGAAGAGAAACCTCTGGAAGAGGTTATCGAATACCTGAAGAAACTCGATTTAGAGGATCAGGGTCGTATTTTCTCTGATTTCTCCATAGATCTTCAATTGAAGTTGTTCCATGAATTAGATCGCAGAACATTTGCGAAAATTTTCGGCCAGATGTTTTCTGATATCCGAGCTGACTTGTATCAAGAGCTAACGAAAGAAGAACAAATTGAACTTCTACCCTACCTTGATAAAAAAGTTCGTGAAGACGTAATTATCCTCTCTGCCTACCCTCCGGAAACTGCCGGTGGGATTATGACTACAGACTTTGCCACCATCTTCGCCGATATGACGATGGCGGAAGCTTTAGCAAAAATCAGAAAAGATGCTCCTTCCAAAGATATGATCTACTACATCTATGCCGTAGATCACTCTATGGTGATGAAGGGTCTTGTGACTCTCAAAGATCTTGTAATGCACGATCCGAAGACTCGTGTGAATGAGATGCTTAACGAGTTCTTCGTTTATGCAGAAGTAAATGAAGACCGAGAGTCAGTGGCCCAAAAAATCGAAAAGTATGACCTTGTGGCCATTCCGGTTTTAAACTCGCTTAATCAACTCGTGGGGATTGTTTCCCATGAAGAAGCGATTGATATTATCCGTAAGGAAGAAACCGAAGATATGGAAAAATTCATGGGGATCATGCCCTCTGAAGATGATGAAGAGTACATGGCGACTTCATCTTTCCACCACTTCAAAAAACGTGTGGTATGGCTCGTTTCCCTTGCCGCAATTGGAATTATCTCAGGAATGATCATTAACGAGTACCAAGGTGTGCTCGAGCATTTTATTATCCTCGCAATGTACATGCCGATGATGGCAGCGACTGGTGGTAACACCGGTTCACAAGCGGCCACCGTGGTCATTCGTGCCCTCTCACTGGGCGAGATCAATGACAAAGACTGGCTTCGCATCGTCTTTAAAGAGATGAAAATCTCTTTCATGCTTTCAGTATGTGTAGCGGTTTTGACTTATCTTAAGATCGCCTTTCTTTCGTTCCACGCCATGCTGCCTCCTGGGTTCACCATGAGTCAGATTGCGATCGTTATTTCTTTTGCTATCTCCATTCAGGTTATCTCATCTGCCATTATTGGTGCGGGCCTTCCTCTGGTCGTTCGCAGAATGGGCGGTGACCCTGCAGTTGTGGCCAGTCCTGCGATCACAACTATCGTGGACATTACCGGACTTCTTATCTATTTCACGGTTGCGACCCTCACACTGGGTATTTCCTAATTTCTAAATTAGCGTTATGATCGTTCTCCTCTAGGAGAAATCTATGCAAGTCGTCATCCTTTGTGGTGGTTCTGGAACCAGATTGTGGCCAATTTCACGCACGCTTTATCCAAAGCAATTCGTAAAATTATTCGAGAATGAATCTCTTTATCAAAAGACCATTAAACGAAACCTGTCTTTTGCAAAAAGTTTCTCAGTAGTGATCAACCAAGAACAATACTTCATGGGTCTTGATCAACTAGATGAGCTGAAGGCCCCTAAGAGTCAGTTTATTCTTGAACCAGTAGGACGCAATACCGCCCCTGCGATTGCCATGGCCGCTTTTGCAAGTAAGCCTGATGATATCCTACTTATCGTTCCTTCGGATCACTTGATTGAAAACCAGTCCGCTTATGAAGACGCTGTTAAAAAGGCCCAAGAGCTTGCTTCTCAAGATAAGCTTGTTACTTTTGGTATTAAGCCAAATTACGCTGAAACTGGTTACGGTTACATTGAGGCCAACGGTCTTGAAGTAAAATCATTCAAAGAAAAACCAGACGCTGCCACTGCAGAAAAATATGTGAAGGCCGGAAACTACTTCTGGAACAGCGGGATGTTCTGCTTTAAAGCGAAAGTTTTCCTGGAAGAACTAAAGGCCTATGCTCCTGATGTCTATGAACAAAGTCACAAGACCTTCACCCATGCACGCGTTGATCAATCTGCCATTCGTCTTGTGAAAGAAGACATGGTGGCGATACGCTCTGAAAGTATCGATTATGCTGTAATGGAAAAATCGAAAAAAGTGAATGTTGTGCCGGCCGATATTGGTTGGAGTGACCTTGGATCATTCGATTCACTTTATGAGACCCTTCCAAAAGATGAGAACGGGAACACACTTTCAAAGAACACAATTCATCTCGGCTCTAAGAACAATCTTGTGATCTCTGATGATCGACTTATTTCAACGATTGATGTTGAAGATCTAATGATCGTCGACACTCGCGATGCGATTGTGATTGCAAAGAAAGGTTCTACTCAGAAAGTGAAGGACCTTGTAGCGGAAGTTAAAAAGCATAACGTTGAAATGACAAATGTTCACACAACTGCTCACCGCCCTTGGGGAACATATACTATTCTTGAAGAGAATCCTGGTTACAAGGTAAAACAAATTACGGTTCGTCCGGGTGCGAAGCTTTCCCTTCAATATCACCACCACCGTTCTGAACACTGGATCGTGGTAAGTGGTGTTGCCACTGTAACCATTGATGACAAGACTTTCGATCTGAAGCAAAACGAGTCGTGCTATATCCCAAAAGAGGCCACTCACCGTCTTTATAACCAGCAGAAAGTTGATCTGGTTCTGATTGAGGCGCAGGTTGGTACCTACTTAGGTGAGGATGACATTGTGCGTCTTCAAGACGATTACAAACGTAACTAATTGAAAGCTGAATTAAGTGTTTTCACTCCTAAACGGGCCCCTAGACTGACTGAAATCAAAGTTGGTAGATTGGAAATGTCTACACACATTAGAGGGGCCCATGATTCGATCATTTTTGATCCTAATCGCTTTTTGTTACGTCGTAACGACGTTAACAAAGTTTTAACTAAGGAACGGTGAAATGGAATTCACCCCAATCCTTAAACCTCTCGCTTCTCTATTTAATCCGGCACCATTAACTGAAAAGTCTTCCGTTCCATTTACGGTCATGATTCTTTCTCCGCATCCGGATGATGAATCAATTATAGGATCACTTCCATTACGTCTCCAAAAAGAGAACAACGCTCATATCGTCAACGTTGCTGTGACTCTCGGATCAAAGAAAGAGCGCCAGAAAGCACGTCTGAAAGAACTAGAAGATGCATGTGAACTTCTCGAGATGGAGAACATCATTCTGGATGAGAACTGGAAGAAAAAAGAAAAAGAACTAAAGTCTCTTGTTCAAAAATATCAGCCTCAACTTATCATTGCTCCTCATTTGAAAGATTTTCATCCGACTCATATTAAGACCGGTGAACTTTTAAAGAAGACCCTTGTCGCTTCAAAGACTACTGCCATTGTTTGTTGGAGTGAATTCTGGGGTCAGATGACTAAACCAAATCTGCTGGTTGAAGTCCCGACTGAAATTCTTGAGCTGCAAATGCATGCCTTAGAAAAACACGTGGGCGAAGTGAGCCGCAATCCCTATCACCTGAGACTTCCAGCTTGGATGATGGACAACGTTCGTCGTGGTTCTGAGGTGATTGGTGGTAAAGGCACAGATGCTACAGGCATGGCCTTTGGGGTGATCTATCAACTTCAAGTTGTGAAGAAGGGAAAGTTTTCGACTCCGAAACTTCCTGAATCAAATCTCACATCTTTAATGGATATCGGTCAGATCTTTAAATTGATCTTCGACGCCGCATCTGGGTCTAAAACTAAAGTGAAATGAGGGTGATGCTTTAAGAAGCTCGCCGGACAACTTGGATCATCATGGTGATTCAAGAGGTACTTAATCATGTCTGCCTTTGATTTCCCGGTCGCCAGCATGAGAAGACTCTTACTATCCATGATTGTTCCAATCCCCATCGAGAGGGCCTCAGTTGGAATCTTATCATCAACGAATTGTTCTTTATTGGCTGCGATGGTTTCTTCAGTGAGGCGAACTAAACGCGTGCGAGAATTCTTTTCTGAACCTGGTTCATTAAAACCAACGTGACCATTTCGACCAATACCTAAAAGTTGAAGATCCACTCCTCCACTTTGTTTAATGCTCTCTTCATAATGAGTGGCCCCATCTCTCACATGAACGGGAGGAACAGCAATCTGAGAAGCAGAAATCTGCAATGGATTTAAGAAATGCTTTTCAATGTAGTACTTAAAACTTGAAGGATGATTTTCCGGAAGTCCGAAATATTCATCCAACATAAAGAAAAAATTCTTTGCAAGGTTGAGAGACTTTTCAGTTTTGAGCTTCGCCATTTCCGCATATACCGGCTCCATGGTTCGGCCAGTGGCGAGCCCAATAACGGCAGTTGGGTGAGATTCCATTTTCTCAATAACTAGTAGAGCAACGGTCTGGATCGCTTCAGCTGTCGAATCGCATTGAATTATACGCATGGTCCCTCATCTCAAACATCTTTCAATAAGATAGTAATCTGCCCTCAAGGGTCATACAAGGCTCACCTCTGTAAAATATTCGGATTCCGAATCCAGTATTTGAAATCGGAATATTTCAGGATTACAAACTAGGTATGAAGTCCCATCTGAGTTTTCTCATTATTGAAGACGATAAGTATGCCCGCCTCAATTTGCGGGAAATACTGCAGCCTTTTGGGATCATTGAAGAAGCTGAGGACATTAAGTCTGCCCGTGAGAAGCTCGCTATAAGGCCCTACGACATCGTTTTAACCGACATTGAGCTTGGTGAAGGCTCTGGAGTGGATCTCATTTCAGAAATCGTTAAAAAGGGCTCTCATTGTATTGTAGTGAGTTCCTATGAGGGCGATGAAACCATTGAAAAGGCCTATACCTTAGGGGCCAAGCACTACCTTTCAAAATTCAAATTAAAGGACCAGCTTCCTGTTTATATTCAGAAGTTTATCCAGGCCAAGCAGGCCAAATTTGAAAAGATCCTCAAAGATGAATTTATCACTCAGGACGAGGACCTCATTTCCGAATTCAAGAAGCTCGCAGAGATAAACTGGAAAAATCAGACGCTCTTTATTTCAGGTCCGACCGGTACGGGTAAAAGTTTACTGGGAAAACTCATTCATGAAATTACTCATCCTGAGGCCAATCTCGTTCATTTAAACTGCTCAGAAGTTGCCGAGAACTTGTTGGAATCAGAATTATTCGGTCATGAAAAGGGCGCTTTCACTGGTGCCGATCAGAAGAAAGATGGGAAATTGAAGCTCGCTCATGGAGGAACCCTCTTCCTGGATGAGGTTGCGACTATGCCCATGGCCATGCAACAGAAGCTTCTTAAGGCCCTTGATGAGAAGACTTTCTATCCCGTGGGTTCTTCAACCCCGGTTAAAGCAGATTTTACTCTCATAACCGCGACTTGTGAGGACCTGAAAGATAAAATGGCCAAGAAAGAATTCAGAGAGGATTTCTTCCATCGAATCAGCGGATTCCAATTCCACTTAAAATCTCTTTCAGAAAGACCTAACGATATTGATCTTTTACTTCGTCATTTCCAGGCCCTTTCTCCTCGTAGATACGTGATTAAGCCGGATGCCATTCAATTACTAAAAAAGCATGCATGGCCCGGAAATATCCGTGAATTAAGAAAGACCTGTGAGCGCTTTTCTCAAGGTGGCTCGGGAATCATTGATTCACAAATTGTTAGTAAAATGCTGGGCCTAGAAACCAAATTTCAATCTTCTCAAGAAGAATGGGAAGAGCATGTTTTCCAGCATGGTCTGAAGTCGTATATCAACATGATTGAAAGAAAGGCCGTGGAAGAGGCCATGAAAAGAAATAACGGAAAAATCACCGCTTGTATCAAAGATCTTAAAATCTCCAGCTCCGCTTTCTACCGCATCCTCCAGGAAAATAAACTCCAGTTTTAGTTGGCACGGTCCTTGCTCTAGGGGTTTCCATCATAACCCTAACAGGAGCAACTAATGACTTTACAAAATAAGACCCTCCAACGCTACCGCCAGTTCTTCCCAGAAGAAACTCTTCGTGAAATCTCAGACCGTACAGGTATCCAAATCACCCGCGTTTTCCGACTTTTCAATGGAAAAAACATGAAAGTCGGAGAACTCGAGGCCTTCGAAAAAGCAATCACAGATAAGATTGCCGAGAGCCCAAGTTACCACCGTCTGAACACAGCAATGGATGAGGCCTCTTCTCTACTTACAAACGACGAACTGGGTAAGCTTGCTGATTACATTGAAAGAAAAATTACTAATAAACGTTATTCACGCACTTATATCCGCTCTGTGTTCCAAGATGCGGTAATGGCCTAAGGAGATTTTTATGAAAGGTCTATCATCATTAGAAAGAATCGTTCTTGAGTGTCTTGGAAAAAAGAGTTTAAGTTTTGAAGAAATTTATTCTCAGTCAGGACTTCATGAGAATGTTTGTTTCAACATTCTACAGGCCCTCATCATCCGTGGAGTTTTATCGACCTCGGGCCAGACTTATCAAATTAATCAAAACATCTCTCCTCTTATGATGGAAGAGATCAATGGGATTGAGGCAAAGCAGGCCGAATCATTGGAACTTATTGAAGCAGTTCTAGAGCAAAAAGAGAACCGTGTATTCCGTTTCCAAAAAGTGGCGATGGATGCAAGAGATGAAAAGATCTTTTTAGCTATGCTATCAAACCTGGACTCTTTTCTTCAGGATGCTCACAAGAAAGCTCAAAATGAAGTCGCAGTAAAAGACCGTAAAGTTGTTTTTTGGGGTGTTGGTGAAGTTCACTCCCTCATGAATCAAGTTGTGGCAGGGAGATAATATGCGTTGGTTAATTTTTCTTCTCATCATTTCTTGTGGAAAGCATCAGGAACCAAAGGCCTTGGATCTCAGAGATAATGATGGCGATCAAATTGTGAACGCTAATGAACTGGATGGCGATAATTATATCGCCAATGTGGAAACCATTGGAAGTATGAAAGGCAAACTGCTGGTTCAACATAATGGAATTCTTGAAGTAGATTTCAACAATCAAACCATGAATGCTTCTGAAGTTATTACTGCCTCAGAAAAGAAGATTTCTGAGACAAAGTACTTCTCTGAAGGATCTAAAATATTAATGGAGAATGCTCCTAAACTTGAATTCAAGTCAAATCTCTACAAAGTCAGTCTGCAATTTAATGAGACGAACAGCCATCCAGACGAAATCTATTTTTCACACGACAGTAGAAAGTTTTTTGTTACTGAATGGAAAAAATTTGTGAGTTTTGAACTTACATCTAGTGATCTAAAACTCATCATGGAAGGCAATGCACATTTCATTCTTACTAAAAAATATGCAAAAAAAGCATCGGGGTTTGAGGCCAGTGAAGACATAACGGTGACGAGAAAAACCTACCGGGTATTTCTTGGAGAGGAATCGAAGAGCCGCGTTCTTTATGTTTCAAAACAACACGAATTCGAGGAACTTCTAAAAGATTTAAAGATTTACCAATCAACGGAAATCAAGGAAGACGATTTATTTTTTCATGCTAAGGAAATAAGTAACAAAACATGGTTCTATCGCCACTTTAAAAATGGCGACAAGGCACTGGTATATTCTGAGATTCAAAATCTATCGGAGTTGTTCAAAAAGCGCTTCACTATCACCAAACAAGTGGTTTCACGTGAAAACGGGAAAACGTTAAATGAGTTGAAGATTGATAATAAAAATTTGCCTCAAATTTACTTGAAGATTAGACCATCTAGAACAATGAGAAAATTTCGTCCGGACCAAAAACAAACTAAACATTCAGAAGGTGGCGGTGGAGGAAGAGAAGGTAATGGTAGATCTTGGTCATACTGTACTCACTTTCTGACATTATTTGAAAATCTCGCTCCTGAGGCTCCCCTTGCATGGGAAGTCATTGGAGAACTTGGCCTGCATGGAAAAGAATTTCAATATCAGGAAGAATATGATGAGAAAGGGAGTTATCTGAATATTAAAGCAGCTACGACTGAAAACGAGATCAAATTAAGTCTTCCAAATAGACCTGCGACAACTTTTAAAATAACCGGTCAAAACACGGTTAAATGTGATTCAGGCAACAAACATGTCATTAGCCCCCCTGTGTCTACAAATGAAGAGGCAAAATTCAGTCTGGAAATAGAGAGCTATGTTGAGAAGCTTAACTAAAAGCAATATAATTTATTAATGGAGTTCTGTCTTATAAGCTGCAACATTCGTTTTGATAATCCTGCCGATGGGGCCAATGCTTGGCCTCATCGCAGAAATATCCTGACCGAAACTCTCCTCAAGCATAATCCCGATATTATCGCGACCCAAGAAGGTCGATACACCCAGTTAAAAGACTTTGAGACCCTACTCGGTGATTTTCTTATCATCGACTCACATCGATCTTGGATTAAGGAAAGAATGTATCCAACGATCTTTGTTAAGAAGGACCGCTTTGAAATTTTGAAGAGCGAGGATTTGTGGCTTTCTGAAACTCCGGGAGTCGCAGGGAGTCTTTCGTTTGAAAGTATGTTTCCTCGCCTTATGACTTGGGTGAAACTTCAGCCTAAGAACTCAAAAACAAATTTCTTCGTGATTAATACGCATTTAGATCATGTGAAGCCTCAGACCAGGGTGAACCAGGTAAAGGTGCTCATTAAAGAGATTAAACGTTTCTGGAACGAAAATTCTCTGCTCTTCATTACGGGAGACTTCAACGACTCGCCTCAGAGTGAAGTTCGTAAGGTTCTTGAACAAGAATTTCCGAATCTCCAAGATGCCTGGTCATTATTCAATAAAACCGAAGAAACTTCCCACCATGCTTTTAGTGGTGAATGTCAAAATGGTTCTAGAATTGATTGGGTGATGGTGGACAAGAAAGCAAAGATTGAGAACTGTGTGATGGACAAGGGGACTGTGGACGGCAGATATCCTACCGACCACTTCCCAGTGATTTGTAATCTTAGTTTTTAACCGCGACTTCAGTGCCAAGATGTAAATAAGTCTCAATACCTTTAGCAGTATTGGCAAGAATATCCGCCGAAGGTTTCCAGGCCCCTTTCTCCCCTAGTAGAACAACTGTTGATCCACCAAATAAGAAGTAACCTTTTTCTTCTCCGCGCATGAACGGTTTGTTCCAACGGTGAGATTGAATAATCTTACCAACACAAATAGCACCTACTTCGATGTAAGCAAGGCGACCAAAGTTTTCCGTTTGAAGGATTGAAACGTGGCGCTCGTTCTTAATGAAGATTTGGTTTTTGTATTTAAGTGCCAGTGGGTTCACTGAATCGTAAGCACCTGGTACGCGGAAGTTGTCCAATACCTTGCCGTTATCAGGGTAATGATAGCGGTGGTAATCAACCGGACAAAGACGAGCGATCACTAATGGACCACCTTCAAAAATCTTTGCCACTTGATCATTTCCAACCAGATCTTTCGCCAAAAGGTATTGTCCCTTCACTGGATATGTATCTCTTTCATTAACAGCATCGAAACCAACGTAGCGGGCCTCAGCGAAAGCGGGCATGCGATTTGGTTCAGCTACAAATGAACGCTTACCAAGTTTAAAACGGCGGATGAAGAATTCATTGAACGTACGGTATGAGTCTCTTGGGTCAAGGGCCGGACGTGTGCCTGGCTCGTAATCATCAATTGAGATATTAAATTTTTCTACGAAAGGACGAACCTTACTGTGACTTGATGGAAGATCCTGAAAAGCACCGTAGATTTTGCTGAAATATTTGTTAGTAAAAACCGTACCAACTTGATGCCCTAAGGCAGAGCTATAAAGAAATTTAATGAACCCATCACCATAGACTTTTTCCACTTCAGTCTTATTGGTCATACGATTGAAGTACTTAATTTCTGGCGGATTGCTGACCATCGTCATGGGGAATTCCTCTTGGGGGTTTAATTTAAACATATTATACTTTTCGGGCTGTAATAGTCAAAGTAAGGAGTCGTAAATGAAAGCTTATCTCTTCATTGTTTTGAGCTTATTTTCTATGGCGAGCTGGGGCGCTGAACTTCTCCAGGTTGAAACTAAAACCATCGATATCTACCGCAAAGCTGTTCCAAGTACCGTCAACGTTTCCAACATTAAACTCGCCAGAAATTCTTTCTATGGTGAAGTGGAAATTCCTCAAGGTGCCGGTTCAGGTTTTGTTTACGATAGCAACGGTCACATCATCACTAACTTCCATGTGGTTCAAGGTGGTAACACGTTCGTTGTTACTTTCCACAACGATCCGAAACAATACAAAGCAACCATTGTTGGTACTGCTCCGGAAAAAGATATCGCGGTCTTAAAACTTACAGAAAAACCAGCGAAGCTTTCACCAGTGGTGTTTGGTTCTTCAAAAGACCTTCAAGTGGGTCAGTACTCATTCGCGATTGGTTCACCCTTTGGCCTGGATTACACGCTTACAACTGGCGTGATCTCGGCGCTTGGTAGAAAGATTGATGGTATTGGTGGCGTTAAAATCAACGACATGATCCAAACTGATGCTGCCATTAACATGGGTAACTCTGGTGGACCGCTTCTTGATTCATCGGCCCAGCTTATCGGGATGAACACAGTTATTTTCTCAACCAGCGGTTCAAGTGCAGGTCTTGGTTTCGCAGTTCCTGCAGATACCATCAAAATGATCGTGCCACAAATCATTCAGCATGGCCGTGTGATTCGCCCGGGCCTTGGGATTGGAATTGTTCCTGACAGCATGAAGAGACGAATTGTGGGTGACGATAAGGGCATTATCGTTTCTTATGTCGATGAGAAAGGTTCTGCCGCTAAAGCAGGCATCAAAGGCATGACTCAAGATCGTTATGGTCGCACTTACTTAGGAGACATTATTCTGAGTGTTGATGGCCAGGACGTGAACAATCTCGATGATATTTACCAGGTGCTTGAAACTAAGAAAATTGGTGATGAAGTGATGGTTAAGTATCGTCGCGAAGGAAAGATCCTCGCGACGAAAGTTAAATTACAGGCCCTGTAAGTTCTTTGCTGCCGCTCGAAGGGTTTCATCTTTCTTTGCAAAACAAAATCTTAAATACTTCTCTCCTTCAGTAGACTTTAAATAGAAAGCTGAAGGAGGGACTGTTGCAACTTTACGCTCTTGAATGAGTTTCATGGCATAGTCCACGTCTTTTAGATCGGTCTTCTTTGAAATTGGCACCATCATAAAATATGTGCCTTTCGGAATGGCGAATTCAAAGCCAAGATTTTTCATCTCAGTGTAGAAAAGATCGCGCTTCCCCTTATAAAGAGAAACAAAACCTGGCAGATAATCAGATAGTTTTGTAAGACCTTCTGCCACTGCTTCCTGCATAGGAGTTGAAACGGCGAATGTCACATATTGATGAACCAGGCGACATGCCCTAGTGACTTTTTCATTGGCACAAATCCAACCAATCTTCCAACCGGTTAGACCAAAAGTTTTTCCTGCACTAGATACTGTAATCGTTCTTTCTAGCATGCCATCCAGAGTTGCAGTTGGAATGTGTTTCGCACCATCAAAAAGGAGAAACTCATAAACTTCATCCGACATGAGATACAGATCATGCTTTTGTGCAATTGAGGCCACATCAAGAAGTTCTTCTTTTGCCCAAACTTTTCCAGTTGGATTGTGAGGGTTATTCAAAATAAGAAGTTTTGTTTTTGGGGTAATGGCCTTCTCAAGTTCTTGACGATCTATTGTGAAGTCAGGAGCATGCATCGTTACTGGAACCGGAATACCACCCGCCATTTTAATGGAAGCTACGTAAGAGTCATAAAATGGTTCAAGCACGATCACTTCATCACCTGGATTAATCAATGCAGTGATGACCACATAAATTGCTTCTGTTGCACCCACTGTGATTGTGATTTCTGATTCAGGGTTATAATTCAGAGAATAGAATTTTTTGTAATAGTTTGAAACTTCCTGGCGAAGCCCCACAATTCCTTGGAAAGGCGCGTATTGGTTATGACCTTCCTGCATTTTGCGGAAAGCAACTTCTTTCAACCATTCAGGCCCATCGAAATCAGGAAAGCCTTGGCCAAGGTTAACGGCATTATTTTCACGAGCAAGTCTTGAGATAACGCCAAAAATAGAATCTTTAAAATCCGCAATTCGGAGTGCTGTATCTTTCATAGGAACCTCTTATGGAAATTCTTATAGCACTTCTACTCTTTCGGGTCCATAGCGTCTCTCACGCCTTCACCGACGAGAGATAACATCGTAAGAGTAAAGAAAAGTGCCAGAGATGGATAAACCGCAAGCCACCAGCCTTCAGTAAAGTGTTTCTGCGCTTGGTTTAAAAGCTCGCCCCAGCTTGGAGTTGGAGGAGTAAGTCCAAAGCCCAGATAATCAAGACTTGCAAGAGCAGTGATATTTCCGGCAATCACAAATGGTGAGAACGTAATAATGGGAGACAAAGAGTTCGGTAAAAGATGCTTAAAGAAAATGCGAGTGTGACCAGCACCAATTGCTTTTGCGGCCTCAACGAATTCCTTTTTACGGTTCTTTAAATACTCACCTCTTACGTAGTAGCTGATACTGATCCATCCAAAAAGGCTGGAAAGAAGCACAAGCAAGAAAAGGGTCGGTTTAAAAATCGAGATGATAATAATTAACAAAAAGAACTGAGGTACGGTTGAAAGCACTTCAACAATTCTTTGTCCCCAGAAGTCAGTGCGACCTCCGAAGTAACCCATAATTCCACCCAGAATAGTTCCTACAACGAAAGTCAGAATCCACACACAAATTGAATAGGTCATCGAGTAACGAAGCCCATAAAGAAGACGAGCAAAAATGTCACGACCTCGATCATCGGTTCCCATCCAGTTTTCACCAGTTGGTTCAGATGGATAGGTCACGACTTCAGTGTTTGATTCAAAAGGGTTCCACTGAATCACGGGCCAGATGACTGAATCCCCACGATCTTCGTCCAATTCAAGATCCCGATAATTCATCACCAGAGCATTCTCCACTCCGAAAAGGGTCGGATGATAGTCTTTAAAAACCGGGAAATAAGTAGTGTCATTGTACTTTAAGTACAAAGGCTTGCTGTTGGCCCAAAACTCTGCTGTAAAACTAAAGAAACAAGCGATCAGAATGATCCAAGCAGAAAGTACAGCGAGTCTTCGAGACTTAAATCGTCTCCATTTTTTAAGAGTATCTTCGTTACGAATAAAACGTTCGATCATGTGAAATCAATCCTTGGATCTACGAGAACATAGGCAAAGTCAGAAAGTACGTTACCAATCAGGAACAGCGCACTTTGAATGAAAACCAGACCCATAATCACGTTATAGTCTCGAGACAAAATGCTCTTGTAACTTAAAAGGCCAATGCCATCGAGTTGGAAAATCGTTTCAAGAAGAAGGGATCCAGCAAAGAACACAGTTAAAAATCCACCAAGACCCGTTACGATTGGGATCAACGCATTTCTTAGTGCATGCTTCATATAGACTACTTTTTCATTCAGACCCTTGGCACGGGCAGTACGAATGTAGTCTTTTTTAATTTCTTCAATAAGAGAGTTCTTCATCAAGATCGTTAGGCTGGTAAATGAACCAATGGTGTAACAAATCAATGGAAGAATAAAGTGATGAACGCGGTCTAAAAACTTATCGAAAGTACTTAACTCATCATACATCTCTGAATTAAGTCCCCCTACTGGGAAGATTTCAAAGAAACTTCCGCCGGAGAAAAATACAATCAAGAGAATCGCCAGCATAAAGGATGGTATGGAGTAAAAGACAAACAACATAAAGCTTGATGAGAGATCAAAGAAACTTCCGTGTTTGATCGCTTTCACAATCCCTAATGGAATCGATACGAGATAACTCAATATCAAAGAAATAATCCCAAACTGAAGAGAGACGGGAAACTTACTCACGATCACGTCTATAACCGGCTCTTCGTAAGTGAAGCTTTCTCCAAAATTCAAGGTCGCAATGTTCTTTAACCAAATGAGGTAGCGAACATGCATCGGCTTATCAAAACCATACTGTTTTTTTAGTGCTTCCAGAACTTCATCAGATACACCCTGACTTGCTCCGCGACTACTGCTTGTATTTCCAGAAGTGTCACCACCGCCAAAGCGGATTTGTTGCAGCCTCTGCTCAATTGGACCACCCGGGGCCATATTGATAATGATAAATACAATGACCGTCACTCCTAACAATGTAGGAATCAGGATGGCCATTCGTCGAAGGAAGTACTTCAGCATATTATTTCAACTTCCAGTATTGTTGGCCCACACCGTATGTAAAAGTATCTTTTGGTCTATCTACACGTTTAGTCGTTCCGTAAAGCGTGTATTTAGAGTTGAACCACCACACATATGGGTAGTCGGCCGAAATAATTTCATGCACTTTACGAAGAAGTGGTAGACGTTGCTCTTTTTCATAAAGCTTACGTGCTTCATCAATGAGCCTATCAACTTCCGCATTTGAGTATTGAATGAAGTTAGAACCTGCACCTTTACTAGAAGACGTGTGCCAGATCTGTTTTGGATCCCAATCAACCCCACCACCGCCCCAAGCTAGACGAACGGCCTCAAAGTTTTTCTCATCCAAAAGTTTTACGAATGAGTTCCACTCAATGTTTTTGATGTTGATTTCAACACCCACTTTACTTGCATCTTCTTTAAAAATTGTCAGATACTTCGCCATCTCTTGAGTCGGCTCTAGGATCGTGATTGAAAGTGGAGTCTTCTTTCCATTGATGACCTTATCCAAAAGACCGTCTTTATCTGTGTCCTTCCAACCCGCTTGATTCAGAACTTTCAGGGCCTCGTTTGGATTAAATTGAACTGGCTTAACATTAGGGGAAGCATAGTCAGACTGAACATAGATTGGGCCAGTAGCGTACTCAGAAAGATTGTATTCAAACTTATCCAGCATCAGTGGACGGTTGAATAACATATAGAGGGCCTTTCTTACTTCACGATCTTTCAGAATTGGGTGTTTAAAGTTCCAACCAATGAAGTTGTATCCCTTTGGGCTTTTGTTCTCAGTTTTAACTTTAACAATCTTATCGTCCCAGATTTTCCCTACCGTCTTCTTTACGAAGCCTTCTGGACGGAATGATAAGAAATCGATGTCGCCTTTTTTAAGAAGCTCAAGCGAAACGTTTTCTTCAGCAACAAAACGTAGGACGATTTTAGGAATAGTATGAGAGTTCTTTTCTGCCTCTACTTTTCTTCCCCACCAATCAGGGTTTTGAACCAGGATAATTTTCTGGCCCTTATCATACTTCGTGAACATATAAGGACCTGAGCCCACGACCTTACGACTAAACTCTTTTTTATTTTCTGGGTTGCCGTAATAGTGCTTAGGAAGAACAGTAATCCCTGCGCAAACATCAAAGTTTTGGAAGTAATCATCTTTAACTGTGAATCTTACAGTGTATTTATCTACCACCACTACTTCTTTAACTGCTTCATAAAATGAACGAAGCTGAACCGCTTTAAAGTCTTCAGTAAAGATCACATCATATGAATACTTAACGTCTTCTGCGGTAACTTCCTTACCATCATGGAATTTCACGCCTTCACGTAATTTGAACTCAAAAGTTCTTTTGTCGTCTGAAATTTTCCACTCAGTAGCAAGTGCTGGTTTCCACTCGTAAGTATCCAAATCGCGATCAAGAAGCGAGTCGAATAAATAAGCGTGAACCGCCTGAGTGTAACCATCTGAGGCGGTCATCGGGTTTAACGTCGTTGGTTCGCCACCGATGTTGTAATAAATCGTGCTACCCGATTTTTTACTCTTCCCCTGACATCCCACCAGAGCGATGAGTGCAATAACTAAAAATGTGCGCAAGCCTTTGGCCGCCATATAAACTCCTTAAAACTATTTCTTAATATAAAGTGCGGGATCAAGAGACCATCTATCCAACTTCAGATTGTGGTCTTCAACTCGGTAAGCTTCGAGCTTGGTATCGATTTCATTCAGACGAGCTTCGGCATTTTTAAATTCAGTAAATGAACGAGACTTATCTTCTTCGAGATTTGAAAGTTCTTTTTGCCATTCGATTTCTAATTTTTGACGAAGGACTTCGTAACGTTTGTTAACGGCATCGACTTTTTCGACGTAACCAGATAGGTCTTTTTGATGGCGATCTTTCTTGGCCTGCATGGCCAGTCTTTTTTTCAAAAGAATCTCCACAAGTTCTTTGGCGATTTTTACAGTTTGGGCCAGATCAGGACTTTGGAAATGAAGGTATGAACCGGTCGTGAAATGAACTTTCACCACACATTGATCAAACTGCGAAATCTTCAACAGCAGATAATCATTCGTTCTGCCTTCCACCAAGGCCATACAGCGTTGATCCGGATAAGTCTCATTCCAAAATTCAACACGATCCTTCCGGTTTAAAAACTTTATATTTTCAAAATCTGTTCTGATGCGGGCAAGACGTGCTTTGGAATTGAGACGCGAAATGCGGCCTGTGAAATGACTGCCATTCTCGTCCTTAGTGGACTCATTCGATTGCGACCACACCAACATGGTATGACATAAAATCATGAGAATAATTAAGAGTTTGGCCATGATACGATTATGCCATGGTCCAGTATTTTTGGGAGATGGGAATTACTCTTTTCTGAGAATAATACTTGAGCGAAACTCTTTCTCGTGAAGAGGTTCTTCGTACTTCAGAACACGCATGCCAGGGAACATGCGGAGAAGCTCCTGCTCTTTTAGATAAACATCTTCTTCGAGTGGATCACGCTTCTTATGCGGACGATCTTTTTCACGAACCGTATGGGCCTCATAAATCAGAATCCCACCAGGTCTTAACCAGCTTTTCATTTTTTCAACTAATGAGCGGTCCACGTAATAGAAACAAACAATCGCGTCAAAAGATCCAGGTGGAATCTTATAGTCTTTAAGTGATGCCACGACGCCTTTGATCTTCACCCCAAACTCTTGGGCAAGAAGATAAGACTTTTTGACCGCCACTGAACTGATATCAATCCCTGTTACCTTGTAACCTTTCTGGGCAAGGAAAACAGCATTTCTGCCCTCACCCATCCCCATATCAAGGACCGCGCCTTCATAAGGAATGAAGTGATAGTTTTCTGCCAAAAATTGTACGGGTGATTTACCGTAGACAAATGTGGGGCGACTGTATTTCTCGTCCCATTGAGTCTTTGAATCTTGCGGAACTTTTACCCCAGTCAAATGTTGGAAACGACTGCCCGAGATGGGGTCACGTGCCCAGGAAATTTGAGAGATGAATAAGAGTGCAAGAACTAAGGATTTCATGTTTCCTGAGAAGTATCATCATTGAATGAATCTGAAAAGTCCGGCTCTTGATCTATAAAGCGAACTTCTGGTTCCTGGGACGCTTGTTCAGATTCAATTCCTAATTCAGCATCAAGGAACAAATTAAGTGTGCTCAAGAGCTTTTCCATACGGCGAATTTTGCGGTCGATAAAATCTTCCACGGTATTCGGCATATCTTCCGTCTGGTACAAATACCAATTCATCTCTTCAACGAGAGTGTAGAACTGATCAAGTGTAGTGATCAGATCCGTACTACAGTGAGACAGATCCATGATGGATGTACCTTCATAACGATTTTTAAAAATCATCGGAAAGTGTTCACGCGTTCTTCTTAGCGCGAAGATCTCGAGATATTCAGATTTTCTTTCTTTGATACGTTTAAATAAATTATTAGCATCAATTTTCAGCAGCACCAGGACTCTTTGTGTGGCCTCTGTATTTTTGCTCTTCATACGACACTTCCTAATCCCGCACGTTTTCCGCCGGGCCATCTTGAGCTCTGCTCAGATTTCAAATCATAGTATCGAGCAATTTTCGCAGATAATAGACGAGCATCAAGAGGATATTTCATGAAGAAATAATTTTTCCCGAGGGCATATTGTCGGATGTCGTTGAGCTTTGTGTAACTTGAGAGATGCATAAACGTTAAGCGTTTTGATTTGAGGACATACTTTAATAGTCCCCTGACTTTTTCGTTATACATTTTCATTTCACGGGAATCGATGACTGATGCAATAACAATGATCTGTGTCTGATCAGTGGCCGCCACCAGAGTTTGAAGCTGATCGATGCGAACCGGCACCAATATAAAACCCAAATCTTTTAATGTGCGATCAAACACATAAAAAGTTTTGGGTAAGTTTTCTTCTAGAGTTAAATAAAAAATAAATGGGTTTTCTTTTCTTTCCATGACCTCCTTTTCGGAGTTTAGAAAAGAGACTTAAACCACTTGATGATTTTCCTGACAAAACCGATCAGGAGTCCCATCCCAAGAGAGACCATAGCGCTCCCGCTCGTGGCAGTCGAGGCCGGCCCCACAGTACCGCAGCTCAAAGGAGAGCCTTTTGACTCTTCGGAGTAGGCCAGAGGTGATACGTAACGAGTGATCTGTCGGTGCTCAATTTGAGAGTGAGCGTCCCCCATCCCCATAATGTCATCATTTTGAAGACCGTTATAAGGACTTTGAAGCGTCGGCGCCATGACCGCTAGCATATCACCTGAATGATCCAGGCCCATGGTATGACCCAATTCATGGGTAATGGTTGTTTGAAGATTTCTGGTATCGAAGTTCAAAGCATGATTTCCGTTGATCACAATTTCAGTTTTCGCGAAGTAAGGACCATTCGTATAACGGATGGCCACGGCCAGAACAGTGTTCGGATCCATTCTTGTTTCACTGGCAAAGTTCTCTGACCAGCGGATGATATTGTTGGTGCCGGAAGAAGTGAGGTCCCAAAGTGAGAGACCACTTTTACTTTCCCACTCTTGAATGGCACTAGTGGCCAGTTGTTGAATCTTCGACTTTCGTGAGGCATTCGAATCAACGACTGTGATATTAATTGGCAAAGAGGCCCAGTAGAAGCCATTAGTAAAATCCTGAGTAAGGTTGTAACCCCAGGCAGATGAAGAAAGTGTTAGTACCAGAAGCCATTTCCACATAATTTTTCGTCCTGAAAAATGTTAAATTTCTTCGATCCAACAAAGTTTTCCACTTCTCAGTTGCACGCGGTAATCCTTCTCCACTGCAACTTTAAAAGGTCCATTTTGGAGGACTTCTAAAAGCACTTGCTCTTTCACCTCACCTTTAATTGTTCGCTGATTCTCAAACACCACAGTGTTGGCATCGAAGAAGCCGCTGGCACCTACAGGTTCGATGATTTCTTTTACTCTCCCTTCAAATTGAACCGGACAATCAACACTTCCTACGGTGACTGTCGACCAAGATGAAAAAGAGACCATCAAACAAATGAACGTTAAAACGATTTTCATGCCTGACTCCCTGGCACTAATGGGTTTTTTGCTGGCATCCTGCCGGCAAGTTCTTGACCCTTATGATTGCATGGAAGATGCCAATGGGTGTGAGGGCCAAGTTCTCTTTTTTACTATCAAGACTGCTTCGGTCAGGGACAAAAGGGAACTATTGGAAATTCAAAGGTAGGAAAGGATACTGGTGCGCGCTGGCCCCATGTCACTCTTACAGGCAGATGGAAGTTTTTTCCTGCACATAATAAAAAGGGCACCTGAAGGTGCCCTCTATCATTAGCAAAATTTGTCGTAAGACAGCAGATTACATCATGCCGCCCATACCACCCATGCCGCCCATTCCGCCCATACCAGGAGCGCCATGACCGTGATCGTCCTTCTTAGGAAGGTCAGCGATCATTGTTTCAGTTGTAAGCATAAGGCCTGCAACTGAAGCAGCATTTTGAAGAGCAGAACGAGTTACTTTAGTTGGATCGATGATACCGGCCTTCACTAGATCTTCGAATTTATCATCACGAGCGTTGTAACCGAAAGCTGCGTTCTTAGATTCAACAATCTTGTTAACAACAACTGCACCATCAACGCCAGCGTTGAAAGAGATCTGACGAAGAGGCTCTTCGATTGCACGGCGAACGATTTTAACACCAGCAGTTTGCTCTTCGTTAGCACCTTTTAGGCCCTCTAGAGAAACAGCAGCGTGAAGAAGAGCTGCACCACCACCAACGATGATACCTTCTTCAACAGCAGCGCGAGTAGCGTTTAGAGCGTCTTCTACGCGGTCTTTCTTTTCTTTCATTTCAGCTTCAGTTGGAGCACCAACGCGGATAACAGCAACACCACCAGCTAGCTTAGCAAGACGCTCTTGAAGTTTTTCTTTGTCGTAGTCAGAAGTTGTTTCAGCGATTTGACCGCGGATAGCAGCAACGCGAGCATCAACGTCTTTCTTGTTACCAACACCATCAACGATTACAGTGTTTTCTTTGTCGATTGTGATTTTCTTACAAGAACCAAGGTCTTTAAGAGTGGCTGTCTCAAGAGACATACCAAGCTCTTCAGAGATCACTTGACCACCAGTAAGGATGGCGATGTCTTTAAGCATTTCTTTACGACGGTCACCGAAACCAGGAGCTTTTACAGCTGCTACGTTTAGAGTACCGCGAAGTTTGTTCACAACTAGAGTTGTAAGAGCTTCACCTTCGATATCTTCAGAGATGATAACTAGTGGCTTACCTGTTTGAACAACTTTCTCAAGAGTAGGAAGAAGCTCTTTCATTGAAGAGATTTTCTTATCCGTGATTAGGATATATGGGTTCTCAAAAGAAGCTTCCATTCTTTCTGGATTAGTTACGAAGTATGGAGAAACGTAACCACGGTCAAACTGCATACCTTCAACTACGTCTAGCTCAGTAACACCAGTTTTTGACTCTTCAATTGTGATAACGCCTTCTTTACCAACTTTTTCCATCGCAGATGCAATAAGCTGACCGATTTCAGAATCGTTGTTAGCAGAAATTGTACCAACGTTTTTAATTTCTTCGTTAGTTTCAACTTTCTTGCTCATAGACTTAAGCTTCTCAACAACTTTAGCAGTTGCTAGATCGATACCACGCTTAAGGTCCATTGGGTTGTGACCAGCGGCCACAAGTTTTACACCTTCACGGTATACAGCTTGAGCAAGAACAGTAGCAGTAGTTGTACCATCACCAGCATCTTCGTTAGTTTTTTGAGCAACTTCTTTTACAAGTTGAGCGCCCATATTTTCGAAAGCATTTTCTAGCTCGATTTCTTTCGCCACAGAAACACCATCTTTAGTGATGTGAGGAGCACCAAAAGACTTTTGGATAACAACGTTACGGCCTTTAGGACCTAGAGTAACTTTAACTGCGTTTGCTAGAGCGTTAACACCAGCAAGGATTGAGTTACGTGCTGATTCAGAATATTTAAGTTCTTTAGCTGACATATGTTTTCTCCCTTAGAGATTTAAAAATTTATTACTGAAGAATTCCTAGGATTTCGTCTTCTTTCATGATCAGGTAATTCTCGCCACCAACTTTTACTTCAGTGCCAGAGTATTTACCGAAAAGAACTTTATCGCCTTTTTTTACGTCTAGAGCTTTTACTGAACCATCATGAAGACGGTAACCAGTACCAACTGCAATAACTTCACCTTGAGCAGGCTTCTCTTTATGAGTGTCAGGAATAATGATCCCGCCAACTGATTTGGTTTCTTCTTCAAGTCTCTTGATAAGAACACGGTCTTGAAGTGGTTTAACTGTCATACATCCTCCATAAGATTTAATTTTTGCTACGCAAAATTATTTAAAAAAAATTGATCAGATTTTGCACTCGAGAAGATGGGAATGCTAGGAAAAGTGTCAAGGTTGGCACTGAAAAAAAATTTAGCGCAGATGACTCAGTAGGCTGCTATTTCATTTTCTTATCAAGACTTAGGTGTCCTATCAAAACCGCAATGACTACCCCTTCAGCGCGCGTAAATGGGCCCTCTGAGAGCTTTTCATAAGGATGTAGGGCATCTTGTAATTCATGGAAGGCAACGTGCTTGTACTTAAAAAGCTTTCGATTTATCCACATCTCACCCTTTTTAAGGTCATTGATTGAGAAAAGGATCTTATTTCCGTCCTGTTCCCACTCCCAGATTCCAGGGGAGCTTTCTCTGAATTCAGGTCTTACAGAACCTGTTCTCTTCAAGAGAGTCACTGCATCCGCAAATTCAGAATCGTAAAGAGAACCTTTCAGCTCCTTTAAGACGGAAACTGGCCCATCAGATCTCAAACGCTCTAAGACAATTCTAACTTCGCTCTCGTAGTTGATTTCTGCCGCAAAGGGAGTGGTGATGAACTGTAAGCTAATGAGGAAGATAAGAAATACTTTCATTAGGTCCTCCTTGATCATCCTGATCTACTACTCAATATCGGCAATCTATTCGAAATTCCTCGAATACCTGATTGTTGGCACTGATTAAAGCATCGATTTAAACAGCAACTTTTGCCTCGCACAACTATAAAAATTAAGCACTTACGATCTTCAAGTTCCTTCAAGGACAGCCGAAAAGCTATTCACGATATAATTAAACCAGGCATTTTCAAGGAACGGATAATGCTCAATGTACTGACTCGAAAACTTTGTCCTTTGATGACTTTGGCCATCGCCACCGTCGGATGTGGAAAGAAGATTAGCGATTCTGATACCCAGCCTTCTCACCAAACTCAGAATCAAGAACTCCCTTCGGCGTACGTCATTCAACTTGATGGCTCATCGAGCTCTTCGAAATTGTATACGATGCCCCGTAATGGACAATTCGAAATCCCGGAACGTTTGAAAGTCCGTCGTGGAGTGACAACGGGAAAAACAGTTGAACTCATTTTCGATGCCAATCCATATGACATGGAAGACTTCCAATTCAAATGTACCTACAGGCCACTATCAAACAGCGAGATGATGCTTAATCATTGCGTTGATTATGATGGAGATGATTTCGGTGATGTGACCGGTCATCTTTTCTCACTCTATAAAGAGGATTACATCCAAATCCGTTTTGCTGGTGCATCAGCATCAGACCTTTTAGTCGAAGCGGTATTCAACATGAGCTGGCGATAAGTCAGCTCAATCGTTTTTTTTAATCAAATTTTTAAAATTATTTGTTCTCTGAAGCTGGTAGACGATTACCCTTATAGAGACGAGTGACGTCTTCTTTGTAATCGCGATTGAGATTTTCAAACTGACGAGCGTTCACAAGATAACGATAGCCTTCGGTAAAATCCATCTGAGCAGATTTTCTTAGAATCAAGAAGTACTCATCCTCAGTAAGCTTATCCTGATAAAGCGGATAATACTTCTGAAGTAAGTCGAAGTCTTTGATTTGAGAGATGTAAACCAGGACTTTGCCTTTGTCCGCACCGTGCTTAATGAAGTGATCAATCAAACGAGGATCGCGCTTCTTAATTACATAGGCCATTAAACTCGGGCCCACAAGCTGTGGTCGAGAGTTGATCATAGAAATGAGTTTTTTCTTTTTAAGAATGGCCTCGGTAGAAGAACTCTGAATAAAGGCCACTGCTTCCATTCCCGACTTAATATGCATCATTCCCCATACCGTCAGCATCACGAATGAGCTTGCCAGCGGAACAGAGACTTTCCAATCCAGAAGATGTCTAAAAAACTTTCTAACCTTCTGGGCAGGAGAAACATAGTAGTTAAATGGAAGACCTCTTAGGATCTTATATTCAACAGAGCGGAAACGGCTCTCCAGATCCGGGTGAGTAGAAAAATATTTAGCAAGCCAGCTTCCAAGCGCACTCTTTTCTTTGGGCTTACGTGCTTTAAGATATTCTGGAAGTTCTTCTGGTGAAGTGAGTTTCTGAAGAGCAGTCTTAAAGGCCTCAAGACTCGCACCAAGTTCCATCACCGCATAGGCATCTGCTTCATACTCATGAGAGCGGATGGTATCGAAGAGAAGGTAGTAATTAAAAATCATCCAACCTATAAACACTGAGAAACAAGCAAAGGTCACCGCACCGGTGTGAATATGAAGGTCCTCACCTAAGTAAAGAGCGGCAAGACCAATGATCATTGAGGTCAGTACCAACGTACCAAAGATGATGGAGACAAAATTTTTGAGGAGATCAATCACACGCTTGTGAATATGGCGATTCGCGACGTGGGCAAGCTCATGGGCAATTACCGCATCGAACTCTTCCAAAGTTAGAGTTGTACGAAGATTTCTCCCAATGAACATGGTCTGGTTCGAGAAAGATAAAATCTTTAGACCCACCACAAAGGCGTTTTTAATGTCGGTTTCAATCCAGCGAATTCTCATATTCGGCATTTGAATCTGAGAAAGGCGCTTGTTGATCAGATCCAGATATTCAGGCTCAATGATCTCACGATTCGGAATGAGTCTTAACATGATGACCACCGAACACACGATGGTCAGGACCGAAACAAAGATCAGATTAAAAAGCATTCCAATGAACCAGAGATTCCCCCACTCTTCATACACTCCGTCCTGGAAGGTCCAGTTAATGAGTGAATAAATAAGCATCGGAAGTAAAACGATGGCAAAGTTCACTCGTAATTCTTTGATGAGATGACTCTTAAAAGATCCCCACAAAGTAAGTCCGGTGTTCTTTTCCACGTAGCGGATAAAGGATTGATAGAGGAAAATGCCGGCAATAATAAGCGTAATATAAACCGCGCCCAGACCCAGGAATCCAATCGACATTGCTCGTTCAGAAATCAGGTGGGCGACTATGAGCGAGAAAAAGCTTTCGAAAATAAAAATATAGAAATGGTGACTGAGAATCATTTCACGGTGAGCAGTACCTTTCGCCTCAATCAGCGAAGTATAAAAGACAGAACGCTCCCTCAGGAACTTTCTCCAGTTATAAGCAATGGCAAGTATTAGAAACAAAGCGTATAGCATCGCTTGACTCTCCATTAAACTTATCGGAATTTGAGAGATGAATATTAGGCCAATGATAAAGGAGACAATTTATGTCCAATACTATGATGACCCTCAAAGAATTCCACGATAGCCATCTGAAATTAGGTAAAAATGACGTGATCCTGGACGTTAGAAATCCTGGGGAATACCAAGAGGCCCATATCGCAAACGCTCTAAATATTCCGGTGACTGAAGTGGGTAGCCACGCAGATGAATTAAAAAAATATGACCATGTTTATATCCACTGTAAGCGCGGTGGACGTGCCAAAACGGCCTTCGATATCCTTAGCGGTGCGGGACTAAACAACTTAGTTTGCGTTCACGACGCGGGAATGGATGTGTGGATTGAAAGTGGTTATCAGGTGGTAAGAGGCTAAAAGAAACAGGCCTCTTCATGGCTCACAACTTGAACCAGGTCAGCGACATTGCCCAGACCCAGGTTGCCAAGACTCGCCTTCACTCGTACCGGAAACTTCAAAGTTGTGAGTCCGGTACAATTGTAACCAAGCTGGCCTTCCTGAATGAGACTTTGAGCATAAGTTAAAAGAAGCGCATTCAAGCGACTGGCCGGCATATCTTCTTCGAATTTTTTAAGACATGCCTCTTTGCACTCTCGCTGATTTTTCTTCGAGTACGTGCTGTATTCTTCCAATTGATAGGTACGAAAGTTATTGGGACGCATCTGGTAAGAGCCTGTGGTTGGCGAATAAACTCGCACTTCACAGTCACAACCAATGGCAAAGACCTGCATTGAAAAAAGAGTCAGAAATAGAATCGAAATAAGCTTCATACCGAACTTATCGGTTGAAGCTTATTCTACTTAAGATCGTACCAGTTTGAGCCCGTGCCCATTTCAACCTTGAGCTGAACACTCAGAGATACCGCGCCTTCCATCTGCTCCTGCACCAGAACTTTCATTTCTTCTAGTTCCTCGGGAACCACGTCGAAAATCAATTCATCGTGCACCTGAAGAATCATCTTAGATTTGAGCTTTCTCTCGGCCAGGATGCGCTGAATGTTGATCATGGCGAGTTTAATAATGTCGGCCGCAGTTCCTTGAATCGGACTGTTGATCGCCACTCTTTCTGCCATCGCCTTGACCTGACGGTTAGTTGATTTGATATCAGGGAGATTACGTTTTCTTCCAAATAAAGTCTCAGCGTAACCAGTGTTCTCCGCCTTCTCTTTAAGGCCATCAAGATAACTTTTTACTGAGTGGAATTTTTTAAAATAATTCGTGATGTATTTTTTTGCATCACCTTGCGAGATGTGAAGTGCCTGCGAAAGGCCAAAGCTAGTTTGACCATACATCAGACCGAAGTTGATCGCCTTAGCACTATTACGCATATCTTTTGAAACTTGCTCGAGAGGTACATCAAATACTTCCGCCGCGGTCTGACGGTGAATATCACGGTCATTCTGGAAAGCATCGATCATATTTTTGTCTTGGGCGAAATGCGCCAGCAGACGAAGTTCTACCTGCGAGTAATCGGCAGACAGAAGCGTTCTCCCAGGAGAAGGAATAAAGCCCTTACGAAGTTTTCTTCCATTCTCAGTACGTACCGGAATGTTCTGAAGGTTTGGATTGTCTGAAGATAAACGTCCAGTGGCAGCGTTACTTGGCTGAAAGTGAGTGTGAATCTTCTTTGTGTCAGGACTTACCATCGTCGGGAGCGCCTTCACATAAGTCGAAAGAAGTTTTTCGATCTCACGATAACGAAGGAGAAGCTCCGGAATGGGATTTAGTTTCAGGGCCGCAAGTTCATTTAAAACTTCGGCGTCCGTTGAGTAACCGGTTTTCGTTTTTCTTATGACTGGAAGTTGAAGCTTTTCAAAAAGAAGCTCCCCTACTTGTTTAGGCGAACGAAGATTGATTTTGTCTCCAGCGGCCTTGACCACTTCGGCCTCGATTTCCTCAATCTGACGGCTAAAATCATTCTCTAAGTTTTTATAGAATGGCACATCGAGAGAAACACCCTCGAGTTCCATGGCAGCAAGAACTTTAATTAATGGAATATCGAGTTCATCGTAAGGACGCTCAACATTCATTTCCTTCATCTTATCGCGAAGAATCGGATAGAGTTTCAGAATCGCTTCTACTCTTTCGCCCTGAATTTTTATCTCTTCTTCACTCTGATTTCCAAATAGATCGGCCTGTCCCTTTGGAGCGACTGGAAGTTTGTAACCCAAAAATTCTTCCACCATTGTGGCAAGATCATGGCGCATTTCCGGATTGATGATAAAGTGGGCCTGAGCGAGATCAAAATACTTAAAGTCTGGAGTTACACCTGCCACCATCGCTAGTTGCAGAATAGGTTTTGATTGATAACAAACGACCAGAGCATGGGCCTCATGGATGATATCAATTAGAGTTTTAGCTTCTTCAGAACTTAAAGCGATGTAGCCCGTTTTTTTAGAAGTGGCCACCGCCATGGCACGCCAGCATTGGTGCTGGTTAAGTTCATCATCACAGATATGAGTCAGAGCGATCGTGTCTTCGCCCTGGATGTTTTTCTTTAAATCGGCCAGAGTCCAAAGTTCAACAGCCTTTGCCTCAGTTTTCTCAGGAACAACGTGAGTTTTTGCGGCAGACGGTTCTGCGATCTTAAAATCTGCAAGTTTTGTTAGCCACGAACGGAATCCAACCTTGTTAAGAAAGTCTTCCACTTCTTGATTCACTTTTAGGCGATAAGAAGATTCGTCTGGAGCATATTTAAGTTTTAAATCACAAACGATTTTTACCAGCTCTTTCGAGAGACGAGCATTATCTTTATTGGCATCTAGCGCCGTCATCGAACGCTTGTTTTTAATTGAAGGAATGTTTTCCAGAATGTTTTCCAGAGTTCCGAATTCTTCAATTAGATTCTGAGCACCTTTGGGACCGATACCATCAACACCTGGAATGTTATCTGAAGAGTCACCAATAAGAGAAAGGTAGTCCACGATCTGCTCTGGATACACTCCCATCTTGTCTTTCACGTCTTCACGCGAGTAAATTTTCTCTTTCATGGTATCGAGGATCTTAATTGGCCCGTCCACGAACTGCATAAGATCTTTATCACCTGAAGCGATCAGGATTTCATCAAAGTCATTCTTCCACTGAGTGGCGACCGATCCAATGACATCATCCGCTTCATAGTTAGGTGCTTTAATTTCCGGAAGACCCAGAACCTGAATAAGCTCATCAACCAGCGGGAACTGAGGAACTAATTCATCAGGTGGAGCTGAGCGGTTTGCCTTATATTCAGTGTAGATTACTTTGCGAAATGATCCTTCTTTCGTATCTCTCGCCACGATGATGTGAGTCGGTTGGTATTTCACTATCAAGTTGTGAACCATTGAGAGCACACCATAAACAGCGTTTACCGGAGTACCATCTGGTGCATGAAGCGGACGAATGGCGAAAAAAGCACGAAAGATATAATTCGAAATATCGATGATAATTAATTTTTTCATGATGACCTATTGAAGTGGAACTGGAGGTGTATCAAACCAAGGAGACTTAGTCTTCCTTAAATCCAAGCGAGTTCCGTCGTTGGCGATGACAGTTGTGTCCGCCATAATGTCCCCTAACCGATGCGCGGTATCACCTCGGAACAAAAAATAAACTTCCATGGCGGCAAGCGGAAGAGCAAAAACCGCCGAAAATATCCATCCCCAGAACGGGAAGACTAAAAAGAACAATGGCACTGTGAAAGGTAAATTTCGGATCATTGACTGCCAGGCGGTACAAGGTGCGCCATCGATCAAAGAAATGACCCCAAACCCCATGAAGCGTTTTCCAATTGATTGCCCGTCATAGAGTGAATCTGAGATGCAAAGATAGATAATTCCCAGGATTAATCCCATAGGATAATAGCAGATCGCCCCCACGGTCACGAGGCCGATATCAATACACTTAGCTATTAGTCGCGACCATCGGGCCCGGGCCATTGGCCCCTTTAATAAGGACTTCCTGTTCATCCGGATTATTGTAGCGAAAAATTCGCGACTTGAACGTATTTTCATTGATTCCAGATTATGTTAATCAAGTGTTATAATGGGTAAAACTTGTCCTACGGCTTCCCTTACGATAAAGTGGAGCTGTGCTTTATAAGGAGTAATTATGGCAAATTTAACAAGTGTAACTTCTGCTAATTTCGACCAAGAGGTTATGAACTCTGATAAACCGGTTCTAGTAGACTTTTGGGCCGAGTGGTGTGGACCATGTAAGGCACTTTCTCCAGTTCTGGACGAAATCGCGTCTGAAATGAATGGCAAAGCTAATGTTGTTAAAGTTAACGTTGACCAAGCTTCTGACCTTGCTCAGAAATTCGGTATCCGCGGTATCCCAACTCTTATTTTCTTCAAGAATGGCGAAGTTAAATCAACTCTAGTTGGTAACCAGCCTAAAGCTGAAATCGTAAAAAACATCAATTCTCTTTTATAATCAAGGCGGCGGGTCCAATGATGGACCCGCTTGTTTTTTCTTATGAGTTTTATCCGTTCATCCCTAGTTGAAGCCCAAAATACCCTTAATAAATTTGTTGAAGATGAAAAGAACATCAAGCAAATCGAGCAATCGATTCAGATCTTCGTTGATTCATTCAAAAATAACGGTCGAGTTTTCAGCTGCGGAAACGGCGGTTCAATGTGCGACTCTCTTCACTTCGCGGAAGAATTAACTGGTCGCTACCGTAAAGATAGAGCTCCTCTTCCTGCCACAGGTATTTCTGAGGCCGGTCATATCACTTGTATCGCGAATGACTTTGGATTCGATCACATCTTCTCTCGCTTTGTTGAGGCATGGGGACAGAAAGGCGACACGCTTCTGGCGATTTCGACTTCTGGGAACTCGGCCAACGTGATCAAAGCGGTGGAAGTGGCGAAAGCTAAGGGCATGAAAGTAGTAGGTTTATTGGGTAAAGACGGCGGGAAACTGAAGTCGATGGTGGACGTTCCCCTGATCATCCCGTGCCCCATTACAGATCGCATCCAGGAAGTCCATATTAAGTGCATCCATATCTTCATTGAGGGTATCGAGCGCCAGCTTTTCCCGGAAAATTACCTGTAATTTTTACCCGAAGGTAGTTCTTACATAGTCAGCCGAGGCCCGGTTTTTTTATAAAACCCCAAATTCAGAGGGGTGACTATGTCTACTAAAATTTTAGTCGCTCTAGCGTTTGGCGTTCTCTTTATGAATGCTAAGGCCAGAGCGGAAGTCGTTATTACGACTGTCTTCAACGTTCACGAATCAATCAGAACCAAAACTGTTAACGTTCTTTCAGGTGTAGATGGTCGCATCTACAAGACCGAAAACAGCGATGAGAACCTGAATCGTATTTTCCCACTAGTTGGAAAAGTAGTGAGAATCGATTTCACCGTTTATGGTACCAAGGCCATGATCAATAGCATTCGTCCAGTTATGGCCGGTGAGATTGATACTCGCACACTTGATCTAAACCATTTCCGTTACAATGAACTTCGTCAATTTGCTCCAACAGATCTTCAGACTATTGAGAAGGCGACAACTGTCTTCAAGAGCATGATCAACGACGGAGACAAGAAAAGATCTCAGTGTTTCAAACGCGCTCACATGTGGGCCTTTGATATGTGGTCTAAAATGAACATTAAGTCTGAAAAGCTGTTCATTTTCTTCACTCAACGTTTTCAGATGATCGATGAATACGATTGGTGGTTCCACGTTGCTCCTCTAGTAAACATTGCTGGTGAAGACTACGTGATGGATGGAACATTCTTCCAAAAGCCAACTCCCATTCAAGAATGGAAGAGCTTCTTCATGATGTCGAAAGAGCGTAACTGCCCTATCGTTGAAAAATACCAAGACTGGGAACAAAACCAGTGGAGCAAACTTTGTTACCTAATGAAGGTTCCAATGTATATGTTCCGTCCGGATGATATCCAGGCAAGAGATGTTAAAGGTATCGAGAGAAACCACTGGGTGCTTGAAGAAATCCAAGATGCTCGTCGCGCTTTCAAAGGTTGGGAAGAGACCTACGAAGGTTATGACAACGGTAAAAAGACCACTACTTTTTAAGGACTAATTTATGAAAACTATCATTCTAGCAGCAATGCTTATGGTGTCTGCAGCTTTTGCTCACACTATTGTTGGTACTCCGGTTTTAAAGGGCACACTTAAGACAAAACTTGTTGTTGATAATGTTCCTGCTACTTGTAAGGTTCAGATCGAAAAGATCTGGAGCTCAAATAACGAGGACTCTTACGGTAATCCTGCTTACCACGTTCGTATGGACCTGAGCCTATCTGGCTACGACATGGAAAGTGGCAAAACAGTTAAGTTTGATACAAAGGTCATGCTTTCAAATATGTTTACGGTTGGAACAAACCGTATGGTGAAAGATTATGAATATGCGACTGAAGATGGAAAGATCACACTAACGATTAAGACCGACGGTCGTCTTAATTCAGTTTCTTTCCCAAACAAATCTCAGAAAGTTACTTGTTCTTTTTAGTCAGCCATCATCATAGGGGCAACATCGTTGCCCCTCATTCTTCAATTTTTTCCCATATTTAAATTTCTTTGAGCATTTAGATTTGCGTTTATAATGAATTATAAACCTTTATTTTTCCATGGAAGGGGAAGTTGTTATGGAAATTATCCAATGGGCCATTCGTTTTATCACAGAGGGTGGCGTTTTCATGTATGTGATCCTTGCAGTGTGGGCATTCGCTCTGGCAGTAGCACTCGAACGATTTAAAAAACTCTCTTACACCTACGACGTAGACGGACCTTCATTCATGAATGAACTTCAACGTTACATTCTTTCGAATGACATTCAAGGAGCAATCCGTGTTTGTTCAGGCTCACAAGCTGCTCTACCAAGAGTTTTGAAGAGTGGTCTTAAGCGTGCCAATCAGGGAACTGAACAAGTTCAGAACGCAATCGATGCAACTGCGCTTGAAGTGATTCCAAAAATTGAGCAACGTCTCTCTTACCTTCAGCTTGCTGCCAACCTTTCTACTCTATTCGGTCTATTAGGTACGATTCAGGGTCTGATTCAGTCATTCTCGGCGGTATCTGCAGCGGATCCAACACAGAAAGCTGAAGTTCTTGCAAAAGGTATTGCAGTTGCGATGAACACAACTGCTCTTGGTCTTCTAGCAGCAATCACAATCATGATGATTCACGCTTTCCTTACTTCAAAGTCGGAAAAGATCGTTAACGAGATCGATGAGTTCGCAGTTAAGCTTCAAGATCTTCTTGGAACTAAAAAAGCCATCGACGATTAAGGATTAGCGTATGCTAAGAGTACCTACCAGCCGTAAACGTAAAAAGCCGGATGAGAAGCTGAACCTGGTTCCTATTATGGACTCGGTCTTCATCTTCATTTTCTTTCTTTTGATGTCGGCGAGCTTTTTAAAGATTTATGAAATCGGATCTCCGATTCCAATTGTTTCTGATCAAGAACAGCCCAAGAAAGAAGACAAAGAGCCACTAGCATTGACGATGAAAGTTACTGCTAATGACATTACTCTCTCTACCGGAATTCCTTCTAAGGAAATGAAGAAGTTCACTCGTCAGGCAGATGGTCAGTTCAATTATGATGATATTCACACAACGTTAATTGACTTGAAAAAACAACACGTGGATGAAGATTCAATCATCTTTGAGCCGACAGATGAACTTCCTTACGAAGAGATCGTCAAAATCATGGATGCGGTCAGAATGCTAAACAAAACCGATGAGGCCATCTTTAAACCAAATAAAGAAGGCGTGGACGAGAAGATCAAAAATCTTTTCGACCGTATCATCTTCAGTAATCTAACGACTTAAGAGGAAGTATGGCACGTAGAGCTTCACGATTTGGCAGAGGAAGAAAGAAAGCGACGGTATTTGATATCGATATCACTTCCCTTCTCGATATTCTTACCATCCTTCTGGTTTTCCTTCTTCAAAGTTATAACTCTTCGGGAGTGGTCATTAACGTTCCGAAAGAAATTGAACTCCCTCGTTCTTCATCTGAGACCTTAAATAACTTCGGTGTGAATGTGCAGGTATCAAAAACTCAGATTTGGGTGGACGATACAGAAGTAGTGAACACAGAAATTCCAGACGATCAGTTATTTGATGAAGGCGGACGAAGAATTGTTCCTCTGTATAATGAGTTAGTCAAAATCAAAGAAACGATTAAGCAATCTGAGAAACTCTCGCCACAGGCCAAGAAGTTCTCAGGGATTGCCAACCTGGTCGTTGATAAGTCACTTAAATACTCTTACCTGAAACGAGTTATGTACACCTGTGCTGCTGCCGGTTTTAAAGAGTTTAAATTTGTGGTTTTAACTCAAGGTAATTAACTCTCTATTCCAACTGAACAAATGAAAAAGGGACCAGCGATGGTCCCTTTTTTTTGGCATAAAAAAAGGACCCTTACGGGTCCTTTGTCATTTATTACATCTTCTTGGTCTGGAAGTTCATTGGCTGTTTTACCTCTACCGTACCGCCGCCCATTGGTTCCGGGAAGGTGATTCCTCGAAGGACATTCACAACACACTTACTAACATCTGCTGGTAACCCTGAACTTCCATCAGTACCGGCCTTTGAAACGTGGCCGGAAGCTCCGATGACAAAGTTAAGTTTTACAACACCAAAGACCTCTGAACCTCTTCTTTCAATCTCTTGCTGATAACAATAACGAAATTGCGGAAGGTGTTCGATCAGAATTCTTCTGATAACGTCCGGGTCCATTGAACCTAGAACAACAGTTTCACCAGGAATTCCTGCAGTGTAAATTTCACGTTTAGCAGAAAGACCTTCAGCACCTTTTGATTCACCCAGAACGCCTGTTGTAGCACCAACGAGACTTCCTTGATTGGTAGTCATGCTGGAAGTTTTAACACTACCACTTCCTCCAACAACTCCAGATGCTGCACCGATTTGTCCAGCATTAGAACCTGAGCCTGAAGCGCCCACTGTTTTAACTCCAGATAGCGATCCACCCTTTGCCACCAATGTACTAACTGAACTTGAGAAATCTGCTGATTTATAAACTTCAACGTGGCCCGCAGTTTTTACTTCAAGTTGTGAATAAGCAGTCGGTGCTTTTGCACTTGAAGTAGTCGTGGTTGATTTCGCAACCGGTGTATCAAACTTCTTATTTGAAGGCTTAGTTACCGGAGTCGTCCCCTGCTTTACTACTTTCTTTTCAGTCGCGGTTTTTTTGCCCGGATCAGGCTTTTTGTTTTGCTCTTTAGTAGTTACAACATCCGGCTTCTTAACATCAGGTTTTTTCTCGGTCGTTGCTGTCTTTTCAACGGCGACCTTATCAGGGGCCTTTTGCACCTGCTTAGGAGCAGTTTCGGTTTTTTCAACTGCAACGTTCTTAGAAACCGTTAGAGGTTGCTTGTAAAGGATGGTCGCAAGTCTTTCAGGCGCCAATTCATCTTTCTTATCATCTTCCGGAACTTCAATCACGTTCAAAGACACGATGAAAAGACCGGCCAGAAGCATAAACAGAGCCAGATATTTTCTGAATTCTGGATCACGTTTAAGAATTGGAGCATGTGCAATCTTAGGAGGAGCGGCCACATTTCTCACAAAAATTTGAAGGTGATCTTTTTGTAAGCGAACCAGGTCCTGACCAGAAAGTTCAATGCTCGCACCTACGTGACCAGTGTCTTTCTTTTTGTCACTAAGTAGAAAAACTCCAAAACCAGGTAGTGTATGAACAGTAGCACTTCCGCCTCTAACATCGACGAAAGGAAACTTTTCATTTTTATTAAGATAAGGAAATTCGATCTCGTCTTTTTTAGACAGGACGCCAGTGATGAAATAAGTATTACGACCTTCTGGGAAGTAATCAACACTGAACACCTGGTCATTATGAAGGATGATGACTTCGACTGCTTGTTTTGAGGCCTCGTATTTGAAGATAGGATAAAGATCGTCCTTATCTTCAAAAATATATTCACTGAATTCCGCTTTTGGATCAGCGGCAAGTGGATAAACGATTGAAGGCATATGTGATGAAACTGCAGGTGCCGCTTTCGGCAGGGCCTTCGGAGTAGAAGGTAGCTCAGGCGGAAGTTTAACCGATGCCTCACCAAGTGCTGGTTCCAGTGTATCAAGCACGGGAGGAAGCGCCTCTGAAACTACATAGTTTTGATAAGTGAATTCAATGTCGGCCAGGCGGAAGGTATCACCAATCCTGAATTCTTTAACGATGACTTTCGCATCATTCACATAGGTTCCGTTCGTGGAATTCATATCATAAATGATGGCCTTGTCTTCAAACACTTCAAGCACAGCATGGACCGCGGAAACTGCCTCGCTGTTTACAATGAGGTCACAGCTTTCACTTCTTCCTAAGAGGAAACGTCCTTTTCCGAACACTCCCCCTTTCGTTTTATGAGCTGGGTTGGTGGCGCGTACTTCGAACATCTTTGGCTGTTTATTTTTCTCTACTTGCACAAATGTCCCCTAGCGAATGCCTTCTACGGCTTTTTTCATTTCTTTGTTAAAATTTGCTCTTTCAGGAAGCTTGTTCTTAAATTCTTTTCTTAGTCTTGGAGAAATAGAGATATCACCAGGCGCGCCGGCCTCTCCTTCTACTCCAATTTCTTCGAAATCAAACTTTTCGAATTTTTTATATTCATAACGAACGTTTGGTTTATTTTGGGCCAAAACCGTTCCTGAAAGAATGAAAAATAAAGTTGCTGCTATGATTTTCATCCTATTCTCCTAATTGTGATTCAATCGCCGAATAGTAGCGGCGAAGATTGGCGCTCGAAGGATCCTTAATGCCAGAAAATATTTTCTGGGCCTCGGCCGCTTTACCGACTTTTTTATAAGTGTAAGCAACGTTCAATCCAATTTCAGCGCGGTCCCATTCAGAACGCGGAATCTGCTGATAGTAACTGAGAGCGCGGTTGTAATCAGACATTAAAAAGTAAGTTGATCCAACTGCGTTCAGAATATCCACGTCTTTTGGCGATCCATTCAAAAGACTTAAAAAAAGAGGCTGCGCTTGCTCTGCTAGACCATAAGTAAGATAAAGCTTCGCCAAGTTGTATCTTGGAGTCTTTGAAAATTTTGACTGCTTATTGGCGCGTTCAAAGGCAACCAACGCCTTTTGATCCAGACCCTGACGAGAGTAAAGAACGCCGATGTTATTTAGGGCCGGAACGTAGTTTGGAGTTACTTCCAGAGCTTTGTTATAAAAAAGAAGTGCTTTACGATGTGAGCCCTGATTCAAGTGACAGTTGGCCACAAGGTTCCAATACTGCGCCACTTTTTGATACTTATTGAAGTTCTTACCAGCAATGGCAAAAGCTCCTTCGAAATCTCGCTGACCACAACGAACAGAAATATCCATTAATGGATCTGCTGCAACATTTAGCTTTGCAAGCTCTTCCGGAGTCATGCGATCCAAAGTCTCATCTAATAGGGCCGGATTAAGGGACTTTGCGTTGCCTTGGTAATAATCCGAGATTTCCGAATTCGAGAGTGGTTTCTCTTTTTTAAAGGCCTCATTACTTACGTTGGCCGGAGCACTCGTCGGTGCTTTTTCTTTCGTAGTCGAACAGGCCGCAATAAGTAAAAGTGGCAGAAGAATTAATTTCATTGGCGACCTCCTCTTTCCATGAGGACTGCTTCTTTCTCAGTAAGAAAGCGCTTGTTACTTTCAAGTTCAGAATAAAGAACAGCGTAGTTTGAGAAGCTCAGGATTTTATTATCAGAGATAAGTTTCTTCACTTCAGAACGCTGCTTTCTGGCATTGGCAAGAATTGGACCGTGAACTTCGGCCATGGCCTTCTTAAAACTTGCTACATACTCTGGGGCCTTGCCTTCCGGAGTGAAGTTTTTAAGCTCAGTACCAAAAGATTCATAGGCATCAATGACGTATTTATAGGCCTCGACGATTCCCTTACCTGATCCGATTTTTTGGATGTTATTAACATCAGAAGTCATCTGATCAAGGAGCTGAAGCTTAGATTTAACGGCGCTATTAAATTCAGCTTCTGGAAAACGAAGTTGAATCTGATCAAGTCGTTGTTTTTTATCCTGAACACTTGCGAGCATTTTCTCGGCCATAAGGTCCAGGGCCTCAACCGGGATGTCCAGCTTTTGAGACTTGGCCAACTGGTAGAAACGGTTTTGCTTTTCGGCAGCTTGTCTCGCCTCTTCATTATTTCCAATACCCAAATATTCTCTACGAAGATCTTCAAGGGGCTTAATTAGTTGAGGGAAGTTTTTAGAATTTGTCTCTAGCTCCGCGATCAACTTCTCATAGGCCTCCCAGCGACGTGCCTTCGCCAGATCTTTTAGAATTTCAAATGAGACTTCGGCAATCGCGGCATCAGAAATTGAACACTGCTTTCCAAAGTCACGAACTTCAAGGGCCTTATTGATGTCATTATTGGCCAGGGCAATAAAGGCAGCATTTTTATAAGCAACAACCTTGTTTGAAGAATTCTCCTTACAAAGTTTTGCCACCATTCTGAATGAAAGATCGGCCGAACGATTAAATTCCTGACGAAGAAACAGGCCAGAAGCGATACTTAGGAATGAATCAGCAAATTTATTTACATCTGCTACGTCCATATCTCTAATTGCAATAACGGACCATTCGTAACTTTGATTAGAGTTCCCCATTTCATAATAAAGGGCCGAAAGGTTGTAGGCCGCATTGACCTTCGCCTTCGGTGTACTCTCATCTGATTCATAAATCTGGTGATAACCTTTGAGCGCCACGGCTTTGTCCCCTTTTTCAAGAGATTGCTGGACACCTTCAATTTGAATCTTTGTCATTAAACTTCTAAGGGCATCTGCATACTTCTTAGAAATTTTGAATTCACCGTCATTAATTCTTCCTACGTAGCCTTTAACTGCTGAGTAGTTTTTATTCTTTCGGTGTTCTTCCATGACCTTCGCAAGCATCCCTTCCTGAGTCTTATAATCTTTCGGAAAGTTCTTCGCGAAATCCGCCATGGTTTTCTCGGCCCCGGCCAGATCTTTGCCATCGAACTGGGCATTGAAAAGTTTCACGTAAATTGAATTTGCGCGTTCGCTTTTGGAATCAAAACTTAAATAACGGGTATAAACCGGCACATAATTTTTTTCCGCAACTTTTGGACTTAGATTCTTTTGCCCAAGAGAGGAAAGCATACCTTCCAAACTTTGGTTCATGATCTTCTTGTCATTATTGGCACGAGCAGCATCAAAGGAAGTGATATAAAGACCAATGGCCTTGCTGTAATTTCTTGCGGCATAAGCAGTCTCACCTTGGAAGAAAATCTTCTCCGCTTTCTGACCGGGAGAAAGCTGTGCCGACAGTTCAAAGTATGCAATCGCCTCTTGAGACTTCTGCTTCTGAACCTTCGGTACATTCTTATAAATATCAGAGGCAGTTGCTTTCTGAAGCTCGGCCGCCTTCTTATTCACATGGAAAACTAATTTATTGAAGTCATCCGTATTAAGAGGTTGCTTCAGGTGAAGGGCCACCAACTCTTTACAAACTTCCAGGTGTTCTGAGACCTTATTGAATTTATCAAAGAGATTTAATTGAGCGATTAGAATCTCAACTCGCTTATCACGGTTTTTCTCATTCTTAGCTGCTTGTTTAAGCAGAGTTTCAGCTTGAGCAAAACGGCCTTGGGTCACAATTGAGTTGGCGATTTTTACAAATTGTTCAGTGTAGTTAATGCCAAGACCTTCATAGAAGTTAATGGCATCATTCATGCGACCAGCATCAATGTAGAAAATACCGATATCACGCTCAACCATATTGCGCATATCAATGTATTTTCCGCCACTCTTCTTATGAACTTCTTTCATCAGATTGATAGCGCGATCGTAGTTTTTTACACGATAGTAAGACCAGGCAAGATTGAATGCGTCTTTGGTCCACCACTTCTCATCCATCTTATTAATTGATGCTTCATAGAGAGGAATCGCCTCTTTAAATTTATTTGCATTGTAATAATAATCGGCCAGAGCAAGCTTGGATTTCAATCCAACTTTAGAATCTTTAGGAGCATCCTTTGAGGCGAGTTTAAAGTACTTTTGAGCAAGGTCGTTATTTCCAAGTTCTTTATAGTTGTACGCCAGGATGTAATAAACTTCTCCAATCCCCTTATACTTAGGGAATCGCTTCACGACAACTAGACCAGCATCGTTAGCAGCATCAAAATACTTATTGGAGTTATTGAAATACTCTTTCTTACTAAGATTTCTTCTTTCTTCGACCGGAATATTTAAATACTGTTCGTTCTCGGCCTCTCTCCAAAGACGGGCCTTCTCCAGATTTAATTCAGACAAACGAAGAAGTGTATCTGGAGACTTAAAGTCCTGCTGCTTTGCCAGACGAGATACTTCTGAAAGCTCCTCATCTACAATCGAAAGAATCTTTTTACGGCGCTCATCCAGGGTAAGCTTCGCACCCCAAACCGAGTTCGCAATTAGTACAGATAGTAATAGATACTTTAACATTCAGACCTCAAGGCGAATACGTAATCACCCAATTCATCTGCCCAGAACTCACCATTGAAGTTCCAGAAGTACTGTTTATCATTACGCTCGATGTACTTCACATCACCGCGTTTTTTGTTAACAACTGTATCAGATTGATAAAGACGCTCTTTTCTTTGTGCCAGAACCTCAAGTTTGATGTAGCTCATCCCTTGGAAAGCAGTGTAGAGCTCGGAGTATTTAGAAACTAATCCGGCTCTTACATAAGCGCCCAGAGTTGTTCTGTACTCATCCGCCAATGTCTTTACGTTTTTTACGAGGTTTGCCTGCATGCTACTGCCTGAATGTTTGCGGAGAAGGTTGTATTCTCCGATCGCAGCAGTGAGTGAACTTTTCATTTCACGATAAGCAGCATCTTTACGAATTGATTTAAGAATATGGTCAACGATCGGAAGAGGAGCTGGTTTATTGCTCTCATGATCGGCCATAAGGGTGTAGTAGTAACGATAGTCCTTTCCTTTTGAGAGAAGGAAAGTTCTTAGATCGCGTGAAGGATTTAACAGTTCATTATAAAAGTCGTCCGCAGTCTTCTTGGCATCTTCATAAAGACACATCTTCATATAAGTCAGGGCCTTAAGCACTTCAGTCTCAGGTTTAAAGATGAAGTCAAAAACAGGAGCTTTATATGAAACAAGTTTTCCCAATGTGCGGTTGTAGTTACTCAGATAATAGCTGTTCCATGCCTCTTCAAAGAGAATTTCCGGCCATACAAATGAGTCTTTTGCGATATCCAGGTAGCTGAGCTCGGCCTTCTTGTAATCGGCCTGGGCGTATTGAACTCGTGCAATACCGGCCACACAATAATCACGGTTAATCTCAAGTTGATCACGCTGAGTATTTGATTCCGCCTTCCCCATTCTTTTTTCAGAGGCATTTACGCAATCTTTGAACTGAGTTTCAGCGTCTTTATGATCATTTAACAGTGAGTAAATAACACCACGAAGATTGGCCACAAACGGAAATGCAGAATGATCAGGACTAATGCCATTTAATTCATTAAGTGCTTCCTGATGTTTTCCTTGCTTCATCAAACGCTTGGCCAGGATATAACGAATATTTCCCGAGCGAGAACGACGAAGGATATTTTCAGGCAGAGATTCAAATGGCTTCACCCCAGTAGCGTAAAGCATTTTATCCAGTGCCCCTTCCATCTCAGAATCTAGAGTACGATCAGTTTTCACGATGTAGTCTTTCATCCAAGGAACTACTGAATAGTAGTAACCACCATCCACCAATTCAAGAATTGTGCGGCGGTAACCACTTAAAGATATAGTTCCCTTGCCATAGTTTCTGGCCGCTGATTCATAAGAGGCCCAGGCAGAGGGAATAAGAATTGCTGTAGCTAATAATATTTTCGAGAACATCCGTGTTCTCCTTTCTTAAAATGCGTAGTTTAGACCAAGACCCAAATCGTAATTGTTATAAAGCTTAGACGTCGTTGAAGTTGGTCCTGTTCCTGCCTTCTTAGTCTTATCTGCTTTATAAGTTTGACCTGTTAGGTCCAAACGAAGACTCCAGTGCTCATTAATATAAAAGCGGAAGCCAGTGTTCCATAAAGCACCAGTTTGGCTTTCATCGGTTAGAGCATTTGTGTTTGCCGCTGCAGTATCAAATTTGTTTCTGTTATCTTTAGTCGTGATTGTTCCCACACCAAAACCAAACATCCAGTCGAAGTAGAAAATGCGATTGAAAGTATTGATCTTCGAGTAGAAAGGAGACCACATCAACATCGCACCCATGAATGAATCGATTTGACGGTAAAAAGGAACAGTCCCCTGCTCTTTTACACCTTTCGCTGTATCGTTTTCAGAATTTGTGTTCTTACCGTAGATAAGCTCAACACCCCAGTCCTCAGTGAAGAAATATCCCCCACGAATGGTGCCACCATAGGCATCAAGGAAATCTTGGCTTAGGTTGTAAGCAGCAGTTGCACCGACATAAACGTTACCGACTTTTCTAAATTTTCTATTCTGGAGAACATAGATTTCTTTGTCGTTATCGAGCCATGAAAAGTTATAAAGAGATTTTTCATTAGCATACACGACAGTACTCATGATGAGTGTCACCAGGATCAAAACGATGTTTTTCATTTTCACTTCACTTGTTAGAACGATAGTCTTTATCAAATTCTAACACGCTCAGAATGAGGCGCAAGTTCTTGGATTAACGAGGGCAAATGCTACCGTAGGAACACTGACTGCAATGATCAAGATTCACTTTCCATGGTTCGTTCTGTGAGCGCCAGATGGGATAGAGATCTTTTCGACACTTTTCCAGGGTCACAACTTCAGTTAGTGTCTGCTTTTGATCTACAAAACATAAAATTAGTTCTATTTCTGAGCTATGATCGATTTGTCCCAGCTCATACAAGGCATAAGCATAGGTGGAAAGTTGAAGCCAGTAGTGGCCCAAATTCTCCGGAGTGATTCTTCCGGTTTTGAAATCCCAAATCTGAGCTTTTTGCTTTCCTTTCGGCATTAGCACTAAATCCGGAATCCCCGAAATCATAAAATTGAAGAATTTGAATTTAATCTGCTTTTCCGGGATAAGTTCGTACTCATCCTTCTTTTCTTTCAAGAGATCCAGGGCCCACTGAATCGGACCTTGCATGTCTGTACCAAAGCTTTGGCGAGGTACTACAAAGTTTCGAACGATCCCTTCCGCAATTTGGGCATGAATATAAGTGCCGCGTTCAGATGAAGAACGAACAACAGTTGCCAGCTCATCACCCTCTTCTTCGATAAATACCTTTGACGTTTCTTCGGGTTCAGTAACTTTTAGAATGTTTGAAAGATAAAATTTCCGCGGACAATCTAAGAGCGAGTTCAGTCTGGTCACACTAAGTTCAGCGGCAATGAGTAGCTCCGAGTCCCCTTCACCCTTAGGAAAAATCCCCACTGGATCATGAAAGAAAAGCGGAAGCTGAGGAAGGCTTTGTGAGTTTAAGAGGTCCTGAGCATTAAAATCTTCTCGCTTAATTTCAGTAACTGCCTCTTTTGTCATGCCCTGATGGGTCCAATTACGAAGACCCAAGATCCAGCTATTTTTTGGGATTGAAAATGCTTCTTCATGCATTTCAAAATCAACCCAGACCAATTTTTTCTTGGCACGAGTACAGGCCACATAGAAGAGACGTTTAGACTCCGAGAAATTTTTATATTTAGCGAGTTCGTTTTCAAAGACGTAGAGAGGAGACTTTTGCTTTTCTCTAGAAACAATATCCAGGTACCAATTAAAACTTCCTGGAAGATCTCCAAAAAGAGATCCCTCGTTCATGCCTCGACCGTTAGTATAAATACCGGCCAGGTAGACTGAATCAAACTCCAGGCCTTTGGAAGCATGGGCGGTCATGATCTGAACCATGCTTGAATTTTCACCCGAGCGAAGTTCAAGACTTAAGCGATCATTGTCCCCGCTCTCAAGCTGCTTCATCATGCTTTCCGGATCCTGGAGATAAAGATCAGAAATTGTTTGGATGGTTTCCAAGTTAATGTCTGAATTCTCGTTAGTCAGATGAAGTTTATGAATGAACTTTCGGAAGGCTTCAATCATGCCCCAATAGGTGACATTTCGATCAAAGTCCTCAAGATCTCTCTCTGTAACATTTTCAGTGATGCCTAATACGTTGAAGTAACTTTTAAACAAGAAGAGCGGATACTTATTCTTAGTTTCAGGATTTGAATCAAATTGACGTCTTAAAAGGCAAACAAACATCCCCAGAATAGGGTCATCAAGAAGATCAATTTTAAATTGAGCGGTAAACCCAATTTTTCTTTCCATCAAGGCACGAATTAATTCACCACTCGGTGTGAGCTTACTATAAAGCACCGTACATACATTATTAGTCGTTTCGCGTTCCTTCTTGATCGCATCCGCGATCATTAGGGCCTCAAGACGATTGATGTGCTCGTTTTTAAATTTATCTTCTTTTTCTAAATCACGGATAAGCTCAGCAGATTGAATTTCTATGATGCCTTTCTCTTTAGGGACCACTTCGGACGGAACATTCTGATCTTCCGGATTAACGGTAAACGGATCATGTCCCTCAAAATTTTGACCAAGCGGGAGAATCGTTCTGAATAAACTATTATTGAAATTGATCACTTCAGGAAGAGAACGGTAGTTGTTCGCAAGAGTACGAACTTGGGGGACAAGCTTTGCGCAATCTTGGAACACTGATAGTTCCCCACCACGAAATCCGTAGATCGCTTGCTTAGCATCACCTACGCAAAAGAGTTTGGAGTAATCTCCACCAATCAGATTCTGAATAATGCTAAACTGAATATCAGACGTATCCTGGAATTCATCAACGATAAAATAGCTAAATGCTTTTTGAATTCGAGTGCGGTCTTCTGAGTTTTCTAGTCCCAGTGACACGAGATACTCAATATCACCAAAAGTCATTCCAAGATTCGGGTCTAGGCGAACCTCAATGTAATTGAAAAGCTCCTGACAAAGATTCATCCAAGGCAGAACCTTAGAATCAAAATGCATTTCATAGTCAGTAATCACATTGGTCCAGACTTTTAGCCAGTCACGAACTGCGGCCAGTCCGTCTTTCGCGGCCTCTGAACCCGGAAGTTTTTTGCGATTATCAAGTCTCGAAACTGCTGCGAAAAGATTCACGTAAATTTTGAACTTTTCCACAGAAGTGATTTCGGGAAGACCAGATGACTGAAAAGTCGCCACGATTTTCTCGAAAGCACCTCTCTCCTTCTCCTCTGGTAAATCCATGGCATGGATGGCGGCAAGAGCTGAAGGTAGATCATTTAATTTATATGAAGACTCGATCATTTTATCGAGATTCTTTGGATGGATTTCTTCTAATTTAAATTTTTTCCAGGCGAGGCGCAGTCCCGGATCGCTAAAGACATTTGTAAAGGCCGAAAGGAGGGCGCGCTTCTCACGAACAACGATATCCAGAAGATCACTTGAAACGTTTTGAGAATGTTGCTCAAACCAAGCTTCAACTAGTTCTCTCACCTGGTCCGTTCGTTCAGGAGAGAAAATAATGTCTGATTCGGTAGAAAGGTGTGGAAAATATCCCAGAGTGATGAGTTTTTTGCAAAAACCATCAATGGTCGTCACGAGGAGCATCGGAAGGATTTCATTGGCAATCTGCCACAGCTCTTTATCCGTTTCAGTACTAGAAGAAATCTCCTCAAATTTTTCGGTGAGACGAATACTCATTTCACCAGCGGCCTTCTTAGTGAAGGTCATCATGACTACTTGAGAGAACTTCTGACGAAGAAATTCTTCAAAACTCACTGTAGGTTTAGATTTATAATCGCCCATCCACTTTCGAGTCAGATAAACAATATGTTCAACCAGTACGAAAGTCTTACCTGAACCGGCACCTGCGCGTAGAAGTACTCCACCCTCATGTTCAATTGCGAGAAGCTGTTCAGCATTAGGAGATCTAGACATTGGCCAACTCGCTTTTCACACAGACCTTATTGAGCTCGCAAAAATCACACGTGCTTGACTTGCGAGGGAGGGCCTTAAACTCTTTTTCTGCTTTAATGGCGAGAGAAAGGGCAATCATCTTGTCCTGGGCCTCTTTTAATTTTTCCGAAAATTCTTCTTTAAAGCGATGAATTTTACATAGCTTTGAGGCCTTGATTTCTTTTGCGACTTCTTCATCTGAAGTCAGAAGATTTGATTTGGATGAATCATCCAAAACCACATAGCCCATAATCACTGTTTTATTCTGAATTTGTGATTCAGTAGCATGAGCATAGGCCCAAAGCTGAAGTGCTTCGTAGTTTGCCACATCGGTATTACTTGAGGCAGAAAATTCCGTGGATTTAAAATCCAATAGAAGAAGATATTTACTTCCTACGCCTAAACAGTCGATACGACCATTTAGCGCCATTTTTTCGTCCAATTTAAATGGTTCCTCAATTTTCCATTCTATCTTCTCACCTAACTTGGTCTCAAGATCACGAATAAACTGAATTCCATTTAGAGCGCGATGATTAAAGATGAGCTCGCGCTGAAGGTAAACTTCATGCGGTAATTCAAGGTTCTTTTCCTTGATATAAATCTGCATGATTCTCGCTGTCAGAGACTTAAGATCTTCCAGAGAAAGATTCTCCTTAAAGAATTTTTCAATGATTTCGTGGATGATCGTACCCGAAGTCATGGGATCAAAGTCTTTCTCAAGAAGAACATTCGGAAACACTTTATCAACGTAGTTGAAATAAAATTTTCTCGGACAATCTACATAGGTTTGAAGCTTACTTGCCGAAAAAGAACCATTGAATGATTTTTTATCAAGCGTGCTAAAGTAGTCCTTTGGAACTCGCGTGTTGGCGGGCTTCTCTTTTACTATCTTGGTAAGTTCGATGTCCGAGAACATTCTCTTCCAAACAAGAGAATGCTTAAGGGTGCCCTCGCCCATTAGAACCGTTACATCGGCATGACCAAACAGATCCTGGAATTCCCATTGCTTGAAGAGCAGTTCAAGCTCATTACGTTTTAACGGACCCAAGGCGGCCAGCGCCTTCTGAATACTCTCCGTATAGTTTTGACCTAGACCTTGAATATCTTCGAAACGATCATCGATACAAAGCAGAACTCTTCTCTTCCGATCAATTTCTTCCAAGGTCGACATGTCTTTTAAATCCATGGTCATCTCTTTCGATGACACAGGAACATAAGCAGTACGCGGTTGATTTAAATTCACAACCTCAGACAAAAGCTTCAGGAAGAATTGATCAACCTTGATCTCTTCGTCTGTCAGATCCGAAATAGACGTTAGGGCCTCAAGGTACAACTGAATGGCCCTGAAATGTTTTAACGAAGAAGCCGTCTTGATTCTGTCCTCGAGAATTTTTTTCAATTCTAGGACGGTCCCATTATAATTTTTTAGTTCTCGCCCGATCTCCTTCAACTCCGGAGTCAGAAGCTGATGGGGAACCTTAAACTTCACTTCCTGAGAAGGAATGATGTCGATATGTTCTGCAGATAACTTAGAAACGCCCAAAATAATCTGATCATACGGGCGAAGCATATCTTTCAAATGAAGAGAAATTTCACGAGAGTTTATCGGAAGTAACTTTCCGACCGGAAAAGACTCTTCAATTTCAAGTTGCAATTCGTCGACTCGGTTATCTTTGAGCCAATTAATCCAATCACTTTTTTTAGTTTTATCTTTTAAAGATATAGGAAAAGGGATGATCACCTGATATCTGATCGCAAGCGCCTTCAAAAGATCTACTTGTTGACCGTTCAGATGTTGAAAACCCCAGAAGACATAGGTCTTTTTTAGTTCATCCGCTTCTTCAGCTGAACGAAGACCTTCGGCAATTTTTTGATAAGCTCCGTGCTCATCCAAAAATCCAGTCACATCCAGAAGTTTCCAGAATAATTGCACGGCCTGTTTGATAATTTCGGGCTGTTCATCCAAAACCGAAGTCAGTGCATCTTCATTCAAGGTAAAACTTCGAAGGTCGGAGAACAGATTGTAGGCCTGGGTAAATTGCTCATATCCCAAGTCAGGCAGATATTTGTTTTTAAGAATACCGAAAATGAGAAGTAACTCAGATTTGCGCTTGATCGCGGGGCGATCGTCCGCCCCCCACAATGCCTGCACTAAGTTCGCAGTAAACTTGGCAATGGTAATGACATCAAAGGGTTGATTAGCAGTAAGACGAGTTCGCAGACCATCCGCCTTGGCGGGGCTTGGTGTGATGAAGACCTTCTCACCCTCATGGGTTTCCATTTCAGTCAGAAACTGCTCTTTCTGGGAAAAATAAACGATCTGCATCATAGATGCTCTGATTCTACCTTTCCTCGTCAGAAAGATTAACAAAAAAGGGATGATGGGTTATAAATTATGGGTCCAAGGAGTTCCAATGCTCGCAGTTAGCCGCTTATATAGTTTCCTCGATCACAAAAATGGATTCAACATTCACTTTTTAGAGGGTCAAAAACTCATTCACGATCTGGTTCTTATGCATCCGATGCAAGGTTCTGGATTTGCTTATTTCAGAGACACGTTTTTGGGTCTTCTCCCAATCGTGTTTTTTTTAAAGCCAGGAGAATCTCTCGGTCTTTATATCGATTCTGAAGATCCTTACTTCCGATTAAAGATCGAAACTAACAGCGCCGGCCACACACGTACGCTTTTATTACCTGAAGAATTTAATTTCTTCCCGATGAAGATTAGCGGCCAGGTTCGAGTGACTAAAATGTTCCACGGTAGTAAGGCCCCTTACACTTCAGTTCTCGAGTTAAAAGATACGGAAACCAAAGAAGTCATGAACCGCATTCTGTCCGAGTCTTATCAAACGAACTCGGAAGTGATTGTTGGAGAAATGAGCGATCAATCGATCATGGTAACAAAACTTCCACCACTGAATGTGAACTCGACCATCGATGAAACCGTTTCAAGAAAAGAATTTATCAAAAAGCACAAAACATTCTTTCATAATGTATTTGAGGCCGCTTCAAACGATATCGAAAACATCGTTAAGATGTTCGAGGACCATGGATTTACTTACATGGGAAGCCGCCAGATTGATTTCTTCTGCCCTTGTTCAAAAGACAGAATGATCCTCAATCTTCGTGGACTCTACGCTGGTGATTTGGATGAGTTGTTCCAAAATGATGATTCAGTAGAAATCAAATGTGACTATTGCCGTAAGAGCTATCACATTGCTAAAGCTGAAATTCAGAACAACTAATTATTTAAACGGATTAATAATCTTAAGCTCAAGCCCTTGTTGTTTTGGACCACTTAAAATACGTTCAAACACTTGGGCCTCTTCATACATCCCGCAGAAGTTTTCCGCTCTGGCACCACTGGCAAGCACGGTATTCATGAGTTTCGTTCTTTTGACTGTAATGTGTTTGCTGTCTTTCTCAAATTCGTACCAGTTCTTTCCCTGATCAGGCATATCGATATAGCGGGCCTCACCAGTTGTGAGGAGAATCAGATAATCGCTATTTTGTTCAGACAATCTCAGGGCCTCTCCATAAGAGCGATCCAGATCCGCCAAAATCTCTCGTGCCTTTTGAAATTCTTTGTTCTCAAGAGCAGCAAGATAACTAAAGTCGCGAACGATCAAGATATGTTTAGATGATACTTTTCTGAAAGACTGATAAACCGCCTTAAAGTCTTCTGTGATGGAAGATCCACAACTTTTAGATCCACAAGTGCGATCATAAACGATCTGATTTGGATTTGCGGGTACTTCTTCAGAATAGTGGAAAGTTGGGGATCCCGACTGGCCTTCGGAACGACTCCAATAGTAGAGAGAACTTAAAAAAACGAGACCCGATTCACCACACTGATTAAAGCTACTTAAGCTTTGAGTTTTGCTTGCCCCACTCTCCAAAATACCAGTGTTGTAACCGTTGGCGGCGATGTAATTCCAAATGGGACGAATTTCCGCATCAGCACAACTGTGCTTGATGTTCTTCTTACCAGTCATTTGTGAAAGGAAAGATGCTTCGGCAGGATTTCTTAATTGATAAAGGTTATAACCCCAGGTCTTGCCGATACAAATATTTTTTTCAAAGGAAGTGCGCTTTTCACCTGATTGCTGGAAACGAAGAAGTGCAATTTGCTCTTCATCGAGACCTGCTACCTGAAACCAAATGATCTTCGTTGGCTGAATACCAAACTGATGCTTAGTTAAATTGAGACTGGTCACCTGGGCACAACCCATAAGTAACATCATCAACAGAAGACCAGGCCATTTCATTTTGAATCTCCTTCCCGCGAATGCTGATAGCCTTCGACCAGGGCACTGACACCAAAAGTTTGTTGAAAAATAAAAAAATAAAAAATCGCAAAGAAGAGAAAGACTTCTCCGATCACATAAGTCCAATAATTATTTATCAGAAGTCCTAATCCAAATAGACCTAAGAAAAAGAGGAGCTTAAAAAAATTACGTTTTTGATAACGAGCTTTTCCAACTGAAATGCTAAGGAATACTCCACTCGCCAACATGCACAATCCAAAAAACCATTCCGCCTTCGTGGGAAAGAATGAAAATACCATCAAAGAAGCAATGAGCGGGATGCGAGAGATTACTTTCTGCTGAAGATGACTAAATTGACCCATGAGAGTGATGACTTGAAGTAGCACGCCCAATCCCCCTGCTACAAGGGGTAATGGTCGCCATTTCATGTATTGTATCGGGGCAATTAATCCAAGATCAGTGGCAGACTTCATTCCGAAATAGACTGTTACGCATAAACTTACCATGTAAGCGATGAAACGCACCGGATGGTTTGGTAGTCCAAACTGCACGACGAGTTTGAGAAATAAAATTCCCGAATACAATGCTAATCCAACGTTCAGACATGTGAGAAAAGAACTACCCATGAAGCCTTCTAGCGCATAAAATAATACTCTGATTATAAACATTTTTACGTAAATGTCTTAAGATGTTTCGTGCATAAATGATTCGGCGCAATTTTAGGAGGCCAGATGGAAAGTATGGAAGCTAGTCGACAGATCATGTGGATGATCCCGTTTTGGATGAAGGTCGTTATGTACCTTTCTCTAGCGGTTGCGACTTATTTCTTCGCCACAGGTCTGGTTGAGAAATACAAGTTTGTTACAGCTGGTGGTAAAAACCCGAAAGATCTTCTACCGAAGAGATTGAACCTTGAGGCCTTCCTCAAAACGATTTTCTTCCAAGGTAAAGTACCTCGCGACTCATTCGTTAACGTTTTCCACTCAATGATTTTTTGGGGATTTCTTACCCTCTTCATCGCAACTGAGTTAGTGGCGATTCACGCCGATACTCCATTCAAGGTTTTCAAAGGCACAACTTACATCGTTGTTTCCTTCCTGGCCGATGTTGGTGGTCTTTTTGTTCTTCTAGGTGTTGGTCTTGCTTACTACCGCCGTTATGTGGCGAAGAGAAAATTCTTATCGGCCACTCGTCCGAATCAAGAAAAGTTCATGTATGGCATGCTGATCGCTCTGGTAGTGATTGGTTACCTTCTTGAGGCCATCCGTATTTTCGTAACAAACATGCCTGAGGGCGAACGTTTCTGGTCACCAGTTGGTTATACTTTCGCGGCGATTGTTGGTTCACTAGGTCTTTCACAAGAAGCACTGGCCGGAACATACAAAACACTTTGGATGCTTCACATGCTAAACACAATGGCATTTGTAGCAAGCTTAACTCACTCGAAGTTCTTCCACATTTTGGTTCTTCCATTCAACGCTCTTATGACTCCCTACCGTCGTGGTGCGGTTCTAAATCCAATGGATTTTGCCAATGAAAACGCTGAGACTTTCGGTCTAGGTAAAACTTCTGAAATGACTCTTAAAGAGAAACTAGACACACTTGCCTGCGTTGAGTGTGGTCGTTGTACTCAAGTTTGTCCTGCTAACCTTGCTGACAAACCGCTTGATCCAAAACTTATCGTGACTAAAGTTCGTGACGTAATGAACGCAAACCCAGGTCAGGACGTTGATCTTTGGGGCGACAATCCGCTTTATGCTTCTAACGAACTTGATTCATGTACGACTTGTGGTGCTTGTATGGAAGAATGTCCGGCCAGCATCGAACACGTACAAGTGATCATGGATCTTAAACGTTATAAAGCTCTTACTCTTGGTGACCTTCCACCTGCGGCCGCTGATGCTGTTAACAAAATCAAAAAGAACGGTAACCCTTGGGGTATCTCTCAAGACGATCGTTTCAACTGGGCCCAGGGCATGGATGTTCCAGTTATCGAGGCCGGTAAAAAAGTTGATTACCTTTACTACGTTGGTTGTGCCGGTTCTTACGATGGTTCAAACCAGAAAGTTGTGAAAGATACAGTTAATCTTCTTAAGAAGGCCGGCGTATCATTCGCAGTAATGGGCAAAACTGAGAAGTGTAACGGAGATCCTGTACGTCGCTTCGGTGATGAGTACTCATTCTACGAAATCGCGATCGAAAACATTGCCAACATGAGACAGTACGAATTTGGTAAAGTAGTGACTCACTGTCCTCACTGTTTACACACAATTGGTAAAGAGTACGCGAAGTTTGATGACGGTCAGTTTGAGACTGTTCACCATACTGAGCTTCTTTCTGAGCTACTACGTTCTGGCAAGCTTAAGGCCCTTAAGAACGTGGCAGATGAACTTACATTCCACGATCCTTGTTATCTTGGTCGTCACCATGGCGAATACAATGCTCCAAGAGACATTCTGACTTCAATCCCAGGGGTAAAACTCATTGAGATGGAGAAGAACAAAGATAAGGCCCTTTGTTGCGGAATGGGTGGCGGTAACATGTGGTACGAGCTTCCAGAAGGTAAACACCTTGCTGAAAACCGTCTTGAACAAATTGGTGATACCAAGGCGCCAAAACTTGCCACATCGTGCTCATATTGTATGATTAACTTCAACTCCTCTAAGGGACACATAAGTACAACGGAGAATCTCCAAGTTGAAGATGTCGCCTCGATTTTGGCCAAGTCAGCTCTCTAAAACATTACTAGGCACAGTCCTCTCTGGACTGTGCCTTTCTTCATTCGCTCAAAACGCTCCCCTCGAAACTCCTAAAAAAGTCGAATATCCAGGAATCATTCAGACCTTTGAAAAGCTTATTCAGGTCGATAATGATAAGTTCCAAAAACGCTCAGACGCTCTCATCAAGAACGGCAGAGTTTTCGATACTTCTAAGTCAGTAACAGGCCTTGAGCTTGAGCCGGATTTTTTAAATTCCATTATTCTGCATTCCGATCCGGGTTACCTTCGTCTGGCCTCGGCCGACAAGTGCCGCTTTTATGAATCGATCTTAACGGACCTCCTAAGAAGCTCGGAAGGGAAAATAAAGAACGTCCTCATGACCTATGTTGAGAAAGACGTTCGTCAGTCGGCGATCATTAATAAGAAAGACTTCCTCAACAAAGTTGTTAATCAAGAATGCCCTGACACTCAAAAGATGATTTCTCTCTTTCAGATTAAGACCCTGAATGAGGCCCTAAACAGTACCATCTTTGAAATCCCATCAGGCCGTGAACAATGCAGAAACATTCATCTTAGTTGGGTCAATAATCCCAAGACCCCATTTCTATGTCAGATCTACGAATACACCAAAGAAGCTCGCTTGGGTCTTGGTGACCCTAAAGACCTGACTCAACGTCGAGCAGTAGCAAAAATCCTGGAGGACAAGCAAACGCTGGTTCAAAAGGACTATATTGAAAATGTTTGTAAGCATCTGGATGACGAAGAACTTTTCTGTGATGAGTTCTTAAATGTTTCTTTTTGGACCAAGATCGCGGGCGGTTATGAAAGTAAGACCTATGCGGAAGACATTTGCCGCTTTGTCACTGGTGCAACGACGGCGGTTTCTTCGACTCAATACAACGTTTGTCTTGCTCGTTTGAAAAAAGAGAATGATCTCTGTCTTTATCCGGCAGGAAGAAACTCGGGCCTTCGCCCACAACCTGAATGTGATCAGCTATCGACTGCTTTGAATTTTTCTTCGCTTTCGGCCGAATATAAAGACTGTCCAGGTAACAGTGATCAGTTAATCGTGACTCAAGTTGCTCGTTTGATTAACTTCTTCTCTCCTGATCCAGTGAAAAGCGCAAACGGTCCATGTTCAGCAGTTTCGGCGGCCACCACTTTCAACTTCAATAAGAACTTTGACAATGAAGAAAACTGGAAGCTAGAGGCCTGTTATGACGATCAATTAAATTCTAGAGAGGTTTGTTATAAAACTTTCTTTGGAAAATATAATAATCAGCCAGAGTCTTACACAAGCGTTGTGGCAAAGATTCTTCAAAATACCCGTGGTGCAGATCCGGCAGTGGGTTGCGAGATGGTGGATTCTCAGGACTACAATCCCCTGCTCCTTCAGTACAAATCTGGTTGTTATATTATTTATGAGAGAGATAAATGTTTTATTTCTCAGTGTAAGCACAAAATTCTCTTCAATGACCGAGCGATTGATTACATCAAGATCAAAAATCGTGTGAATCTTGCTTACTTCCCGCTGACAGTAAGAGACGAAAGATTTTCGCAGAATTCTCTTCTGACTCGTGACTTTAAGAAGACAGGTAGAATCATGAATAATCTATCGACTATTCAGAGTTACTTTAAGAAATCCAAGGGTGCCATCATTCATGGGATTGGATGTGCGGAAGATATCCTTCCTACGTTCTTTAAGATTCAGGCCATAAATCAGTGTTCACCTCTGCCATTCATCATTAATGGAATCATGAACGAAAAAGGTAATACTGTGTTTGTGATCCGTACTGCGGCAGATTCACTTCAGGCCCCACGCCTTATTAGCTGGAGTAGCATCTACTCAGGAGTTAAGAGTTATCAGCGCTTACACCCTTTAAAACTTTGGACGATGTATGGCCTGGATTAGTTTATTCTTACTCTTTCTAAGTGTAGAGGCAGCGGAACTTCCACGTTTCTTAACGAAACACTCTCCGGAGACTTTGCGTTTCATCAGTATGGATGGGCGATACGCCTATGTTCAAAAGAAGCCAGGCGTGCTTGGCATGGTCAGTAGCTTTAGAAGTCTGGATTTTATTGCTGAGGCCTCGTCGAATGATTATTTAGTGAAGTCTTCGCGTTTTAAACAGCGCCTTGCCATTGAATCGATTCCAAACGCACATGACGAATACAATTTCTTAAAAAACAATCGCATCATGGTAGTTGATTTCGGTAACACCATCACTCGTGATGTCGGATTTGGAAGAAATAGTAAGCTCCACTTAAAAGATGAGTGGATCTCTTATTTCAACGCGGTTGAAAAAGTTCTTCATATCCAAAATCTTGTTACTCAAAAAAAATACGATATTCGTCTCTCTAAGAAAGCGAATCCATTTTTTGTACCAGAAGTAGAGATGGTAAGTTCAAGCACTGTCATCTACACCGATATTAACGAGAATGGTTATAGCGCGCTCATTGCTTATGATCTTATTTCTCAGAAAAGTAACATCATTTACCGCAGCCCACAGAGTGCTACCCGTCTGGAAATGTGCCAACAAGAGAACTATCTCGCTGTTGGTGAGTTTCCTTTTGAAGGTGTGAGCCGTGGCAGTAAGATCCTAAAGTTTGCGGGGGAAATGAGAGGCACGAGCTACACCACGCTTTATAGTTCGGTGGAACAAGACCTGGGTAATATGGTTTGTCTTCCAGAATTCATTTATTTCGTGAAAACCATGACTCAGGATAAACAAATCAATCACCGAACCACAGAAGCGGTTCGACTGAACTTAAAGACCCAGGATGTTGAAGTAAGGTCTGAACTTAAAAACGTGGGTCAACTTTTGGAGATGGACGGACGAGTTCTGATACCCCTTCGTGGTGAGTTCTTTGTGCTCGAAGGTAAGTTCAATTTGGGCGAGGACATCTTGAAGGCAGTTCCAACGAAAGAGGAGTTACAGCTTGATCTCTAAACTCCTGCTTTTCATTCTTATTTTGCCAATAAGTGCACAGGCCTTTGATAAGGACTTCACGGCCATGTCGGATCGCGTGCCGCTGGAATTCACTCACCTTTTTAACTCGCTCAAAATGGGTATAAAGACTCCGGCCGAGAAAATTCAGATGGTGGGAATATGTAAGGATTTGGATGAAAATCTTGGTCAGTTACAAAAAGAGCACATCTTTCTTTTGATGAAATCAGAAGTGATTAAAAACGTTCTGGAATATAAATTTAAGAAAGTTCGTCAGTTTGACATGACTCTTCTTCTACTTGATCGCTTGGAAGAAGATTTTAAAAACAAAGAAAGATACCTCAATTCTTTCTCACAATGGATTTGGCGCTCAATTCTCGCCGAACTTCGTTACCGCCAGGATATGGGACTTATCACCGCCAGAACTTTTGATGCCAACCAATTTGATGGCGCCAAAAAATCCGAGGCCCAGCGTTTTGCTCGCTACCTCACCTATCTCATGCCGTGGATTGATCGCATGGATAGTTTGACTGCTCCGGAATTCAATAACCTGTCTAAACAGGTCTCTTGGGTCATTCTTCGTCGCCTGAATGAGCGCTCGCTATTATTTAAGCGATACGCTTCGACCGCCACGAGCAATACAAAAATCACTATCTTCAACATCCCTCAGAAGCTCCTGGAACTTCATCCGGAAGACATTAAGCGCATGCAGCAGAATGAAGTCCCGCTAACTCTTAAAGAAGAGTCAGAGAAAGCGAAAACCGAGGCGACAAAACAGGTCCAGGATGTGACCCCGGAAGACCTAAGTCCCCTCTCTGACGAGATCAACGAAGAGTTGAATAAGAAAATCCCATAACACTATTAGTCATCGCTCTCAAAAGTGTATAATATGTCTGCCTCACCGCTCACAAAGGACATGTATGGCACTCACAAAATCCCCATATCGTGGAACTCGGGATTTTTTTCCGAAAGAGATGCGACTTAGAAATTATATCTTCCAGAAAATGGCGGAAGTCTCTGAGCTATTTGCTTACGAACCATACGATGGACCTCTTCTTGAAGAAGTGGAACTGTATCTTGCGAAGTCCGGTGAAGAGCTGATCAACGAACAAATTTATTCATTCATTGACCGTGGTGAACGTAAAGTTGCCATTCGTCCTGAGATGACTCCAACTGTTGCCCGTATGGCAGCTCAAGTGCATAGGGAAATTGCCAAACCAATTCGTTGGTACGCGATTCCGAACCTCATGAGATATGAAAAACCTCAGAAAGGTCGTCTGCGTGAGTTCTGGCAATACAACGCCGATATTTTCGGTGCCGGCCAATATGGCGAAGTTGAAATCATTCAGCTTGCAGTGACTTTGATGAAGAGCTTCGGTGCGACTTCTGAGCACTTTGAAGTGTTGGTGAATGATCGTCGTTTTGTGGATTTAGTGTTTGAAGGACTTATTGGTCTAGAACCAGCTCTGACTCATAAGCTTTACAAGCTTGTAGATAAGAAAAATAAAATGCCGGCAGACAAGTTCGCCGCCGAAGTTAGAACCATCACTCCCGATGAAACTAAGGCAAAAATCTTTGAAGAATTCGTAAACCTCACTTCAATTGATGAAGTGAAAACATATGTTTCAAAGTACTTCTCTGAAACAACTCTCTCAGATGTATTCATGCAAAAGCTTTCAGGTGTCGAGAGCATTGGCGATCATGTCATTGAAAAGCATGTGACCCCGTTAATCTCGCTCTTTGAGAAATTTAAAGACCAAGATCTGGGCGAATATGTGAAGTTTGATCCATCGATTGTACGTGGCCTTGATTACTACACAGGTGTGGTTTTTGAGATCTTCGATAAACACCCTGATAACCGTCGCGCGGTTGCGGGTGGAGGAGCTTACGCCAACCTTCTTCAAATCTTCAATGAGCCAGCTCTTGAAGGTGTAGGAATTGGCCTGGGCGAAGTACCACTAACTGATTTCTTAACAACCCACAAGCTGGTTGGTGATTTTTCAAAACCATCAATTGATTATCTTGTGGCCTACTTCACTCCGGAAGGAGAAAAGACGGCGGCACAAATCGCAAACAAGCTTCGCTCTCAAAATAAGAAAGTGGAAATGATGTTTGGTGATAATAAGCCCAAGAAAATTTTCAATTACTCAGATAAAAAGAACTTCGCTCACATCGTGATGGTCACAGAGACTGACATTAAAGTGAAAGAAGTGGCGACTAGAACAGAAACGACTAAGACATTAGCTGATTTTTAATAAGGATCCCGTATGGAAATTCAAAACGACCTCCCGAAGACATTTGACCCTCAAGGGGCAGAAGATAAGTGGTACCAGAAGTGGCTTGATAAAAAAGTATTTAAGCCCGTTCCAGGTAAGCAGAAGAAAACATTCACTGTACTTATGCCACCTCCAAACGTAACAGGTAAGCTTCACATGGGTCACGCCCTGGATGCTACAACTCAAGATGCTCTTATCCGTTATAAGCGAATGAAGGGCTTTGAAACGCTTTGGATCCCAGGGACTGACCACGCCGGTATTTCAACTCAGGCAGTGGTTGAAAAACTAATCTGGAAACAAGAGAAGAAAAATCGTCATGACCTTGGTCGTGAAGAATTCACTAAACGTATCTGGGCCTGGAAAGAACAATACGGTTCAGAGATCGTTAACCAACAGAAGAAGATGGGTGTTTCATGTGACTGGGACTACTCTACTTTCACACTTGATGACATTCCTAATAAGGCAGTTAAGAAGTTTTTCGTTATGCTTTATAACGAAGGTCTGATCTATCAGTCTGACTATATCGTAAACTGGGACCCTGTCCTTCAATCGGCGATCTCAGATGCTGAAGTTGAACACAAAGAAGTTAAAGGCTTCTTCTATTACTTAAAATACAAAGTAAAAGAAGATCCAGATATGGAACTTATCATCGCGACAACTCGTCCAGAAACTATTTTCGCTGATACGGCAGTTGCGGTTAATCCAAATGACGAACGCTTCAAAGATCTTATTGGTAAGACGGCAATCGTGCCTATTTGTAACCGTGAAGTTCCGATCATTGGTGACGAGCACGTTGATATTGAGAAAGGAACTGGCTGCTTAAAAGTAACTCCGGGCCACGATTTTAATGACTTTGAAATTGGTAAACGTAACGGTCTTCCAATCATTAACATCCTTAATAAAGACGGCACATTCAATAAGAACGCTCCTGAAATCGAGGGTCTTAAGCCCAAGGACGCTCGTGCAGAAGTTGAGCGCATCCTGACTGAACTTGGTTCATTGGTTGAAAAGAAAGATCACGTACACCCAGTTGGGCACGGTGAACGTTCAGATGAAATCGTAGAGCCGATGGTTTCAAAACAGTGGTTCCTAAATACAACTGAAATGGCACGTGTTGCGGTTGAAGCAGTTGAACAAGGCGATATGTCGTTCTTCCCGAAAGGTTGGGAGAACACTTACTTTGCTTGGCTTCGTAATCCAAAAGACTGGTGTATTTCTCGTCAGCTTTGGTGGGGTCACCAGATTCCAGTTTATTACTGTCGTCACTGTGATACTCAGTGGGCAGCTGAAGAAGCACCTACTCAATGTATCGAGTGTAAAGACACTGATATTTTCCAGGATCCAGACGTACTTGATACTTGGTTCTCTTCAGGTCTATGGCCACTTTCAACTCTGGGCTGGCCTGATGAGAAAGCAATGGAAGAGAAAGGTTTTGATAAGTTCTATCCAAACGAAACACTTATCACTGGCTTTGACATTATCTTCTTCTGGGTGGCCAGAATGATGATGATGGGAATGAAAGTAACTGGCAAAGCTCCATTCAAACATACTTACATCCACGCTATTGTTCGCGATAAGCAAGGTCGTAAGATGAGTAAGTCTCTTGGAAACGGTATTGATCCACTGGACATGGTACAACAGTATGGATGTGATGCCATGAGATTCACTCTGGCGGCGGGTTCTGGTTATAACCGTGACCTTAATCTTGATCCAGAAAGAATCGAAGGTTACAGAAACTTCGTCAACAAACTTTGGAACGCCTTCCGTTTCGTTTATCCGTTCCTGGATAAAGCAAAAGACGAACTTCCAGTAAAGTCTGAGTGGCACCTTCACGATAAATGGATTCTTGCTGAGCTAAACACTGTTGCGAAAACAATGAACGAGGCCTTTGACGTTTATCGCTTTGACGATGCTTCTGCTGAGATTTATTCGTTTGTTTATGACAAGTTCTGCTCTTGGTACATCGAGCTCTCAAAAAACATCCTCTATGGCAATGATGAGAAAGCGAAGATCATTCGCGCGACAATGCTTAAGTACTGCTTCAAGAAGATCGTAAACCTTCTTCACCCGATCACTCCGTTTATTACGGAAGAGATCTGGTCATACTTCGATGACAAATCGCTGGTTGCGACTCAGGAATACGTAGAATTTGATAAGTCTCTTGAGAACGCTGAAGTTCAAGAGATGATGAATAAGTTCATCGATATCACCACTGGAATTCGTAACATTCGTTCTTCAGTGAACATGAAGCCAAAAGATGAAATCGACGTGAAACTCTTCACTGACGATAAGAAACTTGCGAAGTTCGTGTACGAGTCTCGTCACTTCCTGAAAGATCTGGCGAACGTGAAGTCGGGTACAATTCGAAACAAGGCCCAGGAAAAGCCCAAGAAGTCGGCGTCTCTGGCAACTGCCCATACTGAAATCTTCATTCCACTTGAAGGGATCATCGATCTCAATGAACAAGTGAACAGAATTAAGAAGGACATGGAGAAGACCCAGAACGAATACAAGAAGGTCGAATCTAAGCTCAATAACCAGAACTTCATGGCCAATGCCCCTGAGGAAGTACGCGCTGAAGTTCAAGAGAAGGCCAAGCTTTTCCAAGACAAGCTTCAGTCCCTCAACCAGATTCTCGATAGTTTCCTATAAATACAGCGGCGAGTCAGAGCAAGTTTTGCTCCCTCGCCCCTACATTTCCTCTTCATGTTAGACTTAATAAAAAAGGTCAACTCATGAAGAAACTTTTAATTCTCATCACTTTTTTAGTTCTCCATGCTTCAGCGTCTGCGCAGACTATGACCTGTATGGATAAGCTCATGCCTTACGGTAAGCACTCTGGGCTACACCAACTAACAAAAGATGAATGGAATGATGGTAAAGAGTTCTTGGACGCTGAAGGCGCCAAGGTAGCACTCCTTACTCTCGTGAATGTGAAACTTCTTTGTAAGCCTAATGAAGTCTCAATCAAAGTCTTGCCGATTTGTTCGACCATCATCGCCGATCTCACTCAATCTACGACTTGTTTTACTTATACGAACTTGGGTTTTTTCGTGCTTTCTCGTGACAATGGAAGGAACGTGAACTTTATTTTCAGTAAGGACAAACGTTTTTCAGATCCGGCCGATTCTACTCTATAGTTTAAAGAAATCGAAGGCCTTCTTCGCAACTTCATTCATATCAAACGTAACACGTTCTCGTAGTGAACCCGAGCTCTTGGAAGAATTAACAAGAGTTGGATTATTCACACCCATTACTGCCACATCTGCCAGAAAATAAAATGGTCCCGTTCTTTGAGGGTCCTGATTCTCATACAGGATGAGAGTCTTAGAGCCAACATAAGCAGATAGCGCCGTTGCAGGACCAGCGTAACCAATCACACCCTTGGCAAACGCCAGCATGCGGCCCAACTCAATCCAGTTTTTATAGACAAAGTTTACGTAAATATTTTTCTTCGAAAGGCCCGCAAGAAATGGTTCGATCAGCATCTGGACTTTCACTGTCTCATCGGAAGAGAAAAAAACAATTCTTTGATTCTCAAACTGTGAAACGAGCTGAATCCACTCCCCTTCAATTACGGCATTTCTTAAAGGATAAAGATCAATTGCGATGTATGGAAGCGAATCCCACTCAGGAATAATGGGAGTGAGATCACGGGACATCACACGCAATTTGGTATTCACATTTTCACCCACCAATTCTTTAAAAAGGGCAAAATGATCTTCCACTAAATGGTGACCGACTGGTCTGGGAGTTTTATGAGTGAGAACAAGAGTTTTCCAGTTATCTGAAAACCCTACTCTTTTCTTCGCTCTTAGACCCAGTCCCAGGCAAGCATCAGCAAAAGAATTGGTAAGCGAAATAAATAGATCAACATTATAAATTTTCGCATTCGCACAGTAGCGATGGACATCAAACACATTACTGATCTCGTCTTCATCGAACTCATGATAATAGGCCGAGAAAGGTAAGAGATTTAAGACCTCGATATCTTTCTTAGGCGTGATGAAATGTAAATCTGCTTTGGAATACTTCTCACGGATTGCATGAAGAAATGGAAAACTCAAGATACGCTCCGTGAGATCAAACGGAAGCTTTATCGCAATGACTTTCGGTTCATCAACTTCAGGTGAATTTTCCATGGAACTATTATCGGCGGATTAGACGCAACTCTCAAGGTCCTTGCACCTTTTTTTCCAGGGTAAGTATCTTAAACTTCAATCAGCCAAGGAGTTTTTTATGATGAATCTAACATGGCCAACACTTGAGTATTCTGAATGGAAAGACACTTATGAGACCCTTCATCGTTGGACTCAGATTGTAGGTAAGCTGCGACTGTGTAAATCGCCTTGGTGCAATCATTCTTGGAACACTACTCTTTATGTGACCTCCAGGGGCCTATCGACTTCGGCCATTCCTCTGGGTCAAAGAAATCTTACGGTCGATTTTGATTTTCATGATCATCAGCTGATCTTCCAGGACAGTGTGGGTAAAAGTTTTGTTCTTCTTCTACAAAATGAAACCGTCGCATCTTTTTATGAGCGCTTTTTGGAAGCGCTTAAGATCATGGACGTAGAACCAAACTTTGATCCAGTTCCCAATGAAGTTTCAGATGGAATTCCTTTTGCCGAAGACACTGTACATAGAACTTACGATCCTCTTAAGGCCCATAACTTTTTTCAGGCACTCGTAAGAGTGAATAATATTTTCCAGGAATTTAGAACCGACTTTGTGGGTAAGAGCAGCCCAGTACATTTCTTCTGGGGAAGTTTTGATCTGGCAATCACCCGCTTCTCAGGGAGAAGAGCGCCGGAACATCCAGGCGGCATACCAAATCTTCCAAACGATGTGGTAAGAGAGGCCTATTCGCATGAAGAGATGAGTTGTGGCTTCTGGCCGGGTAACGAGATGTATCCTCATGCTGCCTTCTATAGCTATGCCTATCCAGAGCCTGATCACTTTTCAAAGGCGAAGGTCATGCCTCCTGAAGCAATCTATAATCAAGACCTGCATGAATTTATCCTGCCCTATGAAACAGTGAGAACCTCGCTGGAGCCGGCGGCAACCTTGATGAGCTTTTTAGAATCAAGTTATCGAGCGGCCGCGAACCTCGGTCACTGGGACCGCGATATGCTGGAAGTAAGTCCTTATCTTTATCGTCTTAAGGAGCGAGTTCAATTTTCTTTTGACGATATAAGAACAGAACAGTGAAGTAACTGGTCGCAAGTGCCGGAATAAAAGCATTAACGATTGGGATCGCCACCAGAAGCAGGAAGATCGCCCCTGAAATCGAATAAGGAATGATGTTTTTAAAAACATCTTTCAAGCATTCCCCAAAATGCATATTTCGGCGTGACCAAGAATAATCCACAAATTGAACTGCCACCAAAGTCGCAACCAGGAAAACTCCTAGTGGATAGAACAATGGGAAAAGATTTAGAAGGAAGGCCATCACCGCCACGATTCCAATAAACACAAGCTTCTTGGCCTCGTTCTTAAAGGTCTGACCCATGCTCATCTTTACTTGTGCCAGTGCTTTCGATTGATCTTCATCCATGTACACTTTTTGAACTAGTTTCGTTTCGATGCGGCTACTCAAGAGTGAGTTAAATGGTGCCGCGATAATTCCCACGACAATTACGAAAGTCCAGCTCATGACGAAGAAAAGAAAGATCATGAGGATACCAGTTACAAGAGTCGCCAGAAATGTTGCCTGATCAGAGGTGTAAATGTAGCCACGAAAGAAAGCAACTAAGCGATCAGAGTTACGATAGGCCGAAACGATCGTAAAAAGATAAAGAGCAAGGGCCATGACGGTAGGAAAGATTGAAAGCACGAAATTCACTGGGTCAGTAAGAATCATCTTAAAGGCCATTGGGAACGCTTTCAAAATACCTTTCATAGTTTACCTTCTGCTGAGTAGTGCTTAAAACGGAATTCAAAAAGATCGGCAAAGTCTTGAAGTGTGGAGGTTGTCCCGTCAGGGATCTTCATCACAATATCTTCTAGCTCCTGCCAATCAAGAAACTTAAAAGTTATATCTGTAAGTATATGCTGATCCCGGCAACGGCGAAACTTTTCTTTCGCTTTATAGATCATGCCACGGGCACCAATGAGATTTGAATCGCGGTAGTGGATACAGGCGGCGGCCACCTGAATGACCGCCCAGTAGACATTTCTTGTAGGATCCTGACGATCCTCCATCCATAAATCCTCAAGAGCTTCATGGCATTCCCAATATTTTTGCTCATTGAAGAGTTGGACGCCCTCTTCCATTTTTTTTAAATGTTCGAGGTCGAACACTTAGAAACCGCCGAGGATATTTAATCCAGAGTCAACGTATAGAACCTGTCCAGTCACTCCACCTGAAAGGTGAGAGGCAAGATAAACTGCAGCACCACCGCAGTCTTCAGGAGTAACGTTCTTCTTCATCGGAGCAATTTCTTCAACCTGAGAAAGAAGACCTCTGAAACCGGAGATACCAGAAGCAGCAAGGGTCTTAATCGGACCCGCCGAGATACAGTTTACTTTAATGCCACGAGGACCCAGGTCATATGCCAGGTAACGTGTAGAAGCTTCCAGAGCCGCTTTTGCTACACCCATTACGTTGTAGTTCTTCACTACTTTTTGTGAACCGTAATAAGTCATGCTGATGATTGAACCGTTATCATTCATGAGATCATGAAGAGCATCAGTCACACCAACAAGTGAGAAAGCTGAAATATCACAGGCCATCGCAAAACCTTTGCGGCTGGTGTGAACGAATTCACGCGACAGATCTTCTTTGTCGGCGAATGCTAGGGAATGAACGATAATATCGAACTTGCCCCAGTTTTTTTCTACGGCTTCTCTCATTGAAGGATAATGAGCGTCGTTCGTCACATCCATTTCAAAGATAAAGTCTGCACCGATTTCCTGAGCAAGTGGTTCAACACGCTTTTTAATGGCATCATTCATATAAGATAGAGCAATCGATGCTCCCTGTTCTTTAAATGCTTTTGTAATTCCCCAAGCGATAGAGCGATCATTCGCTAGGCCTAGGATAAGGGCTTTCTTGCCTTCAAGAAGTTTCATAATGTCCTCACTTTTTTGTCAGGATACACTACCTAACAGGCCGCAGGCTTTCAAGCGAATCGAAGGTTTGCACCGGGTCAAATAGAGTCGAAATAGCCTGTCCAATGGACTTTTTTTGTAATTCCATCATTTCTCCACATTTTTTTGTAACAATCATCTCCTTCTCTGAGCAGAACAAATTGGAATGTAAGTACGCTAAAAATCTTCCTCCAATGCACTCGCATGACTAAGTGAATAGTCAACACAAACAAGAATGGAGATTTAAGATTGGGGCATATTTATATGACCGTTTTATTTTTCGCTAAGGTTGTTGGAGAAATGTATCCGTCAGATAAAATGTAATTTCACATGCTTCATTTTAATGAAAGTTTTTAGAGTAAATCGGCCTTGTAGCATGATGACCCAATCTTAATTTTTCACTCTCATAATCATGGGTTTATCCACCAAAATTTAATCTTGAAAATAAGTATTGCGACGGCCAACATGGGTTCCATCTTGTGTTTATCTACAGGTTCACGACAAAGAATTTTGTAACTAAAAAAAAGAGGTAACTATGACAAAAGCTTTTCTATCACTATTTCTATTATTGTCCCTAGCTTCATGCGGAGGCGGTGGAGGCGGCGGTAGCGCTAGTGGTTCAAAGGGCTCAGGCACTCCGGTATCAGCTCAAGAGATTTCAACAGATGCTGCTGTACCTAGTGCTGCAAATAATTTTGATGTAAACGTTAAATTAGAAAATTTTGATGCTGAACAAGAATCAAAAGTTCTTGAAGCAGCAGAACTGATCAAAAAAGTTATTGCAACGGAAGAATTTAAAAATGCAATTCTCAACCATTCATACAATGGTAAAAAAGGTTTCGTAGATTCTGCCGGCCTAAGTAATGCAGAAATCTACCAAAAGATCCTAGAAGGCTCTGAGAAGCTTAATCCAGGCAATAACAACGCTATGGACTTAGAGCTTGAAGTCTATCATGCCAATAACGTTGTGGTTGGTTATACAATGCCGTCAGTGATTAAAATTTGGATGAACAGTAAGTTCCTTGACCAAAATAATGCAGCGGAAGTTACAACTAATATGACTCACGAATGGCTTCACAAGCTTGGTTTCAAACACTCAGCTGATAGAACGCCTACTCGTAAATATTCAGTACCGTACGCAGTTGGTTACTTGATGAGAGATCTTGCTCGTAAAATGATCTAATAGGTTCAAGTATCTCTTTAAGGCCGGGGAATCCCGGCCTTTTTATTTCTAATGTGTTGTCGGACAGAAAGTACTGGCGATGTCTATTAAAGCTGATGAAGCCGGACCAACTCTAACTTTCTTAGGTGATCCACATCCGCCCGTTGAATAAAGAAGAATTTCCTGAGACTCCTCACTCCCCTCTGCCACAAATCTTGCCTTAATCGTAGTAGAAGGGCCGTCACACATATAATTGTCCTCCAGCTTTAATCGTTCGACCTGAGCCTTGGCGATCATTTCGTTCAATGAATCTTCAGCAGAGAAAGGAATTCGGTACTGCACGGCCGAGCGAGCGTAAGTACGAGTGAGTAGAACTTCTGTTTCAAAAACTTCACATTTATCCGAACGTGACCACTCAATAGGTACAAATCCTGAGGCGCTATATTTCGTAATAAATGGTTGTTGATCAGCAAATGCAGAAAACGAAAGTAGACCAAAGAAAACAAGACTTAGAGATTTCATGATTGCCCCTTGGGTTTTATTCCCAAGAGTTTTAGACGGAAGGGTTCATGGCAGTCAAAGCAATCTTACCTAAAGCTCAGATGACTTTTATAAGATCATCAAAATCAAGTCCAACCAAACGGGCCTGCTCTTCGCACCAAACGCGAGCGTAGACGTGTTTGGGTTCATCCAGCTTTTTAGTGATGGACACAACTTCTTTTAAGGTTAGGTGATGCTTACCTGATTCAATTCTTTGAAGCATGGGCTTAGTGAGCTTAAGTTTCTTGCACATATCATCAAGAGAAAGCTCATGAGTCATGCGGAACCCCTTCAAAAGAGATCCTACCGTAACTGGGCCAATTAATTTTTCGACGATTTTTTTTGAGTTCTTCAACATGAGGAGAGCTTAGCAAAAAAAAGACCCCCGTAACACGGGGGCCAGCGTTGTGATTAGAATCTAAGTTGAACACCGGTTTCAAAGGTGTCTGCGATGGCCAACTTGTAGTTATTGTCTGAAACTTTTGTCTGCGTTGTGAAGTGCGAAACTTCCGAGATCCAAGAGAAGTCATCCGTCACACGATATTCCCAACCAACTCTTAGAACAGAGTTACTTGCAAGAAAGTTACTTGCTGGAGTTGCAGGAGTTGTTGCTGTAGCAACGTTTGGCATATCGGCGGGGTCATCGATTTTAGCAATACCTACACCACCGAAGATGAAGTTCTTCTCGATGACCTGATACTGTGCCGATAAAAATCCACCATATTCTTTAGTGTCAATGCCGTTCGCTGCTCGGCTAAGAGTCAGAGTTCCCAAATTGTCCATGTTCTGACCATAGTATGCCTCAGCTTTAAGTCCTAGAAGACCATAGTTCTTCTCGAAAAAAATGTTAGCACCATATGATTCATGATGTTTTCCATTAGGATTTACTTGTGGAGAACCATTCGGGTTATATAGATCAATTCGGCTATAAATTCCTGAAACACCCACTCGACCTGCATCAAGCTTGCGAGAAAGTCTAAGAGCATAAGAAGGTGATTTTGAATATTCAGTATCTGTATCAGATACACTTGGGTTGGCAGAACTAAGACCAACAGCACCACCTAATTCCCATTCACCCAAAGTTTTTAGATATTGGGCCTGCTGTCTCATGAAACCTGAGTTACCGGCCTTAAAGTACATACCAACGATATCGAAAGTATAACCAGTCACCGGCGAGAATAGATCCCAATCTTGACCTACGATTACTTTGTTATTGCCCCAGCTATAAGTAACGGCAGCAATACGAACACGAGGGTTCATCTGAGTTGTAGGAGACGATTTGGCGAAATCAATGAAATCTAATTCGATTTTACCCGAAAGATTTTCACCTTTTTTTAGAATTGCCCCAATACGGCTTTGTGCAGTTTGAAAGCTGAGACGAGATTCTCTATTAGGGCCAGCATCCACTACCGCATGTGTAGGAGCTGACATGTTGGTGTTGTTAAAACTACCTACTGCTTCAGTAGAATAAATCGCACTCGCTTTGATAAATCCGTATGCCGTAGCATCGAAACCTTGCAGAGTCGCCGCATTTGCAAGACCAGTAGAGAGTAATGTAACCGTCGCCAAAATTTTCTTATTCACCCACACTCCGATGTTCATGAATTTTTATTAATTTTTTAGGAAAAGTCCTGAGTTAGTTTCCTGCTAAATTTCTTACCTGTAAAAACTTATTTAAGGACAGTCATAGAAAGGCAACATTTTCTACATTGAAATCAGCAGTATGAAAATTCATTAAGACGCACAAGGCGCACGTGCTGCCTCAGAACCTTGAGTCATGAGTGGGATGATATATGAAAAACAATAGGCCAAAAGGATCTCATACCTTCCGGCCTATCGTTTGATGAATTAAGGCTTCGGAGCCTCCGTGGCAATGCCACGATCGGATTTGAATTTCTCGTTGTAGAACTTATCAAAGTACTCTTTACGGAAGGCCGCAAATTTTTCGACTTTTGCCGGGTCAGTAATTTTCTCCTTCAACCATCCCAGATGTGTCGTCTCAAGATCTGTAAGTTTCTTCATGCCGACATCGAGATGTTGAGGGTGAAGATCTTTACGTGCAACCCCAAGCTCTTTGATAAGAGTGCCTTCCGAAGAGATGTAGCTGATCGCAACATCTTCCGAAAGCTCAAGGTCTTTAACCATAAAATCGTGAACTTTTAGAATCCAATCATTCTGAAACTCTTCATTATCCATCACTTTTTCAAAATCTGTGGTGTAGATAATGTTATCCACAAACGTCGCTTTATAACCTGGTGTCGTTTCAGGATTATAAGTGTGCTTGGCCTTCCATTCGGTCTTCTGTTGAGTTACATACATCTCAGAAGCAGAGTTACGTTGCTTCATTCCCTCTTTCGTGGCCTCAACCAGTTTAGTACGAACTGAACCAATATCGGCAAGAAGGACGATCGCAACAGCAGCAGGAATACCAACACGAAGTGTATATTTCTTAATAACAGGTATGACTTTTTTGCGTTTCATAGGATTGAAGTCAAGTACCTGCTCTACTTCCTTCATCGCGTTCGCATTTTGACCATCAATTGCCATCTCAAGTGTCGAACGAATTTTATCACGGATCTGTTGTTCTTTTTCACCTTGGGATCCGGTTTCGGCCACAAGGACGTTCATGACAGCTTGAGTAGCATTAAGAATACGGTCTTTCTTAGTTCGCTGAAAGAGTTCCTTTTCTTTACGAAGCTCTTCCTCCCACATCTTTTGCTGATTAAACTTGGTCGAGTTGATGTGCTCAAGCATAGTTTTCTTTTTATCAGCAAGCTCAGTTTCTTGTTGTTTTTTGAGATCAGCAATTTGGCGTTGAATCTTTTCTTTCTCGGTCTTCAATTCCTTCATCGCTGAATCTTTCAACTCGCCTTGGCGGCTAAGTTCTTCTTCACGAATGCGGGCAATCTTTTTGAGTTCCTTGCGCTTAATTTCTTCTAGTTTTTGATGACTCTTATCTTCGTCCCTTCTAAGTTTTGCCACATGCTGGTCAGTCATGTTTTTGATATGAATGAGACCAGTCTCCTGTTTCATCTTCAGGAAGTTTTTGACCTTCTGTTTGCGTTTCCCTAAATCATCCAGAAGTTCCATTTCCGTGCGTTTGACAAGCTCACGGGACTCCAAGCGAGCTTTAGTAACAATCTCCTCAGCTTCGGCTTCTTTCTCTTTGAAATAGTCTTGGGCCTGTTTAATACGGTTATGAGAAGAAGACTCTCTTTCCTGGGCATCAAGAGTCGCTTCTTTTAAGCGTTTATTGGCCTCACGAGTGATCTCGGCCTCAATCTTTCTGGCCTCACTGATAATTTGCTCAACTTGCTCTTGGGCCAAGTTTTTCATTTGATGAATGTCGTTTTGTTTACGACGATATTCAGCTTCCACTTCGATCATGGACTTTTGCTTAAAGGCCTCAACTTCGGCCAGATAAACTTCTTTCTCTGCCAGGATTTTCGAGCGTTCATCACGCTTATAATTCTCCATTTCGATTCGAGCGGCCTCTTGTTTTTCTTTGATCTGAGTTTCACAGTCCATCAGTTTAATTTGAAGCTGTGTCAATTCACGGTGAGCACGGCCTTTTTCATGCTCCATCTTCATCGTTTCAGATTTTAGTTCCTGAATCTGAGTCTCAGTTTGCTTCTTATTAACATGAAGTTCTGCGACCTGGGCCTCAAGTACCGCCTTCTCTTTATGAAGATTGCGTTGTTTTGAATGGAGTTCCTCTATCTGAATTTTTAAAAGACCGTGTTCAGCATCAGTTTTTGCCTTTTCTCTTTCGCCTTCTTCGATTAGACCGCGAAGGGCATTAACTTCAACTCCGAGCTTGGTCTTTTCATCTTCGATTTCTTTATAAAGATTTTTTCTATCATCACCTGCTTTGCGTGAAAGATTTTGCATGTCTTCACGGATGGCAAGCATCTTAAGCTCATGAGCACGTTCTTCAGATGTCAGTTCTTTCAAACGTAGTGATGCTCTTTCTAGCTCAAAGTTAATGGTTGAAAGTTTTCTTGAGGCGTCCTGATTTTGGAAATCAAGTTGGTTCAACTGGTTCTTTTTAAGAGAAAGCTTCTCTTCTGCCTTAACCAGCTCTGCCCTTAACTCGCCATTGATAATTTTGAGGTTACTTTCTTCCTCAGTTTCTTTTTTGATTTCTTCCTGAATTTTACGGGCGTGTGCCTCTTCGTTATGGATCTGAACTTTAAGATCATTCAGTTTTGAGACTGCTTCTTTACGTTGGGCCTCTAATTTATTGACCTCATCTTGAACGTCTTTTACTTCATGATCAAGAACGGCCTTCTCTTTCATGATCTGGGCCATGTGACCCTGGATTCTTGCGCTTTCGCGTAAGGCCGCATCAGAATTGGTCAGGATCTTTTGAACCTTAAGGCCCTCATCCTGAATTTCTCTTTCCTGGTTTTCCTGTTGAATCGATAGTTCCTTAATCTGCTCTTCTAATTGAGTGCTATCGAGTTGGAGATTTGCAAGAAGGACACGTTGGTTATCTACTTCTTTGCTTTTCTTTTCTCTTTCATCTTTTAAATTGGTAAGAACAAGATTTTGGGCAACAATGGTATCCTTTAGACCACGCTCTTCATTTTCAAGTCGTTTCACAAACTCGCGAAGCTGGATGATTTTCTCTTCCTCATCACGATTCTTATCTGTGTTTTTACGAATCTCTTGGGTCAGGATCTCTTTTTGAGTTTTAAGAGCTCCGACCTCTACTTCAAGTTTGCTTTTTTCATTTGCATGCTTGTGGTACTTATCTTCAATATCTAGGAGTTGATTTTTCTTTTTTTCTTGAGAAGCATCAAGGATTTTCAACTCAAATTCGCGCTCACGAATTTTCAGATTCATGCGATCCAGGCGTTCTTTGAATTCACCTTCAAAAAATGGAGGTGGCTCCAGTGCCTCTTCCTCTTTTCTTGAAATATGGATCTGGTAATTGGCGTTCTTTAAAGTCAGACAACTACCATCATGATATCGAGTCTCTTCTCGAAAAGGAAGGATGACTGAATCAAGGTAGATTTGTGCTCGAGCACCAACTTCTTTTACGAAAATGTTACCGCCACTTACCTTGATCTCAAGAATCTTTGGTTCAATATGAGCATCATCCAGAACCAGGTCACAACGTTTGTCGGAGCCGATAATGATCGGCCCCAACTTATTGAACAGATACTCTTTCGATGACCCGTTCTGGGTAATTTTAATTATGAGTGATGACACGTAACCCTCCCGGGTTCAAAACCTTAGGCCGCCTCTTTATCTTCTTTTTCGGGCGCCTTAGCTGCAGCTACAGGAATTTCGTCGTACTTCTGCTGAGGATTAGATTTTCCCATTTTCCCCCACCATTTACTGATAGGTCTAACGAGAGTCACAAATCCAACTTCAACGTTCAATTCCTTAGCAATCAGATCCTCAGAAAGAACTTCAATAGGATCACGTTCGGCCTCGAAGTTAGAAACTTCGGCCGGGAGTTTATTGGAAGCACTCATGTTCCAAAGTGTGTCGAATTCGTTTTCAAGACGCTCAACTGTTTCCATATACACTTTCTCACAAGAGAAGAATGTATTCGCCAAGCTCATTGATACTGAAAGGATAATACCAATGATCGATGTCGACATTGAGAATGAAATTTTAAGAAGGAAGTTGTCCATGATTAGTTTAGAACCTTCAACGTCACTAAGGTTCATACCACCTAGTTCTGGAAGGGCCTTCATGATCCCAAGGAAGGTACCAAAAATACCGCCTACGATGAATAGACCTGGAACTGTATTAAGGAAGTCATTGAATACCGCTACTGGAACGATACCAAATACTTTATTGAAACATGGATTGTTACGAAGAACAGTATTTGAGATTTCAAGGAACTTAGGACGCTCACCCCATTTAAGATACTTAACTTGCTTAAGTGTGTCAGTCACAATGCGAGCAGAACCTTGCTGAACCAGGAAAACTCGGTCAGTTACAGTCATGATCGCATCAGGATTTCTACGCTTCATGATTGAACGAATTTCAAATACTTCGTAGTAAGTGATTTCAAGAAGTCTCTTACAAATGACATAGAACGATTGATCGGCCTTCTCGTCCCTTGCGTCCATGAATTTCTTCACGCGCTTTGAAAACTCTTTAGCAAACCAGTCTTCTCTTTTTACTGTGTAATAAATTAGACAACGAAGAGAGATTGCTAATACAAAGAACACTGCCATTGCTGGCATGAGAAGGTCTGTAGCAAAAACTACAACTCCATCTACTAAACCTTGAACTAAACCTTGACTAAGCATACGTACCACCTTAATTCATCAAATTTTTAAATTAGTCCTTCAAGTTAAAACGAATGATTACCTTTTGAGATTTTTCACAGTTATATTTCGCACAGTAGTCTTTCATATCTAGGCCCGAAGCAATGTCACGTCCTTGAACACCTTCAGCAAGGAATGAACGACCGGTTACTTTAACCAGCGGTAACATGTCCTTTTGGTGCTGATAGGTCATACTCTTCTTATCGAACATATAGTTAAAGATCGATTTTGCACGGTTATAAGAAAGGTCCAGGTTATAGCTAACAGCTGCTCGGTCACCATCTGCTAAAGATTGAGGGTCAACGTACTTACCTTTATAAGTTGGTGAAGAGAACCCAACAATTTCAACCGAAGAAATTTCCTTAGCAACTTTCTCGTCTTCTAGAAGAGACTTAGAATATGTCGGAACGAATTTTTTAAGCACTTCTTTCATGTTTGGTTTCAGATCTGCACGACCAGTATCGAAGTACTCGTCACCAAACTGAATTGTTACGTCACCTGTTTTACCGTCAACTCCTGCCTTGATTCCGTTTTTGGCAAGGTTGTCTGCGATTTTCTTAGCAAGAGCTTTCTTAGCATTGGCAATTTCATTGGCGCGTTTTAAGTCACCAGATAGTCCGGCCTTGTCTTTATTAAGTTGATCGATGGCCGCTAAGTAACGACCGTGTTCTTTCTGAGCATCGGCCAGCTGACCTTTAAGTTGATTTGCTTCACCTTTAGCTTTGCCAACTTCATCTTTAAGAGCGGCAAGTTGGCCATCAAGAGCGGCCTTCTCTTTTGCCATTTTGTCTTTAAACTCTCCAAGGGCCTTCATCTTCTCAGCAGCCGAAGCTTTTTCGCCCTCAAGTTGCTTTTCAAGAGCAGCACGTTCTGCGTTCATCTTCGCATCGAAATTCTTACGCATTTCGGCCATTTTATTGGCGTGGTCAGCACTTGCTGCCGCCATATCTGCTTCCATCTTTTTCTTAAGTGCTTCCTGCTCGGCCATTTTTCCGCGAGCATCAGCAAGCTGACCTTCGGCATTTGAAAGTTCGCGGTTGATTGATTCAACACTTTCTTTCATGACCTTTGTTTGATTTTGAAGTTCGCCAATCTGCTTTGCATTCTGAAGCTTCATGATTGCAATCTTACGATTAAGTTCCGCTTTAGATGTATTGGCAGTGGCGCTGGTCTTTTCAAGTTCTTTGATCTTGTTAGAAAGATCTGAGTTAAGAGCATTGATCTTTGATTGGTTGGCCTGAATCGTTTTGGCCTTCTCATCAACCTGAGATTCAAGCATAGCAACTTGCTGCTTCTTCTGATCGAGAACTTGTTGCTTCTCGTAGATCTCACGCTCTTGCTTTTCGATTTGTTTCTGGTTCTGAGTAATTTGCTGAGCTTTCTGTTGAATGTCCTGAGTCTGGGCCTGGATGGTTGAATCCATCTCTTTGATTGATTCGTTTTTCTTTTCGATCACTTCGTTACGGAACTTAATTTTCTTGTTAGAAAGTAAGTTTGTGTTAACGATGTTACGAACCATCTGTTGATATTGGTTAAGAGCACGGGCCTTAGCAGCGTTCTCTTGGGCCTGGGCTTCCAGCTGGCGCTTCTCCTCATGAGCTTCATCCTGAAGCAACGAGAGCTTACTCATCAGCTCTTCATACATTTTGGCCTCTTCTTCACTGGCGTCTTTTTCAAGATAATCATCCTTCAAAGCATTGTAGGCCTGGATTTGTTTTTTATAATCCTGGGCCTCTGCTTTGAGCTTCTGATTCTCAATCATGTTTTGCACGCTAGATGTACCACTACGAAGTGATGCCACCACATAGAGCAACAGGAACACTACACTCAACACCATGAACAAGTCCGAGTAGGAGGTCCAGAACCCACCATCCTCGGCCTGTTTCTGTTTTAATTTTTGGTAATCCAAACTCATCTGACGTTCTCTTGTTAAAATTAATGACTTGGAAATTTTGGAACTGATCGAGGTTAGCACCTTATTTTGGCCTAACACTAAAAAATCAAAAAACGCTTGAGTCTCAAAGAGTTGGCAGAAAATCTTCTATCAAGGAAAAATGGCAGTATTTTGAGAGTGAATGCCACGTCTTTTTGGCAAAGTTATCCAGGTGCCGGATATATAGTCCAGGAGGTATGGATATAACCTCCTGAACTTTGATTCGTTAATTTTTTCCTAATTTAGAAGCAGGCCGAAGAATAGCCGTTTTCGAGGTAGGCAGAAACAAATAATGAAGCACTGTAAGGCAATTTTTGAAGCACTAAATCTGACTCACCATCCTCTCTCAGGGCCAATGATTCTGAAAGTTGTGAGAAGGAATACACAACATCGTTCACCGGACATGAAGATGGTGTGGTACTTCCGACCGTAAATGTTCTCGTATTACCTGAACCTGAAGTCGTACCATTAATCACAAAATATTTTTTTGAAAGCTGGTCATATACCGTGGCAGTGAAGGCAGTTCCGTTAATGTTCAGATACATTCCATTAGTTCCATCATAATAACCATAATTACCATTTTGAAGCGACTGACTCGTGTTTGCAAAATTTAAGGCGTTCAAGCTTGAATAAGTGAACGTCCCCCCTTCACTAACGACTCTCAGGCTTGCACCAACCATGCCCATTTTGATCGTGCCCTCGTCCCCAATTTGAGTCGGCCCAGAATCAGAACCGCAATCAAGTCCGATGGTAGATTTAGGAATGTCTTTGGCCCAAGTACTTGATCCACAAATTTGATGGCTATTCATCATTGTCACAAATGTAACATTCAATGGTAGGGCTACTGCACTTTCGACTCTCAATTTATAGTTGAAAGAACCTAGGTCCTCATATGAATAAACGACTTTTTCATCCAGATACTCACTTCCAGAAGGACAGCCTGTCGTCGTGTAGAAGGTGTAACGTTCTTGAACGTATGAATCTGAAACATAAATTGTTTCTTTGTAACTCTCACCATCGTCATTAGAGCATTTTTGATAAATGCCATTTTTAACCTGGGTCAATGTATCCGAAATAACTTTATCTTCCCCACCGCTCTTACATCCCACAAGAACAAGCGCCATTACCACTGCTGCAATTCTCATATTCCTCCCTGCGTTTATGAGTGTCTTATGAATGAAAGTTCGGAATAAAGATTTCTTAGCTAACTTAAGATTTCGCGAATGGGGACTAAGAATTATTAAAAAGAGAAGTTTGTTAAGGGATTCTAAATCTGTATAATCCAGCCATGGAAAGAAATTCCTCTCTTCTGGAAAGACCAGAATTCCTATCGGCCCTCTTCGCAAGTACCAATGATGGTATTGTTGTCTGTAATGCAGAAGGCGAACTCACTTACGTTAATCAAAAGGCCCAAGAATTCTTTGGAGGCCCTTCTGGGGCAGATGTCATCCAGAACTGGCAAGAGCATTACGACATGTACTATCCGGATAGTAAAATTCCAATAGCCAAAGAAGACATTCCGCTCTACCGCGCCTTCAAAGGTGAAGTCGTTAAAAATATAGAAATATTCGTTTGTAGGAAAGGCCAGGAACCGTTGCTGTTTGTGTGTAATGCTCAGCCTATTATTGGGCAAGACGGCACAAGGCTTGGGGCCATTGTAACGTTTCAAGACATCACAAATCTTCGACTGAATAAAACCATGGCAGAACTCAACAACGCTTTGGCGCGTTCAGAAAAAAGATTCAGAGCGATTTTTGAGCAATCCCCCCTTAGCATTCAACTTCTTGCGAAAAGCGGTCACACTATCCTGGTGAACCCCGCCTATCGTCAACTATGGGGCGTCTCCGAGGAGTTCGTGCAGAATTATATTTTGAAAGATTTCAATCTTCTTAAGGATAAGCTCCTGGAAGAATCGGGCCAGCTTGAAACAATCAAACGTGCGTTTAAAGGTGAAACGGTTGGCGTTCCAGAATTCTTATATGACCCTGCGAAAGTTGGTGTCTATGATGCTCGCGCCAGATGGGCGAAGGGCATTCTGTATCCTCTCAAAAACGATCAAGATGAGGTACAGGAAGTTGTTGTCATTCATCAAGATGTGACGGAACAGCATGAAGTTAACGAAATACAAGTTTTCATGGCCCACATTAAGTCGATGCTCATTTCAACCCTAGACTATGAAGAGATCATCAGAAAGGTGGGTAGTGCCTCCATTCCTATTCTTGCGGACGGATGTGCAGTAGATCTTCTGGAGGGCGATTGTATTAAACGTCTGATCATCAAGCATTTTGATCCGAATATCGAAAAGCTGATTCAAAAGATGACGGATGAATATCCTCCTGATCTTCAAACGCCTCAACCAACCTCAAGAGTTCTCACTACTGGGAAGCCGCTGCTCACCAATAAGTTAAGTAATGAGATGCTTAAAAACTTCTGCGTTTCTCAAGAGCATGTGGATCTCATGGTTGCCATTGGCTTTAACTCTCATATTGCGGTCCCGCTTAAAATTCGCGGAAGAACCATCGGTTGCTTAAATCTTTACAACACCACAGAACGAAAACGCTTTGATGAGCGAGACCTTCGTACGGCGATGGAACTCGGCAGGCATCTGGCGGTCGCAATTGATAATGCCCGCTTATTCAAAGATTTTCAGAGTGCAGTTCGCTTGAGAGATGATTTTATCTCGATTGCTTCACATGAGCTTCGCACTCCTATCACCTCGCTGAACCTTCAAATCGAAGTGTTAAACGATCTCATCAACAATCTCGGGATTGATACGACTGAAACTCAGTTAATGAAAAAGTTCCTTAATGGGACCAATGGCCAATTGGCGAGATTGACCAGACTAGTGGAAGATATGCTGGATATCTCTCGCATCTCAACCGGTAAACTTACACTCAGAAAGAAGAAAACCAACCTTTCAGAATTTACTAAAGAGATCCTTGGACGCTTTGCTGATCAGTTGAAGTCACTGCAAATTGAATTAAAATATGAGACCTCTAAAGAGGTCTCTGCTGAAATTGATCCAGAACGTTTCGAGCAAGTCATCACCAATTTCATGACCAATGCCATTCGCTATGGAAATAAAAAACCAATTCATGTGAATCTCGAAGAGATTGAAGATAAGCTAATATTAAAGGTCCAAGACTTCGGACGTGGAATTGCTCCTGAGGATCAAGAAAGAATCTTTAAACGCTTTGAGCGTGCTCACACAGCAGAAGACGTAAGTGGTCTGGGATTAGGTCTATTTATCAATAAACAAATTATTGAGGAACATGGCGGAACTGTGCGGTTAATGAGTGAAATGGGTAAAGGCTCTACATTTATTGTTGAGCTTCCGAGGGTTTAAATTTTTTAGAGGTCGATGTCGATATATATCTCCGGTCACTTAAACCACGGAGATATTATGAAAATTCTTATCATTGTTTCGGCCATGCTTTTCTCTTCCTCAGTACTGGCCCACTGGACTTCTCCGAACGGTGTCTCTCCGAAGAAAGAAGAAGTTATTACCAAAGATGTTCGCGGGCCTTCATCTGATCAGAATGAAAAACCCGCGCCTAAAAAACATAACGATAAAGAAAAGAGCGCTAAGGGTACTTAGTACCCTTATTTTTTCGGCTTCATAAATTTCAAAGTCATTCTGTCACTTTCGCCAATCGAGAGATATTTCTCACGATCCTTTTCTCCAAGTTTTAATGTTGGAGGCAAAGTCCACACACCTTCTGGATGATCTTTTGTGTCCTTAGGATTGGCATTGATTTCAGAAGTTGCCACTAGTCTGAATCCGGCCTTGGTTGCCATTTCAATTACATCCTGCTCTCTGACATAACCACTTTTAGCAAGAGGATCTTCCTGATTCGGAAGTGCACGGTGTTCAACCACTCCCAAGATTCCGCCTGGTTTTAAAACTTTATAAAAAGCAGCGAATGCTTGGTCTTCACCTTTGGCCATCATCCAGTTATGAACATTTCTGAAAGTAAGAACCATATCTGCTGTGCCGTCTGCAGGAAAAACGATTTTTGATGGAGGAGAGAAAATAGCTGATTCCATTTTAGGAGCAACATTTGGATGTTTTGCTTTCCAAGCATTGATTTTCTCTTCATTGGCCTTAAAGTACGGCTTATCTGCAACTGGTGAGGCCATTATGTATCGACCTTTCGTTGAAAGATAAGGGGCCAGGATCTCCATATACCAACCTGTGCCTGGTGCAACTTCGACCACTGTCATTTCAGGTTTTATGCCAAAAAATGTCAGAGTCTCAACTGGGTGGCGGTATTGATCGCGAGCGCGATTTTCAAAAGTGCGGTAACCGGTATCAACGGCTTCGTTTAGAGTCTCAGGTATTTCAAGTGTATTGGGATCTCTTTTAGAAGAACAGGCAACGAGGAGCAAACTTAGTAATAGATATTTCATAGAAACGTCCTTTTTCAATATGACTAAGATGAAGGAGATTTAATTATGAAGGGTCTAAAAGCTATCGTCTACACTCAGGGGATTGTGGTAAATTCTTGCCATGACTACCGACTTTAAAAAACTCATGACCGCTCGTTTCTTCTTCACCCTCGCCGTTCAAATGCAGGCCATTGTGCTCGGTTGGAGGATGTACGAGTTAACAAAGGATGCTCTCTATTTAGGTCTAATTGGTTTAGTCGAAGCTGTTCCCGCCCTAAGTCTCGCCCTCTTTGCAGGTTATATTGTTGATCGCTCTCGTCCATTAGTCGTTTATAGAAGACTTACACTTGTAAGTTTGGCCTCTGGTCTTTTGATGCTTTTGTCCCAGCTTCCCTACTTCCACGTAACAATTGATCATCAAGTGGTTTTGCTTTTCTGCTCATCATTTCTGACAGGTTGTGCTCGGGCATTTTCTCAGCCTTCTATGTTCTCGTTGGTTCCGAAGATCATTCCTAGAGTTTTACTTCCTAAGTCTTCAGCTTGGATGTCATCAGCAATGCAGACAGCTCGGATGTCAGGCCCAGCTTTAGGTGGTGTCTTTTACGGCTTCTTAGGAGTTTCCGGAACTGCCGTTATTATCTGCACTTTTTTAATTATCACCATTACCTCACTCTATTTATTTGATTTCAATCCTCCCGCCAATGAACCGGAGAAAGACAAATCCATTAAAGAAGAACTTCTTTCTGGCGCGAAGTTTGTCTTCAAACATCCTATTTTATTTCCGGCCTTGACTCTGGATATGGTGTCGGTTCTCTTTGGAGGCGTGACGGCACTTCTGCCTATCTATGCGGCCGAAGTCTTATTTGTGGGACCTGAAGGACTGGGAATTTTACGAGCGGCCCCGGCGATTGGTTCATTTCTTATGAGTGCTTGGTTAATTAGAGGAGAAATTAAAAAGAACGCTGGAAGAAAACTTTTTAGTGCGGTTGCAGGATTCGGTGTATGTATTTTAGTTTTTGCCGTCAGCCGAAACTACATTCTTTCACTTCTTGCTCTTGTTTGCGCAGGGGCATTTGATGGAGTAAGCATGGTGGTAAGAACTTCTGCAGTTCAACTATCCTCGCCTGATCATATGCGAGGAAGAATCGCGGCCGTGAATTCCATCTTCATTGGTTCCTCAAACGAAATTGGAGAATTCGAATCAGGTGTCGCGGCAAAGCTTTTAGGCACCGTCCCTTCCGCTATCTTTGGCGGAGTTATGTGCCTGGCCTCAGTTGGAATTATATCCATCTTTTCAAAAAAGCTGCGCAACCTGGATTTAGAAGAATTAGAAAAGGCTTAGTTCAGGAAAGTGATCCAGGAACGAGGTTAAGATCTTTTTTTCACTTTCAATACTGAAGTGAACCAAATCAACTGCCTGTTCGTTTGAGATCTTTTCCAATCGTTCTGATCTTTCAAGTAGTAATTCAGAACTAGTTCCCTTGGAAATCAGCACATCTTCCAGAATCATGAAAATCGGAAGGCATGATGGATCGACTGAAGGTCGAGCAAAATCAGCTACTCGATATAGATATTGTTCAACGATAGGATCTTTTAGACCTTTATGCATTGCTCGCTTGAAGATGTCTTGAATACCTTCTGAACTTAGGATTGCAACTTCATTACCACTGATATTGAAACATTCATCAAGCATTGCCTTATCAACCTGAGCGCTACTTTGAATCGGAACACACTTTAAACCCTCGCCCTTAAGGTCCATTCGTTTCATAACAGCAGTTGCCCAGATAAATTTAGAACAATCAAAATCTAATCGATCAGATTCCAAGCAACGAAGTTCAATGGTATTCCAGGTCCGGTTCCATCTAATAGGATTCCAGTTTGCACCTTTTTTAAGCACCAGCCGAGAAAGATCTTCTTCGGGAAGTCCAATGCCTTTACCTAGCTCAATCCAATTGGCCGAGCTTTTTTGGAAGAACAATAGTACTTCTTGCGAAGAATTCATCACAGGCGGCAAGGCCCCGTTCATTGGATAGTTCTTATAGACACCTTCGAAGTAGCGAATTCCTCGCATACTGGAAGCCTCGTGACGACCAAAGAAATACGGTGAGCTTCCAAAAGCAATCATGGGTGTCAGCATGAGCCCCATATTGAATTTGTCCTGCAACTCTCTATTAGAGAAAAGATATTCCCCTGCCGTCTCCACTTCAAAATGCACATGCATTCCAGCGCAATTTCCGGCCGGAGTTAAAGGAGTATCTTTATTCAACATCCAGGAAGATTGGATTTTCTGATCGAGAATACAGTTTTGCACAAAGTAACTCCATTTCGGAGTCATGTGTGGTTGATATTCCATTGGCATTGAGCCCAATGGCACAAGTGTCGCGGCCTCACGAAGTGCAACAGACTTCAAGCGCAAATAATTTTCAATGTAACCCTTAAGCACATCCAAAGGAGCCGTTGATGGCTCCGTAACGATTTCCACTAAGTTGAGAACAAACTCATTTGTGACTTGATTGATGGGAGCCGAAGACTCGTGCAATTCAAAATCTGAGAGAGCATCAATAAAACGAAAAACACCATCGGAAGGACGATTATGCTTAAGGTCAAATAGGAACTTTTCAATTTCTAGACCAAACTTCATTAAGAAACCTTAACACGATTTCAGAAATTTACAAAATTCATAGCAGCATTTTAAGAATGCCTTTAGTTGTTTATCGATTTCCATTCAGTTATTCCATCGCCATGAAACAACTAAGGTTCGCTTTAATTTTCATTGTTGTTACTGCTTGTACTGGAAATCATGGTTCTAAAAAACCAAACCAAACAGTATCAACAACTGAAGAAAGGCATGTTGAGAGATCAACATCAGGAGAAGAAAACATTCCAAATGTAGAACCAGAAACACCAGTCATCATTATTGCTGATCCTGAGCCGCTACCAGAGACTGAAGTTGTCACGCCCATTACCATCGCAGATCCAGAAAGATTTCCAGAGGAAGAAATTCCATTATACGATTTTTCACTTCTTACTGATAAAGGAATTCATATTGAAGGTAAATCTATTCTCTCCGAATTGAATTACCCGGCGGCCATATATTGTTCAAACACAAAATATCTTAACAAAGAAAAAATCAAAGAACTGAAATCATTCATGATTTCACTGAAAGACGAATTCACAACTTGTATGGATGATGTTCCTGTCAAGACCAGTGTTCTGATTGACCTTATTAAAAAATCGATTAAAGAATTGGAAGCAAAATCTCATTCACGCTTTTGTCCACAGATCTATCTGGCGATTGAGATGGATGAATGAGAATCATATACTTTCTCATTCTCTTTATCCTCTTTAGTTCCTGTGGCAAAAAAAGCGACCATAGTAACTTACCTTCTACTGATAAAACTCAACCAACTCTGAATCTAGAAAATGAGCTCAACTTGCTGTCAAAAAGCGGATTACACTTTGCTCGCTTCTCTAATCTTCAAGATCCTAAACGGGCCATGACTTTGTACTGTAGTAATACAAAAAGTCAAAATTATGAGAAAATCGAAAAGCTTCGTCTGTTCACCGAGTTGCTTAAATTTGATAATCAATCTAATTACTTAATCAATAAAGCAGACCTGAGTACCGAAACGATCTTTCAGCTAATAGAAGATGCCATCGAAATGTTAGAGCATGATCCCTATTCAACAACTTGTCCTCAAATTTATCTCGCCATTCAAAAGTAACTAATCAATAGCGTTTGTCATATTTCTGATACCTTGCCATGTCCTAGGTGTTAGGAGGACAAATATTAATGAATATGCAAGGAGGCTTATATGGCTACCATGACTCAACATCGAACGAGAACACCGTTAGATTTTACTGGGACAAGAATGTCTTTAATCGCAGTTCCTATTGGTCGATTTCTTTTTTCACTTATCTTCATCATCTCTGGAATTAACCACTTCAGTAGCGGAAGTATCGGATACGCTGCCGGCCAAGGAATTCCAATGGCAGATATACTAGTTCCAATATCTGGAGTGCTTGCATTCCTCGGAGGACTAAGTGTCTTATTGGGATTTCATGCCCGATTTGGGGCACTCTTATTAATTATCTTCTTAATTCCAGTTACATTGCTTATGCATAACTTCTGGTCTTTCACAGATCCTGAAATGGCACAAATGCAAATGGTTCATTTTATGAAAAACATTTGTATGTTAGGTGGTGCAGTTCTGATTTATTTTTACGGTGCAGGTCCAATAAGTTTGGATAATCGTCGGGCCAGAAGAATTACTTAAAAAAAGGCCACTTGAATGTGGCCTTTTAGATCAATCTTAAAGAGCGTCATCCATTTTGTCTTTAGTCTCTTCCATTTTTTGCTTCATCCCCATATCGTCCTTCAAATCGGACTTACAGGTCTTAACCTTTTCAACTGTTGTTGCTTCATTTACACAAGTTTTCGATTTTTGGAGAAGAGAAATTTTACTGTCGATTTGTTCATTCGCAGTTTTCTTCATGGCGTTCAGATCTTCTGCCATCGCACTCATCACGAATAGAGACATTGCACCGATTAAAAGAAATTTCATTAAGAACCCCTTTGTTTGAGTCTAATCAACTCCATGTTAATTCGGCCGCAGTTATGAATTCAATGCGCGGTGAAGACCGAGTAAAGGTCACTTCTTCCTTTTAAGAGCATCCTTTTCAAGAAGAAAAATACCTGAGCATATCTTTCTTCCCTGAATTTGTTCATTTTCTGTCAGAGGAGTTTCGTAGTAAGCGTTTTGATTGCCTAGAATGAATTTTAAGCTGCTGCTACCTTTGCTACTTAGTACAACGTTGGCCCCAATTTTCCCGCCATTAAAAACCTCTAACAACGATCGTTTATTAGTTTTTATATCTATATAGTCACACTTAAACTCAAGTCCGATAGTGGCCTTACAGTGCATATCAAAACCTGGAAGATCGGTGGCGATGATCCCTGGCCTCTTCAGATCGACAGATAAGGATTGGCAACGTTCAAAAGCAAAGAGCACGTTGTCTTGAAGTGGTTCTACTTCAGCGGCAAAGACCGCTGAAGTAAATAATAATAAAAAAAGATTAAAGTGCAGCAAGTTCTCTCTCCACTGCCTTAACGATGATCGGGTCTTGTGGATCTAACTCAGGGGAGAATCGATCTACCACTTCACCTTTTCTGTTAATGAGGAATTTTTCAAAGTTCCATTTGATGTCATTGTCTTTACCAGAAAGAAGACCTTTTGATTTCAAACGTTCAATCAGAGTTCCATCAGGTTTCATTGTGGCATTAGGTTTTGTCTCAGTTAAGAAAGCATAAAGCGGATGTTGGCCATCGCCTTTAACCACAATCTTCTCAAACATTGGGAACTTGATCCCGTAATTCATGCGGCAGAATTCTTGAATCTCTGCATTTGTTCCCGGCTCCTGAGCAAGAAATTCGTTTGCAGGAAAACCAAGTACAGCAAGACCTTTCGAATGGTAGTTTTCGTGAAGCTTTTCAAGACCATCATACTGTGGAGTTAAACCACATTTTGAGGCAACATTCACAACCAACATGACCTGGCCCTTGTAATCATTTAGCGATGCTTGGCTTCCATCAATTTTTTTAACATTAAACGAGTAGACGTTTTGAGACATAAAAACTCCCGGTTTTGATGACTGAAATTGCTCAATAATGTTAGCGGATTTATTAGATTCTCAGAACACTTTTCGAAATAAAAATGGCCACTTTTTACGGTGGCCATCTTTCCGTTCATCTATCTTCAGATTTTACTCTGCTGATCTATGAACTAAAACCAGTATAGCGCTACCGATGTTAGTGTTGAAACCATTTATCCTGAATGTTTAAGCAAGATTCCTGATATTAACTATTAATAGGAATTTCGAAGGTGAAAGTAGAACCATGTCCTAAGCGACTGGTAACGAAAATTTTCCCGTGATGAGATTCGATAATTTCTTTGGAAATAAAAAGTCCCAGACCTAAACCGCTTACCTCAGCAGAATGTGACGCTCTTTCGAAACGGCCAAAAATTCTTTCCAAATCGACTTTATCAATTCCATAACCTTGATCGGTCACCGAGACTGACGCCATAGTGCCTTTCTTCTCGATAAGAATTTCAATCGGCCTGCCTTTACCGTAACGAATAGCATTGGTCAGAAGATTTCCAATGACTTGCTCCAATCTAAAACGATCCCAAAGACCCGACATTTTGCTGTCAGCTTTTACTGCGGGCAATGGAATCCCTGCAGCTTCGAAGAGAAGCCCCATCCGAAAAACCACTTCCCTTACGATATCACCAATCTCATGCTGACCTTTTTCAAGATTGAGTTTACCGGTTCTGATTCGCGATACATCCAACATGTCATCAATGAGACGAGTAAGTTTGGTCACTAAATCACTTTGCTGTAGGGCCTGAAGCTTCTGTCTTTCCGTTGGAATCTCATTGTTTTTTTCGAGCATTCTCAAAGTAAGTTGAGATTGAAGTTTAAGTGAGGTCAAAGGTGTTTTTAATTCGTGAGAAGCAATAGACAAGAATTGATCTCTCGACTTGAGGGCCTCTTCCATGTTCTTCAAGGCCTTCACTTGCTCAGTAACATCAACTGCCATTGAGAGGATACCAGTCGTAAGACCATTCTCGTCTTTAATTGGTTCGTAAAAAAGATCCTGATAAGTTTCAATTTTAGTACCGTCGGCATTTTGAATGTGGAGTTCGCGAGCGGGAAAAAACATTCCCTTACCGCTGAAATAAATTTCATCCATGAGTTTTACAAACCCTTGAGGGATGAACTCAGGAAGAGCGTCTTTTAAAGGAAGACCAATGACTTGTTTTCCACCAAGATTTTTTATTCCTGCAGGATTGATCATTTCAAAAATATGATCGGGCCCATTCATGACAGCAATTAATACTGGCGCTTGCATGAAGAGAGAGTAAATTCGTTCTCTTTCTTTATCCGCGAGAACCCGGGCATTTTTTTGATCTTCAATATCTGTGGTCGTGCCCGCCCATCTTTCAACTTTCCCTTTCTCATTTTTGATCGGAATACCGCGGGCAACATGCCAACGATAACTTCCATCTGCCATTCTAATGCGATAATCGGCCTCAAATGGTGAACCATGCTTTATGGATTCGCCCCACTGAAGAATGAGATTTACTCTGTCTTCAGGGTGAACCGAATTGACCCAACCATTTCCAAGATTATCTTCCATGCGAGTATTAGTAACTCGTGAAAAGTTATTGTTAAAAAAAATCGCTTTACCTTCATCGTCTGTGATCCAAACAATCTGAGGCATGACTTCAGTCAAACCCCTGAATCTTGCTTCACTCTCCTGTGCAACTCGTTCGGCCCTTCGTTGATCTGTAATATCACGAACCATAACAATGAATCCGCGGATTGATCCGTCTTCCTTGATGTCAGGATGATAGATTTGTTCAACTTCACGACGGCCCAAAGTTTTATGAGGAAGATAAGAAAAGAATTTTAATTTTTCACCGCGAAGAACTCGCTCGAGATAAGGAAGACGTTCTGCAAAGGCCTCTTTGCCAATGACTTCCATTGCAGATTTACCAATTAATTCAGAAGGATTTTGACCAAACCAATCTTGGTAGTACTCATTCACAAAATGATACTTAAACTCTTTATCGATGTAGGCAATTAGGCCGTGATAACCGGCAGAAATTAGCCCAATCAGATGGTCAGGTGTGAAAGTATGCATTCATTCAGCCTACATTGCTTTTGTCAGAATGCCAAAGTTCATTTTGGCGCATAGCAAATCATGATTTTATTCAATGCCTTCCCCCATGGTTTTTGGTACTTTTTTAGAGTCATTTTTTTACAGAAGGCACTATGCAAAAGAAACTTGTTCCAGAGTACATTGAAAAACTTGAGGTATATCAGGCCGGTAAGCCAATTGAAGAGCTTGCTCGAGAAAAAGGTCTGACAAAAATTTCGAAATTAGCGAGTAACGAGAATCCACTTGGCCCATCACCATTCGCCATTCGTGAGATGACCAATGCACTTTGGGACGTTCATCGTTACCCAGATATGTTTGCTCACCAGCTTAAAAATGCTCTTTGTGAGCTTTACCGTTTGAAGCCGCAAAATATTATCCTCGGTAATGGTTCTGAAGGAATCATGGGTTATATTGTTCGTGCTTTTCTTCAACCAAATGAAGAAGTTGTTACATCAGAAAATACCTTCATCGGATTTCTGATTCTTGCAAAATCAGTGGGCGCCAAACTCATTCAGGTTCCTCGTCGTCCCGATTACAAGTATGACGTTAAAGCGATGGCAGAGAAAATTACTGAAAACACCAAGATTGTGTACATTGCAAATCCTGATAATCCAACTGGAACTTATATCACGAAAGAAGAGTTCGATTACCTTATGAAACATGTTCCAAGTCATACAATTGTGATTTTGGATGAGGCCTATTTCGAATTTGCTCAGGGCCAATGGGACTATCCGGATTCCATGAACTACCGTTACGACAATGTGATTACTCTTAGAACCTTTTCGAAGGCCTATGGTATTTCAGGCATTCGTTGCGGTTATGGATTCGGTCACGAGTACTTAATCGGTAACCTTCATAAAGTTAAGCTCCCATTCGAGCCAAGTCTGATTGCTCAGAAGGGAGCTTATGGTGCGCTTAAAGATTATCCTCACCTTCTTCGTACACTTGAGAACAATAAAGCTCGTTACGATGAACTCTTTAAGTATTTAACTGATCATGGCTTTAATCCAATCCCAAGTGTGACGAACTTCATCACCATTAAGACCGGATCTGAGGAAGCAAGCTTGTTCCTTTACAACGAACTTCTTAATCACGGTGTGATTATTCGTCCTCTTCGCGCAAATCTAATGCCGGATCATGTTCGTATTTCGATCGGGACGAAAGAAGAGATGAGTCACTTATACGAAGCGATGGATGATGTTCTTCCACGCTACAAGCAGAAATTCGGTGGTGCATAGATGAAAGTCGTAACTTACAAACGTTCTTCCTTCATGGGCGTACAAAAGCGCCTGGGTCTTTTTCTTGATGAGAAAACGGTCATAGATGTGAACCTTTTATGGCAGGCGGATTTTGAGCATCAGGGATTCTATTCGCCTGAAAATCGCGCGGCAATGTTTGCACCTAAATCACTGGCGCAATTTCTTCGCGTTCATCAAGATGCTGCTATCCCAATGCTACAAGATACAATCGAGCGCTATAAAAAGTTCATGCAGGCCGGGACTCTTAAAACTCTAAACGGTGCTGATATTGCTTTTCATCTTCACGATGTGAAAGATGTAAAATTTGATGCTCCTCTGGATGAAATCGCGATGTATCGTGATTTCTACGCTCACGAGAAGCACGTGAAGAAGGGCTTTGAGAAACGCAAAGAGGAAGTACCTCCTGCTTGGTATGAAATTCCCGCCTACTACAAAGGTGGTAACACTGGTTTCATCGGCCAGGACGATATCATCCCTTGGCCGTTTTATTCGCAACAACTGGATTATGAACTTGAATTGGGTGTTGTGATTGGCCGTGATGGCAAAAACGTTAAAGCTAAAGACATTAAAAAACATATTTTCGGATTCACTATTCTAAACGATGTTTCTGCTCGCGATATTCAAAGAAAAGAAATGTCGATTCGTCTTGGACCTGCGAAGGGCAAAGACTGGTGTAGCATCATGGGTCCAGTCATTGTGACCTACGATGAATTCAACTATGAGGAACCAAATCTTCTGATGACCGCATCAGTGAATGGTGAGGAATGGTCCCGTGGTCAATCAGGCGACTCACACTACTCATGGGGCGAGATGATCGAACACATGGGCATGGAAGAATGGATTCGTGCCACAGATTTCATTGGTTCAGGAACTGTAGGAACCGGATGCGGCCTTGAATTAGATAAATGGATCAAGCCAGGCGATAAGCTTGAGCTATCGATCGAAAAAATCGGAACACTTAAAAACATCGTGGGTACACCAAACCCAAAACCATAGGATAAGTTATGGCAGAAAATTTCAAAGCGAGTGGCGTTTATACAAAACAAGCTCACGTAAAAATCCCTGAAGGGATGTTTGAGGAAGAGCATGGAAGAAAAGGTTTCTTCGGTCGCGTTTCTCATCTCTACCACCAAAACAAACCAACTGATTGGACCAATATTGTTGGCGAACTTCGCCCTCACAATCTTCCACCGGTATTTGAAGAGAAGTCGCTTCAGAATAACTTCGTAAAGATGTTTTATAACACTGATGTTGAAGTTTACTTAGGAACGATGACTGCTAATTTTGATTCATTCTTCCGTAATGCTGATTTCGATGAGCTTTTCTTCATTCACGAAGGTGAAGGTAAAATCGAAACAATCTATGGTCACATTCCATTCGTAAAAGGTGATTACATTATCATCCCGCGTGGAACGACTTATAAGACTTACATTTCAAAACCGTGCAAAATTTTAAAAGTTGAATCTCATTCAGAGTTTGAAGAACCGACTCGTGGAATTCTGGGTCCAAATGCTCTTTACGATCAAACTGCCAAGTTTGTTCCAGAAGCAGCTGTGGGTTCTGAGCAAAACCTAAAAGAGTACCATATTGATATCAAACATCGCGGAAAGATCTCGCGTGTGACATATCCGTTCAATCCGTTGGATGTTACAGGTTGGAAAGGTTCCCTCTATGCTTGGAAACTTTCTATCTACGATTACTGTCCAATCAATTCACACCGCTACCATATTCCGCCATCAGGTCATACGACATTCGTTGCGCAGAATTTTGTCATCTGTTCATTTGTGGCAAGACCTCTTGAATACACCAGCGAGGGTGTACTTAAAGTTCCGTTCTTCCACTCAAATATTGATTACGATGAAATCCTGTTCTACCACCAAGGCAACTTTTTCTCTCGGGATAATATCGATGCCGGCGCGATTACTTATCACCCACAAGGCATTCACCATGGGCCACACCCGAAGGCCTTCCTTAAGGCCAATGAGAACGAATTCACTGATGAATACGCTGTGATGATTGATGCCCGTAATCCACTAAACATGACTCCTGAGTTCGAGAAACTCGAGAACAAGGAATATTGGAAGAGTTGGATGCTCAAGTAAGAATTTCCTATCTAGCTTCCGGTGGTAAATGGGTGAAAATTAAAGCATTCATTTATCACAAGGAAGTTTATGAAGAAGCTTTTGGCCCTGTCTCTCCTCTTATCAATGTCAGCATACGCCGCTGATCCTGTGTTTAGCGATCTAACTAAGAAAGATGTTGAAGATGTTTCAATGGAGTTCGGTGGTAACTTTGCTCACACCGCAGTTGCTGCTCCGGAAACTGATGGTCTTTGGGGAATTGAAATTGGTGCTGTAGGCGGACAAACACAATCAAAGAAATTTGCTGATGTTATTGATGCTTCTGGTGGTGATGGAAGTGATTTTAAAAACCTCTACCATGCTGCGATTATGGCACGCGCCCATTTCCCGTTTGATCTGTTTGTTGAAGCAAGTTATCTACCTGAGCAAGAGTTCAGTGATGTAAAGGCAAAGAGCAGTTCATTTGGTCTAGGTTGGAACTTTGGTCGCTTTGTATCACTTCCACTTGATATCGCCATTGGTGCTGATTTTTCTAAAGGTAATGTGAAATTCCACCAGGACGCTGATGTTCCAAATTCAATTCCGGAATCAGACATTGAGCTTGAAACAAAGACGACTGTTTATTGGATCGGGATTTCAAAAACTTTCGCTTTTTTCACTCCTTACGCCAAAGTAGGTACTTCTAAAATTGAAGGTGACCTGAATGCAACTGGACAGATTCTTGGTTATACTTCTGCAACAAAAGAATCAGTAAACATGTCAGGCAGCTTCCTTGCAGTTGGTGCTAACATCCAATTGTTCTTCATCAAGCTTGGTGTTGAAGGTTCTCAAATCCAGGACGCGAAAAGAGTGTCTGGTAAACTATCTTTTGATTTCTAAGACAGTCATCGATTTTCCATACTCGGGCCTATCCACTTGCATTGTTGGGTAGGCCTTTTTAACTTTCGCCAATATCTCATCTAGCTTTGCACCCGGTAGCTCAGACCATTTCCCATCATTAAAGTCTTTGAAGAAATTATCAAAATGCAGAGGAATGAAAATCTTCGGTTGATAAGTCTTAGCATGTCCTTCAACAATGTCTTCATCATTCTTTCTGTTCGCAACACCTTGGAACAGTACGTCCACTTTAGTTGTGTGCTTCTTTAAGATCTCAGGATGTGCCTTGGACCCTTGATCAACCAGGATCACTCCTTCCGGATGCTCAACCAGATAAAACCAAGTTTCCCCTTCGTGATAGTCAAAGAAACTGAGAGAACAATCTTCCGGTACTGGACCAGGTAAGAAAGCAAACATATGAAGGATTTTAGCGTGCCCACGAGTCAGTGGTGTGATGGTAAAATCCCCCACTTTGATTTTCTCTTCGGCCTTATAGCGCTGAGTTTTAATCGCAGGATCTTTATAGGCCTTGGCAATCCTCTCAGAGCTTTCGTCCACATAGAAAATACCATTACCAAGTTTGGCGGCCAATGGAGCATCAATGACGTGATCGAAGTGAGAATGACTGGCAAACACAGCATCGATCTTTGTAAGCTGGTTCTTCTCAAGAACTGCTTTAACCAGGGCCTCATCAGAGGTCAATTTGGAGATACCCGTCCAGTGCTTAAAGCTTGGTCTGGTCCAGGCCGGATCGAATAAAAGCCGGGTCTTTCCATCATCAATCGAAACAGCAGTCACCGTTAACCATCGAGCATTAACCGCTGAAATCGCTGATTTAGCAGTGAGTACAAGAGCAAAAATAAAAAATAGAGTTTTAAACATCATATTGAATCTTATAAGCTATCGGGTATGAAAACATACCAAACAACCGGCGCCTTTGCAGATAATTATAAATTTTTAATTGGCTCAATTATTCCTCGACCAATTGCAGTTATTTCTACTCGTAACATCGACGGTTCTAATAATCTAGCTCCGTTTTCGTTTTTCACGGCCGTATCTGCCTCTCCGATGATTATCGCTTTTTGTCCGATGATCAGAACTTCGAACGGTGAGTTCAAAGATACAGTTAAGAATATTCTGAGAGAAAAAGAGTTCGTTGTAAATTTTTGTACAGAAAGTAATTATACAAAAGTAAATCTCGCTTCAACTGAACTTCCTTACGGCGAAGATGAATTTAAGTTCTCCGGACTTACTCCTATTGACTCAGAAGTGGTCAAGGCCAAGCGCTTACTTGAATCGCCTATTCAATTTGAATGTGAATTCAGAGATATGCTTTGTTACGGAAAGGTCCCAGGTTCAGGCTCTTTAATTACCGGCGAGGTTAAGTTAGTTCACGTCGATGAAAACATCATGAAAGATGGAAAGATCGTGACCGATCTCCTTAAGGCCGTAGGTCGTGGTGCTGGAAATGACTGGTTTAAAACTGACAGCCGCTTTGAGATGGAACGCCTGACTAAGGCCCAAATTCAAAAGTAATTACTTCGTGCACGACACATTCGTCAGATTGATATCACCGGCCTGAAAAGTCAGAGCAATATTTATCGTATTATTATCTAGAACAACTTTTAGCGCATTACTTTGAATGCTTTTGTACTCAGTCTCATCATTTTGAATGATGGTCTTTCCTTCTGAGTCCTTGATAAGAGCTGCAATATTGTACCCAAGACTATTTGCTCTCATTTCCTGACTCATCACTGGATTACTAGGATCGCCACAAGTAATACTAAGAGCAGAGATCGAATCCTCCGCAATGTAAGTCACTTTACATGGAAACATCTCCATGAAAGTTCCAGTACAAGTTCCTGAGGCAGTAAATTTCTTTGGGGCCGCCACAATTCGACATGAGCCGTTCTCACCCATAAGTTCTTTTACTTCTGCAGTCTCACACTTTTGTTGGTGCATTTCTGCCAGATCCGCAAAAGCAAGAGTTGAAAGAAGTGTCGAAAAAATGATCAGAGCAAACTTCAAAATAAATCTCCACCGTTTGAGGTTGCGGCATTATAGGGGATATTTCTTCAGACAGTTTAAAGCCTGAAAAAATAACCTGCCGTGGTGACGAGAAGTGCCATCGAAAGGCCTGGCCCATGTAATTATTTCTCACTCTCAGGGCGGACGAAAACTCTCGGGTGAATTGCCCCGTTTTCGTCCTAAATTGCCACCACTTAAGTGCCCTTATCCCTCGAAATCCCCTCTCAGCTTTGGCATCCGGCTGGCATAACCAGACCGGATCACAAATGGCCCAGGGAGTCCACCAGTCTCAAATAATCTGAACATTCTGGAGAGCAAATGATGAACACCGCCAGTGAAACGTCAGACCTATTGGTTTTTTCGCATCTACGTTGGGACTTTTTATTTCAACGCCCGCAGCATTTGTTATCACGTCAGGCCAAAAATCGTCGGGTCTTTTATTTTGAGGAACCTGTTTTTGGGATGACGGAAATTCCGCGTCTGCACTTAAGAGAGACAGCAGAGAATGTCCTAGTGGTCATTCCTTATCTACCAACTAGTATTGATCCCACAAAGATGGTAGCAGCGCTTACTGATTTGGTGGATGAACTTATTTATGAGGAAGAACTGATTGATTATACACTTTGGTATTATTCACCTAAGGCCCTTACCTTCTCACGTCACTTAGAACCGAAGTCTGTCATTTTCGATTACTTGGATCATCTTTCTTATCAAAAAGAACAGGGCCTTGCCGAGGAACAAGAATTGCTAGAAAAGGCAGATATTGTTTTCTCTGCGGGACAGTCCATTTATGAGGCCAAGAAACACATCCATCATAATATCCATTATATGCCGAGTGGTCTTGATTACGCTCATTTCTCCCAGGGCAGAACGAAGTTAGTGGAACCGGATGATCAAATCAATATCCCGCACCCAAGAATTGGTTTCTACGGAGTCATTGATCATCGCTTTAATTTTGATCTCGTCATGCAGATGGCGGATTTAAAACCTGAATTCCAATTTGTTCTGGCCGGTCCAGTTGTTAACTTAGACACAAGAACATTACCTAGAAGACCAAATGTTCATTATCTAGGAAAGAAAGACTACTACGCCCTCCCACTATACCTGGCGGGTTGGGACGCAACCATGATGCCTTATCTTCAAAATGAAACGACCAGATTCGTCTCACCAATGAAGACCCTAGAATACCTGGCAGCAGGAAAATCAGTCGTATCAACCAGTGTTCCAGATGTTGTAAGTCCATTTGGAAAGAAACAGCTAGTGCGTATTGCAGACAAGGCGGAAACATTTCTGGAAGAAATTGAAATGGCCATGCAGGAAAAGAACAACCCTGAATGGCTGGACCGAATTGATCATTTCTTAAAAGATCAATCTTGGGACAGTCTGCATGAAAAGATGGCCCAGTTGGAACTTGATTTCGTAAAAGACAGAAAATTCAGAGAGGAACGACCAAGAATCATCCATCCTTTGAACATTTCAACTAGCAGAGTGGTATAAGATGAAACCGTTAGAGATGTGGGGCGGAATTGAGTCTACCCTCAATCGCATGGGGGATCGCTATATCAATCAGATTGAAAAGAGCGGGCATCATAAGCGTCTTAATGATCTTCAATTATTTAAAAAACTTGGGATTAAAAAAATATTTTATCCATGTCTTTGGGAGACAGTTGCTCCTCGAGATTTAGATCATTGCGATTGGTCCTACTTAGATGAACGATTGAATGAATTAAAACGCCTTGAATTGAAGGTGGTGGCCAGACTCCTTCATCACGGAAGTGGACCCGTTTATACAAGTTTGATTGACCCTGATTTTCCGGAAAAGTTTTCGACCTATGCTCGTCTTTTTGCAACAAGATATCCGGAGGTCGATGAGTACGCACCTATTCATGAAATTACACAAACAGCAAGATTCAGTTGCCTTGAGGGACTTTGGTACCCTCATCTAAAAAATGAGACCTATTTTTTTAAAGCGATTATTCATCAATGCAAAGCAACCATAATGGCGATGAAGGAAATTCGTAGAATTAATCCTCGCGCTAAATTTATCCAAACCGAAACTTTGGGGAATTTCTTTAGCACCGAGAAATTGAAACAAGTGGCAGAACTTGAGAACAACCGTAAGTGGTTCGCCCTTGATCTTCTTTGTGGGAAAGTAACTTCCGCTCACCCACTTTTTCAAAATCTTCTTCAAAACGGGATTCGAGAAGAAGAAATTAAATGGTTCGAAGAAAATTCATGTTCTCCTGATATCATCGGTGTACGACACACTCTGATGAGTGATCGTTTTTTAGATGAAGAAGTTTCACTTTATCCAGAATGGACAAAAATCGAGCATGACAAACTTGTCTATACGAACGTTGCCGCTGTTGATTCAGGGAAAGTAGAAAATGTGAATCCAGGAAGCATCCTGTTGGAAGCATGGGAGCGGTATCAGATTCCTCTGGCAATCACTGAAACTCATATTCTGGGTGAACGTGAGGCCCAAATGAGATGGCTAAATACGACCTGGCAATTGGCAGATACCCTAAGAAAACAAAATATTCAAATTGATGCAGTGACCTCTTCGGCGCTCTTGGGAACGTTTGCCTGGCATGATGGAGAGAGTTTCTATAATCCAGGCGCTTTCGAGCTCCACGCCCCCTCACAAAAACCAGTTCCAACAGGTCTTGCCCTTTTAATCAAAGAACTAGCAACCAACGGATACTCTCATTCGCCTGTTTTAAAATCCGAGGGCCACTGGGAAACGTCCAGAAGAATTCAATGGAGCGACCGCAATGGTGACTTCATTCGTTTTTATCATCGAAGTGACGTGCAACCCATTCTTATATTAGGTGCCAACGGCGTCCTCGCTCAAGCGATCGCAAGCGCCTGTGGCAGCAGGAACATCCACAACCGGATGGTAAGAAGGCAGGAACTAGATATTACCGACAAAGATTCGATTGAGGGAACAATCGATGTCTTCCGTCCATGGGCAGTCATCAATGCGGCGGGATTTATCCATATTGATAATGAAAAGCATACTGAAAAAGTCACAGGTGCTTTGAAATTGGCAGAAATCTGTGGAGACAGAAATATTCCACTTCTAACTTTTTCTTCTGATCAGGTCTTTGAAAAACATGCCAAGGCCTCATATGCCGAAAGTAATGTCTCTGCTCCGGAGAATGTGTTTGATCGAAGTGAAGTGGAAAATGAAGACCATGTCATCAATGCACATCCAGATGCCTTAATTATTAGAACCAGTGCGGTGCTGGATCCAGATTCCGAATATTGTGTATTAGAAGAATGCAATATTTCCGAGTCACAGCTTAAAGAAATTGCCAACCATTGTCTGGATCTTCTGATCGATGAAGAGAAAGGTGTCGTCCACCTCTTGAACGACGGAGGAATCAGTCATCAAAAATTCTCCGACTGTGCTTCTGAAACGATGAAAGAAAAATTACTAACTCAGACTGAAATTTCGGCCGATCATCCTAGAAGAATAATTTCAGTCATTAAGAGTGATAAACAAATTCACCCCACCTCGTCTCATCAAGCTGTGAAAAAGCTTTTTGATTTACATTTACCAGATGATTTGGAACAGGAGCAGTACCAATGAGATACCACATCGGCATTGCAGGAGCTGGATTCGCGGGAGCGGTCCTTGCTAGGGAGCTAGCCGAAACTGGAAAATACAGAATTACGATCTTTGATGAAAGAAACCACGTGGGTGGAAATTGTCATACGAAGAGAGATGAAGAAACTGGCATTATGGTCCATCAATATGGACCTCATATTTTCCACACGAATCGTGAGGACGTTTGGGAATATGTTAATCAGTGGGGCAGATTCGAACCATTTGTTAATCGAATTAAGGCCGAAACTGAAAAAGGCATCTTTAATTTACCAATAAATCTCATGACGATTAATCAGCTCTTCCAAAAAAAATTCCGTCCTAAAGAGGCCCGGGATTTTATTGGTTCGGTAGGCGACTCTTCAATTAAGGACCCAAAAAACCTGGAAGAATATGCACTGAAGTTTTTTGGGAAAGAGATCTATTCAACATTCATAGAAGGATATACCCGCAAAAAGTGGGGTGTTTCTCCAAGAGAACTACCGGCCGGCCTTCTTCAACGTCTGACGGTTCGTTTTAATTACGATGATGGTTATTACGATCATCAATACCAGGGCATTCCGGTAAGTGGATATACTGAAATCATCAAAAGAATATTAGATCATCATGATATTGAAGTTCGAATTGGGCAAAGACTTGATCCAGAAAGAAAAAGGGATTTTGATCATACCTTTTGGTGTGGTCCCATGGATGGGTTTTTTAATTTCAAATTGGGCCGATTGGGATATCGGACTCTTCATTTTGAAAGGTTTATCGAGGATGGAGATTTTCAGGGAAATAGCATCATTAACTTTTGCGAAGAAGATGTACCTTATCTCCGAATCTCCGAATACAAACACTTCATGCCTTGGGAAGAGCATGAGAAATCGGTTTGCTTTAAAGAATATGCCAGACCTTGTGAAGCAAACGATGTTCCCTATTTCCCTACTCGCCTAAATCAGGACATTGAACTGCTTGAGCGTTATATGGACATGTGTGAATCAGAAGATAAAATTACCTTTATTGGAAGATTAGGTACGTATCGCTATCTCGATATGCATGCTGTGATAGGAGAATCGCTCGACCTTGCAAAAGTTTGCCAACAAAAGGAAATCCACGAATGGCCCAAATTTAGTGCCGATCCGATGGAAGCCTAGATGAGAATACTTGTTACTGGAGGCGCAGGCTATATTGGAAGTCACACTGTTCGTGACCTTATAAATTCAGGTCACACTGTGACGGTCTTGGATAATCTCTCCAAAGGTCATCAGGAAGCAGTCGATCCCAGAGCAAGTTTCATTGTTGGTAACCTCTCCAATCAAGATCTCATCATTCGAACCCTTCAGGCCCATAAAATAGAAGTTGTTATGCATTTTGCGGGCCTTACTGATGTTCGCGAAAGTGTTCATGAGCCTTATAAATACTATTTCACTAACTTCTCCCTTACTCTCAATCTTCTTTCGGCGATGATTAAGGCCGGAGTAAAAAATCTCGTTTACTCCTCATCAGCTGCTATCTATGGAAATCCTGATCTCATTCCGATCGTTGAAAATGAGCACCCAGAACCCATTACACCTTATGGTAGAAGTAAATTAATGGCGGAGACGGCGATTGAAGACTTCAGTCATGCTTACAATCTAAACTACATTATTCTTCGCTACTTCAATGTGGCAGGCGCAAGTACAGACTCAGTCTTAGGGGAAGACCACCATCCAGAGAGTCATCTCATTCCGCGAATTCTTCATGCTGCTCAGGAAGAAGGTGTGGTTGAAGTTTTTGGTACCGATTACCAGACTCCCGATGGCACTTGCATCAGAGATTTCGTTCATGTTTTGGATGTGTCTCGAGCGCATGTTCTTGCTGTAGATCATTTAAGACCTGGTATTAAAGAAGTCTTCAACATAGGCAGCGATAGAGGCTTCTCAGTAAAAGAAGTCATTACAGCTTGTGAGAAGGCAACCGGAAAGAAGATTGGAACGATTGAGCTCAAAAGACGCGTCGGTGATCCTGCTATACTCATTGCCAACTCTCAAAAGATAAGAAAAGTACTCAAATGGCTGCCACTGTATCCATCGATTGATACGATTGTTGCGCACTCATGGCATTGGCATTCTTCTCATCCTGAAGGGCATGCGGAGATCTTTAAAGATTCGAGTCAAATTCAACACTAAAATCTGACGCTCTGCCAGTCATTTCATTATTGTGGTCAAATCTCCTTCGGCTCTTTAAAATTATGGCAAAGGATTTTTAAGGAGAGGACATGGGACTGATTCTCAAACAGCTATTTGCTTTCATTAAGTTACTCAATTCGGACACTGGTAACATTTCATTGGCCCTAGGGATGACCTGCGGTTTTATTTTAGGAATGACTCCAGTTCTTTCACTTCACAGTTTACTCATTTTTCTGATTCTCTTTTTCTTTCGCATTCAAATTGGGGCCGCCCTGGTGGCAGCTTTCTTTTTCAAATTCATCGCCTTCTTATTAGATCCCGCGTTTGATTTTGTCGGACAAAAAGTTCTTGAAATGGAATCTCTTCAAGGTTTCTTCACTACCCTATACAACATGCCGATCATTCCTTTCACTCGTTTTAACAACTCAATTGTGATGGGCTCAGCGGTTGTTACTTTTGCTCTATCACCAATTGTGTTCATTCTGAGCCAGTACTTTATTGTTAAGTATCGTGAAATCGTAGTTGCTCGCTTTAAAGGCACCAAGTTCTGGAAGGCCCTTCAGGCAACTAAGTTTTATCAGTGGTACTACAAGTACGAACAATATAGCTGGAAATAAGCGGGGCCCTATGACTGACAAAACAAAAACAGAAGAAAAGAAAAATAAAAAGAAGGGCCCAATTCGTTTTGAGGCCATCATTCCGGTCTTGGTACTTACTGCCATTACCTTTATCTATTTTACATATTACTTCGATCATCACATGAAAAAGCTCATTGAGTATGTGGGTACACAGGCCAATGGAGCAGAAGTGAATGTGGATTCAGTTAGAACGAGTTTCATTAAGGGATCATTTGATCTTGATCGTCTGCAAGTAACAGATAAAGAGAAACCTTCTCAAAATATTCTTGAAATCGGTAACATGCACTTTGGTTATCTTTGGGACGCTCTTTTGAGAATGAAATTTGTAGTTGAGGACGCAAGTATCAACAACATTCAGCTCTATAAACCAAGAAAATCTCCAGGTAAGGTCCTTCCTCCGGAACCGGCCAAACCAAGTAAGCTCAACGAACTTCAAAACGAAGTCATGGCACAGGTTAAGAATAAATACAGCTCAAACATGCTTGGTGATATTCTCGCAATCGCTGGTGGCGGTGACTATGAGGCACAGATTCAACAAATCCGTGGGACTCTTAAATCAGAAGCACGAGTGAACGCCATGGTGGCCGATGTGAATGAAAAGAAGAAGTTCTGGGACGGTAAAGTTAAAGAACTTTCAGACACTTCAAAACTTAAGCAAATCGAGAACGAAGTTAATGCCATCACGAAAGAAAAAGATTTCGTGAAGCAAGCTCAAGGTGTCTCTAAACTTAATGATCTTCTGAAAGAAGTGAACAAGCAGTATAAGGAAATCGATAAATCAACCAAGCAGCTTCAAAGCGAAGTTAATGCCGTTGCAGCTTATCCGAAGGAACTTCAGGCGCTGGTTAATGAAGATATCGCTTCTTTAAAGAACCGCTTCTCTATCCCAAAACTTGATTTTAAAGACATGGCCATGCATTTATTTGCCGGTCAATTCGCCGAATACATCGCAAAAGCACGCAAGTATCAAGCACTCGCCAAACAATATCTTCCAGAGAAGAAAAAAGAAGAAGATGTTGTGGTTCCACGCAAACGCTCAGAAGGTAAAAACTATGAGTTTCCGATCACCACTGGTTACCCACTCTTTTGGCTAAAGCGTGCGGCCATTAGTTCTAAAGGTACAGCTGATTCATATTCTGGTCAGGTATCTGGTGAGCTTACCAACGTAACAACGGCGCCGAAGCAAATCAAAAAGCCCATCGTGCTTGATGTTCGTGGTGATTTCCCAGGAGTGCAAGTGAATGGAGTAAAAGCGGTACTCACCGCCGACTTCACACGCGACGTAGGCAAACAATCGGCACTTATTCAGGTCAACTCTTTTGCTGTTCCTGAAAAGCTTTTTGTTGAGAACAAAGATCTTAAATTTGGTTTTAAAAACGCAGTTGGATCAAGCACCATCTCGGCAAACCTTGTGGAACAGAAGATCAGCATGAACTGGACTTCAGCACTTACGAGGCCTCAATTTTTAGTCGATACCTCGAATAAAATTGCCCGTGAGATGCTTAACAATGTCGTTAACAACATTCCGGTAATCAATATTAACGGATCTGCCACTGGAAGTTTCAGCAATCTCAGCATGCACATCAATTCCAATTTGGGAGATGAGCTGGCCCAGGGCTTTACTCGCGAAGTGGGCAACAAAGTAACTGAGGCCCAAAATAAAATCAGCGCTTTGGTAGATGAAAAAATCAACCAACCGAAGGCCGAGCTTATGAAACTTATCGGCGGCAACAACGCCAATTTGTCTCAACTCACGAACCTCGAAGAGCTTTATAAGAAGAACGAGGACCGCATCAAGGCAGAAATTGCCAAGCTCAAGTCCGGTGGAAGTAATAAGGCCATCGACGATCTTAAGGAAAAAGGCAAAAAGATATTTAAAGGCATTAAATTGTAAGATTGGGCCCCGAAAGGGGCCTTTTTTTATGGCACAAAAACCAGAACCCTTTAGAATGAAATAAAGGGGTTTTTATGTCATTCATTGAAAGGATTCAATGCTATTGCCGTGAGCAGCTTGAGCCGGGTTCCCGTCTGGTACTTTCCTTGATTGTGACCCTATTTATCTATCTGATTATCCTTCTTGATTTCAAACTCACAAAATTCGAATGGCATTTCCTGGTTCCGGCCTTCAGTACTTTTTTCCTTTTGCTCTACTACCGCATTAGCGATGAATTTAAAGATTTTAAAACTGATCAAAAGTTTTTTCCTGACCGCCCTATTCCATCGGGACGCTTAAAACTTTCGGATTTAAATGTCCTACTAGTCGTTGTCACAGTTATTAGCGTGATCATTAATATAATCTTCCCACACGCTCTTATTGAATTTTTGTTGGCCCTGTTCTTTACGTTTTGCATGGGCAAATGGTTTTTCATGGAGAAGACCATTTCAAGTAATAGGCTCTATGCTTTTTTTACTCATGCTCCGGTAGGTCTGTTCTTATACTGGTATGCCGAGGCCTATCTTTTAAATCAAAATAACGTATCTTGGTCACTACCGGAGAAACTTTCTATTATCGGTTTCATTGTCCTTCCCGGACTTTCTTGGGAAGTTCTTCGTAAAACCTATCTTCCGGAAGATGAAATGCCTGGCTATCAAATCTATTCAACGATGATGGGATTTAAAGGATCTCTCGCCTTTGCGGCCTTCTGGGTCGTTGTTACGATTCTGAATAACCTCGTGATGGTAAGTCTGTTTGAAGGCCTTGAAGGGATGAACATACCTTTACTCGCTCTGAACCTTCTATTACTTCTTGCGATCTTGTTCCATGGTATGAGGCCACGACTAAAAAATCTTAAGCCTGTGGCCGAAATCTATATGACCCTACACTTATTTATTCCTCTGGCCGCTCTCACATATAAGGCCTGGAGACAATTTCATGTTTAATGGTAAGGCCGGCTCTCTCAAGTTTCTCGCATCTCTTGGATTGAATGTTCCGCCCTTCACAGTGATCACTCACGAAGAGTTCATTAGTTGGGGAGACAAAAAAATCTGGGACGAACTCCATGAAGCACTAGCAACAACTGATGCCAAGAAAATTGAAAATCTCGCGAAGAGTTTCATTCATTCTGTTCATATTCCTGATACTCGTTTAGATCTCGGGAAGAACGTTCATTACGCCGTGAGATCTTCGGCCTCACTTGAAGACTCTCCTGAGCATTCGTTTGCGGGAATTTTTGAAACTAAACTTTTCATATCGCAAAAGTTAAACGAAGCGATCAAAGAAGTCTGGCACTCGCTGTTTCATACCAAAGCTTTGCAATACTGTGTGGACCGCCGACTCTCTTGGACCCTCCTAAAAATGGACATCGTAGTCCAAGCGATGATTGATGGCGAAAAATCCGGTGTCCTCTTTCAGGCAGATCCTCTAGGAAAAATTACCGAGCAAATTATCGTCGCCGGTCCTGGTCTCGGACAAGGCATTGTTGATGAAGAGACTGATACCGATCGGTACATCGTGGAAAATTATATTGTAAAAGAAAGACATATCCACAATAAGAAGCACTACATCGCTTTTGATCAAGGCAGTAACACTCTTATTAAGAAAGAGCTCGCCGACAATCAAAGAGAACTTTCAACTCTTTCCGACTCAGATATTGAGAAGCTCCTTAAGGCATCATCAATCTTAAGTTCCAAAGTCGAGCACTTCCTTGATATAGAATTCACTTTTAGAAACGGTGATTTGTTTGTTCTTCAGGCCAGACCCATCACGACAGTGCCATCGCGCAAGCACATCCATATTTTTGATAACAGCAACATTGCAGAGAACTACCCAAAGCAGTCCACTCCCCTGACATATACAGCTCTGGCACGTGGCTATTCAGCGAATTTTAAAAATCTCGTGCGCTACCTGGGTTTCTCAGAAGATGATTTTCGTTACATTAACCACAGTCTGGAAAATTTAGTGGGCCAATGGGGCGGTCAGATTTATTACAATTTAAATAACTGGTACTCGGTCTACACTCTTCTTCCATTCGGTGGCGAGAAGGCAGCTTCTTCATTCGAGGAAATGGTTGGAATTGGAACTTCCGGCATGATCGAAGTGCCAGAGCGCACTCTATTCCAAAAACTTCGCATCATCGCCAAGATTTTACCGAAATTTGCGAGTTTTTATTTCATGGCCGGCCGTCACCACCGCCAATATAAAAAAGAATTCAAAGAGCTGTATGAGCGTTTTAACCGTGATGCTCATAACACCAAAGATGCCTTTGAAACGATTCATTTACTAAGCCGCCTGGACTCAGAGTTCCTGGCGATTATTAAAATTCCTCTTTTAAACGATTTCTTCTCATCTGTGCTTAATCGCTCATGCCGTATTCTGGCGGGCCGCCTGGCAGGGAGTCGCGGAGATCAACTGTACAATGATTTATTAAGCCACCGAGAAGATTTAGAGAGCTCCAAAGCGATCTATTCCCTTATTGGCCTCGCGGAAAGTGTGCGGGCCAATCATGCACTTGTAACTTTTTTAGAAAAAAACCTGCAGGATCATCACATTCTGGCGCGTCTTCTCGAGCATTCAGAGTTTAGAGATTTCTATCATAAGTTCAAGGCCCACTTGGATCGCTTCGGGGACCGCTCACAATGGGAAATGAAAATTGAAGTTCCCACTGCCAGAGAAAATCCTGAGACCACGATCAAGCTCATCCTCGAGTATGCAAAATCAGGTATGAGTGAAAAGTCTCAGCGAAGCCGCGAACGTGAAAAAAGTGATTACGCTCATAAAGAATTAAAAAAATATTGGTTCGCCAAACCTCTGACTTCGCTCCTCTTCTGGCAACTCTTCAGGAAATGCACTGAGGTTATTTGCTTCCGTGAAGACGCTCGCTTTGATCGTGTTCGATTCAAAGGTCTTTCTCGTAAGCTCGTATTAAGCATCGGGAAAAATCTCGTGGCAAAGAAATGGATCGAGCAAACTGAGGACATTTTCTATCTCACTTACGATGAATTAATGTCACTGGTCTATGATACTTATGGGCCAGGTTATTGGAGGGAGCTGATTTCTCTTCGTAAAAATCATTTAGAGAAATTCAAAGATTTAAAACTACCTGATCGCCTCATTGTGAATGATCTAACATTTGCCGAAAAGCTTTCAGACAAATCAACTGTCACTTCTTCCAACTCTGTTCGTGGTGTCCCATGCTCTGGTGGCATTATCGAAACTCAGTGTGAAGTGGTACTCGACCTCAATCAAGCACCCTCTCTCAATGGAAAAATTCTCGTGGCAGAAAGAACCGATCCCGCCTGGGGATACTTCTTCGTTGGAGTGAAAGGAATCATCATCGAGAAGGGCTCCATGCTCTCTCATGCGGCGATTATCTCTCGTGAACTGGGAATTCCCTGCATTATCAATGTGAAAAATGCGACAGAGCGTTTTAAGAGCGGAATGAAGATCAGAATGAACGGTGACACTGGAGAGATTGAAATCCTTTAGGGAACTACGAGTGGAATCATTTCATTGACTGCGCCGACGATACGTTGTTCGTATTTAGCCAGAACACACACTCCACTATTATTACCACAATCAGTAATTTTAGTTAATTCTCGACCATAAAGCATGTTAATGAGGGTGTAATCATAGGTAACAAACCAACTCTGATCAAATTGGTTCTGGGCCCAGACCCGATTGTTATCATCTAGGACATAGAGTCGGCCGACAGTATCTAATGCGAACTCCTTAACTTCATTCAGTGTAGGCGTGCCATCATAAAGGACTTGCCATGAAACTCCATTGTCTGAAGTCTTCATGACGGTGTAATAAGACTGCGCCAGGACATCACCATTTGCGAGCCTCTTTATTGTCTGATGGTGAAGTATCTGGGACTCTCGGAAAACCTCAGTAAAAGTCGCTCCACCATCGGTTGAACGATATATGACCCCTTGATTAACAGGGCCCACACCAAGCTCTCTTACTGAAAGCCACAGAGAACCATCACTGAAGGCCTCCAAAGCTCTTGTATCGCAACCTATACTTCCTGGTTTAATCGGAAAAGTTTGAATCGTACTCCAAATAGTTCCGTTTGCGGTTCCCTTTCTTAAATTACAGTTTGCTCCGTTTTTGCCCATGTAATAGACAGTTCCATCTGGAGAAACCGTCACATGAGGATCACTGAGGAAGGCCGGATTGGAATCAACCAAGTTCCAAGATGAGCCACTGTTATTTGATTTTCTTAAATAAAAGCCAGCTGCACCAGCGTTACCTCCGATATAGATTTCATTTGCCGATGGTCCAGAAGTTTTGCTTAAAATAAACAATTCCTCTATCGCCCCAACTCAATCCATTATCAACCGAACGAACATTTATAATTTGATTGGGAGTGTCTCTGAAAGTTCCGAACACCATGATTGAACCATCGTTCGCAGGAGTGATTGTTACTCCTTGTTTTTCAACTGTATTGTTCTGATACTCAATGTTCCAGGTGGAACCGTTATCCGGACTTTGTAAAATCACGAAGCTTCGTACTGCAGTTTCAAAAAAACCCGTTGCAACAAGATCACCGCTGCTCAAAATCTTTATATCCTGGCCGCCTGAATTGGCGGGACCACTATACACAATGGTCCAACTCGCTCCTCCATCCATCGTTTTAGCTATGCTCCACCTGCCATTGTTACCAGAATAATAGGCCTCCGTTTCTGAAACTATCTCGAGATCACCTCGTAATTGATAAAGACCATAATTAATGATCCCACTCAATATTGGACCTTGATTGACCCAATTCCATGTTCCTAGACTGAAGGTTCCTTTCCACAGCTCACTCTCTTTGGAAATTGCCCAAATTACTCCAGAAGGTGAAATTTTGATTGAAGAGAAAAATTCAATTGCAGGAAAACTTCCAATCACCGTCCAAGTAGCACCATCATCAACACTTTGTTTAACTAATGCACCTATGCCGTCATATCCAACGGCGAAAAGTGTTCCTGAGGCCTCATGCAAATCAATATCAAAACAAATATGGTCCGCACCAGGTACGTTTCCATACTGATCAACTGTGGTCCAGGTACTTCCACCATCAGATGTTTTTCTAATTATCCATTCTGAACTATATATTGGAGAACCGTATTCCCATTGATAACCACATACATATAAGTCATTATTTTTTGCAATCATTGCAAGAGGATGAGATTCCCCTTCTTCATGAGGGGCATAGTGGTCAACTTGGGTCCAAGTTGATCCAATATCAGATGTTTTATTAATGACCCATCTTTCCCATCCTGGTGAATCCCCAACAATACTTGAAATAAATATGTTCCCATTTGCTAATGTGGCCGAACTTGTAACAAAGTTCTGCTCTCCAAATGAAAGTGGGAAATCAATTCGTTCTCCGACTTGAAATCCCGCAATCTTTACAGTGTTAATGCCATTCATTCCCGCTCCATCTGTGGCAGAGATGGGATGAGCGAGCGGAGGTTGATTTAATGGAACAGAATAAATAAGCGTATTCGGATCGAAGGTTCCGATGCCATTTGCATTAGTAGTGTATCCAGAGGTCCCATTAGAAAATGCGAATGGAATGGATTCACCAGAACGAAGGACTGGTTGATCATAGTTCCAGATTAGTGTTGGTTGACTCGAAGGAACTTCAGCAACTTTGCCATCCATGATCACGCGAATAGAAGGCTCACACGAAACCAATAATTGGAGGCCCAGAAAAGTTCCAAGTATTAACGAAGATCTCATCTATTAAGACTTATCGACAGATTATCCAGAGTTTGGGCCAAAAATTCGCTCAAGGAAGATTTGCTGATGGCAACCCATTGTCTACGCAACCTTAAGCTAAACTGAACAATCCCTTCCTGATTTCTGATTATTATTAAATCCGTAATTCCAGTATATTGCTTACTAGGAGGACTTATGAATAAGGTCTTAATTGTAGGTATTATGATTCTAATGACTATCGCTATGGCGAAAGCTGAATCCAATCCTTGTCAGGAGATTCAGCCGGTTCGTGAACCGATCGGTACCTTGCGATAGTAAAACATAGGTGTAGCTCGTAAGAGCTACACCCCATTTTTTCTTGGATTAGTAAGCGAGTAATTTTCTTAAAGCATCAACCACATTATTTGTCTGTGGAAGAATCACTTCTTCAAGGTCCGGACAGTAAGCTACGTGAGTATCTTCTGAACATACACGAAGGATCGGAGCATCTAGCGTTTCAAATGCTTCTTCATTCACGCGAGCAGCGATTTCACCGGCAAAACCAGATGTCTTATGCTCTTCGTGACAGATAAGAAGACGGTGAGTCTTTTTAAGTGATTTGAATACAGCTTCAAAATCGAAAGGAGCAATTGTACGAGCATCCAGGATCTCGATTGAATGGCCTTCTTTCTCAAGCTCTTTAGCGGCTTCTACTGACTTCTGAACTAGCGCACCCCAGGCAACGATCGTTGCTGATTTACCTTCTTTAACTACGCGAGCTTTACCGAAAGGAATCATGTATTCCTCACCTGGATCAGCAGAGCGGTTATAACCTTGGTAATAAAGGTGTTTGTGCTCAAGGAACATAACAGGGTCATCACAACGAATTGCTGTTCTTAGAAGACCGATAGCATCCTGTGCGTTCGATGGGTAAACCACGCGAATACCAGGGTTATGTGTGAATAGAGATTCACCAGATTGAGAGTGGTACATAGCTCCACCGCGAAGGTATCCGCCGATTGGAACACGCACTACCATTGGACATTTAAAGTCACCACCAGAACGGTAGCGAGTAGTCGCCATCTCGTTCTTAAGTTGCATATAAGCAGTCCAGATGTAGTCAAAGAACTGGATTTCAACTACTGGCTTAAGCCCTCTCATCGCCATACCAATGGCACGACCGATGATGTTTGCTTCAGCAAGTGGTGAGTTGAAAACCTGGCCAGCTTTCGCGGCCTTCTGAACACCGTGAGTAACTTTGAATACCCCACCCTTACCTTTAAGGTCTGGGTTGTCGTATTTTTCTACTTCAGTGAAATCCGCAACGTCCTCACCGAACACCATCATAAGAGGGTTCTTCTTGATCTCAGACTTTAGAGTCATGTTGATCGCAGTCGCTAGAGGAATATCTTCCTTACCAGAGAACTGAGGAGCAGTATCGAACTCAGATGAAGTTGGATCGATGTCTGAGTATAGGTGATCTTTGTAAGTTGATTTATCAGGCCATGCTGTTTCAAGAGCACGGTTCATAGAATCACGAACTTCTTTCGTAGCTTCATCCAGGTGAGCTTTCACTTCGTCAGTTGTGAATAGACCTGTACCTGTTAGGAAACGTGGGAAAGCGTTGAATACGTCACGGTAGTGCTCATCAGCTAGATCGTCTTTCGTACGGTAGTAACCGTGGTCATCAGATAGTGAGTGAGAATATGGACGAGTTACAGAAGCGTGAACAAGTACCGGGCCGTTTCCAGCACGAAGGTATTTTTCTACTTCTACCATTGTATCGTAAGACTCGATTGGACAGTTACCGTCACAAACGAAAATTTTAAGACCAGGGAAGTTTGCAAGAGCTTTTGAAATTGATCCGCCTGGAGTTTGTACCCAAGTTGGAGTTGAGATCGCGTAACCGTTATCTTCAACCATGAATAGAACTGGAAGCTTGTTTACACAAGCAGTGGTTAAACCTTCCCAGAATTCACCTTGAGAAGTTGTACCGTCACCACATGAAACGTAAACGATCTCACGGTCGTTATAAACCGGAGAATCTTTTAGCTTCATCTTTTTAAGGTGAAGACCTGCTTCAGCGATACCTACAGCTTGAAGGAACTGAGTTCCAGTACAAGATGATTTAGAAACGATGTTTAGATTTACGTTACCCCAGTGAGCTGGCATCTGACGGCCGTGAGATGCTGTATCACCAGTGTTACCATTGGCCTGACAAAGTTGTTCGTAAACTGAGTGACCAAGACCAAGCACAAGCGCGCGGTCACGGTAGTATGGGATGAAGTAATCGTGCTTAGCTTTTAGAACTTTCGCCGTAGCTGAAAGAATACCTTCGTGACCAGCACCAGAAATCTGGAAGAAAGCTTTGTTTTGTTTCTTCATTGTGATTTCAGCGTCGTCAGTTTTGCGTGAAAGGTAGATGTTCTTTAAGAACCAAGAAAGATCAGCTTTTGTAAGCTTATGCTTTTTGATGATGTCGAGTTTCTTATTGTACTCTGGGTTTGATTTCGAATTCACGGCAGTTGCCTCGTTTTCTGAGATGTTTGTGCGCATAGTAATTCCCCTAAAAAAGATGCCCCATCTTACCCTAATGACGAGGGAAAAATCCAGTTTAGATGGGATATGGGTATTATTTCTCTATGTGCTGGTAACGCAGGAGATTTACTAGGTAAACGCCTTGGGCGCGGACTGAAAAATACATGATCTGGTTATCTTCGGGATAAATCACTGTGAACTGCCATATTCCCTCTTGAATATGCTTCAAATCTTCAATTTCGCCTCGACCTTCGAGAACGATCTCAGGTTGATCCGGAAGGAGCACCGGCCGATTCGATTTATCCGCCAATCGCAGCTGGAAAGTGATCTTCCCTTCACCTTTGGTTTTAATGCTGATGCTTGAATATCGTCGGTCAGGTTGACGGAAATTAAGACTTACTTTTTCTTTTAGCGTTTGATTCTGAACCACAAAATCGACACTCTTAGCGTGCTCTGATTTCTCTACGATTACGTAGTAGCGACCATTCAATATGCGCTCGAGTTTAAATTTGACGGGCCTTTTATTTTTAGCTTTAAGAGCAATTTCAGAGGGAGAAACATCTACAAACTGGCCCTTACTGTCCTTCAGTTGAAGATAAAAGTAATAAGTCAGGGAATCATTTTCAGCAGAAGGAAAAAGTTGAACAGAGCTATGAGAACGCGAGACCTCCCCTAACTGAACCGGAGACTCAGAAGCAGGATTACGCCGAAGAGGTGCTTCAGCGCAACTGACAAGTAAGACGAATAGGAGAAATAATCCAATCCTCATATCTGACCTTTTCGGTCAGTCAGTAAAAATACTTAACCTAAGATTAGATGAAGAAGGGCCCCAAAAGGGGCCCTCAATAAGCGATATTGTTTAATTATTTCAAAGACTTAGTAGCTGAAAGTACGTCTAGAATAGTTCCGTACGTTGAAAGCGTGCTGAAAAGAACCGGAGTTTCAGTTCCAGGCAGGTTAACCTTCAGATTAGGGTAACGACGAGAAGTATCGATCATAAGGGCTTTAACCGCGTCTGCATCCATTGAAGGATCATATGAAAGAAGAAGTGTCGCCACACCAGCAGCAGTCGGAGACGCCATCGATGTACCAGAGTAAGTATCGTATGTGTTGTCCGGAGTTGTTGAAAGGATATCAACACCTGGAGCGAATAGATCTACTGTCTTCTTACCGTAGTTAGAGAAGTCAGCTGGAAGAGTTAGACCTTTTTCGAAAGAAGAAGCACCGATCTCTAACCAGTTATTGAAATCACGACCCTCTTTTGAATAAGTTCTTTGAGGGAAACTTGGAGTAACGTCGTTGTTCTTATTGTCGTTACCAGCAGCGTGAACTAGTAGAACACCTTTTGATTCAGCATAACGAACGGCCTCATCTACCACTTTCTTAAATGGAGAATACATTTTACCGAAACTCATGTTGATCACGCGAGCGCCATTATCAACAGCGTAACGGATACCGTTCGCAACGTCTTTATCGCGCTCATCACCGTTTGGTACAACTCTTACGGCCATGATTTTTACGTTAGTAGCAACACCTTTGATACCAAGGTTGTTGTCACGAACAGCGGCGATTGAACCAGATACGTGAGTACCATGGCTTGAATCTGGACCGATTACATCGTTGTTACCGTAAATACGCTCATTCATATCAGAGTAGTTATCACCAACGATTGAACGAGGATTGAAATCTTCATTGTAGTAGTACTTAATTTGGTCTCCGTAGTACTCAAGCACACGGTTAAGACGAGCTTCGTTCTGGCCATTAGCAAGAAGTGTGATCATCACAGATTTAGCTTTAACAACTGCTTCGTCCTCTGATTGAACTGCACGAACGGCTTCAAGAGTCATCGTTGTTACGCCAACTGATTTAAGAACAGCCTCAGCTTCTTTGTATGAATTAAGACGAGTTGTATAAGTAGCAACTACACCTTTAGCGGCCTCAAGGTTCTCAGTTACGATTGCTTGAATTTTTTCAAGGTGAGCTTGTTGAGCTGGAGTAAGAGTTTCACCTAGTTCTTCAGTGCGAGCTTTAAGTTTTTTCATACGAACTAGTTCACGAGTTACTTCAAGTGAATCAGCATCTGTTTGAGCAGCTGGATTACCTTTCACAAGACGGATACCGTTAGCAAGAGATGAGTCTTCAACCATCTTCGCCATACCATTTGAACCACCGATGAAGTTCCAACCGAAAACGTCATCAACGTAACCGTTACCATCGTTATCGATACCGTCGTTAGCGATTTCGCCTTTATTGATCCAGATTTTACCTTGTAGATCTTCGTGGTTAACGTCTACACCAGAATCGATTACCGCAACGATGATGTCTTCAGATTGAGCAACACCGAACTGGCGGTAAGTTTCTTCCGTACCAACACCTTCAGCACCTTCTGCCGGAGAAAGGTTGAACCAGTTCTCAGGGCGAACACTTAGAAGTGACTTCGCTGAAGTTTGAAGAATTGTGCCTTTAGCATTTTTCAGAACGTATTGAGATTGGTTCTGCTTAAAAAGTTTAATATCTTGTTCTGCTTTTGGGATTACTTGTACACGAGCGAATGCTGCTGTAATTGAAAGTGGAAGAGCAAGCGCAAGAAGCGCGGTCTTTGACATCATGGGGATCCTTCCTTTGTTGATGAACTGCCCTCCTTTATGTCCCAATGAAGAAATTCAGACAAGTGTTTAAATTTGCTGTCAGAATATTTCTTAAAATTGGTGTAATTCTTACACCAGATAGAGACTGGCCGGGGCCAAAAAGACTATAAACTTTTCATCATTAAACCCGGAGGCATTATGAAATTTTTAATCGCATCTCTCACTGTGCTTTTCTCTTTCTCAGTCTTCGCTCAACAAAAAATGGGTCCAGAAGCAGTTGAAATCTTTTCGATGATGAAGCATCCACAAGTTGTAGATTGCTTTGCTCGCGAGAACGTTGATCTCGTAAACATTGAAATCAAAAAAGTTGTCGCACGTTGTCCTGGATGTAACACCTACATCATCACTGGAAACAGAAGAAACATCGACACTCCGAATCCAGAAAAAACTGTCATCTCAATTAAAGGGAAAGCAGTTCCAGGAACCTTCAGGAATTTCATTCAAACTTATACATGTGATATTAAAAATTAATAATGGAGGGGACATCCCCTCCTTATTTTTTAGATGTGCTCACCATGTTGAGATAAATCCAAACCAACCGTTTCGTCTTCTACACTCACTCTAAGTGGTCGAGTGAAATTACTGATCCAGTAAAGTGCATACGACCCCACAAAACAGAAAAGCATCACGAGGATTAAAGCAATACAATGATTCACGAAGGTCGTTGTCTGCCCGTAGATAAGGCCCACGTCTTTTGCAAACACCGCAGTTAAAATCATTCCCACAATTCCACCCAGTCCGTGACAAGGAAAAACATCTAGAGTGTCATCAATATCGGTCTTGGCTTTTAGGGAAAGAGCAAAGTTTGAAATCGAAGCGGAGATAAACCCAATTAGAATCGCAGCTCCTACACTTACAAACCCTGCAGCTGGAGTTATTCCCACTAGACCCACCACGGCTCCAATGCAAGCACCTAGAGCAGAAGCTTTTTTGCCTCGGAGGCGCTCTAAAAACATCCAGGTAAGCATTGCAACTGCGGAGGCAGTATTAGTGTTCATGAATGCCAATGTTGCAGTCTCATTAGCTCCAAGAGAAGATCCAGCATTAAATCCAAACCAACCAAACCACAAAAGACCCGTGCCTAAAATCACATAAGGGATATGATGGGCCTCATGATTAATTTCCTGACGAGGTCCAAGATAAATTGAGCCCGCCAGTGCCGCCATACCGGCCGATATATGCACGACAGTTCCACCCGCAAAATCTAAAACTCCCCAACCACGAAGAAGACCATCTGGGTGCCAGGTCATATGGGCAAGAGGCGCGTAGATGAAAATTGAGAAGAGAAACATGAAGATCAAATAAGAAGAAAACTTCACTCGTTCTGCGAAAGCACCGCTAATAAGTGCCGGCGTGATAATGGCGAATTTCAATTGAAAGAGAGAAAAGAGAGCAAAAGGAATCGTTGGAGCAAAATCCGGATGACTCGCCATCCCTACTCCGCGATACATGAAATAGGTCATTGGGTTTCCGATGATGCCTCCGATGGATTCACCAAAACACAGACTGAATCCAATCGCGACCCACGTGACTGAGATCACTCCCAGTGCCACCATCGATTGAAGCATGGTCGAAATCATGTTCTTCTTTCGAACCATTCCTCCGTAGAAGAATGAGAGTCCAGGAGTCATGAGAAGGACTAATCCAGAAGCGGTTAACAACCACGCCGTATCACCATAGTTAATGGGACCGCCGGTTTTAGCTTGAGGAATTTCAGGAAGGAAAGTGGCCAATAGACCGCAGACAAAAATAAGACCGAGATGAACGAGATAGATGGGTTTCATTGCTCCTCCTCGACGACCAGACATACTGGATGAGGAGGAGCAGAAGTTTAATTTAATTTAGAATGAAGATTCCATCTACTTCTATGCATTAAGCTCAATCGCAACCTTGATTGGACGCTCAACAACAAGGCCTTTGCCAGAAAGCAGCTCAATGATTTCAGAAGGACGGATACTTGTCCCCTGAGTCACTTTTGCCGTTACAAAAATTCCCGGCATGCGGCACGGAGAAACTTCATCGATGATTTCCATGATTTTCTCATTGAGACTCAACTCACCGGTCTTGATATCAATCAACATCGGACGGATGTCTTTATCCAGAAGCTTCTCTTCTTTTTTAGAGTAAGATTGAATAATGATCTGCTCTTGAGATTTTAAATTCTCAACCACAGTTCCAATATCGTTCTTTACTGGCACGAAATAAGTGAAGGTCTTCGCCGAGTCCTGAATTGAAGGAGTCTTCGAATTAATCACTGAGATGGCCTTAAAGATAATGCCCGGCTCAGAGTGAGTCTGAAGACGCTTCATCATATCATCGAAATCAGTCCATTCAGCAGGAACACGTACATCAAAGTATTCAGTCAGAGAGCTAATACCCAAAGTGAGTGCCGGTCCAAATGAAAGAAGCGGACGAATGTTATAACCTTCAGAGTGAAGAGTTTCTAAACCCGCGCGTTTAAAGATTCGAGTCATCACCTTTTGTAGATCAAGGTGAGAAATGAAAGTAATAGGCCCGAGTTTTGAGAACTCAATACGATATTTAAAGCCAACCGCTTGGTTACGTTTCTCACGAAGCTCCACGATGTCTTTCTTCAAGACTTCTGGCTGAACGTAAGGGGTATCTTCAATGCTGTTCATGCCTTTAAGGAAGTCACGGCGCTCTTCCACCATGCCTTTAAGGTCACAAGCAACACCACAGTGGTAACAAACTAGTTTCTTTTTATCGATATCGAAGGTCTTCTCAAGCGATTCAAGGTTTGAGTGGTGAACAATCATCCCGTGAACTTTTCCGCATGGAGGTGAAAGACGGTTATGAGTCGCCTTCTTCCATTCAATTTCCAGGAATCTTTCAGTCAATCCAACATCAATGTGGTCCCAGGCAAGTTTTCCGTTCATCGGAATTGTGCCAAGGAAGATCTGAGTATCAAGACCAGACTCTTCTACACATTTAACCCATAGATCATATTTAAATGTTTCATCCCATCCATCAAAGCGAGCACCCTGAGACCAAGCTTTGTAGATGATATCGGCAATACGTCTGTCACCACGAGCAACAATTCCTTCAAGAGCAGAAATGCGTGCCACGTGCTTTCTGAAGTTCAGACGGTATCTTTCAGCGTGATCTTTAAGCATGTTCTGCTTGCGCTCAATTTCCGGAAGCGTGATCATATTCGACCACTGAAACGGTGTATGAGGCTTAGGAACGAATGAAGAAACCGATACAGTAACAGTTGGGTTACGAACACCGCACTCAGTTGCCTTCTTACGTGCCTTAGCAGCAGTTTCCATAATCGCCACAACATCTTCATCTTCCTCAGTTGGTAGACCAATCATGAAGTAGAGCTTCATTTTCGTCCAACCACGAGAGAAAACGTTCTCGGCAGTTTTTAGTAGATCGTCTTCTGAAACGTTCTTGTTAATAACATCTCTCATTCTCTGAGAGCCGCCTTCTGGAGCGAATGTAAGAGAAGTGTTTTTCACTTCGGCCAGTTTATCGAGAATTCTCTCATCGAGACCGTAAGCACGAAGTGAAGAAATACCAAGTGTCGCATTCTCTTTGTGTAATTTATCGAGAAGTTCAAGCACTAGTGGAGTAACTGCAGAATAGTCCGCAGTTGATAGACAGGTAAGAGAGGCTTCATCAAAGCCCCCGTTCTTAAGTCCATCCATCATCATCTGAACGACGTTCTCTGGATTTCTTTCACGAACCGGACGATAGATCATTCCTGCCTGACAGAAACGACAGCCTTCCGTACAACCACGAGCAAGCTCAACTGAGAAACGGTCAAAGATCGCCGTCATGTGAGGGATCGGAGATTTTGTCGGGAACGGATAATTTGCGAGGTTATCCACAAAGTAACGTTGAACGCGATCAGGGATCACGCCTGCGAATTCAGCTTTTGGCCCTGTCACAACTTCCATCTGAGTCATTGGATCAATGGCCGTATCGTAAAACTTAGGAACGTAAATCCCTTTCCACTTCGCTAGTTCAAAAAGGATCTCATCACGCTTCATACCGCGAGCACGTGCTTCACCCACGAAGTGAGTTACTCGAGCGAAAAGTTTTTCACCATCACCGATCACTACGAAATCCATGAATGGAGCAAGTGGTTCAGGGTGAGTCGCACACGGACCACCACAGATCACGAATGGTTCGTGTTCCTGACGGTCTTTGGTCCAGATAGAAATTCCACCCAGATCAAGCATGTTCAGAATATTTGAATAACTCATTTCATACTGAAGAGAGAAACCAACAATATGGAAGTCTTTAAGCGGTTTGAAGTTTTCAAGAGAAACGAGATGCAATCCACGTGAGCGGATTTCTTTCTCCATATCAATCCATGGAGCAAACACGCGTTCAGCTAAAAGAGATTGATGCTGGTTGATTTCATCATAAAGGATCTTCATCCCCAAGTGACTCATCCCAATTTCGTATGTATCAGGAAAACACAGGGCCACGCGACCGATGGTCTCGTCCCAATTCTTTTTCGTAACGAAATGTTCGCCACCAATATATCGTGCAGGTTTTTCAACTTTTTCTAGAAAGGATGCATAAGGATTGTGTGAGGCCACAAAAGTCTCCGTCTGGTTTGTTTCACTCAAAAATTTGGTTGAGTGGAAGGATTGGAACCCTCTAATTAAGAATGAGGATTTTTAACAGATGATGGAATTTTTGGAAAGGAAAAGAATAGAATTACAGGGTATTAAATGTGACTTAAGTACCTGAACTTAGAAGCCCGAGGCGAGAGAAAGAACCCAGCGGCGATCTTCTTCTTCGCGGAAGCCATCCAAAGAGCGGTCAACAGCATAAGTTGTGAGATCCAAAATGAAAGTACGTGTACGCACACCTAGACCGGCAGACCCCCAACCATCACCCCAACCCGCACGCACAAATAGACGGCGATTGAAGTCTAGCTCAGCACCAGCGGCAAGACGGCGTTTGTAATCAGTATCGTAAGCATCATTTAAATCTTTGATGTTGGCCTCAAGGTGAAGACGAGAAATCTTTCCAATTTGAGGAGTGATAGAAACACCAAGGTCTACTGTTTGCTTAATTGCATCAGGAAGTCCGCCACCCGAAGCACCTTCAAAATCATTGTTGGTAGCATTTCTTAGAACCGCCGAAACAGTTGGAAGAAAATCCCATGGCAAAGTTAAGCGTGCACCGGCAGTTACTTGTAAGCTCTTACCATTTTTAAAGTCGTTTCCACTTACATCTACTGGATCAGTTGGTCCGAAAGATTTATAAAGATCTTTTCGCATCAGATACACTGCTGAAGCACCAATCTTAAAAATTCCTCCGAAGAATGAAGCATTCAGTGCCATTACTGGACCCTGATCTTTTCTTTCTGCAATCTCATAATTATTGGCAACATCATCATTGATGATTGCTCGGTCACGCTGCGAGTACATATAACCGAGAGTTAGACCTCTCACCGTGATGTTCGGGAAGAGATTGATTCTCGAGTGGGCAAGTTCACCTTGATTTTTAGCAAGTTTTGATCGCATATCCTCTGGATCAAATGAGTCGATGTAGTTTTGAGGAATTTCATAAGCAGGACCGTTTCCAATCACATCAAGGAGTCCACTACTTGCTTCTAAGTGAATGTTAGCAATATGAAACTGCGGCTTACGAACTGTACCTAACCCTGCGGGGTTATAAAATGCAGACCATGAATCATCTACTTTATTGATATAAGCATTACCCATCGCAAGCGCGCGAGCAGATGTCACTAATTCAGGAAAAGCGTGGTCTTCGAAATCCAATTTAGCGAACGCTGGTTTTACAACCAGCAGGACCGAAGCAATGAAGAAAATTTTGTTCAAACTTAAGAACTCTCTCACTCTCATATTTTAAAAGAATCGGGTATAAGACTCAATGAGGGGCAAAAGCGGCTTGTTACCACGATAATCCAATAGAATAACCGATGATTATTCGGCTCTTGTCTTTAGTATCATTTGTCTTTAATTGCTGATAAGTCGCCTCAAGTTTAGCAAAGGCGGCCGCATATGAAAGTTCCAGACCGGCACTCAAAGATTGGATTTTAGTATTAAAACTAGGATCTGCCCCGTTTAAACCTGGGTCACTTGAACGTATGTCTCCGTCAAAACTATAGGTCGCCATCGAGTAACTTGAATATGTCATAAACATATCTGAGAAGCGGTAACCGTAGAGGAGTAAAAATTCTTTACCTCCTAAATTGAACTCAACAGATTCATCTTCAGTCTCGTGTTCGTTTTCGCCCAAGGCCCCCGCAATACTCATTTTATGACCGGTTGTTTTGGCCACCCTGGAGTCCCCTAAAAACTGAAGCTTCAGACCCACCATTGAATTGGCACCACCGATATGCGACCAATAAACATCGAGCTGATCAAATATTGAATTAGAGAGTAAAAAGCCCGAACGGCTGAGATCGCTGTATTTCACGCCTTGATCCACCGTTCCCTGTGAAGTATCCACGGTCAGTTGGTTGGCGCTGGTTTGTTGAAATTCAAATTGCCCGCGCAGGGCCTGCCCCTGACTTTCAGGCGTGAGAAAACGGTTTCCCGGCACAATATACTTTGTGGCACAACTCACCTGGAGTAGCAGAGCAAGTAATAAGAGTATTCTAACCATCACATCTTACTATTGCCTTATCTCATGGAAAAACCTAGCAGTGGCAAGTTTTACCTAGCCGGGTATTAGTTAAAAGTGCCAATTAAAAGAGCCGATAAAGAACATAGGTATGAATACGCTAGGATTGGCTTTTACACTTCTCATTACCCTCTTTATCTCCTCATGTCAGGTGAAGGAGAAGTCGTCTGATGGCGGATTGATTTCTGATCACGTACCTACTACTAATAAATTTACTCTCCAGACTCCAACTGCCAAGGCCTATGACGAAGGTGAAACCATCACTTTCACGGTCACTTTTCCATTCGACATCATCATGGATACGACCGGGGGAGATCCGCGACTTCGTATCACTGTAGGAGCAGTAACCGAGTACGCAGATTACGACATCAGCCCTAACGCACGTACTATGACTTTTAAGTATGTGGTGGGTGCCACTGATAATGACACCAATGGAATTGATGTAAACGCGCTTGAACTTAATGGCAGTACATTAAAATTTGATAACAACGGCACTATTACGGATTGCGCGATTGCGACAGTAACGACAAAAAATTTTCCGAACGTTAAAATAGATACTGCCGGCCCTACTATCACGGCCCTAACCGTTACAAACTTGCCTGGTAATTATCACGCCTATGCAAAACTAAATTTTCAAATGACTTTTAGTGAACCTGTTTATGTTACAGGGACACCAAAGTTTACTGTCAACTTTCATGCGGCAGCTCAAACGGCTCCGCAAACTCAATCGGCTGACATTGAGTATGTCTCCGGCTCCGGCACAAACAAACTTGTTTTTTCGTACGAGATTGAACCAACACTCTTAGATACGAATGGCTTTGCTTCCATTTCTTCTTCACTCGATATTGGCACAGATACTTTAACAGATGCGAATGGAAACGATGCAAACTTAGATATGTCAGGAGTGACTGGAGCGGCGATCACATATAGTGCTACCGTCATGCTTTGGGGTCAATATCCAAACTTCGTTGATATTGTTATGCCAGCAGATAAAACTTATCTCGCAGGTGAATCATTAGATTTTGTGATTGAATTTGATCGTAATGTTAATGTGACCGGAACTCCTTATTTGGGAATCACGGTTGGCTCGACTGTGAGACAGGCCCAATATGTTTCAGGTACTGGAACTGAATTTCTCACTTTCCGATATGCTCTCGTTCCAGGTGATGTTGATGCAGACGGGATCACTGTACCTACTTCTATTACTCAAAACGCTGGCAACATCCAGGACGTGACATCTCCAAATCGTAGTTTCTTTGTGAATGCTACAAACAATAAACTGGTTATTCCTTCGACCGCTGGAATTAAAGCGAATGCCGTTCAACCAATGGCGATCTCTGCAACTCGTGGCACTGATATTACTAATGCAGTCTGGGGCACGGCCCTGGATAATAAATGGATCATTGGACAAGATTTAAATGTAACAATTGGTTTCAACACACCCATTACTGTTACTCAAACCGGTGGTACACCTAGTATCGGACTTGTGATTGGTTCAACCACGGTTCAAGCGCCATATATTTCTGGTGATGGTCAAAGTTCTTTGATTTTCCGTTATACCATTCAAGAAGGCGATCTTGATACAGACGGGACAATTGCATTAGGAACAATCACATTAAATGGTGGTGTGTTAACAGATGCTCATGGAACTAACGTACTGAGTACATTACCAGCAAGTATTACCACAACATTTGTTGATGGTGTTCGACCAACTATTTCCTCTATAACTCCAGCAACCAATGGCACTTACTCAAACGTAAACCTTGCGACCATGAACTTTATTGTGAATTGGTCTGAGGCAGTTAACTATAGCGCAACCGGTACTGGTGCTGCTTATGTTCCCATGAACGTTGGTGGATCAACCGTTAATTTACAATATGCTGCCAATAACAATACTGCCGCAATTACTCACAGACCTGTGACAAATGGTCTATCGACTTATACAGATACCGATGGCGTTATTCTTTCTTCTCCGTTAATGGGAACTGCGGTCATAAAAGACGCTGCAGGAAACACGGCCAATGTTTTAACTTTTAATGTTCCTTCTACAACTGGCGTTCTCGTTGATACAACAGCACCCACTATTGTATCTGTCACTCCTGTCACAGCAAATGGAACCTATCGAGTCGGTGAAAACTTAGATTTCACAGTAACTTTTAGCGAGCCAGTAACCACTAATGTGACGGCAACTCTACCGTGTATTACAGTAACATTGAACGCCTCTGGGGCAGGAACTGAATGTTTACGTCCAACTGCAAGCACGACAAACACAGTACATACATTTCGATACACAATCGTAGCGGCCGACAATGACCCAGATGGCATTGCTGTTGGGACCACTATTTCTAGTAGCGCTTATCCGACCGCAACTGGATATGTACGAGATGCTGGCTCTAATTCGGTTGCGGCAGCCTTCACTTCGCCAACTACGACAGGTATTCTTATTGACAACACTGCACCCGCACAACCAACAGCCACTAGCTTTTCAGGAACTCACGAGAGCGGAGAAACATTATCATTTGTTCTAACTTATTCTGAACCAATGTATGTTACAGGCGGAACACCGTATATCAGAGTGGCACTCACGAGCGGTAACATTGATTTTCCTCTCACTTCCGGAGATGGAACAACAACTCTTACCTTCTCATACACACTTACTGATAACGATTATGATTTCGATGGTCTTTCTTCTACAGTAAACACCATTACGCTTAATGGTGCCACGATTCTCGATGGTGGGCGAAATCCTGCAACCGGAACCAATACTTTCCAAACACAGAACTTAAGCACTGTCAGAGTAGTGTTTGCGAATACAAAACTGTGGGTAAAAAAAGATTTTGTAAGTCTTGCTAAAACTGGTAGTCCTACTGTTAGTAACAGCGGTTCCATTTCTTATACAACATGCTCAAGTGCAAATGACTGTCGAAATTTTACAGGTGATGATGCTCTCAATTTAGGCGGTGCTCTCAATAACGTTGAAACCGTTTTCATCGTTGTTAAGAATCCAGCGACTCTTGCAGTCCATGATATCTTCAAGAATGCGATTACTCTTTCACCTGGTGCCACAACTTATGACCTTACCATAACTTATGGTAACCTCTGGTTGAACGGAACTGACCGCGGGACGAACACATTCTTTAACGTAAATAGAGCGACTGGCTCCGTTAACGTCATCCAAGTTGATTTCGATACTCCTCAAGACTTTACGGCGGGAGCATTGATTGGAACTACTTTTGATGGTGCGATTGGTGAGGTTATGGCAATTTCCGGATCATTAACTCCGGCACAAAAAACGATCATTAGTAATTATCTGAACGGTCTATACTAAAAGGGCCCTTCTCGAGGGCCCCTTTCAGTGGGTATAGAATCTCTTATCCAAGTCTGAATTCTGTTTTCGATCTCGATACGTCTGATGTTCATCTGCTTCTTCAGGATCAAACGTGTCTTCTTCTCCAAAACTATCAATCCCATGGGCCGCCGCTTTAGGAGCTCCACGAGCAAACTCCGAGTTCTCAGTGTAATTGTATCTAACACCAGGTCCTGGATCTTTATTCAAAGTAAGCGGAAGATCATCCAAGTCGTAATCGACATCAATGCGATGTGATTCATAGTGATAGTTATCAATATGAATCGGATGAACCGAATCTGTTTCTTTCATTCTTTGAATGCGATCTACCACGAGGTGAGACATGTCTGAGAACAAATGTTGCACGTTGCTCTTCAGATGATTAAAGCGTCCCATAATTTCTGCGTTATTCATAAATACCCCTCTTTCCAGTAGGTCTTTAACCTTCTGACTGTTGTAAGAGAAGCATGAACGATGCCAACGATAAGTGTCTGTACTTAGATTAAAGAGAAATGTGTTTAGGAGGTAAAATGGGTCATAACCGAGAAAGTCGAGCAAAAAAAAAGGCCCTCTTTCGAGGGCCTTAAGATTAGAATCTTCTTTTTTGACCAGGCATTCTGTGGTTGATTTTAACACCAAGGTAACCGTTCTTGATGCTTCTCATAGCAGCGATTCTGTTCTCTGCCATTACGTCCGCAGCTTTGTTAACTGGAATGTTTTGCTCGTCAGAGATTTTGAAAACTTCAAGAGTCTTATCGTAGATTGTATCAACCATACGACGAGATTTAGAGTCTGCCCAACCTTCGAACTCGATCGAAACGTTCATTACACCACCAGCATTTACTAGGTAGTCTGGAGCGTAAAGGATGCCTTTCTCTTTAAGGATAAGGCCGTGACGGTCTTCTTTAAGTTGGTTGTTAGCAGCACCACAAACGATCTTAGCTTTCAATTGAGGAATTGTTTCGTCGTTGATTGAAGCACCAAGTGCACATGGAGCGTATACGTCACAAGCAACGCTGAAGATTTCATTTGTAGAAACGAACTTAGCAGTTGGGAAAGCGTCTTTCATACGCTGAATTCCACGCTCGTTTACGTCTGTATAAACAATGTTTGCACCAGCTTCAGTAAGAAGTTTAGCAAGTTCGAAACCTACTGAACCAACACCTTGAATGGCCACTGTTTTGCCTTTAAGTGAACGAGAACCGAAAGCTTTTGTTACAGAAGCTTCGATACCGCGGAACACGCCAAGAGCTGTATACGGAGATGGGTTACCAGAACCACCGTTCTGTTGAGCAACACCAGTTACGTGATTTGTTTCTGTAAAGATGTGTTCGATATCTTCTACTGAAGTGTTTACATCTTCAGCTGTGATGTAACGACCGTTTAGAGATTCAATGAAGCGACCGAATGAACGGAAAAGAGCTTCGTTTTTGTTTTTTGGATCAGCGATGATTACCGCTTTACCGCCACCAAGGTTAAGACCTGAGATAGCATTTTTATAAGTCATACCACGAGATAGACGAAGAACGTCGATTAGAGCTTCTTCTTCGTTAGCATATGGCCATAGACGAGTTCCGCCCAGAGCTGGACCTAGAGTTGTATCGTGGATACCTACGATAGCTTTAAGACCGCAAGACTTATCCTGGAAGAAGACAACTTCTTCGTGGCCCATTGAATACATTTTTTCGAGAGTTAACATACCGTTCTCCTTCGGCACCTTTTTACAAGTGACCAAAATTATGACTTAGGTTAGACTAGATTTTATTGCGACGAGTTTCTTAAACCCTTAAGGTTTTGACAAGGAAGAATCTTATGCCCAGGGTGTCAATTACAGACACGACGAAGACCTTTGACGTGAATGAAGGTGAGATTCTTTACGACGCTTTATACGAGCATGGAGAGGTATTACCTCATGGGTGCCTATCTGGGTCTTGCGGGGCCTGTCGGGTGGAAGTCACAGCAGGGAAAGAGCATTTGCAACCCCCTGGAGTCATTGAACAGAATACCATTGATGCCCTTAAAGACGAGTTTCGAGGGCAGCGAGGAGAGGATTTCATTAAAAACAAAGAAATCCGACTGTCTTGCCGGGCCAAGGTTCATGGGGACGTCACTATCGTCCCGATAAAATAATCTTAATCTTTTTTGAATTGTTGACGCTTTTTCGAACGAATCTTCATGTTGATGGCATTGGCCGCGTTCACAGCATTATCCCAAGCGGTATAAATCTGTTTCTTGGTATTTGCCTTCAAATCCCCTGCTACATACAGACCTGAAATTGAAGTAAGCCCCGATTCTTCGGCCTTCACAAAACCACGCTCATCCAAATCTGCACCCAACTGCTTGGCGATTTCGTTATAAACAATCATGCCCATCGATACAAAACAGATGTCGGTTTCAAATTTAGTTCCATCCGAAAGCATGAAGCCTTCCAGGATTTTCCCTTTCTCTTGGCCCAGAACATCTGAGATCTCTTGCTCGTAAACTTTGATTCCATACATCTCAATGAGCTTTTTAGTGTCGTCCTGAAACTCGGCTTTTTTCCCATTCGTCAGAATAGCAAAGTTCTCGGGTTGATAGCGCTCATAAAGCATAATCGCCACCCAAGCAGCTCCATTACCGTGTCCAATCACGGAAGCGCGTTTTTGAAAAACGTGATGACCGTCACAGATTAAGCAGTAATCAATGGTCTGAGCATTGGCGTAATCAAAAACGGTTTCAATTGAACCTTTGATCTCAGGTTGAACATCCATCACTCCAGTACAAAGGATAATATACTCAGCGAGATGAACCTGGTTTTTAGAATCAGTGATTTCAAAAATCTCGCCCTTCTTCACGACACTCGTCACACCCACGTTTTTATGAATAAGAAGATTATCTTTGAAAGGAGATTCCGCGATCCACTTTAACGTTTCAGCATTCGGCTCTTCAATGCCACGCTTGTATTGAAAGTGGGCCGGCATGTTTTCAATCTTTCTTACCCATAGAGCGCGCGAACGCTTCTTGTCCTTTGGAGAACCAGGAAAGAACAGACATTCATCGTTATTAAGAACAGTACGAAGAACTGCCATGATACCGGCGGAACCTCCGCCGATAACACAGACAGGATAAATTTTTTGATCCATGATTACTTGGCTCCAATGGCCTTATGGTGATCGTTGTCAGAAGTTTCTTTAGACTCTTTCTTATCTGGCTCGCGAAGGTGCAGGCCAGTAGTCGACTTGATCTTAACTTCTTTAATCTCAGAACTCTTTACGCGTACTAACTCGAATGAATAGCCGTCCCAAATAATGAGGTGACCTTTCTTCGGAAAGCTATTACCAAGCTGCTCCATCAAAAAGCCGTTTAGCGTTGAGTAGTTATCGTTAAGCGGGATCTCAATATCGTATTCATTATAAAGATCACGAAGAGAAATCGTTGAAGGTACAAGTACCCCTTCTGCACTCTCCACACCCGGAATTAGATCTTCTTCATCATCATGCTCATCCTGAATTTCACCAAAGATTTCTTCCATGATGTCTTCCAAAGTCAGCATTCCTACGACGATACCGTTCTCGTCTTTCACGAGGGCCAAGTGAACTTTCTTACGGTTCATGTGATCGAATACGGCCTGAATTTTCATGTGTTCGTACACAAAGAAAGGTGGCTTCACATACTTAGTGATGTCGAAGTTTTTCTGTTCATCCGGACCCATGAAGGCCAGATCTTTTACGTGTAAAAATCCTAGAACATCATCTAAATCTTCGTCGTAAACCGGATAGCGGCTATGAGCGACTTCCCGAACCATTTTAATCACTTCAAGGAAGCTGGAATCTTTTTTGATCGCTTCAATTGAAGTACGTGGAACCATGATGTCTTTTACTTTGATCGAAGGAAACTCAAGGATTGAGTTCAGTAGATCAATTTGTTTTGAGTCCATGGTGCGGGTCTCTTCCGCCATCTCAACCATGACTTCAATATCATCTTTCGTGACGGCACGACTTCTTACGTTCGCGTTCTTACCAAGTACCAATTGAATGATTTTGGTGAAGGCCTTCACAACCGGCCACATCAGATAATAAAAACCAGTTAGAATTAAAACTGATGTTGCAGCAAATTTCTCAGAGTGACCACGACCTACCGTCTTCGGCGCAATTTCTCCGAATAACAGAATCATCATGGTAGTCACACCTACGCTAATGGCGAGGGCATCATTTGAGAAAAACCTTTCCGCAATACTTGCAGAGAGAGTCGCAATTAAAATATTAACGAAGTTGTTTCCAACTAGAATGGTCGTAAGAATATCGTTTGGCATTTGCAGCCAACGCTTCATGGCCCAAGAATCCAGGCCATGCTCTTCAGCGATTTGCTTCGCCTTCTCGTGAGGAAGTGAGAGTAATGCGGCCTCAGAGCCCGAGAAAAAAGCAGACAATAGGAGAGAAACAACAAGAACTAAAATCTCTTGATCGGTACTCATAAATTAAAATTGGGATTTAGTGGTTAGAGAAAAAATATAAGATCGTTCAGCCGGGGGTTCGATGGGAACTAACTCCTGTTAAGTTAATGAAATAGCAGAGCTATTATAGCACACCGGCCCCAAGAACTGCAAAGGTACGCAATTTATTTTATTTAGCCCCTATGGTTTTAATGAGATAGAGGCTTGCCCTTAAAGTCATGGTCGGCATAAACAATACGGTCATTCATTTCGTGATCGAAATCACGGATGTCGGCCATATTCGCCACCCTACGGAAATTGGTCTGGCATTTGTAACAAATGGCAACCATCGCAAGACGACGGAACAAGAAAAGATCTACTAAATAAAGCGCCACTAAGCTCAGACCGTAGGTCCAGATCGAAAGAATGGCCGCGATTACGAACAACAAAACACCAATCTTACGGTTGAAGTCTTTCTGCTTGTAGAAGTCCTGACGTGAACAAACCGGACACTCTTTTAGAACACCTGCTTCATGTTCATGAGTAAAGTGAACATCCGAAACGTGCTTACAAACACCACACTCAACTTTATGAGCATTGTGATCAGGCACAACTTCAACGCTAGAACCGCATTCTTTACAAGTAATCTGAACTTCCATCATAGAGGTAAACCGTGTTTTGCCATGAGATAGACTGATATTAATTCGCCCACAATAACAAAAAACTCCACGATGTAAAGCACACCGGTAGCGCTCTGAATGGAACGGATTTTACATAGGCGAAAAGTGAAAAAACTGAGAATGACAGGTGCTACAAATCCCCAGAGGTATCGCATAGATACAAAGAGCCAGTTATACATGTAACCGTCTCCTACAATACTGCCTTCAGCAAGATAAGGAGCGCCGATCGAGAAGATTACCGCCAGTGACGAGATGATTTTTAGGAAAAAGGCCATCCAGAATATAAACAAACAATAGATAAGTGGCTCTTCCGAGAGCTTCGGTACAACCAGATAATAGTGACCAAGAAGCATTGAGAAGTTACTAATTCCCAATAGCGCCATCGACATAAAGAAGAACATGATCCAAATCGGATCAAAGGTAAACACGTGGAACGCGAGTACGCAGAAAGTAATGATCTGCAGAACATATAGAACCCACATGAACCAATCTTTTTGATCTTTATGAAAGATGGAAGTGATGACGTTGGTACTGATGAGAATTCCGTAGCACCACCATTCAATCGGAGTTAGTGCTGGTGCCATGAAAAAATCCACACCCAGTGCCAATACTAAACTCGCCAGAACAATTGACGTTCCTAATTTATAAAAGCCCACACCGGTAAGTTTTGTACTTACCACTGGTGAGAAGAGCTGAGTTCCAAAGGCCAATGAAAATAGGAAAAAATGCGTGATGATCTGGGTAATGCTATTCATGGGCCCTATCATATAGCGCATGATAGAGATCATCAATGATCTGATGGTTTGGAGAAGGAATCTGGCCGGTAAAAGGGCGACTTAGATCAGGATTTTCAACCTTTAACCACTGCCCTCTTCCAATCAGGCTCGGCTGATCCGGAAATAAAAATACATTTAATAAAATCGTCTTATTAGGAAGTGGGTTGGTGTAAATCCCCATGAAGCGTCCAAGTTTTGGATCAACCTCTATCCCCACTTCTTCCTGAACTTCCCTCACCGCTCCCATGACTGGTTCTTCACCTGGCTCGATTTTTCCACCGGGAAATTCCAAAAGACCATGATAAGGCCCATCGTCCTCACGAACCTGGGTCCAAACCTCTAAAACGTTTCCAGGAAGTTGGCGGTAAAAAAGAGCAAGAGCAACCGGGAGAAGTTTCACACACTTTCCTTGTGCTTTTTAAAGAGAGAGATTTCTAAAAGAAGTAGTTCAAAAACCGCGCTTCCTAAAAAGGTCGCCCACCAAGGCATATGACTCTCATTAAGATAAATGACCAGATACCAAAAGATTCCAGCAGGTAAAACTCTAATGATCCTCTTCACAATTTCAGGCGCCCATCCAAATGGTTTTAAGATGAGATTCTGGAGGTTAACTACCATTTTGAGCATCGACATGCGGTAGCGTCTATCTTCAAACAAGGCAGTTAGATCATTTGAAGCGGTCCAGTTCCAGATATACCCGAAAGCAAAAAGACTCAAGACTTCAATCTCGGGCCAGATGAAATAGGCCACGACTAAAAAAATGGGAAGCAAACAAAGTTCAATGACCTTACGTCTAGGAATCAGGAACGATTGAAATTTCATTCCAAATATCCTTCGCGGTGAAGGAAAGTGATTTCTGGAAATTGAATGCTCGGTGGAGCGTGAAGAAGATAGTTAAACACCGACATAAAATCTGAAGTTTTCAACATTTTCTCACGACCAAACTTCGGCCCCATCTTGTCCCAAAGTGGAGTGTCAATTGCTCCAGGGAAAAGATTGGTGAAGCGAACTTTATGGTTCTTCCACTCTTTCTTTAAACTCTCAATCAGGCCCAATTGGCCAAACTTCGAAGCATTGTAACCGGCCACATTTGGGTAACCGTAGTGAGCGGCAGTAGAAAGAATCGAGATGATATGAGTTTCTTCTTTTACGATAAATGGCTCGAGGTGCTTGAACATCAGGAACGGGCCAATGGTATTGGTCGCCAGATGCATTTCAAAAGTCTCAGTTTCCATTTCGGTCAGAGGACTCATTTCGCACATTCCGGCGTTATTCACCACCAGGTGGATAACATCAGTAAACTCACGAACGGTTTCGTAAAATTCTTCAACTGATTCTTCGGAAGTGATGTCGAGTTCAACATCATAGAAATTATCATGTTCGATTTCGGTTCCAGAACGGGAACCACCGAACACTGTATGGCCTGCGAATAGAAGGGATTTTGTGATTTCAAGACCAAGACCGGAGGAGGAACCAGTGACAATCGCACACTTTTCCATAATTTCCTCCTCCGTTCTTTAATTACTTCGCGATTCCGACTGCTCTTGTTTCTCTGATTACAGAAACCTTGATTGTACCAGGATATGACATCTCCTGCTCAATCTTACGAGCGATATCACGAGACAACATAATTGTTTGTTCATCAGATACTTTCTCGTTCTCAACCATAACGCGGATTTCACGACCAGCAGAGATGGCGTAAGAACGTTGAACACCTTCGAAACCGTTAACAATTTTCTCGATATCAGAAAGACGAGATACATAAGACTCTTTAAGGGCCTTACGAGCGCCTGGACGAGCACCTGAAAGAGCATCACCAGCAGCTACTAAGTGAGCAAGTACTGATTCTGGTTTTTCATCATCGTGGTGAGCGCGGATAGCGTGAACGATATCCGGAGACTCTCCGTATTTTTTAGCGAAGTCAGCACCGATAACCGCGTGAGAACCTTCTGCCGAAGCATCAAGTACTTTACCGATATCGTGCATAAGACCAGCACGACGAGCTTGTTTTACGTTCATGCCAAGTTCAGCCGCCATGTTACCAGCAAGGAATGCTGTTTCTAGAGCGTGCTGATATTGGTTTTGTGTATAAGAAGTACGCCAGTTAAGGGCACCAATTAGTTTTAGAATTTCAGGGTGGATACCGTGAACACCGATTTCCATCTGGGCCTTCTCACCAAGTTCACGTAGACGAGATTCAAACTCGTGTTTACATTTTTCGTAGAACTCTTCAATTTTAGCAGGGTGAATACGACCATCGGCGATAAGACGCTCAATTGTCATACGAGAGATTTCTTTACGAACAACGTTGAATGAAGAAATCGTTACGACACCAGGAGTATCATCGATAATGAGATCCACACCACAAATCTGCTCGAAAGCACGGATGTTACGACCTTCACGACCGATTAGACGACCTTTCACACCATCATCAGCGATTTCCACTGAAGAGATTGTTTGTTCAGCAACATATTCACCAGCAAAACGCTGGATGGCGATACCAACGATACGCTTAGATCTCTTCTCAGCTTCTTCGTTGGCCTCTTCTTCAATACGCTTAACTTTCTTAGCAGCATCAAGACGAGCTTCTTCTTCAACTTGAGCGATAAGTTCGTTTTTAGCTTGTTCTTTTGTAAGACCAGCAACCTGAGTTAGCTTGTTAGCAAGGTCGTCCTGGATTTCAATGTTCTTTTTGATTTCAGCATCAAGTTTCTGAACGCGAGTTTCGATTTCAGTTTCTTTTGCTTTAACACGGTCAGTGTCTTTTTGAATTTGTTCAGTCTTCTGCTCTAGGGCCACTTCTTTTTTAGTCAGGCCGCGCTCGAAATCAGAAAGGTGCTTTTTCTTTTTCTCCATTTCATCTTCAAGTCGGTTTCTTTCATCACGAACAATTTGTTTCGCTTTTTCTTCAGCTTTCTTCTTAACTTCTTCAGCGTCTGCCTGAGCTTTTGCCAGGATATCTTGTGCCGCGCCCTCTTTGGACTTCTGAGCTGATGCATTCTTCATAGATACCGCTAGGTAAGCTACGATTGCACCAACGATCACGCCAACTACGGCCATCATCATTGGATTCATATATTCCCCTTAAAATCTTTTCTGTTGGTTTACATCCCAACAAAATTCTTCCGTTATTATATAGTCCATGTGGCTGTCATGTGCCTCCACTGGAATCTTGTCTACTATCTGCTCGCTCCACGCGAGACCAATCTTCAAAACGTCTTTGCCTTCGAGGTAGCGGTCATAAAATGCCTTCCCTCTTCCTAATCGTGCGCCGTTTTTATCAAAACCGACACCGGGTACCAGTAGCCACTCAGGATCAACCATGTGGTACGGAGGCTCCAACCAAGTCGACCCCTTCGGCATTCCTTGCGGAAGTGCGAAGTGCATTTGTCCTTGTACTAAAACCGGATACGCGAGGCTTAATGGAATTGCTCTAAACAATTCTTGATAAACCGGAGCGATCTCCGCCTTGAGTGGCAAATAGCCAGCGCCAACTTGACCTTGAAGTTCAGGGATAAAGTGAAAAAGTTTGATGAGCTGATTAGTAAGCGAAAAACTTAACGATTGAATGGAATCATTGGGCAAAGAAGTAAGTCTTAATAGCAATTCAGCTCGTAGACTTTCTTTATTCATTAATTCGCTTCAACGCTCACAAGTTCAAGTACTGATTCCAAAGAATTCTCTAACTTTAAGATGTTTGATTTGTACTCATCTTCCAGCTGCAATTTCTCGGTCGCAATTTTTAGTGCAACTAAAACGGCGACATCAGTATCTTTAAGCAAAGGTCGTTTCATCTTGAGATCCTGAATTTCAGACATAACAAGATCGATCACTGCCTTTGCATTGTGACTATCGTTCTGATCAGGTCGCAGCTTTACCTTGCAACCCAAAACATTAAACTCTTTTTCCTGACTTTCGGTCATAGAAATAAGGTAGGCCACACCCGGATAAAAGTCAATGAAGACGGACGGGCAATACTTGTCATTTCAGTAGCTTAAGGTGACTCCAGGCCAACTAAAGTTTTGAGATACAAATCGAGGTCGAAGAGGTGCAAATCATCCACCGATTCGCCCACCCCGATATAGGTAATCGGCACGCGAAGTTGGTCCACAATTCCAACCGCACTCCCCGCTTTCGCCGAGCCGTCGCACTTTGTGAATATGATTCCAGTAAGTTGAAGAGCTTTATGAAATTCCTGGGCCTGTTTCAAGGCATTTTGTCCGGTAATCGCATCTAAGACCAGGAGGACCTCCTGAGGAGCTTCCGGGTTGATTTTCGCCATCACTCGCTTCGTTTTAGTGAGCTCATCCATTAAGTTTTGGTTGGTATGAAGTCGTCCGGCGGTGTCGATTAAGCAGTAATCGTAATTTTCACTGAAAGCCTTAGCAACTGTGTCATAAGCCACGCCACTTGGATCCGCTCCATCTTTAGCACGAACCATGTCCACGCCGGCGCGGTCACACCACACCTGAAGTTGGTCAACGGCCGCAGCACGGAACGTATCACAAGCTCCCACGATAACTTTGGCACCTTGAGATTTTAATTTCGTTGCAAGCTTACCAATCGTTGTTGTCTTCCCAGCACCGTTCACACCCACGATCATGAAAACACGGGTCTTCTTTTCGTTAGCATGAAAATTAAAAACATCTTTATGAATGTTATGCTGAACTGGTTCCATCTTATCTTTCATGAAACCATAAACAAGTTTTTGAATATCGCCGGCCTCTTTGCCTTTGCCTTCTTTCTCTAACTTTTCAAGAAGCTGCTGAACCATTCCAGTTGGGATGTCAGCCGTATAAAGAACTTCTTCGATTTCATCTAAGTGAGGAGTTTCACCTGAAAATAATTGTCCGATTTTTCCCCAAACTTCAGAGCGGGATTTTTCCAAACCAAGTGATAGACGTTGCGTCCAAGAGATTTTTGGAATTTCAACCGGAGCTTTAATCTCTTCGATCTTCTGCTCAAGTATTTCTTCAATCTTTTCAACTTTATCTTCGAGTTTTTTCTCGGCCTGTTTTAAGCGATAGAAATAATAAAAGAGGGCCCCACCAAGAACGATAAAACCACTAACGTAGACTTCAATATTTTCCAACACGAGACTCTGCAAATCCATGAAAGCTTCCTTTTAATGCACGCTAGTATTAACCGTCAGATGACTTATAGTAAAGCCGTAAGAAATCCCATACCATCGCGGCCGTCGCTCCCCACAATAAATGGGTATGATAGTCCTGAGAATAAGGAATGAAGCTTCCTCTACGCATTGGGTGAAATAAAACCGGGAATTTAGCGTAACCATTACGCCAAGCGAACTGCCAGTTATCTTCCTGAATAAGTTCTTTCCAAGGGTAGGCCACGATATCGACCCACTCTCCATTAGATTTAACATCACGAAGAAAGTCCTGAGTGCTCATTTTAAGGAAACACATCACTGGAACAATGGGCTGCATTCGGGCAGTCATTACAATCGGCAAGAAGCCCATGAAGTCGAGACTTTCTCGCGAAAGACTCGTCTCTTCTTCAAACTCTCGTTGGGCCACTTCCCATGGATTCTCTCCATCTTTTTTGTGGCCACCGACGAAGGCCATCTGACCACCATGTGTAGGCATCTTATCTGAGCGCTTAATGAAGAACACAAACTCTTCATTACACAAAAAGACCACGGCCCCTTTCCACTCATTATCCTGGAGGGTATGCTCTGTCTGAACAATTTGTTTTATACGGTGAAAATCCATGCGTCTTCGTTACCAGTTTGAACTCATCCAGATTATACGGAACTATTTCCAGGAGCAAGGCTTCTTGGATGTATTAACTCCCCCGGCCGTGGAAAATCCTGGAATGGAAGTGCATATCCACCCGTTCCAACTTCATTCAGTTCAACAAAAGAAAAATAAACCACTTTATCTTCACACATCGCCAGAATTTTGCATGAAGGAACTTTTGGCCAGTGATGAAGGTTTCGATAAAATTTTTTCTCTGTCTTATTGTTTTCGTGATGAGCCTGAATCGCCAATTCATCGTCCGCAATTCCTCATGCTCGAGTGGTACAGAAAACACGAACGTTATGAAATGATCATGCGAGATGTAGAAGGGCTTATTCAATTTGCCATGAAAGAAGGCATGAAGAAGAAACTACCACTTCGAAAAGAAATGCAGGGACAAGTGCTGGTGAAAAAAACCATGCAGGAACTTTTCCAGGAAGAACTTGGAATCGATGTTCTAAATTACTTAGACGTGCCTTCAATCAAAGAACTGTTAAAACAGTTCCCTGATGTACCTGTGCCTCAAGCTGAACTGCAATGGGACGATTACTTCTTCCTTCTTTATCTCAATCGTATTGAGCCTGTGCTGACGAAGTACCCGCTTCTCATGATTACAGAATTCCCAGCTCCTTTAAGTGCGCTTTCAACTTTGAAGGCAAGTGATCCTCGTGTCTGTGAAAGATTTGAGGTGTATATAAACGCCATCGAGCTATGTAACTGTTTTAACGAATTAACTGACAGTACTGAGCAGGAAAGACGTTTTTCCGAGCAGAACCTCCTTAAAAAGCAGCTCTACGGATATGAGTTACCTAAGCCCCTGCAATTCTATGCAACTATGAGAAAAGGACTGCCTCCTTCCGCCGGAATCGCCCTAGGGGTTGAGCGCCTGCTCCACGCCCTATTTGAAGTGGAAAATCCCTTCTACACTTAATTCTAAATAAAAAACTCCGATAAGATCGGAGATGAATAAGCTATTAATTTTAATCCTAATTTCTATTCCTTTGACCGGGTTGGCCGCTGCTGACTTTAAAGGTTGTGGTGTCTATTCCATGCACGGACGACTCATCAAAAATGAGAAAGACCAATTGGTGTATCTCGTTCATGGTGGCACTCGTTCGCAGCTTGATTTCGCTGTTAACGGTGATGACGTTGCAACGTTCGCTGCCTACCTAGATAAACCAACAAGTATTGAGGCAGTCATTCCTAAACCGATGGAAGGAACGAAGGGCTCAATCAAGAAAATTAGTAAGATTAACATCCGTCTTCCTGATCCACTAAATCCTGAACACGATTCTTTCATCTCGTTAAAATCCAAAAAAGATTGTGAGAAATAATTATGAAACATTTTCTATTCTATTTCACATTCCTCATTTCTCCAGTGGCACTTGCTGAAAGTAAGCAGCTCTATTTTATGGGTGCTGGTGGTGAGCCAAAAGGATCGGAAACAATCTTTGATGAAAACATTAAATCAGTCGGTAAATTCACTAAGAGCCCTGGTTGGGACACCACTCTGAGTGTGAATGGTGGACATTCAAAAACTGAAAGCATCATTCGTGGTGAATTCTCAGGTTCAAAGAATCTGGGAAGTTTTGATCAGGCCAATTACGAGCGCATTCTCAGTGACATGAAAACCAAACTTCAAAACGGAACGCTTAAATCCGGTGATAAGCTCATGGTGGTTTTCGAGACCCATGGAGCGAAAAAACGAGATGATCAAAAATCTCATAGTATAGCGTTCGCAGGAGCTGAGGCCAAGAATTTAGAGAACCTTGAAGGTGCTAAGATGGGTTCGTTGGACACTCTTGAAGAAGTGGTAAAACTAGCGGAAGAAAAGGGTGTTAAACTTGCCATCGTCGACTTGAGTTGCTACTCGGGCAACACTCAAAAACTCGCGAGTTCTAAAACCTGTGTCATCTCAAGTACGGGTACAGATCACCCTGGCTATACTGGCGGATATACTAACTACTTCTTTAAAAAAGTTAAAACTGACTTCCCCGGAAATTTCACTGATGGACTTAAATCAGGACGAAACCTGGAAGAAATTTTTTTAGAAGCGAGAGAAAAAAGTCAGGCAGCTGACTATCCTATGATTTCGACTGAAGCTGGAAAATATACGAGTGAATATCTCTATACTCTGATGCTGCCATTTTTAAAGCACGAGAAAAAGTACAATGGTTTCACGAGAAACTATGGTCGTTCGCAGGCCGAATTCGATCAGCTCTCTTGTCAGATTCGCGATGACTACACTGACCTCATGAAATTTTTAGGCGATATCGATCAAGTTCAAGCAAACGTGATTGATACCAAACCGCTGCGAGCGGCCCTTACAAATTACAGAAACTACCAGCTTGAATATGAGCAAATGAAAAAAGGCATCTTTGATGTAGGTTCAGAAGTTAAGAAGATTCTGAATCAGAATTATTCAAATGAGGCCGAACTCTTTAAGCATGAAGAAGGAATTGCCATTTTAAAAGCAGATTACAATGCCGCTATCGCCTCAGTTCAGAAAGACCTGGAGATGTATCGTAATAATCCACCGAACTATCTTAAGGCCGATGTGGTGGCGATCCAGATTCAGAGAAAAGTCGATGAAATCAAAATGATCGAACGAAAGAGAGCAATTCAATCTGACTTAAAACGTAGAGTTGGCTCTACTTATGAAGCACTTAATTCAAAGTTAAATCAGAAATTTTCTGATGAGGCGCTTGAGAAGACTTATGACATGGCAGAATCAGTGAGGAAGGAAACGAAGAAGCTCTATGGTGAGCTTTACCGTCAGAAAAGCTCACCGGCCAATAATCCTTGTAAGGACTTTACTCTCTAATCATTTAGCAGTTGAAGCCCGTTCATCACAGTGTGAAGTTTGATAATGAATTCAGACTTAATGTGCTGAATGGGCATACTCTTCGCCCACTCATAATGATATTTCGCAGATGGCTCTTTTCTGATTTCAGACTTTAAAAGTGGTTCGTAATCTTTAGCCACTTCTGCAGAGAACAAAGCGTACCAACGATAAAGAGCATCCAAATCTCTCGACTCATAATATTCCATCAGATCCAGACCCTTTTCTGTAAAAATTCTCTTCAGCGAATAAAGATTCAGCTGATTAAGAGATTCAGTCTTAAATGTCTGATTCAGAAATTTCTGGCTGAACATTAAGCAAAAGTTCAGAAGTCTGGCAGATGGTTTTTCTTCAATGCTCTCTAGACCGTTATACACTTCATCTAAAACCAGCGCCTGATAAATCCCTTCACGAGATCCACCCTGGTCTAAAGTGTTTAACCAGCTTGAAAGATCTTCATCCTTCGCTTGAGTTTTTCTTGTGACTTGAAAGAGTTCTTCAACAAACTTGTAATCAAATTGTTTTTTTCTTTCTACAGGAAGACGATCGTATTCAGTCGGTTCTTTTACTTTCTTGCTGTAACTCTCAACATCAGTTGCTTTTTTTACTTGTTGAGGAATGGTCGGCATGACGACTTCCGGAGCTTCGGGAGCAGGAGCTGCTCCGAGTAGTTTATTTCCCCACTCTGCTCCAGCTACTCGAGTGACAAAACTTCTAAGCGACGTCTTCCAACCTGGTTCACTCACTACTTCTTGAGCGAGAACGTTGAACGCAAGTAAAAGACCAAGTACGATTGTCAGCTTTTTCACCAGATAACTCCTTAAATTTTCATTTATTATAAGTCAAAAAGCGACCTCAACTACTAGGAGATTCTTGCCTTGGGAGGCACGTAAAGTCATTTTGCTCTATGATAGGACTAGAGGTGCTCTATGCTTGAAAGACTGTTTGGTAAGAAAAGAAAGATCAAAGATGACGTGATCGTAACGGCCGTTGTGACGCAAACTTCTGCTCTCATCAACAACCTTCATCAGCAAATTGACCTGCGCTTCAAGGAACTCTCCGCTCAAGTCAAAGAAGTTGAACTGGGTCTTGCTCAGATGGAAACAAAGCTTCTAACTAAGGACTTAAAAGATAAGCAGGCCTATGGTCTTCTTCACTATAAGCTGCACGAAGCGAAAAACAGCAAGCTTAACGATGAAATTCGAGATCTCGAAGAGCAACTAAACGCGAAAAAGAACGCGCTGAAAGATCATTAGTTGCACGTATGAAATCCCATCTCTTTAATTGCCACCTTTGATCCCAGATAACGATCAAGGTCCCATACTCGCGGCTCAGTCCAGTTTGAATCAAGTACCAAAAGTTTTCGGCGACCTTTCGAAATGAAAGCTCCGGCCGCCACAATCACGTGACCACTTGTCGCTCTCTGCCCTACTTTACGGGGAAGCCAAAGACGTGGATCACGACTCACCGGCGTCTCATAGTCCGTCACTTCATAAGTCGAGGCCACCATATCTGAACCGATATTGAAATCGATCAGCACTGGTTTTCCTTCAGAGGTTTTCTGAAAGAGGAAGTCCGCTGCCTGTCTTGAATTATTGAATGGATTGTTACGACAGTTGAAACCAAAACGTTTCCCATGCATTTTCATGAGACTCGTAATGTTAGTTTTGTTTTGAATATAATAGATATCAATCGTTTCTTCTAAGAGCTGCATGCGACGACGATCAGACTCCATCACGGACATTAGTTCCGGAGTTCCTTTCCAACCTACCTCGTACATTTGTCCCCAAAAATGAAGAACTCCGTAGGCGGTACAAGTTGAACCTTGTTGATCTATCGGACTAATAATGGCTTGAAATGTGTTCTTTCTAAATCCACTGACATTTTGTGGATCGATCATGGTGATGCGAGTTTTTTGTTCATCTAGAAATAGAAATTCAGCGGTCTTCCCATCCTGAGTCACCATTCGACCAAGAAAAATCGCAGGCTTTTGCTCACGATAAGTTTTGAAATCAAGTTGAACTCTTGATCCAATTCCTAAATCAGTAATTTGATTTTTAATGGGATTCACGACTCGAACATTTACCTCTTGGGCAAAAAGCGAGAGTGAGAATAATGCGAGGGAGAGGGTGATGAATTTTTTCATGTGCCAGATGTAGCACAGGGAAATCGAGACTTTTATTTAGTGTGAAACTTATATAGGAAGGGCAGCCGAAGCTGCCCTTAAAATTTAGATAATTCTGCCAACTAGGTCGTAATCAAGAACGTCAGTGATCTCCACTCTTACGATGTCACCGGCCTTCGCCATACCATCGTTGATGATCACTTTACCGTCGATATCAGGGGCCTGACCAGCATGACGACCTTGCAGGAGTAGCTCAGTCTCTTCATGCTGCCCCTCTACTAACACATCGATGACCTTGCCCAGGTATTCCTGGTTAAGTTCTCGTGCAATTTCTTTTTGAGCTTCATAAAGTTGTTCGAATCTTTCATCGATCACTTCTTGAGGAACTTTGTTCTTAAGACGAACTGCTGGAGTCCCTTCCTCATCAGAGTATTTGAATACGCCAAGGTGATTGAAGCGAGCTTCTTTGATACCTCTTAAAAGGGCCTGGAAGTCTTCTTCTGTTTCACCAGGGAAACCTACGATGATCGAAGTTCTAAGAACGATTCCTGGAATCTTCTCGCGAAGAGTTTTAATTTTTTGGTGGATAACTTCTTCAGTTACACGTCTATTCATTCTCTTTAACACACCATCAGCAAAATGCTGAACTGGCATATCAAGATACTTTGTGATCTTCTTAGACGAGGCCATAAGGTCCATCACGTCTTCAGTTAAATCATCCGGGTAGAAGTAAAATACGCGTACCCAATCAATGCCTTCAACTTTCTCAAGACGAGAAAGAAGCTCATAGATCATTGGGTTTTTGCCGTCTTTCTTCCCGCCGCCCTCTAGATCAACGCCGTAATCAGAGAAGTCTTGAGAGATAAGGTTCAACTCACGCACACCTGTTTTTGCCAGCTGTTCAGCTTCAGCAACAAGTGAATCAACTGTACGAGAGCGAAGTTTTCCACGAAGAGTCGGGATAATACAGAAAGTACAGTTACGGTTACATCCTTCTGAGATTTTTAACCATGCCATATAGAATGGAGAAGTATTCAGACGAGGATCGAATTCAGTGTGAATGAATTTTGGAATTTCTACGAATGATTTCTTTTCAAGTTTTCCATCTTCCATTGCTTTAAGAAGTGGAACGATCTTGTGATATTCACCTGTACCGATGAACATATCGATTTCTGGCATTTCAGCTTCAAGCTCACCCGCATATCTTTGGGCCATACAACCTGACATAACAAGCGCCTGGCACTTACCATCTTCTTTGTAAGTCGCTAGATCTAAAACTGTTTCAATTGATTCAACTTTCGCAGCCTCAACAAATGAACATGTGTTAACGATAATCACTTCAGCATCTTCTGGAGCTTGAGCGATTGTGAAACCATCGAGTTTTAGGTGACCCAACATAACTTGTGAATCAACTAAGTTCTTAGAACAACCCAATGAGGTAAAGTAGAGAGATTTCTCTTGGAATTTTTTTGTATCGAGACTCATTCGTGCACCTATTTTTTGAATTGGAACTTTCTAGTGGATTCAGAGGGAAATGTCATGCGGATACCCCTGCTAACCTGTAAAAAAGTCATGGTAGAGTAGCAAACATGACCCACAGTGACAATTTGCGCAAAATTGCAGAGTTTTCTGGTCTAAGTACAAAAAATCATTACACTTTATTCATAGAAAAAGCCGAGTCTCAGGGTCAAGCCGGGGAAAATGTGCCTTCGAGTACAATTTACCTGACTTAAAATATAATCAGAGACGAGTCTGCTTTTTTTAATTATTAGAGAGGGAAACTTCTCACATTTTGAATTGAATTTTTGATATGGGCTACATCCGCAGAGGATACGCAAAAGTAAAACCGGTCGCAAAGAAACTGCACAAGATCTTCTTGTGGAGTGTTTTCGCCTTTTTTGTTTCAACTGCCCTGACCGTTTTGGCCTACCGTTGGTTACCAATCTACGCCACTCCACTAGTTCTTCTTCGTTCTGCTGAATATGCACTTGATGGTAAATGGGTCTCTGTTCACAAAGACTGGACTCCCATTGAAGAAATCTCTCCGCATTTACAAAAGGCAGTGATCGCTTCAGAAGATCCAAAGTTCTTATCACATAATGGTTTTGATTTTGAGGCCATCGCCAAAGCGATCGATGCTAACAAACGTCGTAAAGTTAAGATGGGTGCTTCTACCATTTCTCAGCAAACTGCCAAGAACGTGTTCCTCTACCCTTCAAGAACTTATTTGAGAAAGGGCCTTGAAGTTTACTTCACGGTTCTGATTGAAGCGATGTGGGACAAGAAGCGTATTCTGGAAGTTTATTTGAACGTGATTGAATTAGGTCATGGTATTTATGGTGCTGAAGCCGCTTCTCAATACTACTGGAAAAAACCTGCGAGCAAACTTGCTCAAGGTGAAGCACAACTATTCGCAGCTATTCTTCCTAACCCTCGTCGTTGGAGTCCTAAGAAGCCAACGAACTTCGTTTTAAGACGTCGTAATTTTATTCGCAGAAATCTTGTTCTTCTTGGACACGGTTATTTCAAACCGCTTTCTGATTCTTAAGGCGTGTAATAAGGCGCGCCAGCTTCGACGGCCCCTCGATCAGTTCCCGCGCCCCAAGATCTGACGTTTCCTTCATAATCTCTCAATCCATTTTCTTCCGAAGCGAAAGTAAAACCAGTATCGATCGCCGGAGAGCCTGCTCCAGGAGTAAAATTCGCACTGCCGGGATTAATAAATAAAGGATCTCCCTGATTTGCATGCGCTTCTAATCCAGTACCGGCCTGAAAAGCAGCGAGCGATGAGTAATTCGTTCCGTTGAAACGCCACGATTTAGTTCCGGAAGCGGTATGATACAAATTGTAATCGAAAGAAATAGCAGTATTTGATCCACCACTCATGTAAACCATGATGTTTTCAGCTCCGGCATACATGATATTGTTACCAACACTCACATTTTGGTTGTTATGTTGAATGTAAATCTCACCAGCTCCATCGTTGGCCGTGTTGTTATTGAAGAATGTATTGTTATAAATATAACACTCTCTGCAACCACCTCGGGTCGAGGTGTACCCGCCCATTGTAAGACCAGCAAGATTATTGAGACCAACAATGTTATTTCGAACTAAAACTCGATCAGCAAAGAAAGTTCCCCCAGTTTTCTCAGAAGCCAGTTCAATTCCATAGTCGCTGTTATAAATGAGGTTCCCATCGATAATGATGTCCTTCCCTCCATCAACATAAACCCCGACTGCACCTAAAGAACCACCATAGGCAGGGTTACTTGCAGCAGTAATTCCATAGATAGTGTTACTATAGATGTTTCCGTTTCGGGCACGATCATTTTCTCCACATCCAGAGCATGTTCCTTCGTGTCCAATTACATCAATAGCAATGTTGTTATTATCATAGATGGAATTTCCCGCAATCCAAAAGCCATCCACGTTACCATTCACGACCACACTCTCACTAAATCCAAGCACCAGATTATGCACCTGATTTCCACCAATATTGATGGTGGTCATTGGAATAGGATCATCACCAGAGATCAGGATGCCATGGGCATTTCCGTTAGCATCATTATTTGTTACACCATAGATGTTATTGCTTTCGATAGAGATATTAGAGCCTCGACCCGAGAAATAAATTCCAGTTGGCACAGTAGTGGCACTACTTAATACAGTACCTTTAATCTCGAGACCAGCAACAGTAATGTATGAAACGTGACGACCTTCGACTAACCCGAATGTAGTGCCAGTTGGATGAGTCACTAAGGTCCCATCTATAATCGGGGTCTCGCCAGGAAAATTTCTAAACGTTATTGGACCATCGGTGCTATTACCGGAATTAACAACCACTAAACGTGAATCATGAATACCATCTCTAAGATAAATCGTATCACCAGCGATGGCCTCATTTCCTGCAAATGTAAGACTTCGCCAAGGAGCGGCCTGAGTCCCGGGGTTGGAATCATTACCAGATGGGGATACGTAGAACATGCCAGGTGGTCTTCCAATTTGGAGCGCCGGATACCCACTCGCATCCACATTCCAAACTACGACGAAGTTCCAGTTCACGAATGTAGCTTGAGTTTTTAAAGCAGCATCAGATACGGCTTCAATTTGCCCTGAAGCTAATCCAACACTCGCATTAGCGGCCTTGGCTGTATCATAATAGTTGCTGGCAAAAGTATTTGTGCCTGGATCAATAAAACCCAAAAAACCCGAGGTCGATCCAGTTACTGTACCTCGAGAATAGCAATTCTGAATTGTTCCATTAACAACACCGCCAACGATCGCTCCAGTTGAACTTACCGTAGAAGTAACAGATCCAGAGAAATAACAGTTAGAAAGAGTTGAAGCATCTAAAAAGCCTACAACTCCTCCGGAATCATCTTTAATATTTAGTGTGCCGGAAACATGGCTCTTATTTATGATGGAACTATCAGAGTAACCAACTAAACCACCGACCTGGTAACTTGCACCTACAGCAGTTACATCCCCGCTAGAGCTATTTCCAATGAGAGAGGCACTAACGATTTGTCCAAAGGCCCCACCGACCTGACTCTTTCCATATACAGTTCCGATGTTTGTATTGGTTTTGAAAGTACAGTTCTGGCCGTCTCCAGCAATTCCCCCTTGGAAATTTTTAGTATTACTTGAAAAACTTATTTCAGAACGATTGCTGTTGAACTCTAGGCAATTTGTCACATTTCCGGCGATACCACCAGTTCTGTTACCACCTGAGATTGTTCCCTTCGAGACATTAGAATTGATAAAAGAGTTTGTAGTATGACCGACAATTCCACCAACATTAGTAGATGCTACTGTTGAAGTAGAGGTAACCGAACCACTCGAAGTATTGCTTGTTATTGAGGTATATTTATCACTTATACCTACAATACCGCCGATATTAATTCCTGCACTTGTTATAGTTAGATTATTTGTTGAATTGCCCGTTATAACCGCATTCACGGCACTACCAACAATCCCACCAACTGCAGACGTTCCAGAAATCGTAGACCAGGTCACATGGACATTATAAATAGATGCAACCGTGGTCATATTATCATCATATCCGGCCACTCCAATGAGACCCGTATTAGCTCCGCCATTAATTGTGAGCCCAGTGAAAGAGATATCTTTTAATGTTCCATTGAAACAACCAAAGACTCCTGCTGAAGCGACTGGATTGTTATATGACAAACCGGATACCGTATTAAAACCACCAGCGATTGTTCCAGTAAAATAGTTACCGGCCGTACAAGCCCCTGTTCCTCCAATGACATTGTAGTTTGTTTCATTGAAGGCAGACATATCGATGCTGCTCTCTAATTTGAAGTTTTTGTCCTTGTAAGAAGCACTACTACCAATATTGTTAAACTGAGTTCCATTACAAATGATGTATGGATCATTCTCAGTACCCATTCCTCGAGCGAATGGTGTGCCTGTTAAATCCGCAGCGACACAACCGCTCCTATACTCATAACTAACAGTCGCACTAGAACAAGCTGATTTGATCCCGCTTACCGTTTGAGTTGCATAGAACACATGACTTCCAGGGGCCACTGTAGGAGTAAAATTTGCGATCCCACCACTTTCACTTACTTGCAAAAGGCTGGTGGTACAAGAACTGTCCTCATACAGATCAACTTGAGCTCCAGTTTGAAGGCCCTGAGCTTGAATATTTGGATTGCTATTTCCGCCAGGAGAAGATGGAAATAAAAGTGCCAAACTTGGAACTCTTGGAGGAGCATAAGTGTATGTGGCCGGAGTTGTAGAACAAGTTGATGAATTTCCACCAATCGTCTGAATGGCATAGTATTCGTAATTACCTAAAGCACTTAGCGTGAGATTGAAAGTTGCAGTTCCACCGACTGAAACTGCTGTTCCAACTGAGGTGCTACAATCATCATCGGAGAATAATTCTACTGAAGCCGTGCTTTCGGCAGTGGCATTGATCGTAATGTTTGGATCATCGGCCCTATTTGCAATTGGAAGAACACGAGTAAGTGTTACTTCCGCTGGAGGAGTTGGAGTTCCGCCAGTTGTCCCACCCGTTGTTGAACCTGTAGTTCCACCCGTCGTTGATCCACCAGTCGTAGTTCCACCGGTGGTTGTACCACCTGTTGTTGTTCCGCCGGTAGTTGTACCTCCTGCCGTGCTCCCGTCAACCTGTGGATCATCTGTATTTGAAGTAACCTTTATCTCTGAGTTACAAGCACTCAAAAATGCGAAAATGAATAATAGTAAAAACACCTTTAACATCAATAGTTAGATCGGCATTTTTATGAACATTCTTAAGGAGGGCCTAATCACTGAGACTCTCCTAACCTACTTAAATTACTGAGATTATTTATTCTTAAGGTAGAAACAACCCACTGATTGCTTATTTCTTAACGATGCGTTCAACACCATGAAGGCCACCTCGACCCCATTTCGTAGGCCGATTAATTCATCATGAAGTTGTGCATTTTTGTAGAATTTTGAGATCTCATCTTGAAGCTCGATGAACATAGCTCTTGCTCTATTCAGTCGATTTTGTGAGCGCGAAAGTCCAACATAGTTCCACATGGTTTGTTTAAGTGTTAACTGATCTTGGGCAATCAAAGCGAGATCAACTTCTTCAGTCGCTTGAGTCCAATCTTTGATCTTCTCTAATTTGTAATCGTTCACATCATCCACATAAGTCAGAATGTCCTCAGCAGCGATGTAGCCCCAAGTAAGACCTTCCAGAAGTGACGTCGATGCCAAACGGTTAGCACCATGAAGACCAGTACAAGCGACTTCACCAACAGCATAAAGCCGTTTTAGATTCGTGCGGCCTTTAAGATCTGTCTTCACACCACCACAAGTGTAGTGAGCAGCAGGTACCACAGGAATCGGCTCAACTGCCATATCTACTTTGTTCTCCAGACAATATGAGTTGATCGTTGGAAAACGATTTCTAAGATAGCTCTCATCTTTATGAGAAATATCCAGGTAAACACAGTCTTCTTTCTCTGCAATCATCTCTTCGAGAATTGCTCGAGCAACCACATCACGTGGAGCAAGTTCAGCGTCCTCGTGATACTTCTTCATGAAGGCCTCACCCTTTGAATTGATGAGACGTCCGCCCTCTCCTCTCACAGCTTCTGAAACCAGAAAACGTCGATGAGAAGAACGGTTATAGAATGTTGTTGGGTGGAACTGAATAAATTCCATATTCGTTACATAGGCACCCGCTCTGTGGGCCATAGCATGACCATCGCCACGAGCACCTTCAGCATTTGAATGGTGAAGGTAAAGGGCACCAATCCCGCCAGTTGCGAGGATCGTAACTTTAGCGAGAATCTTTCTTACGTCTTTTGATTTTTGATCAAGCACATAAGCACCAAGCACTTGGTTCTCTTCATAACGTTGAGTAATGTCCACACCGTGGTGGTTTGGAGTAATCAAGTCGATTGCCGTATGTGAAGTAAGGAAAGTCACATTAGGGAAAATTTCAACATTTGAGAGATAATTCAGAAGAGCGATTTGAATCGCTTTCCCCGTCATGTCCCCTTTATAGATAATGCGATCACGCGAGTGAGCGGCCTCTTTTGTGAAGAGCAACTCTCCTTCTGCATCTTTAGCAAAATCTGTATTTGATTTATGAATCAGGACTTCATCAATGATTTCAGCAGAGCGAGTGGCAAGTATCTTTGCTGCTTCAATGTTTGAAGTGAAGGCAGAGGCCTTCATGATGTCTTTAACCAGATCTTCCTGATCATTCAGGTCTTTCGGGCTATAGATGATTCCACCTTGGGCCCAGAAAGTGTTTGTGATCTCAGGTCTCTTCTCACGAGTAACAATCGTTACTTTCTTTTTGGTTTCTGCCAATTTGATGGCAGTCGAAAGTCCGGCGATACCGGTACCAATGATCAGAACTTCTGTATTAAAATCTTTCATACACTTCTAAATTTAAGCGAGAGATCCACTCTTGGTGCTGAATAAGTCAGTGAACCCAAGCTAAGTGCATCCACGCCAGTAATTAAATATTGAGGAATCGTATTAAGGTTAAGCCCACCGGATGCTTCAAAGGTCATGCCTGGTTTTTTAAGCTCAACCGCTTCTTTAATCTTATCTGGAGAGAAGTTATCCAGCATCACGTGTTGAACACCAAGACTGATGGCCTCTTTCAGCTCATCAATCGAGTGAATCTCAACTACAATATTGTTATAAAACACACCCTGATCTTCGAAGAACTTCAATGCGCCCTTCATTCCACCTAGTGACGTTTTATGATTATCTTTAACCATCCATGTATCAGTTTGACCAAGACGGTGATTAAAACCACCACCAACTCTCACTGCGTATTTTTCTAATGAGCGAAGACCTGGAGTCGTTTTACGAGTATCAAGAATCTTAATGCCTTTAGGTTTTGCCAGATCAACATGTTTAGAAGTCCATGTCGCAATTGAGCTCGCGTGCTGAACTAGGTTCAACGCTAAACGTTCACCAGTTACAGCAAGATTGAATGGCATGGTTTCGGGAAACTCAATTGTTGTTCCATCACCAAGCTCTTTAGCTTCATATGATTCAAGAAATGAGAAATCGTTCTGACTTCCAAGTTGTGTGAACACTGCCGCTAAATAATCAGTACCGGCCAGAACTAGTGGCGACTTAATTCTTAGAACAAGTTTAACCGGATGCTTTGGAAGCATTCTGGTGTAGTGAAAATTGCGGGTCAGATCGTCTTCGTCCAGCCAGTTTTGAATCTGAGGAAGAAGGCTTTTGATACTCATATCCATATGGCGAGTAAGTATACCCTTTTGCCCGAGGAGGCAAGGGAATCCATTTTATTCAGTGCACGGGATGAGTAATTATTTCCTGCACTTAGGTTTTAGAACTATGGCCCCAGAGGTGCTTGTAGACCGGCATGAATAAAAGCTGGTTATTGGCCATTCTGGGCATTTCGCTCTTTCTCCTGACGGTTCAGAAGGCCCATGAGTTATGTGCTCTGGAGCCTTTCTTTAAAGCGGAAAGAACCATCAAGCTTAGGCACTTCCAGGAAGCGCGAAAAGAAGTCTCTAAGGAAGATTTAGAGCTTTTAAAACTCTGGGAATCCATCATCACAGGCCGCTCGGCTCCTCTCTCAAAATGGATGAAGGAGCGCTACAAGATGCTGGGCCTAAATCACCTCTTCACCCCTTCGGGCTTTCATATCAGCGCTGTGCTCTTTCCCTTTATGAAGCTTCTTAAAAACAATTTTCACCAGCTTGGACTTCTCATCCTTCTTGGATTTGGAATCATGTTTTTACCAGGGCTCGGTGCTCTCAAACGCATGATCCTCATCAAGTCTCATCAAAAGGTGCTGGGACTGCATTTAGGATTTGTAGTGGCGCTCATGATCGATATGTTCTTTGGAAGTTTTCAAAATGGAGTGTTGAGTTTTACTTACAGCTTTCTGTTCATTGGAATCATCTATTCGGGTCTTGAAGGTCTGGCCTTGATCATCTGGTTTTTCATCGCCCAGATTATCCTCGCCTACTTTCAGGGAACAGATATCTCACCTCTTCTGATTCTATTTTCTCCAATCGTAAACCTCGCCTTTGGAGTGGCGATGCCTGTGTTGTTTCTATTGGCATTTCCTCTATGGAGTTGGCAGCTTCATTCCGGCATTTTCATTCTTAAATTTCTTCAATATCCGATTGATCTCTTCATGACTGTCTCACAACATGTCCCTTTCTTGGAGATTCACTCAGGAGCAATTCTTCTCGTGGCCTTCATTCTTCTCAAGCGCTGGAAACTCTCCCTCGTACTGTTGTGTTTATTTAGTTTTAGTTTAAACCTCGACCGACAAAAATCTCCCTCATTACCAAAAGAGTTCCTGCCTCATGGCCATACGATCAAAACGGTTTATACAGAAAAAGAAATCAAAATTTATAAGGGTGATGGAATTTGTAGAATGAAACTAGTGCGGGGATTTTGGTGGGAAAACTGCTCTTCCCGAAGGAAGAGCAGTCGAAAAAAACTTAAGAAACTTTCATATCCTTCATAAGAGAAGCAAATGTCTTCTCTTCGCGGATTGCGTACATAAGATTGCGCTTAATGTTCTCGTTAGACTTGTAGAACTTAGCGATTTCTTCTTTCTTCATGCCTGATTGAGATACCATCTCGTCGATTTTTACATCTAGATCAGCATCAGTAGCTTCGATATTGTATTTCTTAGCTAGTTTATCAAGGATAAGACCTGAACGAACTTGGAATGTTGCTTTAGAAGTAACATCAGCATCCCAACGCTCAAAGTATAGACCGATCATTTGATCGTTGAAACCTTGTTGCTTAAGAGTGCGAGAAAGCTCTTCTTTTACTGATTCTTTTTGATCATCAACTAGGGCCTTAGGAACTTCGAAAGAGTTTTCAGAGATTAGTTTCTCAAGGATTTCCTGTTGAAGCTTAGAAGTTACTTCGCGCTTCTTCTGGATCGCCATACGCTCTTTGTTTTTAGTTGTGAAATCAGCAACTGATTCAAAACCAAATTCTTTAGCGATTTCATCGTTGAACTCAGGGAAATTCTTTTGCTTAATTTCTAGAACTTCAACGTGGAAAGTTACAGGAGCATTTTGTAGATCAGCTTCATGGTAATCAGCAGGGAAAGTAACTTTTACGTCTTTCTTGTCACCTTTCTTAAGACCAATCATACCATCTTCGAATCCTGGGATAAATTGGCCAGAACCGATTTCAAGCATGTATTCAGAAGCTTTCATGTTTTCAGGTTTTGAACCGTCAGCTTTTTCACCTTCGAAGTTGAATACAGCGAAGTCACCTTTAGCAAGCTTGTGGCCAGCATCTTTCACTTCAGCGATTTCTGCTTTAGATCCAAGGTAGTTCTTCTTAAGAGTTTCGAAATCTTCGTCAGTTACTGTTTCAGAATCTTTCTTGAAAGAAAGTTTTGAATAATCTTTTAGTTCGAAATCAGGAATGATTTCAACAGTAGCGTCGAAAGATACGTTCTTACCTGATTCGTATTTTGTGTTACCGAACTGAGGGTAACCAACAGCACGGATATTTTCTTTCTTAACAGCATTGTAATATTGCTCAGAAATGAAACGGTAAAGAGCATCGTTCTCGATTTGTGGTCCGAATAGTTTCTGAACCATCTCAAGTGGAGCTTTACCTTTACGGAAGCCTTTAAGGTTTGAGTTAGCTTGTTTTGCAACAAGGGCCTCTTTGATTTCTTTTGTTAGGTCAACTTTGTCGAAATTGAATACTAATTTCTTCGTGCAACCGTTTACGTTCTCAATGGTGTAAGACATAGAATCTCTCTTGTTCTAGAGTGAAAAATTTGAATTAATGTTTCTAACATAAAGCTAGAATTTGTCAAAGTAATCAGTAATTGACGCGAACCAAATAAAGGCCTTCTGGAGGAGCAACTGGGCCCAAGCGATGAACTTTGGTGGGACCTAGTGCACCCTTCAACTGATCGAGCGTAGTTTTGCCTCGCCCAATGTTCCAAGTGGCACCCACCAGAAGTCTAACCATCTGTTTTAAAAAGCCATTTCCCACTACTCTGAAAACGTAGTGTGGAGGGAGCATGCCCCAATCTCCTTGAGAAACTTCCAGAATCTCACATTCGTAAATTTCACGAATGTTACTCGCGACCTCGGTCCCTTCACAGTAAAAATTGGTGAAGTCATGACGACCGATAAAAACTTTGCAGGCCTCACGCATTTGCTCGAGATTTAGCTCGAATGGACAATTGGCGATGAGATCATTTTGAAAGGCCGAAAACGATCTGTGGGCAGTGAAACGATAATGGTACTCTTTGGAAATAGCATGAACAGTTGGAAAGAAAACTTCATCCGAATTTTCAGCGTGGATAACTCGAATATCATCCGGAAGGTTTCCATTAAGCGCCTTAACCAAGCTTCCCGGGTCAATCGTCAGAGGAATGCTCGCCTTCACGACCTGGCCAAGAGCATGTACTCCGGCGTCAGTTCGACCTGATCCCAAAGTCTTCACTTCGCCCGACTTTGAAACCACCGCCAGCGCCTTATTTACTTCCCCCTGAACGGTAAGACCCGCTGATTCCGGTTGAACTTGCCAACCGAGATAGCGGGTACCTTTATACTGAACAATTAATTTGTAATGTTGAATCACTTCAATTCTGTTTCAGGCTCATCAGACCAATCGAAGATGCCTTCGAATTTCTTCAAGTGAGTTAGCCAGTAAATCATTGAGGCAACCACATAGAAAGTGATGATAGTTGGAATCATGATCTCTTCATTAATGAAGAGTGAGGCGAAGATTAGGAAGATAATCATCAGAACTTGCTTCTTATGAGTTCTCACCCACTCTGATTTCTTAAAACTTGGGAACGGGATGTTTGAAACCATCAGGATCGCGTAGAAAAGTAGGTACGCAACTGTAAGTGGCTTATAAAGAGCGATTTCTGGAAATGTGAATGAAAGGAAGATCAAACTGATTGCAGCAGTAGCTCCGCCTGGAATCGGAAGACCTTGGAAATAATCTGATTTGTTTTTATCAATGTTAGCATTGAAGCGGGCCAAACGAAGAGCACCACAAAGCATGAAGAAGAAACAGGCAACCATGCCTGGACGACCAGCTTCAGTTAAAAAGCGGAAGTAATAAACGATTGCTGGTGAAACACCAAAAGATACAAGATCACTTAGTGAATCAAACTGCTCACCAAAAGCAGATTGAGTGTTTGTCCAACGTGCAACACGGCCATCCACGCTATCGAAAATCGCACCGAGAACGATGAACATACACGCTTTATAAAACTCTCCATGGAAAGCATATAAAATTGCAATAAATCCACATCCCATATTCAGAGCAGTGAAAGTATTTGGCAGGAAGTATGCCAGTTGGTGTCTTTGGATCAACATGTTTAACCTTTTTTGTCTTTCAGCGCGGCCACAACCGTTTGGCCGGGAACCACAATTTCTTTCTCATAAACCAGTACATCACTAGTAGCTGGTAAATAAATTAGCAGAGTTCCCCCAAAAGGATAATACCCAAAACAGGCTGCTCCGCGTCCTCTATCACCTGATTTAAGCCAGATAGTTGGGCGCTTGCCCCACTGACAGTCAATAAATCGCATAAGTGTGGCGGTTTGATTCTTAGAAGTAAGAGTGAAATCAGTATGGGCCATATCTTCAATCGGGCCATAGAACACTTCATCCGGTGAATTGCGTTTCACCTTCTTCCCTTTGTTGGCCTTGAGATAAGTCACTTCACCTGAGGTAGGAAGATAGAGTCCTTTCTCGTCCCAAAAGTTCATTGAAATGCGAATTTCATGACAAAGATGTGGGTAATTAGGAGATGTAGAGTTTAAGCGAACAGATTCAACTCGCCCGTGCACAGGGGAAAGATAAATCTCTCCATCGTTTTTAATTGTGTCTCGATAAGGCACTCTGCCCTTTCTAAAAATAAAAAGGATTAAGGTATTGATTAAAATGAGCGGAATCAAAATCAAAAGCGGGAGCTTCATGAAGCCATAAATCAGAAGCCCAACTAGTCCCCATGAAACTTCAGTCGAAAGAAAGAAGAACCTTCTCATGGGTTCGCCTTGAACTCATCTTCCGGAGCACGGAAGTAGAAGGCCTCTTTCTTGAGTTTTTGATCAATTACGTTTTTGAAGATGATTTGAGGATTCTTCTGAAGCAGTTCAAGAGTTGAAGTTGAATGCTTAATAAGCCCACGACTTAGTTCATCCAGCGAAACATCCGAATGAATAAACACGTTATCTAATTTCTCGAGCACGGCCGGGATTTCTTTTCCAGTCAGAAGCTCCTGACGTGAACCAGCTTCGTCCCAATGATAAAAGAAGTACTCTCCACGATAGGCCTTGGTGAACCAAACTCCACTCTTCACTCCACACCATGCGGGTATGTCGTAAGAGTAAAATGAGAAATGAGGAACTCCAAAAAATTGGAATACGTCTGCAAAACCTTCGGCCAAACGAAGTCCAGTGTAGAATCCCGGACCGTTTATTGAAATGATTGATTTTAATTCCTGAGGATCGATCTGGTGCTTTTTTAAAAGTTCATAAGCACTAGACTGAATAACGACCGAGGCCTTCTGCCCCTGGAGTCTTTCAAACGTAAGCCAGTTTAATCCATCATCCAGGACACCTAAACCGAGGTCATAAGTGGAGTCGATGAATAAAGAGCTCAAGGCTTAAAACAGTCTCGTAATATCGTTAAACAATGCCACAAAAATCAGGAAGAACAGCACAGAGATACCAAAGCGCTGAGCGATTTCCAGTTTTCTGCGAGAAAGCGGTCCACCGTTAATTGTTTCAAAAATCAGGAACATGATATGTCCGCCATCCAGTACTGGAATCGGGAACAAGTTAATCACGCCAAGATTGATACTGATGATGGCCATCAGACGGAAGAACATTGAAAGACTGATATTAAGTGAATCAGAAGCAACTTTACCAATTGCCAGTGGTCCACCGATATTGTTCAGAGATACTTCGCGAGTGATAAGTTTTTTATAACCGCTGAAAGTTTTAACAATTCCGTCCCAAGTACGAGTGAAAGCACCAGTTACGGCCTCACCGAAGCTATCGGCCTTCGCCACGATAAGCTTTGGTTGAACATACTCAACTGCACTTTCGATACCGATGAGTTTTGTTTTCTTCTTATCAACTTCTTTTACTTCAGGAATCAATTTTTTTGTCTGTAACTCACCATTCGAAAGAACGGCAACTGCCACTTCTTTACCATCTTCAATTCCTTGAAGTGTCGAACGAAGTTCTTCGAAAGATCTCAAAGTAACACCATTTACAGAAGTTAGGATGTCGCCTTTCTTGATGCCAGCTTTATCGGCCGGCGATCCCATAACAATATTACGTACAGAAAGATCTACTGGATAAAATTCCAGCTTCTCAAGAAATTCAACTAATGACTGAGATTGGTCAGAAGTAATTTCAGACTCAGAAGCAAAGTCTAATGCAATAGCATCATCCTTCTGAGCATAGTTATAAAGAAATGCCTTACCCTTGAAGTTCGTATTAATTTCTTCAAGTGAAGGAGAAAGATCGGCCGGCTTTTGAGTTAAGCTCACGTAGAACTTCTCGCCTTTCTTGTTAATAAAGATCGGCTTCTTAACCACTGAAACGATATTCACGAATTCATTGATGAATGGTTCAAGCTCCATTCCAACTGGAAGTTCCAGTTTTTCGCCATGACGTTGAACAGTTACTTTTTCAACATTAGAACCTTTGATATTAAAATCATCAAAGCTCAGAACTTTTTCATCGTTGATTCCAACTAGTACGTCACCAGTTCTTAGACCTTTCGTGTAAAGCACCGACTTCTCAGTCACTACACCCACTTTCGTCTCAGGAACTTTCTCACCTGAAGCTAGAAGTCCTACATAGAGGAAGTAAGCAAGTAAAAGGTTCGCTAGTGGACCGCCGAAAACAATCCAGAAACGGGCGATTTTACTTTTGTGATTGAAGGCCACTTTCTTCTCTTCATCAGTTAGCGGAGTTTCAGAGAACGGATCATCTCCGAACATCTTTACGTAACCACCAAGTGGGATGATTGAAATAGCGTATTCAGTACCTTTGTGAAGGTACTTGAAAATCTTTGGACCAAAACCGATTGAGAATACTTCAACTCTTACGCCAAAAAGACGTGCGAAGAAGAAGTGACCCAATTCATGAAAGAAAATTAATGGACCAAGAAATATAACAAAAATGAGAATCTTTTCTAGCATAGTTAATCCTTAGCGGAAGTTTGCCATCAAATAGAAGGCATAAAGTGGGGCCACAAACAGAAGGCTATCCACACGGTCGTAAACACCACCGTGGCCAGGAATCAATGATGAGCTGTCTTTAATTTCAAACTGTCTTTTAAGCTTAGACTGGGCAAGGTCTCCAACCTGAGAACAACAGGCCACAATGAAAAAGAAAGCGATGGTGAACGGAGTAACAGGAGCAATTAGGTTGTGCCAGAATAGAGCGGTCGCGATTACTGAACAAATCACGCCCCCTACAGCACCTTCAATAGTTTTCTTAGGGCTTACGGCCTCCCATAACTTATGCTTTCCGAATTTTTTGCCCGAAAAGTAGGCCGCAGTATCAACCATAAAGTTAAGCAGAAAGAGACCAATAAGAAGAAGACGCCAATTTTCGAAGTGAATGATGTAACTCAAGCACAACAAAGGAATCAGTGTAAAAAGACCAGTTCCCCACGAAGTAATTCGGAAAACTGTTAATAACAGCTCCGACTTCTTGTAGATCAGGAACAAGTAGGCCAAAAGTAAAATATCGAGAACGATTCCCGCCGAAATCCAAAAGCTGAACGACGACTGGCTGATTTGATAAAAATTGAAGAAATAGTAACAAAGAACATAAATCGCCTGGGCCAGGCAATAACGGATCGAAAAACGGCGTTGCCCATAAAAATTCGTAATGATCTCATCAATCATCAATGGTCCAATCAGACCAAAAAGAACAAGAGTCGCCTGAGGACCTGAGTAGATACAAAGTCCCACCAGGATGATCAAAGCTGCACCAGAAATGATTCTTACGGTTGTGTTAGACATCTAGAGATTCGCCCCTTTAATGAATACTGACTTATTAGTTTCAGCTTTCTCCATTGAATGTTCAAGGGCTGTTTGTCCGCATACATTTCCGAAGCGTCTTTCTCTGCAAGAAACGTGTTCGATGATTTTTTTGAATTCACTTGGGGTGAAATCCGGCCATCTGGTCGGCGTGAAATACATTTCAGCGTAGGCCATCTGCCATAATAGGAAATTTGAAATCCTCTGCTCGCCACCAGTTCTGATCATAAGATCAACGTCCCCTGTTTCAGGACGATACATAAGATCATTCAAATCATTCTCAGTCATAGTGCGACCAGGATAATTCAAATGAAATGCGTTTACCGCACGCAGGATCTCCGCTCTTCCGCCATAATTAAAGGCGAAAGTAAGCTTCAGTCCTGTTGCCTCCGCAGTAAGAGCTTCCATCTCTTTAATCAAAGAGATCGTCTCATGAGGAAGATTTTGAATTTCGCCAATAACTTTGAACTTAATATTATTGGCGAGAATTCTGGCCTTTTCTTTAATCAGGAATTTTTTGAGAAGTCTGAAAAGTGTCGACACTTCTTCAAGTGGACGGCTCCAGTTCTCTGTTGAGAAAGCATACATCGTAAGCGCTTTAAGACCGATATCATCGGCAGCTCTCACAATATCAGAAACTACGGCCGATCCTCTCACATGGCCCCAAATGCGAGGACGAAGGCGTCGATTGGCCCAACGTCCATTCCCATCCATGATTATGGCAACATGCTTGATACTCGACATAAAGAACCTTAAACGGTTAGTAGCTCTTTCTCTTTAGCATTAACCACATTATCAACTTCTTTAATGAAGTTATCTGTGATCTTTTGAATCTCTTCCTGAATCTTTTTAGATTCATCTTCAGAGATCTTCTTATCTTTCTCGTTCGCTTTAACTTTATCGTTTTGCTCACGACGGATGTTACGAATTTGAACTTTCGCGTCCTCACCCATTTTCTTAACGTCTTTTACGAAAGCTTTACGCTTATCTTCAGTAAGAGCGGGGAATTGAATACGAATGAAGTTACCATCGTTACCCGGAGTAAGACCGATGTTAGCAGCAAGAATTGCTTTCTCGATTGCCGGGATAAGAGTTTTATCAAATGGCTGGATCTGAAGAAGACGAGCTTCTGGAGTTGAGATCTGACCCATGTTCTTAATCGGAGTTTGAGAACCATAATAGTCAGCAGTGATACCATCTAGAACCGCAGCAGTTGCTCGGCCAGTTCTCACTTTGCCCATTTGGTTGTGAAGCGACTTGATCGCTTTATTCATTTGTTCATCAAGTATAGGCTTTAGCTCTTTCATCATAACCTAATCTCCTTAAGCTTTTTTAGTAACTACAGTTCCGATGTTTTCACCTTGAACAACTCTCGCGATATTGCCTTCTTCAAACATGTTGAAAACGACGATATCCATGTCATTGTCCATACAAAGTGTAATGGCAGTTGAATCCATCACTTTTAGGTCTTTGTTCAACACTTCGATATAAGAAAGCTTATCAAACTTCTTAGCATCTTTGTGTTTCATAGGATCTTTATCGTAAATTCCGTCCACCTTCGTTGCTTTCATAATTAGATCAGCATTGATCTCGTTAGCACGAAGAGCGGCAGTTGTATCAGTTGTAAAATATGGGTTACCTGTTCCTGCTGCGAAAATCACCACACGTTTCTTTTCAAGGTGGCGAACAGCACGACGGCGAATATAAGGCTCAGCAACTTCCTGCATAGCGATTGCAGAAAGAACTCGAGTGTAAACATTTCTTCTCTCTAGAGCATCTTGAAGAGCCAAAGAGTTGATCACAGTGGCCATCATGCCCATGTAATCCGAAGTAGCGCGATCCATACCAGAAGTTGCACCAGCAACTCCACGGTGAATATTACCGCCACCAACTACGATAGCAATTTCACATCCAGTTTTTTGAAGTGATGCAATTTCAGAGCTGATCTTATTAAGAATTTCGCCTGAAATACCATTACCTTGATCACCAGCAAGGGCCTCACCAGATAGTTTAATTAGTACGCGGTTATATTTCATGAGTCCCTTTAAAAGGAAAAGGGGACTTGTGAAAGTCCCCTTCTCTTTAATACTTGTTTGGGATTAGTTTTTCCCAGTAAGCTTAGCAATTTCTTCAGCGAAGTTCTCAGACTTCTTCTCGATACCTTCACCAAGGTTAAGTTTGATGAACTTAGTAACTTTGATTGAAGCGCCAGCTGTTTTACCAGTAGCTTCGATAAGTTTACCAATTGTTGTATCTGGATCTTTAACGAAAGACTGCTCGTAAAGACAAACTTCAGAAGCAAGCTTCGCAAGTTTACCTTTAACGATGTTTGGAATCATAGCTTCAGGCTTACCTTGCTCTTTTAATTGAGCAGCATAAATCTCAGCTTCTTTCGCTTTATAAGTCTCATCGATCTCAGAAGCGTTAAGGAATTGAGGGTTAGCAGCAGCGATTTGCATACAAAGATCTTTTACAAGAGTTTGGAATGCTTCGTTACCGTTAACATCTTTATCCGATTCAACACGACAAAGAACACCGATCTTACCAGAGTGAACGTATGAACCGATCATACCGTTACCTTCTAGCTTCATTACTTCTACACGACGAACATCAATTTTCTCACCGATCTTGATCGTAAGTTCAGAGATGTTATCTTTGATTGTTAAACCGTTAGACGATTTAGCAGTAAGGAATTGATCAACGTTTGAAAGTTGTGTTTCAACAGCAAGTGCAGCTGCATTTGTAGCGAACTTTTGGAATTCGTCGTTTTTAGCAACGAAATCTGTTTCACAGTTAACTTCTACAAGAGCACCAACTTTTCCAGTTACAACAGCAGCGATTACACCTTCAGCAGCAATACGAGATTGCTTTTTAGCAGCGGCAGCTAGGCCTTTTGCACGAAGATAATCAACGGCTTTTTGGAAATCGCCTGTCTCATCAAGAGCTTTTTTACAATCCATCATTCCTGCGCCAGTTGTCTCGCGAAGGTTTTTTACGTCAGCAGCTGTATATGCCATGGTCGTATCCTTTATTAATTAGAAAAAAATTATTCTGCGTCTTCACCTTGAAGATCGATATCCTTCTCGTACTTAGCAAGGATTTCTGATTCAAGATCCATATCACGGCCAGACTCTGAACCATCATCTTTACGAGACTTAGATCCGCCTTCTACGATTGCGTTTGAGAAGTAGTCTAGGAAAAGAGTGATTGATTTAAGAGCATCGTCGTTACCTGGAACAACGTATTCGATACCTGTAGGGTCACAGTTAGTATCTGTAACAGCAACTACTGGAATACCAAGAACGTTAGCTTCTTTAACAGCAATGTGCTCATTGTTTGGATCGATAATGAAGATAGCTCCTGGAAGCTTTCTCATGTTCTTGATCCCGCCAAGGTTCTTCTCTAGTTTTTCAACTTCTTTCTCAATGTTAGATTGCTCTTTCTTAGTAAGAAGTTTGAAATCACCGTTCTCTTTCATTTTTTCTACTTTACGTAGTTTATCGATCGATAGAGCGATTGTTTTGTAGTTAGTAAGCATTCCGCCTAACCAACGAGAAGTAACGTGGTATGCGCCACACTCTTCTGCTTTCTTCTTCACGATGTCTGAAGCTTGTCTCTTCGTACCAACGAAAAGAACTGACTTACCAGACTGAGAAGTCTTCTTAAGAAACTCGTATGCTTTTTCAGCCATTGGAAGAGTTTGTTGAAGGTCGATGATGTAGATGCCGTTACGTTCGCCGTAAACATACTTCTTCATCTTTGGATTCCACTTGTGTGTTTGGTGACCGAAGTGGGCGCCGGCCTCAAGCAATTGCTTGACTTGTAACTTAGACATGAAAACTCCTTGGTGGTTTGATCGAATCACTTTGTGCCATCACATGATGGACCAACCAATTAAAGTGATTAGATTTGCCCTTATGGGCATTGTAAATAATGGTCAGATGTAAATAGCACGCTGACTCGTTTAGGGCAAGGATTTTAAGAATGAAATCAAGGCTTTGAACGCCTCAAAAGAGGCGTTCAAAATCGAGATATTTAAGGGGTAGAATCAGCAGGTGGAGGCACTAGAACTTTCCGTGGTTTAGACCCTTGAGCAGGCCCTACCACACCATGACGCTCCATTTCTTCAATCAAGTTAGCAGCTCGGTTATAGCCAACACCAAGTCTTCTTTGAAGGAATGAGGCACTTGCCACTCGATGCATTGCAACACAACGAACAGCTTCATCATATTTTTCGTCTTTTAGACCGCCGCCCTCGCCGTCCATAGTGATGCCTTCAACATCAGTATCAACAGTTCCGTTACTATCCAGGAACTCCATGGCACCCGTATCGTATTGGATTGGAAGAGTAGCGAGCTTATCAACTAGTGCTTCAATTTCTTCTTCGTTCACAAAGGCCGAGTGCATACGGAGAATATCGATACCTTGTTTAAAGAGCATGTCCCCCTTACCCAGTAGTTTCTCAGCTCCCACACCATCCAAGATTACGCGTGAATCGATGTTCGTGAACACTCGGAAAGATACACGTGTCGGGAAGTTCGCTTTAATAACACCGGTAATGATGTCAGTAGATGGACGTTGAGTTGCAAGCACGATGTGAATACCAGAAGCACGTGCTTTGGCCGCAAGTCTAGAAATCGATGTCTCAATTGCTTTACCAGACTTAGAAAGCATAAGATCTGCGAACTCATCCACTACCACAACGATATATGGAAGTTCGAAACCAACAACTTCAGCATCTGGATAATACTTAGTAATTCGACAAGTAAGATCTGTTCCTGCCCCTACAACTTTCTTGTTAAAGCCTTCGATATTTTTCACCGCGAAGTCTTTAAGAAGCGAGTAACGTCTCTCCATCTCATCAATTGCCCACAGGAGCGCTGCTGATGCAACCGAAGGATCAGTTACAACTGGCATAATCAAATGCGGTAGACGCTGATATAGCGCCAATTCAAGCTGTTTCGGATCCAGCATAATGAGACGTAGTTTCTTCGGCGAAAACTTAATAATAAGCGAAACTAGAAGCGTGTTAACGAATACTGACTTACCGGCACCAGTTGTACCCGCAACCAGTAAGTGCGGAGTCGATGCAAGGTCAATCACGGCTGCATCACCGTAAGCATCTTTACCCATGGCGATTGGAAGCTTGTAGCTTGAGTTATTAAAGTTTGGAGCACGAAGAACTTCATCCAGGTAAATCACATCACGAGGATTACGAGGAACTTCGATACCAATCGTTGATTTTCCTTTCATCGGATAAACCATACGAATCGGAGCACCCATTAGAGCAAGTGAAAGATCGTCTACACGATTTGTAACACCCGCAACTTTTACACCAGCGCCAAGTTCAAGTTCGAAAGTATCTACTACTGGCCCTTTCAGAACATTAATTACGCTGGCAGAAATGTTGAATTCTTTAAGCTTCTCTTCAATCGCTCTCGCAATTGTCTGGAAGTAAGTATCAGATGGATCACTGATCTTGTTGGCCTGATTTTTTGCAACAATACAGTTAATAAGTTCTTCAGCCTCAAAGAAAGTATCTTCAGCTTGAACTTTCTTTTTAACAAACGGACTTTCAACTTCTTCAAGCTCTTCGTCTGATTCCTCAGAGTCTTCTTCCTCTTCGGATTCTTCATCGACTACTTCATCAACTGAATCATTGAATTCTTCTTCAGACTCATCAACGATTTCTTCTTCGTCCTCTTCTAATTCCTCTACTTCCTCTTCTTCAATCTCTTCCTCTTCAATTTCTTCCGCCACTGGTGGCTCTTCTACTGGAAGACTTCTCTGAGCTGGAGCTTCTTTGATTTTAGGAGATTCAGTAATTTTTAGTTTTTTAGGAGTGGTCGCTGCTTTGGCAGGAGCAAGCTCTTCTTCTTTCTTAAAGCGGGCCAGAAGTTCCATAGCACGCTCTCTAATGGCCATCGGCCATTTCTTAGGTTCAATTGATTTAAGCGCAGAATAATCTGCTTCTTTAATCATTGTTCCGATAGTCACCATTTGCTTCCAGATAAAGCGACAAGTTTTGAAGAAGTTTTTCTCTGAAACGAGATAGAAAAATGCAGCACCAAATATAAGAACTGATGAGAATACGCTCAGTAGACTTAGGTTTTCTTTGATGAGAAACATTAAACCTTCACCTAAAGATTCCGGCATAAGCAGATAGCAAAGACCAAGAGTTAAAGGTAGAAGTGCAGCGATAACGATTTGATTTTTAACGTCTTTCTTCTTAGTAAGAACAAACGTATGAAGAATGGCGAAAGTAATAAAAGAAACTGTTACCCAAATCCCACACCAGTAACCAAAGTTAGCTAATAGAGTGAAGAAATAGTAAGTGAAGAAATTGATCGAATGGTTTTGATACGTGATCTCATAATAATTATCAGGAAGATTATCGCGATAATAGAAGTAGATCAGATTCAAAGTTGTGAGAATAAATAGAGAGTATAATTGAACTTTTAAGATTTTTTTTTCCATACCTAAATTGTAGGAAGCGCTGAGATAAAGCGCAAGGTATTGAATACGTAGGACCACATAGGGGCAAAGATTTTCTTAGAAGGAATTTGAAACAAAAACTGCGTACATTATTGGGATAAAAAGGAATTATTCGAAAGGATTTTGATTTGAGGGAATAAAAAAGCCCTCGTAAAGAGGGCTTTTCTATAAAAATGGAGGGTGCATCTTGCTATTCTGACACCAAGTTCCCCTGGCACTACCTTCGCCGCAAGTGAGCTTGACTTCCAGGTTCGAGATGTTACTGGGTATTTCCTCACCGCTATCGACACACC